>VOFB01000780.1_pt1 | contig 540001 bp, 460 predicted proteins | sample 5384141 | NCBI WGS metagenome assembly VOFB01 (sample SAMN12384721, study PRJNA508395) | human gut metagenome | isolation source: healthy gut A | host: Homo sapiens
GCCCATGCAGGTGAGAAGTCTATCTTAACATAAGACCTTGTCACACGATGACGGTCTGAATGGTTCATAGCAAAGCCAACCTCATCAATGGATGCTCCACATTCGTTTTGGGCAACAGTTGCCCATGTATGGCGAAATGTATATACACAATACGCCTTCTCATGTGGAATATGGAGACTTTTCTCGCATATCTGACGGATTCCGCAATTAATGTTGGCACCAAAACTGTCGCTGTTGGTCATACGTTTGTGGAAATCGAAAAGATAAGGCGAGGTTGTTTTATCAAGATACTTGTCGAATACAGGTTGCAAGATACCAGGTATCTTCATTTCCATATAAGCATGATCGTTTCTGAACTTGCGAGTTTTTGCTCGCTCATAGCTAATGATGCCATCATGGTAATCTTCTTTCTTCAAATTATATATATCAACCGTATTCATTCCTGCAAGGCAAAGCACCATCATGGCAACATCATGTCCAAGCTCTGCCAAAGGCAATATACGGTCGGAAGGTGGGAGAGGAGCGGCAAAGAAAGCACGGCATTCTTCCATAGTAATAGCTCGCTTCTCTGGAGTGTCTGCCTTTGGTATTTTTATTTTTAGCCATGGATTTGTTGTTATACGGATGATACCGCAATCATAGTCGTTAAATTCAAGCAACGCTTGCCTGAATATTTGTCTTATACATATAGGGTACATTTCCTTGGCTCTTGCAGTTTTGGCAAGAGACTTTATCCATCCATTGATAAACTTGGATGTGAGTTGCGAACACATTACTTTATTGGAACCTGCATAGAGTTCCAAATGTTTATAGGCAAGTTCGTAGTTCCTGGCGTTCCGTTCATGACCATTGTTGTATAGATTGTCATGGTATTGCCTTGCATAATCTGAAAAGCATACATCAGCTGTACCGCTTTCCAAATATGCTACGACATCATCCACACTCCATGTGCGAATAGGCTGTTTGTTGAGCATATCCGCAAAATGGGCTATCTTGACAGTACATGCTTCAAGAACAAAAGGATCCTTGACTTCATGGTTCTTTTTGTTCACAGATTTTGTTTCTACGATTTTGTCTGTTTTCAGATACCTTGACTTTCTGTTGTGAGTAACCCGGATAGATACATTCCAGAATCCATCTGCTCTCTGTCTCAGTGCCACTGTTTTAAATGTTGCCATATCTTTTATGTTTAAATTGTTCTTAGAATCATTTCGAAAGTTGTAAAACATGTGTAAAACATGTCCTTGGAAATTGTAAAACATATGTAAAACATCCATCATCATTTGTAGCATTTCAGTGGTACTTCCGCTAAAAACGAATTAAGTGGAAAGTCCTCTGTTACAAGGACTTTCCACTTAATTTGTTGAGAGTCAAATATTTGCTATTATTCCTCAACAGCAGCCTGCGCCGCAGCCAGACGTGCAATAGGCACACTGAACGGAGAACAGCTCACATAATTCAAACCAACTTTATGGCAGAACTTCACAGAAGAAGGCTCACCACCATGTTCACCACAGATGCCGCACTTCAAATCCGGACGGATAGCCCGACCTTTTTCAGTAGCCATACGCACCAGCTGTCCCACACCGTTCTGGTCAAGAACCTGGAACGGGTCTACTTTCAAGATTTTCTTTTCCAGATAAACCGGGAGGAAGGAAGCAATATCGTCACGTGAATAACCGAATGTCATCTGTGTCAAGTCATTTGTACCGAATGAGAAGAACTCGGCAGAAGAAGCAATACGGTCGGCAGTCAAGGCAGCACGCGGAATTTCAATCATTGTACCCACCTTGAAGTCGATGCTGTCACCCACTTCTTCAAACAACTGGGCAGCCTCAGCACGAATCACTTCTTCCTGCTGCTTGAACTCATACAAGATACCGGTCAGCGGAACCATGATTTCCGGATGTGTTTCCACGCCTTCCTTCTTCAGTTCCAAAGCAGCACCAAGAATGGCACGCGTCTGCATCTGAGTAATCTCAGGATATGTATTACCCAAACGACATCCACGGTGTCCCAACATCGGGTTATGTTCGCAAAGCGATTCTACACGTTGCTGGATATAGTGCAGGCTAACACCCATAGTATCCGCCATTTCCTGCTGACCTTTCAGATCGTGGGGAACGAACTCATGCAAAGGAGGATCAAGCAGACGAACTGTTACCGGACAACCTTCCATAGCCTGGAAGATGCCCTTAAAGTCAGCTTGCTGGTAGGGCAATATCTTAGCCAACGCTTTGCGACGTCCTTCTGCATCTTCCGCAAGAATCATCTCACGCATAGCCTTAATCTTCTCGCCTTCAAAGAACATGTGTTCCGTACGGCAAAGACCGATACCCACAGCGCCAAAATTACGTGCTACTGCGGCATCATGAGGAGTATCCGCATTGGTACGAACCTGCAGCTTCGTATATTTGTCTGCCAAATCCATCAGTTCCGCAAAGTCACCGGACAGCTCAGCCGCTTTTGTCTCCACCTTGTCTTTATATACTTCACCGGTGCTTCCGTTCAAGGAGATATAGTCACCTTCTTTCAACAGTACACCATCCACTTCCACTGTACGCGCCTTGTAGTCGATGTTCAAGGCACCTGCACCGGACACACAGCACTTACCCATACCACGGGCAACCACTGCCGCATGCGAAGTCATACCACCGCGGGCAGTCAGGATACCTTCGGCAACTGCCATACCGGCCAAGTCTTCCGGAGAAGTTTCGATACGAACCATTACCACACGCTTGCCGGCAGCATGCCATTCGGCAGCATCATCGGCAAAGAATACGATTTGTCCCGTAGCGGCACCCGGAGAAGCGGGAAGACCACGGGTCAATACCTTGGCTTGCTTCAGCGCTGTCTTGTCAAATACCGGGTGGAGCAATTCGTCCAACTTATTGGGCTCGCAACGCATCAATGCGGTTTTTTCGTCAATCATACCTTGATGCAGCAAATCTACGGCAATCTTCACCATAGCGGCACCGGTACGTTTACCATTACGCGTCTGGAGGAACCAAAGTTTACCTTCCTGTACGGTAAACTCCATATCCTGCATATCACGGTAGTGGTTTTCGAGCTTCGTCTGCAAAGCATCCAATTCTTTATAGATTTCCGGCATAGCCTCTTCCATGGAAGGATACTTGCTGGCACGTTCTTCTTCGCTTACACCGGCCAATTCTGCCCAACGTTGAGAACCGATCTTGGTAATCTGTTGCGGAGTACGGATACCGGCTACCACGTCTTCACCTTGTGCGTTAATCAGATATTCACCGTTGAAAAGGTCTTCACCGGTAGCAGCATCGCGGCTGAAGCAAACACCCGTAGCAGAGCTCTCGCCCATATTACCGAATACCATAGCCTGAACGCTTACGGCAGTACCCCATTCGTCAGGAATTCCCTCCATCTTACGATACAGGATAGCACGTTCGTTCATCCAGGAGTTAAATACTGCGCAAACAGCACCCCACAACTGCTCATAAGCACAAGCCGGGAAATCTTTTCCGGTTTGCTCCTTCACGGCAGCTTTGAACTTCTTCACGAGTTCCTTAAGGTCTTCCACCTCAAGCTCGTTATCCAGCTTCACGCCTTTAGCATGTTTCACATCTTCTATAATAGCCTCGAACGGGTCTACATCTTCCTTGTTCACCGGCTTCATACCCAGCACCACGTCGCCATACATCTGTACGAAACGACGGTAAGAGTCCCATGCAAAACGGGCATTGCCAGTTTTACGTGTCAATCCTTCTACCACTTCATCGTTCAAGCCCAGATTAAGGATTGTGTCCATCATACCCGGCATGGAAGCGCGTGCACCCGAACGAACGGAAACCAGCAACGGATTCTCCACATCACCGAATTTGGAACGCATCAGCGTCTCCACATGGGCAATGGCCTGTTCAACTTCGTTCTTCAACAGAGCAACGACTTTATCCTGCCCCATTTCATAATATTCCGTACAAACTTCTCTGTCGTTATTGTAAAGCCCGGAGGAACCGGAACCCCTATAAGGTTCATTTCTGCAAGGTTAGCACCTTTCCCACCCAAAATTTCTCATGTCAGCCTTTCCTTCTGCCTGACCGTTACCAAAGGTATAAACTCTTTTCTTGTCCATAATATAAATTTAAAGTTTCTCAATTGTGATTTCTTTTCTGTTCGCAAATCTAAGTATATTTCGCATACTAGAAAACTTTTTGAGAAAAAACTTTTATGCCAAAATGCAATTTCGACATTGCAATCTTTAATATTTCACTTCATAGAGAGATTTAATCCCGAAAAAATGTCTATTTTTGCCGAATAATTTATTAGATTGGTGTAAAAGTGGCAAGAAATAGAAAAGAGCTTCCTCTACTGGAGAAAGTGACAATAACGGATGTGGCTGCCGAAGGAAAAGCCATCGCAAAGGTTAATGATTTGGTTATTTTCGTACCTTATGTCGTTCCCGGAGATGTAGTAGACCTGCAAATTAAGAGAAAAAAGCATCATTATGCTGAAGCCGAGGCTGTGAAATTCCATGAATATTCGGCAGTACGGGCAGTTCCATTCTGCCAACATTATGGTGTATGCGGCGGTTGTAAATGGCAAGTTCTTCCCTATTCTGAGCAAATCAAGTACAAGCAAAAACAAGTAACGGACAACCTTACCCGCATCGGAAAAATCGAACTTCCGGAAATCTCTCCGATCCTCGGTTCCGAAAAACACAATTCTACAGAAATAAACTGGAGTACACTTTTTCTAACAAACGTTGGCTGACGGAAGAAGAAATAAAACAGAATGTGGTATACGAACAGATGAATGCCGTAGGCTTCCATATCCCCAACGCTTTCGATAAAGTACTTGCTATAGAAAAGTGCTGGTTGCAGGACGATATATCCAACTGCATCCGCAATGCGGTACGCGACTATGCCTACCAGCACAACTATTCCTTCATCAACCTGCGTACGCATGAAGGAATGCTACGCAATATGATTGTGCGTACCTCTACCACCGGCGAACTGATGGTAATCCTCATCTGCAAGATAGAGAAAGAGGAGGAAATGGCTCTGTTCAAGCAACTGCTGCAATACATAGCAGATACATTCCCTGAAATCACTTCTCTCCTATACATTATTAATAATAAGCGTAATGATACCATCACCGACCTCGAGGTACACACCTTCAAGGGAAAAGACCACATCTTCGAGGAAATGGAGGGACTGCGCTTCAATAGGTCCCAAATCTTTCTATCAGACCAACTCCGAACAAGCCTACAACCTCTACAAAGTAGCGCGCAACTTTGCCGGACTGACCGGTAACGAGCTTGTTTATGACCTTTATACCGGCACGGGTACCATTGCCAATTTCGTATCCAAGCACGCACGCCAGGTAATCGGCATAGAATATGTGCCCGAAGCCATTGAAGACGCCAAGGTCAATGCCGAGATTAACGGAATTAAGAATACATTATTCTTTGCCGGTGATATGAAAGACATGCTGACCCAAGATTTCATCAATCAATACGGCCGTCCGGATGTTATCATTACCGACCCTCCGCGTGCAGGAATGCATCAGGATGTGGTAGATGTTATCCTGTTTGCCGAACCCAAACGTATCGTATATGTAAGCTGCAATCCTGCCACACAGGCACGCGACCTGCAACTGCTCGACGTAAAATATAAAGTGAAAGCCGTACAACCGGTAGATATGTTCCCCCACACCCACCACGTAGAAAACGTAGTATTATTGGAATTAAAAGATTGAAAGTCCAAGTAGTTTTCAATCGTAAATTGTAAATTGTCTAATCGTAAATTAAAACCAGTCGTGGCAAAAGAAAAAATTACAGCAAGAGCCCGCACCCAATATACGGACTACATGGTAAACGAACCGATGGAACTTATGGAGTTTCTGGCAGCCAAGATGCCGGATGCCAGCCGTACCAAGCTGAAATCATTGCTGAGCAAACGCATTATATATGTGGACAGCGTTATCACTACACAATACAATTTTCCCCTGAAACCGGGTATGAAAGTACAAATCAGCCGTGAGAAGGGACGTAAAGAGTTCAACCATAAACTGATGAAGATTGTATACGAGGATGCCTATATCATCGTGATAGAGAAGATGCAGGGTTTGCTGTCCGTCAACACTGACCGGCAAAAGGAACGTACCGCCTATACCATCTTGAATGAATACGTGCAACGCTCGGGCAAGCAGCACCGTGTACACATCGTGCACCGCCTGGACCGTGACACCTCCGGCTTGATGATGTTTGCCAAAGACGAGAAGACCCAACGTACACTACGCGATAACTGGCATGGCATTGTAACAGACCGGCGATACGTAGCCGTAGTGGTCGGCGAGATGGAAAAAGATGCAGGAACCGTGGTTTCTTGGTTGACAGACCGTAAGCTGTATGTATACTCCAGCCCGACAGATGACGGGGGACAAGAATCCATTACGCATTACCGTACCATCAAACGAGCCAATGGATACTCTCTCGTTGAACTGAACCTGGAAACGGGACGAAAAAACCAGATACGTGTACACATGCAGGATTTGGGGCATCCCATTATCGGCGACGGACGCTATGGACTGGAAGACGTAAATCCTATCGGACGCTTGGCCCTGCATGCTTTCAAACTCTGTTTCTATCATCCCGTCACGGGAGAGCTGATGCGGTTTGAAACACCTTATCCGGGAGAGTTCAAGAAATTGGTTTTGAAGAATAAGTAAAAAGCTGACATACAATAAAAAACGGAGCAATTGATTTGCTCCGTTTTTTATTGATAAGCATGTCGTCATTGCCGACGCATACGAAAAGGCTGTCCGTGAATATTATCTTGATATTCCCTCCAGCTATTATACCAAGTACCACTGAAAGAATAAGAATCAGCCATGGCTCCTTCAATGTAAGCCATGCTGCCATCATCATAGAATTCCAATTCCATCAGATTGTAAGCCCCACTAACCCAATTCCATCTGAAAAGCAAATAATTCGGGTCACCATATGAACCAATAGTACCTTGGTTGCGCGCGTTAAAGGTCATAATCGTCCCCCTACCCCAAGTATATGCCCCGAAATCTATTTCTTCAGATGTATACCATTCACCGGGCAGATTATATTCCGTTTCTTCCTCACTATCACATGATGTCAATCCTAATACAAGGACAAACAACAATAACATTTTTGTGTATTTCAACATATTATTCATAAGCCATACTTTATTTATAATTAGCATCTACCATCATAACAACCACTCCATCCAGTTTACCGGATAAATAATGTTCGCGCACCCATACATTATCAAAGTACTTGATTTCACCGGCACCATAATTCAGAGTCAACCCCTCCATAGACTTATCCATCCATTTCCAAGTAAAAGTACGTGAAGTCGTTTCATAGGGACGGGACTCGCCTCCGCGATAATACTCCCAGATTTCCTGTCCAGAATTATCAGCCTTGGCAAACTTCAGCTGATGACTGCATAACACTTCAACTCCATCTTTGTTTTCCGTCTGATATTCTTCTATCCACGTCTTCCCACACAATTTGTCGTCGCTATTCTGCATGGTATAATATACATCATCCCCACAAGACGCCAGCCCAATCGTAAATACACACAACAGCAATATCTTCACATAATTCAAAGTCTTCATAAGTTATCGAGTTTAGTTAATACTTGTGGACAAACATACACAAAAAAAATGAAACACTTAATACTTAGCCTGGAATTTCTTGTAGAAGACAAGGAATAAAATAAATCCCATCAGTGCAAACGGTACGCCTGCCAATGCGGGATAACGGTATCCTCCACTCAAGGCAAGACCTCCGATATAGGCTCCGATAGCATTCCCCAAATTGAAGGCCATCTGCACACAAGCGCCTCCCAACATTTCTCCTCCAGGGGCCACACGAATCATCAACACCTGCTCCGGACTGGAGACGGCAAACAAACCTGCCGTACAGAGTGTCATCAATATTGCCGAACACCACGGATGGGGCGAGAGTAAAAATATCAATAATAAAATAACACATATCATCCCTTGCACCACCGTACCGACCTTCCCCGGAGTGTACCGGTCGGACATGCGCCCACTGACCAGATTGCCGACAACCATTCCGAATCCTGCCAGTACCATCAGCGCTGTAATGCTTTCCGCACTAAAACCGGAAACCTCGGTCAGCAACGGGGTGATGTAGCTATACCAGCAGAATACGCCACCGTTGCCCAAAGCCGTAGCTCCCAATATGAGCCACGGCGCCGGCTTCTTCAAAAAACGGAACTGTCCTTTAAATCCCGTGTCTTTCAGTCCTTCGACCTGCGGTACCCAACGCCAAATGTAGTACAATGTTATCAATCCCCAGGCACCTACCAGCAGAAACGTGGCACGCCAAGACAGTGTATGGCTCAACGAAGTACCCAACGGCACCCCAAACAGATTGGCCACAGTCATTCCCGCTATCATAATTGAAACCGCCTCCGAGCTTTTCCCCTTATCAGCCAATTTTCCCGCAACAATGGAAGCCACCCCAAAATAAGCGCCATGAGGAAGTCCGGAAACAAAACGTCCCAACAGCAAGACCCAATAATTGGGTGCCATAGACGCACAAATATTACCCACAATCATTAATGTCATCAAGACCAGCAGAATCTGCTTCAACGGACGTTTGCGGGCCAGGAGCAGCATGGGTGCACCAAAACAGACACCCAACGCATACGCAGAAATGAAATGACCGGCCACGGGAATGCTGATTCCCAAATCAGTAGCCACATAGGGCAAGATACCCATCATCGTAAATTCGGCAATCCCCAGCCCCAATGTACCGAATGCCAATGCAATAAGACTCTTCTTCATACCTTAAAAAAACAACCTATATTTTTTACCGGGCGCAAAGATAGTGACATTGCATTCTCCAAATAAAAAGGATACCGAATTATTTTCAGTATCCTTCTTCATTTTTTATCTTATATCAATTGTATACCCACCATTAAAGACTTCTCCCGGTATCAAGTGCTGCATCCAGTCCTTATTCTTATATTCACCTTTATAATGGGCACTGTCACAACGCCCGTACCACGGCTCGATGCAGACAAACGGAGCATTCTTGGCCGGAGGCGACCACAGCCCCACCACCGGAGTGTCGAAATACAGACTGAGATAGGGTTTCTTTTCCTTATTATATAATGTAACTTCTTTCACTTGACTGTTTTCCAGAATCAAGGCATCTTTATCAAAGGAGTGTATGTCCAAAGGCAGCAGGCCATCTGTCAACTCAAGCAAATATTCCTTATCCGGAGCGGCACATCCTTTCTCGGAGATAAGGATATAGTGCAAACCTTCCGTCTTATCAAAGCCGAAATATCCACGGTCCGTTGTCTCCGTATCATAGTCCGGGTAATAGAAAGCCGGATGGGCCCCTATCTGGAAGTGCATTTCGCGTGTTCCGGTATTGATGACTTTCCAAAGCACCTCAATCTTCTTTCCCTCTATCCGATAGCCTATCTCAAGGCAAAACGGGAAAGGATATTTCTTGCGTGTTTCCTCACTGTCAACCAGTCGATAGCGTACCTCATCTTCCAGTTCAAGCATCAATTCAAAATCCATATCGCGGGCAAAACCGTGTTGCGTCAATGCGTAGGAAACGCCTTCGTGGCGGTATTCATTCTCCCAAACGCTGCCTACAATGGGAAAAAGCACCGGAGAATGCCGTTTCCAAAAAGCGGGGTCTGCCTGCCAAAGATATTCTTTTCCATCATGCAAGATACTGCATAACTCGGCCCCATGTGGGGAGACTTTAATTGTCAGTTCTGAATTAGAAAGTGTTTTCATATCATATATCATTTTGTTATTTTCTCATATAGTGTGGCATCTCTCCGGGTATTTCCATCGAAATCTCCACCAGGCCACCGACCACTCCGTCCTGCTTCCATGCCGTCTGATAAATCATTTTCCTGACACCGTTCTTCTCAATGGTGTAGGCATTCACTCCCCCCGTCTCCAGCAGTTCGCGTATCTTGGCTTGCGATTGCGGGTTGTGGCAATCAAAGAGATTCTTGCCTATCAGGTCACCGTGTTTGGCAAACGTACGGCATGCTTTCTCGTTCATATATAGGATGATTCCCTTTGTGTCGCATACAGTTACGGCACAGTTCATTTCATTGGCCCATTCGTACATAATTCTTTATTTTTAATTGGCTATTTTCTATGCACTTGAAATGCATTTACAGAAAACTCTTCAAAGTCAAATGTCCTTTTCTCTATCGAATTATTATTGCATTAATCCTCCTTCTATGAAGAAAACGACTTCATTCAATCGTTCTTTATTCGATTCTTCATCTTTGAAAATAGCTGGAGTGAAGATTATCCTATCTTGAATCAGATTATCTACCAAATCCCACATGACTTCATGGTACAGCATCACCATTGCCACTTTTTCATTGTCAATACCATATTGGCTTGCTAAGGAGCCACAATTATTCTTTAGTTCCGCACTGATAGAGTTTACCAATTTTTCAGTTATTTGATGAAAGCGGTCTTGCCGTTTCTTTATAATAGGAAATAATACATCTCCATTATCATCTACCAGCCCATAAGGTTTTAACTGAGAAACGAGTTTGGCATCTGTTACTTTTCCGAATTGTGCTATTTCATCAGCACAATGGTCCATAATGTCGTTGTCAGGAGCAATGCCGCTATTGATATAAGTCAAAATCAAATTCTGTTCTCCGAAACCATTCGTACCGCATGCAAAGCCATTTCTTGATTCGTATAATACCCAGTAACAGCCACTCCAGCTTGTATAATTGTCAACATCCTCAAACAAGACTAACTTTGTCCACATTTTTCCATCCAGAAGGTATGAAAAAACAAGTGAGAGTACATTGTTCTTGAATCCCATTTCACTGATAGTTTGTGCCAATGATATAAAGTCTGCCTTTGTTTTGACATACATGGATTCAGCAATCTCCTTACTTAAGCTTCTTAGAGAATTGGTCTGTTCTTTGTCGAGAATGGGTATAGTAGCTTTCCATTTTCCTTTTGTTTTACTGACAAGTCCACCTACTTCCAATAACAATAATTGGCTATCAGAGCATTTAATACCCATTTCACGAAGTTCGGCTTGAGTACGTGGAGTCCGTAAATTGTATAGTATTTCCCAATTATTATCTGGCGTTACATAGTCTTCGGGCTGATGTCCGTTCACTGCAACAAACTGGGTTGCTTCCCATTCGCTATAAGGTCTTATCGATATTTGTGCTTTAATCATTGTGGTAACGGACAATAAGGTAAACAACAATAATAAGTCCGGATAATGTTTCATATATCGCTTAATTTTAGTTTTGTTCATCATTCATGCACTTCTCTTATGTAACAAAGATAACGTTTTTTTCAATTCCTCTCTCAAACCTATAACAAAAAACTTCCCGACTACCAATAAAAAACTTCCTAACTACTAATAGTAAAGTTTGCAAGTATAGAGATAAAGAATTACCTTCGCCCTTGGTTTGTCTATCCCAAGCCTTGGGATAGAAATCCCCAACCTTGGCATACACATCCGCAACCTTGGGACAAACTTTGTAAGCCCCAATAAACAAACGAACCTCATAACAACGCTACCATCATGGCAGAATACAACATGCAGGAACTGAACCTGCCGGGAGAAGACGGCAAACGCATTCTCTACCCACGAATGAAACTATACGGGCAGGTGGACTTGGAAACCATCACCGAAAAGATAGCATACGCCTCATCCTTCACACGAGGAGACATCATCGGACTGGTGCAAGCCATCACCGACGAAATAGCCTACCAAATGGGGCAAGGTTACTCCGTGAAGATTGACAACTTAGGAGTATTCACCCCTGCCCTCGGTCTGCGGCAAGACCGTGAACGGGAGACGGGCGAAGAAGGAGACACCAAGCGAAACGCCGTCAGCATCTGCCTGAAGGACATACATTTCAAGGTGGACAAAGAACTACTGTACCGTACCGCTCGCCATTGCCACCTGAAACGTTCCACCGACAAATTCCAACGCTCCTCACAAGTGTTTTCTCCGCAGGAACGGCTGGAACGGGCAAAAAAATACCTGGAAAAGAACAGCTTCATGACCCAAGCCGACTATTGCCAACTGACCGGCTTATTGAAGTCCGCCGCCTCCCGCGAGTTGCGCGAATGGATAGCCAATCCCGAATCGGGCATCGACTACAAAGGACGAGGAACACACAAGATTTATATTCTAAGGAAACCATAACCCACATCCATTGAAGTAACAAAAACAATGAAAATACTACATACCAGCGACTGGCACCTGGGACACACCCTCTACAACTACGACCGCACCGCCGAGCAGCAATCCTTCCTACGGCAACTCACCCGCATAGTAACCGAAGAGCAGCCCGACGCCATGGTGGTAAGCGGAGATATCTACCACTACTCCTCTCCCGCTGCCGCCACGCAGAAGATGTACACCGACGCCATGCTGAACATTCACCAAGCCTGCCCCGGAATGGCCATCGTAGTCACCGCCGGAAACCACGACAGCAGCTCCAAATTGGAGATAGACAGCAGCCTCTGGCAGCACTTCGGCTTGAACGTTGTGGGAAACATCGAACGTACAGCCGAGGAAGTGAATCTGAACAAGCATATCATCGAGATAAACAATGAAAAAGACAATAGGCTACGTCATTGCCGTGCCCCACGTCTATCCGCAAAACTTCCCCCCTGCTGGACACTGAAACACCGCGCGACCAACGGCAGGCACGCTTCTTCCAGGCACTGCTGGACGAAGTGAAGAAACGGAATACGGCACAGCTTCCCGTCGTCCTCATGGCCCATCTCTCCATTGAAGGCAGCGACCGTAGCGGGCACGATGAGAGTATCGGCGGAATAGAGTATGTTCCCCTCAGCGCTATGGGAGAAGGGTACGACTACCTCGCCCTCGGGCACATCCACTGCCCGCAGGACATCAAAGGCAGTCATCACCACGCACGCTATTGCGGCACTCCCCTCCCCGTCAGCTTCGATGAAACCTATCCCCATTCCGTCTCCGTCATCGAGTTGAAGAAAGGGGCAGAGCCACGGATAAGTACATGGAAGATAGAAAACCCTGTCCCTCTCGTCACACTGCCTCATGACCCGGTGCCTTTTGAAGACGCCTTGAAGTTGCTGGAAGAGTATCCTGAAGAACAAGCCGCCTATATTCGCCTGAATGTACTGACAAAAGGCTACCTGCCACCCGACTGCAACGAAAAAGCCTCGAACGCCGCCAAAGGCAAGGCATGCAAATATTGCTACATCAAGACCACCCGGGAGCGGCAGGCCGACACTAACGGAAACAAGCATATCTCCATCCAAGAGATGCAAGAAATGTCTCCCCTGGAAATAGCCAGACTCTACTACCGAGAAACCGAAGGAGAAGAGATGGACACAGAACTTTGCCAGCTGATGGAGACTGTCGTGCAAAAAGTGAAAAGCAAGAACAACTCCTAATCATTTGTCCGGAACATGAAACTCCAGAAACTGACCATAAAGAACCTTGCCTCCATAGAAGATGCCGTCATCGACTTTGAGAACGGACCGCTGAGCGAAGAATCCCTCTTCCTTATCTGCGGCGAGACGGGTGCAGGGAAGACAACCATTCTCGACGCCATCTGCCTGGCACTCTACAACGAAACACCTCGCATGGACCATGCCGAGAACGAAAAATACAAAGACCTGAGCCAGACTTTCTCTGCCAAAAAGGAAGATGTTGCCATCAACGACAGCCGGCAACTGATGCGCCGTAACACCAGTGAAGCATGGACGGAGCTGGAGTTTACCGGCTCGAACGAAACGCCCTACACCGCCCGATGGTACGTGGCACGGGCACACCGCAAGATTTCAGGAGCTGTGCAGGATGTGCGCTGGACACTGGAAAACAAGAAAAGCGGCGCACAGCTCAACAAAAAGAACGAGATAAAGGCAGAAATACAAGCTGCAGTGGGATTGACCTTCGAACAATTCTGCCGCACCACCATGCTGGCGCAAGGCGACTTCACCAAGTTCCTGCAAAGCAAGGAAAGCGAAAAATCGGATATTCTGGAAAAGCTGACCGGTACAAGTATCTACTCCGAAATAGGTGCCGAAATATATGCCGCCACCAAGGAAAGACGGACGGAATACGAAAACCAGAACCGGAAGCTGGAAGGCATCCACATCCTGACAGAAGAAGAAGTCGCCACAATCAAGGAAGCCATAGCCACGCAAAATGCCGGAGTCAAGGAAGCCAATGAGCAGAAAACCATCGTCCTCGCAAAACGGGAATGGCTGAAGAAATACTCCGAACTCCTCCTCACCCGTGAACAGCAAAAGAAGATGTGGGAAGGAAAGCAAGCGCAACTGCAATCGGACGAATTCAAACAGAAAGAACTGCTGATTAAGGAATGGAACGCCACCGCCGATGCCCGCAACTGGCTCTCTACCTTGAAACAGCAGCAACAGCAGCAACAACAGAACCATGCACAAGCCGGGATACTGAGAGCATCCTTTGCCCGGCTGGACGGAGGAAGCAAGTGGCTATGCGGTTTCCTGAAAGAGCAAGAAGACAAGCTGCATCGTGCCGAGAAGTATTTGCAAGAGCATTCGCCCTTACTGCCCATGTTCGAGCAAAGCCAATCCATCATTACCGGCCTGAAATCCGCACTCGATGCCCAAACACGCATCGGCACCTACAACGCGTACCTTGAAAGACTTGCCGCGCAACAACCCGTAAAAGTCAAGGAGCGTACCGACAAGGAAGCTGCCCTCACCCGGAAAGAACAAGAGAACCATACATTGCAAAACGAAATAAACCTCCGGAACAAGCAGCTTGAAACCATGGACCGCCCTGCCCTGCAAGACAAGAAAAACAAACTCGATGCCGGACGGGAGAACCTGCTACAAGCCTTGAGCGCCTTGTCTTTACTGGCTGAAACGGAAAGGACACTGAACGAGGCAAAGGAAAACGAAAAGGCTTTGAACGCCAAAGTGGAGGCGTGCCAAAAGCAATACGTCCTCCTGCAAACGGCATTCGACAGCAAGAAAACAAGTTATGATGACATCCGCACCCTCTACGACAAGCAAAAGGAAGCCGTAGAAGAGTGGGCAAAGGAAGCACGCTCCCGGCTTGCCGTCGGAGATACTTGCCCCGTGTGCGGACAAGAAATAAAATCGCTTTGCAAAGATGAAGATTTCCAGTCTGTCCTTGCTCCCATACGCACCTCCCTGGAAACAAAAGAGAAAGAATACAAGGAAGCCGAGCAGGCATTGAACAACAACCGGACAGAATCCAAGACCTACGGAACGCTGGCAGAGAATGCCCGTCAGTCCACAGCAAGAGCACTCCGGAGCTACAACCTTGCCCGTACTGACGCGCAAGCCAAATGCGCCCAATGCAACGGCATCGGCCTCTCCACAACCACCGGCGAAACCCTGAAGAAGCTACTGGAAGAGAACAAGCTGGAAGCAGACAAACTGAACGAAAAGCTCACGGAAGTTCAAAAGCTCAGCGCACAAATCATAGCTCTGCAACGGCAAAAGGACGAATGCCAAAAACATGTGGACGCTGCACGCCAAGCCTTCAACTCTGCCGACAGAGTGCTGAATGAGCTGAAAAACAGCATCGTCAATTACGAGTCGCTCACCGCCAACGAAAAGGAGAACATACGTGCCACCATGGACCGCGTCACTCCCCACATCCTCTGGGAAGGATGGAACACGGAATGGGAGAACTCCCCCCTCTCCTTTATTGACCGCCTGACGCAAGCTACGCGCAACTACCGGCTGGCGCAGGAAAAACAAAGAGAACTGAAATCCGCCATTGCCCTTATCCACAAAGAGCTGGAAGGGATAAACATCAACAAGGAAAGCATCGATGCCGCATTCCCCGACTGGCGCAACGCACCTGCAGCAACACAGGAAATGGAAATCAAGGACCTGGGGATTGCCTGGAATAATCTGAATACACAAGCAAGCGGACTGAAACAAAGCATATCCTCCACCGCAGAACAAATGGCAAGGCTGCAAAAGGATTTAACCGGGTTCTATGCCGCCAACCCCACTCTCGACGAGGAGCGTATCACCGTCCTATCCGCTTGGTCCGGCTCCCGGATAGAAGCATTACGTGCCTCATTGCAGACACTTAAAGAGGAAGAAGTAGCTGCATCGACCGCCTTTCATCTGGCCACCGAACAAATGGAAGAGCACATCGGCCGGAAGCCCGAAATAGAAGAAAACGAGAACTTCGAAACCCTGGATGCACTCATCGCAAATCTCGAAGAAAAGATAACCGCCGGCAACCAATCCATCGGCCAGCAGAAGTTACGCCTGGAAGAAAACACTCGCAACATCGACCGGATAAAGGAAGAAAAGGAACGTGCCGACCGGCTACGCGAAGAGTATCTGAAGTGGGACCGCCTCTGCCACCACTTCGGTGACGAACGGGGAAAGAACTTCCGCAACATAGCCCAGAGCTTCGTCTTAAAAGAACTGCTGGCAGGCGCCAATTTCTATCTGCAACGCTTGACCGACCGCTACGAACTGGAATGCCAGGCCGGTTCGCTCACCATCCTGCTGCGCGACTTATATCAAGGAGGTGCGGCACGTCCGGCATGCACCTTATCGGGCGGCGAAAGCTTCCTAGTATCTCTGTCACTTGCCCTCGGACTTTCTTCCCTCAGCCGCCAGAGCCTCTCGGTAGACACACTGTTCATCGACGAAGGTTTCGGCACACTGAGCAGCGACTACCTGAACACAGTAATGGACACACTGGAGAAACTGCACCAGATGGGCGGCAAGAAGGTAGGCATCATCAGTCACGTGGAAGGACTGAAAGAGCGCATAAAGACCCAGATACAAGTACGGAGGATAGACAGTTCAAGAAGCGAAATAGAAGTGGTGAATATCCTCTAAGCTGGTATCGGGATAAAGAAAACGAATGTTTTTTCGGCTCTTGATAGTACAAGCACTTGCATTATTGTGTATTTTTGCAGTCTCATAAAAAAGAAAAGACAATGAAAAAGTTCATGAAAGGAGTCCGGTTTGCTCCTAAAAACTATTCCGACGAAGTAGAAGCCAAAATTCAACATTATAAGAAAGAAGGATATAAACTGCCGATGCGAAGCGCACTCCGCACCGAGGAGCAGTTGGCCGGTATCCGCGCAAGCGCCAAAATCAACACTGCCCTGCTGGATTATCTCTCCGAGAACATTCGCGAAGGCATGTCCACAGCTGAAATTGACCATATGGTGTATTGCTTCACCACAGACCACGACGCCATCCCCGCCCCCTTCATGTACGAAGGCTTCCCCAAAAGTGTGTGTACCAGCATCAACGATGTAGTGTGCCACGGCATTCCCAGCACCAGGGAATTCCTGAAAAGCGGTGATATTGTAAATGTCGATGTATCCACCATTTACAAAGGTTACTTTGCCGACGCATCACGCATGTTCATGATTGGCGAAGTCAGCCCCGACATGCAGAGACTGGTACAGGTCACCAAAGAATGCCGTGACATAGGCATACAGACCGCACAGCCCTGGGCACGCCTCGGTGACGTAGGCGCCGCCATCCAGGAGCATGCGGAAAAGAACGGATACAGCGTGGTACGCGACCTCTGCGGACATGGCTGCGGCGTCAAGTTCCACGAAGAACCGGATGTGGAACACTTCGGCAAACGTGGTACGGGCATGCTGATCGTGCCGGGCATGACATTCACCATCGAACCGATGATTAATATGGGAACCTACGAAGTCTTTATTGACGAAGCCGACGGATGGACCGTCTGCACAGACGACGGACTGCCTTCTGCCCAATGGGAAAGCCAAATCCTGATTACTGAAGACGGAAACGAAATATTGACACAATAAGGCGGACACTTCAAAACACCTATGGAGATAGTATTACTGATTATAGGGATAATCATCGGAACCGTAGTCGGCTATCTGGCGGCAGACCGCAAGTCTGCCGCACTGAGGGCAGAAATCAGCGGGACAAAGAAGGAAATAGAATTATTGAAGCTGCAGAAGGAAGAAGCCGAAGCGTTGCACAAGCGCATGAACACCGAGTTCGAGAATCTCTCCAACCGTATCTTCCAGAGCAAAGCCGAAGACTTTACCAGGCTGAATACCGAACACCTGGGCAATCTGCTCCGCCCGCTGGGCGATAACCTGAAGGACTTCCGCCAAAAGGTGGAACAAGTATACAGCACCGAAGCCAAAGAACGCTTCTCGCTGGGTGAACGCATCAAGGAACTGGTGGAACTGAACAACCGCCTCAGCGAAGATGCCAACAACCTGACCCGTGCGCTAAAAGGTGACTCCAAGATGCAAGGCAACTGGGGCGAAATGATTCTGGAACGTTTGTTGCAAGCCTCCGGACTGATTGAAGGCGAACACTACTTCCGCCAGGAGTTTCTAAAAGACGAACGGGGCGAAGCCATCATCAACGAGGAAAGCGGGCAGAAGATGCAGCCCGACATCATCGTGAAATACCCCGACGAACGGGAAATGATTATCGACTCCAAAGTGTCGCTGACTGCCTATGCTGCCTACACCTCTGCCGAAAGCAAGGAGGAGCAGGCACACTTCCTGAAAGCACACCTGCAATCTGTCCGCTCCCACATCGACGAGCTCAGCCATAAAGACTACTCGCATTACGACGCCCAATCACCGGATTTCGTTATGATGTTCATCCCCACCGAAGGTGCCTACCTCCTCGCCATCCAAAGCGATGCCCACCTCTGGGAATATGCCTACAACAAAAAGGTGGTACTAATGAGCCCCACCAACCTGATTAGCGCCCTGCGCCTCTCGCTCGACCTTTGGAAGAAGGAGAACCAGGTAAAGAATGTGCAGGCCATCATCAAGCGCGGCACCATCTTATATGAAAAGATTGCAGGCTTTACCGACACCTTCCTCGGTATCGGCGACCGGCTGGCCAGCCTGCAAAGGGATTACGACAAAGCCTTCAACCAGCTCTCGGACGGTAACGGCAGCGTAGTGCGCCAAGCCGAAATGCTGAAAGGCATGAGCCTCACTCCCAAGAAACGCATTTCTCCAAGATTGCTGCCCAAAGATACCATTCAAGAAGAAACAGAAGAGGAAAACGATAACATTCAATAAAACATCCAACATGAAAACTCTGAAAGACCGCATTCTCCTTCACCAAGAACCATTCATACGAGGTCTGTGTCAACAGGAATTACCACCGGAGAAGTAACAGCCATTCTGGCAAATGCACCGATTCATATCAAGGAATAAAGAAAAAGCGACGAAGAATCCACTCCACTTTCTTTCATTAGAGAGGGAAATGCCCCGAACAAAAAACTCCGGCAAAGCCCTGAAGGACAAGCCGGAGTTTTTTTTATCTCAAGACGGACAAGGAAGATTATCCGCCAAAGTTATCGAACATCAGGTTCTGAGCCGGAACACCGAGGTCGTCGAGCATCTTCTCAACAGCTTTCGACATCGGACCGGGACCGCACATGTAGTATTCGATGTCTTCGGGAGCTTCGTGGTCTTTCAAGTAAGTCTCGTAAATTACGTTGTGTACGAAGCCCGGAGTATACTTCACGCCCGCTGCATCGGCTGCCGGATCGGGACGGTCCAGTGCAAGATGGAACTTGAAGTTGGGGAAATCCTTTTCAATCTGCAGGAAGTCTTCCAGATAGAACACTTCATTCAATGCACGTGCACCGTAGAAGTAATTCATCACGCGGTCTGTAGTGTGCAGTGTCTTCGTCATGTGCATAATCTGTGCACGCAACGGAGCCATACCGGCACCACCACCGACCCACATCATCTCCTTCTTGGAGTCGAATATCGGATGGAAGTCTCCGTAAGGGCCACTCATGGTTACCTTATCACCCGGTTTCAGGGTAAAGATATAAGAAGAAGCGATACCCGGCATTACATCCATGAAGCCCGGGCCCTGGTCTTTCGGCTTGAACGGAGGCGTGGCGATACGTACCGTCAGCATAATGCGGTCGCCTTCGGCAGGATAGTTGGCCATAGAATAGGCACGGATGGTTTCTTCGTCATTGCGGCACTTCAAGCCCAGCAGACCGAATTTCTCCCATGCAGGCAGATACTCATCACCGATAAGGCTCTTGTCAATGTCCTTATCATAATCCATCGAATATTTAGGAATCTTAATCTGCGCATAAGAACCCGGAACGAAATCCATGTGCTCGCCTTTGGGCAATGCAACGATGAACTCTTTGATGAACGTAGCCACATTCTTGTTGGAGATAACCTCGCACTCCCACTCTTTTACGCCCAGTACGCTTTCGGGAACCTTGATGGCCATATCGCCTTTCACTTTCACCTGGCAACCCAGACGCCAGTGATCTTGTATTTGCTTACGGCTGAAGTGCGGAGTCTCAGAAGGCAAGATTTCACCCCCACCTTCCATTACCTGGCATTTGCACTGTCCGCAGGAACCTTTACCACCGCAAGCGGAGGAAAGGAACACACCGTTTACAGACAGCGTATTCAGCAATGTAGAACCGGAAGCTACGTCCAGTTCCTTGTCGCCATTGATAGTCAGTTTTACATTACCCGAAGGCACCAAGAAATTCTTGGCAACCAGCAGGATAACAACAAGCAGGATGACAACCACGAGGAATACTCCAATGCTTGCTAATATCATATTCATATCCATTGTTTTATTCCTTTCTTTTAGATGTTCAAACCAGAGAAACACATAAATGCCATTGCCATCAGACCTACAGTGATAAACGTGATGCCCAGTCCTTTCAGTGGAGCCGGAACGTCAGAATAGGCCATTTTCTCACGGATGGCAGCCAAGCCTACGATAGCCAGCAACCAACCGATACCGGAGCCCAACGCATAAGAGACAGCATCAGCAATGCCACCGATGAATTTCGGGTCGCTCTCACCCAGCGTGATGCGCTGCTGCATGAAAAGGGAAGCACCCATGATGGCACAGTTTACAGCAATCAGCGGCAGGAAGATACCCAGTGAAGCATACAGCGAAGGGCTGAAACGCTCTACAATCATTTCCACCAACTGAACGATAGCTGCGATTACAGCAATGAAAAGAATAAAGCTCAGGAAGCTGAGGTCAACGCCTTCAATGATTGCGTTGGCAGCCAGCACCTTGGTCTGCAATAAATAGTTGACCGGAAGCGTAACCACCAACACGAAAGTTACGGCGATACCCAGTCCTACGGCAGTCTTCACATTCTTCGATACGGCAAGGTAAGAACACATACCGAGGAAGAACGCGAATATCATGTTGTCCACGAATATAGAGCGGACGAATAAACTTATTAAATGTTCCATATCTCTTCGATAAATTAAGAATTAAAGAATTAAAGAATTAAAGCAATGAGAACTTGTACTGCAGCAGAGCAGCCCATTTTTCATTCTTTCATTTTTCATTCTTCATTTATTTATTACTGCTTTTCCTGCAATTCTTTGTGACGTGCACGTTGATACCAGATGATACAAGCACAGATAATCAACGCCATTGGCGGCATCAGCATCAAGCCGTTGTTCACATAGCCCAACTTCTGCAGAGGTTCATAGTTCAAGATGTTGAAACCGAGCAGCGTTCCCGAACCCAGAAGCTCGCGGAAGAAGGCTACGATTACCAGAATCTTGGCATATCCCAAACCATTACCCACACCGTCAAGGAAAGATTCCCAGGGACCGTTCTGCATGGCAAATGCTTCCAAGCGTCCCATCAGGATACAGTTGGTAATAATCAGACCTACATATACAGAAAGCTGCACACTTACATCGTAAGCAAAAGCTTTCAGAATCTCACTTACAATAGTTACCAACGCGGCAACAACCACCAGCTGAACGATGATACGGATACGGTTGGGTATCGTCTTGCGCAGCAGTGAAATCACTACATTGGAGAATGCTGTAATCACCGTCACTGAAAGACCCATCACAATGGCAGGCTCCAGTTTGGCAGTAACAGCCAAAGCAGAACAGATACCCAATACCTGCACGGTAACGGGGTTGTTCAGTCCCAGCGGAGTAGAGAATACTTCTTTATTCTTCTTTGAAAACAATTGTCCCATATTCTTATTCCTCCTCATTATTATTAGTTAAAAAGTTCTTGTAGCTGCTCAGACAAGCCTTCAACATGGCATCCACACCTACAGAAGTGATGGTACCACCGGAAATGCCGTCCACCTGATAGTCAGGTTTCTCTACCTTACCGTTTTTCACAACACCGAGGACTACCTCGCCGTTCTCCAACGTTTTCTTTCCGGGGAACTCCCCCTGGAAATGCGTGCTGGCGATTTCGGCACCCAGACCCGGAGTCTCACTGGCATGAGAGAAGTAAACACCATAAACGGTATCCTTGTCGCTGTTCAGCGCAACATATCCCCAGATAGCGCCCCAAAGACCGGCACCGTAAACGGGAAATACATATTTCTTCTCACCGTCAACCTCTGCCACGAATACGTGCAGACGGTTATTTTCTTTGGCTTCCTTCTCGTAAGCGGTAGCAAATGCACCGGTATTCTCTGTCAGAGTACCGTCAACGTTCATCAGCATATCGCCCTTTACATATTTATTATATTCAGCTTCGGCATCCTTCACGTCCTTGATGTTGAGTGCAGCAAGAATCTGCTTCTTCGTGTCAAGTTCCACATTCTTGTTCTGCGTCTCGCGCAAGGAAGAACTTACGAATGCCAGCAGGAATGCAACGATAACAACCATTACCGAAGCATAAATGATAGTATAACTATTACTATTGGTATTCATTTCTTTTCCGGTATTTAATTGTTAGACTTGATTGCACGTTTCTCGCGACGGCTGATGTTACCCTGTACCACACAGTAGTCAATCAGCGGAGCGAAGATATTCATCAGCAGGATGGCAAGCATCATACCTTCGGGGTAACCGGGGTTGAGCACACGGATAATGATAGCCATGGCACCAATCAGGAATCCGAAGATATACTTACCGGTCTCTGTACGTGCCGATGTAACGGGGTCGGTAGCCATGAACACGGCACCGAAGCAGAAACCACCCAGCACGAGGTGTTCGTACCAAGGCATCTGTGCCATCGGAGTGTCGGGACCGATTGCATTGAACACCCATGCCATGAAGGCACCGCCTACGAATACGGAGAACATCGTCTTCCAGCTTGCAATACCCGTCCACAACAGCAGAATGGCACCCAGAGCGATGGCGATAACGCTTGTCTCACCGATAGAACCCGGAATAAGGCCGGTCACCATGTCCCAGGAGAACTCCGGAACGGCGCCCGAGGTAGCGGCTGCACCCAACGGAGTAGCTACCGTCAGACCATCTACCGACTGTCCCAGACCGAAGATACTGTCGCCCGATACCCAAACGGCATCACCGGACATCTTCGTAGGATAAGCAAAGAATAAGAATGCACGGGTAATCAAAGCTACGTTGAACACGTTCATACCCGTACCACCGAATACTTCCTTAGCAAAAATTACAGAGAATGCAGTAGCCACCGCCAGAATCCACAGCGGGCAATCTACCGGAACAATCATCGGAATCAAGATACCGGAAACCAGGAAACCTTCCTGAATCTCCTCCTTCTTCCACTGAGCCACTACGAACTCAATGCCGAGACCTACTACATAAGATACAATGATTTTTGGCAATACAGCCAGAAAACCGTAGATGAACATTTCCCAGAAGCCTCCGGCAGCACCGGTAGCGTGGAAATGCTGGTAACCTACGTTATACATACCGAACAGCAGCGCCGGTACTAACGCAATGACCACCATCGACATGATGCGTTTGCTGTCAATGGAGTCGTGAATATGCGTTCCCGATTTCGAAGTGGCATTGGGCACGAACAGGAATGTTTCGAAGCCATCAAACACCGAACGAAATGCGTGGAATTTGCCGCCTTCCTCAAAGTTCGGCTTTATCTTGTCGAGATAATTTCTTAACGCTTTCATTAATATATTTACGATTTTACGATTTACAATTTACGATTTGCCATACGCCCCGATTATGCCATTTCGGCACGAAGCATATCGAGCCCTGCACGTACGATGCGCTGCACTTCCACTTTGGAAGAACATACGAATTCGCAGAGAGCGAAGTCTTCGGGAGCTACTTCGTAGATGCCCAGAGCCTCCATACGGTCGATGTCACCTGCAATGATTGCTTTCACCAAGTATTCGGGGAAGATGTCCATCGGAAATACGCGGTCGTATTCGTTGGACATAATCATGTGACGTTCACCACCCTTGATACGGGCATCTATCACATATTCCTTCTTGCCCATCAACCAGCTGAAGTAAGAGCGGTTGACGCTGAACTGATTGAAACGCGGCATAATCCAACCCAACATTTCATGGATTTCATCTCCTTCGGGAATAACGGTCAATTGGCTGTCGAAAGAGCCGAGGAAGCCGTTCGGAGAAACTTTCTTACCGGTCAGCACGTTGCCGCTGATGTAGCGGAGGTCTTTGTCGGTAGTCACGTTACCTTTGAAAACGTTCGTCAATAGAGCGCCGACTTTCAGCTTGCAATAAGCGGGTTTCAACACTTCGGAACCCGTTACAGCCACCGTACGGGTCATGTCCACACGACCGGTATTCATCAGACGTCCGATGAAGAGTACGGCTTCGGCACTGATGGTCCAGACCGTTTCACCCTTCACTACCGGAGAGATGTGGTTAATCTGTACACCCACGTTGCCTGCCGGATGTGGTCCGTCGAAAGCTGTTACGGTAACGTTCTTTGCCTGCACAAGAGCAGCAGACTTTTGTTTTACACTAATACCCAGATACGTCTTTGCCATCTTTGACAAAGCGTCGAGTCCCGTCTGGAAGTTTGCTTCTTCTCCCTTCAGCGCGAATTCAAAATCGGGAGCCAGCGGATTGCTGTCGAAAGCCGAAATGAAGATAGCTTTCGGAGTTACCGTCGGATCAGCGATAACGTCGTACGGACGTTGGCGGATGAAAGCGAACATACCTGCTTGCAAAAGAGCTTCTTTTACTTGCTGGCCGCTCATCTTGGACGGGTCCATCTTGCCGAATTCCTCATAGTCTTGCTCAGTGGCAGCCTCTACGACGATGTTCAGCACCTTGCGGCGTGCACCACGCTCCACGCTTGTCACTACGCCGCTAACGGGCGAAACAAATTTCAATTCAGGATGATTCTTGTCGATAAACAAGGGTCCCCCGGCCATCACATATTCCTGCTCTTTGACCACCACTTTCGGAGTGATGCCTGTATAGTCATCGGGAACCAGCGAATAGAATCCCGGTTCCTTAACAGACACAAGTTCCTGGGCAGCAGCGCCTTTCAGGTTGATGTCAAGGCCTTTACGTAACTTAATTACATTTGCCATGCGTTTATTTAAAATAATGGTTTCATTAATTTGCCGCAAAAGTAGCAAAAAAGAACGTGAATAAAGAGTAAAAAAGAAAGGAATTACGGAGAAATTTCCGTAATCCCTTTCGTTAACGAACACGAGAACAAGGATTAGGGGTTAAGGATTAATACCCTGCGGAATCATAGTGCAGCCCACTAATCCTTAATCCCTAACCCCTAATCCTTATCATCACTTTTCTTCAGCGAACATCGGGTCCCATGCCGGCAGGCGGACGGGCTTTTGTTTAAACAGTTCCATCACTTTGGCGGGAACATACTTTGTCTCCACTACCAGACGGAACATGTATTCATTGAACCACTCGTCGGTCATGATGAGATGTCCCTGATAACCGGAAGCGGCTCCCCAACTGTTCTCTACCATCCACTTTACGGGCTTTCCGTCTTTGTTCAAGTCAACGGCCATCAAGGTCATGGCGTGGGAAGAGCCACTGGAGAAAGTCTGGATACGTTGCTTCTTGTCCATCCCGAAGGTGGTGCCCATCAGTGATTCGTAGTCATAGTTTTTCACATCGAGCAGACCGCGTTCGGAGTTCAGGAACTTGCTCACATCGCAAGAGAAGTACATCATGGTGCTGTCCTTCAAGGAGGCAATGGCCATCTCTTTGATGTCCTCTACGGGCAGGTTGACATAAGTCCAGTTCTTGCCGTCGTAACGGTGGCGGTCATAGTCTATTTCATAGCACTTGTAGTACTCGCGACTGGGGTCGTTCATCAGCATTACGTAGTTGGTCAGCAGTTGTTTGTCTCCATATTTCTCAAGGAAAGACATGGGAGTGTGATGCTCTGTCTCCACAGGATTACCCTTGGCATCGTGGCGGACATAGTCGAACTCCGTGGGAGGTACACCGAGGTTCAGCACCAGCATGCGGTAGATGGTTCCGAGCATCGTAGTTTTCTCCTTCTCCAGAGCTTCGGGCTTGGCACCGGCGGCAGCCATGTCACGCAGTTGCAGACCATACTCTTTCAGCTTCAGAGAGATGAGGTTGGCCATGCGGGAGGTATTTTCACTGCTGTTTGTTTCGGGCATGGCATCTTTGGGAACAAGGCCGTATTTGGAAACAATGTCGGCCACACCAGTAAAGGTACCCCCATCGCTCAGCGGATGCTGGAAGAGCCATTCTACGGTCTTATCAGTCAGGGGACTCTTGGAGGTGTCGATGATGCCTTGCAAGAAGAGGTTTGCCTTCTCCAACTGGTCCCAGAAGAAGGGATAGACTTCGGAGAACTCGAAAGACTGGAAACCGTATTCGGCAAGGGTCTTGGCACGCATCACATTCAGCCCCGTAAACAGCCAGCAACGGCCAGACGACTTCTGGTCGGTGATACCTTTGGATTCTACCTTGATGGAGAAGTGGGTATCCATGCCCTGCATATTCTCCTGGTTGAGTGCCAGTTTACGGATGTCATTATTGCCTATGGCATTGCGGAGCGCCTTGTCGGCAGCCGTGCCTTGATAACTTTGCTTGATTTGTCCAAGCATTTCGGGGCTGATACCCCCTTTTCCCTCTTGTGCCTGCACGGAGAGCAGTGCGGCACTCAGAACAATTACAGATAAAAATCGTTTCTTCATTCAGATTATGTGTTTTTAGTTATTGATGTCTTGCTTCGTGAAGCAGACAAAAGTAATGTCTTTTTTGATAATTTTAGTGACATCTTTAGATTTATTATCTATTACAGTGAAAACTATTCGGGATAAAATAGTTTCCTTTGCACCCACATTTCGTACGACATGAAAAGATATATACTAAGCATTATCGCACTGGTGCTGTTCGCCACCACCTTTTATGCCCAGGAACAGACTGCGGCCGCCACAAACGACAGCGTTCCTGCACTGACCAAAAAAGAACTACGCAAGCAAAAGGTAGCGCGTCGGAATCTGCATTACAATATTCTGGGCGGACCCAGCTACACCCCCGACTTCGGTGCCGTGCTGGGAGGAAGCGCCCTAATGACCTTCCGTATGAACCCCAGCGACACCACGCAGCTGCGCTCCGTAGTGCCCATGGCCATCGCCTTCATGTTCAACGGTGGCATCAATCTCTTCTCCAAACCGCAACTCTTCTTTAAGGGCGACCGTTTCCGTATCTTCGGAAAGTTCAGCTATAAAAATACGGAAGAAAACTTTTACGGCATCGGCTATAATACCAATAAAGATTATGTACGAAGCGACAGTACCAGCAAATACCGGTACAGCGGCGTGCAAATCAACCCCTGGTTCCTTTTCCGACTGGGCAACAGCAATATCTTTGCCGGACCTCAAATCGACATCAATTACGACCACTTGACGGAGCCCGGCAAGTTCTTGGTGGACGAACCCTCGTACAAAGAGGCAGGCGGTACGGCTAATGGCTATAACAACTTCAACTCCGGCCTCGGTTTCCTGCTGACATACGACAGCCGTGACGTCCCTGCCAACGCCTACCGTGGTATGTATCTGGATTTCCGCGGCATGATGTACGCCAAGTTCATCGGCAGCGACCAGACCTTCTACCGCCTAGAGATAGACTACCGCCAATACAAGTCACTGGGCAAGCGCAGGGTGCTCGCGTGGACGGCACAGACCAAGAACGTGTTCGGTGACGTCCCTCTGACGCAATATGCCCTCACCGGAACGCCTTTCGACCTGCGCGGCTACTACATGGGGCAATATCGCGACAAGTCCTCGCATGTGGTCATGGCAGAGTACAGACAGATGCTCAATACCGACCGCAGCACTTGGGTGAAGCGGATGCTCAACCACATAGGTTTTGTAGCCTGGACCGGCTGCGGCTTCATGGGCCCCACTCCCGGCAAGATAGAGGGTGTACTGCCCAACTATGGTGTAGGTCTACGCATTGAGGTACAGCCACGCATGAACGTCCGCCTGGATTTAGGCAAAAACACGGTAAACAACCAGATGTTGTTTTACTTCAATATGACAGAAGCGTTTTGAGTAACGCCCTGCCTACCTGCCCATCCCTTTCCTATGGAGAATGATGATTGAAAGCCTTTAATCGCCTCTCACTCACAAGGTTATTCAAGCTCACCTCTATAGGAAGCTCACTTCCTTATAACATCGGAACACCTTGAGAAACAAACATTTTATTTTTCTTTTCTTTTTCTTGCATCGGTAAAAGATTATCCATACTTTTGGCAATCACATTTCTTTTTATCAAAAAAGAAAGCAAACGAGCGGATACATGAAAGCCCTTGAAGTACTCTTCTGGATAAGTTTATTCATAGTGTTCTATACTTATATAGGATATGGTATACTATTATATATCCTGGTCAAGATAAAAGAATGTTTCCGTAAGCCTGCGCCCCGTCCGATGCCTGCCGACGATGCTTTACCCCCATTGACGCTATTTATCGCCGCCTACAACGAAGAAGATGTAGTGGATGAAAAAATGCACAACTGCCTGGAGCTGGATTATCCCGCCGACAAGCTACGCATCCTCTGGGTGACCGACGGCAGCAACGACCATACCAACGAACGCCTCTCCCACTGGCCGCAAGCCATCGTCCTCCACCAACCCCAACGCCAAGGCAAGACAGCCGCCCTGAACCGCGGTATACATTTCGTAGAAACGCCCCTTGTCGTGTTCACCGATGCCAATACTCACCTCAACCGCGAAGCCCTGCGGGAGATAGTGCACGCCTTCACCGACCCTAAAGTGGGATGCGTGGCAGGCGAAAAACGTATCGCCGTGCAAAGCAAGGACAATGCTGCCTCGGGGGGAGAAGGGCTATACTGGAAATACGAATCCACCCTCAAAGCGCTCGACGCACGCCTCTATTCGGCAGTAGGCGCAGCGGGTGAACTGTTTGCCGTGCGCCGCGAGCTGTTCGAGGAAATGCAGACAGATACGCTGCTCGACGACTTCATACTCTCCCTGCGCATCGTCATGCAGGGACACACCATTGCCTATTGTGCCAATGCCTATGCCGTAGAAAGCGGCTCGGCAGACATGCGCGAGGAAGAAAAGCGCAAGGTGCGCATCGCTGCCGGGGGCTTGCAGTCCATCTGGCGGCTGCGTCCGTTGCTCAACCCATTCCGTTACGGCACATTCTGTTTCCAATATATTTCCCACCGGGTGCTGCGCTGGTCGCTCACTCCTATCCTATTGTTCCTATTGCTTCCCCTCAACACAATTCTCATCTTTACGACAAGCACGCCATTACTGTATGCCATCATCTGGCTGTTACAAGCTCTTTTCTACCTCATGGGAAGTTGGGGGTACTACCTTTCAATGAAGCATATAAAAAACAAGATACTTTTCATCCCCTACTATTTCCTCTTCATGAACGTCAACGTCATACGAGGATTCAACTACCTGCACAAGCGCAAAGGCAATGCAAGCGGCGCATGGGAGAAGGCCAGAAGGGCATGAAACTAATACTGTAAGAATGAAAAACATTTTGAAACAAGCTGAAAACGCCGAGAGACTATTGAAGCTGACGTCAGATACCATGCTCCTTCTGAACCGGGACGGCATTTGCATGGACATCGCAGTGCACAATGTAAACCTTTGGTTCATGAAGGAAGAAAAGCTGCTGGGCAAGAATCTGTTCCAACTGATACCGCCGTCCACTTACTACCAAGTATATCCGGAGTTCAAGAAGGTACTGACGCAAAAGGTACGTTCAGTCCATAATTACGAAATGACACTGGGTCACACTACCTATTACTTTAAATGCATCATGTACCCGTACGACGGCATGGTCCTCTGCCAGTACCGCGACATCACAGAACGCAGCCAGCGCAAACTGGAACTCGAAAAGAAAAACCACGAGCTCAACGAAATACAAAAGGCCGCCCTCATCGGAAACTGGCAATACGATACCCAGACCCGCATATTCTGTTATGCAGGCCATACGGGTATCATGTGTTCGGAAGAGGTGCAGCACATCAATATGGACAATTATCTGGAACTCATCCTTCCTGAAGACCGGAAAAGCTTTACCGGCTGGATGAAAGAGAATCTGAAAGGCAAGATGGAAAACAGCGTGGACTACCGCATCTTCCTCAAAGGAAACATTTTCTATATCCGCCTCAAAGCGTTTGCCCGCGAACGGCAGAAAGACGGGAATGTCACTATAGAAGGATACATACAGAACATTACCGACATACAGAAACGGCGCAACGACATCAATCTGCTGACACATGCCATCAACAACTCCACCGAGGACATTTATTCGGCACACGAAGACGGCACGCTGATATTCTGCAACCGTTGCTTCAAGGAACGGCATGGCATCGGTAATGGCCAAGACATCACCCGGATGAAGATATACGACCTGCCCTCATACGGCAGGGATGAAACATCCTGGAAAGAGTTTGCCAACCGTGTCAAACGTGGAGAGACGAACCACGGATACATCGTCTACCATCCGCTGCCCAAGCGTCCGGAAGTACTCGCCATTGAAGGAAACGCTTATTGGGTGACAAGCGACAAAGGGGAAGGAACCATCTGGACATTCGGAAGAGACGTATCGACACGCATCCGGCATGAGCAGCAAATCAAACAGTTCAACCAGATTTTGGACAAAATCATCGAAAACCTCCCGGCAGGCATTGTTGTGAAGGACATCAACAACAACTTCAAATACCTCTACCGCAACCGCGAATCATATAACCGCGAAATCCCCATACAAGAGGCATTGGAAAAGGATGACTTTGACTTTTATCCCCTGGATACTGCCCAGGAAAAGAGGGCGCAAGACATCGAAATAGCCAGAACCGGCAAAGAGATGCACTGGATTGCGGAAGAACGCGACGGAAACGGAAATCCCATCTATCTGGACAAACGGAAGATGAAGATTGAAAGCAACGACTTCTCCCCCATCCTGCTGAACATAGAATGGGACATCACAGAAATGGAACTGATGAAACGGGAACTGATGGTAGCCAAAGAGAAAGCCGAAACCTCCGACCGGCTCAAATCTGCCTTTCTCGCCAACATGAGCCACGAGATACGCACACCGCTCAATGCCATTGTAGGCTTCTCACGAATTATTGCCGAAAGTACCGACGAGGAAGAACGGCTAGGCTATTACGAAATAGTGGAATCGAACAACGAACGCCTGCTCCAGCTCATTAACGAAATCCTCGACTTATCAAAAATAGAATCGGGCATCGTGGAGTTCACCATCACGCCCGTACGCCTCCATCCACTCTGCAAGGAGATACACGACGCACATATTTTCCGCTGTCCCGAAGGAGTGGAACTGATATACGAACCCTCTGACGAGAATATCGTGATTGACGGAGACAAGAACCGGATTTTCCAGGTCATTTCCAATCTGATAGGCAATGCCTTCAAGTTCACCACCACCGGGCACATCAGTTACGGGTATCGCCAGGAAGGCAAGTATGTAGCATTCCACGTCACCGATACGGGTATGGGCATTGCACCGGACAAGGTGGACCGGGTATTCGAACGTTTCGTCAAGGTGAACAACTTTGCCCAGGGCACCGGATTGGGACTTTCTATCTGCAAAACCATCATCGAACGTCTGGGTGGCAACATATCCGTCACTTCAGAGGTGGGTAAAGGCACCACATTTACTTTTGTTCTCCCGCTGGAATCCACCAGCAAAACAGAGGCGGAAAAGAAAGAAGAGGACAACCAGGAAACGACAGCAGAGACACACTCCACAGAGCAGAGGGGCAAAAATGCAGCCCCCGGAGATTCCCCGAAGAATGAAGAGGTCGGAGCACTCCCTACCCCTCCTTCCAAGACCATCCTGATTGCCGAAGATACAGAAAGCAACTTCATCCTAATTAACGCCATTTTAGGCCGACTCTATCGGCTGAAACATGCCAAAGACGGCATGGAAGCCGTAACGATGTTCGAGGAAGTCCACCCCGACCTCATCTTGATGGACATGAAAATGCCCAACCTTGGCGGAATCGACGCCACTCGCATCATCCGTGAACTGGTACCGGACATCCCCATCATCGCCCTTACGGCCTATGCCTACGAGCACGACAAGCAAGCTGCCCTGGAAGCAGGTTGCAACGACTTCCTTACCAAACCCTTCACTCAAGAAGTGCTGAAGGAAACCATCAAGAAATGGCTGGATGATAAAGGATGACTGAAAAACAGTCATCCTCCACTTTATGCAAAAATATCACTTCGCTGGATATAAGCAATCACATCCCCTTTATTGACCACATCCCCTTGCTTGGCACAGACTTCCACCACACGTCCGGTAAATCCGGTCCATATCTTCTCGTATTCGCCCCACGGCGTAGAGATGTAGCAGAACACCTCATCATGCTGGTACTTGCGTCCGATGAAAGGAGCAGAAGAAGGACCTTCGACGGAAACCTCCCAAAGCACTTGCCCCTTGGAAGGCGCGATTATCGGGTCTGCCTTGGCACGCTTCAGCTTCTTGATTTCTTCTTCCGAGTATCCGTTTTTGGCCATCGCCGCATCCTTGGCACGCTGCAGGTCATCCTCAAAACGTTTCTTGGCAACGCCGGATTTATAGTCGCGATACTGCCGGTCGTGCATGGCAAGCTCGAAGAGTTCCTCGTCATCATCGCCATATTCCCAACCGTTTTCGTCCATCTCTTTCCGGTATGTATCCAGAGCATCCGGGTAGTTCAGCTGCGGGTCCGTATCCACGAACTCAAAGCCTTTGGACTTAGCCAGTTCCACTATCTCGGGCGCTAAAGTACCGGGGAGGCGTCCACTCTTGCCCAGAATCATGTCCCACGTATGGTTGTCTATCATCGTCCAGCGCTCCTCACCTTTCACCAACTGCATGAGGTTCATCAATGCCACATTCTTCACATACTGACTGAAAGGCGTTACCAACGGAGGATACCCCAGCTTAGGCCATACGTATTCCACTTCGTCGAAGAGCATGACGAGCAGGTCGTCCAGACTGAGTTCCGGCTCGTTCTTACCGCGCAGTATCATGTTGATGCCGGAATGCACTCCCTTCAAGTCGGCCATCATGGAGCCCATCATGCCACCCGGCAAACCGCACTTCAGCAAGAGTGAGGACATATGTTTATTGGTGGGGTCCATGAAATAACCCAAGAACTCGTCAATGAACTCCTGCGTCATGGCACGGGCTTTCATGTAGGCTTTCATGTTTATGTCGGGCACTTGGAAACCCAGGTCTTTCAGCATGGCCTGCACGGAGATGATGTCCGGATGAACCTTGCCCCACGACATGGGTTCCATCGCCACATCGATGATGTCGGCACCGTTCTCACAGACTTCGAGAATGGAAGCCATGGAAAGTCCGGGACCGCTATGCCCGTGGTATTGTATCAGCACATCGGGGTGCTTCTCCTTAATGGTTCTGACAAGCTGTCCCAGCATACCCGGACGTCCGATGCCCGCCATATCCTTCAAGCAGATTTCAGGTGCCCCGGCTTCAATCAACCGGTCGGCAATACTGGCATAGTATTCCACCGTATGGACGGGAGAATACGTGATGCAGAGCGTAGCCTGCGGTATCATCCCTGCCTCCAATGCATATTTAATAGAAGGAATTATATTCCGCGTCTCGTTCAGTCCACAGAAGATGCGGGTGATATCCACCCCTTGCGCATGCTTCACCTTGTACATCAGCCGGCGCACATCTGCCGGAACGGGATACATGCGCAGTGCATTTAGCCCGCGGTCGAGCATATGCGTCTGTATGCCTGCTTCCCTAAAAGGTGCGGTAAAGGCGCGTACAGCCTTGTTGGGATTTTCACCATACAGAAGGTTTACCTGCTCAAAAGCTCCTCCGTTTGTTTCAACGCGTGCAAAACAACCCATTTCAATAATCAACGGAGCGATACGTACCAATTGATCTACCACCGGGGTTGATACTTACCGGACGACTGCCACATGTCCCGGTAAACAAGACTGAATTTAATTTCCTTTTTCATCATAGTCAATAATAAGAGATTTTCCTTCGGTTAACTTAACATATACAAATATAAAGGATTATTCTGACATATAGTCAAGAATAACCCTTAAAAATTCATCAGAAGCAATATGTTATATATCATATTGCTACTATCAAATTATTATCAGATGAAATCTTTCAATTCATCCTGCAACTTCTGGCGCGTAAAGAAGATGCGGCTTTTCACCGTTCCGAGCGGAAGGCCGAGGCGTTCGGCAATCTCGCGGTACTTGAAACCGGACACATGCATGGAGAAAGGGACTTTATAGTCGCGTGGAAGGGCATTGACGATGCGATGCATTTCTTTCAGGTCGTAGGCACCCTCGGTACTGGCAAAACCAGAGTCCTGGGGCATGCTGAGGTGATACTGATTGTCCGTCTGGTCCACAAAAGTCTGTTCGCGAACTATTTTCCGGTAATTATTGATAAAGATGTTGCGCATAATGGTATACATCCAACCTCTGAAATTGGTGTCGGGTTCAAATTTGTCTTCGTTATCCAAAGCCTTGAGAGATGTCTCTTGCAACAAATCATTCGCTTCTTCCCGGTCGGCTGTCAACTTGTATGCAAAGCGAAGCAGTTCTTCTTGCACTGCAAGCAAATCTTTTCTAAAACTGTAAGTATTCATACTTTGCTCAATTTTTAAATAGTTAATAATGGTTTAGGTTTTACGATTGCAAGTATAAGGAAGATTTGAAGCCCCGGGGGACGGAATACGGTTTTTATTAGGGGTGAAAACTATCATTTGACAGTTTACACCCCCTCTCTGATAGTTTACGGGTGATATTATATACTGAAAACCATCATTTTTCCGAAGATTTCGTAAATGTTACGTGATTTTTTTATAGCTTTGCCTACATATAGGAAAACACTTTTATTACATAAAAACACTTTATTTTATGAAATCATTTCAATTTAAGTCACTTCTTCTGCTGGCTGCCCTCATCATTTCCCTGCCCTCCTTCGGACAAGGACTGAAGGCGTTCAAGCTGAAGAACGGTCTTTCCGTATATATATGGGAAGATGAATCCAAATCGGACGTGTTCGGACTGGTAGGCGTACGTGCCGGTTCCATCAACGACCCCGAAGAGTACACGGGACTTGCACACTACCTGGAGCACGTCATGTTTAAAGGAACAGACAAGATAGGCGCGCTGAACTGGACGGAAGAAGAACCGATCTACAAGGAAATCATCGCCAAGTACGACCAGATGGCCGAAGAAGCCGACCCGGCAAAAAAAGAAGCCATCAGCAAGGAAATCAATGAGCTGACCGTCAAAGCTGGAAAATTGGGACTTCCCAACGAATACTCCAACCTGATGGAAAGCATGGGTGCCAAAGGGGTGAATGCAGGCACCTACTATGACTGGACCTTCTATCACAGCTCCTTCCCTGCCTATCAGATAAACAAATGGCTGGAAATCTCCTCACAACGTTTCCTGCATCCCGTATTCCGTTCCTTCCAGTCGGAGCTGGAAAACGTGTACGAAGAATATAACCGTTCACAAGATGACCAGGGACGTGCACAGAACCAGTTCGTGATGGAGAAAGCTTTTGAGGGACATCCTTACTCCCGTTCCATCATCGGCCTGCCCGAACATCTGAAGAATCCCCGCCTGAGCAAGCTGATTGAATTTTACGAACAATGGTATGTCCCCGAAAACATGGTACTGGTACTCGTAGGAAACATCAAAGCCCAACAAATCAGCGGACGCATCAATGCCGCCTTTGGACGTCTGGCTGCTAAGCCCGCACCCGAGCGCAAGGTCTACCAGAACCTCGAAATAAAGGGCCGCAAACAGTATTCGGCTAAAGTAGGATTCTACCCGCAAGTGGCAATGGTATTCAATGGAGTACCTGCCGGACATCCCGACGAAGACGCTCTGGACATCGCTCTGGCACTGCTGAACAACAACAGTCAGACCGGAACTATGGACAAGCTGGTACTGGACGGTGAACTGACCAGCGCCGGAGCCTACACCCGTACTTTCCGCGAACAAGGACGCGCCATCGTAGCGGCCATTCCCCTCTACGACGAAAACCAGCGCCGTTTCGAGTCGACCAAGAGCGCCGAAAAGAAAGCCTTGAAAGCCATCCAGCAAATCGCCAACGGAGAATTCGAGGACTGGAAAATTGATGCCATCAAAGCCGAGAAATGCCGCCAGTTCGACCTGGAAATGGAGTCGAACGAGGACAAGGCCATGATACTGATGAACGCCTTCTACAACGAGCAGGACTTGGGCAACATACTCAATTACAAGGACAAGATTATGGCCATCACCACTGACGACATCAAGCGAGTAGCCAAGAAATATCTGTCAGACAATTACCTGGCCCTATATATCGAAAAAGGAAAGCCTGACAAGAACGCCAAGATTGAGAAGCCGGGTTACAAACCCGTAGAACCTCCGATAGGAAAAGAATCGCTCTATGCAACACAATTCAAAAACCTGCCCATCGGACAGATGGAGGAGAAATTCGCAGACTACGGCGAAGTGCAAATCAAGCAACTGAACGACCGTTCAAAGATGTACTACACACCCAACAAGGAGAATAACGTATTCCAGTTGGTTGTACAATACGGAGCCGGTGAACGCGAATTCCCAAAACTTGGCTATGCCGCCCAGTTGATGAACAACGCAGGCATCATGGGGGCCTACGAACCGCAAGAGTTGAAAGAAGAACTCAGCAAGCTGAACGCAACCTGCCACGTGACAGCCGATGATGACAACCTCTACATCATCATGGAGGGCTACGAAGCCACCCTGCCGCAAGCCTGCCAGCTACTTTCACGCCAGATTTTGATGCCAAAACTGGACGAAAAGCAACTGGCACGTCTGAAAGGTTCGGCAATGGGTATGCGCCAGCAGCGCAAAGACAACGTCAGCATCCTGAACGAAGCACTGCGGCAGTACATGCTCTACGGAGAGAAATCAGACTACATCAAGGAACTGACCGACAAGGAGATTTACGAATTACAGATTTCAGAACTGACGGGCGACATCAACCGCGCCTCCAACTACGAGGCAAAGGTGTTCTTCACCGGAACACTCCCCTTCGACCAAGTATACGATATCCTGAGCAAGAACCTCCCATTGGTGGCCAACGAACGCCCGTCCAACTCCCCACAGGCAAAGGACATGATGCCGGTGACCGAAAACACCGTCTACTTCCTGCCTAACAACGATGCAGAACAAGCCCAAATCCACCTCTACATCCCGATGCAGAAGGCTGACAAAAAGGACGACGTGCTGCGTAGCGCATTCAACCAATACTTCGGTCTTGACTTCACCGGCATCGTTCTGAACGAAATCCGCGAAAAACGCTCCATGGCCTATACAGCCTACGCATTCGTCGGCACGCAAGGCATAGCCGGAAAAGCAAGCTATCTGCGCGGCTACATCGGTACCCAGAACGACAAGGCAAACGATGCATTGGACGTACTGATGGGTCTCGTCAACGACATGCCGAAAAATCCGGAACGTATCGACAACATCAAGAGCTACCTCCGCCAAGCCATGCTGACCAGTCACCCCAGCTTCCGCAACAAAGCCATGGAACTGGTAGACTTGGGCTACAGAGGCTACACAGACGACCCAGCAAAGGAAAACCTACCGAAAGTAGATGCACTGACCTTTGATGACATCGTGAAATTCTACGAAGAGAACATCAAAGACAAACCTTACTGCATTTCCATCATGGGCAACCCAAAGAACATTGACCTGAAGCGACTGGAAAAATTCGGCAAGGTAGTGAAACTGAACGAACGCAAACTTTTCAACACGAAGGATGCATTGTTCTAACCTTGTTTTATCCCCTTAGCAATCCCATCCTCTTTCCCCCTTATCAGGGGAACGAGGAATATGAAAGATTCCCCGACATTTCGGTTCCAAATGCCGGGGAATCTTATTTTTAACACCTGAAGTTCTTTTGCACATTGCCCGGAATTTCACCGGAAAATCCCTGAGATTCTCAGACAGCAGATAACGGACTACCCTTCCTGCTCCTCTTCATTGCCCGAAAGGATAGGCAGGCAAATCCTATACTTCACCGCCAGTATGCGGGTAACGAACACCGTCACACCGCCCACAATCTGACACACGAAAGACTCCATCCCCAGAAGATGGCACATCCAGTAGAAGGTTCCTCCCACCACACAAGCCATCGCATAAATCTCCTTCCGGAATATCAGCGGAATTTCGTTAATGAATACGTCACGTATCACACCTCCCGCAGCCCCGGTGATGCTGCCCATAATGATGGCCACCCAGAAGGGATAGCCCAGCGCGATGCTCTTGCCCACGCCGACCACCGTGAACAGTGCCAGGCCGATACTGTCGAATATGAAGAACGTATTGTGCAGATGGATGAGATGTTTACCGAAGAGGATGACCCACAACAAGGCCAGTCCGGTACAAATCAAGTAAATGGGATCCGTCATCCAGCCCGGGGTGACGTCCAGCAACAGGTCGCGTATCGTACCGCCGCCAATGGCCGTCACAAAACCCACCACATACGCTCCAAACCAGTCGAACCGCTTTGCCGAGGCCAGGCGTATGCCACTGATGGCAAAGGCAAATGTGCCAATGAAATCGAGTATCTGAACAAATGTTGGCATTGTCATACTGAAATTAAGAATGAATAATTAAAACACTGCTATTTTCAAGAAGTACTCAAAATAATAGGCAAAGTAACAAATAATTTCCCTAAGAAAACGTATTTTTGTCGTATCATTTTCTACGACAATGAGAATAACAATCGTATCGGGCGCACGCCCCAACTTCATGAAAATAGCCCCCATCTGCCGCGCCATCGACGCCGCCAGAGAGGCAGGAAAGAACATCTCCTACCGCATCGTCTACACCGGTCCGCAGGATGACACCAGCCTGGATGCCTCGCTCTTCTCCGACCTTTCCATGAGGAAACCGGATGCCTACCTCGGTGTCACCGGACACAACCATTCGCAGGTGGCAGCCTCCATCATGCTCGCCTTCGAGCGGGAGTTGGACGGGCATCCGGCACAAGTCGTACTGGTGGTAGATGACATGACCGCCACTATGAGCTGCTCCATCGTCGCCAAGAAGCGCGGACTGAAGGTGGCGCACGTCATAGCCGGCACACGCTCTTTCGACATGAACATGCCCCGCGAGGTGAACCGCACCATCGTGGACGCCATTTCCGACTATCTCTTCACCGCCGGCATGGTGGCCAACCGCAACCTCAACCAGGAGGGCATGATACCCGAATATATCCACTACGTGGGCAACATACTGATTGACACCATCCGTTTCAACCGCCACCGCCTGGTGCAGCCCATGTGGTTCTCCAGCCTCGGCCTGCGGAAAGGGAACTACCTGCTGCTCACCCTCAACCGCCGCGACCTGCTGGAGAAGAAAGCCGTACTGCACTCCCTGCTCCAGACCGTCATCGAGAAGGCCGGCGGCATGCCTATCGTCGCCCCGCTACACCCCTACGTGCAAAAGGCGGTGAAGTCGCTGGAAGTGAATGCTCCCAACCTGCACATCCTGCCTCCGCAGAGTTACCTGCACTTCGGATTCCTCATCAACCAGGCACGGGGCATCGTCACCGACTCGGGAAACATCGCCGAAGAAGCTACCTTCCTCGACGTCCCCTGCATCACCCTCAATACCTATGCCGAGCATCCCGAAACCTGGCGCATCGGTACCAACGAGCTGGTAGGCGAAAATTCCTTCGCTCTCTCCGCCTCGCTCGACAAGCTGCTGCACGGAGAATGGAAGCACACCACCCTGCCCGACCGCTGGGACGGACGAACGGCGGAACGCATCGTACAGACACTACTGAACGGCAACAATTCATAATCCTCCATAAACTCTATCCCAAGCTTGCAAACGTCTATCCCAAACCTACGGACGCTTATCCCAAGCTTGGGTCTTTCTATCCCAAGGCTTGGGATAGAACTTTATCCATACGTTGTGCAACTTTATCCTTTATATCCGGCAACTTTTCTATAAGGCTTCTGTACGTTTTTTATCTGTATCCGGTAAACAAGACATACGACTTTCACGTTCATTTAACCATATCTCCCGTTTCTTTAGTCTATATTTGCTTCTTGATTAACCTTAATTTGTTAACTTTGCGCCCGAATTATCTGTAACTTATGAAGCAAAGATATACAATTTACGCCCTTTTCCTGCTGTCACTGTTCGTCTCCATCAGCGCATCCGCCCAGATAAAGGGTGTCATCACAGACTCCCTCACGAACGAACCGCTGATGTACATCACCGTACAGTATGAAGGGAAAGGTGTAGGCGGCATCTCCAACGCAAACGGTGAATACCAGGTGGAAACCCGCAAAGGCTGGGATGAGCTGACGTTCTCCGCCGTAGGCTATATCACCAAGAAAGTAAAACTGAAACCCGGCACCCGGGTGCTGAACGTCAAACTGCAATCGGATGACATCATGCTCTCCGAGGTCGTGGTGAAGCCCCAAAAGGAGAAATATTCCCGCAAGAACAATCCCGCCGTGGATTTTATGAGGAAAGTTATCGAGAATAAGAAAGAACTGAAACTGGAAGCCAACGATTTCTACCAGTATCAGAAATACGAAAAGATGAAGATGTCCATGAACGACGTCACCCCCGAAAAGATGGAAAAGGGCATCTACAAGAAATTCTCATTCTTCAAAGACCAGGTGGAAGTATCGCCCAAGACCAACAAGATGATCCTCCCCATCTCCATCAAGGAGACGGCCAGCAAGACCATTTTCCGTAAAAGCCCCAAAAGCGAAAAACCATCATCGAAGGTATGAACTCCACCGGTATCGAAGAGTTCTTCAACACCGGAGACATGCTGGGGACCATCCTTACGGACGTATTTTCCGACATCAACATCTATGACGACGACATCCGCCTCCTGCAACGCCGCTTCGTCAGCCCCATTGGTCGCGGGGCCATCAGTTTCTATAAATACTACCTCATGGACACCGTCATGGTGGACCGTCAGGAGTGTGTGCACCTCACCTTCGTGCCTCAAAACTCACAGGATTTCGGTTTCACGGGACACCTCTACGTAGTGAAGGATTCTACTTATGCCGTAAAGAAGTGTACCATGAACCTGCCCAAAAAGACCGGTGTAAACTTTGTGGACAACCTCGACATAGTGCAGCAATTCGAGCAGATGCCGGACGGGAACTGGGTACTTACGGACGATGACATGACCGTGGAACTGCAATTCGTGAAAGGCATCCAAGGCCTGGAAGTGCAACGGACCACCAAATACAGCGACTATCAGTTCACGGAGATAGAACCCCGCCTCTTCCGCCTGAAAGGAAATGTCATCAAGGAGGCGAACATGCTTGCCAAGAGCGACGAGTATTGGGCGAAAGTGCGCCAAGTGCCCCTCACCAAGAAGGAGAGCACGATGGACGTATTCATGAACCGCATTGAGCAAATTCCCGGATTCAAATATGTCATCTTCGGTGCGAAAGCCCTGATTGAGAACTTCGTGGAAACGGGCACCAAGAAGCACCCCAGCAAGTTCGACTTCGGCCCTATCAATACAATGATAACCAGCAACTACGTCAACGGCACGCGCTTCCGTCTGAGCGGCATGACGACCGGTAACCTCGACCCGCATTGGAGCCTAAGCGGTTACGGTGCCTACGGAACCAAGGACAAGAAATGGTTCTACTCCGGGCAGGTGGCCTATTCCTTCAACAAACGAGAATACGTATTGTGGGAGTTCCCGAAGCACTACATCGCCTTCAAGTACACCTACGACGTGATGTCTCCCATGGACAAGTACCTCGCCACGGACAAGGACAACTTGTTTGTCGGTTGGAAATGGACTACGGTAGACCAAATGTCCTACATGCGCGACGCCACGCTGACCTACGAGCTGGAGACCAATACCGGTTTCTCCATCAAAGCCATGGCACGCCACCGCAACGACCAGCCTGCGGGGCAACTGCAATACTGGAAGAACAACGGAGAAACACCCGGACAGTGGGATGAAAAGAATACGCTGGTGCACGACATCACCACTACCGAGCTGGGTGTGACCCTGCGTTACGCTCCTGGTGAAACCTTCGTCAACACCAAACAGCGCCGCGTGCCCGTATCGTTGGATGCGCCCACCTTCACCCTCTCCCACACCGCCGGATTCAAGGGCGTGCTGGGTGGAGAGTACAACTTCAACTTGACGGAAGCCAGCATCCGGAAGCGCTTCTGGCTCGGCTCGTGGGGCAAGCTGGACGTAACGGCACGTGCCGGTGCGCAATGGAACACCGTTCCCTTCCCCCCTGCTGAACCTACCGATGGCGAACCTCTCGTACATTACGCAGAACAACGAGTCCTTCAACCTCATCAACAACATGGAGTTCCTGAACGACCGTTACGCCTCCCTCAACCTAAGCTACGACATGAACGGAAAACTCTTCAACCGCATCCCGCTCATCAAGAAGCTGAAGTGGCGCGAGATGTTCCGCATCCGTGGTCTGTGGGGCACGCTGACGGACAAGAACAACCCATACAAGAGCAACAATCCCGACTTGTTCCTCTTCCCCATGCGCGACGGTGTACCCACCAGCCACGTCATGGGCAAGACTCCCTATGTGGAAGCCAGTGTAGGTATCTACAACATATTCAAGCTGTTGCATATCGAATATGTACGCCGTCTCACCTACACCGATATACCGGGAGTGAAGAAAGACGGCATACGCTTCATGATATTAATGATTTTTTAAGAGTTACATACTATGCAACCATTAGCAGAACGGCTTAGACCAAGAACATTAGATGAATATATCGGTCAGAAACATTTAGTGGGACCGGGTGCAGTGCTGCGTAAGATGATTGATGCAGGACGTATCTCTTCGTTTATCTTATGGGGCCCTCCGGGAGTGGGAAAGACAACCCTGGCACAGATTATCGCCAACAAGCTGGAAACCCCTTTCTATACACTTAGTGCCGTGACCAGCGGTGTGAAGGATGTACGCGACGTGATAGAGCGTGCCAAGAGCAACCGCTTCTTCTCGCAAGCCAGTCCCATCCTGTTCATTGATGAAATACACCGTTTCAGCAAGTCGCAGCAAGACTCGCTGTTGGGAGCCGTGGAGCAAGGCACCGTGACGCTGATAGGCGCCACCACGGAGAACCCTTCGTTCGAGGTCATCCGCCCGCTACTATCCCGCTGCCAGCTCTATACCCTGAAGTCACTGGAGAAGGACGACCTGCTGGAACTGCTGCAACGCGCCATCACCACGGACACCGTGCTGAAGGAACGGAAAATAGAACTGAAAGAAACCACTGCCATGCTCCGCTTCAGCGGAGGAGACGCCCGCAAGCTGCTCAACATCCTCGAACTGGTGATAGATTCCGAAGCCACCGACCCTGTCCTCATCACGGATGACATGGTGACCGAACGCCTTCAACAGAACCCTCTTGCTTACGATAAGGATGGCGAGATGCACTACGACATCATCTCCGCCTTCATCAAATCCATTCGCGGCAGCGACCCGGATGGCGCCATTTACTGGCTGGCACGCATGGTAGAAGGCGGTGAAGACCCTGCCTTCATAGCTCGCCGCCTCGTCATCTCCGCTTCCGAAGACATCGGACTGGCCAACCCCAACGCGCTGCTGCTTGCCAACGCCTGCTTCGACACGTTGATGAAAGTGGGATGGCCCGAAGGACGTATCCCCTCTGGCGGAAGCCACCGTTTACCTCGCCACAAGCCCGAAGAGCAACTCCGCCTACATGGCCATCAACAATGCCCTAGAACTTGTACGCCAGACCGGCAATCTCCCCGTACCCTTGCACCTGCGCAATGCGCCCACCAAGCTGATGAAGCAGTTGGGCTACGGCGAGAAGTACAAGTACGCCCACGACTACCCCGGCAACTTCGTCAAGCAGCAATTCCTGCCCGACGAATTGAAAGACCGCCGTATCTGGGAGCCACAACTCAACCCTGCCGAGCAGAAGCACAAGGAACGGATGCAGCAACTCTGGGGAGAGGAAAAGAAATGGTAAACTATCAATTAAAATTAAAAATTAAAAGTTAGAGATTAAAAGTCGGATACAGAAAATCCCCACAACAAATAACTTATAACTCATAACTCCATGAATATAGTAGTATTAGACGGCTATGCCGCCAACCCCGGTGACCTTTGCTGGGACGAATTGCAAGCCTTGGGCGAGTGCACCATCTACGACCGCACCGCCCCTGCGGAAGTATTGGAACGCGCCGCTGGTGCAGAAATCCTGCTGACCAACAAAACCGTGCTCACCGCCGAGCACATGGCGGCACTGCCCGAACTGAAATACATCGGTGTGCTGGCTACCGGATACAACATCGTAGACACCGCCGCTGCCAAAGAACGCGGCATCATTGTCACCAATATTCCCGCCTACAGCACCGACTCCGTTGCCCAGATGGTCTTTGCCCATATTCTGAACATCACCCAGCAAGTGCAACACCACTCTGAAGAGGTGCACCGGGGCCGCTGGACAGCAAGCAAGGACTTCTGCTTCTGGGACACGCCTCTCATCGAACTGCGCGAAAAGAAGCTTGGAATCGTAGGCCTGGGCCACACCGGCTTCACCACCGCCCGCATAGCCATCGGCTTCGGTATGAAGGTATGGGCCTACACTTCCAAGACCAACTTCCAGCTTCCTCCCGAAATCCGCAAGATGGAGCTGGACGAGTTGTTCCGCGAATGTGACATCATCAGTCTGCACTGTCCCCTCACCGACTCCACCCGCGAGATGGTGAATGCAGAACGGCTTCGGTTGATGAAGCCCACCGCCATTCTCATCAATACCGGACGCGGCCCGCTCATCAACGAACAAGACCTTGCCGACGCACTTAACAACGGTACCATCTATGCCGCCGGCGTAGACGTACTCTCGCAAGAACCTCCCCGTGCCGACAATCCGTTGCTCTCCGCCCGCAACTGCTACATCACTCCGCACATTGCCTGGGCAAGCACCGCCGCGCGCGAACGCCTCATGCAGATTATGCTCGAGAACATCAAGGCCTACCAAGACGGCAAGCCGGTGAACGTAGTGAATAAATAAGCAAACAACATGGGAAAGTCCGCCGTAAAAGGTCTGTTCTACATCTGTCTGATAGCAGCGACATTCGTCTTGGCCACCATCACCATAATGGCAGCCTTCTCAGGAAATGTAGCTCCGGTCGATTCCGTCATCATGCCATTACTGGGGCTGGCAGTGCCCGTACTCCTGATTGTCAATCTGATAACGGCACTCTGCTGGGCATTGGCCCGTAAGCGCTGGGCACTGGTTCCGCTGGTGGCATTCTTCTGCAACTGGGGATATCTGACGTCTGTCTTCCAGCTCCACCTGCCGAAAGACAAAACCCCGGCAGGCAAGTATCTGAAGATAGCCACCTACAACATACACAACTTCGGAGGTGAGATTACCGGTTATTCCTGCAAGGAGATAGCCCGGTACATGCAGCAGGAAGGCGTGGATGTGCTGTGCTTCCAGGAGTTCGGAGACAACAGCGACTTCCCCACAGACAGCATACGGCGCGTACTCTCGCATTGGTCACATGCGCTCATCCCTTCTGAAGACTCCGTCAAGGGCGTACTGCCTATCGCCGTATTCAGCCGCTATCCATTGGCGAACCACCGTTTCATCACTTACCAGCACAGCTCCAACTGTAGCATGATGTGCGATGTAGTGATGGGTACGGATACCATACGTCTGATAAACAACCACCTGCAGACCACCAGCGTTAGCCAGAAGCGCAGGAAGTGGGAACGCGAGCTGGCCACCGATGACACCCGCCGCGAAGTCCAGGCAGCCAAAGATGCCGCAGGCACCCTGCACGAAAACTTCATGAAGCGGGCCACGCAGACTTACGTCATCAGCCACTACGCTAAGACCAGCCCCTATCCCGTGCTGCTATGCGGCGACTTCAACTCAATACCTTCCTCCTACACCTACCATCATTTGAGGAAAACCCTCAAAGACGGATTCCGCACTGCCGGAAACGGATACATGTACACCTACCGCTATGCCAAACGCATGTTGCGTATTGATTACATCTTCCACTCCCCTAGCTTGAAGGGTATCGAATACTACTCTCCGGACCTGGATTTGTGCAGCGACCACAATCCAGTGATTATGGAGGTTGAAATACAATAAAGTAAAGAAAGCCAAAAATAATAAGGGCTGTCCCGGAAATCCCGGAACAGCCCTTGCCTTATCATATTCTGCCATTCAACGGAGGTTATCTGCACCCGATTAGTTGAACACGTAACGGATACCGACTTGCAACTTCCAGCATTCGCTGTAGTTCTGATAGGTGTCGTAAGTCTTGGTAGGATATTCACCGTTCACCTTATACATGGAGAATACCGGAGTCAGGTCAGTGGCGCTCTTCACCCCTTCATACTTCAGGATTCGGTTGCTGTTGGAAACGGTATTGGTCTTGGAGATACCCCATTTGGAGTTGATGAGGTTACCCACGTTCATGATGTCAAAACTCAACTGGAAGCAATGCTTGGTCTTGCCAATCTTGAATTCGAAATCCTCCAGCAGACGGAAGTCAAAGCGGTGCACCCACGGAGCGCGGGCAGCATAAGCCTCGGCATACTGTCCTTTGTGATTCTTCAAGTACGAATCCTGCTCTACGAATTTCCAGAAGGCAACGCGGTCTTCCTCTGTCTTGAAGTTGATTTCACTATCGTCCTTCGGAATGTACATCAAGTCGTTGTTGATACCATCGCCGTTCATGTCGTTGGTGTAGCAGAAGCTGTAACCGCCGGAAGAATAGCCGGAATAGAACAGATTCAGGTGTGTGCCGCGAAGCAGGCCTTTGTGTCTGAAGGGGATGTAGTAGCCCACAGAAGCAATCACCTTATCGGGAACCACATACTGTGACCGTTGTGCATCCACATAATTGGAACCATCAATCGTGTTCAATCCCTGCCAAGTGGAGATAGGGTCGCTGCCCGGAAGACCGGAAACTTCTTTGGACTCCGTGTGCGTATAGGCCAGCATCAGCATCAAGTCATCCACCGGCTGGGCATTCACCGTGATGTTTGCCGTATAGCCGTAGCCTTTGGATGTATTGTCGAGTACCACGGCATTCTTGCCATTGTAATGCACGAAGTCGCCTGCATATTTCACATTCTTGTCGGGGTTGTCATAAAGAGAATAAGAGTACACCATGCGGTTATCCGCACCATTGAAACGTTGCATACCCGTATGCAACAGTTCCGTAGTTGTCACGTCTTTTCCATCAGCGCCCTTGACGGTGGTCAGCTTATTGTACTTCCATTCGTCGGGGTTCTTGATATTGATGTTGTTGATGGTAACGGCATTCACATTCTTCGTGAACATGAACTCTCCCGTCACGGTCAAGGGGAAAGATACGGGTACCTGATAGTCCACCGCGATAGACGACTTCCACACCTGCGGCATCTTGAAGTCCTGAGCCACACCGGAAATCTTGCTTCCCGCCACGTGTTTCTCAATCGTGGTGGGGAGGTTGAACTTGTCGATTATCTGGTTCATGTCCGTAATCATGCCGCCTGCCAACTGGTCCAGACGGGAATCATGGCCCACCACCTTTCCATTGTCATATTGGGTCTTAAAGGTAACGGAGTTCTGTACCATAGAAGCATTGGTCGGCATATTGGTGAAGAAAACCAACGGCAGACGTCCGGTAAACACACCCGTACCTCCACGTACTTTCAGCGACTTGTCCTTGAACACGTCCCAAACGAAACCTATACGGGGAGAAATCTGCCATCTGGAATCCGGCCACTTGCCAGTGTCGATGTGCTGCCCGTCGAAGTCAAGCTCATAGATGGCATCGTTTCTCTGGAGGTCGTCGTTGTCGAACATCAAGTTGTCGAAACGGATACCGTAGGTCAGTTTCAGACTGTTGCCGAGGTTCCATTCATCCTGGGCATAGAAACCAAGCTGGTTGAAGGTAACCTGAGCATTGGGGTTGGCCACACCGTTGAAGCCATAAGTCAAAGCGAATGATTCGGGAGCTGCGCCACTCAGGAAATCTTCCAGACTGTTATAGCGGTAATATCCCGTACCGTTACGCATATAGGCGTTGTTGGCAAACTGGTGCTCATAGCTAAGACCTGCCGTCAGCTTGTGGTTACCGGTGAAGAAGGTGAAGTTATCGGTAATGTTCGTAATCTTGTTCTTCACACCGTTGTTGTAGGTGAACAACTCGTAACCGGCGCTCATGTACGGTTCCAGAATCTGGTTTCCATTCTCGTCCTTGCCTGCCATGATGTCGATGAAGGGGAAAGGAGAAGAATTGGTGCCGCGCATGTCCTCTATATTGGTGTAGGTGAACAGCAACTGATTGGAAATCTTATCGGTGAAGCGGCTGTTCAAATCTGTCGCCCAAGACTGCACCTTGTTGTCCATGGAATACATGCTGTTGGCAAACGCCATAGACTGCGTACCTACGCGATAAGTATTGTTCAAGCGATATCCCGTATCGGAAGAGTTACCGTTCGGGGCATTCCAAGCCGTATTCTTCGTATTGTTGTAGCGGAGGCTCAAGCGATGGCGGTCCGTGATGTTCCAGTCGATGCGGGCCAGAATCTTGGTGTTCTCCTCGTCAGCAGGAAAACTTGTGTAAGAGCCTGCGTCGTAGCCGTACTTGTCCTTCAGATGGTTGTACACCTTCTCCATATCCGACTTCAGCGTACGGGACACCATACCTTTTGCCTCTTCACCGTCCTCACGCGCGCGATACTTTATAACCTCTCCCGGAGTCTTCTCCTTTTCGTAGTTTACGAAGAAGAACAGTTTGTTCTTGATGATAGGACCGCCCAGCGTGAAGCCGTAGGTAGTCTTGGACTCGTCGGAACGTGCTCCCAGGTCCTCGCCGTTGATGCGGTTACCGCGCATGTCCTGGTTGCGGTAATAGGTATAGGCAGTACCTCTGAACGTGTTCGTACCACTCTTGGTAATGGCGTTGATGCCGCCGCCTATGAAGTTCGTCTGGCGCACGTCGAAGGGAGCCACCACTACCTGCACCTCTTCGATGGCATCCATGGAGATGGGGTTGCCGCCGCCGGGGAGGTTGGAACTAAGTCCGAAGTTATTGTTGAAGTTGGCACCGTCGATAGTGAAGTTCGTGGAACGTCCGTCACCGCCGGCAAAACTCATGCCGTTGGCATAGGGAGAAAGGCGGGCAATGTCACTGATGCTGCGGTTCACGGTGGGAAGCTGCGTTATCTGTGCAGAAGAGATGTTGGTAGTGGCACCCGTCTTTTCAGCAGTGAACTTGGTCTTGGCAGCCGTCACAATCACTTCGTTCAGCAACTCGGAAGATTCACTCATCTCTACGTTCAGGTTGTATACCTCACCCAGCTGAAGGGTGATGTCCTTATAAATAACCGTCTGATAGCCGATATAGGAAATCTCCACCCGGTAGGGACCACCAGTGCGCATACCCTGGATAGAATAGCGTCCATCGACGTTGGTCACGGTTCCGTAGCGCGAACCGGAAGGCTGATGAACAGCCTGTACAGTGGCGCCGATAATGGGCTCATTACTTGCATCCGTCACCTTACCTGCCATAGAGGCGGTGGTGACCTGCGCATTTACACCTACGGCAGCCAGTAGCAGTAACGCTGTCAGTGCAATTCTTACTCTCTTTAACATAATGTCTTTTAAATTAGTTCCTAAAACGTTATATTTCTTAAAACACTGGCAAAGATACGCAAAATTATATATAAGAACATTACAATATGATTACATTTTTTTAAGGATTTATTCAATACAAGGCAGCACCACCGTGAAACGGCTTCCACGACCTTCCTCGGAGCGGAGTTCGATGCGTCCTCCCATCTTTTCGACGATGAGCACACAGATGGACAAGCCTAGCCCGACGCCTTGGGAAAACTCGCTACGCTTGTAGAAACGCTCAAAAATCATCTTCTGCTCGCTGTGCGGAATGCCTATGCCGGTATCTTCCACATAAAGATGTACCTCGCTCATGCCGGACGGACAACAATACCCCAGCTGGATGCTGCCTTCTTTCGTAAACTTGTTGGCATTGTTCAGGAAGTTGGTGAGTACCTGTGTCAGTCGCATGGGATCTACATTCACCTGCACATCTTCGGGAGGGAAATCCTTGAGGAACTGCAACGGCGGCTGGATAAGCAGGCTATGCGTCTGATAGACGTCATCGAGCAGCTGGCGCACACTCTCCCGCTGAAAGATGAACGAGAGGTTACCCGACTCGATGCGCGACAGTTCCAGCACATCGCCCACCAGTTTCAGCAGCAGTTTGGTATTGGTGTTGATAATGTCCACAAACTCCTGCCGCTCTTCGTCGGAGAACTCCGGCTCGTTAGCCAGCATGTCCGAGAAGCCGACAATGGCATTGAGCGGAGTGCGTATTTCGTGACTCATGTTATTGAGGAACGACTGTTTCAGTTCGGCTTGCTCCGCAAGCTCGCGGGATTCTATCAGCTCCTGCTCGTGGTCTTTCAGTTCCTGGATGTTCTGCAGCAGTCCGGCTATGATGGGTGCGTGTCCGGGGGTGTGGATGGTATTGTAGCTGAACTCCCACCACTGGAACTCGCCGGTGAAGTTACAGCGGTACTGTCCCTTGTGGTGCGTACGTTCGTGCCTTGACGCTATGTTCTTGCGGAAAACGGGTAAGTCGCCGGGATGGATGTAGGGAGTGATTTCATTGAGCAGAAGACGACCGGAGCGGTGGTGAATAAGCTCGCAGAACTGCGAGTCGCAGGACACGGAATCTCCCTCCAGTCGCCAGGCGTAGGTAGAATTTCCTTCGATGGCCAGGCAGAGGGTCTCATGCTCGTAGAGGAGGTTTCGCAGTGCCTCACGCTTGCGCCTGCGTTCGTGCAGTAGGCTGAAAGAGAGCAAGACTATCACCGTCAGCACGAAGACAGCGCCCAGAATGGAGCCTACGAGTATATGGTAACGATAGCGCTCCGAGAAAGGGATGTACATCACGGTGTACTCCACCGGAATGCTCTCGAGCGGGATGCCATACTTCTGCAGCACATGCCAGTTCAGCACGTACTGCTTAGCGCATTCCGTCACCTGCTGCCGGGGCATCCGCCCTTCGAGGCGTTCCTTGATACCGGTCGCCATGTATCTTATCTGGCTCTCCAGCGGGGTGAAATATCCTCCCAGCAAGTAGTCGGCAAAGCCGAAGCCCTCGTTGATGGTCTGAAACGTGGGATTGTCAAAGAGCATGCCCACGCGCTTGGTGGTATAGTCCCGCTTGGTATAGAGCAGCAACGTGTTGTCGCCGCGTCCCAGCCACATCAGATGGCGTATCGCTATGGAGTCGCTCGTCATGCGCACAATCTTCGTGGTGTCCAGCAGCATGTCTATGTTCTGCCGTTTCAGTATGGGGCTGATAGTCTCCCCCTCGCGCACGCAGTGATAGGAGGAACCAGCAAAGTAAAAGCCTTGGGCGGAGGTCACGATGTCGGGCCCCTGCCCTTCGCACTGTTCGTTCAGCGCGTGCCATATCTTGCGGTCCAGAAAAGTCTGGCCGTTCATCAGACAGATGCGTGCCTTGCCCATGATACTCTCTATCATGCGGATGGTGCGCAGGTAATCGGGCGTGTCGGCATAGCCCGTGATGTTGGGATATTGCAGGAGCAGGGAGATGTTGGGATAGTTCACACCGCTAAACACGACGGGTATTTCGTGCGCCAGCGGATGCCCGCATGCCATCAGCGCATAGGCAGCCTGGTCGTCGAGCACGGCTATTAGCTCGGCTCCCCAAGCGGAGAGGTCGTCCACGAAGCCGGCCATGCGGAAGTTCTCCACCTCCTCCATGTAGCGGTCGCAGTCCAGGTAGTATTCGCGTACATCGCAGTCCAAGCCGAGACGGCGGAACTCTTTCTGCAGCAGTTCCAGAGCTTTCGTGGCAGGCGGATAGCCCGGCTCGAAAGAGTGTATCAGTGCGATGTGCCGCGTCTCCGCATGGGCGGGGCAGGCACACCACACGAGGCAGAGGGAAAGCGTCAATATATATACGGTAACTACCGTTGTTTGCTTCATATCCGGAAGGTCCTTTCGACTTGTACCAGCAAAGATACGAATGTTTTTTAAGAATAATGGACTATTTCTTCTGTTTCTGTAACAAAGAATACGTTTTCTTAAATCATTGACACATCCCAACTTATCTTTCAGAGGATTTACCGAATATCCCTAAAGAACCGATTCTTCGTCCAGTATTCCAAAGTGGAGATCTATTTGTTCTTAACCTTCGGCAACACCGCATTCAGTACCATATATCCCAACATACCGGCAACAATCGTTCCCAGCAATACACCAAACTTCGCCTGGTTCAGCAGATCCGGATATTCTCCTGCAAAAGAAAGGTTGGCAATAAATAAAGATACCGTAAAGCCAATACCCCCCAACAAGGATACTCCGGCAACACTTCTCCAATTCATTCCCGGAGGCATTGAGGACAAACCACTCTTGACCGCCAGCCAGGTAAACAGAAAAATACCGATAAACTTGCCAAGAAGCAATCCTGCAGCCACCGCTATACTAACAGCTCCAACAACGCCACCGCCTCCACTGAACACCACACCGGCATTGGCAAAGGCAAAGAGCGGCAGTATCACAAAGTTTACCGCACCATGCAAATTGTCTTCCAGGGATTGCAAAGGACTAATTACATGATCAGAAGCGCGCTCCACTTGTTTTAGAGTGGCAATCTGCTCATTGGTCAATATAATATTATCTGATTTGGTAACCGGAAAATCACCGATAATGTCGCGGATGCGTTTAATGTATTTCCCGGCATCCAAACGGGGACGGGCCGGTATTACAAAGGCCAGTATCACTCCGGAAATAGTGCTGTGAATGCCCGACTGAAGGAACAAATACCAAATAATTACCCCGATAAGCAGGAAGAATATCTTCTGTGTCATACCGAATTTCCCCATATAGTAAAGGAAGAAATAAAGGACAGCAGCTACAATAAGATATCCGTATGCCACTTCGGAACTATAGAAAATGGCAATAACCAGAATACCGCCAATATCATCAACTACTGCAAATGCCGTCAGAAAAATTTTCAGACTCAGAGGCACCCGCTTACCCAGCAGACTGAGTACCCCCAATGAAAAAGCAATATCCGTAGCCATCGGTATAGCCATGCCGCGCGTTTCCGGAGTGCCCTGAACGACCAGAAGTGAATAGACAATGACCGGCACCAGCATACCGCCACACGCCGCTACAAAAGGTAAAGAGGCTTTACGAAAGGAAGAAAGTTCACCCACCAGCAGTTCCCGCTTTATCTCCAACCCCACAGCCAGAAAGAAAACAGTCATCAGGCAGTCGTTTATAAACTCAATCATTTTCAACGGATGACCGCCATGGGAGAACAAGTTGAAGTCTCCGATACGCAGATGCAGTTCCTGCAAAAGAAAGCCCTGATACAGCGGAGCCATCGGCGAATTAGCAATAACGGCCGCCAAAATAGCCATCAAAAACAGCAAGATGCTCGCCGCTATATTCAGCGACGAGAAGTTTTTCACAGTACGCAAAATAATCATAAAGAAGTATATTTGATTTAAGATTTCATCCTTTCGACATCAATCCAGCTTCAAGACTGCAAGGAACGCTTTCTGAGGTACTTCCACATTACCAATCTGTTTCATACGCTTCTTACCTCTCTTCTGTTTCTCAAGCAATTTTCGTTTACGGCTCACGTCACCTCCATAACATTTGGCCGTTACGTCCTTACGCACAGCCTTAATCGTTTCCCGGGAAATAATCTTGGCACCGATAGCAGCCTGAATGGCGATATCGAACTGCTGTCTCGGAATCAGGTCTTTCAACTTCTCGCACATCCGGCGTCCCAATTCGTAGGCATTGTCAAAGTGTGTCAAGGTAGAAAGAGCATCCACCGGCTCACCGTTCAGCAAAATATCCAGCTTCACCAGTTTGGAAGGACGAAAACCGTTGGGATGATAGTCAAAAGAGGCATATCCCTTAGAGATACTCTTCAATTTATCATAGAAATCGATAACTATTTCGCCAAGAGGCATGTCATAGTATATTTCTACGCGGTTACCTGAAATATATTCCTGCTTCACCAGCTCGCCACGCTTGCCCAGACAAAGAGTCATGATAGGGCCGATGTAATCAGTGGTGGTAATCACCGAGGCACGGATATAGGGCTCCTCAATACGGTCTATCATAGTAGGGTCGGGCATGCTGCCGGGGTTATGCACTTCAGTCATATTTCCCTGCTTGTCATAGATATTGTAGGAAACGTTGGGCACGGTGGTGATAACGTTCATGTCGAATTCACGATCAAGGCGTTCCTGCACAATCTCCATGTGCAAGAGTCCCAGGAATCCGCAACGGAATCCAAAGCCCAACGCCAACGAGGATTCAGGCTGGAAGGTCAGTGATGCATCGTTCAATTGCAGCTTTTCCAAAGAGGAACGCAAGTCTTCAAAGTCTTCCGCCTCAATGGGGTATACCCCGGCAAAAACCATCGGCTTCACTTCCTCGAAACCTGCGATGGCCTCTTCGCAAGGACGGGCAATATGCGTAATCGTATCACCTACTTTCACTTCCTTAGAGGTTTTGATACCCGAGATGATATAGCCCACATCCCCCGTACGCAACTCCGGACGTGGCATCATTTCCATTTTGAGCACTCCGATTTCATCCGCATCATATTCCTTGCCTGTATTGAAGAATTTCACTTTATCCCCTTTACGAATCACACCGTTCACTATCTTGAAATATGCAATGATACCACGGAAAGAATTGAAGACAGAATCGAAAATCAACGCCTGCAACGGAGCTTCCTCGTCACCCTCCGGATGAGGGATACGCTCAATGACCGCAGCCAGAATCTCTTCCACTCCCATGCCTGTTTTGCCGGAAGCACGGATAATCTCATCACGCTTGCAGCCCAACAGTTCAACGATTTCGTCCTCCACTTCTTCGGGCATGGCGCTTGCCATGTCACATTTGTTGATGACGGGGATAATCTCCAAATCATGCTCAATCGCCATATAGAGGTTTGAAATGGTCTGCGCCTGCACTCCTTGCGAAGCATCTACAATAAGCAACGCTCCTTCACAAGCGGCGATGGAACGTGACACCTCGTACGAGAAGTCCACGTGTCCCGGAGTGTCTATCAAGTTCAGAATATACTTTTCACCTTTATAGGTATACTCCATTTGTATGGCATGGCTCTTGATGGTGATACCTCTTTCCTTCTCAAGGTCCATGTCATCCAGCATCTGTCCGTTAGTTACTTGTATAGTATTGGTAAATTCCAGCAGACGGTCTGCCAAAGTTGATTTACCGTGGTCGATATGGGCAATAATGCAAAAATTTCGTATATTCTTCATTGTCAATAACTATCTATTAATTAGGTGCGCAAAGATAGTGAAAACAGAGCAAATAAAAAAAATGCGTTGATAACATATTCATGTACCAACGCATCTTTTATAACATTCCAATCAATTCCTCGCTTAGTTCAGCTTTACAAACAATTCGCCTTCCACTTCAGAAGTAGAGACCTTGTCTTCTCTTAACAACCAGCCCAATCCCAGGAAGAAGTCCTTGTCGATCAGTTTAGTTGCTTTCTTGATTTGCTTGTGAGTCAAGCCATCTGTGCCATTCAGTGCAGTCCAAATCTGTCCTGCAACATTACCAGCTTTTTCTTTTAACATTTCTATTTGCTTTTAGTTAAACGTTATCCTCATCTCCAAAGATAGAGATGTCGGTGTTTTTATATCGCTGCAAAGATAGGTATATTTATGTTATACAACACGTTATTAGGCACTTTTTTTCTTACTAAGGGGTAAAAAAGTTCTTTTTTCTTACTTTGAGGACATTTTTTCCAGGTATTCGGTCCAAATTTGGGCAGCTACCTCTACCATCCTGGCACACGGGCGTTTAGCATAATACTGCTCGGTACGGGCTTCCGGAACGGACGAACCTTCCGGTTTTCTCAACCCCAACAATTCAGCACATATCAAAGAGCCGTTTCGTTTCTTGAACTCAGCAGCCAGCTCCTGCACCAACGCATAGTTTGCCGCCTTACCTTCACAATCCTTGCCTTCCACAGCTCCTTTTTCCAATCCGGCCAATAGGAACATGCCGCATGCAGCACCACATGTCTGCCTCATACGACCTATGCCACCACCAAAAGAAGCGGACATCCGGAAAGCCTGCTCTTCTGTAAAGCCATACATATCTGCAAAAGCTCCCACTACCGACTGCGAGCAGTTATAGCCACTCTTGAAAAGCTCCACAGCTTTTTCGATTCTGTCTTTTGTTTCCATAATCATTCTGTAATTTCCAACAACATCGGGCAATGGTCCGAGTGGACAACGTCACCCAATATTCTCGCCTCCTTCAACATCGGGCGCACCGGTTCACTCACCATGCAATAATCAATGCGCCACCCTTTGTTCTTGGCACGTGAGTTAAAGCGATAGCTCCACCACGTGTATTCCTGCTTGTCGGGATGAAGCCAACGGAAGGAATCTATGAATCCCGCATTGAGAAAGCGTGTCATCCACTCCCGCTCTTCAGGCAAAAAGCCGCTGTTGGTGGCATTCCTGACAGGGTCATGAATATCTATTGCCTCATGGCAGATATTATAATCACCGCAAAGAATAAGGTTAGGACGCGTACGTTCCAACTCCAATACATACTCTTGGAATTTCTCCAACCAGACCATCTTGAAGGCCTGACGTTCGTCGCCGCTGGTACCGGAAGGATGATAAACACTCACAACAGACACATCACCGAAGTCGGCACGGATAAAGCGCCCTTCGTTATCATATTCTTCAATGCCCATGCCGTACTCCACATGGTCCGGTTCTTGCTTGCTCAGAATAGCGACTCCACTATACCCTTTCTTCTGTGCAGAATATAGATAATGCTTATACCCCAAAGCATCCAGCGCTTCCGCCGGATACTGTTCCGGTTGCAGCTTCGTTTCCTGCAAACAAAGCACATCCGGCAGCTCTTGTGCCAGCCACTCGGGAAAACCTTTTGTCACGGCAGCCCGTAGCCCATTTACGTTATATGTAATAATCTTCATACTACTTATTTGATTTCTTAAAAATGAATTATTCAAGATGTCAACTCGGATACCAGCAGCATGATATTCAGCACAGTGACCACCGCAGCAATGGCATAAAGTACAAATGTACTCCATTTGCTGTTTACATACTGCCCCATCACTTTGCGCGAAGAAGTCAGTCCTACTTGCAGGAAAACCGTAAACGGCAGCTGGATGCTCAGTATCATCTGTGAAATCAGCAGTCCTTTGAACGGGTCTCCGATAAAGAAAATCAGCAACAGGGCAATACCCAATGAAAGGATCACACCCACCTGCGAGTGACTATCCTTGATGTGATAGGATTCTCCGAAGATACCGGCAAAGATAGAACCTGCCGCCATACCGCTGGTTATCGTGGAAGATATACCCGCCATCAGTAATGCCAATGCAAAAACCACGGCAGCACTGTTTCCAAGCAAAGGCTCCAGCAAAGACTTCGCCTGTTGCAGCTCTTCAACCTGAATACCACTCTTAAAGAAAGTAGCAGCAGCCAGCAATATCATAGCACTATTGATAGCCCATCCCACAATCATAGAGAAGAGCGTATCAAACAACTCATACTTCAAAACCTTACGAATAGAACTATCATCTTGCTTATTATATTCATGGCTCTGAATCACCTCCGAATGCAGGAACAGGTTATGCGGCATCACCACCGCTCCCAGCACACTCATGATAATCAGCATGCTCCCATGCGGGAACGAAGGTGTCACCCACCCTTGTGCGGCCAGCGGCCAATCTATCTTCACCAGAAACAGCTCATAGATAAAGGAGAGCCCGATGACCGAAACAAAAGCAATGATGGAACGTTCTATCTTCTTGTAGGAATTAGTGAAAAGCATGATGACTACAAATACGGTAGTCAAGATAGAGCCCCATATGATGGGAATGTCAAACAGCATCTGCAAAGCGATGGCACCTCCCAATATCTCTGCCAGCGAAGTCGAGATGGAAGCCAGCACTGCTGTACCCAATATGGGACGCGACACCCAGGAAGGAGTATATTTGGTAGCGGCTTCGGACAAGCACAAGCCGGTTACAATGCCAAGATGCGCCACATTATGCTGCAATACAATCAGCATGATAGTGGATAAAGTCACGACCCACAGCAATGAATAGCCAAATTCAGACCCTGCCGCAAAATTAGATGCCCAGTTCCCCGGGTCAATAAAGCCCACAGTCACCAGCAGTCCGGGACCTATATATTTAAAAACGTCCAGACCGCCCAGATAGCGTTTGTGGTCTCTCCGTTTCAAGTCTTTAAAAATATTCTTCATTGTGTCTGTTCAATTAAGAGCGTAAAAATACTCAAATAATAACAAATACCTCCATGTTAGGTTCAAAAAAAGCCCCTGGCATCTTTCAATGTCAAGGGCTCTCATCCATTCTTTCAGGCAGTAGGCTCAATACCCCATCTCGTGCAATGCCTTGCACAATTGGTCGGGGCAGGAAGTGGAACGTCTTCCGCAGCGAATTCCTTCCAAACGGGCAATCACCGCATCTACCGGCATGCCTTTCACCAAACGTGAAAGTCCTTGCAGGTTTCCATTACATCCACCCCAAAATGCCACTTCTTTCACAATACCATCTTCCACATTCAGTTCGATGTTACTGCTACACGTACCTTGCGTCTTGTATGTATATGTCATTATTCTCCGCCTTCTTCCGGTTTCATGTTAGTATAAACCGTCTGTACATCATCAAACTCTTCGAGACGCTCTATCATCTTGTCGATGGTTTCACGTTGCTCGGGAGTCACATCCTTCATATCGTTCGGGATATAGGTAAACTCACCGCCGACATCTTCAAAACCGCACTCTTCCAAATGTTTCTGGATAGCTGCATAGCTTTTCGGATCACCATAAATAGTGATAGTACCTTCTTCTTCATCCTCTTCGTAGTCTTCCTCTACGTCATAGTCTATCAAGTCAAGAATGAGTTCTTCCATATCGATACCGTCTTTCTTCTTGAAAGTGAACACGCACTTGTGGTCAAACAAGAAAGCCAGTGAACCCATTGTTCCCAAGTTACCGCCGAACTTGTTGAACACGGAACGCACATCGGCTACTGTACGGGTAGTATTATCAGTCAGCGTATCCACAAAAACAGCTACACCGTGAGGACCGTATCCTTCATAAGTCATACCCTTATAGTCGCTCTGGTCCTTACCCATCGCATTTTTGATAGCACGTTCAATATTATCCTTCGGCATGTTTTCACGCTTACAAGTAGCGATAACCGAACGCAGTGTCGGGTTGTTTTCCGGCTCCGGACCACCGGCCTTCACCGCAATAGCAATTTGTTTACCCAGTCTTGTAAAGGTCTTTGCCATGTGACCCCATCTTTTCAATTTGGCAGCTTTTCTATATTCAAACGCTCTTCCCATTGGAACTGTATTTTAAATTATGAATTATAAATTCTGAATAATGAATCAACGCAGCTTGGCATTCAACTTGTCCTCCAGGTTCTTCACTAGTTTGGACATAATCTTGTCAATCTGCTTATCGTTCAACGTGGCATTCTCATCCTGCAGCAGGAAGCTCACCGCATAACTCTTCTTACCGGCTTCCAGATTCTTACCCTCATAAACGTCGAAGAGAGAAACCTCCTTCAGCAGCTTTTTCTCCGTCTCGTAGGCAATCTTCTCGATTTCCGCAAACTGCACTTTCTTGTCGAGCAGTAACGCCAAGTCGCGTTTCACGGCAGGGAACTTGGAGATTTCCGTATAGCTCACCTTCACATTGCGGATGGCCTTCAGCAATTCTTTCCAGTTGAAATCGGCATAGTAAACCTCGTTGTCAATATCGAGTGCCTTCAGCAGCTTCTTTGTTACAATACCGAAAGTAGCCAACCGCTTTCCACCCCTTGTCTGTACGGATAAACCGGCAGCATAGATGTCATCAGTCAGATTGCCGACAACCAGATCATGCATATGCAGCCCCAATCTGGCAAAAACATTCTCAACGTATGCCTTCAGCTCATATACCGAGCTGTTCTCATCCGGATGAGCCCATGAGTTGGTCACCCTCTTGCCAGTCACCCACAAACCAAGATGATAGTCTTCGGAATAAGCGGCAAGCACTTTCTCCGGATTCTTCTTTTCCTCGTTGAAGTGATAACAATTACCGAATTCAAAGAATTTCAGGTCTGCATTCTTACGGTTGGCGTTGTGCGAGATGCTTTCCAATCCACCGAAAAGCAGTGTCTGACGCATGGCATTCAAGTCTGCACTCAACGGATTCAGCAACATTACCAGATTCTTTGACGGATAAGACTCCAGGTTGTCATAGTAAGCGGCACGGGTCAACGAGTTGTTCAGAATCTCATTAAAACCACAGCCCACCAGCTGCTCGGCAACCAGGTTCTGCAGTTTGTTGGATTTATCATATTCACCCTTGGTAGTCAGACAAGACTTCAAGGTAGTCGGAATCTCCACATTATTATATCCGTAGATACGCAGGATATCCTCTATTACATCGCAATCGCGCTGCACGTCCACACGGTAAGGAGGAACATCCAGTGTAAGCCCTTCGGCTGTCTCGTCTACAATCTTCATTTCCAGACTTGTCACGATGCTCTTGATGGTATCCACCGGAATAACTTTGCCAATCAGTGAGTTCACTTTCTCATAGGCAAGTTCCACACGGAAATCCTTGGCAGGAGCGGCGCACACATCTTTTATTTCAGAAGAAATGGTACCTCCGGCAAGTTCCTTTACCATCAAAGCAGCCAGCTTCAGGCAGTAAATAGTGGCATTCGGGTCAATACCTCTTTCAAAACGGAAAGAAGCATCTGTGTTCAATCCATGACGACGGGCTGTCTTGCGTACCCATGTCGGATGGAAGTAGGCACTTTCAAGGAACACATCCTTGGTGGTTTCCGTAGAACCGGAATCCAGTCCGCCGAACACACCGGCAATACACATCGCCTCTTCCTTGTTGCAAATCATCAGGTCGCGTTCGTTCAATTTACGTTCCACGCCATCAAGAGTTACAAACGGAGTACCTTCCGGCATGGTCTTTACAATCACCTCACCGCCTTTAATCTTATCTGCATCGAAGCAGTGCAGCGGCTGGCCGAAAGCATGGACTATATAGTTGGTAATATCCACCACATTATTGATAGGACGCAGACCGATAATACGCAACTTGTTCTGCAACCATTCGGGGCTTTCTTTCACTGTAACCCCTTTCACCGTAACGCCGGCATATCGGGGACATGCCTCGCTGTTCTCTACAGTTACTTTAATATCCAAGTCGTGATTTTCTACCGCAAAAGCCTCTACCGAAGGTTTCTTTAAAGTAGCCGGCTTACCGTTCTGTATCAAGTAGGCATACAAGTCGCGTGCCACCCCATAATGTGAGCAAGCATCGGCACGGTTGGGAGTGATGTCCACTTCCAGCACGTAATCGCTCTTGATGTTATAGTAGTCCTTGGCAAGCGTACCCGGAACAGCTGTCTCCGGCAGTACGATGATGCCCGCGTGGTCCGTACCGATACCGATTTCATCCTCAGCACAAATCATGCCGACAGATTCCACGCCACGAAGTTTTGATTTCTTGATGGTAAAGCACTCGTCACCGTCATACAGTTTTGTACCCAACGTGGCTACTACCACTTTCTGTCCGGCAGCTACATTCGGAGCGCCGCATACAATCTGCACGGGTTCACCTTGTCCCAGGTTCACCGTAGTGATGTGCATATGGTCTGAGTTAGGATGAGCTTCGCATGTCAGCACTTCGCCGATGACCAGTCCTTCCAGTCCGCCTTTAATGGTTTGCACCTCTTCCACACTTCCCGTTTCCAGTCCGATGGAGGTCAGTGCCGCAGCAACTTCATCCGGTGTCAAATCGAAATCGACATACTCTTTCAACCAATTATAAGAGATATTCATATCATTATATTTTTATTGTTTCCAAAAGTGACCTGCAAAGGTAATAAGATTTTTTGGTTGGCAGGGAATTATAAATGAAGAAAATAACAAAAAGGCGATGAAGTGCTTTTCCTTCACCGCCTTTCTCCTAATATTCTATATAAATCTACAATTTATACATTCATTGCATTGGCGCCTAAAGCTCCCAATATGGCGGAAGCAACAGCTATCACTACCTTCAAAATCTTGTCCCAAACGTTCTTTTTCATAGTCTTAATCTTTCAAAATTAGTAAATACATCTTATCCTAACGGGTTCTCTCCCTGGTCACCGTCGGAACCGCCACCGGAATTACCACCATCACCGGCATCATCCTTACCATCAGTAACCACTCCCGTCCATTTCTCAAACTCCACACCCTGGAGCAGGGCACGCGTAGTGCCGATGGCAGCCGGGCGCGTGTATTCCGGAGTAAACTGGCAGCGCAAAGCAGTCACCTGATTGGGATTCACGTCTTCAGATTTGGCCACTCCCTTACCTCGCGTACGGGCCTTCATGGTGAATGTGCCCAGGCCATCCAGACGCACCGTACGGCTGTTCAGCAACTGGCTCCTCATTACCGTCATCAGGTTACGGATTACATTATGTACGTCACCCGGAGTCAGGGAAGACTTCTCGGCAATCACCTCAGCCAGCTGTTGTGCATCCACGGCTCTTCCCACTTTCTTCAAACTCAGATGCCAAAGTTTGGCACCCTCTTTTGTCGCCAGAGACGACTGTCTTGCATAATAAAATAAAGGCATAGTTTCTTTCTCCTTTTTACATTTTTAATTCAACATGGTTTTTAATCTCGTTTTGTTGATCAACAATGCAAAGGTGAGGATATATTTGCCTGTAAACAAAGAAAACAGCCTCGCTGAAGCTGTTTTCTGAGATAAGTTCATAAAGTATTGATTTACAAGCTGACAGATTAGGCAAGCCAACTTAATCAAGATATCCTACGATGATGATTGCCTGTACTGCCATGTAAATAGAAGATACTATGACATGGGGAATCTTCAGCTCATTCGCCATAATCTGATACAGATGCTTGCGATGCGGCAAACCGATATTCTCATGAAGCATCAGGCGGTGAATATTTGGCACGCTTGCAGAAATTGAAGAAGCAGAAGACTAGAACGGAACAGACAACGGTATAGATGAAATCCGCATTGACAAACGTATTGGCAACCGACAGCGTTGTCAAGGTCGTAGTTAAAAAAGCTGTATTTTCATCTATTATTTTACTATGGCCTCTTTTATACACTCCACGATATAATATACATCTTCATCAGTCACCCACGGCCCGGCAGGAAGGCACATACCGATTTTAAAAATAGCTTCGGATACCCCATTGATATAAGCCGGAGCATCCTTATAGACCGGCTGCTTGTGCATCGGTTTCCAAACCGGGCGTGCCTCTATTTTTTTGCCAAGCATAAAAGCACGCAAAGCCTCCACATTCTCGTTGGGCTGGCAATCTGTTGTAGCACAATCTACGGCATGAATCACACCTGCAGCACCACCTACGGCAGTCCTGACAACATCCTTATAAGCATTTTCCTGCCCTTTGATGCGAAGTGAAGAATCCAGAGTGATTGTACAAAGCCAGAAATTAGAGTCATAATCAGCCGAAGGAGCTTCATGCAGCAATACCCCCTCCACATCCTTAAGCAGTTCCTTATAGAGAGCCTGCACATGTCGGTGATGTGCAATATGCTTATCGGCAACGGTCATTTGACCACGACCAATACCTGCACATATATTACTCATGCGATAGTTATACCCTATCGCCTCATGCTGGTAATAAGGATAAGCCTCACGAGCCTGCGTGGCATACCACATGATTTGATTCTTGCTTTCGGCATCTTTACAAATCAACGCACCACCGCCACTGGTAGTAATCATCTTGTTACCGTTAAAGCTCAGCACCCCGAACTTGCCGAACGTCCCCAGTACCTGTCCCTTAAAACGGGAGCCAAAACCTTCGGCAGCATCTTCCACCACTGGAATAGCATACCTATCGGCTATCTCCATGATACGTGTACAGTCATAGGGCATGCCGTACAATGCCACAGGAACAATAGCTTTTGGCTTTTTTCCAGTCTTGGCAATGCGGTCCTTGATGGCTTCTTCCAACAGTTCCGGAGACATGTTCCAAGTTTCTTTCTCAGAATCCACAAATACCGGAACAGCCCCCAGATAAGTGACCGGATGCGAAGACGCACAGAATGTGAAGCTTTGTACAATCACTTCGTCACCCTGTCCCACTCCGCAAGCCAACAGAGCCAAATGTACTGCCGCCGTACCGGCCGAAAGTGCCACCACTTCCTTGCCTTCGCCTACAAAACGTTTCAAATCCTCTTCAAAAGCATTCACATTAGGACCAAGAGGAACCACCCAGTTCGTATCGAAGGCTTCTTTTACATATTTCTGTTCAATACCCTCCTCGCTCATATGGGCAAGGCAAAGATAAATAGTTTTATCCATAAATATATATGTGATTATTTAATGATCAAACTTCGGATTCCTCACATAGTGGGGAATAAAAAGAAAGGAAACGGCTTTATAAATCCTTTCCAGATATCGGAATAATTTACTCATAAATGTTTCCATGACCGGGATACAGACTGCAATCCTTTGTTAATTCCATGATACGTTCTTTCGAGATCCGTGCATCTTCCCTATCGCTATTAGGGAATGAGGCAATGACTTTAACACCCGGGATATATGAATCACCCGAGAAAACATTGTTCTCGACTTTATAGGTAAGGCAACTTTTATCATGTCCGGGAGTTTCAAACACTTCCACGAAAATTCCCGGAAATATTTCCACTTTATCATTCTCATGTAAAACCGTCACATTATCTCCCATCCATATTACAGGATCATTGTGATAACGGGAAAAATTAAGTTTATCCGAACCTAAAGCCTCCTTACCGAAAGAGGAAGTGTAAACTATGCAATCAGGATACAATCGTAATAAATCTTTTATACCATAAATATGGTCGTAATGAGTATGAGTCAGAAACAAGGCTTGTACCGTTCCGCACTTTTCCTGAACACACTGCTTTATAGGAGCAATATCCCCAATATCTATCAATACATGCCAATCTTTCCCCTCAACAGACAGTATATAAGCATTGGAGGTGAAAACAGAATTGACAATCTGATGGATGTTCATTTCAGTTATGACCGTTGAAAGCCTCAGTGGTAGCATTACCTTCCTTATTGATCCCTTCTCTAACGAACACTTTCTTTATGGTTAGCATAATAATCTTCACGTCCAGCCAGAAAGAAATATGATCCACGTACCACACATCCAGTTCAAACTTACGTTTCCAACTGATATCATTCCGTCCGTTTACCTGTGCCCACCCCGTAATTCCTGGACGTACTTCATGGCGACGGAACTGTTCCTCTGAATATAAAGGAAGATACTTCGGCAATAAAGGACGGGGGCCAACCAATGCCATATCCCCCTTTAATACATTAATTAATTGTGGCAATTCATCTATGGAAAGAGAACGGACTATTTTACCAATCTTTGTCAGGCGTTCAGCATCCGGCAACAAGTATCCTCCAGAATCCCGCTCATCTGTCATTGTCTTAAACTTTATGGCTTTGAATATCCGGGCATTTTTTCCAGGGCGATCCTGGGTGAAAAAGACACCGGCACCCTTATTGGTGAAATGGAGGAAAATTATCAGAAGAAGTAATATGGGCCAGATAACTGCCAAAACAAAGAAAGCAACAATAAAATCAATCGTACGTTTTAAAAAGCAAGAATATAGCATAACATTCGTTAATCAATTCATTAATATTTTTCCATTTTGAACATTTACATTCTCTTTCAATATCTTTGCAGGATTTCCTGCTGCAATACAATTCGAATGAATATTTTTTGTAACCACGCTACCCCCCTATAACCACTTGATTACCAACAGATAAGCCTGGCATAATTATTGATCGAACTCCTATCACACAATTTTTACCAATATATGTATCAGCTTTCAAACTTCTACAATGATCATGTGCCAATATCATAGCACCAGAAAGCACCCAAGTATTATCCCCAATATGGATACCTTTAGGGTTAACTGACTTATCTAAATGAGCTTTCCATGAAATTCTGCAATTTTTACCTATATCCATTCCGTATCTCCAACGGAGATAACGAGGATATAAATCAACTAAAATCCCCCATACTTTACTCCTAATATTCATAATCATAATATTTTTAACGATTTAACTACGGGATTCTCTAACAGAAAGACCATGTCCCTCCAGTCTATCCGGTAGGCGAACTCGTTACCTTCGCCATCTTTAATTATCCGCATAAACTGATAGCTCGCAACAAACTTTTTCTCGAAAAGACTATAGGAACGGTTATCATAAGCGAACAAGCAAACCGTACGATGACGGTCTTTAGATATGACGATATAAATATCCCATCGGAATGCTCACGGTGCAACTGTTCACGAATGACGAACAGAGCACTCGAATGCTTACAACATGTCAGTAAAGCCACACAGGTAATAGAAGCGGTTGACGCCAGTCACACTCAACATAGCACCTCCAGTTTTTGAATCAGACGGTACACCCCCGAGGGAGCACCATCCACCTGAACTTCCACTATTTTGCTGCTGGTACCCTTGTACCATTTATGAAAAAGGTTTTAAGGGACGTTATTCTTTAAACAAAATGACTGAAGAGACACGCTGTGAGTGACGGTCTCTGTTTGGTACTGAAAATAAAATCTCTCAAGATCTTTGCTGCTATAAATAATTGTTAGAAGTTGATTGCCAACAAAGATAGAAATAGCATTTTTAGGCCCTAATTTGAGTGCTTACGGTAGACCTTTACTCAATAGCCATTTTTTGGCTGCTTACACAAAATAAACTAGAATAAATTATCGCTATCTTTCTTTGATTATAATAATGTAAATCCACCGTCAATTACTAGATTGGAACCAGTAGTAAAAGTACTGGCATCAGACAATAAGTATATAGCATAATAAGCAATTTCTTCTGGACGAGCATATCTTTTCAACGGATACAAGTTCTTGTTTGCATTCACCTGCTCTTCTGATATATTTTTTCTACTAATTAAAGGAGTGTCTACCCTCCCTGGCAAAATACAATTTACACGTATATTTTGATTAGCGAGTTCTACGGCTTGAGACTTAGCTATACCAACTAATGCACCTTTTGATGCCGAATAAATAGAATTCCCAATATGCCCAGTTAATACTCCATCAATAGAGGATAAATAGACAATAGACCCCCTAGTCCGCATTTTCTTATTCTTCAATATCTTTTGTGTTAGCAACACTGGTGCTTCAAAGTTAATTTCCATTATTCTTTTTAGCTTACTAGCTGTAGTAAACTTAAAAGGAAGAGTTAGTCCAACACCTGCTGAATGCACTAGACCATCGATTGTCGGGCATGTCTCCAAGAAAAGTGACGTTTCCTCCTCACTAATTAAATCACAGCAATAATAAGTATGCCCGTTTCCTTCCAATAAGGAAAAAGTATCCTTCAAGCGACACTCATTTCGGCCAATAAGAATAAGTTTTGCACCCATTCTTGAACATTCAATCGCAATACTTTTTCCTATTCCAGATGACGCCCCTGTTACAAGAATCGTTTTATTTATTAAATTAAATGGATTGTACATTTCAATATTGTATAAATTCCAATGTTTTCAGTCTATCCATAGATAATAAAACACTCCCCCAAGACAATCCAACACCAAATGCAGTAGCAATCACTTTCTTCTTTTTAATCAAAAGATCTGAACATTGAGTAGCTAATGTCAAAGGAATTGTAGCACAACTCGTATTTCCAAAATTTCGCAAGCAATATGGTACTTTCTCCACAGGAATATTCAGCTTCTTACGTATTTTCTCATTCATAAAAAAATTAGCTTGGTGAAAAATAAATAGATCTATATTATCTTTTTCAACCTGACTATACTCCAATAATCTCAAAACTGATTCAGGAGCTCGCTTTAATCCAAATGCAAAAACAGCCATTCCATCCATTACGCTATCTAATGGCCTTCTAACCACACCTTTCCCATAGTAAACATCCTTTAAAGACTCTTCATTAACAGGATTCCTGGCTCCACCATCTTTTATTATTATAGCCTGATGAGAGTTACCATCGGTTGAAAAAGTAAAAAACATATTATCAGCACTAGAATTATATTCAATAGCTGTTGCCGTTCCTGCATCACCAAATAAAGGCCAAGCTGTTTTATCATTTCTTGATTTAAATTTTGAAGGTGTATCACCAACAAGTAACAATCCCTTTTTCATACAGCCAGAAGACATCAGAGAAGCAATTACGCTTAACCCATAAACCCATCCAGGACAACCATAAGAAATATCAATAGTATAACAAGTCTGTGACAGTCCCAAACGTCCTTGTAAAATACAAGAAGTAGGGGGCAGAATGTAATCAGGAGTTTGACTTACAAAAATCAAGCAATCAATTTCATCTTTATTCCACTCTAATCCAGCAATCAATTTCTCAGCAGCTTTAAAACACAAATCTCCAGCAGTAGTACTTTTATCAGCAATATGTCTTCTTTCAATACCAGTAGACGCAATCACTTTTTCTGCCTCCCCATCTTCAAAGAAAGACAGAGATATATTCTCTTCTACATCAGGAGGTACACAAGCTACTATACCAGCAATTTCTATACCACCTATACTTAAGTTAGCCATACATATTATTTTATTGGTAATTCTGCATATAAAACTTTTCCTGTTTCAGAACGAGGAATGTTTTTGAGATATCGAGTCTCAAAAACAATTCTATTCAATTTTAGTGTGACTACAAGAAAATTTATTATATTATCTTTTTGTTCTAAGTCGGTAGTATAAATAATCATCTTATCATCAGTACCAACACAAGCAACATCAATATTAAATTGCTTTTTCAATAAATCTTCTGTATAATCCAAGCTTATTCTATTTCCAAATAATTTTAAAAAACGCTTTTTACGTCCTGCAATATAATAAAATCCATCATTATCCTTATATACTAAGTCACCAGTGTAAAGAGTTCCTTTATTATCATCTCCACGCAAAAGGTCATTAAAGCATTCAGCATAACCCAAAGACACATTTTTCCCTTTATAAACAAGCTCACCTATAATATTCGATTCTTCCACAATTACCATATCAGTCCAAATCTCAAATTTGCCTCCAGGTATTGCCTGCCCAATGCTACCTATTTTTTCAATAGTATATTGGCATGGCAAATAACTCATTCTAGCAGTAGCTTCAGTCTGACCATACATTACATAAAAATTAACATCACGTAACTTAGCATTCTTTGCGAAATACTCTATCAGTTCATTGCTGAGCTTTCCACCCGCTTGCGTCAAAGTTCTTAAAGTAGGTAGGTTTCTATTCCAAAATTTCATTTTCTTTAAGATCTCATAAGTAAATGGAACACCAGAAAAAGATGTAACTCTTTGTTCTCTTGCAAAAACCCAGAAATCACGTTGTATATAAGAGTCCTCAGTTAACAAAATTGTAGCACCAGATATTAAATGGCTATTAATAACAGAAAGTCCATAAGAATAATGCATTGGAAGTGATGTTATAGCTCTTTCGTTTTGGTCAATATCCAAGTATTGTGCAATTGATTTCGCATTTTCAAGAATATTCTCTTTGGAAAGGCGAACCAATTTAGGTGAGCCTGTACTACCTGAGGTTGTTAATAACAAAGCTAGATTATCAGGAAGATCAACATCTTTTTTCCCAAATCTCATCAATGAATATCCATGTGATGAGAATATAAATTCTTTATCACAATACTCATGTGCCATTTCATCTGGCAACCATAAATATGTCGGTGAATATTTACGAATAAACTCACTTAACAATGATTTATCTATCTCCTTACTGAGTAAAAGAGGAACTGCATTAACTTTAAAAGATGAGAGATAGCCGAGAACTGAACCAATTGTATTACTACATAATATAAAGATAAGAGAATGCGGTTGAATATATTTACCTAACTCTTCAGACAGAATAGACACATTTTTATACGTATACAATTCACCTTTGCTAGTAATAAATGCAGTATTAGAAAAGTATGAGGAAAAATCGAACATAAGTTTAAAACTCTATATTATATTGATTGTGCAAAACTAGAAGTCCATCACTGTACGAAGTTATTTCAAACATATCTTCTGGTTCCATATTTATATCAAAAGTCTCTTCTAAAGAAGATATTAAATTGATGTGTCCAACAGAATCCCAATTGGCTGATTCTTTCAGCTTCATATTTTCCAAATCATCTTCTCTGACTTCAAAGATATTACAAAACACCTCATTGTATTTTTTCAAATTATCAGTCATATAGCAATTAGTTATTTATGCGAATCAGCAGTTGAAATCACTGCTTGATTCAGTTTGTTAAAATGTTATTATTCAAATAATTATTTCGTTTATCCATTTCTCAATCTCATTGGGAATCAGCATATTATAAGAATAAAACCACTCATTATTCTAATTATGATTCCCAAGGAGAAAGAGCTAAAACTTATAAGAATATATATGTATATCTGCGATGTTTACCAGTTTTCACTGAAGTTCAACTGCCAGAGATTCAGTAACAATGCAAATCCTGTCTTCACCGATGAGGAACTGTTTACTGTATATCTGTTCTGTGGAACATATCAGCACTGCTTCAACATCAAAGAGATACATACATTCACTAAAGAATATTTGCTTTCTTGGTTTCCCAATCTTCCTTCTTATCAGACATTCAACTATCGGTTGAACCGGATGAGTGGAGCGATTAACGAACTCGTAAAGCATCTCATTACATTCTTTAAACCAGCCGATTGCGATTCTACGACATCACTTATTGACTCTATGCCCATTATTACCTGTGCAGGAAAGAACAAAAAACGGAAAAGTGGCTACTGAAATAACAACCAAAGGTTATTGCTCAACCAAGAACATGTATTATTACGGCATCAAACTTCATACCTTAACTTTACGTAGAAAAGGGACCATACCATTCCCTGAAATGATAATATTATCATCGGCAAAGGAAAATGACTTGACGGTTCTTAAAAGAAAGGTGGCCGATAATCTTATTCACAGGGATATATTTGCGGACAAGATATACTCAGATTTCTCTTTCTGGGGAAACAAGCAGCAGGAACAAGAGGTTACTATGCTAACACCAGTAAAAGCAATAAAGGGAGAAGAAACCATTATTACTCAAAGAGAGAAAGCAGGAAGAGACCTATTCTCTACAGCTGTTTCAAAGGTCAGACAGCCCATAGAATCGTTTTTCAACTGGCTGAATGAGAAAACAAATATTCAAAGAGCGATGAAGGTCAGAGCCACATCTGGGCTTCTGGTACATACGATGGGAAAAATTGCCATCGCATTCATTTATCTAATTTTTTTAAACAAGAATCAGAGTTCAACTACTGATTCGCATTATTTACTATTTTTACAAATAATTCCTCTATAGTTGATGATTTAGCCAAATCATTACTTTTCAATGAAATATTGTACTCTTCATCAATCATAGCAATAATTGATAATGCTGTTAAAGAAGTCCATTCGTCTAATTCCTTAAAGCGTGTATGAGGATTAAATACAGTTTTTTCGGTTTCTTCAAACTGTTCCGCAAATTTCTCAATAAAATCATTTAATTCCATAATCTAATTATTTTTTTAGTTTATCACTCAAAATCAAATTTCTTAGCAGGATTTCCAATGTATACTGCATTATCTTTCGCATTCTTCATTAGCACACTGTTTGCTCCAATAGTAGTACCGGCACCTATATTTATATTGGGAAGAACGACAGCAGATACACCGAAATAATTCAATGTTCCAATCTTAGTTCCACCACTAATTCGAGAGGCAGTCATAAAAGAGTTGTAATTTCCAACTAAAACATCGTGACCAAGAGATACTCTATTGTTAAATATATTAAAATCTCCTATATGAACATTACAACTCATAGAAGAAAAACTACCAAGTATATTACCCTTTCCCATTGAAAAATTATCTATATCCAAGATATGTGCTTCTGGCGCTACAATATTAGGAAAATCAATAAGTGGATTAGTAATAGCCTCATAAACAGCTTTTAAGATCTTAGGCTTTCCAATAGCTAAAATAACAGATAAAGGTTTTGGATAAGTATTTAGCATTTCTAAATTTCCTAATATCTCTCCATATTCATTTCTATATCCAATAGGTTTATTAACAACATCATCATCAAAAAAACCAATAAAATTCCAACATTGTTGTTGTTTATTTATGCGTTTCAACAAGGAAGCCATTTCACGGCCATATCCTCCTGCTCCAAATATTGCAATATCTCTTACCATAAAATAAAAAATAACGATATTAACATTATAATTTCAGACTAACATCCACAATTATCTTTTCGATATAGTACATTGTCAAAAATAGCTAATAACTGATTTCCAATAACTGAGGAAGAATAACGCTCCTTACTATTCTTACGAATATCACTAGCATTATATTTCAAAATATTATTGAACATATAAAGCAGCGATTCCGACATAGAGCTCGTATCATCTACAGGAACTAATATTCCATTACTATTATTTATAGACTCTTTTGTTCCACCACAGTCTGTTGCTACAACAGGGATTCCTATTGATAAAGCTTCAATTATTGCAACAGAAAAATTTTCACCCCTTGATGGTAAAATAAAAGCATGGCTTTTAGCCAAAATAGAAACAATATCATTTTTACTTTTTTTCCCTAATAAGAAAATATGATTTTCCAATCCTAAATGTGTAATTTGCTTATAAAGATTATCTCTTTCAGGCCCATCACCAACAATCAATAATTTCCATGTTTTTTCAGGGAATTGAGTTTGAGAAAAACTATTTATCAAAAAATCATACCCTTTTCCTTTAATTAATGTACCAACAGAAACAAATTGAAAGAAATCATTTTTCTCAATTAAAGGACAAGTAAAAAAATCATCACTAACCATATTGTGAACAACAAAACTTTCTTTATTAAAATGCTCTCTTATTCTTTTTCTTAAAGAATCACAGACAGCGATTATAGCATCTGCCGTACTATAGGCTTTAGCTCCCATTAACTTTACATATTGTGGCAGAACATCTTTATTTACCCCACTCCAATGCTCTATACAGACAAGTGGCAATTTGTGCTTTATTTTAATAAAAGAAGCAAAATAAGTATTATATAAATAATGAGAATATATTAAATCAATCTTATCATTCTCTTTAATAATACGTTCGACCAATATCTGAAAAAATATTTTCGTAAAAAATGATGTAACAAAAAACAAATATTGCAGAGGAAGGGGAAATATATAGATACTATAAACAATAATCCCATTATCATCAATCTTTGATATTCCCCATTTTCTATTTTTACAAAAGACTCTTCTGTCAACATATGCAATAATAACATTGTTACCAGAGTTTTTTAATGCAATCGCTTGCTCTTTTTCAAAGCTCCCCCATTGTGGATCCCATTTAGATGGATATCCCCTCGATATCATAAGTATATTCATATAATATATAAGTATAGTAATCAAAAACAAGTTGTCATCCTTTTACAGCACAGATGTATTTACTCCATTCATGAGCAAATTAGCATCAATAAATAGATTTCTATCAACATAGTATTTTTTGATATAATTCAATAATTCTATCTAATGCAAAATAGGCATCATAAGCTTTTTTCGTATTGGAAGAATCATTGTCATGTGAGATTTCTATATTTTCCAAATTATCATAGTCTACAATAACACCACAATTAAATTTCTTTATCAATTCAACATAATGAGGCATTGCATTAGTCGTAATAGGCTTGACACCACATGCCAAATATTCAGCAAATTTTATAGGAGAAGCAACATAATTAACAAGATTACATTCTCTTATTATAAAACCATATTCAAATTGTGATAATATATTGGGTATTTCAACTCTATTCAAAATAGAATACACTGATATATTATCTCTATCAGAAAAAACATCATTAATCTTTCTATTGGCCTTTTCAATATCAAAAGTTATAACATGTAAAACTGAGTTTTTTTCATATTTCAATATTTGCTTGAAAATTAAAAGAGTTTTATCAAATTGCTGCCAAACAGACAATCCACCGATATACACATATGAATTAGGCTTCTTTATTACATTAAAGTTTCGTGAAAATTCAGACAAACAAGGAACAATTATTGATCTTTTTTCATTTATTTTTTTTAGACAATATTTTTTCTGTAAAAAATCTAGCATAGAATATGATACTAAAATATAATTAGAAGAAAACAATAATGCTAAATATTCCAATATATTAAAAATATAAAACCGATATTTCTTATGAAACTTCATATAATCTTCTTCTGGCAGTATGCCCTGTACCCAAAAATATATTTTCTTACAAGAAAGTAGACAAGGAATAAACATCTTTATAACTACTATAAAATCTGGGCACCATACGTACTTAACATCTTTCGCTGTTAAAATATGCATAAAAAGAGAGAATAAATTTGAATATTCCCAAATTTCAAAGCCTTTAAGTTCATTAGTATCAATGCTTGCACTACCTTTTTTTATAATTAACACTGGTACACCTCCAGCTTTAGATATGTAATTAATATGCAACTTTATAGCAGACCAAACTTGAATACTATAAAAATTACAAATAATAAAAATTTTATTTCCCATAATTTTCTTCAAATGATTTCATTGGTTCGTATGGACTATGTGAATCGTTATATTGATCTCGATATTCATAACTTGGATGACCGACAAAAAGAGAGTAATATAAATAGTTTGAATATGGAACATAACGAGAATCTCTAGATAGATATCTACTTATAATAAAAATAGAAAATAAAACTACACATGTTGTATAAATCAATTTACTTCGCTTATTTAAAAAAACAATAAAAACCGATAACCCGACACAATAAAAAACTGAGATATACAACATAAATCTATTTCCCATCAAAAATGTCAGTCCTATCCGATACAATAAAAAATTAATAAACGCAAAATTAAAAACAAGTCTTCCATTCCATATTTTTGTTTCAATATATGATTTAGAATACAGAAATAAAACCAAAAAAAAGATATGATATATATAACCTAATGAAACTAAATTACTAGTTGTTCCTGAATAGTTAAGCAGTTTTCTATATATTATTGGATGCCAAGAAAATAAAGATGAAAACAATGATAAAATCACATTTTGATCTAAAAATATAACAGAAGTTAGCACATATAAGAAAATACATTTTTTCATGGATAAATTCCACGTATAAATCCAATATAAAGGAACCATGAATATTGCTGTTGTATGGATAGAAAAAGCCAATACAGCCATACAAAAATATAGGAAAGTTTTTCTTTTTTCCAGTAATGGTATTGACAACAAAAACAGCATTGCCGCAATACTATTACGAAAAGGTGCATCTATATAAAGATAATAGGCAAACCACGTAAAATAGAATATCAATCCGATATAACGGAATTTCTCTCCTGCATATTTATTTATTAAATGTATAGAAACAATACATAATACACATTTAAAAAAAATTGCAAATTCCCAAAACCCAATACCTAATATTTTGGATAAATACATCAGCAGGACATAGCCCGGCTCCATTCTTAATAAATACAATATCAAATTAGTGGAATCAATCCCTTCATAATACATTTCATAATTCCGCCAATCAGATCCACACATATAACCAAAGCAAAGGAAGAACACAATATAAAGAACACAAAAACAATAATATGCATTGGATCTTTTGAAGGAGATCTGACCTATATATAACAATATAGGAGGAATGAAGTAAAGAAACATCTATACAGTATTTATCAACTATCGTGATGACATTTTAAACGTAAACACTCAATTTAGGGCATCCCCCTTCGAAAGGGCACTTTTCAGTGCCCTAAACCGAGTTTTGTTAATTAATTAGTTTTGAATTTAACATTGGCTGGCAGCCAAAGTGATTTTGTCAGGAACCATGTTAACATAATCCCTGCACCCGTTAAAGATATTTTTGAAAAAAGTTCCGATGAAGTTCCAGATAGAACTGCCATGAAGCTTTACCGTTCCTATCACACTGTGATAAGTTGCTGCCATCTCTGCACCGGCATCACTACCATAATGAAGTGAATTGTTGCGTTGAGTGGTCAGCTTTCGAATGGTTCGCTCAGCCAGGTTGTTGTCTATCGGTAATTCACCATCATCCAGGTAAGCAAAGATCTCTTTCCAGAACCGGTTCAGATAATTGAGAGCTTCTTTATAATACCGGCTTCTAAATTCTGAATCCTTTGACTGTTCACTATCTAACAAACTGCGCAGCTCTATTAGGAGTTCCTTCGTTTCCAAGCTTTGCCTTTCTTGAAACCTTTCCTTGGGAGTTAATCCGGCATCATCGTATTTACGCTCCCTCATAAAGAACTCCTTTAAAATTTCGGAAAAGCGTTCTGCAGTCGGTTCACCACCCTGATTGGAAGCCTTGACAAACTTGTTCTTGGCATGAGACATACAAACTTGGTGGACAGTATCTTTAAACCGGGCTGATTTCAGCTCATTGCCGATAAATACATAAGCATTGTATCCGTCGGACATTATACTCTTCAATTCTGCATCGCCCAAAAAGTCTGTAAGTACATCACGACCACGCGAGCCATTCTCATAGAAGAAAATGGCTGTTTTCCGGGCCTTGTTGACCAGAACCCAAATGTAGCACTTCTTATAGTGATCGTATTTACGCACTTTACACCAGGTCTCGTCGCAGTTCACAATCGAATCTTTTTCCAAAGCTATAGACTTCAATACACAAACCAGTTCGTCCAGGTATGTCTTACCTTTCTTAAGCCAGTTGCGCAACGTGTTTTTAGAAATGGTCATGCCCATATCTGTCAGCCATTGGTGAAGAAGACCAAAAGTCACATTCTTTACATAAACTTCATAGGCGATAGCCTGCAGAAATTCAGGAGTGGCCCTAGTGCCTTCAAAACTGGTTACTACATCCGGATGGCCTTCAGAAGGGAAATAGCCCCACTTCGGCTTTTTACCAGGCTCTGCATAATGAACCATCTCAAAACATTCTTCCGTAAGGAAAGTACGGAAACTGAACACCCGTACCATTCTCCTTTCAATGATCCGACCGGGAACCTTTGTCAAATCGGAAGGATGCTCTGTCGCTTCTCCGGCTACCCCCATCGTTTTATAACCGTCAGGGCGATTGGACAAGTCACGGTCTTTCCCGGAAGGCTCTTTTAACTCTTGGGATGGAACATGACCAACCGAATCCGTGCGAAGCGTATCATCGGTTCCATCATAATCATCCTTCTCCTTCCGGCGGTCTGAATCACTTGTTTTAGCTTTAGATTGTATCTTTTGACGTCTATCACCAAAACGTTCCTGATTGGCGTAATCAAGTTTTTCCTGAAGTGATTTTATCTTACGTTCAGCCGATTTGCGAAGTTTATGCTCTTCTGACAACCGATTCTCAAGGTCAACATGTTTCGATTGCATGGATGACATCTGATCCTTCAGTTCTTTCATCTGAGCCATAAAATCCTCCAAAACAAGCCTCATGGCATCACCTGTCAACCTGAGATCCTGATTTTGCTCAGCAAGGTATTGTATGTATCGGTCTTTCTGATCCTCTGCCATACCTGCACTATAATTTATAGGGTTGCGTGAGTAGGTTTCCCGACTCAACAACTCTCGTTTTGTTGTAATTATATCTTGCAGATCGATCATACTTAAACCTTTGACTTACAGCATTAAAGGTAATAAAATAATCGCAAAACCACAACTGTACAACTGATTTAATTATCTGATTTTTAATGTTTTAACTATAGGATTCTCAAGAATCAAAACCACGTCCTTCCAGGCAATCCGATAAACAGTATCTGCCCCATTTCGCTCAACTTTCATGAACTGATAACCGGCAACAAACTTCTTTTCAAACAGACTATATGAACGATTATCAAATGAAAACATACGGACTATTCTGCGATTGCGAGACATGACTATAAAGACATCCCCATCTCTGGGTTCCCGGTGAAGCCGTTCACGAATGATAGACAACACACGGCTGTGCTTACAACGCATATCGGTGAAATCACGGACATAATAAAAATGATTCAGACCGGTAACACTCAGCATAACCCCTCCAGTTTCTCTACCATACGAACCAAATCCGGGTAGCTTAAATTCTTTTGGAACAAATGCAAGCCATTGCTGATACGAATCTCAACCCAAATACGAACAGGGTGATCAGTTCTGCCTGGTGATACCGGTTGAGGTTGATCAATGGCACTGGATTGTTCCTCATGACCGATTACAGGAGCACCATCAACCTGGACTTCAACTACTTTTTTCCGGGTATCCCTGTACCATTTCTGAAAGATGTTATAAGGAACTTTGTTCTTAACACAAAACGATTGGAGAGATTCTCCATGAGGCAAAGCCTCGGTCTGGTATTGAAAGTAAAACCTTTCAAGATCTTCACTGCTATACATAATTCTTAAAATTTGGTTGGCAGCGAAGATAGAACTTTCAATCAATAGCCATTTTTTGACTGCTTACATTTTAAACCCAATTATACACTAAATTTTGATTTAAAAAAGGATGTAATATGCTGGCTAGCCAATCCATCACCATAAGGATTCACTGCTTTACTAATTGTTTCATAATATACACAATCTTCTAACAAATTAGACACTTCACCAACAATTTTATTATAATTCGTTCCTACTAATTTTACCGTCCCAGCTTCCAATGCTTCAGGACGCTCTGTTGTATCACGCATTACGAGAACAGGTTTACTTAATCCAGGAGCCTCTTCTTGAATACCACCACTATCGGTCAGTACAAGAGTTGACTTTTCCATCAAATACACAAATGATAAGTACTCTAATGGTTCTATGAAAAACATATTTTCTATATTAAATATATCCTTACCAAACACATCATAAATAGGCTTACGCACATTGGGGTTTAGATGCATTGGATATACAAAATCTACATCAGCATATTTCTTCGTTAAATCTTTTATAGCAGTACATACAGAAATAAAACCATCACCGAAGTTTTCACGACGATGCCCTGTTATCAGTACTAGCTTTTTACCGTCCTTCAAACGATTTACATCATATCCTGCAACTTTCAAAACATTCTTTAACTCAGCATCCAATGATTTATCAATCTTAATTTTATCTACCATCATGTAGAGTGCATCAATTACTGTATTACCGGTAACCATAATTGCTTTATCATTCACGCCTTCGTCCAATAAATTCTGACGACTAAGTGGAGTGGGTGAAAAATGGTACGTAGCAATGCGTCCGGTTATCAATCGGTTCATTTCTTCCGGCCATGGACTATAAATATTGTGCGTACGTAATCCTGCCTCAACATGCCCCACAGGAATTTGCTGATAGAAAGCAGCTAAAGCAGAAGCAGTAGAAGTCGTTGTATCACCATGTACCAATACAATATCAGGCTGTGCCTCTTTCAACACATCTCTCATACCTATAAGCACACGAGTTGTAACATCATAGAGGTCTTGTCCCTGCTTCATAATATTAAGATCATAATCCGGATGAATGTTGAAAATTGTCAGCACTTGATCAAGCATTTCACGATGCTGCCCAGTTACACAAACAATTGTTTTAAAATCATCGGGATATTTCTGCAGTTCTTTAACCAATGGAGCCATTTTTATTGCTTCAGGACGAGTACCAAAGACAAGCATTATTTTTTTCATTAGGGTATATTTAATTAAACATTCACAAATAATGACTTAAAATCAAACTCTTTTATTGAGTCAATACGAGACTCTAAATTCCATTCTCTTATTATATTCGCTATTTTGTGGTAATCTTCAAATTCGATGAGAGAGAATACTCCATGGCTTGTACCATAAACATATTCTGCCATTCCCTTTGCTTTCTCACTATATGACAAAAATATTGTAGGAACATTCATTGTTATGGCATTGATTGCACAGTGCATTCTCGCTGCTATTACAAAATTGCATCTGGCCAAATCACTTTTTAAGCCAATAAATCCAGGATCAGAACTCACCATAGTTACAGAGTGCCCTGCATTCTTCACTCTACTTGCTATTTGTTCCAAATAACATAAATCATTATCATTCAGAGATGTAGAAAGTACGTGAGGAATAAACAGGAGTTTACAGTGAAGTTCTTCAACCAATCCACAAATAGCTTCTGCTTGTTTTTTGACAGCAGTTTCTAAACTATCATAATGGTATAAGGCTGAAAGTGGACTAAGATTAATACCTACCGTTATACTTTCAGACTTTCCCTCACTACTCAAAGAAGGGCATTTTACAAAATAAGCAGGATCAGGAGCAAAGACTACATTCTGTTTAATTCCTAATGAATTAAGATAATTCACCGTTACTATTTCTCTTGCCACTATCAGATCAACACTCTTTAAGTGTTTCTTAAAGAAATTCAACGCTTTCAAATTCTGTTCAAATTTTCCAACCGAAGCCCCCCACAATACATACTTAATACCTTTTGCCTGACACTTTTCAAGAAACAAAGGTAACGAAATATTACAGCCTCCAATAGAAGTCAACGTATACAAATCGCCTCCAATAGAAAATACTGTATCATATTCATTCAACCAATCAGTAGAATCATAAGGCATAGTAAAAGAGATGCCAACAAATGTAAGCAATTTACGTATAATGTTTTTAGGATTCCACCGTCCTAATCTTTTACGTTGCAGTATTTTCAGATCACAATCAGCTAATCTCTGCACATCATCCTCATAATTATACGAAGCATAGCTAATTTTGATAGCAGGATCAACGTTCCTAAGTATTTCAATCGTCCCACGTACTATAGCTTCACAACCATAATTATAAACACCGCCAATCCCTATCAATAACACATTCTTCATTTTCATTCTAATATATTTCAAGTAAATAGCACATAAAGTAAAATTTATACTACTATTTTACTTTTTACTCCTAATTTTCTTCAAAATCAAAGAAAACAGTTTACTTTTCATTTCTTTATTTATCCCAATTATCCAAACACTTAATATCACACAAAAAAGGCTCACTAAAATAAGAGTCAAATTATAATATATTTCATTCAACCCCAATTTATTACCAAAAACATAAATCACTAATGGTAAAGGAATAGCTAAAATAGTAACCTTAAAGCAAGGCATAAACACTTTCATAATATCTCGCCATGTATAACCAACAATCTTTATTATAAGAATGGGTTTTACAACAAGCCCCAATAGAACATAGCACGCTAATAATGCCCAAGCTAAAACGACAGGAGTATATCCACTCTTAAATAACAGATAAACTATCGGAAAAACCAGAAAACCAATTAATGGTGAAATTAATGCATTTTCCTTTATTCGCCCCTTGGCGTAAAGAGCTGTATAAAATGATGTATCAAATACTTGAAAAAGACTGGTCACAAGAGTCAACTGTAAAAAGATAACTGTATAGTCAGGAACGATTCCCAACCATAACCTCAATAAAGGTTCTGTTACCAAACAAATGGGCAGACATAAGGCAAGCATCATAAAATATGAATACTTTGTCGAACTGCACAACAAATCTTTACTTCCTTGATAATCTTCTGCTGCATATCTTTTTACTATTTGTGGATTAACAGCTATACGGAAGTTTTGAACAAATTGGTTAGCAGCCATATTCACTTGATTAGCAATGGCACGAGCTGTTACAATCGCTGGTGAAAAGAAAACATTAATCAAAATAGTTGCACCTTGATTATTCAAAGCAATGGAAGCGCTCGACCATAAATTCCACCCTGAATAGTTTAACACATCTTTTATTATAGCTCTGTCTATTGAGCATTTAGATCGTGTTTCTACAAAATTACGAGTACAATAATTACGATAAAACCAAGTTATACCAATTTGCAAAGTACACAAGAATATAGCATATAATTTCAATTTATCCCAATCACTTATTGCCAATAAATAGACGATGAGAAGTTTCAATACAGTTTCTATAATACTCAAATAAGCATAAACATTCATCTTTTCATGACTGATTATAGAAGCATTAAAAGGAACCTGAAAAAACATAGCCAACACTGTTAATATTGAGAAATGATATGCAAATACTGCAGCTCCCATTCTTTCAGTTGGAATCTGTAACTTATTATAAACAAACCATAATCCAATAGTTTCAGCTAGTAAAAATATAAAAAATGCAAGAATTAAGTGCATTGCCAATACTGTCGAAAAGGTTCGCCTAAGTTTATCTTCATCCTTTTTCCCTAATTCATAAGTAAGAAATCGAGAGGAGCCAGAACTTAATGCAGTGCTTATGAACGAAAGTATTACGGCAACACCACCTACAGTCTGATAAATACCATAGTCATTAACTCCTAACATTTGTAATATAACGCGTGATGTATATAAAGTGACAAGCATTGTAAACATCATACGAAAATAAAGAAAGAAGGTGTTTTTAACAATAGTTCTGTTATTTGTTTGCCGCTCTATCATTCTATGATACTACTTATTTTCCACATAATTTTCTTTTTATCTGATTTGCAATTTCATAAAAAAATAACAAACTTCGAATATCCCAACGTTTTTTATACAAAGCTAAATAATACTTTTTTTTATCCTTCCATGTTGCAGTTTTAAGGTAATCTATAAAATGCAAATTCATTTTTTCAATGCTAATACCATTCTTTTTACACCACTTTTTAATAATTCGGTCTGTATCACCTTCAAACCCCCAATCAATTCCAAATTGATAGTTGCTCTTTACATATGCATTATAAGTTAATTCAATACCCTCTTTTAAGAAAATTGTTTGACGAAACGAAGGAACGACTTTCTTTATCTTATCATTACTATTTAGTGCATCTATAGAACGCCCCCCCAATATTTCACCAGCATGATTAGGAAGTTCTTGTGCATAAAATTCACTTGTAACATCCACAATCTTTACTTTTTTTCCAGATAATTCCGACAAAACATTAAGTACTTCATTAAAGGAGGGAGTTTCATCACCACAAATATTAAAAGCCTCATTATAAGCACCCCGATTACCAATCAAGCCAACAACACCAACAGCAAAATCTTCTACACGTGTCATATTGCATCGATTTACTCCACCATTCCAACGTATAATCGGTTTTTCATTCAATATTCGAGACACCAATGTCCAATGATAACCATACTTAGGTGAAATACCATAAGGAATTCGTGTATCTCCATATGTTACACAAGGACGGATAATTGTATAATTTGTATCTGATTTCTTTGCCAGGATCTCTAAATGTTTTTCACTAGCCCATTTATTCACACTATAACTCCATATCGGTAATATCTTAGGAGAATCCTCCCTACAAACTTCTCCCAAAGTGGTGTTATAAACAGCACAAGAAGATATAAAAAAATATTGCTTTGTATAATGAGAGTAAAAATTGAAACTATCTGCCACCTCATCATCAGAGTAGCATAAATAATCCATAACAGCATCAAATCTCCTTTCTCCAAGCAGATGCCGAATTTTTTTTAAATCATTTTTATCTGATTTTAAAAATTCTACATTATCTGGAATAAGGTTGCTCCTACTACCTCTGTTAATCATGGTCACTTTAAAGCCTTGCCTTAAAGCTTCATTAGTTACAGCACTACTAAGAACTCCGGTACCACCTATTATTAGTACATTCATAAATATAAATACAAGAAAAAAATCTTGAGCTATATCAAAGAAAGAGTATTACTTATTATTAAATTAAAAACTAAGCATTGTGCCCGCCCAACTAAGTCCTACTCCAAAGCCAGTCACCATAACAGTCATGCCCTGATGTATTGTTCCATTCTCCATGCAGTGTTTCAATCCAATTAGTACAGTAGAAGAAACAGTATTACCTGTATTCTCCAAATTAATATAAAACTTCTCTTTGGGTAAAACACATACTTTCCGGATAGTATTTAACATAAACTTATTAGCTTGATGGAACACAAAATAGTCTACATCTTCTTTCAAAAATTGATTCTTTTCCAATACTTGCTTCATCATAGTCGGAACTGCCTCTAAAGTAAAGTTGAATATAGCTCCACCATTCATGTACAAATAATCATCATACCAAACATGATCTTCATCATCTTTAATAGACAATCCGGTTCTTCCCGGATACCGAGAAGCACCTGTCTTTACTATCAGATTATTTGCTCCATTGCCATCGGTTCCTAATACAAATTCACCAATTTCAGCAAATCCATCTGTTGATACTAAACAAGCGGCTGCTCCATCACCAAAAATAGAACGATTACCCTTATCAGAAGGGTGAAGATATTTATTGTATGTTTCTGATGTGAGAAGCAAAACATTTTTGGCAATGCCTGATACTATAAGTCCCTTCGCAATAGCTAATCCATATACACACCCTGAACAACCCAAATTATAATCAAAGGCACCAATATCAGTACGCAGCCCTAATCGATATTGTAATACACAAGCTGTGGACGGCAAATAATAATCAGAACTTTGCGTACAAAGCAATAGAAAATCAATATCCTTTGAATCAATAGAGTATTCTTCAAAAAGTTTCTTTGCTGCCTTTTCGGCCATATCTCCTGCTGTCTCACCAACTGCAGCAACATGACGAACATTCACACCTACTTTGGCTGCCACTTTTTCAACACTCCATTCAGGAAACTCACTTACCAAGTCTTCATTCGTAACAACTTGTTCGGGTAAATAGTAACTAATAGCTTTTATATATGCTCCCATTTTATTATAAATTATTCGCACCTCCTGTCAAATCAATACAAGATCCAGTCATCCACGAAGATGCATCCGAAAGTAAATAAATAGCAAGATTTGCCACATCATCAGGATACCCATAGCGCTTTAAGGGATACTTTAATTGTTCTTGCTCTAAATCTTCTTTAGTCAACCCTCCTTTATAAATCAAGTCAGTCCATACCATAGCGGGACAAATGCAATTGACACGTATGTCGCGGGGAGCCAATTCTAAAGTTAAGCATTTGGCATAAGAAATAATAGCTCCTTTTGAAGCACTATACAATGCATTGCCTATACTAGGAGCATCAGCCGCACGAGAAGCAATAAAAACAATAGACGCAGCCTTATTGACTTTCTTTGCAGATAATAAAGCGGTTTGCAACAAGACTGGAGCTTTAAAATTAGCATCCATCACATTCTCTATATCAGCTTTATCAATCAGTTTGCATGGTTTACGATGTCCAATACCGGCACAATGCACAATGCCGTCTAAATTCGAAACTAAAGATATGATTTTTAAAATATCTATTTCATTAGTTAAATCTCCTGCTATCGATAAATGCCCTTCTCCCATCAATAACGAACGAGTTACGTTCAATCGCTCAACGTTACGTCCAGTAATGATAACAGAAGCGCCCATCTTAGAACAAGCTATAGCAATAGCCTGTCCAATCCCAGCTGACGCACCAGTAACCAATAATTGTTTACCCTCAAGCGAAAACGGATTGAAAGTTTGAACCATTCTACTTAGCTTCTACTAAATTAAACAATTCCTCAACCGTTTCACATGAACGTATCTCTTTACCTGTTATTTCTTTATTATAGGTCGTTTTTACAAAAGCGATAATAGACATTGCTGTTAGCGAACTCCATTCGTCCAAATCCTGATACACAGTATCCATTTGAATTTCAGTGATATCCGTATCTTCAAATTGTTCAGCAAATCCTTTGACAAATTCTTCTAATATCATATCCTTAAGTTTATAATTAATACTTCCAATAAACATCTTCTTCTATCACTTGTGCCGGATTGCCGCTAACCATTGAATAGGCTGATACATTTTGAGTAACAAAAGATTTTGCCCCAATTATAGCACCATCACCAATTTTAACTCCGGGCATAATGATTGCACCTTCGCACAACCAAGCGTGCTGACCTATAAATACCGGACGCGTATCCTTATATCCACGCATAGCGATATAATGATTTCCATTATTATCGCGAATGGTTATATCGCGCCCCAACATAACTCTATCACACAAGTGAATATGTTCACCACAGATAATCGTAGCATTTATATTAGTAGCACCGTTACCTTCTATATGTAGAAACGCATTTTTAAATACTTCTACATCAGAGCCATAACCTAATGAAAAATTATTATCTATTTGTAATACTGCATTATTCTCAACTAAAAGACGAGTTTCAAGCCTTGACTTAGAGAATCTTTTCTGTCCAATAACAAAAATTCCCTTAACTTTCACATGCGCTTTAGGATGGATTTCCAAAATAGTATTTCGATGAATAAGTATAAATGCACCTCGGACTATACTACATTTCACTTGCTTACAAAAAAGATTATATCTAATATTCTTCCAATAAAGAGGCAAATTAAAACGAGATACACTTGCTATATTCCATAAAAAGCGAAGAACATTTTTCAGTTTCCGTTTCCACGTTAGTATATCAATTGGTCTACGAATATATTTAGCTGCTATATCCTGAAATGGCATTGTATCCAAATCTTCATAAAAACTCACTCTATCAACTAAGGGAGCATCTAATGATTGCACCAATGCACGATTACCTCCTAAGATCGATTCAAAAGGTACTTTCTTTTCAATAATAGTTGATTTTATCGTTTCAAAATAAGATTTTCCTTTCTGGGAATTCAGCATAACCAAACTGGTTCCCATATCATTATCCAATTCTTTTCCTACAGTATGCTCGGCTCCCCAATAATCTGCCACAGTAATATCAGCCATCCGTGGAAAACCTTTAAACTGACAATCATAGCACGAAGGACGAGAGTATACCTTTGTACCCAAATAGCCTATTGTAAAGAAACTAGTATCTTTTGTATCATAAAGAATTTGTTTGTTCTGAAACACGACTTTACTAGTTAGTTGCCGCCATCCTAATTCTTTATTTTTCGCCTTAAAATAAACAATTTTAGATTGATATCTATCTTCCAGGTAATCCAAGTATTTACGAAAAACTTTAGGAGAATTAACCCCTAAACAAATAAAATCTACAATAACAAGATTATCATAGTCCTTCACAAGGAAGCGACGTAATGCTGCCATTTGACAAGGAGTACCACACACCAATACTTTTTCCCCACTTTTCAAAAGTTGACGGACTAGTTTATAAAAGCCTTCTGCATTACTTTGCAGGTATTTAGAGCTACGCAGTGCAGCCAAGTCTTTTTTATCATTAGATATAAAGTGACTTACAGAATAGTCTTCATTAAAGATAGCACCGCCTACATAACCTCCTTCTTTATAGGTTCTTTCTGCCAAAGCTGAAAATAAGCCACCGGAAGTGCTGTCAAAACGCACTTCAATGTTTTTATGAATAGCGGCATGGCATTCAGACTGAGGTAAATCATTCTTCTTCAGCTCTTCTACATGAATAACAGGACAAACGTTATCACATAGTCCACAATTAATGCATCGCTCTTTATCAACCACTGGATACCAAAATCCTTCAATGTCTATATGGAAAGAGATTGCATCTTTGGGGCATACATCACCACAAGCATTGCATCCACAACATCTAGATTTATCTGTTACTTGAATCATTATTATTTATAAAATTCAGATATCATTTTTTGATATTTATCTACCTAAAAGAAATATTTATGCTTTCCTCAAATTACAAACAAAACTTCTTCCAAAGAGTATCCAACCTACGCAACTTCCTCCTATAAGTAATACAAAACCGAGTAAAACTATAGATTTACTAGGTTTAGCAGCTCTTATTGGAATAGTAGCAGGCTCAACTACCGTATAAACAGGAGTAATTTCCTGCACTTTTGCTTCAGCCATCTGCAATTGTTGTGCAACACTTGTATATACTTGATAAGCAAGATTCATCTCATTTTCCAAACGTACCTGTTCAGCACGATAACTCTGAAGAATAATATTTTTGTTAGCATCAGAAAACTTTGCATAATTCTCCTGTGCTATCTCATACTCTTTCTTCTTACGCGCAAAAAGCTTCTTCTGAAATTCAAAATCCTGACGGGCTTTGTTCGTACGGTATTCCGTAACGTAATCTTGTAAACGATACATTACACTATCAGTCAAGCAAGCAGCAATACGGGCATCCTGCATCGTAACAGACAAAGTAGTAAGTCCAGTCTTCTTGTCGACTAAGACACTGATACGTTTACTCAACACTTTAAGAATTTTAGATTGTTCCTTGGTTAGATGGAAGAAATCAAATCCACCTTCATTAACATCAGCTTCTTTTTTGAACAAAGAAACTATCCAATTTAAAAATTTGAAAGGAGCAGAAGTTATCACACTCCACCACGGAGAACGTTGATACTCGTCCAAATAACAATAAAGTGTAGTATCTATTTTCCCCTCTAGGTCTTTCACTGGAATATTGAAAAGACCAGTAATAAAGGGAGTAGAACTCACAATATCGGGATACAAATCAGGATAGATAGCATCAGCACCAGAAGAAGTATTTATATTAAATCCTGCCATGGCAGCAAGAGAAGACAATCCTCCCCCACTCTTTCCATCCGACAACTCCGGAGCAATTGTAGCTGTAGCTGTATATTCTTTCGGAATACTGACAGCAATCACCAGTCCCACAATCACTGCATAGCCGCAACACTTCAATATCCACTTGCGCTCTGCCCAGACCTTCAAGGCAAGCTCAAGCAAATCAATCTCCTCTTCCTGTGGATGTTTATTCTGTTGTCCGTCATTCATATCAGCATCCTTTCTTTTTATATCTTCCACTTATTTATTATTTAAAAGCATTAGTCAACGTAGCCACCATCGCCGCAATCGTCGCAGTCATGGAGCTCATCCCCATAATCTCGGAAAGCTGGAGACGCTTCCTCTCAGACTTCGTGGGAACCACAATCTCACAACCCGGCTGGATTAAATCACTGTCACTCTTCTTAGCACGGGCTACCGTACCATTCAGATAAATGATGTATGCTTTCTTCTTTTTCGCATTTTCGCCATAACCACCTGCCATATTGATATAATGTTTCAGCTTGGCATCTTTCTCCCAGGTTACTGTATTAGGATACATCACTGAACCGCTGATCTTCACCGTATTGACGTATTCAGGAATATAAACGATATCTCCCTCACGCAGGACAATGTCATAGTCACTTCCCGGATTAAACAGAGCCTTTTCCATATCGATGCCTACTGCGTAAGTCTCAGAGATGGCAAGCTTGTCCACAGAGATGCTATCCTTCCCCTCACCACTCTGAGCTATGCGAAGTACATCCGTCTCACGCCGACGTTCCTCATCATTGCGCTTACGAATCAAACGTCCCCCCTTTATATATGCCGCCGGAGTAATTCCGCCTGCACGACCTATCACATCACTCAGACGTTCATTCTTCTTCAACAACGAATAGCTGCCGCTGAAAAGCACCTCACCCGCAACCGTCACCATGCGCTGAACTTGGTAGGCAGGACTGCGACGAACCTGGACTACATCGAAAGGTTGCAGGTAGAAACTACCGGCATCCGTCAGAAGACCGTCCTTGATGTCAAAGGTGAATGTCTCCGCAAGCTTGCTGCTGTAGGCAGTACTCTTGGGATCCTTGATGCGGCGCGTCACGCTCACACAGGTAGTGGCGGCAGCCTCGGTAAGACCTCCCGCCTGGACAATCATATCCTCTATCGTTAAGTTATCGGAGTACAGGAAAGTACCGGGATTGAGCACCTCACCATAAATGGAGACCGTCTCGCTCTCCTTCAAGTCATGGATACCGGGAACATACAGATGGTCGTTCTTCTGAAGGGGTATATCAGAAACCGTACCGTTCATGATACCCTCCAGATCAACGGCAACCATTTCGTGCGTAAGATCTTCACGCTCACGGTCCAGAAGGACCCGGGCAAGGAAAGCATCTCCCCGGAGTCCCTCAGCCTTCTTTATCAGCTGCTTCACCGTATTCACCTCACCGTCCAACTGATAAAGCCCCGGACGATAGACGGCACCACTGACCTCAACCTTGTTCTCAAAACGGTCGAGTACGGCGTCAACCGTCATTAAGTCACCGTCGTCTAAACGGAATACGGAATAGTCCATCTCATCCACATTATATACTTGATGTTCACGTCCGCTTTTACGGATGATGCGTACAGCCTTCTTATAGGCATCTCCCATAAAGCCACCCGCATACTTCAGTAAGGAAGCAACCGTCTCGGCAGGCTTCATTTCATAATACATGGGACGTTTCACCTTACCTACTATCTCGACCAACGACTGGTAGGGACTCACGATAATCACATCGCCCTCCTGCAGACGGACATCGTCATTCATCTTGCCCTGCATGATGAACTCATAGACGTCCAAATGCTCTATCGTCTCTCCGTTACGAACCAGACGGATGTCACGCAAGCTACCGATATTATTCACACCACCGGCACGGTACAAGGCATGGAAAACCGTAGAAAAGGCCGAAAGTGTATAAGTACCCGGCACCGTGACCTCACCCATAATATGAATCTGAATGGTACGTATATCGCCTAAAGTCAGACGGATCTGTGAATTGGGATCCCCCCCTCCGATACCGGAATAGATCTTGGACAGTTCCCGTTGCAGATAAGCGTTGGCTTCTTTAACAGTCATGCCGTTCAGATAAACGGGACCGAGATCTTTCACCTGGATACTACCCTCGGGACTGATGGTCTGGCGGATGGTATTCTCGGAAGCTCCCCAAATATCTATGATCACCTCGTCACCGGGCCCCAGCCGATAATTTGCCGGAGTAGCCAGATTCACACTAGGTTCAAAGGAGAGATTACGGTTCTGGAACAGATTATGACCGAAAATCTGTATGCCGGCAGCCTCAGGGGCGGACTGGCTTTCAAGTCTCTCATCAACAACCGCTTTCTGGTCATCCAGTTCGGCAGCCTCGTAGGATTCTCCCACAGCAACCGAACGCTTGCGCATCTGTGAGGGAGCTTCAGAACCCGGGACAGCAACACCCGAGTTCTCATATTTATCCTTGATGCGGAGCACCTGTTCGCGGGTCACACCACGGCGCAACAGTTCGGCAGTCATCTGCTTCTGAGATTTTCCGGCTGCCTGTGCTTGTTTCACATATTCAACCACTTGCTCGTCGGACATGCGCTGGGCATAGGCAGAACCGAAGAAAATAAAAAGACATAAAATCAGAAATAAGATTCGACGCATAATTTAATGTTTGTTAGATTCTTATATGTCACACACTGAAAAAATCAAACTAATCCGGGAAGGTGGAACCAAAGGTGATTTATATTTATTACTTCGCGTAGTAATGAAAGAGTTAGTACCACGCTTCCCGGATATTCAATAGATATTGGGCATCTACTAAAGGGGGTATAACCCACTTTGAGTTATATTTTTAATCAAATAATAAGTTATTTTACTATATTCATTGGCAGAAATGCCATATAATCCGTTTCTCTGGAGGCTATTTTTCGTAATACAATGCGTGGAATCCTTTTCACTCATTACATGAATATATCACTTGTATGTTTAGCTCTATATGTCTTTAACTTTTCCCGTGTCTCTTACATTCTCCACTCCATTTTTTTTTGCCTTGCGAGAAAACTTTCACCTGTTTTAGTCCTCAAGATATTCCCACGGATAGGGATTGTCAACTACATTCCGGAATTCCTCGACAGCTTCCTGCTGTTCGGCAGTGAGCGATGCGGAGTCCCAGGAAGAAATAATCTTCCGGGCTTCGTCGACCAGGAGCTCATCGAACACTTCTCCATAACAGGCAGTAAGCAGACGGAGTTTCAACAGCGAAGCGGGAAGGGTATCAAGGAGATTCCAACAACGGTTTAATATCTCCTGGAGGTGATCCTGCTTCTCGCCATGGTCAATGAACGATGCGTTATAACCCATCAAGAGAGCAAGACAGACGTTTGCCTGTTCTTCCGTAGTAGTACCTCGAGCACTGGAACCATACAAAGCCGCAGTCAAGCGGTAAACCTCACCGTTGCGGCGGGAAAGGTCATCACTATAGACAGGACTACCGTCCATACCTAAATACATCAGTTCGTGCGCAGCACGCTGGAGATTAATTGCTTCTTCGAAAAGGGAGGAGGACATTTTTTTGAATTATGAATTGTAAACTATGAGTTGTAAATTATGAATTATAATTCAGCCGATCACTTCTATAAGGTCCGGATGGATGGTAGCCATGGCAACAGCAATGACACCTTGTATCTCTATAACCACACGACGGTCACGTGCACCCTTTACTTTCAGAAAAATACCCTCCTGACCTGCAAAGTCACCACCCGTAATACGGACTCTAGTTCCTTTCGACAGATTCAACTCTTCGGGCTGGAAATAAAGCAAATGGTCGTTATAGGTTCCGGCAACGGCGATGAAGCGCTGCATCTCATGGTCGGGAATAATTATCTTCTGACCACTGCGAGTATCGGTTATATATTGCAAATAAGTAATTTGAGACTTAACACGCTGTACGTCGGAAGGACGTGCATGGACAAAAACCAGATTACGGATGACGGGAACCAAAGTACGGACTTTCTTACCCTTACGGATACTTACCTTATATTGCATGGGGACAAAACAGCCGAGGTTCTCCTTCTCGAGAAGATGCACCGCATCAAGCTCCCTGCGGTATGTGGCACGCATGGCATGCCAGACTTCAACCTCGTTATCCGTTTCCATTTTCGTTGTTTTGTTCACAAAAGAGTGTTCCTCTGGGGCTTTGAACCCTTGGTATACACCTGGTATTCAATCATTTGCGAGCACCTTATGTAAAATACAGCAAGCATTGTGCCCTTCTTGCCAACAGTTTTTTTGCAGTTCGTCATTACCTTCTGGTAAGAGACTATAAACGAACGGATTACAAACAAAAAGCGTTTTTTAAACGTTCGTTTAATGGACGCAAAGATAAGACTGTTTTTTATATCCTCAAAATGTTTAATAAAAATATTTTGGAAAACCCATCGTATATCAGTTTAATCTACAGTAATTCAGTATATTAAGTATCTTATTTAATATTTAAAATTTCCATTCCCTTTTATTAACTCATTCCCTATTTCATTTCCTGAAATTTGACGTCCATTAAACGAACGTTTAAAAAACACTTCCAAATCAAAGTCATTTCCATTTATATATCAACGCATTAACCCATCATAAAGATAAAACCCAGCTTTTTATCTCCATCCTTACTCCACAAAAACAAAAAACTTGATATACCTTTGCATTTATTTTACAAACTACAGTAATTTTAATTATTAACCCAAAAACATTAGAAAATGAAGGCAAAAGAAACACTCCAAAGTAAGGAAAAAAAACAAAAAGAGACACCCTTAAAACGGATGTAAAGCACGGCATATCAGCTCCTAAAGCAGGAGTAGGACGTCCCTCAAGCGGGGAGGTTATAGGAATACTGCCACAATATAGGAAAGAAGTCATTAAAGACATCATCCTATGGAAAAAATCAAGATACTTTATAGAAGAAAAGCCGACAAGCAACAAGGCATTGGCACAATGGGCATACTCACATTTCGACTTTAGAACGCCAGACTATAAAAGACTGTCAGAAAACACTATAATACAAGAGTTCGGTGAAGTGTGGCGGGAAATGAAGGTAGCAGGAAAGATATAGGGAATAAAACAAAAAAGGGCAGAAACCACGAAACTTATTGACAATAATTAAATATAAACAACTTAAGGAATAAACCACTTATCTTTGCCGCCACTTTGGTAAGGATGAAGCCACACCGCCTATAGATGCCGCTTTCTCAACGAATGCGGCATCTTTTTTTATATACAAGCGTACCTCCTGCCAAACTAATACAATTATTAATTTTAAAGACAACAAGATGAGAAAGTCGACAAAGAACGCTTCACTTCACGAAGCACTGAGAAACCTATGGAAAATACGTATCATGCTGGAAAAGAACTACACGGAAACATGCGCCACATGGATGGCCCGACGGATAGAAAGCCTGATAGACCACATGCAATACGGCCACGCACTCATAGCCTACCACAAGCAGGACGGGACATTCAGGCTGGCGAAAGCCACCTTACTGCCCTACAAGGCAGACTTCAGAAGAGATTATGACATCACAAGAGTGACAAGCACCATAGCCTTTTGGGACGTGGAACTGCAGGCATGGAAAACCTTCCAGCTGGAAAACTTCCTCGAATGGAGCCCCATATGCTAACCATTAACCATTAATCACTAATCATTAAACACTAAAAACAATGGCCATGATGTACGGGGGAATGCTATACTTCCCCCTCAAAGTAAATCTATTCGAAGAGATAGCAGTGGAACTGGTGGAAGCCAGGTTCGGACTGAAAGGAACGGCGGCGGTAATGAAACTGCTGTGCAAGATACACAAGGAAAACGGATATTACCTGAAATGGAACGCGGAGCAATGCACACTGTTCACAAACAAGGCGGGAAAGGACATCAACGAGCAGGAGATGCAGGGAATCGTGGACATCCTGGTGGAGAAAGCCTTTTTCGACCCCAAAACCTATAAGGAGCAAGGGGTGCTGACCTCTACCGAGATACAGAAAATATGGCTGGAAGCCACCAAAAGAAGAAAAAGGGACCTCACCACCCTACCCTATCTGCTGGTAGAGACGGAGGAAGATAAACCGGACAAGGACGAGACTTGTACGCAAAAACGGGAAAATTGTACGCAGGATGCGGACATTTTCCCCGAAAATGCATACAATTCCAAACAAAGCAAAGTAGAAGAAAGTAAAGCAAAAGAAAGTAAAGCACTTCCCCCTCTTACTCCCCCGGGGGAAAGCGGAGGAGCGCAGGGGAATCCTGATCTGGACATTCCCGGATATGCCTACAACAGGAATACGCACAACCTGGAATGCCTCATGCTGAATCTGGAAAAGCTCTACATCACCGACCGGGAGGAAATCAGGAAGATTCTGAAGTTATCGGACTACGGCAGGCTGGGAAACTACGTCTGGAAAATATTCAATGGGACGAACTGGAGCAAGGTGAACAGCAAGGGAGGGTACATCATCTCGGTACTGGCAAGAGAGAAGCGGAGTACGGGAAGCTGATTCCACAGGGCACAAGCTATCAATAACATGTCATGCAGGAAATCAATAACGTGTGATACAAAAAACAAATATCGTGCCGGCAGGAAATTAATTCCTTGCCGACACGATATGAATTTCTTCTTCGTCCTTAAAACTGTACCTTATAATTATGCCGGTATTCAGTGCAAAACCTCTGCAATTCAATAAAAAATGGCTGGAACACAGCAAACAGTTCCTCATCGTGCTCTTCAAGGTAACGAATAGCCTTGTCTACGGATATATCAATATGATGATATTCCACCATGATGTTCAAAGACTCTCTTATTCCGTTCAGAGTGGCGTATTTCCGCAAACGGTCGGTCAGGATAAAATGCCAGATGAAACGTTTGAACCGTACCGGAAGATAGCGGTAATTGATGAGGAGGGAAAGATAGAAAGTCCGGGTATACCTCCTCAAGGAAACTCCGGAGAACGACTCGAAACGGGAAGCCAGCAAATAATCGAAATAAATATCCAGCAATACCCCCGAATAGCGTCCGAATTCAGGTTGAAGCCTATGTACCACCTCGCAGACAGCCGGATGACGGTCGGTATAGTCGTCAATAGCGCGGTGAAGCTGAATACCCTTGGCTATATCCGGCGGATAATTCTTATAGGAGCTTCCCTTTACGGCATCGCCTACAAAATTACCCAACTGTACTTTTCTGTTCGAACCGGAAAGGAATATATGTGCCAGGTAGTTCATGACAAAAGATTTACCAGCTCCTTGCAAAGACACTCCTTCACCTCTTCCATCGGCACCTCGTGTCCCAGCTCTTTCTGCAAAGAAGTGACACCCTTGTCTATGAATCCGCAGGGATTGATATAGCTGAAATAACGTAAATCGGTATTCACATTCAGTGCCAATCCATGCATGGTGACAAAATGGCTGCTGCGCACGCCGATGGCACAAATCTTACGGGCACGGGAAGTATCGCCCTCCAGCCATACGCCCGTTGCCTTCTCCAGGCGTCCGGCCGCGATGCCAAACGAAGCACAAACACGGATTACCGCCTCTTCCAGCAGATGCACATACTCCTTCAACCCCAAAGAAAAGTCGTCAAGGTTCAGAATAGGATAGCAGACCAACTGTCCCGGGCCATGATACGTAATGTCTCCGCCACGGTCAATATGATAGAGCGTAGCCCCTATCCTGCGCAGTTGTTCTTCTCCCAGCAACATATTCCCTTCTTTTCCGCTACGCCCCAATGTATAGACATGGGGATGCTCGCAGAGCACAATATGATTGACATAGCACTCTCCTGCCTGCTTGGCGTGTACAAGTGCGTCAAACCATTCCGTCTGCCGGCTCCATGCTCCGGCATAAGGAATCATGTCCCAATCTGATATTTCCAGTTTCATGCAAGCAAATATAGCACTTTTTTGAATTCACTCCCCGAATTTATCTTAAATATGTAGCATCAATTCATAAAAATACACCTTGATAATCTGATAATATCTCACGTACTTTGCAAACATTCTGATATAACTATTCACAAAAAGACAGACTTATGAAAAAAAGAATTCTAATAACGCTATTCGCAGCGTTACTGTTCAGCTTTTCCATATCTGCACAGATATTGAAGGGGCACGTATATGATGCAACGACCAATGAACCGCTTGCAGGGGCATCGGTCACCTACAAGCTGAAAGACACGCAAGGCGTAGTGACCGACATAAACGGTGCATACGAAGTACACCTGCCGGCGGGAGGTGTAGATTTGGTATTCAGCTACGTGGGATATGAGGATGTGCCAATGCCCATCGTCATCAGCAAAGGAGACATTATGCAGAAAGACGTGTACATGAAGGAAAGCACCAACCTGCTGGAAGATGTCGTGGTCTCGGCCGGACGGTTTGAACAGAAGCTGAGCGATGTGACGGTCTCCATGGATTTGATAAAGGCCAGTGACATTGCCCGCCAGGCTCCCACAGACATCACCTCGACACTGCAGACCATTCCGGGGGTGGATATCATCGACAAGCAACCCAGCATTCGAGGCGGTGGCGGCTGGACTTACAGCGTAGGTGCCCGCAGCCTGGTACTGGTAGACGGGATGAGCGTGCTCAGCCCCCAAAACGGAGTCATCAACTGGAACAGCGTACCTCTGGAAAATGTGCAGCAGGTAGAGGTCATCAAAGGAGCCTCCAGCGTGCTCTATGGTTCGTCGGCCCTGAACGGCATCATCAACATACGCACCGCACGGCCGGGACTGACCCCTCAGACCCGTTTCAGTGCCTATGTAGGAATCTATGACGACCCCGACAACAGCGATTACCAATGGAGTGACAAATCTTTCTGGAAAGAGGACAAATATCCGGTAAAGCCCTTGTTGCGCAACAGCCTTTTCAGCGGTGTACGCAATCCGCTCTACGAAGGTTTCGACCTCACCCACTCCCGCCGCATCGGTAACTTTGACGTCAGCGGCGGACTGAATCTCTTTACCGACGAGGGCTACCGCCAACAAGGTTACAACAAACGTTTCCACATCAACGGAAACCTCACCTACTATCAGCCGGATATGGGTATGAAACTGATGAACTACGGTTTCAACGTGGATTTCCTTTCCAACAAGTACGGGGATTTCTTCATCTGGCGCTCGCCCGGCGAGGCCTACCGCCCCTCTCCCTTTACTAATATGGGACGTGAGTCCAACAACTTCCGCATTGACCCTTTCTTCAACTTCACCAATCCTGAAAGAGGTACTTCACACAAAGTAAAGGGCCGTTTCTACTACAGTGCGGACAATGTGGTACGCCCTACACAATCCGCCTCCATTACGGATATTCTGGGCAACATGGGCACCGACGCACAAGTCATCCAGAACATTGCCAATGGAGACTACACAGCCCTCCAGCCACTGATGACCGGAGTTATCAAATGGCTGGGAAGCGACAAGCTGAGTGATTTGATGGACGGTGTCTTCGGCTCTCTGGACAACATATTCCCCAATGCCACCACTGCCGACTATTGCGACCTCATCTCCTGGGTAATGAGCAACGGCCTGCCGTCTGACATGGGAGGACTGCTTGAAGGGAAACTACCCAGCGACCTGGTTCCCTGGCTATCCGGTGTACTCAATCCGAAGCGCAATCAATCACCAACACGGACGGACAAGAATTACGACTATTATCTGGACTATCAGTTCAACAAGAAATGGGACGGCGGCGCACAAATCACCACGGGTCTGACTTACGAACATATCCGCACCTTCTCCGGCGAAACGGAAGAAGTACATCAAAGTGACAATGTTGCCGCCTATATGCAATACGACCAGCGCTTCTGGGACCGCCTCAGCGTATCGGCCGGTGTACGTGCCGAATACTACCGGATAGACAAGCACTACCGGGAAGCCGACACAAAGGTTTTCGGGAGCAAGATTCCTTTCCGCCCCGTGTTCCGTGCCGGGCTGAACTACCAGCTAGCCGATTACAGCTTCCTGCGTGCCAGCTTCGGCCAGGGTTACCGTAATCCCTCCATCACCGAGAAATACCTTCGCAAAGACATCGGAGGTGTAGGTGTATATCCCAACTACAACGTACAGCCGGAAAAAGGATTCAATGCCGAGCTGGGATTCAAGCAAGGGTACAAGGCAGGCAATTTACAAGGATTTGCAGATGTCGCCGCTTTCTATACCCAATACAAGGATATGGTGGAATTCCAGTTCGGTCTATTCAACAATGCGGACCTGAGCATGATAAACAGCGTTACAGACGCCATACAAATGCTGAAGAACGGCAAGGGTTTCGGCATCGGGGCACAGTTCCACAACGTGTCCAAAGCACAGATTTATGGAATGGAAATCAGTACCAACGGCATGTACACCTTCAACAAAAACGCCAAGCTGCTCTATAACCTGGGATATGTATATACCGAACCGAGGGATGCCGACTACAAGAAACGCAATGCCCTGGAGAACACCTATACCGACCCGCTTCAGATGAAGGAGAAAAGCAATGACGGCAAGTACTTGAAATATCGTCCGAAACACAGTTTCAAGGCCACGCTGGACTTTCAGTGGAAACGCATCAACATAGGTGCCAACGTAAACTGGAAAAGCAAGATACTTGCCGTGGACTATATTATGCTGGACGAACGCAGCAAAAGTGAACCTGACCTGCTGGACTACGTGCGCGGCATCCTCTTCGGCTCGTCCAACGGGGAAACCCTGGCATCCTATTGGAAAAAGCATAATACGGACTATGCCACAGTGGACATGCGCTTCGGGGTGAAAGCCACCAAGGAAGTAGCTTTCCAGTTCATGATAAACAACCTGCTGAACAAGGAGTACAGCTATCGTCCCATGGCAGTGGGCGCGCCACGTACTTTCGTCGTAAAGATGGACGTTACATTTTAAAAAAAGAACATTTCATTTTAAAAACAGAATGTCTTCCGTTACTTTTTCCCGGAAAAGAATTACCTTTGTGCGAACTCTAAACGACAAAGCGTATGGAATTTCCTCAAGTCGACCTGCCAGTAGACATGATTGCATGGACTGAAGTAACGGAAGACATTCTAAACATATACAAACAGTCTTGCCGTCTGAAAGCATGCATCTTTGCACTATGCATAGAAGGTTCCATCACGGTATCCATCAACCTGATGGATACGGAAATCAAGCAAGGGGATTTTATTACCCTGCTTCCCGGAACCATCATACAGTTTTACGAACAAAAGGAAAAAGTATGCCTGGGATTCGTGGGGTTTTCTTCCCATTGCCTCAATGGAGTCAACCTCATCCAGTCTACATTAAGTTCCTTCTCCAACATACTGGAGTATCCGGTACTGGCTGTCAACCCTACCGTCGCCTCCTATTTCAAGGACTATTTTGCCTTATGGGCACGCATCACGACCGGTCCCTATCCTCCTGACACCAAAATGGCACAGAGCACTCTGAGCATGCTCCTCAGCGGCATAGACAGAATGTATTGCCACCGTCCGCAGATGCAAAAAGGGAACAAGAGCCGGAAAGAGGAAATATGCCGCGAACTGGTGCAGCTCGTCATCGAAAACTATACCCGCGAACGCCGCGCGCAATTCTATGCCGACAAACTGGGCATCTCCCTGCAACACCTCAGCACCACCGTGAGGCAAGTGACCGGCAGAAATGTATTGGACATCATCGCCCACGTCATCATCGTAGACGTGAAAGCCAAGCTGAAATCAACCAACATGACCATTCAGGAGATTGCCTATTCCTTGAACTTCCCCAGTGCTTCTTTCTTTGGAAAATACTTCAAGAGGCACATGGGCATGAGTCCGCTGGAGTATAGGAACAGCTGAGAATACAGCCGTCAGAACCTGGAACTCAGACGAAGGCTGCTCAAAGCCACGGATACACAGGAAAGAGCCATGGCAGCACCTGCCAGCGCAGGACTCAGCAGGATGTCATAGACGGGATAGAGTACTCCGGCCGCGACAAAGATACCCACTGTATTATAGATGAAAGCCCAGAACAGATTCCGGTACATGAGGCTCACAGTCTGGCGAGACAACCGGAAAACTTTGGGCAACAGCAGCAGGTCTGAAGTCCTGAGAGTAATCATGGCGGTGTCCATCAACGTATCGGTCCCCTTTCCCATGGCAATGCTTACATCAGCACAGCTCAAGGCTTGCGCATCGTTCACGCCGTCACCTACCATGGCGACCGTTTTACCCTGAAGCTGCAGCTTATGGATGAAATCCTCTTTGTCGTCGGGCATGGCATCAGCCACAAAACGCATGATACCCAAACTGCCGGCCACGGAAGAAGCTGTACGCTCACCGTCTCCCGTAAGCATGCATATCTCGATGTCCTGGATACGCAGTTCCCGGATAGCTTCCATAGAAGTCACCCGCAACTGGTCCTTGATGGCAATAACGGCAAGTAAATCGTTCTCACGCCCAAAGTAGACAATACTGTTTCCGTCCGATTCATATTGTGTCAGCATATCGGCCAGGATATCCGACAAATTGGCTTGATAATCTTTCAGCAGTTTATGGCTTCCTACCCAATATTCCGCACCCTGATAGGCCACTCTGACACCTTTTCCGGTAATGTTTTCAAAACCGTCCAGGTGGGCAGGGATAACCTGCTCCTCCCCTTCCAGGGCCGTAACGATTGCTTCTGCCAGAGGATGGTCCGAAGTAGACTCGGCAGCAAGCAGTACATCTTTATAATGCTCCTCCTGCCCTTGCGCCCACAGCCAGCCTATTACCGTAGGATGTCCTTCTGTCAAGGTCCCGGTCTTGTCGAATACCACCACATCCACATTGCGCATCTGCTCTAAAGCGGAAGTGTCCCTGATAAGGATATGATTGCGGGCAGCTTTATTAAGGCCCGCCGCCAAAGCTACTGGAGTGGCCAGCCCTACCGCACACGGACAAGCCACCACCAATACGGACAAAGCGGCAAACAGACCGTGTGACACTACATCTATGCCTCCGAAGAACACCCATATAAAAAAGGTCAGCAGGGAAATGATGAGAATGACCGGGACAAAAAGCTCGGCAACGCGGTCGTCAATGCGTTGCTTCTCCGGCAGTACGCGGGCTGCGTTATGCTGCCAGCCTCCCAACCGGCAGATAGCCGCCGACACATTTCGCCGGGCACGTTCCTCCATAAACTCGCCGGTCAGGGAAAAAGCGATGATGACGGCGGCAACCCCATAATAGACATGCGGTTCCAGCCCGATGCCCAGCCAATAATCCGGGAAGAAAGTGTTGAACACACTGAACAGAAAAGCCACAGAGGTGGTAAGCGCCACCAGACGGTCTATATTGTTGCGGCCCGACCGGGTTCCCTTCCAGGCACCGGCATAAAAAGGAGCGCCGAAAAACAGCAGTACCGGAATTGCCAGTACCATCTGTATTTCACGGGTATAGGGTACATGCACAAAGACTGTAGAAAACAGTATCAGTACGATGGCAAAAAGCCATGCACCGACGACGCGCAATCCCGTGCTGTGCATATCCGGCACGGGATGTGCCTTAGTAATTATATTGCTCATTCGATTTATTTTTTAGATGGTTGTTGTTCCGCTTTAATAAAGCAACAACCGAAATGAGCAGTTTGTTCAATTACTTCTTATCGTCCTGCTTGGTTTCCTTGACAAACTCCGCTTCATAATGGAACTTTTGGAAACCTTCTTTCAACTTTTCCACATTGGTCTTGTCGGCATCATACGTGATGGTTACCGTCTTTGTCTTCAGGTCTGTGTGGAAGTCCTTCAGTCCCTTCTCAAAACGGATGTTATTGTTTATCTTCCTTACACAGTTCTCACACTTCATCTGCGCCACCTTGAACACGGCTGTACGGATGTCTTTCGCCATTGCGGCAGATGCACAGAAGAGTACAACTGCCAAAGTCATTAAAAATCTTCTTGTTTTCATTGTTTCGCTATTGATTTAATAAATAATATTATATTCTCGGCAAGTTAAAACGGACACCTACATAGGCTTTTGCCCCATGCATCGGTCCCCACACCATCGTAGCGTCAAAGTTGCTTCCCCAGGGATTGGAAGCATCAATGATGGGGTTTTTCTGCTTGAAGTTTGTCAGGTTCTCGCCGCCGACATAAATAGACCAGCGACGGAAATAGCGCGTCACCTGGGCACTCAACTGCTCGAAGCCGCCATAGCGCCTTTCCCACGACCAGTTGCCGTCTGTCAGTTCGTATGGAGCCGGCATGCGCCCGCCACCGTTCAGTTGCAAAGTCACATCAAACTGCCACAATCCCAAAGGTGTCTGATAAGAAGCCGTCAGCAAACCTTTATACTTGCTGGTAAGGGGTTTCTCCATCAGCTCTCCGTTGTAATTCGTTTTGGCATCCGTCCAACGGTAAGCCGCGGTAAAGGTGAAACCCGGGAAGAACGGATAGCTTGCCTCCACCTGCACTACCTGCGAATAGGAACGGCCGTGAAGGTTGTAGAACAGAACGGCATGCGGGTCCGTATCCATATCCACCACCACCTGCTTGCGGAAATCCGTGTAATAGTATTCCGCATTCAGGTTCAAGGTTTTGCCGGACAAGGGAATATAGGCGGAAGTGCTTGCGCCATAGTTCCAGGCCTCATCCTGGTCAAGACGTTTGGCGATGTCTATCCGGCGGCTGCTTGCCAGCAGGTAGTTATTCTCGGCCAGCACATGGTTCGTGCGGTATCCCTTTCCTGCCGAAAGACGGAAATGTACATACTCGTTGGGATTGTACTTCACATGGAAACGCGGAGTGACGAAATAGCCGTACTCACTGCTATGGTCGCCGCGGATACCGCCCATCAGCACCAGTTTATCGTCCCAGTTGTAGGTGTACTGCACGTAGGCGCCGGGGACGGCTTCTTTGGTGAATTTCTTTGTCAAAGGCTGTGCGGCGTCATTGTCCAGGCGGTAGTGCTGGTCGTAGGAGTCATAGTTGAAGCTCAGTCCGGCAGAAAGGCTTTGACGCTTGGTCAGTTCCGTCTCGAACAGCAAGGAGGCATAAGCGTTGTGCTGGTCCACATCGTAGATTTTCCGTCCGTACAAGGCATCCTGCTTGTGCAGGGAGCCGGAAAGGATCAATGCCAGGTTGGTGTTCTTCTCCTTATTGAATATATAGGCGTTCTTGGTGAAGGCTTCGTAGCGGTCGGTACCTATACTTATCTTATAAGGGTCTGCCAGGGACGTTTTGCCATGGCTGACTTGCCCGCTGTTGCGGTCTTCTGTAAGCACTTTGATGCCTGCCTGGAAGACGTAGCGGTCGCCCATGTATGCCCAGCGGTTCCAGAGGTTGTACTGCTCCACACGGGGGATGTCGGCAAAGCCGTCGTCGTTGCTGTCGTGAGCTTTGGTCTCATTCTCGTAATGCGCCAGCAAAGAGGTGCTCCAACGTTTGGAGAGTTTCACCGTGGCATCGGCATTGGCTTCGTAACGGTTGGTGCTGCTGGCAAAGAGGTTGGCGGAAAACCAATCGGCTTCGGGCAACTGGGGTTTCTTGAATTCCACATTGATTTGTCCCGTGATGGCCTCATAGCCGTTCTTCACGGATGAACTGCCCTTGCTCACCTGAATACTCTGCATCCATGGCCCGGGTACATAACCCAGTCCGTAGGGGGCGGCAGAGCCGCGGTAGTTGGGGATATTCTCCGTCATCATTTGCACATACGTACCGGACAAGCCGAGAAGCTTGATTTGCTTAGCACCGGTGGCGGCATCAGAGTAGGTGACGTCCACCGAGGGATTGGTCACAAAACTCTCTCCCAGGTTACAGCAGGCGGCACGACTCAACTCGGCGCTACTTATCATATCTTCATTCATCACACTGTTGCGCAGCTTCATGGTGCCCAACTTACGGCTGACCACATTCACCTCGCTCAGTTCCACCCCTTCGCGCAAGACAATGTCGAGCGTCTCATTGCGGTTACTGACGTGTATCGTATCGTTCTCAAAACCGATAAAGCTGACTACAAGCATATGCTTGTCATTGGGTTTGGACAAGGAGAAAGTACCGTCCGCCGAAGTGGTGGTACCTTGGGTGGTTCCCTGCCAGAAGAGGTTGGCACCCGCAATCGGGTCGCCCAAATTATCCTTTACCGTTCCCTTTACCTGCGCCTGCAAGGCGGTGAAAGAGAACAGAAGAATGGCTATCAAACTATATTTCATTTCTGTTTTATACTTAAAGAAGTGATTAAAAAACAAACAGTTCCCTCCGGGCAATCCAGGTCATTGCCCCGTATAAAACAACACTAAATGAGAAGCGTGGAATAGAGCGCCAGATAATGACGCGAGCCGACGACATATGGCGGTGCTCCTGAAACAACTCTCGGAGTACAAGCCACCTGCGGCAAGGAGTGATCAAACAGCGGCAGTTGCTCGCAAAACAGTGTAAGGAATGGCACGAACGAAACAGACTCGTGTGCATGCTTCACGAAATCCACCTTGTAGTAGACGGCTGTACAGCCGGTATCCTTGCATGTTTTTTGTGAACCACGATGTGCATGATGGCATTTGGAACAGCCGGAGGTGCAGCAACTTTGTGTCGTCTCGCATACGGCACAGCAATACTGAACTACAGAAATCCCCACTCCGCTTATAATGATAAGGGAGGAAAAGAGTACAGCCAGTATGTAACGGAGTTCCTTCATAAGCGCTGCAAAGATAGAAAGTTTTAACCGTTTGCCGGAATTAATTTTCCTTTTTTATGTGTGCAGTTCGTTAATAAGTTCTATATTTGTCGATAAAGTTTTTTGATTGATATGTTGATTTATAAACGAAATTCAATATGAAAAAGCAAACTGTCAGCCTACTTGTCCTTCTGCTTGCGGCAAGCGGCTTTTTCTTTTCTTGCGGTAACACTGTGAACAAAAACGCATACGCGTTGGAGTTCGACAGTATACAAGTAAACGAAACCGTACATCTCTTCGGAGACACAGCCAAGCCGGCCTGCAACCTCATCCTCAACTTTGCCTACGCCAGCCAGTCATCCGACGTAAGGCTGAAAGACAGTCTGAACACCTTCTTCCTCTCTGCCTGCTTCGGCGACAAGTACATGGCGATGACACCCGAAGAAGCTGTCAAGAAATATACGGAGAAATATGTCGGCGACTACCGCAATGACCTGGAGCCGATGTACAAGAAAGACGAGGAGGACAAGCAGGACGAGCAGAGCATAGGAGCCTGGTATTCCTATTATAAAGGAATCGAAAGCCATGTGCAGTTGTGCAATACCTTGATGCTGACCTACCGTATAGATTACAACGAATATACCGGCGGCGCACACGGCATCTATATGTCCACCTTCCTCAACCTCGACCTAAAGACCCTAAGCCCCATCCGCCTGGACGACCTCTTTGAAGGCGACTATAAGGAAGCGCTGACCGACTTGCTTTGGAAACAGCTGATGGCAGACAACAACGTCAGCACCCGCCAAGAGCTGGAGGACATGGGTTACGCCACCACCGGCGATCTGGAGCCCATCGAGAATTTCTATCTGGACCCAACGGGAATCACCTTCTATTATAATGTATATGAAATTGCCCCATACGTAATGGGAGCAACCAAAATCACGTTGTCTTATGAGGACATAGCCCATCTGATGAACGGTGAATTCATCACATTGAGCAGTGCTATAAAGGCAGACGGTGAATAGGAACTGTAATCAATTGTCTATCAACATAAAATTCACAATGGATTTAATACTCAAATATTTCCCGGACCTGACGGAAGAACAGAAACGGCAGTTTGCCGCACTCTACGACCTCTATCTGGACTGGAACTCTAAGATTAATGTCATTTCACGCAAAGATATAGAGAACTTGTACGAACACCATGTGCTGCACTCTCTGGGCATAGCCAAGGTAATCAGGTTCAGACCGGGGACACAAATTATGGACCTCGGCACGGGAGGAGGCTTTCCGGGAATCCCGCTTGCCATCCTTTTCCCCGAAGTACAATTCCATCTGGTGGACAGCATCGGAAAGAAAGTACGCGTAGCCTCCGAAATAGCCAACAGCATCGGGCTGAAAAACGTCACCTTCCGCCATGCCCGCGCAGAAGAGGAAAAAGGGAAGTTCGACTTTGTGGTGAGCCGTGCCGTGATGCCACTGACAGACCTACTGAAGATTATCCGCAAGAACATCTCCTCCAAACAGCAGAATGCATTGCCCAACGGACTGATTTGCCTCAAGGGGGGCGAATTGGGAAACGAAACCATGCCCGTCAAGAACAAGACCACGTTGTGGGACTTGAAGGAGTTCTTTGAAGAGGAGTTCTTCGAGACAAAGAAAGTAGTATATGTAGGGGGATAAATCTAAATACATAATATGAAAATAAAGAGATTCGAATTTAATATGTTCCCGGAGAACTGTTATGTGCTTTGGGACGAAACCAATGAAGCGGTCGTCATTGACCCGGGCTGTTTTTATGAGGAAGAAAAGCAGACCTTGAAAAACTTCATCATCAAGAATGGGCTGAATGTGAAACATCTGCTGAATACCCATCTGCATCTGGACCATATCTTCGGCAATCCTTTCATGCTGAAAGAGTTCGGTCTGAAGGCCGAAGCCAACAAGGCCGATGAGTTCTGGATTGACGAAGCGCCGAAACAAAGCCGCATGTTCGGCTTCCAACTGCAGGAAGCCCCCGTGCCCCTGGGCACTTATCTGCACGATGGAGACATCATCACCTTCGGCAATACAGAACTGGAAGCCATCCATGTGCCGGGACACTCGCCAGGCAGCCTGGTGTACTATTGCGCGGCAGACCACTGCATGTTCTCGGGGGGATGTGCTGTTTCAAGGCAGCATCGGCCGTGCCGACCTTACCGGCGGCAACTTCGACGAACTGATAGAGCATATTTGCAGCCGTCTGTTCATCCTGCCCAACGACACGATTGTCTATCCCGGACACGGAGCACCGACTACCATAGGAATAGAGAAAGCGGAGAATCCGTTCTTCCGGTAAATATACAGCAAACTTTTAAATCATTACAGCCATGAAAAACGACCTATTGGCCTACCGCCACATCGGCATCAGCGAAAAAGACGAGGAGAAGATGCTCCAAAAAATAGGAGTGAAAAGCCTGGACGAGCTGATTGATAAAACCATTCCTGCCAACATCCGCCTGAAAGAACCGCTGGCTCTGCCCAAGACAATGACAGAGTATGAATTCGGACAGCACATTGCAGGGCTGGCTGCCAAAAACAAACTCTACACAACCTATATCGGTATGGGATGGTACAACACCATCACTCCTGCCGTTATCCAACGGAACGTATTCGAGAACCCCGTTTGGTACACTTCCTATACCCCCTATCAGACCGAAGTCTCACAAGGACGCCTGGAAGCCTTGATGAACTTCCAGACTGCCGTATGCGACCTCACCGGCATGCCCCTTGCCAACTGCTCCCTGCTGGACGAAGCGACTGCCGCAGCCGAAGCCGTGACGATGATGTATGCCCTGCGTCCGCGCGACATGCAGAAATCGGGCGCCAACGTGGTATTTGTTGACGAAGCCGTCTTCCCGCAGACGCTGGCAGTAATGACTACCCGTGCCATTCCGCAAGGTATCGAGCTGCGTATAGGAAAATACCATGAAATGGAATTCACACCGGACATCTTCGCCTGCGTACTGCAATATCCCAACGCCGCCGGCAACGTGGAAGATTATCGCGCCTTCGTGGAAAAAGCCCATGCAGCCAACTGCAAAGTGGCCGTTGCCGCCGACATTCTGAGTCTCGCCCTGCTCACCCCTCCGGGAGAATGGGGGGCTGACATCGTCTTCGGAACCACCCAACGCCTCGGTACACCGATGTTCTACGGTGGGCCGTCGGCAGCCTACTTTGCCACCCGCGACGAGTACAAGCGCAATATGCCGGGACGCATCATCGGCTGGTCGAAAGACAAATACGGCAAGCTGTGCTACCGCATGGCGCTGCAAACCCGCGAGCAACATATCAAGCGTGAAAAGGCAACTTCCAACATCTGTACCGCGCAGGCACTACTGGCTACAATGGCAGGATTCTATGCCGTATATCATGGTCCGGAAGGCATCCGCACCATTGCAGAACGCATCCACAGCATTGCCGTATTTCTGGAAGAAAGTATCAACAGACTGGGGTACAAGCAGGTCAATGCACAATATTTCGACACGCTCCGCTTTGCACTGCCCGACACCATTTCGGCACAGCAGATACGTACCATCGCCTTGAGCAAGGAAGTGAACCTGCGTTATTTCAAGAATGGGGACGTAGGTATGAGCATCGATGAGACTACGGACATCACTGCCGTCAACGTACTGCTCTCCATCTTTGCCATTGCCGCCGGAAGGGATTGGGAAAAGACAAGCGACGTACCCATGGCAAGTAGCATCAGCGCGGAGATGAAGCGCCAAAGCGCCTATCTGACACACGAAGTATTCAACAAATACCATACGGAAACGGAGATGATGCGCTACATCAAGCGTCTCGACCGCAAGGACATCTCACTGGCACACTCCATGATTTCCCTCGGCTCCTGCACCATGAAGTTGAATGCTGCCGCAGAGATGCTGCCGCTCAGCCGTCCGGAATTCATGAACATGCATCCCCTGGTGCCCGAGGACCAGGCCGAAGGTTACCGCGAACTGATAAGCAACCTCAGTGAAGAGCTGAAGATAATTACCGGCTTTGCCGGTGTCAGCCTGCAACCCAACTCCGGTGCGGCAGGCGAATATGCAGGACTCCGCGTCATCCGCGCCTATCTGGAAAGCATAGGACAAGGGTACCGCAACAAAATACTGATACCGGCATCCGCACACGGCACCAACCCTGCATCTGCCATCCAGGCAGGCTTTACCACCGTGACCTGCGCCTGCGACGCACAAGGCAACGTGGATATGGCCGACCTGCGCGCCAAAGCGGAAGAAAACAAGGCGGACCTCGCCGCCCTAATGATTACCTACCCTTCCACACACGGTATCTTTGAAACGGAAATTGTGGAAATCTGCCACATTATACACGCCTGCGGTGCGCAGGTATATATGGACGGTGCCAATATGAATGCCCAAGTAGGCTTGACGAATCCCGGCTTTATCGGTGCGGATGTCTGCCATTTGAATCTGCACAAAACGTTCGCCTCTCCTCACGGCGGCGGCGGACCGGGCGTAGGTCCCATCTGTGTGGCAGAGCATCTGGTTCCGTTCCTTCCGGGACATAAATTGTTCGGCAATGCAGCCAACCAGGTGTCCGGAGCCCCCTTCGGCAGTGCAGGTATCCTCCCCATTACTTATGGCTATATCCGCATGATGGGAACAGAAGGGCTGACACGGGCCACAAAGATAGCCATCCTCAGCGCCAACTACCTGGCAGCCTGCCTCAAGGATACATACGGCATTGTTTATCGCGGTGCTACCGGCTTCGTGGGACACGAAATGATATTGGAATGCCGTAAGGTGCACGAAGAGACGGGCATCAGCGAAAACGACATCGCCAAGCGCCTGATGGATTATGGATATCATGCCCCTACCCTCTCCTTCCCGGTACACGGCACACTGATGATTGAACCGACGGAGAGCGAAAGCCTTGCCGAACTCGACAACTTTGTCCACGTGATGCTGACCATCTGGGACGAGATTCAAGAGGTGAAGAACGGCGAAGTCGACAAGACGGACAACGTGCTGGTGAATGCCCCGCATCCCGAATACGAAGTGGTAGCCGACACATGGGAGCACAGCTATACCCGCCAAAAAGCAGCCTACCCGATAGAAAGCGTGCGCGAAAACAAGTTCTGGGTGAACGTGGCACGTGTAGACAACACGTTGGGAGACCGTAAACTGTTGCCCACATGCTATGGATGCTTCGACTGATGAAAAGAAAGCGTAACGGACTATTTTATAGTAAAAAAGAAGAAACCATCAATTCCATCTCCCATGGCATCGGCATTGCCATGGGAGTAATTGTAAGTACACTATTCCTGATAAAATGCTACCAGGCGCAGAATCTTTGGGCAGTATGCGGCGTATGGCTCTATCTGTTCGGCATGGGCGGTTCATATCTTGCCTCCACACTCTACCACTCCCTGAAACATCATAATCCGTGGAAACGGCGCTTGCGGCATTGGGACCATGCGGCCATCTATTGGCACATTGCAGGCAGTTACTCCCCCATCACGCTCATTGCATTGAGAGAGGACGGCGGTTGGGGATGGGAACTTTTCGGCTTCGTCTGGCTATGCGCCATCATCGGCACTGTTGTCAGCTTCCGCAAGATGGAGGAGCACAGTTACGTGGAAACAGTGTGTTACATCCTGATGGGGCTGTCCGTACTGGTAGTATTCAAGCAGCTTTTCGCCCTCTCCCCCCACAGCCTGCTACTGGATTATTGCCGAGGGGGTATGCTACATCACGGGAGCCGCCTTCTACTCCTTGCGCAAGGCACGGTACATGCATTCGGTTTTCCATTTCTTTGTATTGGGCGGTTCAGCCTGCCACATGGTGGCTGTATGGGACATACTGGTGAAGATGCTGTAAGCAAACGGCAAGCGCACAACCGCTAAAAGAAGTTAATAAGTATCTCTCCCCCTTGCTTTTCTCCATAACTTACCCTACGTTTGCAGTGTTGTACATCAGTGCAACACTAATAAAATTATGATAACGATAGAGAATACGAGCTACGGTTACAAGTCCAATCCACTTATTTTCAACAACATATCTTTGGAAATAGGAAACGGCATATATGGACTTCTGGGAGAAAACGGCGTAGGCAAAACGACGCTGATGCATCTCATCTGCGGACTACTCTTCCCCAAAAACGGAAAGTGCAGCATAGACGGAAGAAACACGGCGGAGAGACAGCCCGAAGGGTTGGCCCGTTACTACTTCCTGCCCGAAGAGATGCAGATGCCAACCGAGAGTATCGTCAGCTTCGCTGCACGCCATTCCGTATTCTATCCACATTTCAATCAGGAAGAATTCGAGCTGAACCTGGAAGAGCTGAAAATCAACCGGAAACAAAAACTCTCTTCCGTCTCCTACGGACAACAGAAGAAAGCGATGCTGGCATACGCCTTTGCCCTGCATACTCCATACATCCTGCTCGACGAACCGACAAACGGGCTAGACATCACCTCCCGCCAAGCCTTGAAACGTATCATCAGCCGCAGCATGGACGATGAAAGCACGCTGCTCATCTCCACCCATCAGGCGCACGACTTCGAGAATCTGCTGGACCATCTCGTCATCCTTGGCAAAGGCGAAATATTACTGAACCGTTCGCTGGACGAAATCAGTAACCGGCTTCTCTTTGCCCGTACGGACATTCTGCCGGCAGAAAGCATCTACAGCGAACAAGACTTGGCAGGCCATTTCTCCATTCTCCCCAACGAGGACGGAGAAGAGAACACACCGGACATCGAGCTGCTGTATAAAGCGGTGCTGCAACAACCGGAAAAGATAAAGAGCATGTTTCAATGAAAATCCATCATACAAACAGAACTATGAACGCAACTTTTAATCTGAAACGCTTCCTGCTACTGGAACAATATAAAAGGAATGAGACCGGCAGGCACCTGCTTTGGTCGGCAGCCGTCGTATCGTTCATCTGCATCCTGTGCATTCTCTACGACATAAACCGCGGTGGAAGTTATTACGGCAAACATACCTCTGCCACCGAATTCTCCCGCTACGTACTATGGTTTATCCTCATTGCCCCCTGCCTGCTGGAAACAAATTTCAGCAAACGCAACTCTACTCTCGATATACTGCTGCCGGCATCGGCATTCGAGAAGTTCCTGCATATCTGGATAAAATACCTGCTGCTGCTTCCCCTATTCTGCGGTCTACTGATAGCCTGCCTCAAAGGTCTGCTGTCCTTAAGCGGCAGCGAGTTCCTGCAGTATTTCGCAACGCACATCACGATGTTCCGGATACACAACACCCAGATACTGACCAATGCAATCCTGCATGCTTCCGCCTTCATCGGCTACTTCGCCTTCAGTCGGCAAGTCCTGCTGAAAAGTTTCACCATCTTTGTAGGCTCCATTGCCGTCTGCATAGGAATTGTAACTTTTGTGGCCTCCCTCATGCCCGAAGCCAGAGCGGACGGATACTGGATAGACAACATTGCCACATGGCCCAACACCAACTATCCGTTGTCGGCCGGTACACAAGCCATCGTGACTTTCTGCAATTATGCGGCTCCCATCAGTGTGCTGCTCGGTTCATGGGTATCGAGCTACTTCCTGCTCAAAGAAAAACAACTGTAGCCTATGGACTTCAAGACCAACAAACCGATATACCAGCAGATTGTAGATTTCTGTTTCAGCAAGATTCTCACCCGCGAATGGCAGGCAGAAGAGCGGGTGGTATCCGTGAGGGAGCTCTCCACACAACTGGCAGTGAACTCGCGTACCGTGTTGAAGGCCTATGAATACCTCCAGGCAGAGGGCATCATCTACCCGGAACGGGGAATGGGATTCTACCTCTCCAAAGATGCGGTGAAGAAAGTGATGCGAATACAGAAGAAAGAGTTTTTTGAAAACCAGCTTGCCGACATGTTCCGCAGCATGGAGCTGCTCGGCATCAGCATAGAAGAAATAACAGAACGATATAATAAACTTAAAAACAGCAGTTCATGAAGAGATACGCAAAGACAGCATTATGGATTACCTTCGGACTCCTCTTCGGACTTACGATTGTCAAAGTTTCGACACTGATGTACGAGATTTATTCCTTCATGCATTCCTAACTTTCATCGGACAGACGAGGAAAGTATAAACAACTGATATACAAGCTTCAGCATCTTCCCTTAACGGGAAGAGTGACTTTTGCATCCCTATCCAACAGTAACAGACTAATACAAACGATTATGAAAACCCAACTTTTTTTACTATTGCTTGCCCTCTCCGTACTCAGTACGCAGGCACAGAGCCTCTCCATCAAAGGACGCGTCACGGACGCCTCGCAAGAGGCAGTTATAGCCGCCAATGTGTCATTATGGACCATAGACTCTACTTTGGTGACCGGAGTAACCTCGAATGCACAAGGCAAGTTCGCCCTCCCTAAAATCAAGGCAGGCGATTACCGCCTTTCCATCTCCTTCATCGGCCTCCAAAGTGAAAACATACTGCTGAAACTGAATAAAAGCCTCGACCTGGGCGATGTACAGTTGCAGGAAGATGCCGTAAGCCTGGGTGAAGTGACCGTATCCGCCAGCAACGTGCTTCAACGCGTGGACCGTCAGATTATCCTGCCCACCGAGAGCCAGCTAAAACGCTCGTTCGGTGCCTACGATCTGCTGAATAACCTCGGCATCGCCCGTCTGCAAGTGGACAAGTTCAGCAACAGCATGAGCATCAGCGGTGGCGGAGCCGTACAAACCCGTATCAACGGCATCAAAGTGACGGACAAGGAAATAGCCGCCGTCAGAGCCAAAGACGTGCTACGCGTGGAGTTCATCGAAGACCCGGGCAAGCAATACGGTGACGACGAACTGGGTGCCGTAGTCAATATTATCCTGCGTCGCCGCGAAACGGGTGGTGTGGTGAACTTCCAGCTTTCCGACTCGCCCCATACCCTGTGGGGAGAGAATTTCCTGAGTGCGAAGTTCAACTACAAGAACTCCGAATGGGGCATCGACTACTTCAACAAGAATGGCAAATACCACAGCCGCCTCGAATCTCACGAAACATTCTATCTGGGCGACCGTACCATCGACCGCATCAAGGAAGGTATCGAAGATGAATCTCCCGCACTCAGTTTCATCAACAACCTGAATCTGACTTACAATCTGACAAAAGCGGACAAGTATGTATTCAACGCCATCTTTCGCAATAACCTCAACAACGCTCCCTATCAGAATGAACTGAACAAGATGTGGGCAGTGGGCAGCACGGAGTCCATCTATTCGTACGTCAACAACCATTCGTCCAGCTATTCTCCGGCACTCGACCTTTACTTCCAGCATACCCTGCCCCATCAGCAGAGCATTCAGATGAATGTGACGGGAACGCTCATCCATACCAAAAACAACCGGAAATATAAGGAGTACAAAAACGAAAATACGCCACTGGCAGACATTCAGACACTGGTGGACGGTGACAAACGCTCCATCATCGGTGAGGCCATTTATGAAAAGAGCTTCAAGGATATAAAACTAAGCGGCGGTGCCCGCCACTATCAGATGAGAACGGAAAATGAGTACAAAGGTTCCAACCCCACAACTTCGAAGATGGATCAGGCACAGACCTCCGCTTTCTTTGAGGTGCAGGGCAAGGTAAAGGAGTTCAGTTATGCAGGCAGCGTAGGCATGACGCGCGCCTGGTTCAAGGAAAGTGACGAAGACCATGCTTACTATACTTTCACGCCTACAGTACGATTGAGTTATAATTTGAAGAAAGCGGGTTTCCTGCGCTATCGGTTCAATATTAGTCCCGCCATACCTTCACTCGGCTCGCTGACTGATGTGGAGCAAGCGATGGACACGATACAGATAGTCCGCGGAAACCCGTTGCTGAAAACGTATCAACAGTTCACGAACTCCTTGTCCTACAGTTATTCTAAGAAACAGTTCAATGCCAATCTGAGCCTGCGCCATCAGTATTACGACAGTCCCATCATGGAAAGTATCTTCGTCGAGGATGGAAAACTGATACTGAAAGATGAAAACCAACGCTCGTTTCAGAGCCTGAATGCGGAACTGATGATCGGCACAAACGGGGCAACACTGTTCGGACTGAAAGATTTCCTGACTCTTTATGCTTCGGGAGGATATACGCGCAGTTGGTCGGAAGGCCTGAACTATAGCCATATGTACGATGAATTCTATTACAGCGTGATGGCGCAAGTGCAATATAAAGACTTCTCGCTGCTCGGGCAGTTTCGGAAAGTGCAGAACAATTTCTTCGGCGAAACCATCAAGAAGAACGAAAACCAGACGGCATTCATGGCAATGTACACCCGGCAGAACCTTCAGGCGGGAATCGGTATTATGTTTCCCTTCACCAATAACTATAAAGTGGGAAAAGAAAGAATCAGCAAAGTGGCTCCTTTCCGTTCCGAGACATTCGTCAGGGAGACGGGACAGATGGTCGTGCTGCGCGTGGGTTATACATTCGAGTTCGGACGCAAGCACAAGGCAGGCAACAAGGGGCTGAACAACAGTGATACGGACAGCGGCATCATCAATATGCAGCGATAACCCATTTCCTCTGTGAAGAGGAAGCCCAACGGAGAGTGGCGGAATTATACGTTATTTTGCTTCATGTATGATTAATTACCTGACCGCCACCTCTCCTGCGGGTATCTCTGTTTAGCGGATGATGGTCACCGTACCTTCCTTCACCTTTTTCTCCTTCACCGGAGCATCGGCGGGAGCATATCCCAGGGCTGCGCAGCCATATACCTTATGGCTCTCGGGTACACCCAGCTTTGTCAAGAAAGCGCGGACATCGGGGTCGTCGCAGGTCTGCCCCAACTGGTTAATCCAGCAGGAACCGATGCCGAGGGACTTGGCTGCAAGAAAAATATTCTCCAGAGCGCAAGCGCAATCCATAGCAGCCCACCATTGGGTAGGCTCGTTGGAGACAATGACCAGCGTGGGGGCATGATAGTAGCAGCAATAAGTCTGGCTATGTCCACGTTCCTGTGTATGAGGGTCGTCACTCTTGGCAAAGGCGCCTTTGATTTTATCATTCAACTCTTTCAGTACTTCCTTATTCTGAATGGCAGTGAAGTGCCACGTCTCCAAATGCATACCGTTGGGGGCATAAGTAGCCGCCTCAAGGATAAGATTCAAATCTTCTGCGAAAACCTGCTGTTCCATATAGGCACGGACGCTACGGCGTGCCTTGATAGTTTGTAATGTCTCGTTCATTTGTTTAATTGAGAATTGATAGTTGATTATTGATAATGCAAATCGGTGCGTATTCAGTAGGGCTGTTTCACCGTTTCACCAGTCCAATCTTCACATTCAGCTTGAAGTACCAGACGCCGTTCTCGCGCTCCAAGAAGCCGTATTTATCTTTCTCTACGGCACCTTTCTCCAAACGCGTGTTCTGATAAAGGAAGTCTGCAAAGACCTGCGGACGGGATTTGTGGTAGCAGAGTACCTGCCCGCTGCCGTCCGTCAGGAAGATGCCTTCGACGGCAGAGTCCGTACCGTTATAAATTTTGGCAGGGCGCATGCCGAGGGCAAGCGCCAGCAAGAACTGCTTCATCTTGAACTCGTAGAAGCGGTGCTTGTTTATCAACTCGTCCTTTATCTTCAGCGGATTCATCTCCTTGATGCGCTCCGTCAATTCGCTGATGCGGGTGATGCCGTCCAAGTGCATCAAGCGCACCATCTCGGCAAGCATGCGGGGGAAGTGGAGGTCTATCATCAGCAAGTTGCAACGGAACACGCGGTCGGCAACGTCGGCATACTTCAGCACGCCGCCCAGTCGCTCAATCATCATCATGCGTTCTGCCACTTCCGTAGGAGATTCCGGCAGGGCATTCACCTTGTTCACCGTGGGCACGGCAAACTTGACACCGCTTTGCTCCAGCTTCAGATTCGCCGTGCGCCCTCCGTCCAGCAACGGATTCATCGGGGTAAGGCGACAACGGACATTGAAGCCCGTTAGCGGAGCTTCGGGATGCCAGAAAGCTACTGAGAAATCGGTACGGTCCTCCGTCTTTGCTTCCAGGTCGAAGATATTGACAGCATCCAGGAAAGCTTCCAAGCCTTCAGTCACTTCCACTTCCTCGCCCGAAACGTTCTTCAACAGATGCAGAACCAACTCTGCCGCATCACCAAAGTCTTCGCGGGGGAAACGCAGTTCCTCCTTCTCGCCCGGAACAAACGAACCGTCCTTCCCGGTAGTTCCGCTGACAATGCGCACTTCCTGCTCTTCGATATAGTAACGGCGCGTACCGTCATGCTCTTCCCTCTGTATCAAGGCAACGGGCCAGCGCAGGGTTTCGTCTTTTTCAGCTTTCGGTGTGCCCGGTGACACGGCTCCATCCGCCAGCAGGCGAAAGAAGGTGTAGAGCTCGCCCAGTTCTCTTTTTGTTGCACTAAATGCCATAAATTTTCTTTTGTTTAAAGGAGGGAGTCAGCCTTTCATAAGGAGTGATGCCGTTTCCGCAAAGAAAACAGTCTGTTCCGAAGGACAAAACAACTTGTTCCGTTAAAGGAAACGAACAACTTCCCTATTGAAAGGGGCTCTTATCCCATTTGTTGTATTATTCAAACCTCAATGTTTCTACTTTCTCCAACCGTGCCCGCAACTTCGGCATCATGGACTGGCGGATACGGAGCGTCATGCGGCAGTCCATATCGTACGACTGTTCCTGAATTTCCGGCTCTTCTTCCTTCACTACCCGCATCACATCGTTCATGAAAGGATATTCGAAAAGGAAGGTAACCGTCTCATCCACGGTCTTTTCAATAACGGTGGCGGCAGCAATGGCTTCGGCGGCGGCGGCTTTATAGGCTACAATCAGTCCGCTCGTACCCAATTTGATGCCTCCGAAATAACGCACTACGATAATCAATATATCCGTCAGTTCGTTGGAATTGATTTGTCCCAGAATCGGTTTGCCTGCCGTGCCCGAAGGCTCACCGTTGTCGTTGGCACGGAAGTCCTTCCGCTCATGCCCCAGCATATAGGCGTAGCACACGTGGCGGGCGTCATAGTATTTCTTCTGGTAAGTTTCCAGATGCGCCTTCACCTCCTCTACTGTACGCACCGGCAGAGCGATAGCAATGAACTTGCTGCGCTTTTCAGTGTAAATGCCCTCGGAAGGGGCAACGATGGTTTTATACGTATCTTCGCTCATGCTGCAAAGATAATGCAAACCGAAGAGAGAACTTTCATGCTTGCATGAAAAAGAAATGAAATTTTGTATATACCTTTGTAATTGTACAACTTGTCATCCGAAGCATGACGAAATTATAAAAGACCGCATTTATGAAAAAGATAGTGATTGCCCTTGATTCCTTTAAAGGATGTCTCACCTCGGCAGAAGCCGGAGAAGCTGCCGCCCAAGGGGTACATGCCGCATGTCCCGAATGCCGGACCATCGTGCTCCCCGTGGCCGACGGTGGAGAAGGCATGCTCGACGTCCTGCTTGCAGCCAGTAACGGAAAACGTATCACCGTCCGTGCCCACGACCCGTTGATGCAACCGTGCGATGCCAGTTACGGCATCTCCGGAGACGGCAATACCGCATTCGTAGAAATGGCTGCCATCAGCGGACTGCCACTGGTTCCTGCCGACAAAAGGAATCCGATGAAAACCACCACCTTCGGAACGGGTGAACTGATACGCGATGCCTTGGAACGGGGATGCCTCCGTTTCGTCATCGGACTTGGAGGGAGCGCCACGAACGATGCCGGTCTGGGAATGCTGCAAGCATTGGGATTCCGTTTCTTCGATAAAGAAGGACACGAAGTGGGAAGCATGGAAAAAGGCATCGCCCTATGCGGTGCCCTTCTATCGGCAATCAGCTCCATTGACAGCTCTTCCGCCCATCCCGCACTGAAAAAGACATGTTTCACGGCGGCGTGTGATGTACGCAATCCTTTCTTCGGTCCCAATGGAGCAGCCCACATATTCGCTCCCCAAAAAGGAGCAGACGCAGATATGGTAAAGGAACTGGATGTTGCTATGCAGCATCTTTCAGACGTCATATTCCACACTACCGGCAAAGACGTATCCTTGCATCCCGGTGCCGGTGCGGCAGGCGGCATGGGCGGCAGTCTCCACGCATTTTTGGATGCACAGTTGAAACCCGGCATAGAGCTTCTTTTGGAAACTCTGGACTTCGCAGAAAAGATTAAGGATGCCGACCTCATCATCACTGGAGAAGGGAAATCGGACCGGCAGACTCTTATGGGGAAAGTACCTTCAGGCATCTTGCAGGAAGCAAGAAGGCAACATATTCCTGTCATCCTGCTGGCAGGAGCGATAGAGGATGCCGGGATACTGAATGCAGCCGGATTCCGGGGCGTATTCTCCATTACCCCCTCTCCCGCCTCTTTGGAGCAGGCCATGCAGCCTGAATTTGCTCAAGAAAATATCCGAAGGACAGTGGAGCAAATTTGCCGGATTTTCTTTTAACTCCCTCTAACTCCTTTAACATACCGATAGCACCAGATACCGACTACATCGGCAATCAGCCAGCCGATGGGGATGGACCACCAGATGCCTGTCACCCCAATCTCAGGTATCGAAGCAAACCAATAAGAAAGAACTACACGGGTGCCCAGCGACAGCACGGTCAGCACAACAGACATGCCCGGCATACGGATGGCCCGGTAGTATCCGTACAGCAAAAACAAGATGCCGATGCCACAGTAGAAAGCACCTTCGATGCGTAGGTACGCCACTCCCACCGCAATAATCTCCGTTTCGTCCGGACGGACAAAGATAAGCATCAACGGTTTGGCAAAGATGAAAACCAATACGGACACAAGGAGCGAAAAAACAACAGCCGTGACAAATGCACTGCGAACACCCCGGTGGATACGGTCGTAACGTCCGGCCCCGAAGTTCTGTGCAATAAAGGTGGAAAAGGCGTTCCCAAATTCCTGCACGGGCATATAGGCGAAAGAGTCAATCTTCACAGCTGCCGCAAAAGCTGCCATTACCGCTGTTCCAAAGCTGTTGACAAGTCCCTGTATCATCAGGATTCCCAGATTCATCACCGACTGTTGGACGCAAGTCAGTGTAGAGAAGGAAGCTATTTCCTTCAAGCAAGTACGGTCAAAACACATATCTTCATGATGCCATCGCAGTTCCGGACGCCTTCTGTAAGTATAAATGATGATGCCCAGAGCAGCTACTCCTTGAGCGAGGACAGTGGCCGCAGCCGCACCCTGAATCCCCCAATCCAGTTGTAGGATAAAAAACAAGTCGAGCGCTATATTCAGAACGACAGAAACTGCCAGAAACCAAAGCGGAGTGACAGAATCCCCTACTGCACGCAGCAGAGATGCGTAGAAGTTATAGATAAAGGTGAAAACTATACCGCAGAAGATTATCCACGAGTAGCTGCGCATCATGCCGTATATGTCTTGCGGGACCTGCAACAGCCGGAGAATAGGGTCGAGCCAGATAAAAACGGCTACATTCAGTATCAATGTCACGATACCTATCAGTACAAACGAACTGAATATGCTACGACGCAGTGCTACATGGTTTCCGGCACCATAATGTAAAGAGAACACAGTGCCACTGCCCATCGCCAGTCCCAGCAAAACGGATATAAGGAAAACCATCAATGTGTATGCCGAACCGACCGCCGCCAACGCCCCTGCACCAATGCATTGGCCTACAATGAGCGTATCTGCAATGTTGTAGCATTGCTGCAAAAAAGACCCTACCATCATGGGTAGGGTAAAATGTAATAAAGTACCGGTTATGCCTCCTTGAGTGAGGTCTCCTTTCCGTAGCATCCTGCTTTTGTTTTTAAGAGTTTCATTTCCGGGTACAAAGATACAAAACCCTCCAACAAATCATCTGGACTCGACGAAGAAAGAGGCATGTAATAAAAAAAGCAGAGGGTTAACCTCTGCTCTCCATACTGTTTTTGTCAGGATTCAGAATCTTTACGACCTGACGAACATCTCTCTTGTCTGCATTACCGTAAAGGCCAATCTGTTGTCCGGGTACTGTTCCCTTTTCATGTTCTGCCTGGGACAATGCTACTTTCGGGTCAATATGCCCTGCTTTCTTATCTATATTCATACCTATTGAGTTTTTCTAAATTCTTATATGAGAACAAGATAAAAAAGCAAATTGTTCAGCAGTGTCACGAGATATTTAGTAATTCCACTTCAAATATCAGTGTGGAATACGCCGGAATGGGTCCACTGGTACGTGTACCGTATCCCATGGTGTAAGGGATATATACAATCCAACGACTTCCGGGATGCATTCGTAGCAAGGCAATCTGCCAGCCCTCAATCACTTCATTCAGACGAAAAGCCTCAGGGTAATTCCGTTTCCAGGAGTTATCGAACTCGCGGCCATTTATCAAAGTGCCTTTATAATGCACAGATACTACACTGTTGAGACGTGGTGTCAGACCGTCTCTGCCTTCCTCCAATACCCGATAAAGTATGCCGCAAGGCAATTCCTTGATTCCTTCTGCCGTACGCAACTGCTCCAGAAACTGTTCGTTTTGCAATTTATATTCTTCTTTTCTACTCATATTGACTTTTTCAATACTTTACAATAATTTGTGCACTGCTTTCTTGCAGTTCCGCATATCCTTTTCCGTCAGCTCAGGATGCTTCTTAGTACCTCCCCTCTCAATGGTTTTCACAATCTTGAAACCACTCCATTTCAGAATCTCCCTGAAAGCTTTCACCACACCGTGCGTCTGATTATAGAGAATATTGAAAGGATAAGGGGTAGTACAAGTGCTTACCACAATCGCTTTCTTGCCCTTATGAAGCGGAAGGGGCATTCCCCAGGAGTTCTCCCCCATCATACCGTAAACCATACGGTCGAAAAGCACTTTCACTTCTCCCGGCATGTTTCCCCAATAGCAAGGGGCACCGATTATCACTGCATCGGCTTCTTTCATAGACTGCAACACTCTCTGTGCCCCATCCTCGGGCAGACAACACTTCAATGAACTGCGACACTTCATGCAACCGATGCAGGGATGTACCTGCAACTGTGGAACGTCTATATAAACTGTTCCAACTCCGCAGCCTTCAAGTTCCTGCTTCATCAGCTCCAACATTTTCGACATGTTGCCATGACGACGAGGACTACCGTTAAGAATCAATACCTTCATTGCATACTCTTAATTTTTCGGCAAAGGTCGGCATTTTCTACATAATAACCTTACTTCTTGTTCAGTTTTAGTTCTGTAATAAAAGCCACTATCAGTCCGATTCCACCAACACCCAGCACACAAGCCCCATAAATAAGGGAAACAGTCTCCCTATACATCCAGTCTCTGTCCGCAGTAAAGTAATTGGGAATCGTCGCATAGCAGATAAGATAACCCAGCAATAACCCAAGTCCCATACCAGCCAACAGACATCCTATTTTCAGGGCAGAGAACGAAAAGCTACTTCCACGTAATTTAGGCGTATCCATCTGAGGGAGTAGTCCCCGCTCGTCCATCTTCTCAATCAGCATGATTCTTTCCTTCTTACAAACAAACAGCTCAAACAATTTGTAAACTCCTAAAGTAATGATTGTCATCACCGCAGGCACCATAATAAAATCCATCATATTCGTTTCAATTTAAATTAGTAATTTCGTTTCTTTGTACCCTTTAGACGCGGCAGTTTACATGAGGTTACACTTTTCCGGAAAAATATTTTTTCTTCCGAAAATCTGTAACCAAACAAACAAATCTGCGTCTAACAGACAAAATGAAAGATGACGAGAGACATATCATCCAGCGCATCTTGAGGGGAGAGACTGCTCTTTACGAGCATTTTCTCAACACATACGGCCAGCAGGTATTCATCCTGGTGGCCCGTATCGTCTCCAACCAGGAAGATGCCGAAGAACTGACCCAAGATGTCTTCCTGAAAGCCTTCCAGCATCTCTCGTCTTTCAAGGGCACCAGTTCTTTTTCGACGTGGATTTATTCGATTACATATAATACGGCCATCTCGAGTGCACGGAAAAAGAAATTTGATACCTTTGTCATGGATGATACACTGCTTGCCAACATATCCGATACACAAGTAGATGAAGCCTTAAATGATGAAGGGGAAGAGCAAATTGCCAAATTGAACAGAGCCATGGAGCAACTCGATTCCGAGGAACAGGCACTGATAAGCCTGTTCTATTATGAAGAAAAAACATTGAATGAGGTCGCTCTCATCCTGGGACTGACGGAAAGCAACGCAAAAGTGAAGCTACACCGTATACGTAAAAAGATTTATGTGTTGATGAAACAAGAAAAAGTATGAACGAAGAACTAAAAGATAGAGGATTGAAAAAGGCGGTAAGAGAACAGACTACTTTCCGCCTGCCGTCCAATTTTACCTACCGCACCATGCAGAAGGTAGAAGAAGCCATACGTCTGCGCGAGAAGAAATCAGAAAGAAGAATTCTGCTTGCAACTATTGCCGCTGCTATCTTCTTGATAGGTGTCAGTGGGACAGGATTGGTTCTGTACTTCGGAGACAGCATCCGGGAAGCCTTTACGCCCACCACCCTCCCACAGTCAGAAAGTATCCAGATTCCTTGCTTTTATCTCCTACTGATTCTGACCATTCCGCTTTTCATCCTGTTTGACCGGTGGATGAGAAAACTGTATTTCAAACATCACACTCCTAAGCTTCCAGAGTTCTGAACGAAAAACGGGGATGTCTTTTAGTGGAAGACATCCCCGTTTCAGTTTATATCAATTCATTTAGTCCAGTTTATGAATCACCAGTCCCGAACGCAACTTCGGCTCAAACCAAGTTGTCTTGGGAGGCATGATGTTGCCCGTATCGGCGATGTCCATCAGCTGCTTCATGGAAACGGGATAGAGGGCCAATGCCACTTTCATCTCACCACTGTCCACCCGCTTCTTCAACTCTCCCAGACCACGGATGCCGCCTACAAAGTCAATACGCTTGTCGGAACGGAGGTCTTTGATGCCGAGCACTTCATCCAGTATCAGATTGGAGGAGATGGTTACATCCAGTACTCCAATGGGGTCGTTATCATTATAAGTACCCGGTTTGGCAGTAAGGCTGTACCACTTTCCGTCCAGATAGAGGGAGAAGTTATGCAGTTCGGACGGCTTATAGATGTCCTCACCTTTCTCCTCCACGATGAAATTCTTGCCCACAGCAGCCAGAAACTCTTCGGGAGTCATGCCGTTCAAGTCCTTCACCACCCGGTTATAGTCAATAATAGTCAACTGGTTGGCAGGGAAGCACACAGCCATGAAGTAGTTGTACTCTTCGTCACCACGGTGATTGGGATTTTGCTTGGCTTTCTCCGCACCCACCAAAGCGGCAGCGGCACTGCGATGATGCCCATCGGCAATGTAGAGAGCGGGCATTTGGGCAAACTCTTGGGTAATGGCATCAATGTCCTCCTGCTTGTCTATAATCCAGAAGGTATGGCCGAAACCGTCACCCGGAGCGATAAAGTCGTATACCGGTTTCCCCGCTGTATAACGGGAAATGACGGCATCCAGTGCAGCGTTATCGGGATAGGCAAAGAATACGGGCTCAATGTTGGCATTGTTCACGCGGACATGCTTCATACGGTCCTCCTCTTTATCACGACGAGTCAACTCGTGCTTCTTGATAACGCCGTTCATATAATCGGGAACATAGGCACCGACAACAAGACCGTACTGTGTCTTGCCGTTCATGGTCTGGGCATAGACGTAATAGTTTTCTTTATCGTCCTGCACCAGCCAGCCTTTCTCCTGGAACATACGGAAGTTCTCTGCAGCTTTCTGATAAACACGTTCGTCATGCTCATCCGTACCGACGGGAAAATCTATTTCCGGCTTGATAATATGATATAGGGATTTTTCATTACCTTCCGCTTCTATGCGGGCTTCCTCTGAATTGAGTACATCATACGGGCGGGAAGCTACTTGTTCTACTAAGTCTTGGGGAGGACGGACTCCTTTGAAAGGTTTAATGATTGCCATGGTAATTAGATGTTTTAATGGAATACTTAGGCGCAGATTACACGGAACTGTACGGAAAATAAAAACTCCGTGAAATCCGCGTAATCCGCGCCTACTAAAAATATTACTTGTTTACGCGGAACTTCTCGCAACCGTCTTTCAGGAAGCCTACAATCTGTTTGGCAGCGGCAATACCGGCATTGATGTTAGCTTCAGCAGTCTGTGCCCCCATCTTTTTCGGTGTAGAGAAATAACGGCCGGCAAACTTGGCTGCAAATGTTTCATTGGCAGCAGGCATAATGTCGGTCATGTATTTCAAGTCGGTGCGCTCTTCCATCAGCTGGATAAGCTCTGCTTCATTGATGACTTCCTTACGGGCTGTGTTCACCAGCAGTCCGCCCTTCGGCATCTTGTTCACCAATGCATAATTGATGGAATTCTTCGTTTCGGCAGTTGCAGGAATATGCAGGGAAACGACGTCGCAAGTAGAGTAAAGCTCTTCAGCAGAACCCACAGCCTTCACTCCATCCTTCTCGATTACTTCTTTCGGGCAGAAAGCGTCGAACGCATAAATCTCCATACCGAAGCCTTTGGCAATACGGGCTACGTTGCGGCCTACGTTACCATAAGCGTGGATACCCAGCTTCTTGCCCATCAGTTCAGTACCGGAAGTACCGTTATACATATTGCGGACAGCCATCACCATCAAGCCAAAAGCTAATTCGGCCACAGCATTGGAGTTCTGTCCCGGAGTATTCATTACACATACATTGTGGGCAGTAGCTGCTTCCAGGTCCACATTATCATAACCGGCACCGGCACGCACCACAATCTTCAGTTCCTTGGCGGCATCCAGCACTTCAGCATCAATGATGTCACTGCGGATAATGATAGCGTTGGCATCTTTCACAGCCTCCAACAGCTTGGCTTTTTCACCATATTTTTCCAGCAATACCAGTTCATAACCTGCTGCTTCTATTTCTTTACGGATACCGTCTACTGCAACTTTTGCAAACGGTTTGTCTGTTGCAACTAATACTTTCATAATTTCATGATATTAAAAAGACTCACCACAGATGACACAGATTATCACAGAGTTTAATCATAAAAACAATCTGTGCAAATCTGCGTAATCTGTGGTGAAAAACAATATTATTAATGAAGTTTCTCAAATTCCTGCATGCAGTCAATCAAAGCCTGCACGCTTTCCTTCGGCATGGCATTATAGCAGGATGCACGGAATCCACCTACAGAACGGTGTCCCTTGATACCTACCATACCTCTTTCGGTAGCGAACTTCAGGAAGTCAGCTTCCAATTCCTTGTATTCGGGAGCCATCACAAAGCAGATGTTCATGCGTGAACGGTCTTCTTTGGCAGCCGTACCCACAAACATTTTGTTACGGTCAATTTCAGCATACAGCATATCGGCCTTTTCGATGGCACGGCGTTCCATTTCCTTCACGCCACCCTCTGCCTTAATCCAGCGCAATGTCTGCAGGGCTGCATAGATGGGGACAACGGGAGGAGTATTGAACATAGAGCCGCTATCCACATGCGTCTGATAGTTCAGCATGGTCGGGATATAGCGGGATACCTTACCCAGCGCGTCATTCTTCACGATGACGAATGTAACACCGGAAGGAGCCAGATTCTTCTGCGCACCACCATAGATACAGATATATTTGGATACGTCGATGGGACGGGAGAAAATATCAGAAGACATATCGGCCACCATCGGAACGTTTACGTCCAAATCCTCTTTCAGTTCCGTACCGTAGATTGTATTGTTGGTCGTGATGTGGAAATAATCAGCATCAGCAGGCACTGTATAATCCTTAGGAATATAAGTATAAGTAGACTCTGCGGAAGAAGCGACTTCAACTACTTCACCGAAAGCTTTGGCTTCTTTCATGGCTTTCTTAGCCCATACACCTGTATTCAGGTAAGCAGCTTTCTTTTCGAGGAAGTTGAAGGGGACCATGCAGAATTCCAAACTGGCACCACCGCCCAAGAACAGTACCGAATACCCTTCGGGGATATTGAGTAATTCTTTGAATAGTGCTACGGCTTCGTCCACAACAGGTTGGAAGTCCTTAGCACGGTGGCTGATTTCCATCAGTGAGAGGCCTGAGCCGTTAAAATCAAGAATAGCTTTTGCCGTATCCTCAATCACCTCACGAGGAAGAATAGAAGGTCCTGCATTGAAATTATGCTTTTTCATTTGAAGTTTGTTTTGGTTATACAATTTCGTTCATTAGTGTCTTTAGACCTTGCGAAATTACGGAAATATTTCTTTAAAACAAACCTTTCATAATGAAATTCTATTTTAACAGCGCATTTAGCTTACTTTTTTATGGTTTATACAGGATATATGCACCATTTTGTTATCTTTACTTATCAAGGATAATACTTTTAGAGAAACTAAAAGCAAGGCGGTTTCATTACTTCATATTCAAAAGAATAAGCGCAAATAAAATGAATATTTATAAGATAAATCATTTTGCTTCCTCGATAACAGTTTTCATTCCCTTGATTTTTTCACCGCGTACCAGCGTCAACAAATGTTTCATTTTACTGCGGCGCACGGCTACAAAGGCATAGTGTTCCTTTACGTCCACCTGCCCGACATCTTCACGCGCCATCCCTCCTTTTTTATACAAGAAGCCGACAATATCTATCTTGTTCAACTTATCCTTTTTCCCTTTACCTATATATAAGGTAGCCCATCGGGGCTTGGCCGGTTTGGGAAGCGTCTCCGGAAACTCGTACGTTTCGATGTCTTCAGAAATGTACTCGGGTACCCGCTCCTCGGCATGCAGGACAAGATATGCATTTCCCGATGCCTCCCAACGGGCGGTACGTCCATTACGGTGTGTATAGGCTTCCTCGTTTACGGGAGGATGGTAATGCACCACATTCTCAATACCCGGAATATCCAGTCCGCGGGCGGCAAGGTCTGTAGATATCAGCACGGCGCAACTGCCATTACGGAACTTATAGAGCGCCCGTTCACGGTCGGGTTGCTCCATACCGCCATGAAACATATCGCATGGGAACTTCCTGGCTTTCAGGTACCCAACAACACGCTCCACGCTTTCACGATAATTGCAGAATACCAGAGTGGAATGATAGCCGAGAGTACAAAGCAGGTTATAGAGGGTCTCCAGCTTGTCCTTCTCCGGAGAAACGACCTTATGCAGCCGCAGACGCGGAGCAAGGGCTTCCGGAGCAAGAAAATCAAGCTTCATGAGCCGGGAGACGGAAGACGGGGAATCACCTCCTACTCCGGCAAATTGCGGTATTTCCTCTGCATCGGTGGCCGAGAGAAGCACACGCTTTTTCAGTGAGGGAAGCTGTCCGATAACCTCCGCCATCTCGTCATGGAAACCGAACTCAAGACACTTGTCGAATTCATCTATCACCAGAGTGACGACAGTGGCGGCATTGAAATTCTCTTTCCTCAAATGGTCGCTCATACGTCCCGGAGTACCGATAATGACAGCGGGATGAACGCCTTTCATTGTCCGGTGTTCTTCCATGGCAGGGCGTCCGCCATAGCAGCTCATAGCTTTGAAAGGAGTTCCCATAGACTTGAACACAGTTTCTATCTGCAAAGCCAATTCGCGTGAAGGTACTAGTACAAGAGCCTGCACACCTTGTATATCCGCTTTCAAGGTCTGTACCAGCGGAAGGAGAAAAGCCAGTGTCTTACCCGAACCGGTGGGCGAAAGAAGTACTAAATCTTTAGCTGATTGATAGGCTTCCTTAGCAGCCTCCTGCATCGGAGTAAGTTCTTGTATCTTCAAATTATGAAGTATATCCGAAAGTTCCATGAATATCTCTTTTTTTAATCAATATGCAAAGATACGGATAAGAAGTCAGTTTCCATCAAAACGAAAACAGCTTTTAAGAAAGCTACCCAAATCATGACATGCCCGTCATACTAAAAAGGGAGACTCTCCTTATAGTTTTCTGAAGCTTTTACCAAGCCCAATCGTCAGCACTATAAGTAGCTTCTACAGTCGTCTCTATCTCATTAGGCAGGTTACAGAAGAAGTCGATACCGGTTTCTTGCTCCAGCTTGTCGATGCTTACGGCATATACCAGGAAGTCATCGGCTGTAGGTTTCTGTGGCAACGTTTCTGCATGAGGCACATAAAAGCCAATCGTTTTATACACTCCATTTTTTTCAGATAAAATAGCCATATAATAATAAGCAGGTACAATCAGACCTCTCACAGTTTTTCCATCAGCATCTGTTGTAGGATAAAGTTGGTCATTGGCTTTCAGTGTACCGGTGAAGTTGGTCAGCAATTTATTTATCGTACCGCCTTTGGTCACATAGACCTTGTCGTAGACAGACTGCTGAGTAGAACGTCCCCATGTCTGCACTTGTTTCTCCAATGCAGCCCAGTATTTTTGATTGAACACTCCTATTTGCGGAGAAATGTTAGCATAATAGAAAGTCTGCCGGTTAGCATCTCTGCAATATACCCGGTCTTCACTCGCCACAAGATGTCCTTTGTCGTACCCGTCACTTTTGTGCATGCTTTCGGTCACTTCCACAGAATTGTCAATATTAGGGTCGTCCTGCTCCCACTCATTCTTTCTGGATACATTGTCCTGACTTGTCCACTGGTCGAAACTGAATGCCACCCATGCCGAATGCTTCTTCTCAGCCACATACTCCAAAGCAAAATTCACACACTGGCTATTGTTAAAAGTCACGTTGTACGCCACATACTGATTGCTTTCATTCAAAGCGGGAGTTTCCATATTCATCGCAGACGGATACTTGGATTGATAACGGAAATTTGAATTAGGGTTAGGACCTTCGCTTTTTGTATCGACTATCAGATATTCCACCCCTATTTCATTACCCATAATATAGGCTACACGCAATTTCAGGTAATGATAAAAGTCCGGTTTTTCATAACGCACCCAATAAGTATTTCCCAAAGTTATAAGCGCTGTTTCTGCCCAATTTTCATTGACGGGAACCGTAGTCATGGCATCCAGCCTGCTTTCGGAAGCTTCGATAAAGCTATAAGAATCTCCTATAAAAGATTTCTCGTTAATATAGAAAGGGGAATCAAAGCCTGAAGGTTTAAGCACACTGAACTCTATATTAGGATTTTCATATCCTTTCAGTATGGCTGTGGAAGTGCCATTTTCGGTATTTTCAATATACCCATTCGCTTTTACCAGCGAATCTCCCTCATTGTCACATGCCGCAAAACAAACGGATATGAGCAATCCTAAAAGACAAATTGCATATTTTTTATTCATCATAATCATTTTTCTATCAGACAATAAGGACGGCTCACTTTACAAGATACGAAATCTTTGTAAGAGAACCGCCCTCACTAATTATATACTCACTCTATTATCATCTTTTTGCCAAAGAACCTTCCACGTATTCAAACTTGCCATCAGCAACAAGTTTATAAACTACCGTCCAATTCTCAGCAGTACCCGTATACACACCAAAGTTTATGGTATAGAATACATCGACACCGTCCACCATTTTTGCATCCGGATTCAAAGAGGCAAGAACCTCTCCCATTACTTCAACAAAGCGTTTCTGAAGCAAAGCCACAATATCAGCATCTGCCATTGACTCGTACTCTGCGGGATATTGGTTCTTGGCAGCACTCGGACGCCAATCAACATTGCCCTGGTAAGCCGAAGCACCTGTATAGTACTCGTTGTTTCCATAGGTTGTCACATATCCTTGTCCTTTCACCATGCCATTGGGGACATCCACATTCTCCCATACCCAGTCAGTCATAGCCTGATAATAAACTGATGATACCGGTTGGTTCTTTCCTGCCGGTAACTCCAGAACTACACTCGGGTCGTAAACCCAAGCCCCGTTGGACTTCACAAACTGATCGACAACGCTAATGGCCTTTTGTGTCATAACCCATTCGGTTCCGTTGTAAATCAATTCCTTGGCAGCCACAGCATTTTCAGCAGAAGTATAATAAGCCACAGCTATCACATCTTCCTCTTGTGCATAAGGATATGCGTTTTTCAAGTAGACAGGAAGTACAGTTGAAGCCGATGTCAAATAACCCATACCCAATGAGGAATATGCCTCCGGCTGCATTACATCAAGTGTAATGCCATTCAATGCGTGTTTATTCCAACCTGAACCGTCATAAGCATACAAAGCCGTACGGTTGCAACCATCGGCTGTGCGAGTAGAAGCCATACCGTATGCAGAAACTGACATAGCTGCTTCTGATTCAGGAATTTGCTTAAAGATTTTCACATCAGCATAATAGCCTTTGATAGGTTCTTTTACTGCAATATTGTACACTTCAAACGTAGGAGCACATTCCGTAGTACTTTTATACATAAAGGCCAGACGGACTTTCTTTCCTGCATAGGCAGAAAGATCTATATCACCCGAATTCACAGCAGTCCAGCTTGACCCACTTCCCCAAGTGATTCCCTCTACAAGAGTCTTGGCAGCAGTCTGCACGTCATCTGTATAATCAGCCAATATATAAGCTTCAACATATCCTGCGCGCTCATGGCCCTTCAAGTGATTAAGAATATTATCAAAAGAAAGCACCGGCTTTGTTGCTTTAGACAAATCTATTTCGGGAGACACCAACCAGCTTTCAGTCGGATTGTTCTTATTATTGGCATAAGCTCCTGCTTTCCAATAGCCATATCCTGCATCATACTTCCAGACATACGAAACTTCCTCCAATGCTATGTTCTGCGCTTTGAAGCCTCCGTCATTCACTTTCATAGAAGCATTCAAATACTCTCCGAAAGATGCACCGGGATAGCAACCGTAAGAGTAAGACCCTCCTTTTTCATAGAAGTTCAACTTCACGGTCTTCTTGTTTTCGTCGTTAACCAACGTAAACATTCCGTCTTGAATGGGCTGGAATACCCAATTTGCAAAAGCATTATCAGGAATCGTAGCACCCAGATTGAAGCTATTATAGGTACCCTGCTGATAAATGAATTTTCCATCAGGACGCTGCAAGGTATATCCTACGCTCGAAGGTACAACTGCAATCACATAATCCGTCACATCACTGGTAATAAATCCATCAGCCACGGTGACTGCTTCACCTGCCATATAGCCATAATTCTTCGACTCATCCTGCAACTTGCCGAAAGGCATCAGATTGCCGTCCTTATCAGGAGCCACAATCACATAGTTGCCACCTTCTTCCGTAATCTCCGATACTTGCTGGTAAACCATCTTTTCTTCACCTCCGCCAATGCTCGGCTCGGTTTCCGAATATGCATAATCTACCATTACCATATCGCCTTCGGCCGCATTCTCCATTGCCTCACCCAGCAATTTTGAAATCCGGTTTTCTGTTTTGGGAGACAAGAACGGCGCTTTTACAGACTCTCCCCACACCTTGGCATAATCATCTGCTGTGAGTTGGTAATGTTTAGCTCCTCCTATAGTTGCCAGATATTCCGGTTCTCCCACCAATTTACTATAAGTCACTTTGACAGCCGACTTGTCATCTGCTGTAGGATAAGTATCAGACAAGAAGGCCGGCATGAATTTGGATGCCGGAATTTCATCCGTAAAATATTTGTCATTAGTCAGTTTGGACAACGCATCAGATAAACCAAGAGATTCTGCCAATGCCTTATTTGTTTTATTAGTGGCTATTGCCTTATAGTCAGCATCCAGAAGCGTGTACTCAATTTTCTTTATATCTGTTACTTCAGGACGTTTAAAGCCATCCAATTTGTCCTCGTTCCAATCGTCATTACAACCTGCAAGCACCAGCAGAGCCGCAGACATATATAACCATTTATTTATCTTCATATCTCTTATGCTTTTTAGGTTTCATTTAGAAGTTTATTTTCAATCTCAAGGAATAAGTACGCCCGAAAGCATAGAACACACGGTATGCACTGTCCCAAGTACCTGTTCCTCCATCATAAGCATCCACAATATAATGGTAGTTCAATAAATTGTTTACATTACCATAAAGAGTAGCATTACACTTACCAATATTAAATTTATAGCTTGCATTCAAGTCGAACTGTCCTCCGGAAGGAACTTTCCAAGGATCAACTACATTAAGTTCTCCCGGAATGATATTACTGGATGAAAGCTGATAATCAGCATAAAGATTAGCGAAATGAGTATAATCCAAACCTACACGCAAATCCTTAGTCACTTTTGCACTCAATCCCAAAGCAGCCGTAGTCTGTGCTGAACCTCCTACTTTTATTCCCTTTTGCTTCAATGTAAATTTAGTATGATCTTCGGCTCCAATACCAGAAGCGACTGTACCTTTAAGGTCTGCCAAAGGATCGCCTGCCGAATTATAGAAATATCCTGTGGCATTGCTGTCCCACTTCCAATCGCCAACAGAAACCATACCAGTCACATCCAACCAACGGAAAGGACGGAATTTCAAATCCAATTCCACTCCCATATGCTTGGCATTCACGCCTGCCATATTCAACATAAACCGGTCGTCCGCTCCATCTGCCGTCGTATAATCACCAGTCTTGGTTGTAGTCTTATCCAACCATTTAGTGAAATAAGCATTCAAATTAGCACTGAAAATACGGCTTTTGAAGCCATATCCTATTTCTGCCGAGAATATTTTTTCATTAATGGCATCAGGATTCGTTTCATTACTTGTGGTACTATTCAGGAATGCTCCTCCTGAGAAGAATGGAGCACGACTGATATAACCCACATTAAAGAATACATTGTGATTTTCTGTCAAGTTATAGTTAGCACCTCCCTTGATGGTATAGCCTAAAAAGTTTAATTTTTCACTTTCCGCATGTTCCTTGTCATAATAGAAACGGTCATAACGCCAATATCCGGTGTTACTCAATGAACCAGCTATAAATGTCGACAGTTTATCCTTATTGTATTCCGCTTGGAAGAACACACCTTCACTCATCACATGACCATCATAATCACGGTATACGACATCACCTACACCCAACTTTTCATATTGCCATGAAGGATTAGCAGCAGCAGCGTTATTAGCAGCTTTCACACGACCGCGATAATAAGAGTCAGTATAATACTCCCCATTGTAAAGGTCGGTAATTTCATTGGTATGAATACCTTTATAATAACGGAAATCAATACCGCCATAGAAATCAATACTTTCGTTTATTTTAGTTGTGTAAGTAGACAGCAAACCGTACCAACGGTGAGAATTCTTAGACTTAGACATCACCATTACAGAACCGTTTTCGCTTTGCTCATTCAAATCTTGAATCTTATCATAAGCAAATGTACCATCCGCATTACGGAAAGTTGTATTCAACACGCCATTGCTGGTTCCATACCAATTATTAGAATCCGTGGAAGTCTGTCCCAAACCTTTATTACCGCCACCTTCACCGATTGACACATAAAGAGCAGTACTCAATGAAGACTTAGCGTTTATTTGCCATTGGTGGTTCAAGCTTATCTGAGGTTTATGATAGAAATTTTTTGCAGAAGCCTTACGTTCACCATTCTTTCCAAAACCATAAGTAGGATTATAACGATATTGTTGACCATCAGGCATGTATTTACGCACTTGCTGCCAACCTTCAACTGTAAGTCCGTCATATTGAGAGCGTTGATTGTGCCACTGCGGAGCGCCGAAACCGGTCAACGCCAATGTATGGTTATCGCCCAATTGCTTGGATATATTTACAAACCAATTATAGCCTTCGAATTCCGTACCTTGGATATAGCCATCACCCCAACGTTTTCCGCCAAGAAGTGTAAATGCCCATCCACTTTTGGTCAACCCGGAAGAAACATTGAACATGATGTTGTTCATTCCATCATTTCCTATACCATACGAAACACTTCCTCCCTTCTTTTGATCAGTGGTACGTGTCACGATATTGATAGTACCACCTACCGACGGCGAAGACACCTTCGACGCTCCAAGACCGCGTTGTGTTTGCATAGAACGGGTCACGTCGGAAAGACCTGCCCAATTGCTCCAATAAACACCGCCCCACTCCATATCATTAACTGGAACACCGTTTACCATCACACCGATATTAGCAGCTTGGAATCCACGCATATTGATTTTTGAGTCACCATAACCACCACCATTTTTAGTTGCATAAACACCCGGAGTCGCTTTCAAAATCTCCGGAAATTCCTGCGTTCCCAACTTTTCTTCAATGTATACAGGATCAACCGTAGAAAGAGCTACTGGCGTTTTGCGGACAACTGCCACTGACGATGTAATCACCACGTCCTTCAGCATCACCGCATCCGGCTCCATCTGAATAGCTCCCAAATCCACAGAAGCGCCCTTCTGCGCAATCTTCTTCTTCTGGTCTTTATAACCCACGTACTTGAATAGTAATGTCGCATTCGAAGCAACGCTTTGCTTGAAATAGCCATCAATGTCGGTCACCGATCCTTGTGTAGTACCTTCCACCATGACGGCGGCACCCACTAACGGTTCACCTGTTTCTGAATCAACAAGCTGACCTCTCACTGTAGTCTGAGCAAATGCAGCGGCACTAAATACCGACAACACTGCAACCAACAGGAATTGAATTAGATGTTTTCTCATAATTCTGTTTTTTGTTAATAGATAGTGTTAATTAAACATTAATTTATGTTTTAAGTCGCAAATATAACTAATAAAAACGAGATTAATGTTATATTTATGTTACATTTTTTGAAGGTAGAAAGGCTTTTTTGAGATATTTTTAAACAAAAAAAGCCCTGCATTCTACAGCAGGGCTTTCGTATTGTCAACAAGTAAAAGAATATACTTTCAAATTCGCACCGAAATCAATCATTCATCAGCTTTCTATAACGTACACGGGTAGGTTCTTCTTTCCCTAAACGTTTCTGTTTATTTTCCTCATATTCCGAATAAGAACCTTCGAAATAGAAGACATTGGAATCACCTTCGAATGCAAGTATATGAGTGCAAATACGGTCGAGGAACCAACGGTCGTGACTGATAATTACGGCACATCCTGCAAAGTCTTCAAGACCTTCTTCGAGTGCGCGAAGCGTATTCACGTCGATGTCATTGGTAGGCTCGTCCAGCAACAGCACATTACCTTCCTCCTTCAGGCAGAGCGCCAGATGCAAGCGGTTGCGTTCACCACCGGAAAGCACCCCACAGAGCTTTTCCTGGTCGGCACCGGAGAAGTTAAAACGGGACAGATAGGCGCGTGCATTAATGTCGCGCCCTCCCATGCGAATCAGATCGTTTCCGCCGGAAATGACCTGATATACGCTCTTGTTGGGGTCGATATCCTTGTGCTGCTGGTCCACGTAGGCAACCTTTACGGTCTCCCCCACCTCGAATTCGCCTTTGTCTGCCTTTTCCAGTCCCATGATAAGACGGAAAAGCGTAGTCTTACCGGCACCGTTAGGGCCGATGATACCCACGATACCGTTGGGTGGAAGCATGAAGTTGAGGTCATCGAACAACAGTTTGTCACCGAACGCCTTTGCCACATGCTTGGCTTCAATCACCTTATTACCCAGACGGGGACCGTTCGGGATAAAGATTTCCAGCTTCTCTTCCTTCTCCTTCACATCCTCGTTCAGCAATTTGTCGTAGGAGTTCAGACGCGCCTTTCCCTTTGCCTGACGGGCCTTGGGAGCCATACGCACCCACTCCAACTCACGTTCCAATGTCTTGCGGCGCTTGCTGGCGGTTTTCTCTTCCATTTCCATGCGCTTGGTCTTTTGTTCCAACCAGCTGGAATAGTTACCTTTCCAGGGGATACCTTCGCCACGGTCGAGTTCAAGAATCCAGCCTGCCACATGGTCGAGGAAGTAACGGTCGTGCGTTACGGCAATCACCGTACCCTCGTACTGCTGCAAGTGTTGTTCCAGCCAGTCGATGGATTCGGCATCAAGGTGGTTGGTGGGCTCGTCAAGAAGAAGCACGTCGGGCTTCTGCAACAATAGGCGGCAAAGGGCCACACGGCGGCGCTCACCACCGGAAAGATGTTCTACGGACTGGTCTTCGGGCGGACAACGGAGGGCGTCCATGGCGCGTTCCAGCTTGCTGTCAAGGTTCCAGGCATCGGTCGCGTCAATGATGTCCTGCAACTCGGCCTGGCGGGAGAAGAGCTTGTCCATCTTGTCCTGGTCCTCATAATATTCGGGCAAGCCAAACTTCTGATTGATTTCCTCGTATTCTGCCAGCGCGTCCACAATGGGCTGCACGCCTTCCATTACAATTTCCTTTACGGTCTTGGTGGGGTCGAGGTACGGTTCCTGGGCCAGATACCCCACAGAATATCCCGGCGAGAACACCACTTCGCCCTGATAAGACTTATCCAACCCGGCGATAATCTTCAGCAAGGTAGATTTACCGGAGCCATTCAGACCGATGATGCCAATCTTTGCACCATAAAAGAACGAAAGGTAGATGTTCTTCAGCACCTGCTTATTGTTCTGCTGAATGGTCTTGTTCAGCCCTACCATAGAAAAGATAATCTTTTTATCGTCAACTGTTGCCATGTATTTAATGATTAATGTTCAGTGATAATGATTAATATCAAGGATTGATGGGGACAAAGATAAGAAAAAGATGATATTATTTTGCAAATTTCAAAAAAGTATCTATCTTTGCACCCGCTTAACAGCAATGAAGGATTGAATCGCTAGCTCAGCAGGTAGAGCACAACACTTTTAATGTTGGGGTCTTGGGTTCGAGCCCCAAGCGGTTCACATAGAAACAAAGCCAGAAGGCGACAAAAAGAAAAAAGTCCTACAATATCAATGTATTGTGGGACTTTTTTTATGTTTCCATCTTACCTGAAAGTCCCAAAAGGGTACGAAAAGAAAAGTTGGACATCCAAACAGTGGTACAATTGGTACAGTGGGTACAGCGCCTCTTCTGCTTCACACACATGCGCTTATGTACATTACTTCATAACGCGTACATTATTTATATACATGCGTGTGTGAGATAGAAGAGACGCTGTACCCACTGTACCAACTGTACCCATAAACCTCACCTTTACGCCGCTCAAGTTCACCTTTACACGGCCCAACCTCACCTTTGCTTATGTCACTTCACCTCTTCCAGATAAAGCACACGGCTCGAATAGTCGTTCTGCTTGTGATAGTCCACCTTATGGTTGTAGGGAATCTCCAGCCCGTTTGCCATGAGGTAGGCACCACTGAAACTCTTTCCTTCGTAGTTCAAGGGAACATTATCTATACGGTTCAGTTCATGCACCCGGTATTGCTTGTCGGCACAGAGCCCTGCCATCTTCACACGCGGCAGGTGCTGGTTACAGAAATGTTCCGTCTTCCACCAATAGAAGACTGCCTTGTCCTTCTCCGGAGCCACGTACATCAGAGAAGCCACACCTTGCTTGTCATAAGGAGAGAGCAGGCGGTAAATGTCTCCCAACTGTACTACGGGACGAATGGTCTTGTACTCGGCAATGGCATTCTTGCAAAGAGCCTTTTCTTCTTCCGTCATATTTTTGGGCTGGATTTCCATACCCAAACGACCACTCATGGCAACGTCTATCCGATATTTCAGAGGGATGGTGCGGAACGTCTGATGATTGGGGGCAGCACTGATATGCGATGCCATAGCGATGGCGGGGAAGAAATAGGAAGTTCCCCACTGCATATAGACACGTTGCAGGGCATCGGTATTGTCGCTTACCCAGAACTCGTCGAAGTAAGGCAGCACTCCGTAGTTGGCACGACCGCCGCCACTGGCACATGCCTGGATGGTAAGGTCGGGATATTTGGCACGGATGCGCTGGCAGATTTTCTCGAAGCCGCGGTGGAATTCGATGTACATGTGGCTCTGATTATCCTTCGTCAGATATTGCGAACCGTGGTTCTGGACAGACATATTGGCGTCCCACTTGATGTAATCTATTTCAGGATAAGAGGTCATCAGGTTGTCTACCACACCGAAAACGAAGTCCTGCACGGCAGGATTGGCAAGGTCAAGCACTACCTGCGTGCCGCCGCGTCCCAACACAACGTCACGTTCGGAAGCTTTAAGTACCCAGTCGGGATGCTTCTCGTAGAGTTCGCTGGTAGTGTTCGCCATCTCCGGCTCAATCCAGATGCCAAACTTGACGCCATGTTTCTTGGCATCACTCAGCAAGCCTTCAATACCGTTCGGAAGCTTGTTCTTGTCCACCACCCAGTCGCCGAGTGATGAGCTGTCGTTCTTACGGGGATACTTGTCGCCAAACCAGCCATCGTCCATCACGAACAACTCGCCACCCATGGAGGCAATGTCCGCCATCATTTGGTCCATACCTTGCTGGTTGATGTCAAAGTACACGCCTTCCCAACTATTCAAAAGAATCTTGCGGGGGGTAGTGCCGTGCGCCAGTTTGTGCAGGCGTGCCCAGCGATGGAAGTTACGGCTGCCGCCACTCAAGCCTTCATTACTATAAGTCAGGGCAAGTTCGGGAGTGCGGAAAAGCTCGTCCTTCTTCAAGGAATAAGTAGAGTTCTCTTCGTTGATTCCGGCAAAGAAATGGTGGTATTCATCATCGTGTGTCTCAATGCGGAGTTTGTAGTTGCCGCTGTAACAGAGGGCTGCACCAATCACGTTGCCCGTGTTCTCCTGCGGACGGCCGTCAAGGGAGAACATCACTTCGGCATGGTCAGTATGGGAATTGCGCACACCGTCCTTATTCTTGATAACCTTCATGCCCGGAGTGAGAGGTTCCTGCGTCAAAACCCCTTCATTGGCCCAGGAACCGGAGAGATGGGACAGCCATACATCGCCACGGCGGATGGGCAGATAGCCGGAAGCAAACTGATTGAGCACCACCGGCTTCTTCTCCTGATGGGAGATTTCAGTCCAGGATTCTATCACGTCGGCATCCTGCCAGGCACGGTAACAGACGTTGACGAAGAAGGGATACACCTTATCCTTCAGTGCCACGACAGTCGTCACGGCATTCCCTTCCTTTTCGGTAGTCACGTTCAATACTTCGAGCTGGAGGGTCATGTTACCGTCGGCATGCTTCACAGCGAGGGCCGTCTCCACGGGAGCATTCAATCCATATTCGGGATAGGCTGCATGGTTCGCTTCTGCCGCAGAGATATTCTGCAAGTCGGCTTCAGAAAGTCTGTTACCATAATACAAGTGTCTCAGTGTACCGCCTTCAGGAGCCGAAAGCACCAAAGAGGTTTTCGGAGTGGATACACATACGTTTTGAGCCAACAAACTGCCGGTCAGCAGCAGTACTCCAAAGAGGAAATTTGTTCGTTTCTTGAAATTCATGCTTTTCTTGTTTAGATTCTATATTCATTTAGCTGTGCGCAAATGTAGGCGTTTCCCCGAAGATAAAATAGTATCATTTTATCATATCCTTATACAAATTCTATTTCCGGCTGACAATTGTCCCCGTGGCTTGGTTGGCAGGCATCACCAGCACTTCCGCAATCTGGATATGCTCGGGGACGGCAGCGGCGAAATAGACCACTTCGGCTATATCGTCGCCGGTCAGCGGGCGTATACCTTTATATACATTATCGGCCGCCTCCCGGTTACCACGGAAACGGACGACGGAGAAATTGGTTTCCACCAACCCCGGCTTGATATTCGTTACGCGTATCGGGGTATCCACCAGGTCGATGCGGAGTCCGTCGGAAAGGGCCTTGACGGCAGCCTTGCAGGCACAGTACACACTGCCTCCCGGATAAGCGTAATCTCCGGCAATGGACCCCATATTGATAACGTGACCACGGCCTCGCTCCACCATACCGGGAACCACGAGGCGGGTCATGGCAAGCAAGGCTTTCACGTTAGTGTCGATGACAATGTCCCATTCATCCAGGTTACCTTCATGTTCCTTGTCCACCCCAATGACGAGTCCGGCATTGTTCACCAGTATGTCTACCGCCTTCCATTCCTCCGGAAGGGATTCGAGGGCGGCACGGGCAGCCTGCCGGTCGCGGACATCGAAAGGAAGCAGATACACATCGGCTCCATATTTCTCCAACAATTCTTTCTTTACAGCATTCAGTTTCTCCACATTACGGCCATTGAGTATAAGCCGGTAACCGTTCATGGCAAATTTACGCGCGCAGCCTTCCCCTATTCCCGAGGAGGCTCCGGTGATGAGTACAATCTTCTTTTCCATCATGTTATTAAGTTTTAATATCAATACTGCCAACAAAGGTATTACTTATTATTTTAACTTCATAGGAATAATGAATTTTAGAGTAAGGCGAAAAATCCCGATAAATTATGTAACTTTGCACCCGCTTTTTGAAAGCCCGAGAAACTGTTTTGATTTTATTTCAGCTTTCTTCTGAGATTTGTTTAATTCGTTTGGATAAAGTAAAAGACGCTTATGCAAAAGTCCGATTGCATCATCGGTGTGGAGCACGTATCGAAATTTTTCGGAGATAAGGCCGTGCTGAATGATGTGAATTTGTCTGTCCGTAAGGGCGAGTTTGTAACAATACTGGGACCGTCCGGCTGCGGAAAGACAACTCTGTTGCGCCTCATTGCAGGCTTTCAGACAGCCTCGGAAGGAGTGATAACCATTGCCGGAAAGGACATCACACAGACACCGCCGCACAAGCGTCCGGTAAACACCGTGTTCCAGAAGTACGCCCTCTTCCCCCACCTCAACGTGTTCAACAACATTGCCTTCGGGCTGAAGCTGAAGAAGCTGCCCGGTGCCACCATCGAGAAGAAGGTAAAGCAAGCCCTGCGCATGGTGGGCATGACGGACTATGAAGACCGCGACGTTGATTCCCTCTCCGGCGGACAGCAACAACGTGTTGCCATCGCCCGTGCCATCGTCAACGAACCCGAAGTGCTGCTACTGGACGAACCCCTCGCCGCCCTCGACCTAAAAATGCGCAAAGACATGCAGATGGAGCTGAAAGAGATGCACCAGAAGCTCGGAATCACCTTCGTCTACGTTACCCACGACCAGGAAGAAGCCCTGACTCTGAGCGACACCATCGTCGTGATGAGCGAAGGTCGCATCCAGCAGATAGGTACGCCGACAGACATCTACAACGAACCCATCAACTCTTTCGTTGCCGATTTCATCGGAGAAAGCAACATCTTGAACGGAGTTATGATAAAGGATAAAGCCGTCACCTTCTGCGGACACGAATTTGAATGCGTGGACACGGGATTTGGCGAGCAGATGCAGGTAGACGTAGTGATTCGCCCCGAAGACATCTACATCTTCGATGTATCCGACGCCGCACAGCTGACGGGGACCGTAACCAGCTGCATCTTTAAAGGCGTACACTACGAAATGCTGGTGCAGACGCGCGAAGGCTACGAGCTGATGGTGCAGGACTACCATGCCTTCGAGGCAGGACGCGAAGTCGGCCTGCTGGTGAAACCCTTCGACATCCACGTGATGAAGAAGGAACGCACCTGCAACACCTTCGAGGGAAAGCTGGTGGACGAGACGCACGTAGACTTCCTGGGCTGTAACTTCGAGTGCCTCCCCGTGCAGGGCATCGAGCCGGGCAGCGCCGTGCAAGTGGAAGTAGACTTCCAGCACGTCATCCTCGAAGACAACGAAGAGGACGGCCGTCTGACGGGTGAAGTGAAATTCATCCTCTACAAAGGGAACCATTACCACCTGACCGTGTTTACGGACTGGGACGAAGACATCTTTGTCGACACCAACGACGTGTGGGACGACGGCGACCGCGTAGGTATCACCATCGCCCCTCAAAATATACGGATTGTTCAATCTCTTAATAAGGAAGGAAGTGCTCAATAAGTTATCCCATTTCTTCATGCGCCGGCGCAACTGACGGTACCCTACGCGCTGTTTCTGCTTGTATTTGTCATAGTACCGCTGCTGCTCATCGTGCTCTATGCCTTTACGGACGACGGAGGGGCGTTTACGTTGGCCAACTTCCGCAAGTTCATGATGCACCCCGAAGCGATGAACACGTTTGTCTACTCCATCGGAATAGCCGTTATCACCACGCTGGTCTGCCTGCTGCTGGGCTATCCGGCAGCGTATATCCTGAGCCAGAAGCAATTCAACACCTCACGCACCATGGTGGTGCTGTTCATCCTCCCCATGTGGGTGAATATCTTGATACGTACGCTTGCCACAGTGGCGCTGTTCGACTTCCTGAACCTGCCGCTGGGCGAAGGTGCCCTTGTGTTCGGTATGGTCTACAACTTCCTGCCGTTCATGATATACCCCATTTACAACACCCTTCAGAAGATGGACCACAATCTGATTGAGGCTGCGCAGGACTTGGGAGCCTCTCCTACCCGCGTATTCGGCAAGGTGATTCTGCCGCTCTCCATGCCGGGAGTGATGAGCGGCATAGTGATGGTGTTTATGCCTACGGTCTCCACCTTTGCCATTGCCGAGTTGCTGACAATGAACAACATCAAACTGTTCGGTACTACCGTACAAGAGAATATATATAACGGAATGTGGAACTACGGCGCTGCCTTGTCGCTCATCATGCTGTTGCTGATTGGCGTCACCGCCCTCTTTACCAACGAGGAGGACGGGGCATCGAATGAAAGCGGAGGTGTGATATGATGACACGAATCTTAACCCGCGGCTACTTGTGGCTGCTGCTGGCGTTGCTCTACTCGCCCATCTTAATTATTATGATATTCTCCTTCACGGAGGCAAAGGTGCTGGGCAACTGGACGGGATTCTCCACCAAGCTGTACAGCTCCTTGTTTACGGGCGGGATGCACCACTCGCTGATGAATGCCATCTGGAACACATTCGCCATTGCCCTGCTTGCCGCCACCGCCAGTACGGCGCTGGGCAGCATTGCAGCCATCGGCATCTTCAATCTGCGCTCGCGCACACGGCAGGTAATGAACTTCGCCAATGCCATCCCGATGATGAATGCAGACATTATCACCGGTGTGTCGCTGTTCCTGCTGTTCGTCAGCTTCGGCATATCGCAAGGATTCACCACAGTGGTACTGGCACACATCACTTTCTGCACGCCCTACGTGGTGCTCAGCGTAATGCCCCGGCTCAAAAAGATGAACCAGAATGTCTACGAGGCGGCACTCGACCTGGGCGCCACACCGTTCCAAGCACTGCGCAAGGTTATTCTTCCGGAGATATTTCCGGGTATGATAAGCGGATTCATCCTTGCTTTCACGCTCTCCATCGATGACTTTGCCGTGACCATCTTCACCATCGGCAACCAGGGGCTGGAAACGCTCTCCACCTACATCTACGCCGATGCGCGCAAAGGTGGACTGACGCCGGAACTGCGGCCACTCTCCACCATCATCTTCGTGACGGTGCTGGTGCTGCTGATTGTAATCAACAAGCGGGCCGAACGGACGAAAAACGATTGATGTGAGTGATGAGTTATAAGTTATCAATTGTCAAGAACAAGATGATGAAAAGGATAATAAACATACTGATTCTACTGTGCTGTATCGCATCCCTCTCTTCTTGTGGAAACTCCACAGAAGAGCGCAGCCGTGTACTGAAGATATACAACTGGGCGGACTACATCGATGAAGATGTGCTTGCCGAATTTCCCGACTGGTACAAGCAGCAGACGGGCGAAGACCTCCGTATCATCTACCAGGTGTTCGATATCAACGAAATCATGCTCACCAAGATAGAGCGCGGGCACGAGGACTTCGACGTCGTATGCCCCTCGGAATACATCATCGAACGCATGCTTCGCAAAGACCTCCTGCTACCCATCGACCGCAACTTCGGCCACACGCCGGACTACATCCCCAACGTGTCGCCCTACATTCGCCACGAGCTGAACAAGACCTCGCAACCGGAACGCCAGACCGAGGACTATGCCGTGCCCTACATGTGGGGCACCGCTGGTATCCTCTTCAACAAAAAGTTTATTACCGCCGAAGAGGCCGACACATGGGACATCCTCTGGGACTCCAAAAACCGCGGCAAAATACTGATGAAGGACAGCTACCGCGATGCCTACGGTACCGCCATCATCTACGCCCACGCCCGGGAGCTGGCCGACAGCACCGTCACCGTAGAGCAACTGATGAACGACAACTCCCCGCAGGCCATCGCCCTGGCCGAGCAACGCCTCAAGGAGATGAAACCCAACATCGCCGGCTGGGAAGCCGACTTCGGCAAGGAAATGATGACCAAGAACAAGGCGTGGATTAACTTCACCTGGAGCGGCGACGCCGTCTGGGCCATCGAGGAGGCCGATGCCGTGGGTGTGGAACTGGACTACACCGTCCCCTGCGAAGGCAGCAACATCTGGTACGACGGCTGGGTAATCCCCCGCTACGCCCGCAACGTGAAGGCGGCAAGCTATTTCATCAACTACCTCTGCCAGCCTTCCGTGGCACTGCGCAACATGGATGCCATCGGCTACGTCAGCGCCGTAGCCACACCGGAAATCATGGAGGCCAAGACCGATACCACGCTCGACGTGCACTCCGACCTCAGCTACTTCTTCGGCCCCCTGCCCGGAGCCGACAGCCTGCAGATAGACCCGGTACAATATCCTGACCGCCGAGTAGTGGAACGCTGCGCCATGATACGCGACTTCGGCGACCGCACGGAACTAGTGCTCGAGATGTGGAGCCGCGTGAAAGGTGACAATCTCAACACAGGCATCGTGCTGCTCATCTTCGCCGTTTTCGGTCTGCTCTTCATCTGGCTGGTATATGCCAAGATACGAAAGTACAAGCAGAAACGCCGCCACCGTCTCCGCAGAAAGCGGAAAAGGGGATGAGCAACACATTGTTTACCTAAAAACCCGTCAACGTGCAAGGAACAAAGAATCTGACACAAGGCCCCATCAACCGCCAGCTTTTCACGCTGGCAATGCCTATTATGGCTACCTCGTTCATCCAGATGGCATACAGCCTGACGGACATGGCATGGGTAGGGCGTCTGGGCAGTGAGTCCATGGCTGCAGTAGGTGCGGTAGGCATACTGACGTGGATGTCCGGCTCCATCGCCTTGCTCAATAAAGTGGGCGCCGAAGTCAGCGTAGGCCAGTCCATCGGTGCACGCAGCGAAGAGGACGCACGCAGCTTTGCCTCGCACAACATTACGATTGCCCTGCTCATCTCCGTCTGCTGGGGAGGCCTGCTCTTTCTTTTCGCCCGCCCCATCCTGAACATCTTCGAGCTGAAACAGCATATCACGGACGCCGCCGTGACTTATCTGCGCATCGTGTCGACGGGACTGCCTTTCATCTTTCTCTCCGCTGCCTTTACGGGCATCTACAACGCGGCAGGACGAAGCAAGATTCCGTTCTACATCAGCGGGACGGGACTGATAATGAACATCGTCCTCGACCCTCTGTTCATCTTCGGCTTCGGTTGGGGAACAGTGGGCGCGGCACTTGCCACATGGCTTTCCGAAGCTACAGTATTCGGCATCTTCGTCTACAAACTCCGGGGGAAAAGCGCCGTGCTCGGAGGTTTCTCCTTTATCGTTCCGCTGAAAAAGAAGTACACCCGGCGCATCTTCAAGCTCGGGCTGCCCGTGGCTACGCTGAACACGCTATTTGCCTTCGTCAATATGTTCCTCTCGCGCACCGCCTCGGAGCAGGGAGGACACATCGGACTGATGGCATTCACCACCGGTGGACAAATCGAGGCCATCACCTGGAATACTTCGCAAGGATTCTCCACGGGGCTGAGCACGTTCATCGCCCAGAACTATGCCGCGGGGCAGAAGTCGCGCGTGAAGCAAGCATGGCGCACCACCATGTGGATGACGGGCGTATTCGGAAGCCTCTGCTCACTACTGTTCATCTTCTTCGGCAGCGAGGTGTTCTCTATCTTCGTACCCGAGGCCGAAGCCTACCGTGTGGGTGGAGATTTCCTCCGCATCGACGGCTATTCGCAAATGTTCATGATGATGGAAATTACCATGCAGGGCGTGTTCTACGGACTGGGACGGACAGTGCCGCCTGCCATTGTCAGCATCGGATGCAATTACATGCGTATTCCGGTGGCGTTATTGCTGGTGCACATGGGTATGGGAGTGGATGCCATCTGGTGGGCAGTAAGTGGAACGACCGTTGCCAAAGGTCTTATACTGACAGCCTGGTTCGTCCTCATCAAAAGGAAAATTCTCTAAAAAAGGACAGAACTGGCGAACTTTAGAAAGAAGAATATGGTTATTATATACATAAATTTGCAACATTAAAGATAAAGTCAACTTTTAAAGAAAAAGAGTTATGAAGAAGATGAAATTTACAGTATTACTTTTGTGCGGCGCATTGCTGCTGGGCAGTTGCGGCACAATGAACAACAAGGCCAAAGGTGGAATAATCGGCGGTGGCTCCGGTGCAGCAGCAGGTGCCATTATCGGCGGACTGATAGGTAAAGGCAAGGGGGCAGCCATTGGAGCTGCGGTAGGTGCTGCAGTAGGTACGGGTGCCGGCGTTGCCATCGGACACAAGATGGACAAGAAGGCTGCCGAAGCTGCCAAGATTGAAGGCGCCCAAGTGGAGCAGGTGACGGATGCCAACGGCTTGCCGGCTGTCAAAGTATCCTTTGCGGCAGGTATTCTTTTCGGCTTCAACTCCGCAGCACTGAGCAACGAGGCAAAGGCTTCCCTGCGCGAACTCGCACAGATTCTGAAGGAAGACCCGACAACCGATATCGCCATCATCGGCCATACCGACAAAGTGGGTACTTACGAAGCCAATATGAAAGTTTCCAAGAACCGCGCCTATGCCGTAGAGAACTATTTGCAGGATTGCGGCGTATCTCCGGCCCAGTTCAAGAAAGTGGAAGGCGTGGGATACAACGAATACGACGAAAGTCTGTCTGCCGACCAGAACCGACGCGTAGAGGTATATATGTATGCCAGCGAACAGATGATTAAGAATGCGGAGGCAGCTAATTAATATGGTAAAGTGATTAATGTGTTAATGTGCCAATATGCATATTGGCACATTAACACATTAATCACATTGGCACTCTCTCCATGAAACTCCCGAAGCCTTTGCGGTTCCTCCGCAACATCATATTATTCTTCTTTATTTCCACTATCCTAGCGGTAGTGGCTTATCGTTTTGTACCCGTCTACATCACGCCACTGATGGTTATTCGCAGCGTGCAACAGGTCTTTAAGGGTGAAAGTCCATGCTGGCACCACACTTGGGTATCTTCCGACAAGATATCCCCTCACCTGCCTATGGCCGTCATTGCCTCGGAAGACAACCGGTTTGCCACACACAACGGATTCGATTTCATCGAGATACAGAAAGCGATAAAGGAGAATGAAACAAGAAAACGGAAACGGGGCGCAAGCACCATCAGCCAGCAGACGGCAAAGAATGTATTCCTATGGCCCCAGTCTTCCTGGGTACGTAAAGGACTGGAAGTCTACTTCACCGTACTGATAGAATTCTTCTGGTCCAAAGAACGTATCATGGAGGTCTATCTCAACTCCATCGAAATGGGAAAAGGCATCTATGGCGCACAAGCTGCCGCCAAATACAAGTTCAAGACTACAGCAGCCAAGCTCTCTGCCGGACAGTGCGCACTAATAGCGGCAACATTGCCCAACCCCATACGCTTCGACTCAGCACACCCCTCCCCTTACATAAAGAAAAGGCAAGGACAGATTCTACGATTGATGAAACTGGTACCCAAATTCCAGCTAAATGAGAAGCGGACAAAAGAATAAGAAGAGGATGTATCAAAACAGTTAATAGCACACAGATGACACATCCTCCTTTAATTTTTAATTCTTAATTTTTAATTAATACGCGTGTCCTCCCTCTTCCATCTCCTTCGCATCAATCTTGCGATTGTCGATACTGCGCCAAGCGTAGAAGATGTAGGCAAGAACGAAAGGAACAAGGATAGAGACATAAGCCATAACCTTCAGTGTGAACTGGCTCGAGCAACTGTTTGCCAACGTGAGTGAGCTTTGCAGGTCGTGGGTAGAAGGATAATAGGCCGTATTGTTATAGCCTGCCACAAGCAGCAGTGCCAATACCGTAAGCACCGTCCCTGCACCGGCAAACCAGATACCCTTGTCGAATGCCGGCTTCCACAGCGTGCGGATAATGCCCCAGAGCACAGCCACCACACCAACCAGGAATACAAGCAGCACTACCGGCATCTGCAGGAAGTTCGTCAGATACTTGTAAGGTTCCATGAACACCTCTCCCGTTTCCGGGCGTACAGCATAGCCGTCGGCAAGCAGCGTGCGGATGACGAAGGCCAGGAAGAATACCAGGAACAACGCCGTATTTCCCCAAAGTGCCCGGCGGCAGCGTTTCACCAAATCATCCTCATTGATATTATTAATAAAATAAAGCGCTCCCAAGATACGTGCCAGGAAGAACACAGCCAGCCCCAGCACCACATTCCACGGATTAAGCAACGCATCCAACCCATGCCAGCCGTTAGCCCATTGACTGATAACCGGCATTGCCGCATCTGCGATATTCCCTTTATTGATATAGAAATTAGACCCCGTGAAGAACGTGGCCACTGCCCCACCCAGCAATACCGGACCTACCACTCCGTTTATCACCAAGAACGTGCGATACGTTGTCTTGCCCAGCAGATTTCCCGCCTTCCTCTGAAACTCATAGCTGACAGCCTGCAACACAAAGCTGAACAGAATAATCATCCACAACCAATAAGCTCCTCCGAAACTGGTACTATAGAACAACGGAAACGAAGCAAAGAACGCGCCTCCAAACGTGACAAGCGTTGTAAACGTGAACTCCCACTTCCGTCCCGTAGAATTAATCATCATCTTCTTCTGCTCCTCCGTCTTCCCCAGACAGAACAGAAGCGAATTACCTCCCTGCACGAACAGCAGGAATACCAGTAGTGCTCCCAGCAAGGAGACTACAAACCACCAATAGTGTTGAAGAAATATATAAGCATTCATTGTGAGTTATGAGTTATAAGTTATGAGTTATGTGACGGTGTGTGCGTTTCGGTTTCAGGACCTTTGCGAATAGCCTTCAGCATAATTCCCACCTCAGCAATCAGCATGACAGTGAAAAGTACCAGGAAAATAAAGAACGTGGTCTGCACGGAGCCTACATCCAGCTTAGAGATGGCGGCACTCGTGGGCAGCATATCTTGGATGGCCCACGGCTGACGACCACACTCGGCAACCACCCATCCGGCTTGTCCGGCCAGATAGCCCAGCGGAATGGTGAGCATAGCCACCCAATGCATCCATGGCATCCGCGACAAGTCTTTCTTATAGGCCAGGAACAGCACCACAATAAAGAAGAGGATGAAGTATCCACCCAACATCACCATCACACGAAACATGTAGAACGTAAGGGGCACATTGGGCACCAGCTCGTTCACGTCCTTGATATAACCGTAACCGAAATAGGCTACATTATCTTTCAACACTTTGGCAGCCACCTCTGCATCCGCCTCATTGCCCGCAGCCTTGGCTGCACGATAGGCGGCAAACGCACCGATAGCCGTTTTTCCTTTTTCTATTTTCTCCTCTGCTGAAAGCGCTACAGTACCGTCCTTCAACGGGTATCCGCCTTTCAGCAGGTCATTGATGCCGGGAACAAAAGCATCCATCTTGCGCTCGGCAAGCAACGACAGCATCTTAGGGATTTCCACACGGAAAAGGAATGGGTCTACTCCGTCCTGCGGCGTCTGCTTGGCAGGATTCAGCAGCCCGAACGCTACTAATCCGGCACCTTGCCGCCCTTCATAATAGCCTTCCATAGCAGCCAGCTTCATCGGCTGCTTTTGCGCCACCTGATAGCCTGAGCCATCGCCCGTCCAGGCAGACAGCACGGCGGCACACAGACCTACCCATGCAGCAATCTTTACACTTGCCAGCGCAAATTTCTTCTCGCGCTTCTTCCACAGATACCAGCAGCTTACACCTACTACAAACACGGCAGCCAGCACCCAGCCGGACAGCACGCTATGGAAGAACTTATTGACAGCCATCGGCGAAGTTGCCACAGCCCAGAAGTCCACCATCTCGTTGCGTGCCGTATCGGGATTGAACTCCATACCTACGGGATTCTGCATCCACGCATTGGCAACCAGAATCCACCAGGCAGAAATCGTGGCGCCCAGCCCCGTGAGCCAAGTAGATGCCAGATGGAAACGCTTGCTCACCTTATCCCAGCCGAAGAACATGACGGCGATAAACGTTGCTTCCATAAAGAAAGCCAAAATACCCTCGATGGCAAGCGGCGCACCGAAGATGTCGCCCACAAACCAACTGTAATTACTCCAATTCGTACCGAATTCAAATTCCAGAATGATACCGGTTGCCACACCAATAGCAAAGTTGATACCGAAAATCTTCATCCAGAATTTGGCAGTACGTTTCCAAAATTCGTCACCCGTACGGTAGTACGCTGTCTCCATGATGCCCATAATTACCGCCAGTCCAAGTGTCAGCGGCACAAAAATCCAGTGATAGATGGCGGTCAAGGCAAATTGGGCTCTCGACCAGTCAATCAGGGAAGTGTCAATGTGTCCAAGCATAAGAATCAAGTTATGAGTTATAAGTTATGAGTTATTAAGTTTTTAAGTTATCGGGTAAGAACAGAGAGACACGGAGAATTTATAAGGGCAAGGAAATAAACTCTGTGTCTCCGTGTTTAGTCGCCCAGACTCCGATGGATAAGCTCATTACTGACATAGCCTTCCTTGTCATCGCCCACCACGGGGGTATTCAGAAACCGTGGGAAGAAGAAAAGGCGGAGAATGAAAAACATGATGAACAACTTCACAAGAATGATAAGCCACAAAGTACGCCCTAACGTCATACTTCGAAAACCTTCCAAATAAAAACGCCAAATGTTTACCGCAGTCTGTTTCATGCCGATAAAATTATAATGATTACAAATATAAAATACTTTTATATAAAGAACAAATAAAAAGGTGAAAAGTTGAACAGAAAAAAGACTTCTCCCATTCATCGGTACAAAAAAGATTTTAGGCGAGGAAAATTCACTCAACGTCTATCACTTTTGCAATCCTTTCTCCACCCCACTACATTTGCAAATGTAAAACCATAGAATAACGAAGATATGACGAACGTAAAAAGATTGACAGTGATAGCGCTATGTATGGCAAGCTGCATGGGAGTGGCCGCCCAAAACGGCACTTCCACGCAGATACCCGGCAGTTCCGAGCAGCCAGCCGACAGCCTGCCCACCCAATGGGACTTGCAAGCGTGCATCGACTATGCCTTGCAGCAAAACATCACCATCCGCAAGAACCGCCTCAACGCGGAAAGTGCCCAGGTAGATGTAAAAACCGCCCGGGCCGCCCTCTTCCCCAGCCTTTCGGCCAATGTGAGCCAGCGTGTCGTGAATCGCCCGAAGAGCGAGACAAACACCATCATTGACGGCGACAACATCACCAGCAGCCAGAGCAAGACTTCCTATAACGGCAGCTACGGCATCGATGCCAACTGGACCCTCTACAACGGCGGGAAACGCCTCAACACCATCAAACAACAGCAACTGAACAACCGCATTGCCGAACTTAGCGTAGCACAGAGCGAGAACAGCATCGAAGAAAGTATCGCACAAACCTACGTACAGATACTCTACGCCGCCGAAGCCGTGAAAGTGAACGAATCGACCCTGGAAGTGAGCCAGGCCGAATGCGAACGCGCCCGCCAACTTCTCGAAGCAGGAAGCATAGCCAAAAGCGACCTGGCACAACTGGAAGCGCAAGTGAGTACCGACAAGTACCAGCTGGTGACAGCACAAGCCACCCTGCAAGACTACAAACTACAACTGAAACAACTCCTGGAACTGGACGGCGAATCCGAGATGAACCTCTACATCCCCACACTCGGCACGGAAAACGTACTGGCACCCCTGCCCACCAAAACGGACGTTTACCGTTCTGCCCTCGTGCTCCGTCCGGAAATAGAAGCCGGCAAACTGAATATACAAACATCCGACCTCGACATCAAAATTGCCCGCGCTGGCTATCTGCCTACGCTGAGCCTCAGCGCCGGCATCGGAACCAGCCATGCCAACGGCAATGACTTCACCTTCAGCGAGCAAGTCAAACAGAACTGGAACAACTCGCTGGGCTTCACCGTAAGCGTGCCTATCTTCAGCAACCGGCAGACCAAGAGTGCCGTAGAGAAAGCCAAGATTCAGAAGCAGACCAGCGAACTGGACCTGCTGGACGACCAAAAAACGCTGTACAAGACCATCGAAACCCTCTGGCTCGATGCCAACAGCGCCCAGCAGCGCTACGCCGCCGCCACAGAGAAACTGAAAAGTACGCAGACCAGCTATGAACTGATTCAAGAGCAGTTCAACCTGGGCATGAAGAATACCGTGGAACTGCTGACTGAGAAGAATAATCTGCTCAACGCACAGCAGGAGACACTGCAAGCCAAATACATGGCCATACTGAATATGCAGCTACTGAAGTTTTATCAAGGAGAAAAAATCGAATTATAATACCTTATATATATATGAACAAAAAAAGAATCATCCTCATTGCCGTAGCTGCCGTAATCATAGTGGGCGGCGGCGTATGGCTCTTCGGTGGTGCCAAGGCCAAGCACAAGGTGACCTACGCCACAGCAACCATCCATAAAGGCGAGATTTCCGAATCCGTAACCGCCACGGGGACCATCGAACCGGTGACGGAAGTGGAAGTGGGTACCCAGGTGAGCGGTATCATCGACAAGATTCATGTAGACTACAATTCCGTAGTAACCAAAGGCCAACTCATTGCCGAGATGGACCGCGTGACACTGCAAAGCGAACTTGCCTCGCAACGCGCCGCCTACAACGGTGCAAAGGCCGAATACGAGTACCAGAAAAAACTCTACGAGCGCAACAAGACGCTGAACGAAAAGCAGCTCATCGCCGCCACGGACTATGAGCAGTCCGTCTATAACTACGAGAAGGCCAAGAGCAACTACGAAAGCAGCCAGGCATCACTGGCAAAGGCTGAACGCAACCTCTCCTACGCCACCATCACCTCTCCCATCGACGGCGTTGTCATCAGCCGCGACGTGGAAGAAGGACAGACAGTAGCTTCCGGTTTTGAAACCCCGACCCTCTTCACCATCGCTGCCGACCTGACACAGATGCAGGTTGTGGCCGACGTGGACGAAGCGGACATAGGCGGTGTGGAAGAGGGACAGCGCGCCACGTTTACCGTAGATGCCTACCCGAATGACGTGTTCGAAGGAGTGGTCACACAAATTCGTCTGGGAGATGCCAGCTCAAGCAGCACGTCGAGCACCAGCACCAGCACGGTTGTGACCTACGAAGTAGTCATCTCCGCCCACAACCCGGACCTGAAACTGAAACCACGCCTGACAGCCAACGTCACCATCTTCACCCTCGACCGCAAAGACGTACTGTGCGCTCCTGCCCGTGCCCTGCGCTTCAACCCCGAAAAACCGCTTATCGGCGACAATGATATCGTGAAGGATTGCGAAGGGGAACATAAACTCTGGACCCGCGAAGGCAACACCTTTACCGCCCATCCGGTGAAGATAGGTATCTCCAACGGAGTCAACACGGAAATTATCAGCGGCATTAACGAAGGTACCGTAGTGGTGACCGAAGCCAACATCGGCAGCATGCCCGGCAGCGGCGCTCCGGACATGGGCCAGGAAGCTCCCGGAGGTGAGAAGAGTCCGTTCATGCCTGGCCCTCCGGGAAGTAAGAAGAAGAGCGGAAAATAATACAAAAAAAGAATTATGAATAAAGCAGTCATTGAACTTCAAAATATCAAACGCAACTTCCAAGTGGGGGACGAAACCGTGCATGCCCTGCGCGGCGTCTCGTTCACCATCCGTGAAGGCGAGTTTGTCACCATCATGGGTACATCGGGCTCCGGAAAGTCGACTTTGCTGAATACCCTGGGCTGCCTAGATACTCCCACCAGCGGCGAATACCTGCTGGATGGCATATCCGTACGCACCATGAGCAAGCCTCAACGCGCCGTACTACGCAACCGTAAAATCGGCTTCGTATTCCAGAGTTACAACCTGCTGCCCAAAACCACTGCCGTGGAAAATGTGGAGCTACCGCTGATGTATAACTCCTCCGTCTCGGCTTCCGAAAGGCGGAGACGTGCCATCGAAGCCCTGCAAGCCGTGGGGCTGGGCGACCGACTGGAACATAAGTCCAATCAGATGTCCGGCGGTCAGATGCAACGCGTAGCCATCGCCCGCGCCTTGGTGAACAATCCCGCCGTTATCCTGGCAGACGAAGCTACGGGTAACCTGGACACCCGTACTTCTTTCGAGATTCTGGTACTGTTCCAAAAGCTGCATGCCGAAGGACGCACGATCATATTTGTCACCCACAACCCCGAAATAGCTCAGTACAGTAGCCGCAACATCGTGCTGCGCGACGGACAAATCAAGGACGACACCATCAACACCCAAATCCAGAATGCAGCCGAAGCCCTGGCAGCATTGCCTAAACAAGAGGAGGAGGAATGAGGGATAAGGGATTAAGGATTAGGGATTAATTTTAAACTTTCCATTAAAACGATATGAACGGAACAAACCTTTTCAAAATAGCCTTGCGAGCCTTGAACAACAACAAGCTGCGCGCATTCCTCACCATGCTGGGCATCATCATCGGCGTGGCGTCCGTCATCACGATGCTTGCCATCGGACAAGGTTCGAAGAAAAGCATCCAGGCGCAAATCTCCGAGATGGGCTCCAACATGATTATGATTCACCCCGGTGCCGACATGCGCGGCGGTGTCCGCCAAGACCCCAGCGCCATGCAGACCTTGAAGCTGACCGACTACGAAGCCCTGCGAAACGAAACCAACTTTCTGGCTGCCGTCAGCCCCAATGTCTCCTCCAGCGGGCAGCTCATCGCGGGCAACAACAACTACCCCTCCTCCGTGAGCGGCGTGGGCACGGACTATCTCGAAATCCGGCAGCTCAGCGTGGAGAACGGCGAGATGTTTACCGAAGCCGACATACAGACCTCTGCCAAGGTGTGCGTCATCGGAAAGACCATCCAAGACAACCTCTTTCCCGGAGGAGAGGACCCTGTGGGACGTATCATCCGCTTCAACCAAGTGCCCTTCCGCGTGGTGGGCGTGCTGAAGTCCAAAGGCTACAACTCCATGGGCATGGACCAGGACGACGTAGTGCTTGCCCCTTACAGCACCGTGATGAAACGCCTGCTGGCACAGACCTACCTTAGCGGTATCTTCGCCTCCGCCCTCACCGAGGACATGACGGACAATGCCACCAACGAAATCACCGAGATACTGCGCCGCAACCACAAGCTGAAGGAGAGTGACGACGACGACTTCACCATTCGCAGCCAGCAGGAACTCAGCACCATGCTGAACTCCACCACCGACCTGATGACCACGCTGCTTGCCTGCATAGCCGGCATTTCGCTCGTAGTGGGCGGCATCGGCATTATGAACATCATGTACGTATCGGTGACGGAACGCACGCGCGAAATCGGCCTGCGCATGAGTGTAGGCGCCCGCGGTGTCGACATCTTGAGCCAGTTCCTCATCGAAGCTATCCTCATCAGCATCACCGGAGGCATCATCGGCGTCATCATCGGATGCGGAGCCAGCTGGATAGTGAAGAGCGTTGCCCACTGGCCTATCTACATCCAGGCATGGAGTGTATTCCTCTCCTTCGCCGTTTGTACGGTCACCGGTGTGTTCTTCGGCTGGTATCCGGCCAAGAAGGCGGCGGACCTCGACCCGATAGAGGCCATACGCTACGAATAACCTTTTCTCCCTTGCCGGAAGTTAGCCAAATAGTTCTTAAGTATTAGGAAAAAAGTTTCCGGCAATAGGGAAAAAAGTTATGCGAAACCAAGGATAATCTCTATCCCAAGCCTTGGGATAGACATCCGCAAGCTTGGGATACATATCCGCAACCTGGAAACGCTTATCCGCAACCTGCGAACAGAGATTTGCTTCGCAGGCAGCGGATATTTCCAATATCCACCTAAAATCCGTATCTTTGTATCATGATGAAACAACAGCTCCCTAACCCACGCCGCCGCGGCATCGAAACCCTGATACACATCATTGTCTGGGGTATCGTCATCGGTTTCCCCTTTCTGATGATGACACGCAGCGGCTTCAATATCAGCCTTGCGGACTATCTGCGCCACGGTAGCAGCAGTACCCTCTCATTCTTCCTTGTATTCTACATCAACTACTGCCTCCTCATTCCCCGCTACTTGTTCGAGGGACGCATCCGGCAGTATCTCCTGCTGAACACACTGCTCATCATCTGCATTACCACCGGCGCCCACCTTTGGCAAGAATACACATTCCAAAACCATATGCGCGGCGATGATGACGGTCAGCACATGGGGCCTCCCAAATGGATATTCATCTTGCGCGACGTCTCGACCATGATTCTCACCGCCGGCCTCAGCGCTGCCATCAAGCTGAGCCGCCGCTGGGCGCAGATGGACGCCGCCCGCCGCGAAGCCGAGAAAAGCCGCACGGAATCCGAGTTGAAGAACCTGCGCAACCAGCTCAACCCGCACTTCCTGCTCAATACGCTGAACAACATCTACGCCCTCATCGCCTTCGATGCCGACAAGGCACAGACTGCCGTGCAGGAACTGAGCCGACTGCTGCGCCATGTGCTGTATGACAATCAGCAGAACTTCGTCACCCTGGACAAGGAGATGGACTTCATCCGCAACTACATCGAACTAATGCGCATCCGCCTCTCCGCCAACGTCCGTGTGGAAACAAAGATAGACGTCCGACCGGACAGCCGTACGGAAATAGCTCCGCTCATCTTTATTTCCCTCATAGAGAATGCCTTCAAGCATGGCATCTCCCCCACCGAGCCCAGCTTTATCCGTATCCACTTCAGTGAAAGCCCCGGAGAGATACATTGCGAAATAACCAACAGCTATCATCCCAAAAGCGTGGCAGACAAGAGTGGAAGCGGCATCGGGTTGGAACAAGTGCGCAAGCGTCTGGAGCTGACCTATCCCGGCCATTACGACTGGCAGCAAGGAGTGAGTGAGGACATGAAAGAGTATAAATCTATTTTAATTATAAAGATATGAATCTGAAGTGCGCCATTGTAGACGACGAGCCCCTCGCCCTGGGGTTGCTGGAAAGCTACGTCAACAAGACCCCGTTTCTGGAGTTGGTCGGTAAATACTCCAGTGCCGTACAAGCCATCAAGGAGTTGCCCGAGAAGCACATCGACCTGCTTTTCCTCGACATCCAGATGCCCGAACTGAACGGACTGGAATTTTCGAAGATGGTCGATTCCGGCACCCGCATTGTCTTTACCACCGCCTTCGACCAGTATGCCATAGACGGCTACAAAGTCAATGCGCTGGACTACCTGCTGAAACCCATCTCCTACGTCGACTTTCTGCAGGCTGCCAACAAGGCTGTGCAATGGTTTGAATTGCTGCAACAGCCCAAGGAAGAGATTCAGAGCATCTTCGTAAAAAGCGAGTATAAGCTGGTGCAAATCGAATTGAGTAAAATTCTGTACATAGAGGGGCTGAAAGACTATCTCAAAATCTACGAGGAGGATTCTCCCAAGCCTATCCTGTCTCTCATGAGCATGAAGGCAATGGAGGAACTTCTGCCTGCCTCGCGTTTCATGCGCGTCCACCGTTCCTACATTGTTCAGAAGAATAAAATACGTATTATAGACCGTGGCCGCATCGTGTTCGGAAAGAACTACATCCCGATAAGCGACAGCTATAAACTGGCTTTTCAAGAATTTTTAGACCAAAGAAGCTAAAAAAATCGACCAATCCGTCGATAAAATCGGAAAAACCGTCGATTTATTATAGAATCTTTTTGCATATTAAAATATGTTTTTTTATCTTTGCACCGAACAGATAGGAGTTGTGAAACTCCCCCAATAGAATAGTTTAGTTAAGTCTAGTTTAGTTTTTGTGTGAAGCACTTCCTCCGTAAGCGAACGTTGGAAGTGCTTTTTACATATCAACACTATTTAATCCACAAGCAGAAAAATTATCAAAGCAAATTTAAAAAACTATATATAACTACATATCAAACACCAACATAACATTCATTTTCTTATCTTTAATACAGAAACAAGTGGGCACGCATGTTTTATGATTTTACTAATCACATCTGTATAATGTTAGTTTCGCGACAACCATTATACGGTAATAATCTTGTAAATTATGGAAATCAAGAAAACATCCAAAGCAAGCCTGGAAAACAAGAAGTCAAGTTGGCTACTTGTAGGTTATGTAATTGTGCTGGTCTTCATGTTCGTTGCATTTGAATGGTCGAAGCGTGATGTTAGGATTGACATGAGCGGTGCTATTACCGAGAACGTATTTGAGCAGGAAATTGAAATTCCTATCACGGAGCAACCCGGATTAGTAGCTCCGCCACCCCCTCAAGCTCCTGCAATTGCCGAGGTATTGACAATTGTGGATGATAATGACAATGTGAAAGAAACAGCCATTGCCTCTTCCGAAGAAATCGGTGAAGCTGTAATCATCAAACCCATATCTCCAACCGTAGATGAAGAGATTCCGGTAGAGGAGATGAAGAGATTCCGGTAGAGGATGAGATTTTTGAAGTTGTAGAGAAGAATCCCGAGTTTTCTTATAATGGCATGAGTCTGATGCAATATCTGGGTAAGAGTATAAAATACCCGACTATTGCACAAGAGACCGGAACCCAGGGGCGCGTAATAGTACAATTCGTTGTCAACAAAGACGGCAGCATCGTAGATGTAAAAGTAGTAAGAGGCGTAGATCCCTATCTGGACAAAGAAGCTATCCGTGTGATTTCCACCATGCCCAAATGGAAACCCGGTGAGCAACGAGGCAAACCGGTCCGTTGTAAATTCACAGTTCCCGTAATGTTTAAATTACAATAGCAGACATGCCAGTGTCCACTTTCCACTTGTCTCCATAAGGTAATCTCCAATATCCGAGGGTGTGTCGAAACTGGTATTCACCACAGATTACACAGATTTGCACAGATAAGCATCTTTGATTATCAGTAGATTAAGCTCATTCTGTGTTAATCCGTGTAATCTGTGGTGAATTTTGACACACCCCCATTTTTTTAAGTATCAACACAGCCATTTCCTTCTTCCATATTTTTCTTTCCACAGAAAAACAAAAACATTCAGCCCTCTCAGACTGTTACATAGAAAAACAATATATCACTCCTGATAAAACCACACGATAATGAAATCACAACTCTTTGACATCAGAAGAGAATATAAGAAAGGCAGGCTGACACCGGGTAACCTCAACGACAATCCCTTTGAGCAATTCGACCATTGGCTGAACGATGCTATCCATAGTGATGAGTACGAGCCCACCGCCATGACGGTAGCTACAGTCTCGACAGACGGGCATCCTTCTACACGCACAGTGTTGCTGAAAGGGGTGGAAAATGGCCGTTTCATCTTCTTCACCAACTACGAAAGCAGGAAAGGCCGGCAACTGACTGCAAATCCGTATATATCCTTATCTTTCGTATGGCACAAACTGGAAAGGCAAATACACATTGAAGGAAAAGCTGAAAGATGCGCTCCTGCCGATTCTGACGCCTATTTTGCAAGCAGGCCTTACAAAAGTAAAATCGGGGCGAGGATTTCACCCCAAAGTCACGTCATCGGCAGCCGTATGGAGATAATGCGCGCGTTCGTCCGCGAAGCGGCAACATGGATAGGGCAAAGTATCAAACGTCCCGACAACTGGGGAGGTTTTGCCGTCACCCCTTTCCGTTTTGAATTCTGGCAAGGACGGGAAAGCAGGCTACACGACCGTTTCCTCTATTCCCAACAAGCGGATGGCAGCTGGAAAAAGGAGAGGCTGGCTCCCTAAATACGGACAGGGAAACACTTCTCATCACAAATAAATCTTAAAAGGAGGAACAAAGCCACAGAAACGCTGTTTGAAGGGGAAACTCTAAAAACGATAACAGTTATGAATTACGGTATCAGTATTCTTTTCAGGGCTATACCCTTGTTGATGGCCCTTTTCTGTTTCGGCTACGGAGCCTTTGTGCTCCACGAAGGACTGGATTCGGCAAAATTTGTGGCCGGTCCGGTAGTATTTTCCTTAGGGATGATTTGCATTGCCTTGTTCGCCACAGCGGCAACAATCATTAGACAAATTATTCATACCTACAATCCGATAGCCAGATACGCACTTCCGGTTATTGGTTACCTGGCAGCCGTACTCACAGTAATCTATGGTTGGAATTATATGCACGAAGCTGCCACGGCAAGCAATTTCGTGGCAGGACACGTGATTTGCGGAGTCGGTTTCATCACAGCTTGTGTAGCTACCACAGCCACAGCCTCCACCCGCTTCACCCTCATTCCCGCCAACTCGGAACGTACCGACCAGCTACAACCTGCCGATGCATTCAATTCCTCCCAGGGATATATCCTGATAGCAGTTGCCACCCTTATGGCAGTAATGGCATGGATATGGGCCTTCTGGCTATTGTCAAAAAGCAGCGAGCACAATGCATATTATGTAGCAGGCCATGTCATGGCAGGACTTGCTTGTATCTGTTCCAGCTTGGTGGCGCTGGTTGCAACCATCGTCCGCCAGATACGCAACAACTATACAAAGTCTGAACGGAAACGGTGGCCGGCCCTTGTTTTGATAATGGGCAGCATCAGCATTCTCTGGGGACTTCTGGTCTTGGCCAACAGCAATCCGGCACTCTCCTCCACAGGATATATTATGATAGGCCTGGGACTGGTATGCTACAGCATTTCCAGCAAAGTCATCCTGCTTGCCGCCATCTGGCGGAACACTTTCAAGCTGGCCAACCGCATCCCGCTGATTCCGGTCTTCACGGCCCTGGCTTGTCTGTTTCTCTCCGCCTTTCTGTTTGAGATGGCAAGCCTGCACAATGCCTATTTTGTCCCTGCACGCGTACTGGCCGGTTTGGGAGGCATCTGCTTTACATTATTCTCCATCGTAAGCATTCTGGAGAGCGGTACATCTAAGTAGACATTTTCCCGCCATTGGCCTGAGCATCGAGGAACAATTCCACACGCTCGGCATGGTGGGCCACATAAGCTGCCGGACCGGTATCCCCAGAATCAAGAATATCGCGGACCACATCCGCCTTATTCTTGCCGGTAACAAAGAAAATAAGATTCTTCGCAGCAAACAAAAGGCAGCCGGTCATGGCTATGCGTTTCTGCCCATTATAGGGATTGACACTCACCTCATAAGGATGAAAGGAAGAAAGCAGATATTCCTGCCCCGGAAAGATAGAGGAGGTATGCCCGTCGTCTCCAGCACCGAGCAAAACAACATCGAAGGCCGGGAAACCACCCCAAAGCGGAACCGTGCGGCAAACCAGCGTCGAATAGTTATTTGCTTCAATCTCCGGGCGGTTCACTCCATAAATAGGGTAAACGTATTCATCGGGCATGCCTACTTCGTCCAACAGCAAACGGCGCATGGTACCATAATTGCTCTCATAATCCTCTGCCGGCACACACCGTTCATCCACCCAATAAATCCGCATCCGCATCCAAGGAGTCACCTCCTTGTACTCGTTAGCCCAAATGTCAAACATCAACGAAGGAGTACTCCCCCCGCTGAATGCAAAATAAAAGGTCTTTTCCGGCTCACGCTCCATCATCGCAATCAAATGTTCAATCAACGCATGTGCCGTAGCTGTAGCCGAATGGTAAACATAACTTTTCATAACTCGCAATATTCATCTGTATTAGTCAAATTCTTACACGGATTGGTCCACTCAGCACCATGTTCGTGCATCATCGCTTCACTTTCCAAAGGTCCCCATGTACCTACGGGATACCCATATAAAGGAGCATCCGTATGCTCTTTCCAATAGCGCAACACGGGATCGAAAAAGCGCCATGAAGCCTCTACCGCGTCGCTGCGGGTAAAGAGTGTAGGGTCACCTTGTATGCAGTCCTCTATCAGACGGGCATAGGCATCGCCGGTAGGCAGCCCGCCCAACTGGTCATAACTGAAGTCCATCATCACCTGCTTCACGTCAAATCCCGGTCCGGGAGTCTTCATGCCGAATTTCAGCACAATGCCTTCATTGGGTTGCAGGCGGAGAATCAGCTTATTCGCGCGGGGACAATGTCCACCCTCGCAACGAAACATCTGATGGGGCGTCTCACGGAAATGTACAACAATCTCAGTCACCTTTGTCGGCATTTGTTTGCCGGTACGGATATAGAAAGGAACACCCTTCCACCGCCAGTTGTTAATACCGATTTTCATGGCAATATACGTTTCGGTACGCGAATCAGGTGCCACGTTCTTCTCTTCCCTATACCCGGCTTTCGAGCCCGAAGCCGTATATTGTCCGCGGACAATGTGTTCCTCCAAATCCTCCTCTGTCAAGGGGGCCAATGACTCATAGACCTTCACCACCTCGTTGCGGAAATTATCGGCATTGAAAACGGCAGGCGGTTCCAATGCAGTGAGCGCCACAAGCTGTATGAGGTGGTTTTGTACCATATCGCGCAGGGCTCCGGCACCTTCATAGAATCCGCCACGTCCTTCGATACCCAGATTCTCTACGGCTGTAATCTCCACATAGTCTATATAATTACGGTTCCATAGCGGTTCGAAGATTCCGTTGGCAAAACGGAAGGCGAGAATGTTCTGCGCCGTTTCCTTACCCAAAAAATGGTCGATGCGGTAAATCTGATGCTCCTTGAAAACGGAAGCATAAATGCTATTCAGCTTTCTGGCTGACTCCAAATCGTAACCGAACGGCTTTTCAACGATGATACGCGTATCAGGACGGTTCAGACCGGCCGCCTTCAAGTGCAAGGGAATGACACCGTACAAGGAAGGTGGAGTAGCCAGATAGAACAGCAGGTTGTCCGGTTTCTGCTCACCGGTAAACTCTTGTAAACGTCCGTCCAGCAGATGATAGCCTTCAACCTCGGCGGGATCCAATGTCTGGTAATGCAGATGACTGCAAAAATCCCTCATTTTATCTTCCACCTGCTCTTTGGAAGCTACGAACTTACTCAATTCACTCATTATATATTCTTGGTAACGGGCATCCGTATACTCGGTGCGTCCTATCCCCAGAATGGAGAATCCTTCCGGCAACCGCCCGCCACTATATAAAGTATAGAGCGCCGGCATCAGTTTGCGCTTCGTCAAGTCACCTGAAGCGCCGAATATAACAATCACTAATTTATTCATCATCTTCTCCCCCTTTCTCACACATTGTACGTACCCGATTTCGTATCTCCTCCGTGTCCCGTCCAATTTTCATGGAAAAACTGTCCACGCAACTCGTCTGTCCTTTCAAAGGTATGCGCACCAAAATAGTCACGTTGCGCCTGAATCATATTGGCAGGCAACTTGGCAGACACCAGCGAATAGAAATAATTCAAGGCGGACGAGAATGCAGGCACCGGAAGTTCCTCTTTCATGGATTGTGCCACCAGATGTTTCCAGCCGGAAAGCAACAGCTGCATTTCATTTTTGAAATAAGGAGCCAACAGCAGATGTTTGGGCTTGTCTTTTGCCTCGAAAGCCGTAGCTATGTCGTTCAGGAAAATACTACGGATGATGCAGCCGCCCCGCCACATGCGGGCGATGGATGCCAAATCGAGGTTCCAGGCAAAAGCGTCGGATGCACGCTGCAACACGGCGAATCCCTGAGCATATGACACTAATTTGGAAGCATAGAGTGCGGAATAGATATCCTTCACCATCTCCGACTTGTTGTACACCGCCTGCGAGCGTCGGCATACAAATTGCTTGGAAGCCGTTTCACGCAAGCCCTTCTGTGCCGACAAACTACGTTCGAACACAGCCGTAGCAATCAGCCCCAACGGCATGCCCAGCTCCATCGCATTGATAACGGACCACTTGCCCGTACCTTTCTGTCCGGCGGTATCCAATATCTTATCTATCAGGTAACCTCCTGATTTGTCCTTATGACGCAGTATGTTGGCGGTAATTTCAATGAGATAGCTACGCAACTTACCCTCATTCCAATCAGCAAAGATTTCCGCCATCTGTCCATTGTCCAGACCAAGCAGATTCTTCATCACCCAATAAGCTTCGGCAATAAGCTGCATATCTCCATATTCGATACCGTTATGTATCATCTTGACGAAATGACCGGAACCGGCAGGACCAATCCACTGGCAGCACGGAGTACCGTCAGATGCTTTTGCCGCAATACTCTGCAGGATAGGCTTCACCTCAGGCCAGGCACTTTCAGATCCTCCGGGCATGATAGACGCGCCGTTCAGCGCTCCTTCCTCTCCACCGGAAACTCCAGCTCCCACAAAACGGAAGCCTTTCTTTTCGGCCAATGCCACACGCCGGTTGGTGTCCTCATAATTGGAATTACCACCGTCAATCAGGATATCCCCTTCGGACAAATGGGGAAACAGCTGTTCCATCAGTTCATCCACCGCACTGCCGGCACGAACCATCATCATTATTTTGCGGGGTATGGCAATGGAAGTTACAAATTCGGCTATATCTGTATAGCCTTCAATTTTTTTCCCTTTGGCGCGGCCGTTCACAAAACGTTCCACCACCCCTTCTTCCACTCCCGGAACCGTACGATTATATACCGAAACATTCCATCCCTTATCTGCCATATTGAGGGCCAAATTCTCGCCCATAACTGCCAGACCGATAAGTCCAATGTCTGTTTTATTTAAATTCTTCATATTCATGTAAATTTTGTCTTTATATGGAAACAAAATGCTAACAGCATTTGTTCGTATGAATTACGAAAATAAAATAGTACTTTTGTCAGCGAAAGCCTATTTTTCAACCAGACAGAAAACCAATGCTCATGAAGAACTTCCACATCGGACTATTGCCACGCATCATCATTGCCATTATCTTAGGTATACTTTTCGGAAATTTCCTACCGGCTTCGCTGGTACGGCTGTTCGTAACATTCAATGCCATTTTCAGTGAATTCCTGAACTTCTCCATCCCCCTCATCATTGTGGGACTGGTCACGATTGCCATTGCCGACATCGGCAAAGGAGCCGGACGGATGCTGGTCATCACGGCGCTCATTGCTTACGGAGCTACCCTATTCTCCGGCTTTCTCTCCTACTTCACCGGTATGGCGGTATTTCCTTCCCTCATAGAAACCGGGGTGCCGTTAGAAGAAGTCAGTGAGTCTCAAGGCATTCTTCCCTATTTTTCCGTGGGTATCCCGCCCTTGATGAATGTTATGACCGCACTCGTACTTGCCTTCACACTGGGGCTGGGCCTGGCTCATCTGAAAAGTGAGGTACTGAAAAATGCGGCACGCGATTTTCAAGAGATTGTCATCCGCATGATCAGTGCAGTGATATTGCCGCTGCTTCCCATCTATATTTTCGGCATTTTCCTCAACATGACGCACAGTGGACAAGTATTCGGCATCCTGATGGTCTTTATTAAGATTATCGGTGTAATCTTCCTGCTTCACATCTTTCTCCTGGTATTCCAATACAGCATTGCGGCACTGTTTGTCCGCAAGAACCCTCTCAAACTACTGGGACGGATGATGCCTGCCTACTTCACGGCTCTAGGCACTCAATCCAGTGCCGCCACTATCCCCGTAACATTGGCGCAAAGTCGGAAGAACGGCGTCTCTGCCGATATTGCCGGATTCGTCATCCCACTTTGCGCCACCATCCATCTGTCGGGCAGCACATTGAAGATTGTGGCATGCGCCCTGGCACTGATGATAATGCAAGGCATGCCCCATGATTTCCCTCTATTTGCAGGATTCATCTTCATGCTGGGCATCACTATGGTAGCCGCTCCCGGGGTACCGGGAGGCGCCATCATGGCATCACTGGGCATCCTGCAATCCATGCTGGGCTTCGACGAGTCGGCACAAGCGCTGATGATTGCACTATACATAGCGATGGACAGCTTCGGTACTGCCTGCAATGTGACGGGCGACGGGGCAATCGCACTGATTATCGACAAAGTGATGGGAAAGAAATAGTTTATATTTTGCCATCTCGTGGAAAATAACGAATATTGCAGTCCGAAAAGACATAATAACAAGAAGCATACATTATGAAGAAAGCCCTTATCTCCGGCATTACCGGGCAGGACGGCTCGTTCCTTGCCGAATTCCTCCTGCAGAAAGGATATGAAGTGCACGGTATCCTGCGTCGCTCTTCCTCTTTCAACACCGGCCGCATCGAACACCTCTACTTCGATGAGTGGGTACGCGACATGAAACAGAAACGTACCATTAACCTGCACTATGGAGACATGACAGACTCCAGCTCTCTCATCCGTATCATCCAGAGTGTGCAGCCGGACGAAATATATAACCTTGCCGCCCAAAGCCATGTCAAAGTATCCTTCGACGTGCCCGAATATACCGCCGAAACCGATGCCGTAGGCACCCTACGCATGCTCGAAGCCGTACGCATTCTCGGTATGGAAAAGAAGACACGCATCTACCAGGCCTCCACTTCCGAGCTCTTCGGAAAAGTGCAGGAAGTGCCGCAAAGCGAAACGACCCCGTTCTATCCCCGCAGCCCCTATGGCGTAGCCAAACAATATGGCTTTTGGATTACAAAGAACTACCGCGAAAGCTATGGCATGTTTGCTGTAAACGGCATACTCTTCAACCACGAGAGCGAACGCCGAGGTGAAACCTTCGTGACAAGAAAAATCACACTGGCGGCTGCCCGCATCGCCCAAGGCTTCCAGGACAAGCTGTATCTGGGCAATCTGGATGCCCGGCGCGACTGGGGATATGCCAAAGACTACATCGAGTGCATGTGGCTCATCCTGCAGCACGACACCCCCGAAGACTTCGTCATTGCCACCGGAGAAATGCATACCGTACGCGAATTTGCGACACTGGCATTCCGAGAGGTAGGCATCACTCTGTGCTGGGAAGGCCAGGGAGTGGATGAGAAGGGTATCGACACACAGACCGGAAAAGTCCTCGTGGAAGTCGACCCCAAATATTTCCGGCCTGCCGAAGTGGAACAATTGCTGGGCGACCCCACCAAAGCAAAAACACTGCTGGGATGGAATCCGAGGCAGACCAGTTTTGAAGAGTTGGTACGCATCATGGCAGAGCACGACATGAAATTTGTGAAGAAACTGTATTTAAGAAGCAAAGAGCTTTGAATGAACTATTAAACTTTCAGACAACAATGTTAGACAAAAATGCCAAAATATATGTAGCAGGCCACCGGGGACTGGTAGGTTCTGCCATCTGGAAAAATCTTGAGGAGAAAGGATACACCAATCTCATCGGCAAGACCCACACAGAACTCGATCTGCTCGACGGAGTTGCCGTACGCCGCTTCTTCGACGAGGAACAGCCCGAATATGTATTCCTTGCCGCCGCCTTTGTGGGTGGCATCATGGCCAACAGTATCTACCGTGCCGACTTCATCTACAAGAACTTGCAGATACAGCAGAACGTCATCGGCGAAAGCTTCCGCCACGGAGTGAAAAAACTTCTCTTTCTGGGCAGCACCTGCATCTATCCCCGTGATGCCGAACAGCCGATGAAAGAAGACGCACTCCTCACTTCTCCGCTGGAATACACGAACGAGCCCTATGCCATCGCCAAAATAGCCGGACTGAAAATGTGCGAAAGCTTCAATCTTCAATACGGTACGAACTACATTGCCGTGATGCCCACCAACCTTTACGGTCCCAACGACAACTTCGACCTGGAACGCAGCCACGTGCTCCCTGCCATGATACGCAAGATACACCTCGCCCACTGCCTGAAACAAGGCGACTGGGATGCCGTACGCCACGACATGAACCTGCGTCCGGTGGAAGGCATCAACGGCGACAGCAGCAAAGAGGACATTCTGAATATCCTCCGGAAATACGGCATCAGCGAAGAAGAAGTGAGATTATGGGGTACCGGCACCCCCTTGCGCGAATTCCTCTGGAGCGAGGAGATGGCAGATGCCAGCGTCTTCGTCATGGAACACGTCGACTTCAAAGATACCTTCAAGCTGGACGACAAGGAAATCCGCAACTGCCACATCAATATCGGTACGGGCAAGGAAATCACTATCCGCCAGTTGGCAGAACTGATTGTCAACACCGTAGGTTATCAAGGCCGGCTGACCTTCGACACTTCCAAACCCGACGGCACCATGCGCAAACTGACCGATCCCGGCAAGTTACATGCATTGGGATGGCATCATAAGATTGATATCGAGGAAGGTGTGCAACGCATGTACCGATGGTACTTGGGAAAGTAATTAGTGACGTCTGGTTAGCCATGAATGTCATGCGGCACAAGGTGGGAGCTGTATTGTTTATATTGCTGATACTTTTATCAGGTATCAGCCCAACCGTACATGCCATGATGGTTCCCGTGACCTATTCCGTTCGCGGCAAAGTCATCGACAGACAGTCCAGACAACCCGTGGCCTACGCCAACGTTTTCGTTACCGGTATCCCCGGGAAAGGGGCTTCCACCGATTCACTCGGCACATTCAAGATAGAGCAGGTGCCTCCAGGCATTTATAGCCTTGAGGCATCCTGCATAGGATACCAGACTGTTTCCACCCCCGAATATATCGTTTCAGCCTCAACTCCGCTCATTGAGATAGAGATGGAAGAGGATGCCAATCTGCTGAACACAGTAGTGGTGATGCCTTCCCCCTTCCGGCGAAGTATCGAAAGCCCGGTCAGCATGCGTATCATCGGCCTGCAGGAAATAGAGAAAAGTCCCGGAGCCAACCGGGATGTCTCGCGCATCGTACGCTCCTATCCCGGTGTCTCTTTCTCTCCCATCGGCTATCGAAACGACTTGATTGTTCGGGGCGGTTCTCCTTCCGAAAACCGCTTTTATATGGATGGCATCGAAATTCCCAACATCAACCACTTTGCCACTCAAGGTGCATCCGGAGGACCGGTAAGCATTGTCAATGCCGACCTGATACGCGAGATTACATTTTATACGGGCGCCTTCCCCGCCAACCGCTCCGGAGCCTTGAGTTCCGTCCTCGACTTCCGCCTCAAGGACGGCAATCCGGACAAGCAGGCGTTCAAAGCCACCATCGGTGCATCAGAAGTCTCGCTCAGCGGAGCAGGACACCTGGGACAACGCACCACTTATCTGTTCTCTGCACGCCAGTCCTACCTGCAACTTTTGTTCAAGGCTTTGGGACTGCCCTTCCTGCCCAATTTCATTGACGGACAATTCAAAACAAAAACCCGTTTCAACAAGCACAGCGAGCTGACCCTGCTTGGTCTCGTAGGCATTGACAAGATGAAACTGAATACCGATGAAAAAGGAGAAGATGCCGAATATCTGCTCAGCTATCTCCCCACCATCCATCAGGAAACATTCACTCTCGGAGCCTCTTACAGACACTACAATGGAAGACACGTGCAATCCCTTATACTGAGCCATAACTACCTGAACAACCGCAATCTGAAATACCGCAACAACGATGACTCTTCCGAAGACAACCTGACCCTGCGCCTACGCTCCACAGAGCAAAAGACCACCCTGCGTTTTGAAAACCAGACGCGCTTGGGAGCATGGACCCTAAAGGAAGGAGCAGAACTGAACAACTCCATCTATACAAACCACAGCCGGCAAAGACTATACGGCAGTCATTCGGGTACGCTTTCCATCTACGAAACCTCACTCAACATCTTCGGCTGGGGTGCTTTCTTCTCTTCCGACTATACCACCGCCGACAAGCGTCTCGCCCTTTCCGCCGGTATCCGTATGGACGGCAACACTTACAACCGAAAGATGCGGCAGCTATGGAAACAGTTCTCCCCACGCCTCTCTGCATCCTACAAACTCTCGGAACAATGGACCCTGAGCGGAAGTACCGGCCTCTACCACCAATTGCCTCCCTACACCGCTTTGGGATATAAAGACAATGAAGGGCAATATCTCAACAAAAACCTGAAGTACATGCAGGTCTTTGAAAGTAGCCTCGGTCTGGACTGGCACCTGCAAGACCGGTTCATGGTTTCTGCAGAAGGTTTCTTCAAGCGTTACAGCCGTATGCCACTTTCCCTTCAAGACAACATTCCGTTGGCATGCAAAGGAAACGATTACGGTGTCACCGGCAATGAAGCACTCGTCCCTACAGCCAGCGGCAGGGCCTACGGACTGGAAACCATGTTCCGCTGGCAGGCATCCGGCAAGTTCAATCTCGTATCCTCCTTCACCTTATACCGCAGCGAATACCGCAACCGTTCAAATGGAGACTTCATTCCATCTGCCTGGGACAACCGTTTCATACTCAACATGAGCGGTACATACAACCTGCCCCGGCGCTGGAGCATAGGAGGCAAGCTAAGCTATATAGGCGGTAGCCCCTACACTCCCTATGATGAAGACAAATCATCACTCGTAGAAGCATGGGATGCCAAAGGACAGCCCTACTACGACTATGCGTACTATAATACCGGACGGCTTCCCAACTTTGCCCAGTTAGACTTGCGTGTGGACAAGTCCTTCTACTTCCATCACTGCATGATAGGAATCTATCTGGACATACAGAATATCACCGGCAACAAACTGAAACAGCCGGATGTGATAATGAGTACGGGCATCATCGAAAATCCGTCCGCTCCTGTTGCCGAACAGCGCTATAAAATGAAATACCTCAAGCAGGAAAGCGGCACTATCCTGCCTACTTTAGGTATAACTGTCGAGTTTTAGCAAATAGCCGCCATAAAAACTATTTTCCTTATAAAAGTTTGCTTTCTATATATAAACCCTTATATTTGCACAATTTTCAATCAAATGTGCAATTAAATATCATGGAACAAAGTTTTATCGCCTATATAGAGAATAGCATAAAGGAAAATTGGGATTTAGACGCTCTGACCGACTACAAGGGAGCAACCCTACAATATAAGGACGTAGCCCGCAAAATAGAAAAGTTGCATATCATTTTCGAGGCAAGCGGCATCAAGAAAGGCGATAAGATTGCCGTCTGTGGCCGCAACAGTTCCCACTGGGGCGTAACGTTCCTCGCAACATTGACCTACGGTGCGGTAATCGTCCCCATCCTTCACGAGTTCAAGGCAGACAATGTACACAACATCGTGAACCATTCCGAAGCCAAACTGCTTTTCGTAGGCGACCAGGTTTGGGAAAACCTCAACGAAAGCGCCATGCCGCTATTGGAGGGCATCATGATGATGGCAGACTTCTACATTCTTGTCTCCCGCAGCGAAAAGTTGGACTATGCCCGCGAACATCTCAACGAAATGTTCGGTAAGAAATACCCCAAGAACTTCCGCAAGGAACATGTCAGTTATCACAAGGACCAGCCCGACGAACTGGCGGTCATCAACTATACATCCGGCACCACCAGTTACTCCAAAGGAGTGATGCTGCCCTACCGCAGCCTTTGGTCAAACACCACTTTTGCTTTCGAAGTATTGCCGCTGAAAGCCGGTGACAAGATTGTCTCCATGCTGCCAATGGCACATATGTACGGACTTGCATTCGAGTTTCTGTATGAATTCGCCGTAGGTTGCCACATATTCTTCCTCACTCGCATGCCCAGCCCCAAAATCATTTTCCAGGCTTTCACCGAAGTGAAGCCTAACCTGATTGTGGCTGTTCCGCTCATTATCGAAAAGATTATAAAGAAGAGCGTACTGCCCAAGCTGGAAACTCCCGCCATGAAGCTGTTGCTGAAAGTACCCATCATTAACGACAAGATAAAGGCGACCGTACGCGACCAGATGATTCAAGCCTTTGGCGGAAACTTTACAGAAATCATTGTAGGAGGAGCTGCCTTCAACCAGGAAGTGGAGCAGTTCTTAAAGATGATAGATTTCCCCTATACGGTAGGCTATGGAATGACGGAATGCGGCCCCATCATCTGTTACGAGGATTGGACCCGCTTCAAACCCGGTTCATGCGGAAAGGCTGCACCGCGTATGGAGGTGAAAATCCTATCATCCGATCCCGAAAACATTCCGGGAGAGATTGTCTGCCGTGGTCCCAATGTCATGCTGGGTTACTACAAGAACGACGAAGCCACCGGAGAGGTACTCGACAAAGACGGCTGGCTGCACACCGGAGACCTTGCCCTGATGGATGCCGAAGGCAACGTAAGCATCAAGGGACGCAGCAAGAACATGCTCCTTGGTCCGAGCGGTCAGAATATCTACCCGGAAGAGATAGAAGACAAACTGAACAATATGCCGTATGTAGCCGAAAGCATCATCGTGCAGCAGAATGAGAAACTGGTAGGTCTGGTTTACCCCGACTTCGATGATGCCTTTGCCCATGGGCTGAACAATGACGACATCGAACGCGTCATGGAGGAAAACCGTGTGGCACTGAATGCAGAACTGCCCGCATACAGCCAGATATTCAAAATGAAAATCTATCCTGAAGAATTTGAAAAAACGCCGAAGAAATCTATCAAACGCTTCTTGTATCAGGAGGCCAAAGGATAATGTAAAAAACAATTAAACTACAACCTATCTAACCCTTTCTAAATTATTATCTAAATGAGAAACGATTTATTATTATCCGCCATGCTTCCGATATGCGGAATGGCGGGAGAAGCGTATGGCATGCCGCCTGGGGATGCCGTACCTGCTCCAAAAGAGCATCCAAACATCATTCTGTTCCTAGTGGATGACATGGGATGGCAAGACACGTCCCTCCCTTTTTGGACACAGCGTACCAAGTACAACGATACGTACCATACTCCCAACATGGAACGGATGGCTACACAAGGCAAAATGTTTACACAGGCCTATGCATGCAGTATCAGTTCACCTACACGTGTCAGCCTTTTTACGGGAATGAATGCTGCCAGGCATCGAGTCACCAGTTGGACCCTCCGCAAGAACACTACCCATGAACAACCCGACTCGGTCATGATTTATCCGGAATGGAACGTTAACGGCATTTGTCAAGAGCCTGGCGTGGAACGGACCACACAAGTCACCTCCCTGGCCGAAGTGCTCAAAGACCATGGCTATCACACCATTCATTGCGGAAAAGCCCACTTCGGTGCTGAAGGCACTCCCGGAGCCGACCCGTTGAAAATGGGATTTGAAGTGAACATAGCCGGACATGCTGCCGGTTCACCTGCCAGCTACTATGGCAAGGAGAATTTCGGCAACAAAACAGACGGTAAAAGCCCGCTGGCTGCCGTACCCGGTCTGGAGAAATATCATGGAACCGACACTTTCCTAAGTGAAGCCCTTACCATAGAGGCCATGAAGGCACTGGACGATGCACAGCAGACTGACAAGCCATTCTTTTTGTACATGGCACACTATGCCATCCATACCCCTATACAACCTGACATGCGTTTTTACCAGAAGTACCTGGACAAAGGCCTTCCTCCGGTAGAAGCCGCCTATGCTACTCTCATTGAGGGTATGGACAAAAGTCTGGGAGACATCATGGACTATCTGGACAAGAACAACCTGACGGAAAACACTATCCTCATCTTCATGTCCGACAATGGCGGTTTGGCGGCCCATACCCGCGCCGGACAACTGCATGTCCAGAACTATCCGCTCAATAGTGGTAAAGGTTCCGCCTACGAAGGAGGCATACGTGAACCGATGATTGTCCGCTGGCCGGGCATCGTAGCGCCCCAAACCCAATGCGACCATTACCTGATGATAGAGGACTTCTTCCCCACCATCCTTGAGATGGCAGGCGTAGACAACTATACAACCGTACAGCAACGCGACGGCATCAGTTTCATGCCATTGCTCACCGGAAAAGGTAAAATGAAAGACCGTGATATCTACTGGCATTATCCCAATAGCTGGGGTCCTTCCGGCCCGGGCATCGGAGCCACTTGCTCCATCCGTTCGGGCGAGTGGAAGCTGGTGTATTATTTCGGTGACGGTAGACGGGAACTTTTCAACATCCCCGCCGACATCAGTGAAAAACATGATATGGCCCGAGAGAAGCCTGAAGTTGTCAAAGAGTTGTCACGGAAATTAAGTAATTACCTCCGGTCTGTGGATGCGCAGCGCCCTCTGTTGCGTGCCACCCGCCAACCAGCTCCCTGGCCGGACGAAATATAGAAAAAAAGTATGAAACGAAACCTTTCCCTCCTCCTTGTGTCCCTGCTTTTTGCAGGGACAGCTCTTGCCCAAGAACATAATCCGGGCAGCGTACAGCCGGATACGATTCAGAAATCCTCCGAGAAATCTTTCCGGAAACAACGCTCTCCACGAACAGACCATGGCCCGGTAGGTATCAATATCTCCTTATGGAAAAACATCTCCACACAGCGGACTGATACCATAGGAAGCACCTGCTTCAATCTGGGTGTGTTCTCCTCCATGAACCGTCTGAATGGCCTCGGCATGAATATTCTTGGCAGTGTAACCGGCAGGGATGTGAACGGTGTACAGATGGCAGGTCTGTCAAATATGGTGGGGGGAAGCATGCGAGGCATGCAGATAGCAGGAATTACCAACATCAATGGCAACAACCTTATCGGAGTATCCGTTTCGGGACTGGTAGGTATCACCGGAAACCATGCGCAAGGCGTCATCATTTCCGGTCTGGCAAACATCAGTGGGGACTATAATCGTGGCGCCTCCATAGGCGGCCTGTTGAATATCAGCGGAGAAGGTGCTTCCGGCATACACTTTGCCGGACTCGCCAATATTTCCGGTGGAAATTTCAAAGGATTTTCAGGGGCCGGCCTGCTAAGTGTAATCGGTGAAGACTTGAATGGCATGCAGATGTCCGCCCTTACCAACATCACCGCCGGAGATATGACCGGTGTTCAGGTTTCCGGCCTGGGCAATGTGGTGGGTGGTACAGCCCGAGGATTACAAATAGGCGCTGCCAATATGGCCATACGTGCCAAAGGGCTTCAAATAGGTCTATTCAACTACTACAAAGAAAAATTAGATGGTTTCCAGTTGGGATTAGTCAATGCCAATCCCCAAACAAAAGTTCAACTGATGTTTTTCGGTGGTAATGCCACCAAGCTGAATGTAGGTGCCCGTTTCAAGAACAAGTTGTTCTATACCATCTTAGGCGGTGGTACACATTATCTGGATTTTGGCGATAAGTTTTCCGCTGCCCTCTTCTACCGTGCCGGTCTTGAATTACCGCTCTACAAACAGCTGTTCATCAGCGGAGATCTGGGATACCAACATATAGAAACCTTCAAGAACAAGGACTACGGCATTCCGGCACGTCTCTATGCCCTCCAGGCACGTGTCAATCTGGAATACCACCTGACCGAGCGCTTTGGCATATTCCTCACCGGCGGTTATGGCGGCAGCCGCTACTACACCCAAGGGAAAACCTATGACAAAGGCATCATTGTAGAGGGCGGGGTGACGATACTGAAATTATAAATTATTGTTTCTCCTTAATCAGCCCCGTCCTATACGCCACCAGCAGTTTCATCAAATCCTGAATCTGCGTAACGAGTTCACTTCCTTTATCCGTATCCTTCACCATCATACGCTGCGAATTGAATTCGACAACCAGGGTTGTAGACTTGATGTCTTGTCCTTCTTCAATGGCTTTCTGACGGCTCTGGAACGGCTCATGCTGCACCAACTGCAAGCCGTGGGAATGATATACCAGCGTATATCCCGCAATTCCCGTTTCCGGCTGATAGGCTTTTGAAAAACCACCGTCAATCACCAGCAGCTTACCATCCGCTTTGATGGGTTTCTCACCTTTAATGGTCTTTACCGGTACATGCCCGTTGATGATATGCGAGTGTGGCCCCGGCTTCACGCCGAACTCTTCAAGAATGCGGTCGCACACCGCCGCTTCGTTGCGCAAAGCATAGTAATGCCCTTTCGTCTCCTTATGCAATGTTTTGTCGGCCACAAAATAGCGTTCAAAAGTAGCCATCTTGTCTTTATCGAAGGAAGGGGCATCCGGTCCGCACCACATGTACCAGACATAATCCAGTGCAAACTGTTTCTCGTCCGAACCGTCCTCGTCAAAGTAAGCGGTACGTATCAGCTGGTCGGTCTTTTTCAGCAACTTGCGTCCCCAGTATTCCTTTTGACCGATGCGGACATGTTTGAAACTGCCGTCCGCATTCAGAGGCACGGAAGCATGATAAAGCAGGTTACTGTTGCACACCAGATACATGCCGCCATACGTAAACAAGCAGCGCATGTGCTTCTTCATCTTCTCGCTGTTCATGAAAGAAGAATGAATCCGATGCATCAATTCACGCTCTTCGTCCGACAGACGATACGGGTCCGCCGGGTCTACGGTGGGAAAATTCACATCGCGCAAAGGATATTCCTTACCTTCGTATACAAACACACCACGTTCGAAATCCACCAGATGCAGCAGTTTCCGGTTCTCCATACCGAACTCTGGACGACGGCTGATGATTTCCGCCTCCAGTTTCAACTGGATAACCGTAATCGCCTTGTGCATCTGTGTAATCAGCCGCAAGGTCTTCTCATTGTATTCCGCATCGGCAAAGTTCATTTTCGGCGCAAAGATAGTACAGGGATCATCCGCATAGGTATCCATGGCAAACGTCGCAAGCGGCAACAGATTGATGCCATAACCATCCTCCAGCGTTGCTAAATTGGCATAGCGCATCGACATACGGATTACGTTGGCTATACAAGCATCATTACCCGATGCGGCACCCATCCACAGAATATCGTGGTTACCCCATTGGATGTCGAAATTATGATAATCGCAGAGAGTATCCATGATAATATGCGCACCCGGTCCGCGGTCGTATATATCGCCCACGATATGCAGCGAGTCGATGGTCAGACGCTGGATAAGGTTGCACATCGCCACAATAAAGTCATCCGCACGCTTCGTAGAAATAATGGTACTGATTATGACATTGATATAGGCATGTTTGTTGGGTTCGATGCTCGATTCGTGCAACAGCTCTTGAATGATATACGAGAACTCTGCCGGAAGTGCCTTGCGTACTTTCGAACGGGTATATTTGGACGAAACGTTCTGGCATACTTTTACCAACTGGTTCAGTGTTATCAAATACCAGTCATCCAGGTCCGTTTCCTGCTCCTTGATAAGTTGCAGCTTCTCTTCCGGATAATAAATTAACGTACAGATTTCCTTCTTCTCACTTTCGCGCAGTGTATGCCCGAATATTTCGTTCACCTTACGTTTCACTGCCCCCGATGCATTCTTCAGCACATGCTGAAAAGCCTCATACTCACCATGAATATCCGTCAGAAAATGCTCTGTACCTTTCGGCAGATTCAGAATGGCCTCCAGATTGATGATTTCCGTACTGGCATCAGCAATGGTAGGAAAACTGCGTGATAATAATTGCAAATAACGCAAGTCATTGACAATACTTTCCGGAGTTATATTTCCCATAGTTATTTAATTGATAGTTGATAATTGACAGTTGATAATATCCCTCATTCTTCATTATCCATTAATGAAGAACATGAGCAGCACTTGGGCTATGATTACCCGTAGAAACATGCACAGCGGATAAACCGTAGCATAAGCTACAGACGGATTGTCTCCCGGAATGGTGTCGTTGGCGTAGTTCAGCGCCATGGGGTTTGCCATGCTTCCGCACAGCATACCCGCCATTGTTCCGAAATCTATCTTCAGCCACTTGAAGGTAACGATACCCATAATCAATACCGGAACCACAGTCAACGCAAAACCCGTAGCAATCCATAACAGCCCTTCCGGCCGGAATACCGTATCGAAGAAATGGGCACCTGCATCCAGTCCCAGGCAAGCCAGGTAAAGAGACAAACCCAGTGCACGAAGCATCAGGTTCGCACTGCGTGTAGTATACGTCACCATGTGCATCCTCGGACCGAATGTCCCGATAAGAATACCTACGATGATAGGACCTCCTGCCAATCCGAGCCGTACGGGAGCGCTGATGCCGGGAATGGAAATAGGAATCGCTCCCAAAGCCAGACCGATGACAATGCCGATAAATACCGCCACTAGGTTCGGTTCCTTCAGGCTTTTCACTGCATTGCCCAGCACCTTCTCCACATTTTGTATGGCAGCGGCTTCGCCCACTACGGTCAGGCGGTCACCCAATTGCAAGGTCAGTTCCGCTGTGGCCAACAACTGCACGCCACTGCGATAAACCCGGCTGATATTGATACCGTAATGATTACGCAGATGGAGAGAGCCCAGCTTCTTGCCGTTCAGCTCCGGACGTGTCACCACGATACGTTGCGAAATCAGCTGGCTGTCAATGGCATTCCAGTCTATATCTTCCTTGTTCCAGTCGGTATGCTCCTGCTCGCCGAAGAGCACGGTCAGTGCCGGTGTATTTTTCTCCGAGGTAATCACCAGCAGGCGGTCACCTTCCTTTATAATCTTTTCCGAAGTAGGAATACTCACATTCCCATCCCGCCACAAGCGGGAAATCACAAACTTCGGATAGCTGTTCAGCCCGCCTATTTCCTTGATACTCTTGTTGAAGATGGCAGGATTGTGCACCTGGAACGCAACAATATAAGGCTTGTTCACGTCATCCTTCTCTTTCAATTCCAGGTCTTCCTTATGCGCCAGCGTCTTACGGATGAACAGTACAGCCAGAATGACCCCTACCACCCCCAGCGGATATGCCACCGCACACCCCAAAGCAGGTGTACTGGTCTCCAATCCCATCTGTTTCAATGTCTGCTGTGCCGCACCGAGTGCCGGTGTATTTGTCGTGGCACCGCAAAGTATGCCCACCATATCCGGCAGGGATACTCCCAATCCATAGCTGCCCACTACAGTCAGCAGGGTGCCGATGAGCACTACACCCGTGGCGAGCATATTCAGCTGTACCCCTCCTTTACGGAAAGAACTGAAAAAGCCCGGTCCCACCTGCAAGCCCAAGGCATACACAAATATCACCAGCCCGAAGCTTTCCGCATAATTCAGCATCTGCGGGTCTATGGACAACCCGAAATGCCCGGCAATGATGCCGGCAAAGAATACAAACGTCACTCCCAATGAAATGCCGCAAACATGTATCTTTCCCAATCCCAAGCCGATAGCGGAAATCAACGAGAGTACCACAACCGCCTGCAAGGCGGAGTGTTCAACGAATAAACTATATAGCCAGTCCAATGTGCATTCTATTTTACAGTTTCAAGCTGCAAAGATAGTGCAAACCTCATGCAAAATAAAACGAACCCGTCTATTTTTTATGCGGCAGCACTTCTAAAAAAGAGATACGATACAATAAATCCCTGCTGCCAGCAAAGCACTGACGGGGATAGTCAGCACCCAGGCGGTCATCAGACTCTTCGTAACTCCCCAGCGTACGGCCGAAAGCCGCTTCGTGGCCCCTACCCCGATAATGGCTCCCGTAATGGTGTGTGTCGTACTCACCGGAATCTTCAGATACTCCGTCAGATAGAGTGTAAACGCACCGGCAGTTTCCGCAACCACCCCTTCCAGCGGCGTCACCTTCGTAATTTTGGTTCCCATGGTCTTCACAATCTTCCACCCACCGGACATGGTACCGAGTGAAATGGCCGTAAAACAAGAGAATGCCACCCAGTCCGGCAGGTCATCAATACTGTTTATCCCCATTCCCAGTCCTTCCGAATGCCCGGCTATCATGGCCGCAGCAATGATACCCATCACCTTCTGTGAATCATTCAGACCGTGCCCGATGCTGAACAAAGCCGAAGACACCAGCTGCAGTTTCTTGAACCACAACTCGGCCGTATGGGGATGCGCCCTGCGGCAAATGTACAAGACCAACAACGTAAAACCAAATGCCACCACCATACCAATCAAGGGAGCCAGAAAAATGAATGCCGCAATCTTCAGAATGATACTCAACTGGATGGCCTCAAAACCGTGTGCCATGATGGCAGCTCCGGCAAAACCTCCGATAAGCGTGTGCGAAGAAGAGGAAGGGATTCCCTTCCACCAAGTGAACAGATTCCAGGCAATAGCCGCAATCACGCCGGCCAGAATGATAGGCAAAGTAATGTAAGGCTCCATCACCGTTTTCGATACGGTGTTGGCAATGCCGAAACCGCCGATGACACACTTGGCGATGAAAAAGGCCACAAAATTGAAGAAAGCCGCCCATATCACCGCCTGAAACGGTGTAAGCACTTTGGTAGACACAATGGTGGCAATAGAATTGGCCGCATCATGAAAACCGTTGATATAATCGAATATCAGAGCCAGTACAATGATAATCACTAATAGTTCCATGCGTCCGTTCGTTTATGCGTATTTCACAATCAGGCTCCTCAAAATCTTGCCCACGTGTTCGGCTGCGTCCGTCGTTTTTTCCAACTCATACATAATCTCCTTGATTTTGATGAGTTCAATGCAGTCCTTCTCTTCTTCAAAAAGCCTGGTGATGAAAAATTCATAAATATCATCTGCCCGGTTTTCTATGTCATGCAGCTGGTTGCAATATGCACGCAGCTTATCCGGACTCTTGCGGAATGCCTCCAGTTCATCCATGGCCTGGCCGATGAGGGCCGCTTCTTGTTGAACCATATGTCCCAGCTCTTTCCCCTTGTCCGAAATAGGATGCGGATTATAGATAGTGATACGCTTGGCACAGCTGTTTATTCCATCAATCACATCATCCATGCCCGAAGCCAGGTCGTGGATATCCTCCCGGTCAAAAGGAGTAATGAAAGTAGTGCCCAGTTCATCCAGAATCAGATTGGTCAGCTTATCGCCCTCGCGCTCCAAATCTTTGATTCGTTTATAATCTTCCGCCCTCTTCTCAGGCGAGTCATGGCCCAATATTTCTATCAACAGAGCCGACGAGGACAATAAAATCTCAGACAATTGCTTCAGCAAAGGAAAGAATTTCGGTTCTTTCGGTGTGAACCGGCTAAAAAAAGAATTCTTCATAATGGATAAATGTACTAAGTATATTAATTTATTTTTGTTTTCGTTGTTTCAGTCTTGCACGCAGCACTTCTACCACGGCCGGCAGTATGGAAACCACAATAATGGCCACAATCAGCAGTTTGAGGTTCTCTTGTACAAACGGAAGGTCACCGAAGAAATAACCCGCATAACAGAAGATGGCAATCCAGCAGGCGCCCCCAATCAGGTTGTACAGCATGAAGTAATAGTAATGCATCTTACCCATCCCCGCCACGAATGGCGCAAACGTACGGACGATAGGCACAAAACGGGCTATGATAATTGTCTTGCCTCCATACTTCTTATAGAACTCATGGGTCTTGTCGAGATGGCTTTGCTTGAATATTCTGGAATCGGGATTATTGAAGAGCCTTCGCCCGAAGAAATGCCCTATCATGTAGTTGCAAGAGTCGCCCAATACCGCGGCAACAAACAATATCAAAGCCAGCACATTGACCTCGAGAGGCATGTCGGGCAGTGCGGCAATAGCTCCCGCCACAAAAAGCAGGGAATCGCCCGGCAGGAAAGGTGTGACCACCAGCCCCGTTTCGCAGAAAATAATCAGAAACAATATGGCATACGCCCACATATGATATTCCTGCACTATATCAATCATATACTGATCGATATGGAGAATAAAATCTAATAGAAAATCCATTATATATTGATTATCAGCACTTAAAAAAATAGAGATAAACTCGGCATGGGGAGACGGGCAATCTCTCCGGCTCCCGAAAGAGAAGAAGGGAAAGTACTAAATAAGAATACGCCTCAGCGTATATACATAATATCTATATGAAATCTTATGGGGATGGAAAGTAAAGGGGAAAGAAGTTGTCTTTTCTTCCGGGAGCAGAGTTTTCAGGGTTCTCGCAACCTTGGCGGCAATGAAGTCCGGATTAAGCCTCAACAATTTCGAGCAAGAGGCATGCCGTAATGAGAAGGTATTTCCTATGCAACCGGCATCTGCCAGGCAATTATAATTCGCGTCCTCCCCTTTTTCCTGGCATTGTCTGCCATCTGCCCCCGACAAGCTGTGCTGGGCTCCGGAGAAATAATGCACATCCGCAGTAGGGAGTGTCTTACATCCCTCCATATCATCAGAAACGGAAGTGAACTTCGATATGAGGAACAACCCTAACAAGATATAGAATATACATTTCGCCATAGCGGGTGCAAATATAGAAACTATTTTCGGATTACAACAGAAAAATGAAAAACAAAAAGCGGTTAACCGTTTCATCAGTCAACCGCTTTCTTGTTTTAGTAGTGGGTACGAGAATCGAACTCGTATACCATGCGTGAGAGGCATGTATCCTAACCGTTAGATGAACCCACCCTCGCATTTGTCTTGTACACCCTCAGGGATTCGAACCCTGGACCCACTGATTAAGAGTCAGTTGCTCTACCAACTGAGCTAAGAGTGCATCTGGCGGAAGCTGGGGGATTCGAACCCCCGGTACGGTTACCCGTACGTCAGTTTAGCAAACTGGTGGTTTCAGCCACTCACCCAAACTTCCTTTTTTATAACCAGCATTCTTTTCAAATGCGGTGCAAATGTAGGGCAAACTTTTGGACTGTGCAAATCTTTCCTACATATTTTTTTCACCGTTTTCATACAATTTGAGATAACACGTTAACACTCAAACCCTAAAACAAGAAAAAAAATTTGATACATATCAAACCGTCCTTTTCAACCTTTCCTTATCTTTGCGCGATTTTTAAAGTATAGTGCACATACACGGACAATGATACAACAAGAAAGCCTGAAAAAGCGGCTTGCCAAGCTGGCCGCCCCCATTTTTATAGAGACACTTCTCATCATGATGCTCGGTGCGGTGGACACCATCATGCTGAGCCGCCACTCGGACAACAGTGTTGCCGCCGTAGGGGTAGTCAACCAAATTATCATGCTCACTTTCCTCGTTTTCGAAGTCATCAACCTCGGAACGTCCGTTCTGTGTTCCCAGTATCTCGGTGCGAAACTACACAAGAAAGTAGTGCAAGTAGTCGGCGTATCCATCCTCGTCAACCTGGCGGTAGGTATCACGGTCAGCCTGGTACTGTTCTCCTGCGCCCATCCCATCCTCCGGCTGATGGGGCTCACCGCTGAACTGATGCAGGACGGCATGGACTATATGCGTATTGTAGGCGCGTTTGCCTTCTTCCAGGCACTATCCCTCACCCTCTCCGCCTCCCTGCGCAGTGCCAACAAGGCCATCTACCCGATGATGGTCACCGTCGTAGTCAATATCCTCAATATCATCGGCAACTACTCCCTCATCTTCGGTCGCTTCGGCTTTCCGGAACTGGGCGTGGAAGGCGCCGCCATCTCCACAGCCTTCAGCCGGGGTGTCTCCATGATTATACTGTTCGTCATACTGTTCCGCAAGCACATCCACCGTTTCCCACCGGCATACTTCCGCCCTTTTCCATGGATAGAACTAAAGAACCTGATGAAGGTAGGCCTGCCCTCCGCCGGCGAACAATTGTCGTACAGCTCGTCGCAGGTCGTCATCACCTACTTCATCAACATGTTGGGAGTGGAAGCGCTCGCCACCCGTACCTATTGTGTCAATATCATCATGTTTGCCTATCTGTTCAGCATCTCCATGGCACAAGGCGGAGCCATCTGTATCGGGCATCTGATAGGCGAGAAGAAACCTCACGCAGCCTTCCTTATGGGAAAATACGTCATGAAGAAATCCGTCATGATTACCGTCATGCTGTCCTGCATCCTCGCTCTTTCGGGGCATGCCATCTTTGGCTGGCTCACGTCCAACCCCGACATCATACGTATGGGTGCCACCATCCTTATCATAGATGTACTCCTCGAAATAGGCCGCCCCATCAACATCTTCGCCACCAACGCCCTTCGTGCGGCAGGAGATGTCAACTACCCCTTCTACGTAGGGTTGGTGGTGCAGTGGAGTGTAGCTGTAGGTGTGGGATACCTTTTCGGCTTCCCCTTCGGCTGGGGTATCTGCGGCATGTGGGTAGCCTTCCTGTTGGACGAGAATATCCGCGGCTTCATTTTCGTCCGCCGCTGGTATGGCATGAAATGGGTAAACAAAAGTTTCATACGGAGCTGATTTTTTCTCGTAAAAACCTTATCTTTGCCCCTCGAACAAACAAATTATGGCTTTATGGATGCACTATTGAAAGAAACCGTAGATGCCGCTATCAACTCCCGCTATCCAGGCATGGCTCCCGAGGGAAGAAGGTTGATAGAGGAAATCCTCATTCGCAAGGAAGTAGAAAAGGGCGCATTATTACTCAATGAAGGGCAGATAAGCCATAATATCGTATTTGTAGGAAAAGGCATGTTGCGCCAATTCTATTATAAAAACGGTAAAGACGTCACCGAACACTTTTCCTATGAAGGCTGCATCATCATCTGCATAGAAAGTACCTTGAAGCAGGAACCCACCCACCTCATGATTGAGGCACTCGAACCGAGTGTCGTATACCTGCTGCCATACAACAAGCTGCTGACACTTACCGAAATCTCATGGGAAATAAACATGTTCTATCGGAAGATTCTGGAATATTCCCTGATTGTTTCACAGATAAAGGCTGACTCCTGGCGGTTTGAGACTGCACGCGAGCGCTATAACCAGCTCATGGAACATCAGCCCGAAGTCATCAAGCGGGCTCCTTTGTCGCACATTGCGTCCTATCTGCTGATGACCCCCGAAACACTGAGTCGGGTACGTTCGGGCATACTGTAACCCTCCTCCTGTCTGCCCGGAGAATACATATCTGAATTTATATAGAAATTTTACCATTTCTCCCCTAAGCGTGCATTGATTGCCATACAATCATTTCATGCTCAAGGTTGTTTTATATGTATTTAAAATATTAAAATTCAGATTATGAATACTATACATAATTTTTCCGCTTCCCTGATACAGCGGACAAAACAAGCCGGACGATACAGTACATCCGGTATATATACCAGTACAGTGAACAGCTTTTTCCGCATCATCGGCCACCGTTCCATCACTTTTGCAGATCTCACCCCCAGCCTCATCAAGCAATACGAAGACCGGCTGCTCGGCGAAGGGCGGCGCCATAATACCATATCCACCTATATGCGTATGCTCCGTTCCATCTCTCACCAAGCTGCCGAACAAGGCATTCCATTCACACACAGTATAGACGATTTGTTCGCCTATGTATTCACTGGCTATGAGCCTACCGCCAAACGGGCCATCTCTCCTTTACTAATCCGGCGCTTGGTAAATCTTGATTTGGAGAAGAAACCCGCCTTGCGTTTCAGCCGCGACATGTTTCTGTTAAGTTTTTACTTACGAGGCATTCCGTTCGTAGACCTTGTACATCTCCGCAAAACGGATGTCAAGCACAATACCATTTATTATTACCGCCATAAGACCCGTCAGCAATTGTCCGTACATATAGAGTCGTATGCCGCACAGATTATAAATAGGTATAAAAACGAAGCCGCCTCTTCCCCCTATTTGCTACCGATATTATCACTGACCGGGGAAGATGGTTACAGACAATACAAAAGTGCTTTACGGCTCTACAACCAACATTTACACACACTTTCGAAGATGTTACGGTTAAGCATTCCATTAACATCTTATGTAGCCCGCCATAGCTGGGCCACCACTGCCAAAGACGAAGGAGTGGCCATTTCTGTGATTAGTGAAAGCTTAGGACATACTTCTGAAAAGGTAACTCATGTTTACCTTGCTTCTTTTGACAACAATGCGATGAGTAGAGCAAATAAAAAAGTGATTGCAACAATCCATCCAAACAAAAAGAAAAAGCCCTAAAAACTAGAATTTGTAAAAGTATTCCTATTTGTATAGGAGTACTTTTATTATCCAATTTTATTCTCTTACTTACAAGGTAAGAGAATATGTTTTGTGGCTGCAAAGATATGAAAAAGATTACTACAATCGCAAAAAAAATAGATTTATTTTTTAATTCATATTTATCTCATATATAGATATAAGACACATTGCAGCCACTTGTATTTCAGTCTTATATATTTACATAAAAGCCCCCATTTTGAATTCAAAAATTAAATTTAATTATGAGATAAAATATCGTTTTACATTTTAATTACATATATAGTCTTTTAATGTAAAATACCTTTTAATGGCTGGTTTATAAGATTATTCTCCAAATAAAATACCACCTCTTACCTTGTAAGTAAGAGAATTATTAAACAAACAAGAATGAACAGTTTTTTCTCTTTCAATACCATTGAGAAAGAAAAAAGCTATTGAATTAGTGTGAATTATGAAACAAGTTCTCCATTTCAATAAAGTGATTAAGTTCGTCATTATCTTTGGTGACTTATGCTTACTGAACATCATTTTCATCTCGCTATATCACATTTTTGACTACCAAACACTGGGCAATGAATTTACACATTCATTGTCCCAGCTATTGGTATTATTGAATCTAGTCTATCTACTTTGCAATTACTCCAATGGCGTCGTACTGCATGAACGTATTGTACGTCCGGAACGCATTGTACGTCGGGCTCTCCGTAATACAACTTTTCACGCCACGCTGTTCATCAGCTTGGCTACTTTAGCAGATATCGGTACCAGTTCACTCCGTTTTTTTACATGCTTTTATAGTATTTTCTTTATCTGCCTCGCTATATATCGCCTTCTTTTCCGGTATTTACTGAAAAAATATCGAGAACATGGAGGCAACTCACGTACCATCATTTTAATCGGCAGTAACAAAAACATGACAGAACTCTATCAAGAAATGACCGGAGATCCCACCACGGGCTTCCGCATTACCGGCTATTTCTGTGATGTACCTTCTGATGATTTTCCCGAAGATGTCCCCTATTTAGGGCAGCCTAAAGAAGTTGTCACTTATTTACAGCAACACCATATAGAACAAGTCTATTGCTGCTTGCCTTCTGCACGTAGCCATGAAATACTTCCAATCATCAATTATTGCGAAAATCACTTGATTCGTTTCTATAGTGTACCTAATATTCGCAATTACCTGCATCGTCGCATGCACTTCGAGATGTTTGGCAATATCCCCGTACTCACTATCCGCGAGGAACCTTTGGCACAAATGGAAAATCGCCTGCTGAAAAGAGCCTTCGACCTCTTTTTCTCCCTCGTTTTTCTGTGTACAGTATTCCCCTTCGTCTACATCATCATAGGTACCGCTATCAAGCTATCCTCCCCCGGTCCTATCTTCTTCAAACAAAAACGAAGCGGAGAGAATGGAAATGAATTTTGGTGTTACAAATTCCGTTCGATGCGTGTCAACATAGACAGTGACGAACTACAAGCCACCGCCAATGACCCGCGCAAAACAAAAATCGGAGATTTCATCCGTAAAGCCAGCATTGACGAACTTCCCCAATTTATCAATGTGTTACTGGGGCAAATGTCCGTTGTAGGGCCACGCCCCCATATGCTGAAACACACAGAAGAATATTCACGCCTTATCGACAAATATATGGTCAGACATCTGGTAAAGCCCGGCATCACCGGTTGGGCCCAAGTCACCGGCTACCGTGGTGAAACCAAAGAACTCTGGCAGATGGAGGGACGTGTACAGCGCGATGTATGGTATCTGGAACACTGGACTTTTCTATTGGATTTATACATTATATACAAGACAATCAGAAACGCCATTCAAGGCGAGAAAGAAGCGTATTGAGAATTAAAATTGAAAATCAAAAATTAAAAGGAGCAGTAATGAAAAACAAGAAAAGTATAGCCATCTTGATGGCGGCAATTACATTGGCAAGCTGCCAATCTTACAAAAAAGTACCTTATCTACAAAGTTACGAATCACTTACAGATAAGAGTTATAAGGAAATCGTCATCAATGAAGTCAATCAGCAGGATACCCTCTACGATGCGCGTATCCAACCTAAAGACTTGCTGAATATCACCATAAACACCACTGATCCGCAAGCTGCCGCACCGTTCAACCTGACCATGCAGACCTATAATAACATAGCACAATCCAATGCCAGCACTACATCGCAACCAGCCCTGCAACAATATCTCGTAGACAATGCAGGTGAGATAGACTTCCCCGTGATAGGCAGACTGCAAGTAGGCGGCTTAACTAAAAATGCAGCCGAGAACCTTATCCGTGAACAGCTTCGTCCTTATCTCAAAGAAATACCTATTGTCACTGTACGTATGTCCAACTACAAAATTTCTGTCCTCGGTGAAGTGAACAGTCCCGGAACTTTCACTATCAATAATGAGAAAGTGAATATTTTCGAGGCGCTTGCCATGGCAGGTGACATGACCATTTACGGTATACGAAACAACGTCAAGCTCATCCGCGAAGACTGTAACGGCCAGCGAAATGTCATCAGCCTAAACTTGAACGAGCAGAATATTCTTCATTCTCCCTACTACTACATGCAGCAGAATGATATCCTTTATATAGCTCCAAATAAAACCAAGGCAAAGAGTGCAAGCGTCAGTAACAGTACCACTATCTGGGTTTCTGTGATTACTTCCCTTGTTTCACTCGCAAGTCTGATTGTCAACATTGTAAGATAATTTTAATCCTCAAAAAATGAAAGAAGATTTATACGATGACCTTTTAAACGAAAAAGAGGAAAAAACAGATTTCCAAGCCCTCTTTTTCAAATACATCATTCATTGGCCCTGGTTTGTGGCAAGCGTATTGATATGCACTGGCCTGGCCTTTGCTTATCTCCGTTACCAAATACCTGTCTACGAAGTGTCATCTTCTATCCTAATTAAAGAAGACGACAAGAAAAGTACCAACAATGCACTGTCTGCCATGCAGGATTTTGGTATGCTTTCCATGACCAGCAACTTTGACAATGAGCTGGAAATTCTGAAATCAAGGACACTCATCAAGAAAGTCGTGTCACGTCTGAACCTTTATACCAACATCGCCATCGAACAATCTTTCGGCTACGATGTTCCACTTTACAAAAACTCCCCTCTTGATGTGTTCATGACCGCCGAGGAAGCTGACAAACTGGAAGGGAACATTCGGCTGGAACTGATATACTCCCCTACCGGCCAACTGACTGTCACAGCCTTTTATATACAAAACGGAGACAAGCAAGAAACGACCAAATCTTTCGACGAACTACCTGCCATTCTACCACTCCCGGTAGGTGTCATCACCATTTCGCACAATGATTCATTGCCTGCTCCGCAAGAGCCCGTCAATCTGAAGGCTATCATCAGTACCCCCACTGCCGTAGCAGCAGGCTATAGGGCAGGTCTGACCGTAGCCCCTATATCCAATACCAGTACCATTGCCACCATCAGTGTACAAAACACCCATATACAACGAGCCTCCGATTTCACCCAAGAACTGATAATACTCTATAATCAGGACACCAACACCGAAAAGAATGAAGTGGCCCAGAAAAGCGCCGACTTCATCGAGGAACGTATCAGCATCATCAACCACGAACTGAGCACCACAGAAACCGAACTGGCGGAATTCAAGCAACGCGCCGGACTGACCGACATCAGCAGCGACGCGCAGCTTGCCCTTCAGGAAAGTTCCAAGTATGAACAGCAATATGCAGAGAACGCCACCCAAATCAACCTCGTGAACTATCTGCGCGACTACATCAACAATCCTGCAAACAACGACGAGATCATCCCTGCCAACGTAGGACTGAGCGACATGAACCTGACCTCCGCCATAGACAAGTACAACAATCTCATCGTGGAGCGTAAGCGCCTGCTACGTACCTCCTCCGAAAGCAATCCCGCCATCATCAATCTGAACACGGGGATCGAGGCCATGCGCCACAATGTGAAAACCACCGTAAACAGTGTTTTGAAAGGCCTGCAAATCACCCGGAGCAACATCGACCGACAGTCGCGCAAGTACGAAAGCCGCATCAGCAACGCCCCCAAGCAGGAGCAGGAGTTCATGAGTATCGCACGCCAGCAGGAAATCAAGGCCACCCTCTACATCATGCTGCTGCAGAAACGCGAGGGAAACGCCATCACACTGGCTGCAACCGCTAACAATGGACGCATTATCGAAGAGCCCATGCCTGCCGGCATCGTTTCTCCCCAAGGCAAAAAAATCTATATGATTGCCTTTGTCATCGGCATCGGCATTCCCTTGGGCATCATTTTCCTATTGAACCTGCTCCGTTTCCGCATTGAAGGGCATACCGATGTGGAAAAGCTCACAAAGGTTCCCATTATCGGCGACATCCCCCTTACCGGCTCAAGCAAGCACGAAGAGTCTGCCATTGCCGTACGCGAAAACGACAACGACATCATGACGGAAACCTTCCGCAGCCTGCGCACCAACCTGCTCTTCATGATGGGCGATCCGGATAAGAAAGTCGTCCTGATCACCTCCACCATAAGCGGTGAAGGCAAGACTTTCATAGCTTCCAACCTCGCCCTCAGTCTGGCGCTGCTCGGCAAAAAGGTCATTCTGGTAGGATTGGATATACGCAAACCGGGATTGAACAAGTTGTTCCATCTTTCACACAAAGAAAAAGGAATCACCCAATACCTTGCCGCCCCCAAATCCACAGACCTTCATGCGCTGATACAGCCTTCCGGCATAACTTCCAACCTCGACCTGCTATTGGGCGGTCCCATCCCACCCAATCCTACGGAACTACTGGCACGCCAGTCACTGGAAGACACCATCAGTACATTACGCAAAGAATATGACTATATCGTACTGGATACAGCCCCTATCGGCATGGTGACCGACACGCTCATCCTTTCGCGCGTAGCGGACGCCAGCATCTACGTCTGTCGTGCAGATTATACGCATAAGACCGATTACCAGCTCATCAACGAGCTTCAGGAGCATCATCGTCTCCCCAACTTATGCACAGTAGTCAACGGAATCGATATGAAGAAGAAAAAATACGGTTATTACTACGGCTATGGTAAATACGGAAAGTATTACGGCTACGGTAAGAAATACGGATACAGTTGAGTTAGCGACTAGCTATTAAGAGTTGAGAGTAAATAATCGAGTGTCTAATTTTTAATTTCTAATTTCTAATTTTTAATTAACCCCGCCCCTCCAATGTGACAGGCGACCGCGTAGCGCGCCCGAACCTCAACTATTTATGAACCATAGAAATACACCTTTAAAGGATTTTACATGAACCATACTGATATCACCCCTCATATTATTCCTCGTCGCCAATGGCTGGTGGCATACGTGCAGTCTTGTCTGGAAAAGAAGACTGCCGAACGGCTGAAAGCTATGGGAGTGGAATATTACTTACCCATACAAAGCGAAATACGCCAATGGAGCGACCGGCGCAAGAGAGTGGACCGCCTGGTCATCCCGATGATGATTTTCGTGCATGTCACTCCGCAGGAACGCCCCCTGCCGCTTACCTTACAAGCTATCAGTCGATACATGGTATTGCGCGGTGAAAGCCGTCCCGCCGTCATTCCCGAGGAACAGATGGAACGTTTCCGCTTTATGCTGGATTATAGCCCGGAGGCTGTAGAGATTTGCAGTACACCTCTGGCAGCAGGTGATGCCGTGAAAGTAATAAAAGGCCCCCTTGCCGGATTGGAGGGAGAACTGGTCATGATAGGAGGAAAAAGCAAAGTGGCAGTCCGGCTGGATATGCTGGGCTGCGCACATGTGGACATGCCGATAGGATACGTGGAGAGAATTAATTTTTAATTGTCTCGTATTCGCTTTTGGCGTCAAAACAAGGACAAGCCTTATGGATAGAGGAACTGAGTTGCCGATGCCCTGAAATACGGGCATTGGGATAGTCGGTCTTCAGCTGCCGGAGCAAGTCGAGCAAAGAGCATTTCTGCGCATAGGTACGTGTATCGGCAGGGACACCATTCTCGTCGAGCCCGCCCTCATAGCAGATGCCGATGCTCTTGTCGTTCCAGCCGGTGGCATGGGCTCCAATCTGATGAACCGGACGGCAGATATGCACCTCGCCGTCACGGGTGATGTAGAAATGATAACCGATATCGGCAAAGCCCCGTGCCAGATGACTGCGGCGAAGCGCCTCCACCGAGAAGTGACGGTCACAGCGCGTAGCGCTGCAATGAACTACCAGGAGGGTTACCTCCCGATAGTTCTGATAGAAACTGCCTGCTTTCATCCGGCTAACGGTTGATGCAGGAAGTCAAGCCAAACACTCCGGCCAATGTAGTGGCCACGGTAATAATCACTTTAAGGACAATGCCCCATACAGATTTTGATTTTGTTTTCTCACTCATAACAATTTGCAATTAAGGAATTAAAATACTATGGTTAGCTGCATTTTTTAGACAGAAGAACATATTTATTTTCTCTCTTTTGTCTTTTCGTTTCATCCTAACGGATTTTCCCCCTGGTCTCCGTCCGAACCGCCTCCCGGGTTGCTGCCTCCACCGGCATCTTCACCCCCGCCAGTGGCTCCGGTCAGGTCTACGGTAGTCTTTCCGGCCTTCAGGGCTTTCACCACGGCACGGGCTGCACTTCGGGTTGCCACCAGATTGAATTCCGCCTCCTCCAGCAGCTCTCCAAAACGCTGGCCGCAGGTCCAGTTCACATTCAGCCTACGGATATGGATGGCAGGATTGAACTCCTTGGCAGAAGCCGCGCCGATACTGTTGATGCTGATGTAGAAACTCCCCAGGTCGCCCAACTGGATTTTTTGTCCGGCCAGCAACTGCTCCCGCATGCAATCCACGGACATGGTGAGGATGGCAACGATATCCGAACGCTTGTACACGCAGCCATGACTGGCTATATGCTCGGCAAAGCGGTTGATGTCCATCACTTCCGAATACTGCGCACTTGCGTACGCTTTTTTGGCAACCGTCTTATCGGTAGGATTGCCACGCATCACGATACTGTAGTTAATCATAAATTAAAAATTATAAGTTAAAAATTAAAAGATAGGGAGACGATACTAATCCCAGGGGCTTACGATTACTAATCTTCGCGCGTCACGATTACTAATCTTCACCCTTCATCGTCTGACAGAACAAAGATACGACGTACCTCCGGGCAGAATAAGAGATGCGGTGAAGTGATATGAAGGGATGTGGGAAAATGTGAGATTAGGTAAGATTATACCGGGTTCCGGCAATGGGTATACAGAAAAAATTCCGTACATTTACAGTGTAATAACCAGTTAAAGCATTGTTTATGAAGTACGTTGAAGACTACGAAAATATCCCCGGCAAAGAGTGGCCCGTCCGCCCCTATTACAAACGTGAACTGGCAGAGGCATACGCCCCCACCATTTCACCGGCATCCGCACTCAACCGCTTGTCCAAATGGATGAAGCTGAATTTGGAACTGGACGAAGCCCTGCGGCATACCGGCTACAAAGGCTCCCAGAAAATATTCACCTCCCTACAGGTGGAACTTATATTCAGGTATTTAGGAAAACCATGAAAGAATCAATCCCCCACATAGCGCGCCATGGCGCATTGGTTGCGGTAGATTTCATCCCCTTTCAGCTCGACCACCCGATAACCACGGCGGCCACCGGAACGGACAGCCTCATAGCCCTCCTGCTTCATCACCAGACCGAGGCGCGTGGGACTCAAGGGTTGCCGGATACCTATGTTGATATGTCCCAGTATCTGGGCATTGGTCAAGAACATACACTCCTCGCCCGGTATGGGGCGGCGATAGTACACCTGAACGAGCTCACGCTCCAGGCAGGGCACCTCAAAATAACGGTTATGAAGATTCACGGCATCAATCTCCTCCTGCTCAAACCAGTAGTGGAAGCCGCTCTTCCAGAGGGCATAGCCTTGCGCATACACTCCGGCATAATCTATGGGATAATCGAAAGGACTGTCTATGGAATCCACCTCGAAGGGAAGCCAACGGCGGTTGCCACTGAGGTCGTTGAGGAAGGTGACGTTATTGCTCGTGCCGCAGAAGCTGGCAATATGCGGACGGCTCTCCTTGAAGTGTCCGTAGGCGGCACGCTCGTTCACGTCTGTCATGCCGGTGATGGCCTTCAACTGGCTGACCTGGGCAGAGGTCATCTCCTCCAGCTCTTCAAGGCATACCAGTGCAAACTCGGTCAGCGTAAAAAGGTCGTCCTTGCTGACGCGCCGGCTGTTGCTTTTCACATAAAAATAACGCTGAAGTTCGACAGGAAGCAGACGCTGCATCCAGGTAGTCTTGTAGATGCCCTGCTTACCGATGAAGACCAGAATCTCATGATTCACCACCTTGGTATCGAGCAGCGAAGCAATGGTGGCCACCAGCCACTTCTTGAAATAGATGCCGAAAAGCTTCTGGTCGTCCTTCACATGTACGCCGGCAGCCAGACGGGCAATAGGGTCAGTAGTACCGTCCCAAGCAGGCAGCCCCTCCAGATAGGCTACAAAGGGATTGAAAAGCGGCGTGTACTCCGAATCGAGCACGGAACGTATGTCCGCAATGCGGGCAAGCATCCCTGCCTTGTTCATGCGGCTCCACAACGTGTTGACGTAGCGGTCGGTCAGCTCCGCATACTCCTCTCCGCAGTCGGCCATCAGGACTTCGAACTTGCCGCTCACCGTATTTTTGCGGAACTTCGCCTGTTCGGAAAGGAACTGCTCGATATCTGCCACCGTGGCAAACTTTTCATCGCCCTCTCCCCTGCGGACAAGGGAGCGGGTGCCATGCTCCCCGGTATTCGCGTAGCAGGAGCCGATGACAGCTGCCACATCCCCGTCATAGTCGGGAAAGTGCTCCGCTGCCCAAGCGGCGGCTGTCTTCCGAGCCACTCCGTACTGGTTGAGCAGATAACCCATGCGCATCACATATTCGTTATGATGATGTTCACAATAACTCACTCCCTCCTCTTCCAGCAGGCGTTCGGCAGCTTTCACCACCTTCTCCAAACGTTTGTTGCGCTTTGTCGGCACAGCTTCGGAAGCGCTATCCTGCGGTTGGGGAGCAATCGGACTATCTTGCAAAACAAAAGAAGCGGCACTGGGATTGTAATATACATGAGGGTCGGAAGCCAGTCCACTGATACGGGTAGCATTCTTGCACTGCCCGTCGCTTTCGAAGCCCACCAGACAGGAATAGTAGTCGTTGACTTGATTGAAATACTTGGCGTATTGCCGGAAGGCTTTTCCCTTTTCCGCTCCGTTCAGGTCATCGATGCGGCAGATGATACGGATGCCATGACCGCTGATGGTGGTGTAGGCCATCAATGTATACTTGTCGGCACAAATCAATGTCAGTGTGGCAGCCATCCGCTCGGGAGCGATATGGTCCAGGTCGACCAAGGTATAGCCGGTCCAGGCACAGATATGTTCGCGGGTCTTCCCACCTTCAAAGCAGACGGCAACAGCGAAGCAGGGACAGCCGGACTTCTCGCGGTCGGCATCCCTACGCAGGTCTTGCTGCAAGTAGTAGCGATGTTTCTCGGTGCGGTCTCGCAGGGCAGCGTCGCATTTAATGATGTTGACTATTTCTTCAAGAGAAGTTTCTACTGATTCTGTGTCCGAATAGCCTCTGAAAAGGCTGATATTGCGGTGTTCCATAATTTACTGATTTTTGTTTATGTTTAAAATTACGACGCGAAGGAACGCATAAGTGCCCAGATACACAAGCCCGGTCGTTTCCACTACATGGAAATGATTTCGCTTGTTTTTATTATTGTTTAACAATTAAAAGAGTCAACATGACAAAGAAAGAGCCGGTCGCACCGGCATTCGGAGCTTTTCTCTGCAAACTCCAGAGTGAGCAGTTGGTTAACGGCAGACGTCTGACCAACGCAACCATCGCCCAAGAGACGATGATGAGTACCAAAACTTATAACCTTTTAAAAAAGGGCTGAGTAACAACATCAACCAGATACATGCCATAACGCATTTCTGGAGGTCTTTTCAGAAAACAAATTCGGAAAGGGAAAGGTTCGAGCAAGAAGTAGCCGATTGCCTGGAAAGTGATTTGAGGCATTACAGAATCCATACGGGAGTCTTGAAACCTTAACTTCACCCGAAGCGATGACACTTGTGGCACCCTTTTTCCAATACTTTCTATAGGCTGATATTTATCACACACAAACAATACAAGTTTGTGCATATTGATAATTTGCCTCGCGCGCGTAACATGTATTTATGTTTAAGGGGTGACACAGGTGTCAACTTGACTTTGAAACAACGGTACGGAAATTAGGAAAATACGCAACGACGGCTATGTCTACATAGACAAGACGGCCCTTATTCACAAGTTAGTGAACAGTGGCAGTTACTACTTCCTGAGCCGCCCGCGCCGCTTCGGCAAGAGCCTGCTCATATCTACCCTGGAAGCCTACTTCCAAGGCAAGCGGGAGCTTTTCGAAGGACTGGCAATGGAAAAGCTGGAGAAAAACTGGGTGAAACGCCCCGTGCTGCACCTGGACCTGAACATTGGAAAATATGACACGCCGGACAGTCTGGACAAGATTCTGGACAATGCCCTCTCGCAATGGGAAGCAATCTACGGCACGGGGATAGCGGAAACCACCTTGGCGCTACGCTTCAAAGGCATCCTTGAACGCGCTTACAAGCAAACGAGCGAGCGAGCTGGAACGGCACTACCAGAACGTGCTCTTCATTGTCTTCAAACTGGTAGGTTTCTATACCCAGGCAGAATATCATACGTCCGAAGGACGGATTGACCTCGTGGTAAAAACTACGGACTACATCTACGTGATGGAGTTCAAACTGGAAGGCACTGCCGAAGAGGCCATCGCCCAGATAGAAGAAAAGCATTACGCCCACCCCTTCGAGACGGATTCACGGAAGTTGTTCAAGATTGGAATCAATTTCAGCAATAAGATGAGGAACATAGAGAGGTGGATCGTCAAAAACAACTAAATATTTACACAAAAACAATAATGTTTGCATATTCCAAAATATAATCACCATTTTTGTGAATATCATTATATAAATGTTGCAAACAAAAAAGTCATAATGTAACATTATGCTTTGCGCTATTTGCAAAAGTTCAAAGTATATGCAAAACATGTCGATTCAATCACAAAATAACAAACGATTAGCCAAAAACACATTGATTCTATATGCCCGCATGCTGTTCACTGTAGGCATCAGTTTCTATTCTACCCGTTTGATACTCGCCAATTTGGGAGTATCAGATTATGGTGTCTATAATGTTATAGGAGGCTTTGTGTCCATGTTTTATATGGTGACAGCCACCATGACACAGGCAGTGAGCCGTTTCCTTACATTTGAATTAGGCAGGAATGATCCGAAAAAGTTGCAGCAAACATTCTCCACATCCCTAAATATTCTTCTCCTTCTTGCTCTGTTAGTAGTGCTGTTGAGCGAGACCATAGGCTTATGGTTTGTCAATACAAAGCTGAATATCGAACCAGACCGTATGACTGTTGCAAATTGGATTTATCAGTTCTCCCTTCTCTCTTTTGTTCTTGAGATGATTAGCGTGCCTTATAGTGCTTCGGTTATCTCGCACGAGAAAATGGGAGCATTTGCTTTCGTTACCATAGCCAAGGTCTTTTTGACGTTTGGCATAGCCCTATCGCTTGCTGCCAGCCCCATTGACAAACTGGTGTTCTATGGGATTCTTGTACTTGCTGTATCTGTCTCCATTCAATTGATGTACTGGATATATTGTAAGAAGAATTTCCCCGAATGCCAATACTCTACACATATTGACAAAGTCTTGTTCAAAGACATGTTCGGTTTTGCAGGATGGAACTTTCTGACAACCTGCACTTCCATGCTAAGCAGTCAAGGAGTGGGCATCATGCTTAACATGCACTTTGGTACGGCAATCAATGCAGCCCGTGGTATAGCTTCTCAAATCAATGGGACAGTAGGTGCTTTCTCTCGAAATTTCACTACAGCATTAAATCCACAGATAACAAAATCGTATGCAACCGGAGATATAGCATATACAACAAAACTGGTTTGCAGAGGAGCAAAATTCTCATACCTGCTATTTCTCTTCATCGCACTTCCATGCATGTTCGAAGTTGATTTTTTTCTTTCCAAATGGCTGACAGAAGTGCCTACTTACGCTGGTATTTTTGTCCAGTTGACATTTCTCAACACCTTAGTTGAAACACTACTAAACTCAAATGAGACGTTAAACAGAGCTTCCGGAAAAATCCGCAAATTCCAGATTATCATCAGTGTGGCCCAACTGCTAATTCTCATTGTTTCCTACATAGTACTTGAGATAACAGGCAATTCCATTTTGACTGTAGCAGTTACAAATGTCATTTATCTGTTGATTTTCATTCCACGCATTACAGTAAACAAACCCTTTATCGGAATAACATTCGGATATTTTTTCAAACATACGTTAAGAGGAGTCTTGATTGTAACCTGTATCTCAACTCTTGTATGCTTTGCATTCCTATCCGGTATGGAACAAGGTTGGATTCGTTTGTTCGGGACAAGTATCGTATCCACCCTAACAATAGCGATTACTTCATGGTTTTTTGCCTTAACGAAAGGTGAGAGAGAGAAAACAAGCGCTTTTATCAGAAAGAAAATTTACGCCATAAAACAAAACTAATGTTCAGAAATAAAACTACATTAATGTGCCTCTCTATCCTGGGCGTCATTTGCTATCATCTGTGCCTACGTGGCATACACATCGGTCGGTTGAATGTAGGATATGCTGGAACAGATGTCTTCATGTTGCTGAGCGGATATGGCATTGCCAAGTCGCTTGCCCACAATTCCATAAAACAATTCTATATACATAGGCTCCGGCGAATCCTTCCATTGTGAATTGTCATGATAAGCTCTGTATGTATAATAAATTTAATATTAGGAGTGGGAAATCTTGGTTTAGATATATTCCTGCTCAATATCACATCACTTTCATTCTATTACAACCCTGACTTGCTGCCCGAATGGTATCTTTCCACCTTGCTCCTATTCTATGCTGTCAGCCCGTTACTAAAAATACTTTTGGAAAAAGGTAGTTGGGGGTTAGTGATACTCATCAGTTTGGTTGTTGTCTTGGAAGAGGAATTTTTAGGAACCGGAAGATAGCAGTATGATAATGCGGTCGCCCGTTTCCCTCTTTATCTGCTGGGTATGCAGTGTGCCCTCAGTAACAAAGAGGATTTGCCTTATAAGGTCACCATTCCTTTGTTTCTATTAAGTGTTGCTTTCTTTTTTCAGGGACATCACTACCTATTTTCCGCATGTGCTGTGCTCCTCGCCATCCAAATAGCAAATATACTCATTGATAAATGGGGAGTCTTAAAGAACAAACTATTCAATTGGATTGGTACACACACTTTGGATATATATGTTGGCAATACTATAGCAGCGGTAATAGCCGAGCTGATTTTCTCTCCCGAAATGAATGTGTTTGACAAAATTTCCATCGACATAATGATGACTATAGGCCTGTCCCTATTGCTTTGGAAACTTAATTCACAACTACAAGATTTATGGTAAGAAAATATTTTCATTATCTCACAGACACTATTACATGTAGATTCAACCGGCAGTTTTCTCTAAAAAAAGCCAATATGAAATGGATAACCTACAATATAGGAGATCCGCAAGACAACAACTGCATCAAAGTTGAAAACAGTACCGTCACTCACACATCTATTAATATTACGGGTAAAAACAACCGCATCATCGTGCGCAACGGGGCAAAGATGTTCTTCGGAGGGATAAAGATTATAGGAAATGACAATGAGGTAGTGTATGATGGTTGTAAAGCTATGATTAATGTATTTATGAAGGGAAATGGATGCAAAATTACAGTCGGAAGAGGCTCTCTGATAGACGAGAGCACAAGTATAGTACTAATGGGACAGGGCAACCGTGTGGAAATCGGTGAAGAGTGTATGTTTGCAGAGAAGGTTGAGATTTGGGCATCAGATACCCACCTTATCACAGACCTGCAAGGCAATCCGTTAAACCCCTCGAAACCAGTCGTCATAGGCAAACATGTATGGCTCGGCAAAGGGGTAAACGTGATGAAAGGCGTAACAATAGGAGAACATACAACCGTAGGCTTAGGAAGCATCGTAACAAAAGACCTCCCACCTCATTGCATCGCGGCAGGTAGTCCGGCAAAGGTGGTAAGGACCGGAACAGACTGGCATTTAGGACATACTAATATATAAAAAATGATACTACATCTGATACTTTCTTTGATACTAAGCATAGAAACCATCATCATCATTGATTTTGCCATGGTGTTAAAGGGCATACATTTCAAATTAAGCCTATATGGTATATCATTGCTATCACAATTCATACTATTAGCATTTTGTTCGGATACTCCCAACATATTACTTTTTACATTAGCTGCCACACTGTTCCTTATTCCTTGGGTAATGTATCTTCTGTGGCTTCCATTCGCAAAAACCTCACACGATTTTGAAGATGTTGATAATGGGAAAACAGCATGTTATGGCAACAAAAAAGTATTGCTGATAGTACCCCATCAAGACGATGAAATCAATGTGCTGGGCGGTATTTTTGAAGAGTTTATCAAATATGGTAGCACTGTACACATCGTATATGCCATAACAAACGGAACAATACAAGGTTTTAGATATACTGAAGCATTAAATTTGTGCAAACACATTGGCATTCCGGACTCTAATGTCACATTCCTTGGATATGGATTTATACATAGTAAAAAGGCGAACATACCTACCGTAACTAAAGGTACACAGAATGTTCCTGCATATAAAGAAGGTCAAGCCTTAACAAGAGAAAATATGGTGAACGACCTAAAAGAGATTATATTGCTGCAAAAACCAGATATTATTTTTGGTAGTGATTACGATTACCATGAAGAACATCATCTTGTAACTATTGCCATTGATGAGGCTTTGGGAAAAGTGCTAAAATCAAAGTCAAAGTATCGTCCTATGGTGATGAAGAGCTATGCTTACCGAACTACATGGGAATCTTATCCAGATTATTACAAAAATAATATCCGTTCTACACTTTACAAGAAAGCTACGGTGGAAACCTATCCGTGGGAAGAACGGTTGCGTCTGCCCATAGCAGCACACCTATTGAACAGAAGTCTACTCCGTTCAGATATTTTCCGGCAATATAAAACCTTCAAGTCACAGGGAGCTGCAATGCGAGCTATCAATTTCAATGCCGATAAAGTGGCATGGCAACGCCGTTCAGACTCTTTACTACTACAGGCTACCATTCAGGTTTCATCCGGCAAGGGAAGCAAATTGAACGACTTCTTACTCTATGATAAAAGTGAGACCTTTATGTTGAATCGTGACAGCTTCCCCACCGAGGGAGCATGGATACCGGAAGAAACGGATAAAGAAAAGAAAGTTACTTTTACCTTGGCAAATCCATCACGTATTGAATATCTTCTGCTTTATCAGAATACTTGGAACAGCAATGTGGTGGAGAAAGTATCTATCTCATTTAACAATGAGAAACCTACCCAATATTCTTTAAGGACAGACGGTTATCCAACACGCATACATGTAAGAAAAGAAGATGTGGATTTTTTCACCATACGCATTATAAACAGCAGGGGCGCAAATGCCGGCCTCACAGAAGTGGAAGCATTTGAATGTAAAGAAGAGCAACCATTCAGCCTGATTAAATTGATGAATACATCGGAAGATTTCGTTTACGATTATTGGATAAATACATCGGGAGAGGAATCTTTCTTACTTTATGCCAAGGGTGATGCCTTGCTTCTTTCCGCAGCAGATTATTCCATTAGTGTGGACAATCCCAAATGCAAAGCTTTTATTATAGGGGCTGAAATAAAAGTTTACTGTCCTAAAGGTGAACAGACTCGCTTGATAGTAACATCCGTAAACTCACTGTATTCAGACACCGTCATACTTTCCAATCCCAACAAGATGAAACGCCTCCGCTGTGCTATTGGACAAAAAACGGAAGCTATATATTACGGTATTTTCATCGGAGATACACACAGAAAAGCAACTTCTCTCTCCATCTTGTCGATGATAAAGAGTCACCTATGTTTTATTCAAAAATAGGTCAAGATTACACTCTATTAATCTACATTATGCACGTGTCAGTAATATTTTTCATCACACGATTGATAAAAGACAATACATTCATAAACCCAATTTATGACTATTGTGGAGCAATCATTGTGTTTATTATCACACTACTATCATATAGTATCAAAGAAGGAACTTTTCTGTTTACAAAAAGTAAAAAAATCAACGAATGAATAGCTACAAATTATACGCAGTAAACTACGCTGATCCAGCATACGAATTCCGTCGCAAAGTAAATACCGATTCACTCAAAAAATTTGGAAAAGTGGATGAAGTGTTTGAATATGGTTCAGCAAGCATCCCCGAATTCATTGAAGCTCATCCTGATTTGTTTAAATACAAATTCGGAGCAGGCATGCATTCTTGGAAGCCTTATATCATTTTAAAGGCACTTGACAATATCAAAGACGGTGATTGGCTGTTTTATTGTGACTGCGGTGCAGAGATTATAGACGATGTACATAAGTTGACAGACCATGCAATAACAGATGGTGAAGACTTTATGGTGTTCCAACTGCTTTGGGCTACCACACGAGAGTACACAAAAGCGGAAGTCATTAGGTGGCTTTATGTGGAGAATCCCGATTTGCCGCAGGTGTTAAGTGGATTCATCTTTATGAAAAAGAATACCAAAACCGTCGCCTTGATTCAAGAATGGCTTAACTTATGTATAGTGGAAAAGTACATTGCATGTGAACGTTTTGATGAGACAATACCTAATGACCCGATTTTTAAAGTGCATCGTGACGATCAGTCGTTACTTGACATCGTTGTTCGCAAACACGGCATACGCCCCTATCGCGACCCGTCGGACTACGGTCTGCGCAGCTATTTCTGGCAACCCTTGGGGAAAGACGAGCGGCGGAGCGATTATCCCGTAGTGGTGCTGTCGTTCCGGCGAGCCGATGCAGCAGAATACAAGAAGACATATTTCCAACGCTATCGCCTATGGCAATTATGCTTAGGACATTATGGTATCTACCGCAGGATCAAGAAACTCTTGATAAAAGCCGGAATATTGAGACGCGAACCTTCTGGTTTAGGTATATGACACCAGTACACTGCAACCTACGCTCACTTAACTTGCCGAAGAAGATCGGGTGTATACTACAGATTGTAGAATGGTAGGTTCACATCATACCTTTGTAGCATTTCGGATTAAATTATAAAAGGACATTTAAAATTCAAGGAATTCATGAAACTTAGACTTTTTGGACCAGGTGGTCGTGTATGGCGATTGGCTTTCCGAATAAAACATACCGCTAAATCATTAAAGTACAGACAATTATACAATATAGAGGGGGGGTAAAAACAAGAACCTGTATTTCTATGTAATCGGTATTACGATGAAAAACGAAGGCTTCTTCAGTATGGTAAACAAAACAAGAGCACATATAATATATGCACTTGACAATGGCCTGACACCAGTTGTCAATTGGAGGGATTTCCCGAATCCATACTTGCGCAACGATGGCACAAACCCATGGGAATACTTTTTTGAGCAACCCTGCGGGTATACGCTAAATGACGTGTACGGCTCAAAACATGCAAAATTCAGCATAGACAGTCCTTTCCCTAATCGCAAATATACGATATGGGACGTTTCATCTGCCGACAAAGCCACAAAAGAAAAACTAAAATCCGTTACAACGGAATATATCCGGCCCCAAAAAACATTAAAGGAGTATTTTTTGAAAGGGATGCCTGATGCTTTTAACGGAAACAACCACATTGTTGCATGTATATGCCGTGGAACGGACTATTTTGACACACCTTTGATTGGAATTGAGAAACAACCCACTCCACAAATGGCAATCGAGCAAGTAAGATGCATGATGAAGAAACATAACTGCAACATGGTTTATTGCGCTACGGAAGACGAACGCATATACCGGATGTTCGAAAAAGAGTTTGGCGAGAAACTGATACCCAATACCCAGGAAAAATACGGGGACAACCATGGCAAGCTGTTGATGCAAATAAATAGAGAAGAGAAACGTGACATCCTTGAAATCACAAAGCAATATTATCGCTCCATGTATATTGTTTCACAATGTGACTGTCTTGTCGCCGGAGTTGTGAGCGGCACAAACGCCGTGTTGTGTATGCCCAACAAGTTTAAAGACACTTATATCTTTAAACTCGGCTGTGTCACGGAAGAAGATGTAAAAGAATACAGAACATTATGGGATTAACATATATCAAAAGCAGATTTCTTCATCCGGTAAAAATGAAGTGGTATGACCTCCAGATAGAAATTATCGGAGCATGGAAGTTTTTCTTGAAACGGCAACGTAGCGGTGAGCGCAAACTGACGAAAATTCATTACCAATCAACGGACAAAATCTGCGGAAACAAGCGGTCTACTGTCATTTATATGGCCAACGGATACACTTGGCATGGCGGACTGGCTGACAGGTTAAAAGGCATTGTGTCGCTTTACGCCTGGTGTAGCGACCACTCCAAACCATTCAAGATAAATTTCTGCCATCCGTTCCGGTTACATAACTACCTGATACCCAACGAATACGATTGGCAGATTGCCGATGAGGATATTTCGTATAATCCTTGTGAGGTAGCTGTCAAACAATGCCTCATAGCTCCTGTCTTGGCAGTACCTACGGTACAGCCAAGATTACCGGAACTGCTTGGCGAGTGGCTGGATGAGCATTTAGTACAAACAAATGCCCAGTTGCACGTATATACCAATATGCGATATGGCAACAGCCGATTTGCAGAACTATTCGGCAAGTTGTTCAAACCAGCTCCTCGTTTACAGAATTTGATAGATTACCACAAGGAACAGATAGGAGGGAAATATATTTCCATCTCATTTCGTTTTACCACTTTATTGGGAGATTTTACTGATTGTACGGGAGCGGCACTTCCGGTAGCCGAGCGTCAGCCACTGATTGAAAAATGCCTGCATGCCATTTCACAAATAGCGAAAACCGCACCTTCGCATGACAGAATCTTGGTAACGGCGGACAGTTCCACTTTTTTAGCGCAAGCTGCCGCTTTGTCTCATGTATATGTGATTCCCGGTAAGGTGGGGCATATTGATTACGATAATGATGATGACGTCAATATGAAGACATTCCTCGACTTTCTGCTTATCGCGGATGCGGAAGCCGTGTATCTGTGTAAAAGCGGCAAGATGTATAAAAGCGCTTTCGCGCAAACTGCCGCCATGGTACACAATAAACCTTTTGAAGTGAAAGAATGCTGAAAAGATGAAGAAACATTTGTGTGCTGCCCCAGAATGTACAGGCTGTTTGGCATGTTTGAATGTTTGTCCCAAACATGCCATTGGTGTGACCGAAGGATTCTTGGGTGAGATTTTACCTACAATTGACGAAGACAAGTGTGTCGATTGCGGACTTTGTGACAAGATATGTCCATCGTTGAATCCGTCACCGATGCATCTGCCTATGGATTGCTATGCCGCATGGACGAAAAATGAGGTGGATTATGTGTCTGCTACCAGTGGAGGGATGGCCACCGCCATAAGTAAATCCGTCATCAGTAAAGGTGGTGTTGTATATGGATGCGCAGCCCATGGACTTCAGGTGAAACATATGCGCTGTGCCACTATGAAGGACGTGGAGAAACTGAAAGGCTCCAAATATGTGCAAAGCGAGATGGGAGACCTTTATCAAGCGTTAAAGAAAGATGTTCTTGAAGGTCTGACAGTGCTCTTTATCGGGACTCCCTGCCAAGTAGCCGGCGTAAAAAATTATTTAAGGCAAGAATATGACAACTTGTTGACTGTTGATTTGATATGCCATGGCGTTCCCTCACAGCAAAGTTTGCACGCATCTCTGCGTCATGCCATACGTGATATAGAGCCTACCAAGGTAACTTATTTGTCTTTTCGTAATCATGCAAAAGGAGATTTTTGTTTAGAATGTCGAGGCTTTAAAAAAGATGGCAAGCCTTTCATCTTTGAACGAGGAATAGATTATTCCAATTCCTATTATCCAGCTTTCTTTTTTGGAAATTCTTATCGTAACAGTTGCTATCAATGCCGCTATGCCTATCGGCAGCGCATATCGGATATATCTATCGGCGACTTTTGGGGATTGAAAGATGAAAAAGTACATCGTGAGGCCGATAACGGCATTTCGGTCGTTTTGGTGAATACGGACAAAGGAACGGCATTTTATGCGTTGATGCAAGCAGACGTGCATAGCCATCGGCAACCAGTAGAAGATGCCATCGCGGGCAATGCGCAACTCAACGCGCCCACTCGCCGTACGGGACGAACCCGTTGCTTCAGGTTCTTAGCCCGGTATTGCTCTTTTGAAGCAGCCTTTCGCATCACATGGATGGACAGAATTCTGAAAAGTAAAATGAAGTATTGCATCAAAAAAATAATCAGAAAATAATGAAAGGTACAGTAGGAATAGTGGATTTTCATGCCGCGACCAATTACGGTTCCGCCCTATTGGCTTATGCCTTGCAACGGGTGGTAAGCGATATGGGATATGATTGCAGCATCATCAATTACCAGCCGCAAAAGCAGGTAGATGGCTATCGCTTGCCGATTTTGGTAAGCCGTCATCCGGTGAAACGTTGGATAGAATCACTTTGTTGGCTTCCATACAATAAACAGATGAAGCGAAAGGTGGACAAATTTAAGTCGTTTGCGCACGACTATATGCGCCTGACACCCTATTGTTGCGACCCATCTAAAATCAATGAAGAATGTGGCACTTTCGACTATTATATAGCCGGAGGCGACCAGATTTGGAATACCGGATGCTTTGAGTTTGAATGGTATTATTACCTCGATTTTGTACGGAACGGAAAGAAGATCGCTTATGCTCCCAGCATGGGACCGAACGGACGGAAAACCATACCGGCACATCTTGCCGAGCGTGTGCGAAGAGAAGTGAAAACCTATCAGGCTGTGGCAGTGAGAGACAGTGGAACGGCGGCTTTCTTTGATTCAAATCTGCCCGTGGTTCTCGACCCGACTATGCTGCTTGATGTAGAAGAATGGAATAAACTTGCGGGTGACTCGCCTTTGATCAAAGGCGAGTATGTATTCTATTACGATCCGTTTGACCATGAAGTTGGTAAGAATGCGGCTCGGGAATATGCCGTGGAGCATGGTTACCGTATCGTGTCGAGTAACATCTATATGATTTTCCAAAAAGATACCCGAACATTCGATTACCGTTTGGATGCAGGGCCTTTGGAATTTCTGAATTTTGTGAAATATGCTAAATATTGCATAGGCAGATCGTTCCATCTTTGCGTGTTTTCTTTATTATTCCGAAAGGAATTCCAAATGGCGGACGGTTTAATTGACGCACGTAACCGTGAATTGGCGGAATCCTTATGGGGAGATGTGGAACGTTTGAGCAAAGCAGGTGATAACGATATGATTGTGTCGGCTACCGATTATACGGCAGAGGTTGAGACACGTTTTCGTGATTTGCGTGAATCGTCGTTGTTGTTTTTAAATAAGGCTTTAAATTCATAGTAAATGATGAATACTCCTAAGATTTCCATATTGGTTCCCGTTTATAACGTGGAAAAATATCTCCAACGTTGCGTGGACTCCGTACTTGCGCAGGACTTCACGAATTGGGAAATGATACTTGTTGACGACGGCAGCCCTGACCGTTGTCCGCAGATGTGCGATGCGTTTACGGCAAAGGACACACGGATAAAAGTGATACATCAAGAAAATAGAGGGGCACATGCGGCACGAAAGGCCGGATTTGAACATGCCAAAGGGGAATATTTGGTGTTTTTGGATCCAGATGATTATCTCTTACCTAAAGCCTTAAGTTCATTATATGCCAAAGCTATAGAAAGTAAATACGATATAGTAAAAGGGGCTAACCTGAGAGTGCGGAATAATGGTACATCAAGTATTGAAACACCAATCTTGTCAGGAAAAGAAATCGTTGGGGAGGAGAACTATCTGTTTGCTCTGTTGTCTTATCACATATTGCCTTATTTATGGGGGGGCATTTACAGAAAGACATTATTTTCTGAAGAAATATTCAAGTCTGCGACAAACATATCCATCGGAGAAGACTGGATAACCAACCAGTCCATTTGGCGTGGCGTTAAAAGATACGCAGCTATAGACAATGTTGTATGCGCATACTATATTAATAGCAGTTCAATGATGCAGACACGAGTCCTTTCACATGAGTATCATGAATCTTTCGGAAAAATGATGCTGCAAATTGCAACGGGAGCATCTTCAAAAATCATGCAGACCATTGAACGTAACAGAATAATGGTGCATATAAAATGTTTCTTTACACCGGAAATAGGTTGGGATAACACTTGGTATAACGTCATTTATGAATATGTGAAGAATGACAATAATTTAAAAGCACTACTGCAAAACAATGATAAAAAATTCCTTGAATTCATAAGAAGCAGAACCATCTTCAGACTATACACTTTCGTTTATAGAATATTGTTTCAAGGTATAAAATTACACGGCCGCAAAAGAAGTGTGCTTTATAATTTTTCCACCACATAATAAGCAAAATACAAGAAGTAATCATTCATCATATTGGTAAATGAACAGTTTAAAGCAACTCTACAAAGACATTAAAACAAGCTGGGGGAAAAAGTTCCGTTGGATAACGGCTTTCTTCCTATTGTGGATATATAGGACCATATTTATGCCAGCAGGAGATGGAGGCTTTGCACAAGCCTTGCAAATAATATCCCTTTTCAGTATGTTATTTATTGTATATTCTCATTGGCAAAGGAAAGTTGTGGGAATATTCAGAATATCGAATCCACCGATACGCACATTGCTACTATTATATTTCTATGCGTTGTTGAGTGCCACATGGGCGTTCATGCCTGCATTCTCCGCATTCTTGAGCATACAGAATTTTATACTAATGGCTTTGACTTTTTGGCTGCTAAGCATGCCAAAAACATTTGACGGTGTGGAAAAGAGTTTGGTATATCTCATTATGGCAATGGCCTTTTTCAGTGCTATCGGTGGAAGATACAATGTAGGATGGCCTATCTTCATTCATTTGCTGCAAACGGGTACTTGTTCTGCCATGTGTTTTGCCTATTGCTTTGCAGAATGGATAAAGGAAAAAAAAGACAAGAAACGCCTGAGGTTTTTCAGAACGGTCATGCTGATAAGTTTCGTATTGCTTGTTACGAGTACATCAAGCGGTGCCAATGCATCTTGTGTCGCCGGCATAGGCACAGCCATGCTGTTCAGCGGTCATGCCATGTGGGGAGCTTTAATGGCATGTATTGGCATTTTTGCATTTATCTACCAAGACCAACTTATGGACTTATTGTTGCTCATCATGCCAGGTAAAACAAAAGCAACTATTGAAAGTGCCACTGGGCGCGACCGATTGTGGGAACAGATATTGTATTTTGCAGCCCAAAAACCCATGTTCGGATGGGGCTTTGCTTGTGCCGAACGCGTGGTATCGGTCAAAGGCACCGTGCTTTCACCCGATGCTCATAACAACTACATAGGTTTCTACGGCAGCTTAGGGTATGCGGGTTGCGTACTGGCAGCTCTGCATTTCGTGACCTCGCTTTTTTCATTTTTCAAAAACAGCTTGAAGCGCGGCTACTTGGGACTTATGTGTGCCATGGTGGTGGCTTTGGTCAACGGATATTCCTACGGTTTCCTTTCGGGCAAGGCATGCGTCATCACAATTGCTTACTTTGCCATAATAGTTGCCGGTTATCATTTTAAAAGAGCGCAACGTCTTGAACAATTGATACGAAGATGAATAAAGATTTAAGTGTAAAAATCAGCATTGCGGGTTTTATCTGTACTCTAATGGTAGTATATAGGCATTCACTCAACTACCTTGCATTCTTCCATTCGTGGAGTCCACAAGGATTGAACGGAATAGTGGAAGACTCTTGCATGCGTCTTACTCAAATAGCAGTTCCTTATTTTTTTATGGTATCCGGTTTTTTCTTTTTAGGAAAGAACTATTATGAACCGCAAAGCTATAGACAAATGATCATCAAAAAAATACATACGTTGTTCATTCCATTCGTAATTTGGAATGTAACAGGAGCCTTGTGCTTATTGCCTTTTGACAAAAAAGCCGTTGGCACGGATATATTCTCGGTGATTCAGAATCTGTTCAACAGCCATTGGTACGGTCCGTTGTGGTATGTCAGGGATTTGATGGTTGTGATGATGTTATATCCTATATATGGATGGCTGTTCCGCATAAAATCATCGTTGCCGATATGGATAACTGTGACCGTATTGTTCTATCTATGGAAACCTATAGATTGCTCAGTCTTGTCCTCTGAATGTTTAGTATTTTTTGTATTGGGAGGATTGATAGGCAAACACCCGGAAATGCTATCTGTCAGGATGCGCCTTGCACCAACTCTTGCCATCTCAGCCATCTGGTTTGCAGCCTGCTTTACCGGCTTTATGACTTTCAACGAATGGATACACAAGCTGACAGATATGACAGGCATAGTAGCGTTCTGGCAACTGCTGAACCATATACCGGAAACGTGGCGGCAGAAAATGCTGCATCTTTCGACTTTCTCATTTCTCATCTATGTGATGCATTTCTATCCTATGAAATTATTCAAACAAGGCATCGCACACATCTTCTATGGCAACGATATCATCGCAACGATCACATACATATTACTGCCAATTATGATTTCGTACTTAATAATACTTATAGGACAAGGCTGGATTAAATTGTCCCCAAAAACTTATTCTTTAGCAATAGGAAACAGGATATGAAAGAAACGATATATCTTACTCGCGATGAGAGCAATATAATAAAGGGGATTCTTATCCTGCTAATAGTATTGGGACATAATCACTTTCTTATGGATGGAGAATATGTGAGACTACAAATCCAATTATACAAATTCCACGTAATCGAATTCTTCATATTGCCATTCTTCTATAAAATGAAAGCTGACACGAGTTGGGAGCACCTGAGAGATATCATTGTCAGGAACTGGGTGCCTTATTTATGGATTTTGTCAGCTTGTTACCTTACAAGTTGCATTTATTTCCATAAAATCGGGCTGGAATGGGGACACATATCAGCCATTCTTTTGGGTACACAGACACATTTGAGCAAATACTACAATTTTGTATTCCCTTGGTTTCTGCCCACCTATTGTTCGTTCTTTATCTTGTACCTTCTGTCGTTGAAACACAAGTGGCTCTATGGGATAATGATAATATTGTCTGTTGTCACATGGGGATGTACTTGGGAAGAATTTTATTGGTTCAAGAATACAATGCCCTTAGGCATCGGACTGGCAATAGGATATTTTGCATACGGCTGGATGGCATCTGCTTTAAACAGCCTATCTGCCTATATGAAATATGCAGGAGCTGTTGTGTTTGTTGTAATAAACATATTACAGATTATGGATATACGTGTACCTATGGGAAGCACCTTGCTTGTGCCGACATTCTTTCTGCTTCTATTGGCATTGTTGCCACACCTTAATTTCAAGTGGTTAAAAACAATAGGAGAAAATTCCCTGGGAATATATTTGTTCAATATGTTCATCATAAACATCTTATGTGCGCTCTTACCCAACAACTTGATTACCGGTGTATTTATATTTATTGTATCTGTCTGTTTATCGCTATTTATTTCTATATGTATCAATAAAAGAATGTTCTTAAAACGAATTCTGTTTCCAAGTAGCATTAAGGATATAAAAAACTGCTTTAACACAAAATAGTATGAAAGTATTATATTGCAACCCGATATTTCTGGATTATAGACTACCCTTTTATAAAAGACTGAACGAATTGTTTGACGGCAATTTCTATGTCATGTATTCCACAACACGTTATAAAATGCGCCATAATGAACATTTGCTCAAACAAATTCCTGAAGTTTTGGGTAGAAATGCCTTGCCTTTTGAAAATGAAAAACTCTTCAATACTTATGAAATGTCTTTCAAAAGATATAATGGTGAAAAGGGAAAACGAATTCCTATCACAAAAGGATTGTACCGAAGCATTAAAAATATAAAACCGGATGTGTTGATAACAGAGGGATTTTTCCAATGGACACCATTACTAGTCCTATATTCTTTTATCCATCGAACTCCTATATTCATGGGCTATGAGCGCACTTGCCATACAGAGCGTAATACAAAGTGGATAATGAATCTATACCGAAAAATCATAAATCTGTTTGTAACCGGATATCTTGTAAATGGAAACGAAACAAAACGCTATTTACTGCAACTCGGCATCAAAGAAGAAAATATATTCATTACCGGCATGAGTGCCGACAGCACATTACTGAAAGCAGGTATCGCATCAATGACTGATGATGAAAAAGAATCATTGAACTGCAAATTCGGAAAATGTATAAAATATTTGTTTGTAGGCCAACTTGTAGAGAGAAAAGGAGCCAAATATCTGTTACAAGCATGGCGCCAACATATAAAGAAACACCCAGATGACTCCTTAATTTTATTAGGAGACGGTCCACTAGCTCCTGCCTTAAAAGATTCTTTCGGAGATATGAGGTCTGTTCATTTCTTAGGAAAGATTCCTTATCAAGAAGTATATAAATATTATGGTATCGCAGATGTTTTCGTATTACCGACTTTAGAAGACAACTGGAGCCTGGTTGTACCCGAAGCGATGTCTTGCGGATTACCCGTTGCAACCTCTATCTACAACGGATGCCATCCTGAACTCGTGAAGAGGGATGCTAACGGAATAACTTTCGACACGTATGACATCCAATCTATTGCAGATGCTTTGGAATATTTCCACCATCATGATTTAAAAACCATGGGACAAGCTTCTATTGAACTTGAAAAACCATTCAATACGGAAAATTGTGCACAACGCGAATACGATGCTATTATTCGTAGTTTAGATAAAAAAACTGGTAAATGAACAATATCAACAATGTACACAATTGTGTTGGATGTCTATCGTGCGTTGACAGATGCCCGAAACATTGCATTCATATATCCAATGATTCTTTGGGACATATACATACGCATGCAGAAGAGACACAGTGCATCAACTGTGGCTTGTGTGTAAAAAGTTGCCCCGCTATACAGAAACCCGATTATAGAAAACCAAATAAGGCGTATGCTTTGTGGAGAAAGGACGATACGCTAAGGCGGCAGAGTTCTTCAGGTGGATTGGCTGCGGTATTGTCCGAACGGATGATAGCAGAAGGAGGTATCGTTTACGGATGCGCTTTCGAGAAACCTTTTTCTATAAAGCATATCCGTTGCTCATCTGCGGATGAATTGGAAAAGCTGAAAAGCTCAAAATATGTACAGAGTAACTTGGCAGGTATCCACTCGCAAATAGCAAATGATTTGAAGAATGGGAAAAAAGTATTATTCATCGGTACACCATGTCAAGTAGCCACAGTGGCTCTGTATACTAAAAAGTTTGGAACCAATCTGTTTACTGTGGACGTAATTTGCCACGGAGTTCCATCCATACAACTGTTCAAATCAAGTTTGCCTACTGATATCGTAGAATGCAACATTGACAAATTAACTTTCCGTGACGACACTGCTTACAGATTAAAAATATATAAGTCTGGAAAAATAATTTATAAAAGAGAATTACATATCGACTTATACATGAAGGGATTTTTTAAAGCTATTTTTTGCAGAGACAGTTGCCACGAATGCAAATATACCCGAAGTGAGAGAGTCAGTGACCTGACCATCGGGGATTTCTGGGGAGTGGACAAATCCCAAATACATACGAATACTGACTACGGATTATCACTTGCGTTAGTCAACTCAGAGAAAGGTCATGCCATGCTCCGGAATATAGTTTCAGAGGTGAACATGGTGGAAAGACCGATGGAGGAAGCCATTGCCGGCAACAAGCAACTGAGATTCCCTATGAAGAAGACATGGCGATCTAAAATATTTAAGACATTGTATCCTATTTGTGGGTTCAAATGCTCAGCTGTTTGTTCTATGCCTGACATTGTTCTCAAGAATATGATTATAAGAAAATAACCTATATGAAAATACTTACCCTTACTACATACAATGTTTATAACTACGGTGCAGCACTACAGGCATACGCCTTGCAGACCTATCTACAATGTATGGGACACGATGCGGTGCTAATAAACTACCAACCGGAATATCTGACACGAAAGTATGACTACCGATGGGTGAACCCGGAATCGAAACTGAGCCGGTATGCCGTGACACGCATAGCATATCGCGTGATGAAGTACCTGCAACGGCAAACCACCATGGGCCGCAAACGGCAGTTCGACCGTTTCATCGACTCGTATCTGAAGCAGACACGAGAATACCGCACGCTCGAAAAGCTGTGCCAGAATCCACCGGAAGCCGACCTCTACGTGGTAGGGAGCGACCAAATATGGAACGTGTTTTACGAAGCGGGACGCGATCCGGCTTTCTATCTCGAATTCGTAACAAAGGGCAGAAAAGCATCATACGCTGCCAGCTTCTCTTACGTGGATATTCCCCAGAAGGAGAAAAAAAAAATTGCCGAATGCCTGCGGACATTTGATGCTGTGTCTGTAAGGGAGAGTCATGGATTGCAGTTGCTCAGGGAGATGAACATTCCGGGGGAATGGGTGCTCGACCCCGTATTCTTACTCCCTATAGAACAATGGAAACAATTGATGGTAACAAACATCTCCAAAGAAGATTATCTGTTGATTTACGACTTTGAAGGAAATAAAGAGTTGAAACGTTTTGCCAAGGAGTATGCACGCCGTCATCACTTGAAGATTTATGTCATAGCAGATACTTACCCGTTGCTTTATGCCGACAGAAACTTCATGAAAGCAGGTCCTCGTGAGTTTGTTTCGATGATTTATCACTGCAAAGCATTTATATCCAATTCGTTTCATGGCACGGCATTCTCCATTATGTTCAACAAACCTGTCTTCGTATTTAACAGACATCGACATAAAGTGAATTCACGTATGGAAAGCTTGATGACCCTCTTCGGAATAAACCAATGTATATTGGACAACCCCGAAAAATGGGAAAAAGCTTATTATTACCCTTTCAATTACGAACAGATCAATCACACCAAGCAACGCGAATTGATTAAGTCGAAAGCCTACTTGGATAATTTGTTAAACATATGTACACATCCATAAAATGCTATGATAGATTTATCTGTAATCATACCGGTTTATAATGCCGCCCCATCCATTAACCGCACATTAGATTCTATTTTCAACCAGCAAACATCTTACGCTATAGAGGTTATTCTCATTGATGATGGGAGCAAAGATAACTCCATAGAGATTATCAAAACCCGAAAAGAAGCCAACATCACATTATTACGACAAAAAAACGAAGGACCTTCTGCTGCCCGTAACAATGGGATTAAGACAGCACAAGGTCGCTATTGCGCTTATTTGGATGCAGACGATTATTGGGAACAAGGTTTTATCGAAAAAACTGTTTCATTTTTGGACAACCATCCTGATTGTGTGGCAGTAAATGTTGCGCAACGTCACCTCACTGTCTCCGGTTCATTTGAAATCCCCAGTTGCTACCAAGAGTATAAAGAAGCTTTCATCTTAGAAGATTTTTTCACTTTCTGGGCAAAGCACATGCATGTCTGTACAGGAAGTGTCTTAATCCGCAAAGAAGTGATTAATATAATTGGAGGACAACGTAAAGACCTTCGCATCACTGAAGATTTGGAGTTTTGGGCTATGGTATCTACCTATGGACAATGGGGATTTATCCCGGAAATTCTTTTTGTAAGCGATGGTGGAGACGTGACCCGTAGTCAAGGCTGGTTAAACAAAATGATGATACGCTGGAACAGCGCGCCCAGTATTGCTGATTGGGAAAAGCGCATTGTTACACGCCTGCCCAATGAACTACCTGCAGGTTATTTAAAAGCCCGTGGTCGTATTTCACGCAACCTCACTTATTGCCAACTTCTCTCCGGTCGTTTGACATTGAGCCGTCAAGAGGCTTTGAAATATGGCAGATATTTTGTGAAGGACTCCATTGGTAAACTCATGAATATGACGAAACATACTCCTATTACTTGGTGGATGTTGGCGAAGTTGCTGCAATACAGGGAGTATCACCGGAAGTAGTAAAGTTCACATAAACAATAGGTACATCATCAATATATGCCACGAGAAAGGTATCAAACTGATAATGGTAACCTCGCCATAGCACACTGGTTGAAGTCTATACTTTGAATTTGATTAAACGAAACATGAAACCAAGAGTTCTTTTTATAATGCACATGCCCCCACCCGTACACGGTGCATCCATGATGGGGGAATATATCCATGACAGCAAAGTGATAAACGAAGCTTTTGACTGCCATTATCTTAACTTAACTCTTGCCAAAGATATCAATGACATAGGAAAAGGAGGAATAAGGAAACTTATTGTTTACTTAAAAAAACAGATACAAATAGCAAAAACCGTTAAGAGAATAAAGTCACAATTATGCTATTTGACTCCCAATACCAAAGGTGGGGCTTTCTACAAAGATTTTTGTACCCTATTCCTGCTAAAATGTTTGGGACAGAAAATCATAATACATTTTCATAACAAAGGTGTGAAATCAAGAGAAGGACGATGGCCGGACAAATGGTTATACAAAGCCTTTTTCAAGAATATACAGATAATACTGCTGGCTCCCCCACTCTACAATGATATCCAAAAATTTGTAAAACCAGAACAGGTGGTATACTGTCCCAATGGCATTCCACAAAACGTAACCTATGATTTTTCCAAGAAAAGAAACAACCCTTTCAAATTATTATTCCTCAGCAACATGTTAAGGGAAAAGGGGGTATGGGATTTGATAGATGCACTAAATATCGTAAAGAACGATGGTTATTCATTTCATTGTGATTACATTGGAAAATGGAGTGACATTGCGGAAAGTGAATTCAACCAAAAGGTAAAACACAAAAATCTAGACAAGTATATACAGGCACACGGAGCCAAATATAGAGAAGAAAAAGAATTGTTTCTTAAACAAGCAGACTTATTTATATTTCCCACTTATTATCATAATGAATGTTTCCCATTAGTACTTCTTGAGGCTATGGAACAGGGACTACCCTGCATCAGTACGAATGAGGGAGGAATACCCGGTATCATAGAGGAAGGCAAAACCGGATTTATCGTGGAAAAACATAGTCCGCAACAGCTGGCAGAAAAGATAGAATATTTAATAGACCATCCCATGATATGTGCTAAAATGGGTAAAGCCGGTAAAGAAAAATTTCAAAGGGAATTCACTTTGGAAAAGTTTGAGAACCGGATGAAAGATATTTTAAAAGAATGTATAGCTTCATACAAGAAGTAAATAGAAAAAATTAATTTTATAACTAGGGTATTAGTCATGTTAGAAAAAAATGCAAAGATTTTTATAGCGGGGCATCGTGGTTTAGTAGGTTCCGCCATCTGGAACAACCTGCGACAAAGAGGTTATACAAACTTAGTAGGACGCTCACACAAAGAACTGGATTTGCTGGACGGAACCGCCGTAAAGAAATTTTTCGATGAAGAACGACCGGAAGCGGTGGTACTGGCTGCCGCCCATGTGGGTGGCATTATGGCAAACCTGCAATACCGGGCGGACTTTATCTATCAGAATCTGCAAATCCAGCAGAACGTAATCGGCGAGAGTTTCCGTCACGGAGTAAAGAAGCTGCTCTTCTTGGGAAGCACCTGCATCTACCCGCGTGAAGCTCCGCAGCCCATGAAGGAAGAAGTGCTGCTGACCTCTCCGCTGGAATACACCAACGAGCCGTATGCCATAGCCAAAATAGCTGGGCTGAAGATGTGTGAAAGCTTCAACCTGCAATACGGAACCAATTACATAGCCGTGATGCCTACCAACCTATATGGACCGAACGACAACTTCCACCTGGAAAACAGCCATGTACTGCCTGCCATGATCCGCAAGATTTACCTTGCCAAATGCCTCAACGAAGGGGATTGGGATGCTGTACGCAAAGACATCAACCTGCGTCCAGTGAAAGGGGTAAACGGCAGCTATAGCAACGAGGAGATTCTGGCAGAGCTTGCCAACTTCGGAATAACCCCGGAAGCGGTCACCTTGTGGGGAACCGGCAAACCGTTGCGTGAATTCCTATGGAGCGAAGAAATGGCAGATGCCAGTGTACATGTACTGCTGAATGTAGACTTTAAAGACACATATGCTCCGGACAGTAAAGAAATACGCAACTGCCACATCAATGTGGGCACAGGAAAGGAACTCAGCATAAAGGAAGTGGCTGAAAAGATTATAGCCGAAATAGGATTCAAAGGTGAGCTGCGATGGGATGCCTCGAAACCGGATGGCACACTGCGTAAACTGACGGATGTGACCAAACTGCATAACCTGGGATGGCATCATAAAATAGAAATAGACGAAGGAATACACCGTTTGTACGAATGGTATCTGAAAGGTATCTGCATCAATCATCAGACCAACTAAATTACATTTTTCACATTCCTCTTGTATATTACACACATAATCTTTACATTTGCGCAGTTTTCATACATGATTACATCGTTCTGTTCAAAATACCTTTCCATGTGACAGGCGATAGCGTAGCGTACTCTGCGGAAAATTATCATTCCTTTTATACATGTTGAAGTTAAAGACAATTTCGCTTCTGGGACACAGAAGTGAGCTTGACGCATTGCCCGAAGGCAAACTGCTGATTAACACCATCAATGCGCACTCGTATAACACAGCATTGAAAGATCCTGCCTTTGCAGAAGCTTTGCTGAGGGGAGACGCATTGATTCCGGACGGAGCAAGCATTGTACTGGCATTCAAACTCCTGAGACATGAGAAGATAGAGCGCACAGCGGGATGGGACTTGTTTCTGTACGAAATGGATAAGCTGAACCGGAAAGGAGGAACCTGCTTCTTTCTGGGAAGTAGCGAAGACACCTTGAGGAAAATAAAGGTAAAAGCTGTCCGGTTATATCCCAATATCCGGGTAGAAACCTATTCCCCACCCTACAAGCCGGAATTCACCCAAGAAGACAATCAAGCCATGATAGCCGCCGTAAACCGGGCACAGCCGGATTTGCTCTGGGTGGGCATGACCGCTCCCAAACAAGAGAAATGGACTTATACACACCTGAAAGAACTGGAGGTAAACGGTCCCATCGGTACTATTGGCGCTGTGTTCGACTTCTTTGCCGAAAACGTGCAACGTGCTCCCGTATGGTGGCAGGAACACGGGTTGGAATGGCTGTACCGGCTGATAAAGGAACCCAAAAGAATGTGGAGAAGATATATCATCGGGAACTGCTTATTCTTATGGAATATCACAAAAGAGAAATTTACATCATAACATAAATAAAAACTGATTTTAAAACCCGAATCATGGATAAGAAAATAGCATTGATTTCAGGCATCACCGGTCAGGATGGATCGTTCCTAGCCGAGTTCTTAATTGAAAAAGGATATGAAGTACACGGCATTCTGCGCCGTTCGTCATCGTTCAACACCGGACGCATAGAACATCTCTATCTGGATGAATGGGTACGGGACATGAAGAAGAACCGTCTCGTAAACCTGCACTACGGGGACATGACGGACAGCAGCTCGCTTATCCGCATCATACAGCAGGTACAGCCGGACGAAATCTACAATCTGGCGGCACAAAGCCATGTGAAAGTATCATTCGATGTGCCGGAGTATACTGCGGAAGCAGATGCCGTAGGCACCCTGCGTATGCTGGAAGCAGTACGTATCCTGGGACTGGAGAAAAAAACGAAAATCTATCAGGCTTCGACTTCCGAACTGTTCGGTCTGGTGCAGGAGGTACCACAGAAAGAGACAACCCCGTTCTACCCACGCAGTCCATATGGTGTGGCCAAGCAATATGGCTTCTGGATTACGAAGAATTACCGGGAAAGCTACGGCATGTTCGCCGTAAACGGCATTCTCTTCAACCACGAAAGCGAACGGCGCGGAGAAACCTTCGTGACACGCAAAATTACACTGGCAGCTGCACGTATAGCCCAAGGGTATCAGGACAAGTTATATCTGGGTAACTTGAATTCGCTGCGCGACTGGGGATATGCCAAAGATTACGTGGAGTGCATGTGGCTGATTCTGCAGCACGACACTCCGGAGGATTTTGTCATAGCTACCGGAGAATATCATACCGTACGTGATTTCACTACACTTGCCTTCAATGAAACCGGTGTGGAACTACGTTGGGAAGGAGAAGGCGTGAATGAAAAGGGCATTGATACCAAAACCGGTAAAGTGCTGGTGGAAGTGGATCCCAAATACTTCCGTCCTGCCGAAGTGGAACAACTGCTGGGTGACCCGACCAAAGCCAAGACACTGCTGGGTTGGAATCCACGCAAGACTTCTTTTGAAGAACTGGTGAAAATCATGGTGACACATGACATGGCATTTGTGAAGAAGCTCTATATGAGGGCACAAATGGATGGTGAAAACACTTCCCAGACATGCTGAAAACGAAAATGAGAAAATGGTGCCTGCTCCTACTACTGCTTGGTTGCAGCATGGGAGTGCAGGCCCAATATTCCATGGGCAACACCGGACTGCTGAACATCCCGACAGCAGATATGCAGGAGACCGGTACTTTTATGGGGGGCGGCAATTATCTTCCGAACGGCATGACACCGTTTAACTTCAACACTGGAAATTATTTCGTTAACATCACATTCTTATCCTTCCTGGAATTGAGTTATCGGTGTACGCTACAAAAAGCTAAACGTTACGATGGGAAAGAAGGATATTTCCATCAGGATCGATCTATGACTGCACGTGTACGTCCACTTAAAGAAGGTAAATTTCATCCAAGCTTATTACTTGGTGTAGATGATCCTTTCAAAAATACGGGAATAAACTATTTTGCTACTGTATATGGTGCATTAACTAAAGGGTTCTCTATTGCAAAAGGAGATAGGCTTGCACTGACTGCCGGTTACTATTTCCCACTGAACGACCATAGCATAAAGGATGGTCCCTTCGGAGGCATCAGCTACTCCCCTGCTTTCTGCCGGGAAATGACTGTCATGGCCGAATATGATTCGGAAGGTTTCAATGTGGGAGCCGCCGCCAGATTATGGAGGCATCTCTCCATCCATGTGTTTACCAGAGAATTCAACAGCATATCGGGAGGAATACGGTATGAATGCAGGTTGTTGCACTAAGAGAGAGATAAGGGATGAAGGATTAGGGATTGGAGAGTAGGATGAAAAACAAGAGAAAAAGCGGTTTGAAGTGGATACTGGCAGTATGGTTCTGTAGTATTTCTGCAACGGTGGATGCCCAAGTGACAGAGAGCTTGAAAGCTATCGGAATGGAAAACATCCGATGTGCACAGACACCGGGAATGACCACTGTAAGTTTTGAGAACAACGTATATAGAAGTACCTACACCGGAGTGGGCAAAGCCATAGATGCCTGCTTGGGAAGCAAGACGAAGGGCGATTTGCAATTGGTGGTACTGGAAAACCGGATTCCCAGGCTTTGCATCAATCTGCCGGATACATTGACGGAAGCATACAGAAACGGGGAAATCAACCTGACACAAGTATATCAGCAAATGGGGATTACAGTAGATACGGATCCTGCCATGAAGGCATTGAAAAATGCCGGTCAGGAAGAAGTGCCGTCTGCCTGGAAGATGGATTTGGTGATATACCCCGATTTGTTTTTGGAGAACAATACGTTTGACGAACTGTATACATATGCCATCAACCTGAATCCGGCAGTGGAAATGGCTCTATGGAAAGGTGGGAAAATGACCGCACAAGTGATACTGCCCGTAGCCACCAATCTGAGTGGAGAGATGAAACGGATAAGACCGGGAATCATAGCTCTATCGCAGGATGTACGCTTCAGGCACAACATCTTCGGGAAAATGACGGTGGGTAACTTCACCAACAACAGATATGGTGCACAACTGGAAATAAAATACCGCACCAACAACGGACGTTGGGAACTGGGCGGAACGGCAGGCTCCACCGGTTTCTCCGCCATCACCCGGGAAGACGGCTGGTATATAGGCAGAAAACAGCGTATCAATGCCTCACTGAATGCTTCGTACTACGAACCACGCCTCAACTTGCAGTTCGACTTGAAAGCAGGAAGATATATTTACGGTGATTATGGAGTGAGAGGAGACTGTACGCGGCACTTCGGAGAGTATGCCATCGGCTTGTATGCCCTTTGTACAGACGGAGAGATAAACGGAGGATTTCATTTTGCCATCCCCCTGCCGGGAAAAAAATGGAGTAGAAAAGGATTCTTCAGAGTAAAACCGGCTGACTACTTTGCATGGGCATACGGCATGGTGGCAGATGGAGAGTACATAGAAAAACAACTGGGAAAAAGTTACAGTACACGCCCTAACGAAAACCGAAGCAGCAACTTCTACCAGCCGGACTATATACGCTATTTCCTTATAAAGGAACTGCAAAAAGAAAAATCGAAATAAGTATAATTTAAACAGATTAGTTTTATCAAATGACGAAAATTATGAAAAAGAAAAGTTTATTTTTAGGAGGTGCATTGATGTTTGCAATGACCTTCAGCACAACAGTCCTTACATCTTGCCACGATGACGACAAGAAGTATGAAGAAGTGGAAGACCCGCTGAGAAGTCAAACAGCCTACTACATTGCAGGTACCATTACCGATGCCAACGGTCCATTGGCAGGAGCCACCGTAAAAAGCGGCGAATACTCTGCCACAACCGATGCAAAAGGCGTATACTCACTGACTGTGAACAAAACCGGCATCTACACGCTCACCGTAACAGCTGAAGGACATGATGACTACGAGGCCACAGCAGAATTTACAGACGGAACAGCCAACCACAGCCTGATGGTGGTAAATGTAAAAATGTCAACAACCATAGAATTCGGCGAAATGCAGGAGGCTGACGGAAGCACCATTGAGGCTCCGAAAATAGAAAATCCGGAAAAGGAGAATGCCGCCACCATCAACATACCCACCGGAGGTACGGAAGAAAACACCAAGATTGCAGCCGTCGTGTTTGAAGAGGCACGTGAGGCCAATCCGGCAACTTCCACACAACCGGAAGCATCAAAGGCTTCTGTAAATAACGTAGCCATCAAGACAGAGCCGGCTGACGCTGTTGCCAAGGAAGATATCATCATTGCCATTCCCAATCCGTCGACTGATGCCAACCTGGGCTATTTTGATCCGGAAAACATGGAAGTGGAATCCAGCGAGGCGCCTGCAACCAGAGCCGCTGCTAAAACCGTAGGATTCAACAATAACAATTACATCATTACCATTCCGCAAGGCGAGAAGATAGCCGGCAAATATTCACCTAGAGTGAAATTTACCAAACAAGCTGCCGCCAGTGTAGCAGACGGCTACAACGAAGTGAATGGAAAAGCCGAGGTAATCAAGATTGAGAACAGAGATTACGATGCACTGGAAAACATCATCCTGACCCTTAAAATCAAGAACGGATGGGACTATACCGTTTCTCCGGCTGAAGCGCTGAAAGCTGCAGGAGCATCCGATGCACTGGCCACATACATCAACAACTACATTGAAACTGAAGAGGGAGGTACGAACGGTTCTTATGAAATTGAACAAAAGCTGACTGCAAGTGTCAGTGGCAACCATGTACTGCTGTATGGCAGCAAGCGTATGGTACGCGTGAAAACATATACCTTTAAAGTAGTGGTAGGCAACCAGAGCAAAGACGTAAAAGTAGAGCTGAAAAGCTACACGGGACATCAGGAAGAATATTCAAACAATCCGGTCAGCCAGCACTCTGGCGGCACCACAGGCGGTCAAGGATAATTTTCTCCGCAGTCTGAAACCAATAAAAACTATTCATTTATGACCATAGCCGTTGATTTTGACGGTACCATTGTAGAACACCGCTATCCCCAGATAGGAGAAGAAATTCCCTTTGCCACCGCTACGCTGAAGATGCTGATAAACGAGCGTCACCGGCTGATTTTATGGTCGGTACGTGAAGGGAAGCTCCTGGAGGAAGCTGTGGAATGGTGCAGGGAACGGGGTGTGGAATTCTATGCCGTCAACCGGGACTATCCGGAAGAAGACATCGCACACACCGGTTTTTCACGCAAAGTAAAAGCCGATCTCTTTATCGATGACCGCAACCTAGGTGGACTGCCTGACTGGGGAAGCATCTACCGCATGATACATGACGGAGTGACCTACGAAGAACTGTTCCGCGAAAACAGTGAACCGGTCCGGCAGAAAAAGAAGGGCTTTTGGGCACGTTTGAAAAAATAATATCCGAATGAGATTTTTGACTTATGTCAATTCATAACCCGCAAAAACCTTCTAATTTTGTACTCGAAATAGAGAAAGATTAGTTTTTATAAGAGTAAAGAGATTAGTTTTTAGGGTGCACTAAAAAAATAGGCAATATCCACAATGGTTATTGCCTATTTTTATATATAGCCGGAAGCCAAGTACATCAATACAGACTTCCTTGACCGACTTCCGTAAAGAGCTTCGACAACTTCTCCACCACCGGTTTCATATAACGTTCTCCTTTCTCGGCAGAAGCATTTTTGGGGTTCCCTACCCCGCTGTCGACTGTAGCCTTATCCCAATGGCGAGGAGCCCAGCCAACCTTTTCATTCAAGGAAGGAATGGCAAACGGTTTGGATTCCCCGTCACCGGCCTCAGCCAAATTCACCAGCTCGGGATGGTAATGCATCATAACGGAAGTCTCAGACTCGCCGGCATGGTCGTCGACAACAGCCTCAAAGTAGTCTTTGGGAGGGACGATGCTGAACCAGTCGACAGCGATAATCAGAAAATCGGGATACACAAACGCCAGGTCACGAATCATTCCCTTGAAGTTGTTGCCGCCATGACCGCTGAGAATAATCAGCTTGCGCATACCTTGTGCATAGAGGGAGGCAACTATGTCTTCCAAAATGGCCTGCTGGGTGGAGTAGCGCGTATGAATGCAGAACGGAAGTTCGCGCTGCCCCGGATTGTGTGCACCGAAAGGTACGGGAGGCATCACCATACAGCGCACACCGGAATTCTGCAAAGCCAGCGCAGCCGCGTCTACAGCAATGTCATGCGGCAAAATACAATCAGTGAGATAAGGCAGATGCAGATTATGGGGCTCCGTAGCTCCCCACGGCAAGATGACAACGTCATACTTCACTCCTTTCACCTTTCCATAGCAGGAAACAGTAAGGTCAATTTCTCTTTTTTCCATGATAGTTTATTTTGGGGGTAAATCTTTACCGCAAAAATAAACATTATTCCGTCACATTGAACCTATTGCCGGCGATATTCTTTAGGTGACATACCGGTGTGATGCTTGAAATACTTACCAAAGAAGGACTGGTTGGCAAAATGCAGCTCGTCTGCAATTTCCTGAATGCTCAGCTCGGAAGACTTCAACAAGGCTTTGGCTTCCAAAACGACGAGACTGTCAATCCATTCGCCTGCCGTCTTTCCGCTGATTTCCTTCACTACGGTGGAAAGGTGCTTGGCGGTGAGGAACATCTTATCGGCATAATAGGACACACTTCGCTCTTCCTTATAGGACTCTGAAACGGCACGGATAAAGCGTTCGAACAAGTCTTCCTTCCTGCTTTTGGGTATGCGCTCCTGAACGGCATGCCCTTGATAGATGTTGTATATCTCATAGAACAGTGCCAGCAGCAATCCCTGGGTGATTTCCTTACGGAAAGGATTGTCCTTCAGCTTCACCTTGCTCCAGAGGAAAGAGTGATACTCCTGGAATGATTGGGATTCCTCCGGAGTGATGTGGACGAAAGGCCGTTCCTTAATCATGAAGAACATGGGGAAAAGCTGTTGCATGGTGGGTATCACCATATCCATAAAATCTTTTGAGACGGCAATGAAAAGTCCGGCAAAGTCATCGGAGCGTTCTCCTTGCAGAACAATCTGGTCGGGAAGGATAATACCCAACATACCTTCCCGCATTTCACATTGCTGCAAGTTGAGTTCCAGTTTGCACCACCCTTTCAGGCAGACAGTCAGGCAAGTAGCATTCAAACGGGTGGGATAAGAGCTCAAAGACATGTCCTTGATGTCATCAAAAATAGCAAAATCATTGCCGATGAAATCGATCATCGGCAAATGATGTATCTGGGAAATATCTACATTTCGTATTCTCTTAGTATCCATGGTTTTTGTGCTTTGGCGACAAATGTAGGACTATTTTGCGGAATTTAGCTCTAAAAATCCTTAAATGGAAACTTTTAGTTCATTATCTTGAAGCCGACAAAGAAGGTTCTCGGCTGCGTAGGTCCGTAGAAATAGCCCGCATCGCGGAATTCCCCTTTATCCAGGTCTTTCTGGAAACTGTTGAAGATATTCTGTACACCCGTATTCAACTGAAGCTTGATATGGTCGTGAAGCACAAAGGTGTAGTTCAGCTTCACATTCAGGTCCAGGAATTGGGGGGTATGCTCCATGCGGTCCGAGGTGATATTGCAGAAGGCACCCTCGGGAGCATCTTCCGGTGCGTAGTGCGGAACAATCATCTTTCCCGTATAAGTGCCGGAAAGAGAGAAATCAAAATTCTTTACCGGTGCGGAAGAGAAAGTGAAGTACCCGTAATAATCCGGTGTACGGGGCATGCGCTTAGTGGTAAGGTCTTTTCCGTCCACCTTTGTCCAAGCTTCCTCATGGGTATAGCGGCTGCGCTGTGCCGTAAATCCGAGTTGGAACTGCGCCTCCTTACCATGGGCAATCCTCGCATCCAGATTGGCACCATATACACGTGCACCGTTTCCGTTGCGGCGCTCCTTAATAACATCCCCTACTTCGTTCTTGCCGATATCTTCGAGCACAAAGACATGGCGCAGGTCTGTATAGAAACCTTCCACCAGAATGTTTGCCTGCCAGTGCCCCAAATGGGCAGTCCAGTCTACCGAACCGCTGTAACTGTTGGAACGCTCTTCACGCAGATTGTCGGACAGTTTGATTTGGACACCCTTACCGCCTACTGCCGTCACGTGCAAGTCCTCATCGTATGCCTGCGGAGCGCGGAAACCGGTAGAGTAAGTCAAGCGTGCCTGAAAATCATCTGCCGGCTTGTAGAGCAGGTTGACGCGGGGGCTGAAAATAAGCTTGTCTATCAGGTTGTGTTTGTCCAGGCGGGCGCCGACCAGCATGGTCAGTACGTTCATCTTCCACTCATTCTGCACGAAGGCGCTGGCAATGCGGACATCCTGCTCCATGTCACGATGATAGCCGGTCATGATGTCGTGCAGGGAGTTGTTCTGATATTCCAGTCCGCCGGTGAAGGTGGCGGGGGCAAAGAAGCAGTTGTCCATATTGCCCACATACATGCCGCCGGCAACCCAGGTCAGGTCTTTCGTCTTGCCGTAGGCATTCATGTTCTTTTGGGCACCATAGTAGCTGTTGCGGTCGGTGTGCTGGATGGAGGTGTAAGCCGAAATCTTATGCTTGTACTCTTTCCAGAACAAATCATAACTCACGCCTCCGCTATTGATGATATGCTTGGTCTGCTCGGTGATGTCCGTCTCGTGCGGCTGCAAATCGAATTTGTTGCCTCCGCGACGAAGTTCGTTGGTGGTATGGTATTCCAGATTGATGCGGCTGAAATGCGTAGGACGGTAATAGGCGCGGAAGCCGAAAGTATTCATGTTCAGCTTGCCCAGCTCGGAAAAGCCATCGCCATCGCGGTCGTAGGGGTTGCGGTTGCGGTAACTCTCATAAAAGGCAATGCCGTAAGAGTTATCTTTGGCAACCAGCGACACATTGCCACCCATATATTGCCCCCAGGACTTGCCGTCCATATTGGAGAACATGCTCGATACCTGAAAGGAATTGTTGATGGGGTCTTTGGTTATAATATTGATAGTTCCTCCCACAGCATTGGCGCCAAACAAGGCAGAGCCTCCGCCACGCACCACTTCTACCCGTTCAATCATGTTCACGGGGATTTGCTCCAATCCGTACACACCGCTCAATGCACTGATGATGGGACGGCTGTTTATCAATATCTGCGAATACGGACCTTCCAAGCCATTGATGCGCACCTGGGGGAAACCACAGTTCTGGCAGTTGTTCTCCACACGCAAGCCCGATTGGTAGTTCAGTGTCTTGGCAAGGTCGGTGGAGTTGACCATCTCGAACAATTTGGTACTCATCACATTTACAACTACCGGAGCTGCCTTGCGGCTTACCTCGTTGCGGTTGGCGGATACCACCACTTCATCGGTCATGAAACTCTCCTCTTCCATCGGGAAATGTATGACGGCAGTAAAGTCCTTGCTCACCGTCACCTCCTTCTCTTGGGTCTTGTAACCCACTGCCGACACACGGAGCTTGTATTTTCCCGCCGGAAGCTTGCGGAACTCAAATTGTCCTTCTTCATTGGAAACCGTTCCCTGACCACTGCCGATAATCAAAACCGTGGCATACGGTATATTTTCCTCCGTACCTTTCACTATCACATGGCCGGAAATCATATTGCCTTCTTTTATAGGATTTACGGCAAAAGCTACGCTGGCACTTACCACTGCAAGTACCAACGCCAAAATGTATTGTTTCATCAAATTAGCGCTCTAAATAAAAAAAATAATTCAAGTCTGAAAAAAGATAATCATCCGAGATGCCGCACTTCGTTCACTGAAATGCCGGACTTCGAGACTAAAATGCCTGGTATCTACATACAAAAAATCCAGGCGTTTTTAAACCTAATGACTATGAAAAAAGAGCGGGAGGAGCGCGAAGGGAAAGGGTACGTATCACTTCCCCCTTAACAGTAGGTGTTGCCGGTTTGGCTCTGAGCATGGCCAGCAAAGGACGCATCGGGTGCTGAACCTCATACACATCCACCCCGGAAGAGTAGAATGCCGACAAATGCCCGATGACCAGAAGGGAAGTCTGGGAGTGAGAGTGTGTGCCATGAAAAGGGTGCGAGTGCGTTATCATCACCCCATTCACATAATGGACGTGAGTGAACGCGGTGATGCTTGCCTGGTACATGATAAACAGTACCAGCAAGCTCAATGCGCCTATATTTTTTTTCTTCTGCTTCACGTCCAAAAACTTACATTATAGATTCTGAGCCGCAAAGATAGTGAATTATTCTTTAACTTTGCCAAACAAGAACTCATAATCACGCATGGAAGCCGGAGCCACCCATTCTTCGGGAATAAACTTCCACTGATTCAGCGCACGCGGTTCAATCACCTTCTTTCGCTCGATGTACTGCATCAGATAATAGCGTAAGTCCTTATCCGTAGAGTGGATGATGCGCTCCTTCAATTCATCCTGCGAGATGCCGGAACCCTTTGTCAGCAATTCGCCGCCACCGTTTCCGCGATAAGAATTCACCGCTACCTTATACATTTTATCCATATCGAACGGGGTACCGTCTGCCATACTGAGAATGGCTACCTTCTCCCCATCCGGCTTGGTCACATCCACCGTGTAGATAATACCCGCCGCAGAATCGAAGTTGAAGCTGAAATTCTTGAATGAGGCCCTATCCGTAGCACCTTCGCGGCGCTTCTCACGGAAGAGAAGGATATGGTCGTCCGGAGACTTCATCCGATTGGTCCACAAATCATACGACATCTCCAAGGCATCGCGTATCTCCTTCCCCGTCAGACGCATGGTGTAAAGCATATTTTCGTACTTATACAGATTGAACATATCGTTCACAAAAATGTCTCCTTTACGGATTTCCGTATCATAGGACAAAGGAGCCGCAAAAGAAATATCCGCTCCGCTGATTGCCAACTGCAATTCGTGGATAAGGTCTATAAAAGCGGAAGAACCGAAATAGGCAGGACGTGTGGAGATAGTCTCGGTAAAGGAACCAATTTTCTTGGAAACAAAATTCTGCACAGCTTCATTTTCGGGGGCAAAGCGTTGCATGAACTCTTCGCTGACGCCGTAGTCTTGCGTATCGGACAGTATGCCGTCTATCTTCTTGTCTATAACTTTACCATCACGCAGTTTCAAGGTTATATCCACATTACTCACAACAACACCGTTGCTGGCAGGGTCCATCACCAGTACCGAGTCACCGGCTATGTTGCACACCCTCTTGCATTCGCGCGCATGGTCGTGCCCCATCAGGACAATATCGAATCCCGGCACGTTGCACGCCACTTCCACCGAAGCGTTTTCGCGATACTTGCCTCCCATCAGCTGGGCATCCTGGCCGGCATGGAACATACCGATAACCAAATCAGGCTTTTCCTGCTCACGGATAATCTTCATCCATTTGCGGGCAGTCTCCTCCATATCGTCGAAACGCAGCCCTTTCCACAGATTCTCTGAAAGCCATACGGGGATGGCAGGAGTTATCATACCGAGAACCACAATTTTTACTCCGTCACGTTCCAGCACCTCATAGGGTTTGAAATGGGTTTCTCCGGTAGCAGTATCCACAATATTGGCACCCAATATCGGAAAACGGCAGTCACCTGCCCAACGGTCGAAAACGGTACGGCCGGTCTCTACGTCATGGTTACCCATATTACCGGCATTATACCCCATGAAATTCATCATCTCCGCTGCCAGATGAGGGGCAACGGTATCTATGTAATTATAATAATAGGCTGTGGGCTGTCCCTGCAGAATGTCGCCATTGTCCAAAAGAATCAGGTTTTCGCCATAAGCCTCACGTTCTTTTTGCACCAAAGCATGCACACGTGCCAGACTGCCGGTTGCCTCCCGGCGGCGTATAAAGTCGTAGGGATAGTAGTTGCCGTGTATATCACTGGTCTGTACGACTTTCAGTTTCACCTCTCTTTCCTGCGCAGGCAGTATGCTTGTCAGGACAAAAATCCAGATAAAAAAACAACTAAATCTTTTCATTATATATCCTTATTTCTTGTCGGTTCTTATAAGTTCATAGGGTGGGTAAACATAAACCGCGCTCCATCCGTATAGGCAGGATCTATCCAAATCTCGCCGCCCCACTTCTCAACGGTCAGCTTACAGATGGACAGGCCCAAGCCGGTTCCCTGCACATATTCGTTCAGCTTCTCGAAACGTTCGAACACCCGTTTCTGTTTGTCCAAAGGAATGCCGCAACCGGTGTCGGTCACCGAAAATACTGCTACATTCCCTGCTGTATCCAGTTCCAGCTTCAAGGTTATCGTGCCTTCTTTTGTAAACTTGTCCGCATTGGAAAGCAGATTTATCACAACCTGCTGTAAACGCTGCACATCCGTCCGCATCTCCACTACCTCACGTTCACACTCAAATAAGAATTGATTGGTCGACCTGCGTGCCTGGGCCACGGAAGCTACTACCTGCTGGCATATCTGCACTACATTGCAGCTCTCCAAAGAAAGGATGACGCGGTCGGCCTCCAAACGGGACACATCCAATATGTCATTGATTAGCCGAAGCAGCAAATCAGAGTTGGTCCTGATAATCTCGAAATAGCCACGCTGTTCTTCTTCCGAGGCTCCTCCGGCAGACAGCACGTCCGAGAAGCCCACAATCGCATTCAATGGAGTACGGATTTCGTGGCTCATATTGGCAAGGAAAGCACTCTTCAGGCGGCTGGATTCTTCGGCACGGTCCTTTGCTTCGCGCAAGGCACCTTCGGATACCTCCAGTTCATCCTTCAACTTCTTTGTATGATAATAAAAATAAAGGGAAACGAACAAACCGCCCAACAGCACCAACAGAACAACACCGACAAACCAGATATGATACTTGTACTGCTCGTAGAAAGAAGGGGTTACGTTCAGCATCTTTACCGGTTCCGGAAGGCCGGCGATATTCAGTTTCTTTTCCTTCACAAGTTTGCCGTCCAGTATGGTCTCATTCGGAATGATTTCCATATGGGTCTCACTATCCTGGGAGGTGGTCAGCAGGCGGTAAGACTGTCTTGCCATCTCCTTGCCCAAAGCACGGTAGGCAGGAACGACACCTGCCACAGCCCAATATCCCAAGCCTACGGAACTGAGCGAGAAAGTGGGCAAAGTGGGAGCTGCTTCCATCATGGCGTAGGTTGCATTCCGCATGAAGTAACCATCGTTCATGTCCACACGCCATGTCCCCATCAATATAGCTGTATTTTCCGGTAACTCATGCAATCTGTCACAAATGGTATATATGGTATTGACGCGTCCGTCCAGCAGAATCAGGTTTAGTTCCGGGAACTTCTGCATCTCCTTCACTACATAGGCCTGCATGGCAACGCCGCCATAACTGTTGTCTGAGACAAAAGCGATATTCTTGGTGCCGGGATACATCTGCTTTATCATATTGATGTTGGCCTCCACATCATACTCATAAACGAAGCCGGCCTTGATAGGCGAACTGGGGAAATCCGTGAAGAAGTCGACGGATTCGGGCATCCAGGTCTTTAAGTCGACCGTATCGCCCGGCAACAATATGGCGTTACGGCTGGACAATGCACTTACGACCGGAGTATTGCCGCGTATAGAGTCGGGCAGAGAAAGATAGGCAGCCCAAGCCTCCTGCCCAATAAGGACGGTCAGCTCCGGACTGTTATCGCCCTGGTATTTGGACAATAGCTCCACCATCCTCCGTTCCCAAAGGGGAGATTCGGAGAAGCTTTTGCAGTTCATGTTTTCCAATGCGATGGTGTTTGTCCCGCCCAGGCGTTGGAACTCCTCCATAAAGTCTGAGATGTTGCCGGAAGTACGGCCGGCATCCGGATTATAGGAGCTGATAATCAGTATCGGATGTTCTCCTGTGATAGAGAACACCGGTAACAGACAGCAGAATAATGCTATGATACATGACGATATGGTACGAAACACATCAGTCATGAAGGTCATAGTCATTAATGCCATAAAGTATGGCGTAGGACTTTGCTAAATTTGCTTTTTCAAATTTAGCCATAAATGTGGTGTCACTCTCGGCATTGGTATCACGATGTTTTGCTTCGTTAAAGTCATAAATATCCTTCAGGCCTACGGGAACGCCCTCCTCATCAAAGAAGATTGTCGCACAGCCCAAGGCATAATCAAATTCATCATTCTCATAGAAAGAGATGGTTTGGGAATAATAGACCTTTCCTTTAATGATTACCTTCTGTGGGCCATGAAACAGCTTCTCGCTTGCCGCACGCGAGGCAACAGCCGCTTTCGCAATCCGCTCAAAGACTTCTGACGACACGGTCATAGTTTGACCTTTTTTTGTAAAATACCAAAGCAGGCATTGTTTTTCAAAATCGCTATTCACTTTTGCCATGAAATGCTTCAATACCTCCTCAAGGTTTTTGCCGAAATGTGTTTGAGCCTCATTTTCGGCTGCTTTCACTAACGTATTGATAAATGTAGTGAGCATTTTATCTAAAATCGATTGACCTTTAGCTTCTTCCATATTTATTGTTTATTAGTTCGTTATAGTTGACAAACTTCGCAATAATAAATGATTTTTCCAAGAATATGGGGTTTATTTTCGTACGACGATTGTTTTTCGTACTTTTGGCATCCATTATAAAAAGAGAGAACCGATGATACAACATTTCCACCGCATGATATCTGCCGCCCTCGGCATATCAGAGAAACAAATAGTACAGACCCTCGGATTGCTGAACGATGGTGCCACCATCCCCTTCATCAGCCGCTACCGAAAGGAAGTGACGGGAGGACTGGACGAAGTGCAGATTGAATCCATAAAGACCCACTATGAAAAGCTGAACGAAATCGCCAAACGTAAAGAAACCATCCTGAACACCATACAGGAACAAGGTAAACTGACCACCGAACTTCAGAAACGTATCGAGGAGACTTGGGACAATACCCTACTGGAGGACATCTACCTCCCCTACAAGCCCAAACGGAAAACACGTGCCGAAGCAGCCCGTCAAAAAGGACTGGAACCCCTCGCCACCCTGCTGATGCTGCAACGTGAGCCTCATCCGGAGGAACGCGCCGCCAATTACGTGAAAGGAGACGTGAAGAACGTGGAAGATGCACTGAAAGGTGCCCGTGACATCATAGCCGAGCATGTTAGCGAAGACGAACGTGCCCGAAACAGCGTGCGCAACGCATTTGCCCGCCAAGGCACACTGACCGCCAAGGTGGTGAAAGGCAAAGAAGAGGAAGCGACCAAATACCGCGACTACTTCGATTGCTCCGAATCGTTGAAGCGATGCAGCTCCCACCGCCTGCTCGCCATCCGGCGTGCCGAAGCGGAAGGCCTGCTGAAAGTCAGCATCAGCCCAGACGATGAGGAGTGCGTGGAACGGCTGGAACGCCAATTCGTACGGAGCAACAACCCCTGCGGACAGCAAGTGGCGGAAGCCGTGCAGGATTCCTACAAACGCCTATTGAAGCCATCCATAGAGACGGAATTCGCCACGCAAAGTAAGGAACGTGCTGATGAGGAAGCCATCAAGGTATTTGCCGAAAACCTCCGTCAGTTGTTGCTGGCTTCACCACTGGGGCAAAAGCGTGTGATGGGTATAGACCCCGGATTTCGTACGGGTTGTAAAGTTGTGTGCCTCGATGCACAAGGAAATCTGCTCCACAATGAGAACATCTACCCCCACCCTCCGGTCAGCAAGCAGAAAGAGGCATTTGCCAAGCTGCAAATGATGATAGAGTCTTATAAGATAGATGCCGTAGCCATAGGTAACGGAACTGCCAGCCGCGAGACGGAGGAGTTCTTGAAACATCAGCGCTTCAACCGCGACATACAGATATTCATCGTCAGCGAGCAGGGAGCTTCCATCTATTCGGCCTCTAAAATTGCACGGGACGAGTTTCCCGACTACGACGTCACCGTACGCGGTGCTGTGTCCATAGGCAGACGACTGATGGACCCGCTGGCAGAGTTGGTAAAGATTGACCCGAAATCTATTGGTGTGGGGCAATACCAGCATGATGTGGACCAAACCAAGCTGAAAAAATCACTGGACCAGACCGTAGAAAACTGTGTAAACTTGGTAGGTGTCAACCTGAACACCGCAAGCAGCCATCTACTGACCTACATCTCGGGATTGGGTCCGCAACTGGCACAGAACATTGTGAACTATCGCGCCGAAAACGGTGCCTTCACCTCGCGCAAGGAACTGATGAAAGTACCTCGTATGGGTGCCAAGGCGTTTGAGCAATGTGCCGGCTTCCTACGCATTCCGCAGGCAAAGAATCCGCTGGACAATACTGCCGTACACCCGGAAAGCTATTGCATCGTAGAACAAATGGCAAAGGACTTGGGTTGCAGCGTAGCCGAGCTGATAGCCAACCGGGAGCTGCGTCTGAAGATTAATCCGGAACGCTACCTCTCCCCCACCGTGGGCATGCCGACACTGAAAGACATCCTGCAAGAGCTGGACAAGCCCGGACGTGACCCACGCGGACCGATAAAAATATTTGAATTTGATAAGAACGTGCGCACCATCAGCGACCTGCGCGAAGGCATGGAATTGCCCGGCATCGTAGGAAACATCACCAACTTCGGCGCATTTGTCGATATAGGCATCAAGGAAAACGGACTGGTACACCTCTCCCAACTCGCCGACAGATTCATATCAGACCCTAATGAAGTAGTGTCCATTCATCAACATATACGCGTAAAGGTACTCAGCATAGATATGGACCGGAAACGCATACAGCTGACAATGAAAGGAGTGGAACAGAATTAGTGATTAGGGATTAGTGATTAATGGTTAGTGGTTAATGGTTTCCGTATTAATCATTAATCATTAATCATTAATCCCTAATCACTAATCCCTTATAATAGTGTCTTAAGATAATTACTGTACCAAGCACTAAAAGTAGTGAACACAGAATAGAGCCTTCGAACCCGAAAGTTCCTCCATTTATCAGATTTTCTTCCGGAAAGTGAAGAATCAGCAGATTCTTATTGCTAAATTCATTTCCACTGACTTTATATCCCAAAACAGAACCTTGAATCCAGTTCCAGAACCAATGCAAGGCAATGGGGAAACAGAGGTTACGCGTGTATATATAGGAAGCTCCCAAGAAACAACCCGCCAGCATGATATTCAAAAACGGGACGAAGGCAAAGCTGGGATTGAAAAGATGCATCAACGAAAATAACACCGCAGAGATAAACAATGCCACAAACTTATTGACGCCTCCATCCAGCATACGCCCTAAAATGAAACCGCGTCCAATAACTTCTTCCGTAACTGCCACTAAAAAATAAAGCAAAAGACTCGACAACAACGAAATGGGAGAAAACAAGACCCCTGCCACTTCCACAGCCCCCAACAATAAAGACAAGCCAAAACCAACTGCATACAAGAACACGACAAACAAAGCTCCGTTCAGCAGGCTTCTACCCCATCCCTTCAAAGACAAGCCCAAGCCCGAAAAAGGAAGCTTCCTGAAGCCCAGCACCATACAAGCGGCAATAAGCCCACTGGCCAACATCAAGACTTCATTCAACATCATTAAATAGACGCTCATCCCACCAGCTTGTGTCTTCAACTCAGGGAAAGCAATCGCAAAAGGTATGGCAAACAAAAACAGAAAAATCATAAAAAGTACAGTAAACAGTACTATATCAACGAATGCCAGCCAAATACGTTTTGTTTTACTCATAGCAACACACTCTTCCTTCACCGTTTCTTCCGTCTCCATTTGTATCTCATTTTGATTAATATCCGACAAAAATAATAATAAAAAGAAAAAACTTCATGTATTCCTGCCGGTTTCTTCTTATATTTGAAAAATCAATCTGGAATCGACAAACATGAAACTAAGAAAAATACTTTTAGCCGTTGCCGGACTGGCGTTAATGCTGAATGCCTCGGCACAAAAATCCAAAAGATACTACGTGGCCAAACCTGGCACCCTGGTGGAACTGATGACAGAAGCGGAAGCCAATGAAATCACCCAACTGACCCTGCAGGGCAAGCTGAATGCCGTAGATTTCAGGCATCTACGGGATGAATTCAAAAACCTGCAACTGCTGGACATTTCCAATGCCTCCATCAGCATGTATGCAGGCAAGAACGGGACTTATCCAAACCGTTTTTATGTATATCCTGCCAATTGCATTCCGGCATATGCCTTCTGCAAGCAAATGGATGACAGTACATTTGTAGGCAAGGAGACACTGACCAGGATTATCCTTTCCGACAAGACCAAGAACATCGAAGATGCTGCCTTTAAGGGATGTAAAAATCTCAAGATATGCCAGATACGGAAGAAAACGGCTCCCAATCTGTTGTCCGAAGCATTGGCCGATAGCGTTACAGCCATATTTGTTCCATTGGGATGCAGTGACTCCTATCGTACCAAAATGAAATGGGAGACCTTTGCATTCATTGAAGGAGAACCACTGACAGTCAATGTGCAGATTGGTAAAATGGGCAGCCTTGCCAGCGAACTGTTAAGAGCCGGATTTCAGCCCAAAGACGTTAACTTTCTGACCGTTGAAGGAAAAATGGACGAAGCCGACTTCACATTGATACGCGACTATATGCCCAATCTGGTTTCCATCGACATGACCAACAGTAATGCCACTGCAATTCCCGACTATACTTTCACCCAAAAGAAGTATCTGCTGAACGTACGGCTCCCGCAAGAGCTTAGAAGCATCGGACAGCGTGCATTCAGTGGCTGCGGCCGTTTGTGCGGCACGCTGGTGCTTCCTGCCAGTGTAACCGCCATTGAGTACGGAGCATTTATGGGATGCGACAACCTGCGCTATGTGCTTGCCACGGGGAATAAGATTACCACGCTAGGCGACAACCTTTTCGGAGAGAGTAAAGGTAAAATCATATACAAGGAGAAGCGGTAGTATTGTAATCCTTTTTCAACGTATCAACAAGAAAAAGCAATCCCCCTCCCAGAAGTAGTTCTGGGAGGGGGATTACGTTTTACTAAATCTTGTCCGACGATTTACTAAATCCTTCCCGGAGATTTAGTAAATCTCCATACGAGTTTTAGTAAAACATCCGAAGGCCTTCGGAAAGGATTCAAGAGTCTGTTCTGAAAATTTATCTTTTAAGCTCCGTACATACGTGCACGCAACTCCTTGATGTGGTCAGAAGTGATGTATTCGTCATATTCCATCATCTTGTCGATAATACCGTTCGGAGTCAGTTCGATGATACGGTTGGCAACGGTCTGAATGAACTCGTGGTCATGAGAAGAGAAGAGGATATTTCCTTTATACGTCTTCAGGTTATTGTTGAATGCCTGGATAGACTCCAAGTCGAGGTGATTGGTAGGTGTATCCAGAATCAAGCAATTGGCATTGCGCAGCTGCATACGTGCAATCATGCAACGCATCTTCTCACCTCCCGACAATACGCTTGCTTTCTTCAGCACCTCCTCGCCGGAGAACAGCATACGTCCCAGGAAGCTCTTCATATAGACTTCATTGCCTTCACCGAACTGGCTCAACCAGTCCACCAGGTTCAGGTCTGTATTGAAGAATGCAGTATTGTCCAGCGGCAAGTAAGCGGTGGTGATAGTCACCCCCCAGTTGAAAGTACCTGCATCCGGTTTCATATTCTCGTTGATAATCTCGAACAGGGCGGTCATGGCACGCGGGTCGTGCGAAAGGAATACAATCTTGTCTCCCTTCTCTACGTTGAAGTTGACGTCGCGGAACAGCACCGTACCATCTTCCAGCGTTTTCGTCAAACCGGAAACTTCCAGAATCTGATTACCCGGTTCGCGTTCGGGAGTAAAGATGATGCCCGGATACTTACGTGAAGAAGGTTTGATTTCTTCTACATTCAGTTTCTCCAACATCTTCTTACGGCTGGTTGTCTGCTTGCTCTTCGCCACATTGGCACTGAAACGGCGGATAAATTCTTCCAGCTCTCTTCTTCTCCTCGGCCTTTGCCTTCTGGTTCTGCTGCTGACGGAGCGCCAGCTGGCTGGACTCGTACCAGAAGCTATAGTTACCGGCAAAGATATTGATCTTACCATAGTCAATGTCCACCGTGTGCGTGCAGACAGAGTCGAGAAAGTGACGGTCGTGACTCACAACCAACACCGTATGTTCGAAGTTGGCAAGATATTCTTCCAGCCACATCACTGTTTCCATATCCAAGTCATTGGTAGGCTCATCCAGCAACAAGTTATCCGGATTTCCATAGAGAGCTTGCGCCAGCATGACACGCACCTTTTCTTTGTTGTTCAACTCACCCATCAGCACATAATGCTTATCTTCCTTAATACCCAGACCGCTCAACAAGCCGCCGCATCGCTTTCTGCATTCCAGCCGTCCAGTTCCGCAAATCTTCTCTTCCAATTCGGAAACCTTCAGACCATCCTCATCCGTGAAATCTTCTTTGGCATAAAGCACTTCGCGCTGCTTCATGATATCCCACAAAACAGTGTGTCCCATCATCACCGTGTCCATCACCGTAAAAGCATCCCACTTGAAGTGGTCCTGGCTCAAAACGGAAAGACGCTCTCCCGGAGCCAGCATGATGGAGCCCGTCGTAGGGTCCAGCTCCCCGGAAATCGTTTTCAGGAAAGTAGATTTTCCGGCGCCGTTGGCACCGATAATACCATAACAGTTACCACTTGTAAACTTCAGGTTTACGTCATTAAACAACACTCTTTTACCAAACTGTACTGAGACATTAGAGACTGTAATCATCTTTATATTTACGATTTATTTATTTACAATTTACTATTTAATACCTATTAGTCTGCGAATTGCGAGTGCAAAGATAGTTATTTTTCCATGAATAGACACAGAGAAGCGCTGTCAATCTGACATAAAAGTATTACCTTTGCAGCGTTTTCGGCAAAAATATCCGTTTTGGCAAAGTTTTTGCTGGAGCACTAATATCGTATTAACTTAAACCCTTAACAGCAATGAAAGCAAAATCATTTTACAAGAATAATAAGCATAACAATATGAATCCGAAAGAAAAAGGAAACAACCAGGAAGAGGAACTGAAAACTCAAGCTACTCCTAACGAATGTGACGAAGAAACTGTCGGACAAGAAACTTCACAAGAAAACGAAGCTCCCCTGACAGAAGAAGAAAAGCTCGCCCAGGAACTGGAAAAGGCCAATGAACAGATTGAAGAGCAGAAGGACAAATACCTGCGCTTGTCTGCCGAGTTTGACAATTACCGCAAACGTACCATGAAGGAGAAAGCAGAACTCATCCTGAACGGTGGTGAAAAGAGTATCAGCAGTATCCTACCCATTGTGGATGACTTTGAACGCGCCCTCAAAAACATGGAGACAGCCACCGACGTAGCCGCCGTAAAAGAAGGCGTTGAACTTATCTACAACAAGTTCATGTCTGTATTGGGACAAAACGGCGTTAAGGTAATAGAGACAAAGGAACAACCGCTCGATACAGACTATCACGAAGCCATCGCCGTGATTCCGGCACCCAATGAAGCACTGAAAGGCAAAATTCTGGACTGTGTACAAACCGGTTACATCCTAAATGACAAAGTAATCCGCCATGCCAAAGTGGTGGTAGGAGAATAACATAATATATATGGAAAAAAGAGATTACTACGAAGTACTGGAAGTCGAAAAGACAGCATCGGTAGAAGAAATTAAGAAAGCCTACCGCAAAAAAGCCATTCAATATCATCCGGACAAGAATCCGGGCGACAAAACAGCCGAAGAGAAATTCAAGGAAGCGGCAGAAGCATACGACGTACTAAGCAATCCGGACAAGCGTGCCCGCTACGATCAGTTCGGTCATGCCGGACTGGGTGGTGCCGCCGGTAATGGTGGTCCGTTCGGCGGCTTCAGTGGAGGCATGTCCATGGACGACATCTTCTCCATGTTCGGTGACATCTTTGGCGGACACAGTGGAGGTTTCGGCGGTTTTGGAGGTTTCGGCGGAGGCGGTGGAGCACAACAACAACGCCGTTACCGTGGTTCGGACCTGCGTGTCAAGGTGAAACTGAACCTCAAGGAAATCTCTACCGGCGTGGAAAAGAAATTCAAACTGAAGAAATACGTGCCTTGTACCCACTGTCATGGTACGGGAGCCGAAGGTGACGGTGGTTCAGAGACCTGCCCGACTTGTAACGGCAGCGGCACGGTAATCCGTAACCAGCAAACCATACTCGGCACCATGCAGACAAGAACCACCTGCCCGACGTGTGGCGGTGAGGGCAAAATCATCAAGAACAAGTGTAAGGAGTGTGCCGGTGAAGGCATTGTATACGGTGAAGAAGTAGTAACCGTAAAAATTCCGAAAGGCGTTGCAGAAGGTATGCAACTCTCTATGGGAGGAAAAGGAAACGCAGGCAAGCACAACGGCGTGCCGGGAGACTTGCTGATTCTTGTAGAGGAAGAACAAGACCCGAACTTGATACGCGATGAAAACGACTTGATTTACAATCTGCTCCTCAGCTTCCCGACAGCAGCCTTGGGTGGTGCGGTAGAAATTCCCACGATTGATGGAAAGGTGAAAGTAAAAATTGACTCAGGTACGCAACCGGGAAAAGTGCTCCGCCTGCGCGGCAAAGGTTTACCCAACGTGAACGGATACGGTACGGGAGATTTACTGGTAAATGTCAGCGTATATGTACCCGAAACGCTGAACAAGGATGAGAAGAAGGCGCTGGAGGAGATGGAAGAATCGGATAACTTCAAGCCAAATACTTCGATTAAGGAGAAAATATTCAAGAAGTTCAAGAGTCTGTTCGACTGAAAATATGGTGCATAAAGAAGCCTCCCGGTATACAATAAAAAATATCGGGAGGCTTTCCTATGTTTTTTTATCGGGAAAATGTTAAAGTTCCAACATCCGCTTCATAAAAGCCTTTATTCCTTCCGTATCAGAAGTCTGAGGAGCCCCACGAAGCCAAATCCTCTGAGGGTAGAGGCTGATATGGGCCTTTTTTAATTTCAAAAATAACGGTACCTGACTCCAAGGCAATAATACTATGCCATGTATTAGAAGGAATTTCCAGACCATATTTACCTTCCGAAGGATTGAGGCATACCTTATCTGTTACATTACCGGCATCATCATAAAAAAATGCCAGCAGACTTCCACGCAAAACCAGATAAGTTTCTTCCTTACCTGTATGACGGTGAGGAGGAAGATAAGTTCCCGGTTCCAAAGCATTCAGCAACCGATGAATAGGAGCATCCATAGACGCATGAAAATTATAATTCATACGTAAACGGGAGTTCTCCTTAGCTCGTGAAGTAACGGTATCCAGCAGCTCTTCTGTTATCAGCTTCATCATAACCTCAGCAATTGAGCAAACTTGGCAGGAAGTTCTGCTTTACCCGCTTCAATAGACAAACTTTTTCCTTCTTTATCTAGTAATATAGCAGCCTTCTGCGAGGAAGCCAATGAGGCAACTTCCGCCACATTACCAGCAACAAACAAGCATCCGGAAAAAAGAGGGGTAATCACCTTCCGGGTATGCCCTTTCCATTTTACAAACACAGCCTGCATCGGGCAATATGTAGTATATCCCGCAGCATTCAAACGCTGCATCAACTTATGTTCAGACTTAGGTGCTGTGTACAATGCATGCCAGCACATCATATCATTATCCGTCATCATATTGTTTGCTTTTTCCATCCCTTTAATAAATCTTTTACAAATAATATCCATCCCACACTGCCGACACCTGCCAAGAACATGAAGCCGATCAAAATCATCAATTTATTGGGCTTTGCAGGCTTCAAAGGTACCGTAGCCGGCTGGACAACCGTATATACCGGTGTAATCTCCTGCACCTTAGCTCTTGCCATCTGCAATTGTTGAGACACTTGTGTATATACTTGATAGGCTAAATTCATTTCATTCTGTAAACGCTCTTGCTCTGCGCGATAACTCAGTAATATTATATTCTGGTTTGCATCTACAAAATTTGCGTATTTCTTCTGGGCATCCTCATAACTGGCCTTTGCTTCTCCATAAAGTTTTTCGGTAAATGCCAAATCATGACGAGCCTTATTAGTCCGATAATCTGTGATGTAGTTCTGCAGGCAATGCATCACGGTATCCGTCAGCGAAGCAGATATCAAAGGATCCTGCATAGTAACAGACAAGGTTGTCACACCTGTCTTTTTGTCTACGGAAACAGAGATACGTTTACTTAAAGCATCTGCAATGGCAGACTCATCTCTAGTAAGACGAAAAGGATCCAGCTTTGCGTCCCCCTCTTCCGGTTCATCCTTAAACAAAGACAATGTCCATCCTAACACCTTAAAAGGAGCGGAGAAAATTGCACTCCACCAAGGAGAACGCTGTTCTTCTTTCAAATAAGCATATAAAGTCGTGTCTACTTTTGCTTTCTGATCCTTGACTTTAACATCGAACAGTTCAATCAGAAAAGGAGTAGAACTTACAATATCAGGATAAAGTTCGGGTGACAAAGCATCCTCACCAGAAGAAGTGCCCAAATTGATACCCGCCATGGCTGCAAGGGCTCCCATACTTCCACCACCAGATTTGCCACCACTCTCCGGAGCCAATGTCACACTTGTAGAGTACTCCTTAGGAATACTAAATGCAACAACCAGTCCTACAAGAGCAGCGATACCACACGCCTTAAAAACCAATTTGCGACTAGCCCATACTTTCTGGGCCAGTTCTATCAAATCTATTTCTTGTTCCTCAGGTTGTGGAGAGGTTATGTTTTGTATTCTTTCTTCGCTCATAATTCAAATTACTTAAAGAGATTAACCATAGTCGCAATCATCGCTGCAATAGAAGCTGTCGTACTTCCCATTCCCAGAATTTCAGCAGTAGTCATCTTCTTTTTCTGTTCTTTACTTGGAACAATTATTTCACAACCAGGTTCAATGGCTTTCTTGTTCCCTGCTTTTAAACGAGAAACTGTACCATTCATGTATATTACATAGACCTTACGTTTCTTGGCATCATTACCAAAACCACCAGCTTGATTGATGTAATATTTCAAGCTTTCACCCTTTTTATATAAAACTGTATTCGGATACATTACAGCACCGTTGATTTTCACTGTACTTACGTACTCCGGAACAAATAACACATCTCCCTCACGAAGCACCATATCAGCATCTGAACCGGGATTCTTCAAAGCCTCTCCCAGATTTATACCTACAGAATAGGTATCAGACAAATCCAATTTTTTTACAGATATGGAATCTCCACCTCCCGCTTGCGCCATACGCAGGGCATCTTCTTTACGGCGAAATTCTTCTTCGGTCATCCTACGAATAAGACGCGCTCCTTTTACATAAGCATCGGGAGTCACTCCACCAGCCTTAGCTATCAAGTCACTCAAACGTTCATTTTTTTTCGATAGTGCATAATTACCGCTAAAAAGAACTTCTCCTCCCACCATAACATTCTGTTGTTTAAAATAAGACGGACTCTTACGAATATAAACTTCATCAAAAGGTTCAAGATGGAAATCCTGGCTTCCTTCTCCCACCAATAAGCCATCTTTCAAATCAAAAGAGAAATTCTGGCCTACTGTAGTACTGAAAGATGTACTCTTCGTATCTTTCATACGCCGTGCCACTTCAACTTTCGTCGTAGCCGCTGCCTCCAACAAGCCACCAGCCTGCAACACCAAATCCTCTACTGTCATTTTATCAGAATAGAGATATGTACCCGGATTGGCAACTTCACCATGGATGGTAAGTGTAGCTTCTTCCTTCAAATCATGAATACTTGGGATATATAAAATATCATTCTTCTGCAAAGGAATATCTGCAGCCGTCCCGTTCAGCAAACCTTTCACATCTACTTGTATAATCTCATGCGACAAGTCTTCAAGCTCACGATCGATTATAGCACGGTTTAAGAATGCATCTCCGCGAAGTCCTTCTGCTTTCTTAATCAGCTGTTTCACTGTATTCATCGTACCGTCCAACTGATACAAGCCTTCACGATATACAGCACCGCGGACTTCCACACGATTCTCAAAACGTTGTAAAACGGAATCAACCGTTATCTTATCACCGTCATCTACGCGGAATACGGAATAATCCATCTCATCCACATTATAAATTTGATGCTCACGTCCACTTTTACGGATTATACGTAATGCTTTCTTATAAGCATCACCCGTAAAACCACCTGAATACTTCAATAATGTACCTACGGTTTCAGTGGATTTCATTTCATAAAACATCGGACGTTTTACCTTACCTAATATCTGTACCAGGGACTGGTAAGGATCCACAAGAATTACATCACCATCCTGCAGACGGATGTCATCTTTCATTTTTCCTTTCATAAGTAAATCGTAAACATCCAAATCCGCTATTGTATTTCCATTGCGAATCACTTTAATACTGCGCAAACTACCAATCGGATTCACACCACCTGCACGATATAAAGCATGAAATACGGAAGCAAATGATGAGAGGGTATAAGTTCCGGGCACCACAACTTCACCCATAACGTTTACTTGAATAGAACGTATTTCTCCTAATGTCAATTTAACTTGGGTAGACGGAACATTTCCGGTTACTCCAGAATATATTCTGGCAAATTCTTGTTTCAAATAATTATTGGCTTCCTTTACTGTTTTGCCACTCAGATAAACCGGTCCTAAATTATTCACAAGAATACTTCCTTCCGGAGAGATTGTTTGTCGAATCGTTGTTTCAGAAGCTCCCCACACATCAATAATCACCTCATCACCAGGTCCCAGACGATAATTCTCGGGAGTAGCAACATTCACATTAGGTTCGAAAGTCAAATTATCGTTAGTAAAAATATTATGACCATAAATTTGCGAAGTCGGATCCCCCGCCCCTTTCTCTTGAGACAAGGAACGATTATCCATCATTTGTAAAGAATCCCCTGCAACATCCGTTTGCCTGGCAGAATACATTTCCGAAGTTGTACGCAACCCTTTGACTACGCCACTCATTTCACCACGTTGACGAGAACGTTTCTCATCTTGGGTATTGCTCTGCGGACTTCCAGATTTAGAGTTTTCATACTTTTTCTGAATTCTTTCAACTTGTTCCCTTGTCACTCCCCGCCGCATTAATTCAGTAGTAATCTGCTTTTGATTTTTACCCATCTGCTGAGCGCTTTTTACATACTGAACAACCTGATCATCTGACATCTGCTGAGCAAAAGCTACCCCTGACAAAGTAAATACCAAAAAGAATAGTGTTATTAATCTACGCATAAGATATTCTGATTAATCTTTTGAGTTCTTGTAATAAATATAAATCGGGCACAAAGGTAATATATTATTTTTATAATATACATTTATTCCACCTCTAAGTTTCAGAAAAAGCATTAAAAAGCTGTCACTTTCACGTCTTTTCATTGGGTAGAAGAAAGCGGGAAAATTGGCACTATTTTTTTCATTAGTCCAATCAAAATAGCCTTTTTTTCAGTATAACTATATTGCACCAAGGCCAGCACTTCTTCCCGCACATGTTCATAATCATCAACAGATGGCTTTTCACGCTTTATCTTTTCACTGATTACAGAATCCAAAAGTCCATCCCCAGGCCCTCCCACAATGTACACTTCTCCCCCATCCCCCATGACTCCCACTTCCAGGGTGAGCATACAAGCTTCAGACATGGTAATCAAACAATGAGTATTCGTCGGATACACCTCACCCAAACGTACTATGAACATATCAGTTTCCCCTTTGTCGCGTTTCAACCTGCAATCAGATGACTGCACATATATTTCCGCCACACGCTTACTATATTCCATAGCATTTTCCGGATGACGTGCATTAGCAGCAGATATCATAACCATACGGGACACTCTATACTTTACCGCCAGGTCTGCAATATTCACTGTCCCCGATATATTCGTTTGAATTGCCTCCGACACAAAATCATCCATCAGTTGTACATGCTTATAAGCAGCAGAATGAAAAACAAGTTGAGGACGTGTTTCTTCAAATATAGCCTCCATACGCGTACGGTTAGCAACATCTGCAACCAATACACGGACCTCCAGATTCTTCCAATGATCAGACAATTCCAACTGTACATCATACAATGGGGATTCTGCCTGATCTACCAGAATCAACTGATAAGGATTCAGTGTAGCCAACTGGCGGACGATTTCCCTTCCTACAGCTCCCGCCGCTCCCGTAACCATTACTCTACGCCCCTCGATATGGGCCGTAATTTTACGCACGTCAACTTGTACCGGTTCTCTACGGAGCCAATCTTCTATTTGAATGTCCTTTATCAGTCCATCGTCCATACAATCGCTTAAGGGAGGAACGGTCATTACATGAATATCATGAGAGAACAGTTTATCCAGCATTCCGGAATTTTCCAAATCCGACACCTTGCTTGGAGAGATAATGATTGTATCCACTTTCTTTTTCTTTAGACGGTCAAACAGCTGCTCATCATTGGGATATACCCTGCATCCCATCGTATGTTTACCTATCATATCAGGTTCGTCCGAAATAAAGCCACGCAGGCGATAATGATTATTACGACTAACTCTCAAGGATTTTGCAACATTGACTCCAGTCCCATGGAATCCATAAATAAAAACATTCACGCAATGACGTGCATCAAAAGCAATAGCTTCATAAAGCATCTTCACAGCAATGCGCATACAAGCCATCAGAGAGAAGGTGAACATATATGCCATAAACAGAATGCTGTTCGGCAAAGTTTCTCCAAGCCCCGAAACAGACCAACAGTAATTCCCTAAAAACAGTACAGCATAGCTTATCGTAAGACTCCAAAGCACACGATAAATATCCACAAAAGAGGAAAAACGGATAACACCCACATAAGTACGGAGAATATGAAAGAAACAGACATTACACAAGACAGCCAAAATGGTCAGCCATACATACAAAGAAATTTCATAAGATACGGACGAAAGCCTATATTGCAAAAAACATGCAGAAAGCATGGAAATCACAACGATAATTACATCTACCAACAACACCGTCCATTTGGACGCTATGCGTGAAGAAAGATATTTATAATAGATTCTTAAATTCATAATCAGTATCAGACTTATTTGCTATAGGACCTACGACAAAGATGCTTCTTTTCGTTTTATTATCCAATTTTTATGGCAATAAAGTTCAGGACATTCAAATAGAAAATTATCCCACTAAAATATTTCTAAAAAAAACAGAGATTCTTTTTGCCTTTTCAAATAAAGATGTACCTTTGCACCCCGTAAACAAAAGCTTATTGCCGCTATAGCTCAGTTGGTAGAGCAACGCATTCGTAACGCGTAGGTCGCCAGTTCAAGTCTGGCTAGCGGCTCGATATTCAAGCACTGATTATCTGGAATAATCAGTGCTTTTTCTTTTCAAGAATTGTTAGAATAAAAAACGCTCTTCTACGAATATATTTGCATAAAACACAATGCCCTTCCAAACAGTTTAATCCATAGCCGCATAATTATCCCAAAGCAAGTAAAGCTAGTTTAAAACAGCACCATCTGATTACAATGATAACTTGAAACATATAGGCACATTATTAAAAACATAATACACCTTATATTATACATAGTAATTCCCAATATTTGCGGCAACTTTTCAATAACCCGATTTTTCAATCTTAAATAAAGGATTGAGGTGATTGAAGAACACAAGCCAAAATCAAAAGGCTACCATAGGTTTCTATAACATACTATAAAAAAATGGAAAGAATCAAGTTATTTACAGCGGCTTTGCTGCTGGCAGCTATATCCGCAGGAAATGATGTGTGGGCGCTTTCCGATTCAAGAAAGAAAGACACGCGTCCGGTAGAATCACCCCAATTCTTCAGTGGAAACGCCAACCCGCTGTTGGATTTCATTTTTGTGGCCGACCCGACATCGGTGGAATACAACGGAAGGCTCTATGTGTATGGAACCAATGACACCCAGCAACTGGACAGTGTGGGAAAATACGGCAAAAACACATACCAATACATCCCATTCACTGGTCATGCTGTCCACCGATGACATGGTAAATTGGACTTATCACGGACTGATTGACGTAAAGGCCCTCTCGCCATGGGGTATAGCCTCATGGGCGCCATCCATCGTATCGCGGGTGGAATCGGACGGTAAGACGTATGCTGGTGAGCCAGTTCACCCAAGGATTAGGCCACTGCAGGGCTCCTTTCGACCCGGGTGCCGTGATAGATGACGAAGGTACAGGATGGTTGTCATTCGGTGGAGGCGGAAAGGGGGAAGTCGGCACCGACTACATGCCCGAAGATGCCCGCATTGTCCGCTTGGGCAAAGACCTGATTAGTCTGGACAGCGAGATAGTAGAGATAAAAGCTCCCTATCGTACATGACTTCGCACACGCCGCTCGACACCGACAACTGGCAGTATGTGGACAACTATTTCAAGAATCCCGGAGACTATTCATATGATAAGCACTACGCATTCGACCATCACTACAGATTCTCTCTGAAAAAAGCATGCTCCGACTATGTAGTTTCCAATAAAAAATGTATCTTGCGGAGATTTATTAAATACGATATGAACATGAAACCCTATCTAATCCCCTTCTTTGCAACTGTTGCACTGACCGCAACCGCTCAACAAAAAAACGAGATTACCAGCGTCCTCGAAATACTGGATGTAACTAACGGTAACCGGACCGTCGTAAAAGAATTTCCCTACCGGATTGAAGCTCCCAATTGGACGCCCGACGGGCAATGGCTGCTATACAACAACGACGGAAAGCTTTACCGCCTTTCCCCCACCTCGCCTGCCGAACCGGAACTGATAAACACCGGATTTGCCCAAAACTGCAACAACGACCACGTCCTCTCGGCCGACGGACAGCAGATAGCCATCAGCCACGGGACAAAAGAAGACTATAAATCGCGCATTTATACACTTCCCATCACGGGCGGCACTCCCCGTTTAATAACACCTATGGCTCCCAGCTACCTCCACGGCTGGAGCCCCGACGGCAAAGAGCTTGCCTATTGCGCCGAACGAAACGGCAACTATGACGTCTATACCATCCCGGCGGAAGGAGGTGAAGAAACCCGCCTGACCACTGCCGAAGGTCTGGATGACGGACCGGAATATTCCCCCTGCGGACAATACATCTGGTTCAATTCCGTACGCACCGGACTCATGCAAGTCTGGCGCATGAAGGCAGACGGCTCCGAACAGACCCAGATGACCTTTGACGAAACCCGTAACTCCTGGTTCCCCCACATCTCCCCTGACGGAAAATCCGTTGTATTCATCACCTACTACAAAGGTGACCTGGAACCGGGAGAGCACCTGGCAAACAAGAACGTAGAGCTGCGCCTAATGCCCGCAAACGGTGGAGAACCCAAGACATTGTTAAAGCTTTTCGGTGGACAAGGCACCATCAATGTCAACTCATGGGCACCGGACAGCAAACGCATAGCCTTCGTCAGCTATCGAATTAACTGATATGACTTGATGGTTTTCACTCCATTTTTTACTAACTTTGCCCGACTAAAGATGCAGTAAAACAAAATGGAAAAGAAGAAAATCATTATCGGAACATTCGTCGCACTGATTCTTATTGGAGCAGCTTGTGCAGGAACAGTATACTACTATCTGTTTGCCCCGCAATTCCATCCGAAAAAGACAGTCTATATCTATATAGACCGCGACGACACCGCCGACTCCATATATAATAAGGTGGAACAACAAGGCCATCCTCGAAGCTTCACCGGCTTCCGCTGGATGGCCCAATACAAGAAATATTCCGAAAATATACACACCGGACGCTACGCCATCCGGCCGGGGGAAAACGTATATCACGTATTCAGCCGTCTGTACCGCGGATATCAAGAACCTACGAACCTCACCGTCGGCAGCGTGCGCACACTGGACCGGCTGGCACGCAGCGTAGGCAAACAGCTCATGATAGACTCCGCCGAAATAGCCGGATTGATGAACGACTCCGCATTCCAACAAAAACTGGGATACAACAAAGAGACCCTGCCCTGCCTCTTCATCCCCGAAACCTACCAAGTCTATTGGGACATGAGTGCAGAAGAGTTCTTCGAAAGAATGCAAAAAGAGCACCAGAAGTTCTGGAACCAGGAACGCTTAGACAAAGCCACCGCCATCGGAATGACCCCGACGGAAGTCTGCACCCTCGCCGCCATCGTCGAGGAAGAGACAAACAACAATCCCGAAAAACCAATGGTGGCAGGGCTCTACATCAACCGCCTGCACACCGGCATGCCCCTGCAAGCCGACCCTACCATCAAATTTGCCTTGCAGGACTTCGGCTTGCGGAGAATTACGAATGCCCATCTGGCAGTAGAATCCCCCTACAATACCTATCTCAACACCGGACTACCTCCCGGTCCCATACGCATCCCCTCACCCATCGGGCTGGATGCTGTGCTGAACCATACCATACGAAACACAACTACCTCTACATGTGTGCCAAAGAGGACTTCTCGGGCACCCATAACTTTGCATCCAATTATGCCGAGCACATGAAAAATGCAAGAAAATATTGGAATGCATTAAACGAAAGAAAGATTTTCAAGTAATCTGCTGATAAAATAAAAGCAAAATCCTATATTTGCGTCAAATATTAATCCATGACTAACACTTAAATATTCAGATATGAGCAAGCAACTCTTACTTGGCGATGAAGCCATTGCACAAGCTGCATTAGACGCCGGACTTTCGGGTGTATATGCCTATCCCGGCACTCCTTCTACGGAAATCACCGAATATATTCAGATGGCACCGATTACTGCCGAAAAGAACATCCATAACCGCTGGTGCTCCAACGAGAAAACTGCAATGGAAGCTGCCCTGGGCATGTCCTTTGCAGGCAAGCGTTCACTGGTGTGCATGAAGCACGTGGGTATGAACGTGGCTGCCGACTGTTTCATCAACTCTGCCATTACCGGCGTAAAAGGTGGTCTTATAATCATTGCTGCCGACGACCCCAGCATGCATTCCTCTCAGAACGAGCAGGACAGCCGTTTCTATGGCGACTTCTCCCTCATCCCGATGTACGAACCAAGCAACCAGCAGGAAGCATACGACATGGTGTACAACGGATTCAACTTCTCCGAACAGACCGGCGAACCCATCCTGATGCGCATGGTTACGCGCCTGGCACACTCCCGTTCCGGCGTAGAGCGCAAGGAGCAACAACCGCAGAATGAGATTTCCTTCAGCGAAGACCCGCGTCAGTTCATCCTCCTGCCGGGTAATGCACGCAAACGCTACAAAGCATTGCTGCAACGCCAGGACGAATTTATCAAAGCTTCTGAAAACTCCGCTTACAACAAATATACCGACGGCCCCAACAAAAAGCTGGGTATCGTGGCATGCGGCATCGGCTACAACTACCTAATGGAAAACTATCCCGAAGGTTGCGAATATCCGGTACTGAAAATCGGACAATACCCGTTGCCCAAGAAACAGCTGATGCAGCTGGTAGAAGCATGTGACGAGATTCTGGTACTGGAAGACGGACAACCGTTCGTAGAAAAACAACTGAAAGGCTATCTGGGCATCGGCATCAAAGTAAAAGGCCGTTTGGACGGCACTCTTTCACAAGACGGAGAGCTGAACCCGGACAGCGTGGCACGTGCCGTAGGCAAGGAGAACAAGGCTGAATTCAGCGTTCCTTCTCTGGTAGAGATGCGCCCGCCCGCTTTGTGCGAGGGTTGCGGCCATCGCGACATGTACACGGTGCTGACCCAAGTATTGAAAGAAGAATATCCCACTTATAAGGTGTTCAGCGACATTGGTTGCTACACGCTGGGAGCCAATGCCCCATTCAACGCCATTAACTCTTGTGTGGATATGGGCGCCTCCATCACCATGGCGAAGGGTGCTTCAGATGCCGGCCTGCATCCTGCCGTAGCCGTCATCGGCGACTCCACCTTCACCCACTCGGGCATGACGGGACTGCTGGATTGCGTCAACGAAAACGCCGACGTCACCATCGTCATCTCCGACAACGAAACCACCGCCATGACCGGAGGACAAGATTCTGCCGGCACCGGACGTCTGGAAGCCATCTGCGCCGGCATCGGTGTAGCTCCCGAACACATCCGCGTCGTAGTGCCCTTGAAGAAAAACTACGAAGAGATGAAGCAAATCATCCGGGAAGAAATCGAGCACCACGGCGTATCCGTCATCATCCCCCGCAGAGAATGTATCCAAACATTAGCACGCAAAAAAAGAAACAAGTAAAGCCATGAAAAAAGACATCATACTTTCCGGCGTAGGAGGACAAGGTATCCTCTCCATCGCCACCGTAATCGGCAAAGCAGCCCTCAAGGACGGACTCTACATGAAGCAGGCAGAAGTACACGGCATGAGCCAGCGAGGCGGTGACGTGCAGTCCAACCTGCGCATCAGCGACCAACCCATCGCTTCGGACCTCATTCCCACAGGAAAATGCGACCTCATCATCTCCCTGGAACCGATGGAAGCACTGCGCTACCTCCCCTACCTCAGCCCCGAAGGTTGGCTGGTGACCAATGAAGCCCCCTTCATCAACATTCCCAACTATCCGGCAGAAGAAGACATCAAGGCCGAAATCAACAAGCTGCCGCATAAAATCATGCTGAACGTAAACGAAGTGGCAAAAGAAGTCGGCTCTCCCCGCGTAGCGAACATCGTACTGCTGGGCGCCACCATCCCCTTCCTCGGCATCGACTACGCAAAGGTGCAAGACAGCATCCGCGAAATCTTCCAACGCAAGGCGACGCCATTGTAGAGCTGAACCTCAAAGCGTTGGCTGCCGGCAAAGAGATTGCTGAAAAACTGATGTAAACTATAATTGACTCTAAATTTCAACATACCATGAATAACAAATACTGGGAAGAAGAGATTGAAACGATGCCCCGTGAGCAGTTGCGCGAACTGCAACTGCAACGGTTAAAAAAGACTGTCAGCATTGCCGCCAACTCTCCTTATTATAAAAAGGTATTCCAAGAGCATGGCATCACTGCCGACAGCATCCGGTCTATAGAAGACATACGTAAGATACCGTTTACTACCAAGGCCGATATGCGCGCCAATTATCCTTTTGGATTAGTAGCAGGCGATATGCGTGAGGACGGAGTACGTATCCATTCTTCCAGTGGCACTACGGGCACGCCGACGGTCATCGTACACTCCCAACACGATTTGGACTCTTGGGCTAACTTAGTGGCACGCTGCCTCTATATGGTAGGTATCCGTAAGACGGATGTTTTCCAAAACAGCTCCGGTTACGGCATGTTCACCGGAGGACTGGGCTTTCAGTATGGAGCCGAACGCCTGGGTGCGCTGACTGTTCCTGCCGCTGCCGGAAACAGCAAGCGTCAGATAAAGTTCATCACCGACTTCAAGACCACTGCCCTGCATGCCATTCCCAGCTATGCCATCCGCTTGGCAGAGGTATTCCAGGAAGAAGGGATGGACCCCGCCGGCACAAGTCTGAAAACGCTTGTTATCGGTGCCGAACCCCACACAGACGAGCAACGCAGAAAGATTGAACGCATGCTTGGCGTCAAAGCCTATAACAGCTTTGGTATGACTGAAATGAACGGTCCCGGCGTAGCCTTCGAGTGCACCGAACAAGACGGCATGCACTTCTGGGAAGATTGCTACCTGGTCGAAATCATTAACCCGGAAACCGGCGAACCCGTACCGGAAGGTGAAATCGGCGAACTGGTACTGACAACGCTGGACAGAGAGATGATGCCCCTCATCCGCTACCGTACACGCGACCTTACCCGCATCCTGCCCGGCAAGTGCCCTTGCGGACGTACCCACATCCGTATAGACCGCATCAAAGGCCGTAGCGACGATATGTTCATCATCAAGGGAGTCAATATCTTCCCCATGCAGGTGGAAAAGGTGCTGGTACAATTCCCCGAATTGGGCAGCAATTACCTCATCACGCTCGAAACGGTCAATAACCAGGATGAGATGATTGTGGAAGTTGAACTTAGCGACCTCTCTACTGACAATTATATCGAGCTGCAAAAGATTAGCAAAGCCATTACCCGCCAGCTGAAAGACGAGATTCTGGTAACTCCGAAGTTACGGTTGGTAAAGAAAGGTTCCTTGCCGCAGAGCGAAGGAAAAGCCGTCAGGGTAAAAGACTTACGGGACAACAAATAAACTTAAAAAAACTCTTTTCAAAACAGACCATCTGTTCACCCGATACAGATGGTCTGTCTTGTATAAACACATCATCTATCTTCCCTTGACACATCATCTGTTTCAGCATCACGTATCATCGTTTCACAATCACCCACATCCGCATAAAACGAAAGAGGAACGGTTATCCAAACAGATTACCGTTCCTCTTTTATAGAAAGCCGCACCGATGATGTGATGAAACTCCGAATGACATGATTTGAGCGCTCGTCCTCTTTGTAATCCACTGACTCAAAGGTTACCCCGAAGGGCGTGGCCCGCCATTGAGAAGCGAAGCTTGTCTCGGTATTTCATATAGTTTGATGAGTTTCCCGATCCAATCAATGCGGCTATATTTTCTACAACAAAGGTAATGAGTTTCTATGAAAGAAACAAGTAAAAGCAGTAAATTGTTTCAAGTCCTTTTCAAGTTTTAACCCCTCCCCGGAGTATCAGAAAACAAAAAGTGCTGACTACCAAAAGAGTAATCAGCACCTCGTAATTTATCTGCTAACTGTTTTTATGCAGCTTTTGCTTTAGCTACGATAGCCTTGAAAGCTTCCGGATGGTTCATCGCTAAATCAGCCAAAACTTTACGGTTGATTTCGATTCCTGCTTTGTGCAAAGCACCCATCAGCTTAGAGTAAGACATACCTTCCAAACGAGCTGCAGCATTAATACGCTGAATCCACAAAGCGCGGAAGTTTCTTTCTTATTCTTACGGTCACGGAACGCATAAGTCAGACCTTTCTCCCAAGTATTCTTGGCAACGGTCCATACGTTCTTTCTTGCACCAAAGTAGCCTCTGGTTAATTTCAAAATTTTCTTTCTTCTTGCTCTTGAAGCAACGTGATTTACTGATCTTGGCATAGTTTTACTAATTTTTGAATGTTAGCGCCATTACTTCACGCAACGGACTTAAAGCTAATGCATTCGGTTAATACTTTAAAATACTTTGTACGCTTTTTACTTCATTGCTAAGAGCTCTTTCACCTGGCTTACATCTGTTGTACTAACAAGTGTAGAGTAGCACAAGTTTCTTTTTTGCTTCTTAGTTTTCTTAGTCAAGATATGACTGTGAAAAGCGTGCTTTCTTTTGATTTTACCTGTTCCGGTAAGAGTAAATCTCTTTTTAGAACCGGAGTTAGTCTTCATCTTTGGCATCTTTTTTATTTTTAAATTATTTAAATTATATGATAACGCACTATACCTGTGGCGTTACTCACTTCTTTATTCTTCTTCGGTTTCAGCCGACGCAGCCTTTGGCGCATCTTCTGCAGGCTTGGGAGCCGCGCTCTTCTTAGGTGCCGCCACTTTCTTCGGAGAGAGCTGGATTGTCATTCTCTTTCCTTCCAAAACCGGCATTTGGTCTACCTTCGCATAGTCTTCCAAATCATTGGCAAAACGGAGCAGCAACACTTCACCTTGCTCTTTGAACAAGATAGAACGGCCTTTAAAGAATACGTAGGCTTTCACCTTATCGCCATCTTCCAAAAAGCCTTTGGCATGCTTCAACTTGAAGTTATAATCATGGTCATCAGTCTGAGGTCCAAAACGTATTTCCTTCACGTTCACCTTCACCTGCTTTGCCTTTTGTTCTTTCTGACGCTTCTTTAACTGATAAAGAAATTTAGAGTAATCAACGATTCGACAAACAGGGGGTTGCGCGTTTGGAGAGATTTCCACGAGATCCACCTCACGCTCTTCGGCAAGCTTTAATGCCTGAGCTATCGGATATACGTTTGGTTCTACTTCATCGCCCACTATGCGGACTTCTTTGGCACGGATTTGCTCATTAATCCGATATTGCCCTTTTAAGCTGTCATTTTTCATTAAATAACCTCTATTTCCAGTTTGTTTCTTATTTACTATTCCCAAATTAATGTTTTTGTTAAGTAAAAGCGAACTTTAGAACATCTAATATATGCTATGCTTCTACAATTGGGCGCAAAGTTACCATTTATTTATCATATTCTGAACTTCTTCGTTCATTTTTTTGGCAAATTCTTCAAATTTCATGGTTCCTTTATCACCTTCTCCCTGCTTGCGGACAGCAACTTCCTTGTTTTCAGCCTCCTTTTCACCTACAACCAGCATGTACGGAATACGCTTCATCTCATTGTCACGAATCTTACGACCAATCTTTTCATTGCGCTCATCCACAATGGCACGGATGTCATATCGCTTCAAGTATTGTTTCACTTCATGCGCATAGTCGTTGAACTTCTCGCTGATAGGCAGGATGGCAACCTGGTCGGGAGTCAGCCACAACGGGAACTTACCGGCCGTATGCTCAATAAGCACAGCCACGAAGCGTTCCATGGAGCCGAACGGAGCACGGTGAACCATTACGGGACGGTGCTTCTGATTGTCGGCACCGGTATATTCCAGCTGGAAACGTTCCGGCAGGTTGTAGTCCACCTGGATGGTACCCAGCTGCCAACGGCGACCGATGGCATCCTTCACCATGAAGTCCAATTTAGGACCATAGAAAGCGGCTTCTCCATATTCTATTTTTGCCTTCAGACCCTTTTCTTCACAAGCTTCGATGATGGCTCGTTCTGCTTTTTCCCAGTTCTCGTCGCTACCGATATATTTTTCGCGGTTCACCTTGTCGCGCAAGGAAATCTGTGCCTCGAAGTTCTCGAAGTCCATAGATTCGAACACGATGGAGATAATGTCCATTACACGGAGGAACTCATCCTTCACCTGGTCCGGACGGCAGAAGATATGCGCATCATCCTGCGTAAAGCTACGTACACGTGTCAAACCGTGCAACTCGCCACTCTGCTCGTAACGGCAAACCGTACCGAACTCTGCCAAACGTAAAGGCAGGTCTTTGTAAGAACGGGGTGAGTTCTTGTAAATCATACAGTGGTGAGGACAGTTCATCGGTTTCAAGAAGTATTCCTCTCCTTCTTCCGGTGTGTGGATGGGCTGGAAGGAGTCCTTACCATATTTTGCATAGTGTCCGGAAGTGATGTAAAGCAATTTGTTGCCGATGGGCGGACACATTACTTCCTGATAATCGTAACGGGCCTGAATGCGGCGCAAGAAGTCCTGCAAGCGGATACGCAGTGCAGTACCTTTGGGTAGCCACATCGGGAGCCCCTTACCTACGGTGTCAGAAAACATGAACAAGTCCATCTCCTTACCGATTTTGCGGTGGTCACGCTTCTTGGCTTCTTCCAGCAGAACAAGATACTCATCCAGCATCTTCTTCTTCGGGAAGGTGATACCATAGATACGGGTCATCATCTTACGGTCCTCCTGTCCACGCCAATAAGCACCGGCAACGGAAGTCAGCTTAATAGCCTTGATAGGAGCTGTGGTCATCAAGTGAGGGCCACGGCACAAGTCGGTAAATGCACCCTGCGTATAAGTTGTGATGTGGCCGTCTTCCAATTCGGAAATCAGCTCGCATTTATAAGTTTCTCCACGGTCACCGAACATCTTCAAAGCATCCGCCTTGGCAATGTCTTGTCTGACAACCGCTTCTTTCTTAGCCACCAGTTCAGCCATCTTTTCTCAATGGCTGGCAGGTCAGCTTCCTTGATAGTCGTTTCACCCGGGTCCACATCATAGTAGAAACCGTTTTCGATAGCAGGACCAATACCGAACTGAATACCCGGATACAATTCCTGTAAAGCTTCGGCCAGCAAGTGAGCACTGGTATGCCAGAAAGCGTGTTTACCCTGCTCATCTTCCCATTTATAAAGAACCACTTCAGCGTCTTGCATGATAGGACGCCCCAAATCATAAATTTCTCCGTTCACGCCACAAGCCAGCACGTCTTGTGCCAGGCGTGAACTGATACTTTCTGCAATCTGCAGTCCCGTTACTCCTTCGTTATACTCACGTACGGAGCCGTCTGGAAATGTTATCTTTATCATAATGTTGTGTATATTTCAATTTTCAGAACGCAAAAATAGCTAATTCTCTTTTTGATATTTTATTTTTTAGCAAAAAAATGTTATTCACGCGTATCGGTAAACCTCTTTATAATATTATAGGCCGAGACAATGCCCAACTCTCCGGCTTTACTCAAATCGGCAATACCTTGTTTGTTATTCCCCAGGAAGATGTGCGTCAACCCACGGTTAAAGTATGCTTCAGCAAAATCGGGACTCAGCTCAATCGCCTTGTCATAATCCGCCAAGGCGGCACGGTAATCCTTCAGTAACGAAGACACATTGCCACGGTTATAATAGCCATAGACAAAATCAGGAGCCAATAGAATAACGTGATCCAGGTCATTCTTCACAACTTCATAATCGATGGCTGTCACTTCAGGCTTCTTCATTTCCGTTGTACCCGAAGTGGCACCTTCACTCATTGTGGCTTCGGCCTTTTTATATTCCAGTTGCTTATAACGCACCAAAGCACGCATAAAGTATGCCGGGAAGAAAGTGTCGTCCAACAAGATACTCTTTGTAAAGTCATCTATGGAACTGGCAAAATCCTGAACCAGATAGAAATCCAGACCTCTCATGAAACGTTTCTTGGCATTCTTCTCGTCAGCCACCACATCAGACGTATGAGCGTCTATCAAAGCAAAGTGGAAGCGTACTTGTTCCTCCGTCAACGGAGCTTCCATATTGGTGATGCGCAGTGGCTTCGGGAACAGTTTCGAATGGTTCAGTTCCTCGATATACTTATGGAAATGGACGATACGTTTTACCTCGCTTAATTTCTCATAATAGGTCAGCGCATACATCGGCTCCATCTTGATAGATACATTCCGGTCTTGTACACGTCCGCGGTAATCACTCTTATAACGCTGGTCAGCTTCCGAATCGTCCGCTATTACAATTTTCCGATAATTTTCCATGTTCTTGTCGGATTTCTTACGGGTCTTCCCACCATCTCCATTGGAGTTTTCCGAGGAATTATCCGCAACATCCTTACTGTCGTCACCTTCCTTTTTGTCACCAGAAGAAACACCGTTACGCTTGTCTATCTGCATCTTCATGATTTTGAACTCATCCTGCTCGGCTCCCTTATGGTCGCCAATCTTTTTACGGGCTTCGGCACGCTGATAATAGCCGGCCATAAAGTTAGGATATTCTGCAATCACTTTGGAATAGTCACTGATAGCTCCCCGGTAATCCCCCGTCTGCACACGTAACAAACCACGATTGAAGGTGGCCATCATGTTATCCGGTTCCATCTTCAACACAAAATCAAAATCCTCTATTGCCCGGTTGTCATCGCCCACCTGAGCACGGAGCAAACCACGGTTATAGTGTCCGAGGAAGTTATTCGGATCAATATCCAATGCCAGATCATAATCACTCATGGCACCTCTCAAATTATTCTGATGAAAACGAGCCAATGCACGGTTGATATAGTTACCTGCATTCTTTGCACTCAGATGGATAGACTGGTCCAAATCAGCTTCAGCCTCTTTATATTTCCCCTGCTGGAGGCGTACAATGGCTCTTGCCCCCCATCCATCCGGGTCATAACGGTCCATATCAATGGCTTTGTCAAAATCACGCAAAGCTTGTATCGTATCGTTCTGTTTCAGGGAGACTTCTCCGCGCATCAAATAGGCACGCGTATATTTGGGGGCAATTGTCAGAAGCGTACCCAAATCTTCCTTAGCCGCCTCATAATCTTCTTTCTGAATATGGCAAAGGGAAAGATTATGCCAAAGCACCACATTCTCCGGATCGTATTTGATAGCGGTTTTATAATCTTCAATCGCCTCGTCAAACTTGTTCTGACGGATACGTGCCAATCCTCTGATCTGGTAAGCACCTACCACAAAAGGATTTCTTTGAATCGCAGCATCACAATCACTCTCCGCTCCCTGATAGTCATCCAAATTGATTTTTGCCAGTCCACGGAAGAAATAAGGCTCATATAAATAAGGTTTCGCGTTGATTACCTGATTAAAATACTGGATAGAAAGCACATAGTCTTCAAAATACAATGCATTGCGCGCGATTGTCATCACCCGCTCCGTATTGATCTGCGCATACAACAATGTGGGTAACAGCAAAATAGCTGTCAGTATCTTTTTTATCATCTTGTCTTATAAATGCTTGTAAACGAAACAAAAGTAACGTTTTTCGTTTACTTGTCGGGATTAGCGGAAGACTTTTTATATTTTTTGAGCCTTTTATACCATATTATATGGTTAAACTTATTTCTTTACGGTTTTCACCTTATAAGTGCAGTGTGCTTTGCCTTTCAACATGGCATTCAGTTTTCCTTTAATCATCTGCTTGCGTAACGGAGACAAATGGTCGATGAACATCTTTCCTTCCAGATGGTCGAACTCGTGCTGCATCACGCGTGCCAGGTAACCTTCGATAATCTCATCGTGCGGTTCCAAGTTCTCGTCCAGGTATTGCACGCGTATTTTGTTGCCACGCTTCACTGATTCATGAATTCCTGGAAGGCTCAAGCAACCCTCGTCCATAGAAACTTCCTCACCGGACACTTCCAGAATATGGGCATTGATATACGCCTTGCGGAAATCTTTATATTCTGGCAAATCATCAGACAAGACATCCAGATTAATGGTTACTACGCGGATAGGCAAACCTATTTGCGGTGCAGCAAGTCCCACACCTTCAGCATTGTCCATCGTTTCGAACATATTCTCAATAAGTTCTTTCAAATTCGGATAGTCCGGGGCAATATCCTCTGCTACCTTTCTCAATACGGGCTGGCCGTACACATAAATGGGTAAAATCATTTCCTTTACTACAAATTACTAATTACAAATTACTTTCTATACATTATAAAAAAGAGAAACGTTTGTTCTCTAAATAAGTTTGCAGAATAATAGTTGCACTGATTTCATCCACCAGTGCTTTATTTTGGCGGTCTTTCTTTTTCAATCCGGCCTCAAGCATCGTCCGATGAGCCAGAACAGAAGTAAAACGCTCGTCTACATATTCAACCGGCATGTCAGGCAGTTTCTTCTTCAGCGAACGGACAAAAGGTTCGATATTCTTCATATTTTCCGAAGCCTCATTGTTCATCTGCTTAGGAAAGCCTACCAAGATACGCTCTACCGGCTCCTTAGCCACATAATCAAGAAGAAACTGCAACAATTGGTGTGTAGGCACAGTTGTCAGTCCATTCGCAATCATCTGCAATGTATCACTCACGGCTATTCCCGTGCGTTTCCGACCGTAGTCTATGGCTATTATTCTACTCATAATGGGCTACAAAATTACGATTAAAATTTGAATTCCGCCGTTAATCTTACATATATAATACAGAAAAAGGGATGTCTGATAGTATCAAACATCCCCTCCTCTGATTTTTTCACTAATTATTTCAAATGAATTTTGTATGTCAACCCTCCACTGAAATATTTCATCCTCTGCATTTCCACCTGCACATGCAGATGCTTGAACAACAGATAAGTGGCTCCCAAGGCAAAGTCCTTGGAGTCATATTCCGCTATCATCCTTAACTGCGGATGAAAGGACGGATTGTAGGTGACACCCAGTGCAAAGCCATTCAGCTTGTACTCCTTGCGGTCATTATACAGATAGGAAAGATGCACGCCAACCTCCTCTTTACCCGCAACGGGTATCTGCTTGGAAGCGGCAATATAGAAACGGCTGTAATAGCCGTTACCTTCCGTAGTGCTAACTTGACCGCCGCCAGAGGAAGTGAACGGGTCAGATGTCCCCAGCACCACGGCCGGCATGTATTTCCAGAACTGCCCCTCCTTCAACACACGCAGTCGGGCAGAAAAGTAACGGTCCTGGTTCGTGAATCCGCTGTACCCGTATGGCTTCAATCCTAACGCCTCCGCCTTGAAAAGTGTACACGTGTAGGCTATTTCCAGAAAGGGAAAGATAGTTACACTCAAGAAATAGTTGTAGGTATGATAGTACCAGGTGGGTGGTGTGAGCTCCTTGTTCAGGAAGTTACCGCCGACCATGAAGGTCTTGTCACACTGCATCTCCGCAGAGGGTGCATGCAACAGCCCGGTCGTACCATACGTCAACTGGGAAAAGGCTGAAAGGGAAAGGCTGCAAAACAGAACGATAAAGAATAGCTTAAACTTCATCATCACATATAAATTCAGTCGCTGATAAAAATGGATTGCTTTATAACATGCATCGGACATAGTACCAAAAAAAGGCGTCTGAGTCCCAGACGCCTTCATTTTTAGAGTCTATTTGTCACTTGGAGTATATTATTCCAGGATAACTACGCGGTTCAAGAAGTTCTTGCCGAACATATTGGCAGTACCACCGAATCCAACGAGTTCGAGCTGGTCTTTGTCAACACCCTGAGCAATCAAAGCATCGTAAACAACCTGAGCACGCTTTTCAGACAGCTTCTGGTTCCAAGAAGCGCTACCGGTAGCCTTGTCAGCATAACCTGCAACCTTGTACTTCTTGTCCGGATTAGCCTTCAGAATCTTAGCAGCCAATTCGATGTTAACCTTACCATAGTCGTCCAGACGGGCGCTACCAATCTTGAAGAAGATAGCACGCGGACCGGCAACTTCAACTTCCTTAGTCACTTCCTTAACTTCAGGTTTAGCGTTGGCCAGTGCATTCTTGCAGTTAGCCAGGTCAGCCTGAGCCTGAGCCAGTTCACTTCTATATCTGTTGATTTCTGCATTGACTGCGTCTTCGTCAATCTTAGAAACCGGAATAAACTTCTTACCGCCGAAGATGTAGCTAACACCTGCGGTCAGCATACCTGTACCTTCAGCCTTGCGATGGCTGCTGATGTTACCGAAAATGGACGGAGCGATGGCACCGCGAGCTTCTACGTCAATGGCCCACTTAGTGTTGATATTGAACTTCAAGCCCAAACCGGCAGAAGCGCCGATACGTGCACGCATTTCAGCTTCACCGGCAGGAGCCATAGACTGCGAAGTACCGTCAGCACTAATTGTAACATCCACATTTTGAGATTTTGCTACAGAAATTTGAGGTCCCAAGAAACCGTAAACTTCGAAGAAACGGTTAGGATTAGCACCGGCAAACAATGTAGAAAGATTGATCATTGCATCAATGTTACCACCTACATAAGTCTTGTTGTGTTCCCAGTATGCATCATCCAAACACAAATGCTGAGTAATACCGTTTACCTGAGCACGTACCCCCCAAGTCGGAGTAATCAGCTTACCAACTGACACGCTGAAATGCGGAGCAATCTTATTGAAACCGTCATTGTTGATGGCGTGGATACCACCACCTACACTGACAAAAATATTATCGCTCCATTTCGGAGTGTAGTAGTTCGTTTTTTCCTGTGCATTCAGATTTGCTGCACAAGCGCCTGCCAATAGTAAGGAGGCTATCATTAATTTACTTTTCATTTTCTCTTGAGTTTAAGATAAATAACAACTAAAACTTCTATTAATCAAGTTCACCAACACCACCACCGGCATTGCCTTCACCATGACCATGACCATGACCGTGGCTATGACCGTGACCAGGAATATCTTGATTTTCAAGAACAAACAGTGTAGAAGTTGTATAATCATCTACTTCAATAGAAGCTAAAGGCTCTGTTTCAGCTTTTGTTACAGCCTTCTTCACTACTTTATATTCAGTTGTTACAACAGTATAAGTAATAGATGCAGTTGTTCTAGAGTTAGCATAAACTTTATACTTATTCTCCGGTGTTGTTACTGTCGTTTCCTCATATGTATTCTCAAGCGTGTTAAAGAAAGATTCAATAGCTGCGCGTTCAATAAGATCAGTTGTATTGATTTTCTTTGCACCTACTTTTGCACCTTCTTTTACTACATAAGGGAATGATGGAATGTCAAACCAATAAAGCTCGTAGTTATCCCAAGTCTTAACTTTAGGATCCGTTACTGGTTCAAGTTTTGTAGATTCTGCTACAATCTTAGTCTCAGCATCTTCTTCCTGAAGAATGATAGTCGGAGTCAGAGTAGCAAATTGCCCAGCTTGCAAAGCAGGAACCTTAACTGTAACAGTTGCACTCAAACCATTATAAGAAGCTGTAACATCAACACTCTTAGCAGCCAGAGTAGGATTACCAGTAAATGTCAACTCTGCAGGTGCGATAGTGGCTTGGCCAGTTACATCTGTAGTAACACCATCCTCTATAGCAAGCACAATCGGACTAATAACAGCTTGTGCATTAGTAGGAGTTACATTAACGTTGAACTCTTCCTTCTCACAAGAAGTTAAAGTTGTAGCTAAAGCTACTACGGCTAACGCAAATACTGCACTTATGCCGTTTAAGAATTTAATCTTTTTCATCTCAATTAAATTAAAAATTTAACAATTCTGACTTAATAAAATATGGGTTAAAACTATTTTCTTCCATTATATTGTCACTAACTTCCGCTTTATACTGTCTATAATAGTACCTTTCATTACCTGCATTATAAACAATGCCCATATTAGCAGAGGTATTCACACGAGGTATATATCCTTTCCTTTTATATTTATAAGGAGGTAATGCCACTTGAAATCGGAAGCCTCCATTCATCTTTGCATGTTCTGCTTTCATTGCATAGAAACCAATCGAACAATAGCGAAAATGGCGAATCATTTCAAATTTAACACCTTTCTCCTTCAATAAATACTGTTCTGCTTTCAGATTAAACTGAGTGTTAAATTGCGGCCAATAAAAGCTACCGCCCAAAGACCAAGTAACAAGTGCTGTCGAAGGATCATATACATAGCGAAATCCGCTCCAATATCCCATTCCTGTATACCCAATCCGAGCCATTAAGGAAAAGCGTTCATCCTTAAAAGGGCGATAAAATTCGGCGTCCACTCCATATTGGTCAGCACTAAAACATCCCACAGTCACTTTACCAAACACATTATACGGTAATCTAAAACGCTGTGAAATTGTAATATGTCCTGGATGAACTTTATCTTCAAACCTTCCATACCCATCATTATAAACCGGTATTTTCAACTGTGCCGTTAATTTCATACCTTTCCATAACGAAACTTCTATCGCAGGACTCAAATCAAACAAGACCTGGTAAATCTGTGTAATCACCAGATTCTTGAAAGCTAATTGAGGATATACCAATACATCAATCTTGAACAAAGAACTATTTTTCAACTTTATTTTCCGTGCATTTTTCCAAGTATCACCCAATTCATAGCTTACATTCCAGTCATCACGTTCTGCTTGGAGCACCGAATCCCCCTTTATGGGATGATAATAAAGAGAAATCTGAGGTACATTATTGTCCAGAACTATTATCCGGCATGACTTTTCTTCCGGTAAACCCATCTTTTGAATAACATCCACCGCTTTGCCTATGCCTACGCCTTGCAAACGATATGCAGAGTTCTGCAGAACATACACACGTTCATTGCCATCTTCTGTCCATCCAACATTTTCAAATCCCATTTCTACTAAAGTGTTCACCGTACTTTCTCCCGTTTGGCAAATCCCTTTTAAAGGGAGCAAACAGTATAAAAAGAACGCTGCACACAGTGCTATTGTTTTAGTATTTAGGCACTTTCTTATGTTAGAGTTTTTATACCTCATCTTTTTCAACCATTTTTTGTGTTCGTATAACACAAAATATGCTGCAAAAATAGACACATTTTTAATAATACCAAAGATTTTTATATGAAAAAATGAAATAATGTTGTTTTTTCTTCAAAAGCCCCCAACAAATACTCAGAATGTTTATATGAAGTATATTAGCTATCTTAAAATCCTTAATATAGCTGTGCATAATTACTATACAGAATGTTGTTTTTTGTGCCAAATAGTCATTTTTCAGATGTTTTTGCTAATTCACTTTTCTCTGAAAAAGGATAAATAGAAGAAATATCTGCAAGAATTAAAGAGAATGACAAATTGCACTTCGCATTTAACCAACCCCTATGATATATTAGGAATTAAATCAATAGCTTTCTTTTTACTTTCATCTACAAGCTTTGCATAAATTTGTGTTGTTTGTATATTGGTATGTCCCAATAGTTTGGAGACCGTATATAAATCTACTCCCAGTGTCAGCATCATTGTTGCATGTGTGTGGCGCGCTGTATGAAATGTTACATGCTTTGATATCCCAGCTTGTTCAACCCATTTGTGTAAAATTACATTACTTCTCCCCAGTGAGACCAATCCGGCAAACACCTTTTCCGTTTCTGGTGCATTTCCTCTGTCTGGCAGATGTTTTATGGCTTCCGAACAGAGTGGAAGCGATATGGCTTCTTTCGTCTTCTTCTGAATAATACTCAATAGTGCATTGCCATTTTCATCATAGCGTATATCTTCCCATCTCAATGCAATAATATCACAATGCCTCAATCCACAAAAACAGCTGAATAAAAATGCTTTCCTTAATAAGATATTATAAAAAGGAGTATGAACCAATCTGGTCAATTCCTTTATAGTAAGTAATCCCTTTCTGTTCGATTACGTTTTGGTTTGTCCTCGTTCTTTATCTTATTCATCGGATTAACAGTTATATAATCTTCAGAGACGGCCCTATTCAAGCAGTAGCGCAGCGTTTTCAAATAATAGAATTGGGTGTTAACATGCAATGTCTTTTCCTTCTTACAATGTTCTTGTTTTGTTTTCTTCAAGTAATCTATAAAACCCAACAAATAAGTCTTGTCCACCTTCCTTAGCAATATTCCATTCGGAGTATATCTTTCCAAATGGCATACAACGGCATGTATGGCACTTTTCCGTACTCTATTGTTCACACTTTGTTCTGCTATTAATTTCATATAGCCAGTCAGCTTCATATTGGACAATCTGTTATGATTAAATCCGTAAGTTTGATTATATATTTCCAAAATCTTCTGAGCCTTTATCGCATTTGCCAAATTTAGCGTCTCGACATTTCTTTTTTTATCAGCTTGATTATGTTCAGGGATAATATACAACTTTAAGAATTCGTATTGCCGCCTTCCATTCATATAAATATCCAGATATATGGATTGGCATCCATTAACCAATTTTTTTGTTCTCACCTTTATTGGCTCTTTTAAATTCAATTGCTTTTTCATATTCTTTAAATAAAAACATACAGTTTATTATTAGTAGTAACAAAGCAGTAACAAAAATCAATCCTACAAATTGCTTTCATGTTCTATCACTCTTGTCTTTTTTTATAATTACCTTATTAACTATCAAATATTTACAGTATAGGGCACAGCGTTACTGAAAGAACAAATATAATAATAAGCCAGTAACAATTAAACTATCAAGAGTGTGGCTATTGCTATGGCGGCGGAAACTTTCTCTGGAAATTTATTTTCCATCACTTTGCTTCCACACTTCCACCCACCTTCTGCATTCCCCTATCCATCGGCATTTGCCCTGCGGTGGAAGCAAGCCGAAAAGGTGGAAGCAAATTTTGCTTCCACCTGCCTGAAACGCCGAGGTTTTGCAGTAACCACCTGTTTACTAGCATAATATTACGTAAGAGCTACATAAATCAATCAGTTCGTTTTTCCTGCATTTTCGAGCTTGCTCTTCTACGAAATCGGTGGATATCGAGTTGGGCGGTAGGACGCATCATTCCGCAGGGACTATGAAAGGTACCGGTAGAGTGAGCCATTCAAGCGGATGATTTCTAACTCATGGCTATGAATAATGCCGTCTAATGTCCTTTAAGTTGTTGTACAATACATTTGCGCCCTATCCACAATAGATGCAGGCTACGTACTTCATCCGAAAAGTCTTGGGGTTAGTGACGCCTAACAGTCATGAACAACCCTGCTTACGGCCATAAAGCAATCGCTTGACGACCATTAGCAGAGTTGTTCATGGCCGTTAGGCATCATTAATCCCCTATGCAACAGCAGACAAACAAAGAGAGAGAAGCCAAGGATTGTCTGTGTTTTAGATAGAAAGCCCATTTATTAGCAGGTGTACCGGAAGAAAAGTCATGCCGCATAATAGTTCTGGATAATAATGTACCCCAGATTTCTCTTTATTATCATCCCATAAAGGGAGATTCGGTGCTCCAAGCAGAACGTGATGACTGGAATGTAAGCTATGAATTGGGTGATACTTGGAAAAATGCACGAAAAATAAAGTTGAAAAATAGTTCTTTGTTCAAGATTGATATATTGGTGTATCCGGAATTCTCTTTCAAGAACGTGATTATTACGCAGATTTATCAAATTCTATTTGATTTGAGCCCTGCAATAGAAATTTCGTTATGGAAGGGGATGAAAGCCACAGCACAAGTGAAGATACCGGTTTATAATGATGGATATGGAGCTCGGGAAGGAAAGGTTCATCCGGGTTTCCTAACTCTTTCACAACGTTTCAGGTTGCCTTATAATGTTTTTGGTAAATTCTCTGTAGGCTATTTTAGTGGTAACCGATATGGTGCTGATGTAGATTTCTTTCGCCCCTTTAAAGATGAACGTTTTTCTTTGTTGGCAAGAATAGGATATACGGGAGCTGGACGTTGGGACGGATTTAGGTTCCAATATGATCCTTCATTATGGCGTATGACGTGGTCTTTGGGTGGAAATTTCTATTGGCCACGATTTAATACACTGTTCACACTGAAGGCTGAACAGTATTTGTTGAAGGAAAAGGGGGTTCGGTTTGAAATGATCCGTCATTTCCGCTATTGTTCGATAGGCTTTTATGCGATGAAGGCGGAGCATGCCAAAGCAAATGGAGGATTTCGGTTTCAAGTGGCATTGCCTCCATACAAATATAAAAGAAGGGGGCATATCCCACGTGTGAATACTTCTACTAACATGGGCATTGCTTATAATGCGGGTAATGAAAGGTATTATTATAAGGACTATAAGGCAGAAGCAAGTGATAATATAATGGAAAGAAATAGTTTTAACCCATATTTTATTAAGTCAGAATTGTTAAATTTTTAATTAATTAATTGAGATGAAAAAGAAAATTTTTTTAAGTGGCGTAAATGCTAAATTAGCATTGGCGGCAGTGGCTTTGACAAGTGTGATGTTCACAAGCTGCGAAAAAGAAGAATTCAATGTTGCGCCTGTAGAATTGGACCCTGCAAGTGCTACTGTTGCTATTACTGTATATGATTTATCAGATGGTTCTATCATAAATGGTGCAAGCATTACAGAAAATGGTGCTGCTATTACTAGCAATCCTTTCGTAATTGAAGCTGGTTCAGATGGAAAGATTGCTGCTGCAACAAGAACTTTTGCAGCTACAAAAGACGAGTATCTGTCTGGAGAAGGCCAAGCTACTGTTCCTGCTTTGAATAAAGGACAATTTGCTTTGATTCCGGTAAGTATTTTCTTGCAACAAGAACTGAATGCTGCTGAAGATGTTGTTGTTGATCAGGATGAGGAAACTATTACCCCTAGTGAAGTTGGAGGAGAACAAAAAGGTGGTGAAAATACAAGTAGTAAAGAAAAAGAAATGGATCTGCCATATACAGCAAAAGTTGGACAAGAAGTTACTAATATTGCTGCTGTAAATGCATCGATTGATGCTATGCCTATAACTAGAGGATTGTCTGATGATGAAGTAAAAAAGGTGTTGAAAGCATTGGTTAAATCATATAGCCCGGGTATCACAGATGTAACTTATACTAAGAAAGTAACAGTTCCTGCTTATACTATTGTAACTTTGAAGACTACTACAGAATACGAAACTTCTGATAATACAATCTCTACAGTGGTGGATGGCAAACTGTACACTATTCCTAATGTAAAGATTAAGAAGGTAGTTAAGACTGTTGTAGATCCAGTCTTTACTTCAACTGAACATGGTCATGGTCACGGTCATGGCAATGGTAACAATGCCGGTGGTGGTGACGGTGCTGCTGAATAATAATAGTTTTAGTTATTATTTTAATTTTAAACTAAAGGAATAATGAAAAGTAAATTAGTAATAGCCTCCTTATTATTAGCAGGCGCTTGTGCAGCAAATCTGAATGCACAAGAAAAAACGAACTACTACACTCCGAAATGGAGCGATAATATCTTCGTGAGTGTAGGTGGTGGTGTCCACGCTATCAACAATGATGGTTTCAATAAATTGGCTCCGCATTTCAGCGTATCAGTTGGTAAGTTAATTACTCCGACATGGGGTGTACGTGCTCAGTTCAATGGTGTTACTCAGCACTTGTGTCTGGATAACTCATATTGGGAACATAATAAGACGTACTTTGGTGGTAACATTGATGCAATGATCAATCTTTCTACATTGTTCGCAGGCGTTAATCCTAACCGTTTCTTCGAAGTTTATGGATTCTTGGGTCCTCAAGTGACTGTTGCAAAGTCAGCTAATGTGCTGATTCAAAACGATGGAACAATGATTCCTGATGGAGATGAAAAGGCTAGAGCACGTGTAGGCGCTTCTGCTGGTTTGGGCTTGAAGTTCAATATCAACACTAAGTGGGCCATTGACGTAGAAGCTCGCGGTGCTATCGCTCCGTCTGTATTCGGCAATATCAGCAGCCATCGCAAGGCTGAAGGTACTGGAACTTTGACTGCAGGCGTTAGCTACATCTTCGGTGGTAAGAAGTTTATTCCGGTTTCTAAGATTGACGAAGACGCAGTCAATGCAGAAATCAACAGATATAGAAGTGAACTGGCTCAGGCTCAGGCTGACCTGGCTAACTGCAAGAATGCACTGGCCAACGCTAAACCTGAAGTTAAGGAAGTGACCAAGGAAGTTGAAGTTGCCGGTCCGCGTGCCATCTTCTTCAAGATTGGCAGCGCCCGTCTGGACGACTATGGCAAGGTTAACATCGAATTGGCTGCTAAGATTCTGAAGGCTAATCCGGACAAGAAGTACAAGGTTGCAGGTTATGCTGACAAGGCTACCGGTAGCGCTTCTTGGAACCAGAAGCTGTCTGAAAAGCGTGCTCAGGTTGTTTACGATGCCTTGATTGCTCAGGGTGTTGACAAAGACCAGCTCGAACTCGTTGGATTCGGTGGTACTGCCAATATGTTCGGCAAGAACTTCTTGAACCGCGTAGTTATCCTGGAATAATATACTCCAAGTGACAAATAGACTCTAAAAATGAAGGCGTCTGGGACTCAGACGCCTTTTTTTGGTACTATGTCCGATGCATGTCATAAAGCAATCCATTTTTTATCAGCGACTGAATTTATATGTGATGATGAAGTTTAAGCTATTCTTTATCGTTCTGTTTTGCAGCCTTTCCCTTTCGGCCTTTTCCCAGTTGACGTATGGTACGACCGGGCTGTTGCATGCACCCTCTGCGGAGATGCAGCGTGACAAGACTTTCATGGTTGGCGGTAACTTCCTGAACAAGGAGCTCACACCACCCACCTGGTACTATCATACCTACAACTACTTCCTGAATGTCACAGTCTTTCCCTTTCTGGAAGTGGCCTACACGTGTACACTTTTCAAGGCGGAGGCGTTGGGATTGAAGCCATACGGATACAGCGGATTCACGAACCAGGACCGTTACTTTTCCGCCCGTCTGCGTGTGTTGAAGGAGGGGCAGTTCTGGAAATACATGCCGGCTGTCGTGCTGGGGACGTCCGACCCGTTCACTTCTTCCGGAGGGGGGCAAGTCGGCACCACGGAAGGTAACGGATATTACAGCCGTTTCTACATTGCCGCCTCCAAGCATATACCCGTTGTGGGTAAAGAGGAGATTGGTGTCCATCTTTCCTACCTTTACAACAACCGCAAGGAGTACAAGCTGAATGGCTTTGCACTGGGTGTCACCTACAATCCGTCCTTCCATCCGCAGCTGAGGGTGATAGCGGAATATGACTCCAAGGACTTTGCCTTGGGAGCCACCTATCTGTTGTTCAAGCATCTGCATGTGCAGGTGGAAATGCAGAGGATGAAATATTTCAGTGGAGGGCTGACATACAAAATTCATCTGAAATAAGAAATAAGAAGTAACCCAAAGTCTCAGTGACTCCATTAAAAAAGCAGCTAAAGTATGACATCCAACTTTAACTGCTTTTATTCTAATATACCAATTTTACATTGTCAATCCACAACGAATTACCGGGAGAACCTATGTAAGCACCACCGTGGCTGGAGGTAAACTGTAACAACAAATGAGTAGGCACATCATCTTCCGTTCCCCAGGCAACCTCCTTAATAGGTACGCTCTCTCCTTTACTATTAACTGCATAGCGTTCTTCAACCTGAAGACGCATCATGTGGGCCTTGTACGCAGGGTCACCGGTAATATCACCGTACATGATGGAATAAGTGGCATTATTATGCCAATCGGTAGTAGTATAATATCTTACGACCATCGTTCCTACGCGCTTGGCATAGATATTCCCCTTCTCATCTTCCCAACGCTTTTGCAGAAACAGATTCACTTCCGGGAAGTCCTTTCCTTCCACATCTGTGATACGGCTAAAGCCCGTTGCACGGATACGCTTCTCGCGGTCGGACATCTTTACTTTATAATCAAACTGTACGGCGATAGGTTTCTTTGTAAACGGTATGCCGGAATTCAGCATTTTCTGCGGATTTTTGGTTCCCTTGATAGGTTCGTGCACCTCACCCAGAAACATAGAGCCGGCAGCCAGCACCGTGATATCTACTATTCCAAAAACCTTCACACTCTCCATACGGGTGTCCATGCGGGCGCAGAAACCATCCCCTCGCTTTTCCGGAAAAACAGAAGTATTAGTTTTCGTGATACCGGCTACCCGGGCCATCACATTGGATGTCGCCCACGGCGAACCTCCCATATTCTTGTACGCCTTGCTTTCAGTGATAGTAGCAGTAGGCCCGATGGCATACACATTCTTCGTGGCACCGCCGATAATACCGGATTCCTTGATTTGGCGGTCAATCCATTGATCCATATTTCCGAAAGGAATCAACTCTACCTCGTGCTGCTGCGCAGAAACAGCTCCACAACAGAGCATGGCAGACAGCACTCCCAACATACGAATTTTCTTTTGAATCATTTCTCTCATTGATAATTGACAATCATTATAAATCGTACTTCCACTGTCCCAGCGCAAAATTCCAGTTATCCTGAACCAACTGCACTGTACGCTCATCATACTTGTATTTATTCTTCTTATATCCTTTCTTTCCGCCTACATACTTCTCAATATCGGCACGCGCCTCTGCAAAGCCCGGAATGGACAAAGCCTTGTAGATATGTTCAGTCATTCCCATTGCGTCCGCTTCGAAGTCCTCAAACTTCACCTCTATCAAGTTTCCTTCAGGAATGCATGCCTTGTCCGCTTCGTACTTATGATACAGTTTGGCATAAATGGACAAAATATTCTTCTCAATTTCCTCATTACTGATATCCTGCAACTTCAACGGCTGAATGGTGTTAGTAAAGAAACTACGTGTGCTTTCGAAAACAGTATAAGGATTACGCATCAGATAGATAAATTTAGCATTGGGGAACATTTTGACCAGTTCTTTCACACGTCCCGTATGAGGCGGATTCTTACTAAGAAACTGGGTTCCGTTCGTATTCCAAAGAGAAATCTTTATCAGTTTGACGAAAGTCTCCTCAAATACTTTCAGCTCTTTCTCTGTGATGTCATCAAACAGCAGGTATTTATCGGCATACTCTTGCTGATATTCGGGCAGGAACCAGAAATTATAATAGGTGTAGGGCATCATATTTGCCAAAGCAAACTCCTCTTCTTGCGGAAGGTCAACGGCAAGCTCCATATTGTCCGTGGGACGTTTGTCCGGCATCAACCAACTCATGTTCTTCTTGAAGAAAGGCTGCCCCCACATCATAAGATGCGGAAATACAGTTTGGTATGTCGTGTTGTAGCCGAAATGCTTGTCGCAGGAGAAAACATTATGCACAAACGTAGTTCCGCTACGCCAGTGTCCCAAAATGAATACCGGATCATGCTCCAAGGGCTTATCTGCCAGAAGCTTTTCATAGCGTCTGTCCTGCAGAGGAGCCAAAGTGGACAGCAGGCGGCAGACAGCTTTTGTCAGCCGATACTTGCCTTTGTAGGCAGCACCGATGTCACGACCGCCCGTTATATCCTTGAATGTTTTCCAATCCGCACCTACCAGGGTGTTTATCGGAAGCTTATTGAATTCTAACAATCCCATTATTATCTTTATATTAATATGTTATGGTTTTCTTCCGGTGATACCGAGAGAGAACTGCAATACTTACAAAGAAGTACTGCGCTCTATCCGTACAGCCACGCCCTGGCGTTCCAGCTCTTTCACAGCCTTTTCTATAGCTTCGTAATGTTCGGGAGCTATACCCAGCTTAGGCAAATTCAGTATAGGCAGGTCCTCAGCTAAGTGCATGTCCTTATCCTCCACCCTATCGATAATCATACCTACAGCACTGGTATTGTTGGTTATCGGGTCTATCAAGATAAACGAACCGGTAGCCTTATTCTTCTGATAAGGGTCAAAGAACAGCTCTTTGGCAGTGGTCAGCACCACGCGCGCAATCTGATTGAGCTGCATCGGCAATGTTTCCTTGCTCAACTTTCCGTTGTCAATGGAAAGATGCTCCATCGTATTGACATCCACTTTATACTTGATGCTGTCGATGCGGGTGCGGCTTATATTGGTGGTCTGTTTGATGAAGAATGATTTGTTGATATCCATCGGCTCTTCATCCATCCAAACCAGCATCGTTTCAAAATTGCGGTCCATGACGGGCAGGTTATCCGGATGTACCAGCATTTCCCCTCTCGACACATCTATTTCGTCCTCCAAAGTCAGGGTGACGGACTGGGGCGGAAAGGCGTAATCCAACTCGCCGTCGTATGTAACTATACTCTTGATATGCGACTTCTTACCAGAAGGCAATGCCATCACTTCATCTCCCTTACGAATAATACCCGAAGCCACCTTACCGCAAAAACCACGGAAATCGAGATTGGGGCGCAAGACGTATTGAACCGGGAAACGAAAATCCTTCAAATTATGGTCGTTGTCAATATGTACCGTCTCCAGAAAGTCAAGAAGTGAAATACCCTCATACCAAGGAGTACGTTCCGATTTCTCCACCACATTGTCGCCATCCAAAGCTGACAGCGGAATGCAGTTTACGTCAGGAATACCCAATGGAGCTATAAACTTCCGGTATTCATCGACTATCTCATTAAAACGTTCTTCGGAAAAATCCACCAGGTCCATCTTATTGACAGCAAGCACCACATGCTTGATGCCAAGCAACGACACCAGAAAAGTATGCCGGCGCGTCTGCGTAATGACACCCATACGTGCATCCACCAGAATAATTGCCAAGTTAGCCGTAGAGCCCCCGGTAATCATGTTGCGTGTGTACTGCTCGTGTCCCGGAGTATCGGCAATGATAAACTTACGATTGTTGGTCGAGAAGTAGCGGTATGCCACGTCGATGGTGATGCCTTGTTCGCGCTCCGCCTTCAAGCCGTCCAGCAAAAGGGCGTAGTCAATGTGGTCGCCGGCATTTCCCATGCGCTTGCTGTCGCGTTCCAGTGCGTCCAGCTGGTCCTCATATAGTTTCTTGCTGTCGAACAACAGACGGCCTATCAATGTGGATTTTCCGTCATCCACAGAACCGGCAGTCAGTAAGCGCAACAAGTCTTTCTGCTCATCCTTTCGGAGAAACTCCGAAATTGACAATTGACAATTGACTATTGACAATTCGTCCTTACACCTATCTTTCATACTTTATTTTCTTTCATTTTTTTTATAATCGAAATAAGGAGCCTCAACAGTTCCCTACAATCTTCTATTATGGAATTATATTCATCCGCTGAGAGATAATCAGATTCTTTTAATAGCATCAGCCAATATTCTGTTTCATTTGCTTCTTTTAGAGCAATACTCAATTTATTGATAAAATCAGCTTTTGACTGAGCATGTTCACTTTCCTTAATCAAAGCACCTACAGCTGTTCCGCTTCTCAATATTTGCTTAGAAAGAACAAGCTCCTTTCTATGCTCACACAGCAACTTGTAAAGTCTGACAATCCGTATTGCAAAAGCAAACGATTTATCCATTATGAGATTACCTTTCCCCATAATTGTCAATTGTCAATTATCAATTGTCAATTTAAAAGTATCCCTCGCGCTTCTTCTGCTCCATGCTTGCGTCTTGGTCGAAGTCAATGACACGGGTCGTCCGTTCACTCTTGGTGGTGGTCATCATTTCCTCGACAATCTTCTCGATGGTATCGGCATCGCTTTCCACAGCACCGGTCAACGGCCAGCAACCCAGCGTACGGAAACGCACCATACGCATCTTTATCTGGTCGCGGTACTGTTCCGGCAAGCGGTCGTCATCCGCCATTATCAGATTTCCGTCAATCTCCACACAAGGACGTTCCTTGGCAAAATACAACGGCACAATAGGGATGTTTTCCAAACGTATATATTGCCAGATGTCCAGCTCCGTCCAATTACTTAACGGAAATACGCGGATACTCTCTCCTTTATGTACCCGGGCATTATAAATATCCCACAATTCGGGACGCTGATTTTTGGGGTCCCATTGATGGAACTTGTCGCGGAAAGAGAAAATACGCTCTTTGGCACGTGACTTCTCCTCGTCGCGGCGAGCACCACCGAATGCCGCATCAAACTTATACTTATCCAATGCATGAAGCAAAGCCTGCGTTTTCATCAAGTCCGTATGCACCTTGCTGCCATGCGTAAAAGGCCCGACACCTGCATTGAAAGCTTCCATATTGCTTTCCACTATCAGGTTCCAACCATACTTCTTGGCATACTCGTCACGGAACTGTATCATCTCCTTAAACTTCCACTTGGAATCGATGTGCATCAACGGGAACGGCACTTTGCCGGGAGCAAACGCCTTTTCGGCCAAGCGCACCATAACCGAAGAATCCTTGCCGATACTATACAGCATCACCGGATTTTCAAACTCCGCTGCCACTTCACGGATAATATGAATGGACTCTGCTTCGAGTTCCTTCAAATGGCTCAATTTATATTCTTCTTTCATTATATCTTATTTCTTCTGAATTCTTGGTAAAATGAGTTCCAACAGTTTATTGACCGATTCTTCCAGGCTGAGAACAGAGGTGTCCAACGTCAAAGCCGGATGAGCCGGTTCCTCAAAAGGCGCGGAAATACCTGTAAAATTCTTGATTTCTCCCTTACGTGCCTTGGCATAAAGTCCCTTCACGTCACGGCGTTCACACTCTTCAAGCGGGGTACTGACATAAACTTCCAGAAAATCGTCTTGTCCGATAATATCAGCCGCCATTTCACGAATATCGTTATTAGGACTGATAAAAGCCGCGATTGTTATAACACCCGTATCAAGAAAGAGTTTGGAAACTTCGGCTATACGCCGGATATTCTCCACACGGTCGGCCTCCGTAAAACCGAGATTATTGTTGATGCCACTGCGGATGTTGTCACCATCCAGGATACGGCAAAGCAATCCTCTTTTATGAAGTTCGCGCTCCAAGGCAATGGCTATCGTACTTTTGCCGGAGCCGCTCAAGCCGGTAAACCAAACCATCACGCCGTGCTGCTTCAACAAGTCTTCTTTGTCTTTCCGCATCAGCATTTTGTCAAATATCGGATATATGTGGTTGTTTTCTTCCATATGTTATTATTTCTTCTTTTTTTAAAATGGCCAAATTAAAGGAATCAAGAAAATGGATATCAGGAAAGTAATGATATTCAAAGGTAACCCGATGCGTACAAAATCCGTGAACTTATAGTTACCGATACCTTGTACAATCAAATTAGTCTGATACCCTATAGGAGTGGAGAAGCTGGCAGAAGCCGCCATACAAATTACAACGAAGAAAGGCATCGGACTGACTCCCATCTGTGAAGAGATGGAAAGTGCCAACGGGAAAGCGAGTGCCGCGGCCGCATTGTTCGTAATCAGTTCTGTAAACAAGTTCGTTATGATAAACACAGCAGCCAGCAACACGTGGGGGCCATAATGATGGCTCATGCCTATAATAAAACGCGCCACAGCATCTGCCACTCCGGAATTCACCATCGCCTTGCTGATAGCAAAAGCACAAGCAATCGTTATCAGAATATCCCAAGATATATATTTGGTATACTTGCGGGCCGGAAATATCTTTGTCCAGGCCATAATGATAGTAGTAATGGAAACGAAGAAAAACATATCCAGCTTGATTTCCGGAAAAGCTTCCTTGACAACCGGAAGTTCACCGACCGTCGCACCCACTATCATCAATATCAGCAAAGCCAAGGCAAACCAGCGCTTTCCCTTTCCGGGCACCGGTTCCGTATCCTTGCCATTGGCCAGCAACACGAACACCGAAGATTCCCCCCAGGTCTTTACAAAAGAGTCATCAGCCATCACCACCAGCGTATCCCCTTCGCGGAGATATTCATTTTCCAGATTTCCGGCAATGCTCTGACCGCTACGCTTAATCTCCTTCACTTCGGCCCCATAATGCCGCTTGAAGTTAAAATCACCAAGTTTCTTGTTGATACCGGGAAAACGGGCGCCGAGTACAGCTTCCACCCGATGTAAATCTCCATGCTCCTCCGGCTCCTCATCCAGCTTTACCGCATCCGTACGAACATCCGGCAAAAGCCTTGAGGAAAAAGCGAACAGATAAAGGATGCCTGCAATCGCGACGAAAATGCCCACTTTACCCAACTCGAACATAGTAAAGCCTTCATATCCGGCTTCCAATATCATACCATGCACCACCAGATTGGTCGACGTCCCTATCAGGGTGCAGATTCCGCCAAGTATCGTCACATAAGAAAGGGGTATAAGGAACTTGGTAGCAGGCAATTTTACAGATTCGGCCCAACGCTTGATAATGGGAGCAAAGATAACAACCACCGGAGTATTGTTTAGAAAAGCTGAAATAAAAGCAATGGTGGGCAACATACGGAACTGCGCTTTAAAGACCGTAGTCTTACCTTGGGGAAGCAGCTTCTTGATTACTTGCCCCAAAGCACCCGACTGCCTGATGCCTTCACTGACCAAAAACAGCATGGCAACAGTCATCATCCCCTTATTACTGAACCCTTCCAGCATCTCCTTAGGAGTGAGGATACCTGCACACAAGAACAATACTACGACAGAAAAGAGCACCATGCCCGGACGCATTTTATCCAGAACCAAGGCAATCACCATGCCCAACAATGCCAGCAGCACAAACAATATCTCAAATGTCATAAAGTCGTTATTTTATTTCGGTATGCTTGGGTTCTACGATAAACCACGGATTCAGCAAATCCTCCTTATTATATTGCAAAGGTTCTTCCTTCCCCGCCTGATAAATTTCCATTCCGGCAGCACGTGCTATAGCATGTCCTGCTGCCGTATCCCATTCCATGGTAGGTGCAAAACGAGGATATACATCCGCCTTTCCTTCGGCTACAAGGCAGATTTTAATGGAACTACCACTAGATATAAGTTCTACTTCCGCATGGCTGCATTTCATTTTCTCGATATAATCTTCTGTCTCGGGCGTCAGATGCGAACGGGAAGCCACAATTACAAACCGTTCGTGCACGCTTGTTTCCGGCAGCCGGACAGCTTTCGCAAGCAGTTCATCCCACGACATTCCATCACGTGCAGTAATACCGGATAGCTTATAAGCACCCGAATCATGCACTCCAAAATAGAGCTCCTTTTTTACCGGCACATAAATAACTCCCATTACCGGTACCGAGTGATGCACCAAAGCTATATTCACTGTGAACTCACCGTTCCTCTTGATGAACTCCTTCGTACCGTCCAAAGGGTCTACAATCCATAAAGTTTCCCAACTCCGTCGTTCCGAAAAAGGCAAATGTTTGCCTTCCTCGCTTAGCAGAGGGAAAGGTGTATCAGCCAAAAAACGGCAGATAGTTTCATGAGCCTTACGGTCGGCAATAGTAAGAGGAGAATTATCCGCTTTTTTTTCTACCTGAAAATCCGATGCCGGATTATCGTAAATGGAGAGAATTTTCTCGCCAGCCTGCAAAGCGGCATCAATCGCATTCAGTATATATTGTTGTTCCATACTATATTCTTCTCAAAGATAAGGCACAAAATTAAAAACTTTTTTAGGTCCGAAAGTTTCCACCTCCGGTTTTATAACTTCTTTTAAACGAAAGAGAGAATATTATAAGCACTTTTCACAATCATGAAAATCAATCCGGAGCAGAGAAATAGAGTGAAATATTCACGAAGGAAGAGGAACTAAAGAGACTGTGACAACATGAGTTTATCAAGGTCTTTTCTCAATTAATCCGTTAGTTCACAGCACTGAACACTTTGTTTCACTGCTTAAAAACAAGTTGTTTCAGTATATAAAAACATTTTGTTTTTATGCGATAGAACGAGATGTTCTGTTAAGAGAAACAAAGTGTTCTCTTTAATGAAACAAACTGTTCTGTTAAAGGAAACACTTTGTTTTGCCAAACCAAACACGCGACAGCGCCAGCCTTCACATTCTTTCGGCATATCATGAAAAAGGCAGTAACTTCGCAGTTACTGCCTCATCTTGAAAGGAAACATACATTCCTTTCTGTTATGAATTACCAAAAAGAATTCTATTAATTGACGCTATACAGCAACCATGCCTTCTGGAAGTCATCATTCGAAGGATGTTTAGCTTTGAAAGAGTCGCGCAGATTCTCGGCGGATGCTCTGTCATCGAATGTACCGATAACTACACGATACAGGTTTCTTTCTGCATTGTAAACCACCATTGCAGTATAGCCTTCATTCACCAATGCCTGCTTCACACCTTCCGCATTAGCTTTCACGCTATAAGCTCCGCAAACTACACTAAAGGTTTTCAAGCTGGTACCACCTGATACCACAGTCACCTTTTCCTGACGCATGCCGGCAGGTGCACTTTCCACCACCTTTACTTCTACTGGAGCGGTAACCACTGGAGCCACCTCTTCAGCAGGGGCAGTTGTTTGCGGCTCGGCCAATTCCTGCTGTTTTGCCTTTTCATATGCTTTCTTATAAGCACTTTCACTTGATTTACAAGAAGAGAATGCCAGAGCTATGCATACTCCCATTCCCAATACGGCTAATTTTTTCATCTTTTCTATTGTTTTTATTAGTAAAATCGTCTATTCTTATTCTTTATCTCAAAATTTCCGAAAAATAGATTTCGTACCCTCATATTCCAAACGCAATGAAGAGTAGGACAAATCTTCTACTTTAAAGGTACATTTTCCTTCCGGCCACCCGAAATAAGTATCATAATTTTTATCGTTAACGCTTTCAGGCAACAAAATAATGGAAATTTCAGCACCTTTCAAAGAATAATTTCCAAAAAACGTAGTCAACCCTCCATCTTTCAACAAACATATGGCAGAAAAACTTCCTTTTTGAAAATTATAGAATACACTGTCCACCTTCTCTGATGTACCGTCGGCATATTGATACTGACGCAACTGCCACTTACCGGCCAAGTCACCCCCACCATTCATGCAAGCGGTCAAAGTACAAGCCACCAATACAATCCAAAGATATTTTAAATGCAATTTCATCATTTTTCCATGCCACTATCTAAATATGGAACAAAAGTACACCATAACATGCGATTATACCTCAGCATCCTTAGTTAAATATAATTAAACCCCTCCATAAAAAGAGATTTCCCGGAAGACTTGACGTATATTTGCCAAATATAAACAGGGCATGAGGCTCACTTAATTGATTACATGACATTTGAAAATTTGAATTTGATAGAACCTATATTGAAGGCTCTTCAAGAAGAGGGGTATTCCACCCCTACCCCAATCCAGGAAAAATCGATCCCTATATTACTTCAAGGAAAAGACTTATTAGGATGTGCTCAAACCGGAACAGGCAAAACCGCCGCATTTTCCATCCCTATCTTGCAAAAGTTATATAAAACGGATAATCGCAAAAGTATCAAAGCACTCATTCTGACGCCGACCCGCGAGTTGGCCATACAGATAGGAGAATCCTTCAGTGCATACGGTAAGTATACCGGACTGAGACATGCCGTCATCTTCGGCGGTGTAGGACAAAAGCCACAGACAGATGAACTGAAACGTGGAGTACAAATACTGGTTGCAACTCCCGGACGACTGCAAGACCTGGTCAACCAAGGTTTCATTAACCTAAAAGCACTCGAATTCTTCGTATTGGACGAAGCAGACCGGATGCTGGACATGGGATTCATACATGATATCCGACGCATATTAAAGCTATTGCCCGCAAAACGGCAGACTCTCTTCTTTTCGGCCACAATGCCTCCGGAAATAGAGACCTTGGCAAACTCCATGCTGACGCACCCCGAGAAAGTGGAAGTCACCCCTGCATCGTCTACGGTTGACACAATCTCCCAATCAGTCTATTTCGTTGAGAAAAAAGAGAAAAAAGACTTACTGATTCATCTGCTGAAGAATCCGGCTATCAAGTCCGTACTTATCTTCACCAGAACTAAATATGGAGCAGACAAACTTGCACGTACCCTTAGTAAGTCCGGAATAAGAGCCGAAGCCATACATGGAAACAAGTCGCAGAATGCCCGACAGCGAGCACTGACCGGCTTTAAGAACCATGAACTGCGTGTACTGATAGCAACCGACATTGCAGCACGAGGTATCGACGTGGACCAACTATCACACGTCATCAACTACGAGTTGCCCAACATTCCGGAAACATACGTACACCGTATCGGACGAACCGGACGTGCCGGCCACGACGGTATTGCCCTCTCCTTTTGCGAATCGGAAGAACTGCCTTACCTGAAAGATATCCAAAAATTGATAGGGAAAAGTATCCCAGTAATAAAAGAACACCCTTTTGTCACCGCCGATGGTTTAAAAGCCCAGAAAATCAAGACTGAAGAAATTAAGGCCAAAACCAAGGAAAACAAAATCTATCGCGGGAGCCGTACGAATGGAGACTTTTGGAGAAGAAAAAAGCAAACCTCGCAAAACAACACCCCAAAAGGAGTTGGAAGATAAAGACAATCATAAAAAAAACTGATATTCCGAACAAAGTTTCAAAAAGATTTGTTAGTTTTGTCGTACGAACCTCAAAAAAGAAAGGAATATCATTATGAAAGGATTAAATGTTTTAGCAGCTTTCCTGGGTGGCGCCGCAGTAGGTGCCGCCCTCGGTATCTTATTTGCTCCTGAAAAAGGAGAAGACACCCGTAACAAAATCGCAGAAATTCTCCGTAAGAAAGGGATTCGTCTGAACCGAAGCGAAATGGAAGACTTGGTAGATGAAATTGCTGCGGAAATTAAAGGTGAGGTAACGGAATAAGGTAAAAAACAGAACCACTATGTTTGCAGACGACAAAAGTATAGAAAATATGCAGCAGCTCTTCATTGAATTCAAGAAATACCTGGAGCTGCAAAAAGAATATACCAAACTGGAAGTCACCGAAAAACTATCCAAACTGCTTTCTACACTTTTATTGGTGCTATTGGTCGTCATACTCGGCGTAGTGGTTCTGTTTCATCTGTCGTTTACGCTGGTCTATATCTTAGCTCCGCTGGTAGGCGGGCTAATGATGAGTTTTGCACTTATCACGTGCTTCCATATCCTACTCATCGTTCTGCTTGTCCTATTCCGCAAAAAGCTCATTATTGATCCGACAGTAAAACTTATCGCAGAATTATTCTTAGACAATTAATTCGAAATATTCATGGATAATACGACCAATACGACTCCCGTCACTTTAGAAAGCATCGCCCAGAAAAAAGCCATGCTGCTACAAGAAATACGACTCCAGAAAGAAATCATGACTGGGCTTACACAAGAAATTTTTGCTCCGCTGGAACCAGCTACCAACAAGGCAAATGCCATGATGAGAGCATTCAACACGGGTATGGCTGTTTTTGACGGTATAGTATTGGGGGTAAAGGTAATGAAGAAATTCAGAAAAATATTTGGAAGAAAGAGATAGAATATCGGATAAAAAAAGAGGGGATGGCCATAACAGTCATCCCCTCTTTTTTTATCCGATATAGTCTGAGCACTTTTATACGTACGTCTCAAGCAACTTCACTGCTCCTTCAGGCACAATCGTCACTTCTTGGGTTGCAGCTGGCAGCAGGATTGTTTCGCCCGCTTGTACGGAAACTTCATTCTTCTCATTATCAATAATACGGCAAGAACCCTCCACACAAATAAAGATAACAAAAGAATCCAGTTCAGAATAGTCACAAGTGATTTCTTCCGTCATGTCATAGATGGAAGTCGTGAAATACGGGCTTGCCACCATTTCTACCGGTTCATTCTGCACCTGCTCGTACTCCGTACGAAAATCGTCCTGCACATCTGCAAAATTAATGGCATCAATGGCCTGGCTTGTATGCAGTTCTCTTGATTTACCATCCTTATCCTTACGATTGTAATCAAAAATACGGTAAGTGATATCCGACGTTTGCTGTATTTCTGCTACAAAAGCTCCCGCACCGATTCCATGTACCCGACCTGCAGGCACATAAAACACATCGCCCGGTTTAATGGCGCAAGTCTGCAGAACATCCGCAAACGTACCATTATACACTCGTTCCTTATATTCTTTCGGAGTAATCTGCTCTGCAAAACCGGAAATCAGCTTGGCACCCTGGTCAGCAGCAATAACATACCACATTTCATTTTTACCAAAACTGTTATGACGTTTCTTAGCCAACTCGTCACCCGGGTGTACCTGAATCGACAAGTCCAACTTGGCATCAATAAACTTTATCAATAAAGGAAACTTATTTCCGAAACGTGCATAGTTGGCTTCTCCTACCAGGTCTTCCTTATATTTTCTGACCATATCCGGCAGCGTCAATCCTTTGTCTGCACCATTGGCCACTATAGACTCACTGCCTTCTACTGCCGACACTTCCCAACTCTCGCCTACATTGGCAAGGGTATCATTCAAATGTTTGAATGGAATAATCTTGTCGCCTCCCCAAAGCGTCTGCTTCAGAATAGGCTCAAATTTCAAAGGATACATTCGTAGTTTTTATTAGAACTTTCTGTTAATGATGTGATTTTTTTTAGATTCCGGGGGCAAACATACAAAAAATATCAATTTGTATTCCATTTGTTAAACGCTAAACTTTCCTAAAATGTTCTCCACATTTCCTTCCAATTACTTGGGGGAACAAAAGAATTTCTTTTTATTTGCAAGAAATTTAATTAATACCATGGATATGATAAACACTACTCCAACAGAAAGTAATTTGTCCGGTTTGAACCAGGAAGACTTTCAAAAAGATATAAATAACAAGAAGACTGATTTATTTATTCTTAAAAATGCTCAGGGAATGGAAGTTGCAGTAACTAATTACGGCTGTGCAATACTTTCCATCATGGTACCCGACAAAAATGGCAAATATGCCAATGTTGTATTAGGACACGACAGTATTGAACATGTAATCAACAGCCCGGAACCTTTTCTAAACACTACCATCGGACGCTACGGTAACCGGATAGCTAAAGGAAAGTTTACTTTATACGGCGAAGAGCACCAATTGGCAATCAACAATGGTCCCAACTCACTGCATGGCGGTCCGACTGGTTTTCATACCCGTGTATGGGATGCTGTCCAGCCAGAGCCATCAACAGTCATCTTCAACTACACATCCGCTGACGGCGAAGAGGGCTTCCCCGGAAATCTCGAAGTAGAAATGACTTATCGCCTGGAGGATGAGACCAATGCTCTGGTCATCGAATACCGGGCTACTACCGATAAAGCCACCATCGTCAATCTGACCAATCACGGTTTCTTCAATCTTGCCGGTATAGCCAATCCCTCCCCTACAGTCTTAAACAATATCGTTACCATCAACGCAGATTTTTATGTACCCATCGATGAAGTATCCATTCCTACCGGAGAGATATTGAAGGTAGAAGGTACTCCTATGGATTTCCGTACTCCCCATACTCTTGGTGAACGAATTGATGAGAAACATACACAAATTGTGAATGGCGCAGGATATGACCATTGCTATGTACTGAACAAGACTGAAAGTGGAGAGCTGAGCCTTGCAGCCACCTGCATAGAGCTCAACAGCGGGCGAACGATGGAAGTATATACCACTGAAAATGGCGTCCAGCTCTACACAGGAAACTGGCTCGGGGGCTTTGAAGGTGCCCATGGAGCCACTTTCCCTGCAAGAAGTGCAGTCTGCTTTGAGGCCCAGTGTTTTCCCGATACGCCCAACAAGTCCCATTTTCCGTCGGCAGTATTGCTACCGGGTGATGAGTACCAGCAAGTGACAATCTACAAGTTTGGTGTACAAGAATGAAATAACTAATCCAATTTATAAACTTATTAATTTTACAAAACCATGACACAACAAAAACAGAATGGTAAACTCATCGCAATTATCACGATGATCTTCCTTTTTGGTATGATTTCATTTGTTACCAACCTTGCTGCCCCTATGGGAATCGTACTGAAAAATCAGTTTTCAGTATCCAACGCTTTAGGGATGTTGGGTAACTTTGGTAACTTTATTGCATATGCAGTGATGGGAATACCAAGCGGCATCTTACTACAACGGGTAGGGTATAAAAAAACGGCATTGATAGCAGTAGCTGTAGGCTTTATCGGTGTAGGTATCCAATATTTATCAGGTCATTCAAGCCCTGATATGGCTTTTGCCGTATATTTGATTGGCGCTTTCATCGCCGGTTTCTCCATGTGTTTGCTTAATACGGTAGTCAACCCGATGCTGAACAAGCTCGGCGGCGAAGGTAACAAAGGAAACCAGCTTATCCAAGTGGGTGGTTCTTTCAACTCCGTAATGGCCACCATTACTCCGATGTTCGTAGGTATCCTGATTGCCGGTTCCATTGAAAAAGCTACTATCTCTCAGATATTCCCTGTAATGTACACAGCAATGGCTGTATTTGCCATCGCGTTCTTCGTTCTTTTGATTGTGCCCATACCGGAACCCAATGCTGCAACTTCAACAGAACCTATCGGTAAGTTGATGTCAGGCGCTTTAAAATTCCGCCACTTCATTTTGGGAGCTATAGCAATCTTTGTATATGTAGGTGTCGAAGTTGGTGTACCGGGTACTCTGAACTTGTTTTTGACCGATCCGATTGAAAAGGGAGGAGCAGGCATTTCTTCCACCATTTCCGGTTTTGTTGTAGGTACATATTGGTTCCTCATGCTGATTGGACGTCTGGCCGGCGCTTCATTGGGTGCAAAAATCTCCAGTAAGGCAATGCTTACCTTTACTTCCGCATTAGGCTTACTTTTGGTATTCCTTGCCATCTTCTCATCTACCGGTTCGCTTGTCAATCTGCCGGTACTCCAACAAAGTGCTACGGGAGGTCTCTCTTTCGGATTTGCAGAAGTACCTATCAACGCAATGTATCTGGTACTGGTAGGTCTGTGTACTTCCATCATGTGGGGTGGTATCTTTAATCTGGCCGTAGAAGGATTGGGTAAATATCTGGCAGCGGCTTCCGGTCTGTTCATGGTATTGGTATGCGGCGGCGGCATCTTGCCCGTTATCCAAGGTTTGGTGGCCGACATTGCAGGTTTCATGCCGAGTTACTGGGTTATCATCGCAGCCCTTGGCTATCTGTTGTTCTACGGTTTGGTAGGCTGCAAAAATGTCAATAAGGACATCAAGGTCGATTAACAAGAAAATATAGGTAATTTATTTATTCACCTTATAAAATATAAATATCATGGATATAGAATACGTAAGAAGCCGTTTCATCAAGCACTTTGACGGAACAACGGGAGCTGTTTATGCTTCTCCGGGTCGCATCAACCTTATCGGTGAGCATACAGACTATAACGGTGGTTTTGTATTCCCCGGAGCAATCGATAAGGGAATGATTGCAGAAATAAAGCCCAACGGCACAAACACAGTAAAAGCTTATTCCATCGACCTGAAAGATTATGTGGAATTTGGCTTGAATGAAGAAGATGCACCCCGCGCAAGCTGGGCAAGATATATCTTTGGCGTGTGCCGGGAAATGATGAAACGCGGTGTAGATGTAAAAGGTTTCAATACCGCTTTTGCAGGCGATGTGCCTCTGGGTGCAGGAATGTCCTCGTCAGCAGCTTTGGAAAGTACCTATGCCTATGCTTTGAACGACTTGTTCGGTGACAACAAGATAGACAAATTTGAATTGGCAAAAGTGGGACAATCTACAGAACACAACTATTGTGGCGTAAACTGTGGTATCATGGACCAATTTGCTTCTGTATTCGGAAAGAAAGGAAGCCTCATCCGCCTGGATTGCCGTTCACTGGAATATCAATATTTCCCATTCGACCCACAAGGCTATCGTCTGGTTCTTGTAGATTCTGTAGTGAAACACGAACTTGCATCTTCAGCATACAACAAACGTCGTCAAAGCTGCGAAGCTGCTGTTGCCGCTGTTCAGAAGAAGCATCCACACGTAGAATTCCTGCGTGACGTTACCATGGGCATGCTGGAAGAAGCCAAAGCCGACATCAGCGCAGAAGACTATATGCGTGCAGAATATGTCATCGAAGAGATTCAACGCGTACTCGACGTTTGCGACGCCCTGGAAAAAGGCGACTATGAAACTGTAGGCCAAAAGATGTATGAAACACATCATGGCATGAGTAAGTTGTACGAAGTAAGCTGCGAAGAACTCGATTTTCTGAATGACCTTGCATTCGATTGTGGAGTTACCGGCTCACGTGTCATGGGCGGTGGATTCGGTGGATGTACAATCAATCTGGTAAAGGATGAATTGTACAGCACATTCATCGAAAAAGCTAAAGATGAATTCAAGAAGAAGTTCGGCAGAAGCCCGAAAGTATATGATGTAGTCATCAGCGACGGTGCCCGCAGATTAGAATAATAGACATCAGTATTCAAATAAAAGGCGTTTCCCAGTAATGGGAAGCGCCTTTTTCTTCTCCCCTATTCCACCGTTTTCCACTCTAAAAACAAAATCATCCGAGAAGTTTATTCCGAACACATCTATCTGTACAGCCAGTTGGCACAGATATGTTTCTTGACACTTATGTTGCATAACATATGAAAGTGTACAGCCTACACTAAAGAAAAGTGTTACTTTTACACCCAAAGAAAGATAATCATCTCATTTACATTAAATACAAAACCATGAAAAGACATGTTCTACTTGCAGGAATTGCCGCAATGATGCTAACTGCGTGCAATCAAAAGACAGAAACAACGCTTACGCTGTCCGGTCTTGATCCAGTAAAATTCCAAACAACAGTCAATGACGCCCAGACACAGCTTTATACGCTGAAGAATAAAGCGGGCATGGAAGTATGCATCACAAACTTTGGGGGACGTATTGTATCCATTATGGTACCCGACAAAAATGGAGTTATGCAGGATGTAGTATTGGGCTTTGACAGCATTGCCGATTACATCAACATTCCAAGTGACTTTGGTGCTTCTATCGGACGCTACGCCAACCGGATTAACCAAGGGAAAATCGTTCTTGACGGAGATACTATACAGTTACCACAGAACAATTTCGGACATTGCCTGCACGGTGGCCCCAAAGGATGGCAATACCAAGTATACAGTGCCAATCCCATTGACAGCACAACTCTGGAGCTCACCCGCATTTCACCGGATGGAGACGAGAATTTCCCGGGTAATGTTACGGCAAAAGTACTTTTCAAGTTAACGGATGACAATGCCATTGATATAAAATACAGTGCAACAACAGACCAAAAGACGGTTATCAATATGACTAACCATTCTTATTTCAATTTATCAGGTGATCCTTCAAAGGCAGCAACAGACCACATCTTATACATCAATGCAGACAACTATACTCCGGTAGACAGTACTTTCATGACAACGGGTGACATCATCTCCGTCAAAGAAACACCAATGGACTTTACCACTCCCAAGAGTGTGGCACAAGACATCAACCGGACGGACTTTGAACAAATAAAGAACGGAAACGGATATGACCATAATTGGGTACTGAATACTAAAGGTGACCTATCCCAAGTGGCAGCCAAACTGACATCGCCTATAAGCGGCATCACCCTGGAAGTTTATACCAATGAGCCAGGCATACAAGTATATACCGGGAATTTCCTGGACGGCACCGTAAAAGGTAAAAAAGGCATTACTTACAACCAGCGCGCTTCCGTATGCCTCGAGACACAACATTATCCGGATAGTCCCAACAAAGCCCAATGGCCTTCTGTCGTACTGGAACCCGGACAAATTTACAACAGTGAATGTGTCTTCAAATTTTCCGTAGAAAAATAACAGTAACCTTATAAATCATTTATTATCGTGGAAACATTAGATTGGTTAGTCATTGGAATCTTTTTCCTGGCTTTGATTGGAATTATTGTCTGGGTTGTCAAACAGAAACAGAATGACTCAGCAGACTATTTTTTAGGTGGTCGTGATGCCACATGGCTCGCTATCGGTGCATCTATCTTTGCATCCAACATCGGTTCGGAACACTTAATCGGATTAGCCGGTGCCGGTGCTTCCAGCGGTATGGCGATGGCACATTGGGAAATACAAGGCTGGATGATCCTTATCTTAGGTTGGGTATTCGTACCGTTCTATTCGCGAAGTATGGTATTCACAATGCCTGAATTCCTAGAACGCCGCTATAATCCACAATCACGTACAATATTGTCTGTAATATCTTTAATCAGCTATGTACTGACAAAAGTTGCCGTGACGGTTTATGCAGGAGGATTGGTATTCCAACAAGTATTCGGTATAAAAGAACTTTGGGGAATCGACTTCTTTTGGATTGCCGCCATCGGTCTGGTTATACTGACTGCGCTCTACACAATCTTCGGAGGAATGAAGTCGGTACTTTATACCTCCATCCTGCAGACCCCCATCTTGCTGTTAGGTTCACTGATAATCCTTGTACTCGGCTTCAAAGAATTGGGAGGCTGGGATGAGATGATGAGAATCTGCGGTGCAGTCACAGTGAACGATTATGGCAACACAATGACAGAACTTATACGCAGTAATAACGACCCTAACTTCCCTTGGTTGGGTGCACTGATTGGTTCAGCCATTATCGGATTCTGGTATTGGTGTACAGACCAGTTCATCGTGCAACGCGTACTTTCCGGAAAGAATGAAAAGGAAGCACGGCGCGGTACCATCTTCGGAGCTTACTTGAAATTATTGCCCGTATTCTTATTCCTTATCCCAGGCATGATTGCTTTCGCATTACACCAAAAATATCTCGGAACCGGGGGAGAAGGTTTTCTACCTATGCTGGCAAACGGAAATGCCAATGCAGATGCTGCTTTCCCAACTCTAGTAGCAAAATTGCTTCCTGCAGGAGTCAAAGGTTTGGTTGTTTGCGGTATTCTTGCAGCATTGATGAGTTCTCTCGCATCTTTGTTCAACTCATCTGCTATGCTTTTCACCATTGACTTCTACAAACGTTTCAAGCCGAACACTTCTGAGAAAAAGTTGGTAGGAATTGGACAGATGGCAACTGTTGCGATTGTGATATTGGGTATACTCTGGATTCCCATTATGCGCAGTGTAGGCGATGTACTTTACACCTACTTACAAGATGTACAATCTGTATTAGCACCAGGCATTGCCGCAGCCTTCCTCTTGGGGATCTGCTGGAAACGCACCTCTGCACAAGGCGGTATGTGGGGACTGATTGCCGGAATGATTATCGGTTTAACCCGTCTGGGGGCAAAAGTATATTACAGCAATGTAGGAGATGTGTCAAGCAGTACCTTCAAGTATCTGTTCTACGATATGAACTGGCTGTTTTTCTGCGGATGGATGTTCTTGTTCTGCATCGTAGTAGTTATCGCAGTCAGCATGTTTACAGCTGCCCCAAGCGCTGAAAAGATTCAAGGGCTGGTATTCGGAACTTCAACTCCTGAACAAAAAGCAGCTACACGTGCGAGTTGGAATAAATGGGATATCATTCATACCCTTATCATCCTGGGTATTACTGCTGCTTTTTATTGGTATTTCTGGTAAATCGGTATGTTGCTATGATATATATCCATGCAGCATACCCCTTAAACAAAAATTAAGATATGAGTAATTACTATAGTTCAAATCCGAAACTTTATGTAGGTATCGACTGCATTATTTTCGGTTTCAATGAAGGAGAATTGAACCTGCTGTTGCTGAAGCGTAACTTCGAACCGGCAATGGGCGAATGGTCGCTGATGGGTGGATTCGTGCAGGAAGACGAAAGCGTGGATGATGCAGCCAAACGAGTCCTGAATGAACTAACCGGACTGGAAGATGTATATATGGAACAAGTCCAAGCTTTCGGAGCCATAGATCGTGACCCAGGAGAACGCGTAGTCTCCATTGTTTACTATGCGCTCATCAACATCAACGAATACGACAAAGAATCCGTACAGCAACACAATGCTTTCTGGGTAAATATCAATGAACTGCCAGCGCTAATCTTTGATCATCCGCAAATGGTGGAGAAAGCTCGGAAGTTGATGCAACAAAAAGCGTCCACCGAACCAATCGGCTTTAATCTACTACCTAAACTGTTCACGCTGTCACAACTGCAAAGCTTATACGAAGCTATATACGGCGAGAGCATTGACAAACGGAACTTCCGAAAACGCATAGCAGAAATGGACTATATAGAAAAAACTGACAAAATAGACAAAACGGGGTCCAAACGTGGAGCTGCTTTATATCAGTTTAATGAGAAGGCATACCGCAAAGCTCCGAAATTTAAGCTCTGAGAACCTAATATTCAACAACTTGTAATTAGTAATTTAAATAATATGCTGGAAGCACTGAAAGACAAAGTATTCCATGCTAACCTTGAACTGGTGAAGCACGGATTGGTTATCTTCACATGGGGCAATGTATCGGGCATTGACCGCGAATCTGGTCTGGTAGTCATCAAGCCCAGTGGGGTGAGTTACGATGAAATGAAAGCAGAGGATATGGTGGTAGTGAATCTTGACGGCAAGGTCGTGGAAGGACGGTTAAAGCCCTCTTCAGACACGCCGACCCACCTGGTTCTCTATAAAGCATTCCCCGAAATCGGCGGTGTGGTGCACACGCACTCTACTTACGCCACAGCCTGGGCACAAGCCGGATGTGACATACCGAATATCGGGACAACACATGCCGATTACTTCCACGACGCCATACCCTGCACAGCAGACATGACGAAGGAGGAAGTGGAAGGAGCGTATGAACTGGAAACGGGAAATGTCATCGTAAAACGCTTTGAGGGGCTGAACCCGGTACATACTCCCGGAGTATTGGTAAAGAACCACGGTCCTTTCTCGTGGGGAAAAGACGCACACGAAGCGGTACATAATGCCGTAGTGATGGAGCAGGTGGCAAAAATGGCAAGTATAGCCTATGCCGTGAACCCCAATCTGACCATGAATCCGCTGCTGATAGAAAAACATTTCAGCCGCAAGCACGGTCCTAACGCTTATTATGGACAGAAATAACTATCATTCTTTAAATATAAACTATAAAAATAAATTGTATGAACACATTTGAACAATATGAAGTATGGTTCGTAACCGGAGCACAGCTCTTGTACGGAGGTGACGCAGTTATCGCAGTAGACGCACATAGTAATGAAATGGTGAAAGGTCTGAATGATTCCGGGAAACTGCCCGTAAAGGTAGTATATAAAGGTACGGTCAATTCATCCAAAGAAGTAACCGCTACCTTCAAAGCCGCCAACAACGACGATAAGTGTATCGGAGTCATCACCTGGATGCACACCTTCTCTCCTGCCAAAATGTGGATTCACGGTTTGCAGGAACTGAAGAAGCCATTACTACACTTCCATACACAGTTCAACAAGGAAATTCCCTGGGAGACGATGGACATGGATTTTATGAACCTGAACCAATCGGCTCACGGTGACCGCGAGTTCGGACACATCGTGACACGTATGCGAAAGAACCGCAAAGTGGTAGTAGGCCACTGGCAGGACGAAAAAGCCCAAAACCAGATTGCCGCATGGATGCGCGTAGCTGCCGCATGGGCTGATGCGCAGGATATGCTCATCATCCGCTTCGGCGACCAGATGAACAACGTGGCTGTGACAGACGGTGACAAGGTCAGTGCCGAACAAGTATTGGGCTATCATGTGGACTACTATCCCATCAATGATGTGATGACACACTACAATGCTGTCAGCGACGAGGACGTGAAGGCACTCGTAGCAGAATACTTCAAGCTCTACGACCACGCTCCCGAACTGGAAGACGCACGTACGGAAGCCTACACCAAAGTATGGAACTCCGCCAAGGCCGAAGTCGCCATTCGCCGCGTGCTGAAAGACACGGGTGCCAAAGGCTTCACCACCAACTTCAACGATTTGGGCGACTTTGACCAAATCCCCGGACTGGCCTCACAGCGACTGATGGCGGAAGGTTACGGCTTCGGTGCCGAAGGCGACTGGAAAACTGCGGCACTATACCGTACCACTTGGGTGATGAGTCAAGGCATGCCGAAGGGGTGCTCCTTCCTCGAAGACTATACGCTGAACTTCGACGGAGAAAAGAGCGCCATCCTGCAGGCACACATGTTGGAAGTCTGTCCACTGATTGCCGAACAGAAGCCGAAACTGGAAGTGCACCGTCTGAGCATCGGTATCGACAGCGAAACAGCCCGCCTGGTATTTACCAGCAAGCAAGGTGAAGGTGTAGCCGCTACCATCGTAGACCTGGGCAATCGCTTCCGCCTCATTGTGAACAAAGTAGAATGCATCAAGAGCAAGCCTCTGCCCAAGTTGCCCGTTGCCAGCGCACTGTGGATTCCAATGCCCAACCTCGAGGTGGGCGCTGCAGCCTGGATTCTGGCCGGAGGTACACATCATACCAGCTTCTCCTACGACCTGACGGTGGAATATTGGGAAGACTTTGCCGAAATGGCCGGCATCGAAATGGTAGTCATCGATGAAAATACCACCATCAGCGAGTTCAAAAAAGAACTGCGCATGAATGAAGTCTACTATATGCTGAACAAGGCACTTTGCTGATAATCATTACGGATTACCGATTGCGGACTACTAATTACACGTACCACAAACGTAACTAGTAGTTTGCAATTAGTAATCCGTTGTTTATAATCGTACTATAAATCCGTAAATTATCATTAATACCATGAAATTAGATGCAAAATCAACCATTGAGGCAGGCAAGGCCATCCTTGGTATAGAACTCGGTTCCACACGAATCAAGGCGGTTTTGATTGACCAGGAAAACAAACCCATCGCCCAGGGAAGCCATACTTGGGAGAATCAGTTAGTCGACGGACTGTGGACATATAGCGTCGAGGCTGTCTGGTATGGGTTGCAGGATTGCTACGCAGACCTTCGTACCAATGTAAAGAGCCTCTACGCTACAGAGATAGAGACCTTGGCAGCTATCGGTGTCAGTGCCATGATGCACGGCTATATGGCATTCAATGAAAAAGAAGAAATCCTTGTACCCTTCCGTACCTGGAGAAATACTAATACCGGACAGGCTGCCGCAGCCCTATCCGAACTATTTGTCTACAACATCCCTCTGCGTTGGAGCATCTCCCACCTCTACCAAGCCATCCTGGATAATGAAGAGCACGTTCCATCCATCAATTACCTGACCACCCTTGCAGGTTTTGTCCACTGGCAAATAACCGGCCAAAAGGTACTGGGCATAGGAGATGCCTCCGGTATGCTCCCTATCGATCCCATCACCAAAAACTATTCTTCTGAAATGGTGGATAAGTTCGACAAACTTATTGCTCCGAAAGGATACGACTGGAAGCTTCGAGATATTCTGCCGAAGGTATTGTCGGCCGGTGAAAACGCAGGTTTCCTTACTCCCGAAGGAGCCAGTCGCCTCGACGTATCGGGACATCTGAAAGCAGGAATTCCCGTCTGTCCGCCCGAAGGTGACGCTGGAACCGGCATGGTTGCCACCAACGCCGTAAAGCAGCGCACTGGAAACGTATCGGCAGGCACCTCCTCTTTCTCAATGATTGTATTGGAGAAAGAATTGTCCAAGCCCTACGAAATGATTGACATGGTAACCACCCCCGACGGAAGCCTCGTAGCTATGGTGCATTGCAACAACTGCACTTCCGACCTCAATGCCTGGATCAATATTTTCAAAGAATACCAGGAACTGATGGGTATCCCCGTAGATATGGACGAAATCTACGGAAAGCTCTATAACCACGCCCTGACAGGCAATGCAGACTGCGGAGGCCTCATCTCATACAACTACATATCAGGCGAACCTATAACGGGACTGGCAGACGGACGTCCACTGTTTGTACGTTCGGCAAACGACAAGTTCAACCTTGCCAACTTCATGCGCACCCATCTGTATGCTTCAGTGGGAGTTCTCAAAATCGGCAACGACATCCTTTTCAATGAAGAGAAAATCAGAGTAGACAGAATCACTGGTCACGGAGGACTCTTCAAAACCAAAGGAGTAGGCCAGAGAATACTGGCAGCTGCCATCAATTCACCCATTTCCGTTATGGAAACAGCCGGCGAAGGTGGTGCCTGGGGTATTGCCCTCCTCGCTTCCTACCTTGCAAACAACGGAAACGACCAATCCCTTGCCGACTTCCTGGACAAGCATGTATTCACCGGAAATGCCGGTATTGAAATCTCACCGACAGCCGAAGATGTAAGCGGATTCAACACCTACATCGAAAGCTATAAAGCTGGTTTGCCCATCGAAGAAGCAGCAGTAAGATTCAAGAACTAAGTATTTAATAACACTAAAAAACTATGAACACAAAGTTATTTATCAGTAGCATATTTCTCTCCACCTCGTTGTCACTCTTCGCACAGAAAAGTGCCACTATCACTTTACACACAGACCAGAGCGAGCAAATCATTCCCAAAGAAATCTACGGCCAATTTGCAGAGCATTTGGGAACTTGTATCTATGGTGGACTTTGGGTAGGTGAAAACTCCGATATTCCCAACATCAACGGCTATCGCACCGACGTATTCAATGCACTGAAGGAGCTCCGTGTACCCGTCCTTCGCTGGCCGGGAGGCTGCTTTGCCGATGAATACCACTGGATGGACGGTATCGGTCCGAAAGAGAACCGCCCCAAAATGGTCAACAATAACTGGGGAGGTACAATTGAAGACAACAGTTTCGGTACACATGAGTTCCTCAACCTCTGCGAAATGCTGGGTACTGAACCTTATATCAGCGGAAACGTAGGTAGTGGTACTGTAGAAGAACTGGCAAAATGGGTAGAATACATGACTTCCGAAGGAGACTCTCCGATGGCAAGACTTCGCCGCCAGAACGGTCGCGACAAAGCATGGAAAGTGAAATACCTCGGTGTAGGCAACGAAAGCTGGGGTTGCGGCGGAAGCATGCGTCCCGAATATTATGCCGACCTCTACCGCCGCTACTCCACCTACTGCCGCAACTATGACGGCAATAGCCTTTTCAAGATAGCCAGCGGTGCCAGCGACTACGACTATAACTGGACCAAAGTGCTGATGGACCGCGTAGGCGGCCGTATGCACGGTCTTTCCTTGCACTACTATACCGTCAGCGGATGGAACGGCAGTAAAGGCGCCGCCACCCAATTCAGTAAAGACGACTATTACTGGACACTGGGCAAATGCCGCGAAATAGAAGATGTCATCAAGAAGCATTGCACCATTATGGATGAATACGACCCTCAAAAGAACGTGGCTCTTATGCTTGACGAATGGGGAACCTGGTGGGACACTGAACCGGGTACCAATCCCGGACATCTGTACCAACAGAATACATTGCGTGATGCTTTTGTCGCTTCCCTTAGCTTCGACATCTTCCACAAATACACCGACCGTCTGAAAATGGCAAATATTGCCCAGATAGTAAATGTATTGCAATCCATGATTCTGACCAGCGGAAAAAACATGGTACTCACCCCCACTTATTATGTATTCAAGATGTACAATGTACACCAGGATGCCACTTACCTTCCACTTGATCTGAACTGCGACATGATGGATGTACGCGACAACCGCAGAATACCAATGGTCAGCGCTACCGCCTCCAAAGACCCAAACGGCAAGATACACATTTCCATGTCCAACGTAGATGCAGACAATGCACAGGAAGTGACCATCAATCTGTCTGGAACGAAAGCCAAGAAAGCAGTTGGTGAAATATTGACTTCCACCAATCTGACGGACTACAATTCATTTGAAAATCCCGACAATGTGAAACCCGTTCCGTTCAAAGAGGTAAAAATCAATAAAGATATTCTCAAGATTAAACTTCCGGCCAAATCAATCGTTACTATTGAGTTACAGTAAAACTACCGTGCACCGCACAAAATCAGCTAAATACGTTTAGTATCATTTTAGCAGCAAAAAGGCAGTAATACTGATAAAAAAGACACTCTTCGAGTGTTGTGAATTACGCATAAAGAGTTATCTTTGCCCTTGGAAAACCTACAAGGACCAAATAACCTATTGATAATATTCAAAATTAATTAGATTCAATATGAACGACAACAAACTTATGAACCGTGCAGCGGATAATATCCGTATCCTCGCTGCCTCTATGGTTGAGAAAGCTAATTCCGGTCACCCGGGCGGTGCCATGGGTGGTGCTGACTTTGTAAATGTACTCTTCTCAGAGTTCCTGGTATATGACCCTGAAAATCCGGCTTGGGAAGGTCGTGACCGTTTCTTCCTCGACCCGGGACACATGTCACCGATGCTTTACTCTACATTGGCCCTGACCGGCAAGTTCACGCTGGACGAACTGAAAGAGTTCCGCCAATGGGGAAGCCCTACTCCGGGACATCCCGAACGTGACATCATGCGCGGCATCGAAAACACTTCCGGACCGCTCGGCCAGGGACACACATTTGCAGTCGGTGCAGCTATCGCAGCTAAATTCATGAAAGCCCGTTTCGAAGAAGTGATGCAGCAAACCATCTACGCTTATATTTCGGACGGTGGCATCCAGGAAGAAATCTCCCAAGGCTCAGGCCGTATCGCCGGAGCATTAGGGTTGGATAACCTCATCATGTTCTATGATGCCAATGACATCCAGCTTTCTACTGAAACCAAAGACGTAACTATCGAAGATACTGCCAAGAAATACGAAGCTTGGGGCTGGAAGGTGATCAAGATCAACGGTAACGATCCCGATGCTATCCGCGGTGCACTGAACGAAGCCAAAGCTGAGAAAGAGTGTCCGACGCTGATTATCGGCCATACCGTAATGGGTAAAGGTGCCCGCAAGGCAGACGGCAGCAGCTACGAGGCTGATTGTGCCACGCACGGTGCTCCTCTGGGCGGCGACGCTTATATAAACACTATCAAGAATTTGGGTGGTGACCCGACAAATCCGTTTGTCATCTTCCCCGAAGTGGCCGAACTATATGCCAAGCGTGCAACTGAGCTGAAGAAAATCATGGCTGAAAAGTATGCAGCCAAAGCCGCATGGGCAAAAGCCAATCCAGAAAAGGCTGCCAAACTGGAAATGTTCTTCTCCGGCAAGGCTCCCGAAGTGAATTGGGCCGCCATCGAACAGAAAGCAGGCGTTGCCACCCGCGCAGCATCTGCCACTGTGCTCAGTGCTCTCGCCACTCAAGTAGAAAATATGATTGTTGCTTCTGCCGACCTTTCCAATTCCGACAAGACAGACGGATTCCTCAAGAAAACACATGCCTTCAAGAAAGGTGACTTCAGCGGTGCATTCTTCCAGGCCGGTGTTGCCGAGCTGACTATGGCATGTTGCTGTATCGGTATGGCACTGCATGGCGGTGTAATCCCCGCTTGCGGAACTTTCTTCGTATTCTCCGACTACATGAAACCTGCCGTACGTATGGCAGCACTGATGGAAGTTCCCGTGAAGTTCATTTGGACACACGACGCATTCCGTGTAGGTGAAGACGGTCCTACCCATGAACCGGTAGAGCAGGAAGCCCAAATCCGCCTGATGGAAAAACTGAAAAACCACAAGGGACATAATTCCATGTTGGTACTCCGCCCGGCAGATGCAGAAGAAACAACTGTGGCATGGAAACTGGCAATGGAAAATACCACAACCCCAACCGGTTTGATTTTCTCCCGCCAGAACATCGCCAACCTGCCCGAAGGCAACGATTACGAACAAGCTGCCAAAGGCGCTTATATTGTAGCCGGCTCCGATGAAAATCCAAATATAATCCTCGTTGCTTCAGGCTCGGAAGTTGCCACATTGGTAGCCGGTACTGAATTGCTGCGCAAGGATGGCATCAAGGTGCGTATCGTGTCCGTTCCTTCCGAAGGTCTGTTCCGTAGCCAAGCTCCGGGATATCAAGAAGGCATTATCCCGTGTGGTGCCAAGGTATTCGGCCTGACAGCCGGTCTGCCCGTCACACTGCAAGGGCTGGTAGGTCCCCGCGGTAAAGTATGGGGATTGGAATCATTCGGATTCTCGGCACCTTATAAAGTGCTGGACGAAAAGCTCGGTTTCACCGCAGAGAACGTTTACAAACAAGTAAAAGCAATGTTATAATCATTATCCAATGTGCTGATGTGCTGATTGCCCGCGCCCTACAAGCTGCAGGCATCAGCACATTGGCACATTGGTATATTAACTGACCATCATGAAAACAATAGGAATCTGTTCCGACCATGCAGGCTTCGAATTGAAGGAATATGTTCGCGGCTGGTTGGAAGCCAAAGGCTGGGCTTACAAGGACTTCGGGACCTACTCAACCGAGAGTTGCGACTATCCCGACTTTGCACATCCTTTGGCACTGGCCGTTGAAGCCGGAGAGTGCTATCCGGGAATTGCCATCTGCGGAAGCGGTGAAGGTATCAGCATAACGCTGAACAAGCATCAGGGTATCCGCGCAGCCCTCTGCTGGACGGCAGAAATAGCCCATTTGGCACGCCAGCACAATGATGCCAATGTGCTTGTCATGCCAGGGCGATTCATCAGTACCGAAGAAGCCGACATGATTATGAGGGAATTCTTCAGTACACCATTCGAAGGCGGACGCCACCAACGAAGAGTGGACAAGATACCGGTACACTTGTAAAGCAATAGAATCACCTTCTTTATGATATCCGCCCGAAGCTCTGACATTCTGATAGAATCGTGAGAAACTTCGGGCTTTTTATTTGCCCCTTTTTCTTATTTTTCACAGTGAAGATGCTCATTGTCTTCAAATAAAAACTATCTTTGTGGTTCGATAACCCGGATATTTTTTAGATATGGAACGACTGAATACCATAAAAGAGCTTATCAACCAGGGAAATGTAGAGCAAGCCATCCAGCAGCTTGACGAAATACTGCAAACAGACTTTCCCGGCAAAGACGAAGCTTACTACTTGCGGGGAAATGCCTATCGGAAACAAGGCAACTGGCAACAGGCACTGAACAACTACCAGTATGCCATCGACCTGAACCCCGAAAGCCCGGCACAACATGCCTATCAAATGGCAATGGATATCCTGAATTTCTTCAATAAGGATATGTACAATCAATAACATATAAAAGTAACGTAAATTATGGCAAAGATTAAAGGAGCAATCGTAGTGGACACCGAACGGTGTAAAGGCTGCAATCTATGCGTGGTAGCCTGTCCTCTGCATGTAATAGCCCTCACCAAAGAGGTGAACGTAAAAGGGTATAACTATGCCCACCAAATATTGGAAGATACCTGCAACGGCTGTGCGTCGTGCGCCCAGGTTTGCCCGGACGGATGTATCTCTGTTTTTAAAGTAAAAGTTGAATAAATCTGTAAATCAGTAGAATATGGCAGAAGAAGTTGTATTAATGAAAGGAAACGAAGCCATCGCCCACGCCGCTATCCGTTGCGGTGCTGATGGATACTTCGGTTATCCTATTACTCCGCAATCGGAAGTATTGGAAACTCTTGCCGAACTGAAGCCCTGGGAAACTACCGGTATGGTAGTGCTACAGGCAGAAAGTGAAGTGGCAGCTATTAATATGGTGTACGGCGGTGCCGGAAGTGGAAAAATGGTATTAACCTCATCGTCCAGCCCCGGTGTCAGCCTGAAACAAGAAGGTATCTCCTACCTGGCAGGTGCCGAGCTGCCTTGCTTGATTGTAAACGTTATGCGCGGCGGTCCCGGTCTGGGAACCATCCAACCGAGCCAGGCCGACTATTTCCAGACAGTAAAAGGAGGCGGCCACGGTGACTATCGTCTGATTGCCCTTGCTCCGGCTTCCGTACAAGAAATGGCAGATTTCGTAGGACTGGCATTCGAACTTGCCTTCAAATACCGTAATCCGGCAATCATCCTTGCCGACGGTGTCATCGGCCAGATGATGGAAAAAGTGGTGCTCCCGGTACAAAAGCCACGCCGCACCGATGCGGAAGTCATCGAACAATGCCCATGGGCCACTACCGGCAGAACCAATGGCCGCAAACCCAACGTCATCACCTCATTGGAACTGAAACCGGAAGAAATGGAAAAGAACAACATCCGTTTCCAGGCCAAATACAAGCAGATAGAAGAGAATGAGGTTCGCTTCGAGGAAATTCATTGCGATGATGCCGACTACCTGATTATCGCCTTCGGTTCTATGGCCCGTATCGGACAGAAAGCAATGGAACTTGCACGCGAAGAAGGTATCAAAGTCGGTATGCTCCGCCCCATCACGTTGTGGCCGTTCCCGACCAAAGCCATTGCCGCGTATGCCGACAAGGTGAAAGGTATGCTCGTTACAGAATTGAATGCCGGACAGATGGTGGAAGATGTCCGCCTTGCCGTGAACGGTAAAGTGAAAGTGGAACATTTCGGACGCCTCGGCGGCATTGTTCCCGATCCGGATGAGATAGTAGATGCATTGAAAGAAAAACTGATTAAGAAATGAACCCTGATAAGATAAGAAGCGTATTGAATATTCTCTTTATGATACTTGCCTTGGCAGCTATCATCGTATATTTCGTTGCAAAGGATGACTTCAAACTGTTCATCTACGTTTGTGGCGCAGCAATATTCGTTAAGCTGATGGAGTTTTTTATACGGTTCACCAACAGATAAGGAGAAGTGATTATGACAAAAGAAGATATTATCAAGCCTGAGAATCTGGTTTACAAGAAACCGGCTCTGATGAACGATAATCCCATGCACTACTGCCCGGGATGCAGTCACGGCGTAGTTCATAAACTCGTAGCCGAAGTTATCGAAGAAATGGGACTGGAAGACAAAGCAGTAGGTATCTCCCCCGTGGGATGTGCCGTGTTCATCTATAATTATATAGACATCGACTGGCAGGAAGCCGCACACGGACGTGCGCCCGCACTTGCCACTGCCATCAAGCGCCTTTGGCCAGACCGCCTGGTGTTCACTTACCAGGGAGACGGTGACTTGGCATGTATCGGTACGGCAGAAACAATCCATGCACTGAACCGCGGTGAGAATATCACCATCATCTTCATCAATAACGCCATTTATGGTATGACGGGTGGACAGATGGCTCCTACTACCTTGGTCGGCATGAAGACTTCTACCAGTCCTTACGGACGTGATGTTCATTTGCACGGTTATCCGCTGAAGATGGCAGATATCGCCGCACAACTGGAAGGAACCGCTTACGTGACACGCCAAAGCGTACAGTCCGTTCCCGCCATCCGCAAAGCGAAAAAGGCTATCCGCAAAGCATTCGAGAACTCTATGGCAGGCAAAGGTTCCAACCTTGTGGAAATCGTTTCCACCTGTAACTCCGGCTGGAAGATGTCTCCTGCGAAATCCAATGAATGGATGGTAGAGAACATGTTCCCCTTCTATCCGCTGGGCGACCTGAAAGATAAATAATCATGCTAAAGACAGAAGAACAATGAAAGAAGAAATCATTATAGCAGGCTTCGGTGGACAAGGCGTATTGTCTATGGGAAAGATTTTGGCATACTCGGGACTGATGGAAGATAAGGAAGTGAGCTGGATGCCCGCTTACGGACCGGAACAGCGTGGTGGTACAGCCAACGTAACAGTCATCGTAAGTGACGAGAAAATATCCTCACCCATCTTAAGCAAGTACGATGCCGCCATCATCCTGAACCAGCCGTCACTGGAGAAATTCGAAAGCAAGGTAAAACCCGGAGGCGTACTTATCTACGACGGTTACGGCATCATCAACCCGCCGACGCGTAAGGACATCCACGTTTACCGCATCAACGCCATGGATGCCGCCAATGAAATGAACAACGCCAAGGCATTCAACATGATTGTATTGGGTGGATTATTGAAAATCAAGCCGATGGTTACACTGGACAGTGTACTCAGAGGATTGAAGAAGACACTGCCCGAACGCCACCACCACTTGATACCGATGAACGAAGAAGCTATCAAGAAAGGAATGGAACTTATTCAGGAAATGAAATGAAAGGCTATGTAAAGCCACTCCCCATAAGAGGAGGAACTTTACGCCAGAATAAGAGATAAAGGAAAACGGATAAGCCCTTGTGATATTGATTTATTGCAAGGGCTTATTTCATTTCAAGCCGGAAAAAGTATGGATTCAAGGGCAGAGAACCGGAAGCAGTATAGAACAAAACAGAAAACAAGACAGTTTAAAAGAAGCAAAAAAGGCTGAATTCAGTAAGCAAATAATTTTTTATTGTATCTTTGCGCCTAATTATGAGACGAATTGTACTGACATATATATTTCTGTCCGTTATAGGGATATGGGGGGCTATGGCGCAAAACACCTTAAACCCGATGAACAATCGCGACCGGTTCGGTAACCAGATTGACCCGAATACCCAGCCGGACAATCTGGAAGACAGTACCAATACTGAGATTCAAAGTCTTCCACCCAAGCTTTACATGTGGAAACTAAGTGAGACACTGGGCAACCGTACCATCATACCTGCCGACACAGCCAGCCTCAACTTCCAGAGCACCAATCTGGTGGAAGGAATGTTCGGCCATTACAACTACTTGGGAAATTTAGGCTCTCCACGCCTTTCACGCCTGTTCTTTGAACGGGAAGAAAGCGAGCCGACCATCTTCATGGCTCCCTTCTCCAGTTTTTTCACACGTCCCGACCAGGTGCTTTTCACCAACAGCAACGTGCCTTACACCAATCTAACCTACTACAAGGCCGGCAACAAAGTGAACGGTGAAGAACGCTTCAAGTCCTACTTCTCCGTCAACGTCAACAAGCAGTTGGCATTTGGCTTCAACATCGACTATCTGTACGGGCGCGGTTATTACCAGAACCAGTCCACCTCGCACTTCAATGCAGGACTGTTCGGCAGCTATATCGGCGAGAAATACCAGGTACAAGCAGTCTACAACAACTTTTTCCTGAAGATGAACGAGAACGGCGGTATTGCAGACGACCAATACATCACCCGTCCCGAAAACATGTCCGGAGGAAAGAAAGAGTACGAGTCCACCACTATCCCGGTCAAATTGGAACAGAGTTCCAACCGCAACAAGGATTTTTATATCTATCTGACACAGCGCTATCGTCTTGGTTTTACGCGGAGAATACGGAGCACACAAGAAGGCAAACCGGCGGTGTCCGTACCCAAAGCTTCATCCTCCCCGTCCTCTGAATCCGAAATATCCGCTTCGAACAACGACATAGCATTGCCAAACGACAGCATAGCATCAAAATCGGTCAGCACACTTGCAGCTGCCAATGACAGCCTGCCGTCTGTTTCTACCGCAGACAACGACTCACTTTTCGAAGAAGAGTTCGTCCCCGTCACCAGCTTTATCCATACCTTGAAAGTAGAGCGGTCGCGGCACCAATTCCGTTCGGGAAGCGAGCCCGAAGGATTCTTCCCGGAAGACTACAAGCTTTACAAGAATTACAGCAACGACTCCACCACGGCATTCAGTGTAAAGAACGTGTTCGGAATAGCCTTGCTGGAAGGTTTCAACAAATACGCCAAAGCCGGACTTACGGCTTATATCTCCCACAAGTTCAGCCGGTACGACCTGATGAATACGGACACACTTACCGACATGCGCCGCATCCGCTACACCGAGCAGGAAATCTTCCTGGGTGGCGAACTCGCCAAGCGCGAAGGCAAACTGCTGCACTACAACGTAAACGGTGAAGTGGGGTTGGTAGACAAAGCCATCGGGCAGTTCCGCGTCAACGCCAATCTGGACCTGAACTTCCGTCTATGGAAAGATACGGTGAACTTCTACGCCCGCGGTTATGTGAGCAACACGCTTCCTTCCTTCTACATGCGCCATTACCACTCCAACCACTACAACTGGGACAACGACAACATGGACAAGGAATTCCGTACGCGTGTGGAAGGCGAGCTGAACATTTCCCGTTGGGGAACCAATCTCCGTGCCGGCGTAGAGAATATCAAGAACTACACCTACTTCAACCAAAGCGCCCTGCCCGAACAGAACGGAGGCAACATACAAGTGCTGTCCGCCACACTGAAACAAGACTTCCGCCTCGGTGTCTTCCACCTGGACAATGAGGTGACCTGGCAGAAGACGAGCAATGAAACAGTACTTCCATTGCCCCAACTCTCGCTCTACCATAACTTCTATATACTGGCTAAACTCGCCAAGAAGGTGCTGACCGTTCAGTTGGGTGCCGATGTCCGTTACTTCACCAAGTACAACGCACCTGCCTATGCACCCGGCGTCCAGCAGTTCCATCTGCAACCTACGGACGATTTGGTGGAAATAGGCGGTTACCCCATCGTAAACGTATATGCCAACCTGCACTTGAAGCGGACGCGTATCTTTGCCATGATGTATCACGTCAACGCGGGTATGGGAAGCGCCAATTCCTTCCTGGTGCCGCACTACCCCATCAATCCGCGCTTGTTCAAAATTGGCGTCTCATGGAATTTCTATGACTAACAGATGACTGTATGACGAAAAGCAGACTGCTCAAATACGCACTTCTGGGAATTGCAGCGGCTCTCATTGCCCACTATCTCATCAAGAAAGAAGAGAAACCGAAAGGTCATCCGCGCGATTATGCCGAGATAGCTGCCGAAGGCATCATACATGCTTCGACGGAATACAACTCCATCAGCTTCTATGTGGATGATGACACCTTGTCCGGTTTCCACTACGAGCTGATAGAAGCTTTTGCACGCGACCACGGGCTGCAAGCGGCCATATCACCGGAAATGAGCTTCAACAAGCGGCTGGAAGGCCTGGCCGACGGGCAATATGACGTGATTGCCTACGGCATCCTCGCCACCAGTGAGCTGAAAGACTCCTTGCTGCTTACCACCCCTATTGTGCTGAACAAGCAAGTGCTGGTGCAACGCAAGCTTGAGAATATTTCCGACTCGTCATTATTCATCAAAAGCCAACTGGACCTGGCTGGAAAGACACTGCACGTAGTGAAAGGCTCCCCTTCCATACTACGCATCCGCAACCTGGGAAATGAGATAGGCGACACCATCTACGTTGAGGAAATAGAGAAGTACGGTTCCGAACAACTGATTGCCTTGGTAGCCCATGGAGACATCGACTATGCCGTATGCGACGAAAGCATTGCCCGTACCGCAGCCGACAGCATTCCTCAAATAGACATCAATACCGCCATCAGCTTCACGCAATTCTATTCCTGGGGGGTAAGCAAACAGTCCCCTATCCTGCTGGACAGCCTCAACACATGGCTGGATAGTTTCAAAAAGGGAAAAGAATACAAGAAAATCTACAAACGATACTACGGGAAACGAAACTAAGCTGCACTTTTCCATACACGCAGCATATCCCTACTTTTACAACTAGTTATCAATCAACAGCTTATTACTGCAAAATCCTGCATACATGCAGCAAGAATGCAAACAAGATGCAGTCATCAAATACCCATATCGATATTACGGCATACCCGAAGTAAAGAATTAGAGTCCTTCCACCTCCCTTAGCCACATCTCCGACGAAGCATCGCTCGGCATTCTCCAATCACCGCGCGGACTCAGAGAGATACTGCCCACCTTCGGACCATCCGGCAAACAGGAACGCTTGAACTGCTGGTTGAAGAAACGACGGCAGAAAGTCTGCAACCATTTTTTGATGGTTTCTTCATCATACATCCCCTTGAATGTGCGTGCTGCCAGGAAAAATATCTTGGAAGGACGGAAACCGCAGCGCAGGAAGTAATAAAGGAAGAAGTCGTGAAGCTCATACGGCCCCACCAAATCCTCGGTAATCTGCTGGATATTACCGTTCTCATCTGCCGGAATCAGTTCCGGGCTGATGGGAGTATCCACAATATCGAGCAAGGTAGCACGTGAAGCATCGTCCATATCATGCTCTGCCACCCATTTCACCAAGTGCTTCACCAGAGTCTTGGGGACGCTGGCATTCACACCGTACATCGACATGTGATCGCCGTTGTAAGTGGCCCATCCTAAAGCAAGTTCCGAAAGGTCGCCCGTACCGATAACCATTCCCCAAGTCTGGTTGGCAATATCCATCAAGATTTGGGTACGCTCCCGTGCCTGCGCATTCTCGTAAACCACGTCGTGCACATGGACATCATGGTCTATGTCTTTGAAATGCTGTATGCAGGCCTCCTTGATACTGACTTCGCGGACAGTCACACCGAGGGAGTTCATCAGGTCGATGGCATTCGTGTAAGTACGGTCGGTCGTTCCGAATCCCGGCATGGTGACACCGACAATACCCTGGCGGGACCATCCCAACTTATCGAAAGTCTTTACGCAAACCAGCAGCGCCAGCGTAGAATCCAGTCCACCCGAAATGCCGATAACGGCACTCTTCGCTTTAGTATGCACCAGACGTTGCGCCAGTCCGGACACCTGGATGGAGAATACCTCCTCACAGCGTTCGTCCAACGCTATCCCCTGCGGAACAAATGGATGCGGTTCAAAAGTACGTGTCAGGTTCAAATCCCTGCTGTTGACATACTCCGTAGAGATTCGTACCGGAAGGGCCGAAACACAATTTGCATGGCAAGCCGCGAAGGTCGTATTCACCCGGCGCTCCGTACGCAAGTGTTCCACATCAATTTCACTGATGACCACCTGCCCTTCGAAAGAGAAGCGTTCGTTTGCCGCCAGCAGAGTCCCGTTCTCATAAATCAGTCCGTTGCCGGCAAACACCACATCCGTAGTGGATTCTCCGAAACCGCATGAGCTGAATACATAACCGGCAATGCACCGTGCCGACTGCTGGCTGATAAGCGAGCGCAGATAATTGTGCTTGCCGATACCTTCATTGTCGGCCGAAAGATTGAACAAGATTTCCGCACCTTGCAGTGCCAGCGTGGAACTGGGCGGTATGGGTGCCCACAAATCTTCGCATATCTCCACTCCGAAAGTGGTATCTGCCGTTTCGAACAGCAGGTCTCTCCCCATCGGAATAATCTGCCCGCAAAGGCGCACACTGTTTTCTGCCACATCACATGCGGAAGTAAACCAGCGCTTCTCATAAAACTCCTTATAATTGGGAAGATAAGTCTTCGGGACAACGCCCAGCACTCTCCCCTTCTGAATGACAACCGCCGCATTCAGCAACACACCGTTCAATGCAACGGGCATGCCCAATATCGAAATGATATCCATCTGGCGCGTATTGTTCAGAATCTGTATCAGCCCCATTTCCGCCTCTTCGAGCAGAAGTTGCTGGGCAAAGAGGTCGCTACAAGTATATCCGGTAATGCACAACTCCGGAAAAGCAATGATTTGCACACCTTTCCCATCGGCTATAATAATCTCTTTTTCAATCTCTGAGGCATTGAACTTACAGTCCGCTACCTTCACACGGGGCACAGCCGCCGCTACTTTTACATATCCGTAATTCATAAGGATGCTATATTATTTATTCGGTGCAAAGATACGGCAAAATTCTGATTAAGAGAGATAAGGGAAAAACGTTTTATCTATATCGGCACGAGAAACTGACTAAAACCGGGTGCATCCTGCCTTCGCTTTTATGACAAAAATACGGCAACCTACCTACAAGAAGAGGAACATATATAAACAATTTTAATGACCGCAACTAAAAATTTTCCAAAAATCTTTTGGAGAATTATAGGAACTTCCTATCTTTGCAAGTGAATTAAAAATGTAATAATTACAAGTTTGAAACTTTAGATTATATGGATGTAGTAAAACGATTGCAGAATCATAATATCAAGCCTTCAGTACAGCGCATAGCCATCATGAATTACTTGATAGAGCATCGTACGCATCCCACGGTGGATGAAATCTATACGGCACTGTCTCCCTCCATACCGACACTGTCTAAAACAACGGTATACAATACCTTGAAACTACTGAGCGAGCAAGGTGCCGCACAAACCCTGACTATCGACGAGCGTAACACATGTTATGATGCCGATACCAGCCCGCACGGTCATTTCTTGTGCAAGCGTTGCGGAAAGATTTATGACTTGATGTGCAATAACAACATCAAGAAAGTGGTCGACATGGATATGGACGGGCACGATGTGCAGGAAATCCACTACTATTATAAAGGAATCTGTAAACATTGCATAGAAGAAGAACGTTTAAGAACAACAAAGAATAACTAATTCAACTAATTAAAATCTGAGAGAAAATGAAAAAATTTAGATGTACTGTATGCGGTTACGTATATGAAGGTGATGCAGCTCCTGAAAAGTGCCCATTGTGTAAAGCTCCGCAGCAAGTTCGTAGAAGTTGAAGAAGCAACAGCTGACGGCCCGCTGGTATTTGCCGACGAACACGTAATCGGCGTAGCCAAAGGTTGCGACGACGAAATGATTAAGGACCTGAACAACCACTTCATGGGCGAATGTACAGAAGTAGGTATGTACTTAGCTATGAGCCGTCAGGCAGACCGTGAAGGTTATCCCGAAGTTGCAGAAGCTTTCAAGCGTTACGCTTGGGAAGAAGCAGAACACGCTTCCAAGTTTGCCGAACTGCTGGGCGACTGCGTATGGGACACCAAGACTAACCTCGAAAAGAGAATGAACGCAGAATCAGGTGCATGCGAAGACAAGAAGCGTATCGCTACCCGTGCCAAAGCATTGAACCTCGACGCTATCCATGACACCGTTCACGAAATGGCTAAGGACGAAGCCCGTCACGGTAAAGGTTTCGAAGGTCTGTACAACCGCTATTTCAAGAAATAATCCTATACTTTTATAGTAATGTGAAGAAAAGGGACTGCTAATGTTAGTAAGTCCCTTTTTTTATTCCAACTTTTTTCACTTTACAATGTCACGTTTGTATTTCCCATTCGTCTTATCTGTGTAAATGGAACTCAAAGAATTCAAAATAACCGTTCTTCCACTCCGTGCCAAGCTGTTGAACTATGCACGGAAGTTGACCGAAAGTCCGGACGATGCAGAAGATACCGTACAAGAAGTCCTGCTCAAGCTATGGAACAAAAGACTTGAACTGGAACAGTACCGCAACATTGAAGCATTCGCCATGACGTTGACGCACAACATCTGTATAGATATGTGGCGCTGCAAACGCAACGACACCCTATCTCTCGACATAGTGCAGGCGGCATCCCCCACCGGAACACCGGAACGGCTGTTGGAAATCAAAGATGAAATCCGTCTGATGCACGAAATCATCGACTCGCTGCCCAATCTTCAACGCACCATCATGCGGATGAAGGACATCGAAGGATACGAAACGGACGAAATCGCCGAAATCACGGGATGCGGACCGGAAGCCATCCGCAGCAATCTGTCAAGAGCCCGGAAGAAAGTGAGAGACGTTTACCTGCGAACCATACAAGAAAGAAAAGAAAGGAGAAATGAGCCATGAAGATAGATGAACTGCTGGATAAATATTTCGAAGGGGAAACTTCCTGCGAAGAAGAGCGTGAACTGCGCCGTTTCTTTACCGAAGAGGAAGTGCCGGAGCACCTGCAAACGTACCGCCCCCTATTCGCTTATCTGAACCGGGAAGCAACTTCAATGGCAGAACCGACAGAGGAAAAATCCGTAACAACAGAATCGGCAAAGGAAGTACCCGCACAGCGGAAGCCTTTCCGTCTCTATCGCACATTCTATGCTGTCAGCGGCATTGCCGCCGGATTGCTCCTGCTTCTCGGGGTAGCTAAGATTATATTTCCGCTTTCCGGTGTTCCCGAAAATTATGTCGTCATCGACGGCCAGCGGTATACAGACGAGAAACTGGTGGAAGCCAAAGCACTAGAAGCCCTGCAGAACGCCAGCTTCACGGATGAAGATTTAAGCAACTTACTGTTTCAACACTAATATAACAAGGTTATGAAAACATCTATACTGATTTGCATACGTAGTCTGTGCCTCTTTTCCCTGCTGATTTGCCTGCCAGCCTTTGTACATGCACAAGAGAGACTGCAAATAGCCGACCTATTCAGCAAGTATGGCGAGCAAAAGGACGTGACCAGGGTAGAACTGAACGGCAGTATCCTGAAATCTTACCGCATGACTACCTACAAGAGCCTTGTGTTCAAGAATGTATCCCCCTATCGCCGGGAAATTCAGCAGGCCATTGTACACGACAAGCAAGATAACGCAAAGAAGGCGCAGGAGGTAATGGAAAGCGGTGTGCTGCGCAGCGCTTATTACCAACTGAAAGAGGTGGAACGCAATGGAAAGAAGCTGAACCGCTACATCATTTTCAAGATAGGAAAAGACTCCATGGGCACTTTGATTTACATAGAGGGTCTGCTCAGTGAAAAGGAAATGATGGATATGCTTTACAAATCGGAATAACACTAAAAACAATATACGATATGAAAACCAGAATTATGATTTTGGCCTGCCTGCTTGCTGTGCCGGCCGGCCGCATGGCAGCACAACAACAGACTGACCCTGAACAGAAAGCTACAGTACAGACACAAGGCGACTCCATCATCATCCGGAAAGGAAAAGGAGACATGCGCATCAAGGTGTACGAAGAGCAGTTGGAAGACGGAGAAAAGAAAGAAGTACAAATTTATGAAGGAGTCTATCTCGAGAAAGTGGATGCAGACAAGCGCACTTTCCTCGACGCCCTGCCATTCATCCCCAAAAAGAGAAGATACAATGCTTACGAACCGCACTGTTCCGGTCTGTATATTGGCTACAGCCGGCTGGCTAACGACTTCCTTTCCTTCGGAGCAAGCGACAAGATGGGACTCGACTTATCCAAGTCATGGGAATTCGGCTTCAACATCCTCTCCGTATATCACAACTTCAAGAAGAACCCGCATTGGGGAATCAACCTGGGAGTCAGCTGGGGATACCGTTCTTTCAATATCGACGGTAACTATGCCTTGCTGAAGGAAAACGGAACCAGCATCTTCACCGCAGGCAACGAAGACACCAGTTACAATAAAAGCCGTCTGCGCCATTTCTTCTTCCGTGTACCCGTATTGATGGAATGGCAGCAAAGAGTGGGAAGAAACAAAGTGTTCTTCAATGCCGGTCCCGAATTTGAGATACGTCACAGCGTGAAGTCATTCTCACACATCAACGGAGGCAAGAAGAAAACCGTAGGCAAAGGTATGTATGTGCAGCCCGTCGGCATAAACCTGCTGGCACAAGCCGGTTATGGTAATATCGGCATTTACCTGCGCTACTCCACATACGGATTATTCCAGAAAGACAAGGGACCGGAAGTATCTCCCTATTCATTTGGCGTGGCATGGTATCTGTAATCCCTCCCCTATAACACAAGACTCCCCGAAATGTATTTGTACATTCCGGGGAGTTCTTTTATACCCTAAGGTATTGACAATGAAAGGTTATCTGCAATGAAAATTGTTCTTCTAAAAACGCATGCCCAATGTAAATAGCACTTTACTGCGAGTGTTGGTAACTTCCGTTGTTGGCGGTGTTACCAAGCCATTTATATCATTATAAAACGGATAGAAATCAGATTTATAAGTATCGAATTTATAAGCCAAATCCGCATAAAACGAAGAAAAGCGATAACCGATACCTAAAGTGAAAGTATTCATCGATTTGCTATTGGCAAAATCCGTATCTGTATTTATAGAATTGGAAGGCAATGCCTTAATAGCATCCTTTTTATAGGCTGCAGTACTGTAATTGTAACCGGCACGCAGAGAGAAAGCAGGTATCGGCTTGTATTCTGCTCCTAAACGAAGCGTACTTACCCCCTTCATACAGAGGTCAGCCTCACCCGTTTCCCATGCCATCTCGTCACCTTCAGGATATTTGAACTTCATGCTTGAGTAGTCCTCATATTCATATTCAGCTCCCAAAGCCAGATTATTACCGACTGTATAGCCCAAACTTGCATTAAATACCCACGGGGTTTGCAGCTTAAAATCACGGTCCATGTCTCTACCGCCCAATGCAGAATAAGTATCTACAGTTGTACGAGTAAGACGTTCATTCCCCGCATCATCAGGCAAATACAAATCCGAAGTCAGTAATGCCCCCGTAGTATAAGTCAGTTTGTAATAGATAGGAGTATGCACAGCTAAACCTATACGAAGCGGAGAATCTTCAATCGGCCGGAAAATGGCGCCGAATTTAAAGTCGAAACCCGAACCATGTATACGATTAAAGCTCTCCAAGGAATAACCTTCGTCATCATAAACATGTGTATCTCCTTCCAATGTATAGGCATACTTTTCATCATAAAGGGAATACTTGTTGTAATCCACATCATAAGCACCCAGAGTAACACCAAAGTAAAAACGGTCATTTATATTGAAGGAGATATTGAAATCATATTGGTCAATACCGCCACGCTCACGCGACAAGAAATAAGCATCCGCTTCGGAAGGAATATAAGGAAGATAAGTATTATAGTCCTCACTTTCTATATCCTCAAGAACAAGTGCACCTTGATACCCCATAGTCCCCAGCCATCCAGCATAATTATGTTGATAAATATCCTTGCGACCATAGTCCAAATAAGCTCCTTGATCCGGGTAATCATATTGAGGACGATGATAGAACGCATAAGCTGCATCCGTAGCCTGCTGCGCCATACTCCGCACTTGAGATACATATTGATTATCTATGCTTCCCATCAACCCCTGCATCGTCATATTCTTATAGAATGACTTTGATTTGTGGTAATTAAAACCAAAATTCACATACCGCAAAGGAGTATGATTGCCGATCTTCGAAGCTATCACAAAACCAGCATTATCAAAACTCCAGCGGTTCTTGTTCGTTTCAAATTTATTACCTACATAATTGCTTTCTGTACCCGTCATTGAATAGCCAAAGGTAAGCATAGCATCATTGCTACGATAAATACCGATACCGGCAGGATTGGTTCCTATGGTAGAAATATCACCACCCAATGCTCCCATAGCTCCGCCCATTCCGACAAAACGGGCGGTTCCATTCAATTCCTTCTGTGCTATATTCGTTGCATCATATATTGTCTGTGCCCCCGCGCCTACAGTTGTAAACATAGCAAGGGCTATCATGGTTATCTTCTTCATAATTCTTAGTCTTGTTAGATTAAAACATGCTTATACTTACCGTCTTCTGGAACCGCCGCCACTGGAGCGACTGGAACCACCGCCACCACCACTGGAGTAACTGGAACGTGAGCTACTACCGGAAGAGAAACTGGAAGAAGAACGGGTGCTACTGGATGAACGTACTGGAGCAGAATATGAACGACTGCTGCTACGATTGTTGTCATTGGAGTAGCTACGTGCCGGTGCGGCGCTTGAACCTCTGTTATAAGTCGATGAAGTCCTGCTACGAGTGGAAGTTCCAACAGAAGAGCGTACACCGGAAGAACGACTGCTACGAACTCCTTCTACACTACTATTATATGAACTACTACGCGTACTGCTTGGACGAGTGTAAGTGGAACGGCGGGTAGAAGCCGCACTCGAACGGTTTACACTTGAGCGAGTTGCAGAAGAACTTGAACGAACTGTAGACGAACTTCTTGTACCTACCACCCGACGGGTTGACGCACCGGTACTGCTACGTCTCACTTGACCGGAAGTAGTACTGCTACGACGTACAGTCTGCCCTCCATTTACAGTAGAAGAACGGCGGGAAGTAGAGGACGATACTCTGTTTCCGGCATAAGAAGAACGGCTCGGACCATAAGAACGTCTATTGGTATATGCATTTCCCCAATGGCCACCGCCTCCCCAATGACCACCGCCACCGGGATAATATCCGGGATGATAGTGATGGTGATGATGGTGTCCCCACCAGCCACCGCCGTACCAGCCGCCCCAGCCAAAGCTCCAGCTCGGACCGTACCAGCTGTTCCATCCCCAGCCATAGTAAGGATAACCGCCCCAACCATAAGAGTTATAGCGCCAATCCCACCACAAGCGGTTGGTGAATGTAGGGAAAGCATATGCATATAATCCGTCGGTATACACGTTCCAATCCCAGGAATTCAAGCCATAGACCACATCCCAATATAGCGGGCTGCTGATGCTGATGGCATAACGGGGATTACGGAAACGGATGATACGGGTAGCATACTCGTAATCATCCTGCGAACCTTCAAATTCACCGTTCACCCATTCGCCGTCCAGGCCGTCATCTTCTTTTTCATTGATGTAAAGGGTATCGTTCTCCATCACGAAATCATTGTCGCGGGAGTCATAACGGCGGTTATATTCGTCCACATCGCGGGTGTTTCCCTTACGGTCTTTTACTACAACAGTAGTGCTTCCCGGCGATGAATAGACAGTGGTCGGTACATTCGACTTTACTACAATCTCTTCTACGGGAGCAGCGACTTTCTTCTCCTGCTTCACCTCTTCTTTTTTCTCTTCCTTATTCTTGGAAGGAGTGTAGTAAAGGTCGTCATCTATACTTTGTGCCACCATCCATGGGAGGCACAAGGCAAAAAGCGATAAAAAAACAATCTTTTTCATATTAGTTTGGTCTATGGATTTTACGTTTATCTATTTCTTCACGTCACAAAGATAACGCCGGATTTTATCCCATGCAGCAGATTTTCCCCAAAGATTTATAGGGAATTCCCTAAATACCCTATCATTCAATAAATCAAAGTCCCTGCCGGATAAAAAAGAGCACGTTCGTTTTATTCTACCCTCGGTTTGCATTACCTTTGCAGAAAGATAAACAAATATACGCAGAAACTGGTTTGCTTCTAAAAATCATGTTCTGTATTTAACAAACAATCATATTCCGATGAAATATTTAGAATTTACATTCCGCACCGTTCCGTGCACAGAAATAGTCAACGATGTACTTTCCGGCGTCTTGGGCGAAGCCGGCTTTGAAAGTTTTGTCGAGCAGACCGACGGCATCACCGCTTACATACAGAAAGACCTTTATAGCGAAACCGTCCTCAAAGAGGCACTTGCCGACTTCCCCCTGCCCGACACGCAAATAGCATACAGCTATGTGGAAGCCGAAGATAAAGACTGGAACGAAGAATGGGAAAAGAACTTCTTCCAACCGATTGTGATTGGTGACCGCTGTGTCATCCACAGTACTTTCCACCATGATGTTCCCCAAACAGAATATGATATTGTCATCAATCCGCAAATGGCATTCGGCACGGGGCACCACGAGACCACCAGCCTCATCATCGGCGAACTGCTGGACAGTGACCTGCAAGGCAAATCACTGCTCGATATGGGTTGTGGAACTTCCATCCTTGCCATACTGGCACGCATGCGTGGAGCCTCTCCTTGTACGGCTATCGACATAGATGAATGGTGCGTGCGCAACTCCCTCGAAAATATAGCATTGAATGGAGTGGACAACATTGCCGTATCCCAAGGCGATGCCTCCTCTCTGAAAAGCAAAGGTCCGTTTGATATGGTTATCGCCAACATCAACCGCAATATCCTCCTGGCGGACATGAAGCACTACATAGCTCGCATGAATCCCGGAGCGGAGTTGTTGATGAGCGGTTTCTACATAGATGACATTCCCGTCATCCGCGAAGAAGCCGAACGTAACGGACTGCACTTTGTCCACCATCGTGAGAAGAACCGATGGGCAGCGGTGAAGTTCAGAAAATGAGCATTTATTCATCCCGTAACGCTTCTACCGGCGATATACGGCTGATACTGTGCGCTGGAATGTATACACCAAGCCATGTCACCGCCATCATCACCACATATACCAGCAGTGATACGATGCAGAAATGTGCAAAGAAATGATTGGTCAGGTAAAGGTCGCCATATCCCGGCACGCCGTCATCCAGCGTATAGAATCCTTCATAATAGGCCCACTGGAAATACAAGAAACAACCGACAAAGACAGCTATGGTTGTCATGATAAAAGCCTCTCCTATCAACATTCGGCAGATACCTCCGGGAGAGGCTCCATAGGATAGGCGGATACCTATTTCCTCGCGGCGAGTCCGTGTATGCAGCCAGAAGGTACCGCTTACAGCCAACAGCAAATTTATCATGAAGAAATAGGCCAAAGCATACTTCATCCGTATCTCGTTCGTAGCTCCTTCCTGCAAATCACTTTCACGCTGCACTTCATGGAAAGGAGTCAGTTTCGTGAACACCAACGAACCGGACGAAAGGTTATCATCCACCCACGACATGAATTCTTCTATAAAACGCCCTTCGGAAACATCCGCCTTTGTCCGGAAAAATATACGCAGCCCGCTATCAAAGGCCCATGAGGGCATCTGTTCTTCATTTCCATAGGAAACCAAGCGTACCAGATAAGGTTGCATACTGTTCCGCATTTTAATAGGCTTCATGATTCCTGCAACACGAATTTCCGTGGAATCATAAGTACTGTACACGCTTTGCCCGATCAAATCCTTGCCTTCGGAAAGCAACATGACGGCATCTTCCGACATTATCACGCTGCCTTTGGGAACTTCCAGCTTCTCAAGTGTCTCCCAAGCACCATCCTTAGCCGAACGGAAACGCCAAGTCCGGAAAAAGCCGGAGTTCGTAAAAAAGGGAATATACGTCATGCGTACCTCTACTGAATCTTTAAAAACTCTATTCATATTATTACCCGGAGAACTGGGATAGGCTCCGGACAGCACACATGTAGCTGACTCAATGTCCTTGTGATGGCGCAATCCCTGCATAATCCGTTCAAAGTCCCGGGCAGGAACGGAAAGTGTATCCGCCTTATTACGCGTCACCTCCAGACGGTAGAGTCCTTCAGCATCGTAACCGTTCGGGATGGACTGGTTGTATGTCAAGACAAACAACGGGTCCAGAACAGCCCAACTGACTATCGTTATCACCACCAGTTCCAGCATAATCCACAGATTGTGCCGACGGCTGTTCCACAGCATATTCATGATTTGTTGTAACATAACTTATTATTTTTGTCGGCTGAGCGAATAAACAATATCTTTCTTCAAAGCCACGCAGGTGGGTATCAATGCCGAAAGTAAATTCAGTACCACACAAACCACAAACGTAACTGCAAACAAGGTAGGATTGAACAGCATATCCGTCGTTATGCTCATCTGAACACTGTCCGGTAACGGTTGCGTTCCTCCGTCAAGCATGGTCAGCAACCAACTCTTAGCAAAGTACACCATGCTGAAAGAGAGTATCAGCCCCATAATGCCTCCCAAGCACGTCAGCAAAAGATTCTCCCATACAATCTGTGAGAAAAGACGTTCCCCGGTAGCACCGAATGCTTTCCGTATTCCCATCTCAGGAAGCCTGCGCTCCATGCGCGAGGAAATCATTCCTGACAAATTGAGTGCAGGTACTAACAACAGCATCAGCAGCCACAATCCCATTTGCCGGACTATCACAAAGAAATCCAAGTCGTCCATGTCATTGACATAAAACAGCGTCTTCCAATAAAGATAAGGCTGACCGTGCATCACCAGATGATAATCATCATGCGGCAGAGTATTGAATTTGCGTACATATTCATCTACCTGCAATTTCACCCGGTCGGCATCTGCTGCCGAGGGCAGAAGAACTGCCACCTGAAACGGTCCGATTACTCCCCACTGGTTATTGTCTCTCACATAGGCAGGCTGGCAGGTATAAGGCAACCAGACTTGCGCGTAACTCAGCTTCATGGCATAGCTTGGCGACTTCACGACCCCACATACACGGTAATCCGTATAATTCAGTTTGATATACTCCCCCACGGCATCCCCTTTTCCAAAAACACGGCGAGCCATATCTTCCGAAATAACCGCTGTACGCATGCCACTCTGAAAATCGGCATCAGTAAAAGGTTGTCCGTAAATGAAGGAAAAATCGAATACTTTCCAGAAGCCGGTATCGGTCAGCTTCACAAGTGCTGAAAGAGGACGCTTCACATTCCCTACTTTCACAAACCAGCTATCGGCATCGCTCACGGCAGTCACAGCTTCCACTCCCTCCAAAGAGTAAAAGCAATCCTTTACAAAAGGGATGGAAAATTTCCAGGTAGTATTCCAGTCCGTATCTTTTGTATATTGCATATGAGCTGAAGATGCAACAAGCATACGGCTACGATGGGTCTCAGGATAGATATCCCCTATCTTTATATAATACAAGACAGCCAGTACCATGACCATAGAGATAGCCAGTCCGGTAGCGACAATATAGAAGCAACTGAACAAGGGTTGCTGCTTCAGCATCATAAAAGATTGTTGCAAGTATTTTCCTATCATACAGATACATATTAATGTATGATAAAAAGCAAAAGACAGACCAAACTGCCAACAATCAGATTATCAAAGAAAAACGAAACTAAGCCTGTGTCCGAAAATGAACACATGTCCACTATCGGACAGATGAAAGACAGTAACGACGGATTACTTCTGCAATGTAAGCGCCTGCAACTCTTCCAGTGTCCCGTTAAAGACGTTCAAATCCACCTCTTTTTCGATACCGGGCACAGTGCCTACATCGGTGTGCTGCCAAAAGTGCCACTTGCCCTCATAGCGCACGGAATCTACATAATAATGGGCTATCCAATAAGGATAAGCATTGAAAATGGAATCGCTGAGATAGCGTTTCTTGAATTTATAGGAAGTATAAAGAATAGGCTTTACGCCGTAATGCGCCTCTACCCTATCCAGCCAAGTCTTGACTGCCGTTTTAAGTTCCTGCGGTGACTGCTTGCCGGTAGTCTCCACATCGAGTACGGGAGGCAGGTCTCCCTTTACCAGCTGCACGGTACGGATAAAGAAATCGGCTTGCTTGTGGGCATCGGTCTTAGGGATAAAATAATGATAGGCACCACGGATAAAACCGTATTTACGCGCCTGGCCGAAGTTCTGCGTAAACGTATCATCACCATGGTCGCCACCCTCGGTAGCTTTCAGAAAAATAAAATGGATAGGAAATTTGGCTTCTCTATTATGTGTCAGAAGTTCCCAATCTATCTTTCCCTGATAGTGGGATATGTCTATACCATGCACCTCATAGTTGCAAGGCATACATACACCATAGCCTTTCTGACCATAACAAGGCTTCCAGCGATAAGCATAAGGACGAATGAAAAACCAGTAAAAGCCAGTAGAAAAAACAAGAATGATACAGACCGCCCAAAAATTACGTAACCATACGGGCATGGTACGCGGCTGCGTTTTCTTCTTACTCCGCGAAGAGGGAGAGGAAGAACGACGAACGGCAGCAGTTCTGCGCCGGGAATTTGTGGAGGTCTTGGTTGCCATGAGTAAATGAAAAGAAAGGGCGGAATGAACCGCCCCTCCGTTTTATTGTCAACTAGTTGATGCGTCAACTTATTTAGCCTGCTCCAACTGCAAAGTCTTCGTAGCCTGGTCACAAACTTCTGTCGGACCGAAGTACTGGATAGGACCCGGATAAACATAGTCTGTTTCCATAGCCCAACGATCACGCTGAGCGGCGAATGCCTTGAACGGAGCACCGTCCAGCTTCACCAGAGCCTTCTGGATAACCGGCTTCATTTCACCGTGGCGACGTTCCATGTTCATCATCATAGTGATGGGCACACCGCCTGCAATCCATTCTTCGGCAGGAGCAGTAGTGTTGCGTACAGAAGACATGTAACCGGTCTTTCCGTTAGCAATCAATGCAGATGCTGCATAACCCAAAGAGTAGCAGTAGTCAGCATCGAAGTTTGACGGAGCAGCGCAACGTCCTTCGTAACCGAAGAAGTGGTGTTGTGCAGCAAACTTGCCTACGAACTTGCCCTCTTCTTTCCACTGAGCCAGCTTGGTACCCACCATTTCGGACAGCAACTTTTCAGTTTCAATCAGAGATACCTGTACGTTTCCGTGCGGGTCGCGGTCCAGAGACAATTGGCGAGCCACGCCTTCGGGCAAGCTTGCGTAAATGGCAGCATTCTCCGGAGAGAGTTTACGGATGATATAATCGCGTTGGTGAGATTTCTTAATTTGAGCAAACTCTTCTGCATTGGCAGCAAGGAAGTCGTTCAACTCAGCAATCAGACGCTTCATGGCCGGGATGAATTCAACCAATCCTTCGGGGATAAGAACCGTACCGAAGTTGTTGCCCTGGGCTGCACGTTCAGCAACAACCTTGGCAATGCTGGTCACGATGTCGTCCAAAGACATATCCTTAGCTTCAACCTCTTCAGAGATGATACACATATTGGGCTGTACCTGCAATGCACATTCCAAAGCGATATGAGAAGCAGAACGTCCCATCAGCTTGATGAAGTGCCAGTATTTACGGGCAGAGTTACAGTCACGTTGGATGTTGCCGATTACTTCAGAGTAAGTCTTGCAAGCCGTATCGAAACCGAAAGAAGTTTCAATCATATCATTCTTCAAGTCACCGTCGATGGTCTTGGGGCAACCTATTACCTGCACGCCATAATTCTTGGCAGCATAGTATTCAGCCAGTACGCAAGCATTGGTGTTGGAGTCATCGCCACCGATGATTACCAGTGCCTTGATGCCGAGTTCCTTCAGGATTTCATAACCTTTCTCAAACTGTTCTTCCTTTTCCAGCTTGGTACGGCCCGAACCGATGATGTCAAAGCCGCCCGTATTGCGGTATTCATCAATGATGTCAGCAGTCAGTTCCATATAATTATGGTCAACCAAGCCGCCAGGGCCCAGAATAAAGCCATACAATTTGCTGTCTTTGTTCAGCTTCTTGATACCGTCGAAAATACCGGAAATCACATTGTGACCGCCAGGAGCCTGTCCACCGGAAAGGATAACACCCACGTTCATTGCGGGGAAGTTAACCACCTCATCGGTAGTTTCAAACTTAATCAAAGGCATTCCGTACGTGTTGGGGAACAATTTCTTGATTTCTTCCTGGTCAGCAACAGACTGAGTAGCTGCGCCTTCTGCAGCCTTAACAGTTCCTTTCAGCGCTTTCGGAAGTTTGGGCTGATAGGCAGCCCTTGCAATTTGCAATGCACTTTTAGTCATTTCTCTTAATTATTTAAAGGTGTTAGTAAAGTTCCGTTTAAAAGCGTCGCAAATTTCGCTTTTTTTCGTAAGATATGCAAACGAGAGGCCGAAATAATGTATAAAATGACATTTATCGTTTTTTATCCTAAAATAAAAAGGAGAAGAAAGCAATTAACTGATTTATTGTGTTATCTTTGCCGCAAAGTTTGAGTTACGAGTCGTTATCGCATTGTTCTTCTTTTAATATACAACTATTATTAGGCGGTCTCTTCCATAATTATTCTCCATACTCCAATTTAATAATTACAATTAATTAAAATTTCAAATGAACATTTACATTTCAGGTTTAAACTTCAGCACAACAGACGCTGATTTGAGCGATTTATTTTCAGAGTACGGAGAAGTTTCTTCTGCAAGAATCATTACAGACAGAGAAACAAGAAGATCCAGAGGTTTCGGTTTCGTAGAAATGCCGGACGATGCAGCAGGCCAAAAAGCCATTGACGAATTGAACGGTGCTGAATTTGACCACAAACAAATCTCGGTAAACGTGGCACGCCCCCGCGAAGAAAGACCTTCCAATGGCGGCAATCGCGACAGAAGAGGCGGTTACAACTCCAGAAGATATTAATATTCTTAACTACTGACAAGAGCAGGAGGTGTTGTAACAATGCCCCCTGCTTTTTTTATAACTCAATAAATAAAAATACATGGCCAAATCCATCTCCGCAGACAAGCGTGAAAATGAAAAGAAAAGACTCGCCCGACGAGCTGAAAAACAAAAAAAGAAAGAAGAAAAAAAACTATCCAACAAAGCCAATAGCTTTGAAGATATGATTGCCTATGTTGACGAAAACGGCATGATAACCTCTACTCCTCCGGCAGAAAACACTCCCAAAGAAGAAATAAAGCTGGAAGAAATCGTCATATCAACTCCCAAAAAAGACAAGGAAGAACCGGTCATCCGCAGAGGACGTATCGAGTTTTTCAATGAATCGAAAGGCTTCGGCTTCATCAAGGACTTATCCGGGGTCGAAAAATACTTTTTCCACATTAACAATGTGCTGACAGATATAGCAGAAAACAATATTGTGACGTTCGACCTCGAACGTGGCCTTAAAGGCATGAATGCTGTAAACGTAGCTCTTGAAGTAGAAAAGGCAAAGGAAAAGAAAGAAAACAAGGAGACTCTAAATACAGAATCCTAGATGAAATAAGCCAATTATAGAACAAGGGCGTGTATATACCATCAAATATTTCGGTACATACACGCCCTTGCTATCTTCTTTAATCACACGTCATTCGGTTTGCCAGCCACCCCCCAATGCCTTATAGACATTTACCATGGCAATAAGTTCGTCGCGGATGGCATTGCTCACCCCTATTTGGGCATCGAAATAACCACGCTGGGCATCGAGCACATCCATATAATTGATGACGCCGTTGATGTATTGCAACTGTGCCAAATCCACATATCCCTTGGCAGAACGTTCAAGTTTGGCACGCAGTTGGTAGACCTCCTTTATCTTATTGAAATCTACAATGGCATTCTTCGCTTCCTTAAAAGCATTCAGCACTGTCTTTTCATAGCTATGCACTTCGGCTTCAAAAGAAGCCTTCTGTGCATTCAATGCAGCACGGTTCTTTCCCCAACCGAAAAGTGGTGCCAAGACTGCCCCATTCAATAAGGAATAGGGAGATTCCAGGAAATTGGATAACACATCACTTTCCAATCCAAATTGTCCGGTCAGGGCCAAACGGGGGAACATATTGGTATAAGCAACTTTCACTCTGGCATGTTCAGCCCTCAACTGCTGCTCTGCCACACGGACATCGGGGCGACGTTCCAACAAATCGGAAGGCAGACCTACCGGTAAGAACTCCGGCACATCCAGTTCCTGCAGAAAATTGACACGCTTGATACGGGTAGGGAATTCCCCCACAAGGAAGGATATATCATTTTCTTTCAGAGAGATACGGCGTTCCAAATCCGGAACAAGAGTAGCCGTACGAGCCAACTCCACTTGAGCCTGTTGATAAGAGGTCTCCGAGGTCAGCCCTCCTTCAAAACGGATACGCGCCAAGCGCACTCCCTCTTCACGCGCCTTTTGTGTCTGGCGCACAATCTCCAGTTCCGTATCAAGGGCTACCAGCTCATAATAAGCCTGCGCCACTTCGGCAACGATGGTCATGCGCAACGCACGCTGCGCCTCCACACTTTGCAAATATTCGGCCACAGCAGCCACTTTCTTCCATCTCAAGTTTCCCCAAAGGTCCAGTTCCCAAGAGAGCAACGCCTTGGCTTCGTAAGTATTGCCTACATCACGGCTATGACCACCGTAATTCTCCACCTCGCGCTCAGCCTCCACCTTTCCGGTGAGCTGCGGCAGAAGGTTGGCAACACTGATACGTTTTTGGGCAGCCATCTCCTTGACACGGGAAGCTGCAATCAGCATGTCTTTGTTATATTCCAGAGCACGGTCTATCAAAGCACGCAGCGTGCTGTCCGTATAAACTGCCTGCCACTGTTCATCGGCTACGCTCATGCTATCCTGCTGCTGTGCCAGGCTATCCGGCAATGCCATCTCCGGACGCACATAGCTCTTGCCCACCTTGCATGAGGTAAGGGCAAACATACTCAGCAACAAAATAATATATATGTTCTTTCTTTTCATAAACGTTGTCTTTAAAATCAGTCTTTCTTAATCTTATGCTGCACTTTGGCTTTTGTCTTGTATACCAGGACAAAGAAGAACGGTACAAGCACAATACCGAATACAATGGCAAATATCATTCCGAAGAAAACACCCGTACCGATGGCCTGACGGCTCGCCGAGCCCGGTCCGCTTGCCAACACCATAGGAAGCATTCCCAATACAAAGGCGAGGGAAGTCATCAGGATAGGCCGGAAACGGAGTTGGGCAGCATGGATGGCAGACTGTATCAAGTCTCCTCCCTTGTCAACCTGCACCTTGGCAAACTCCACAATCAAAATGGCATTCTTTGCCGCAAGCCCCACCAGCATCACCAAGCCGATTTGGAAATAAATATCATTCTCCAATCCGCATATCACAACGCCCAGATAGGCACCCAAAGCGGCAACCGGCAGTGAAAGCAATACAGCGATAGGCACCGTCCAACTTTCATATTGCGCAGCCAAAAAGAGGAATACGAAAAGGAATACCAGCGTAAGCACAAGACCCGTCTGTCCTCCCGCCTTCTTTTCCTGATAGGAAAGGCCACTCCACTCCAGACCGATATTGTCCGGCAAGTGGTCACGTGCAATCTGCTCCATAATCTCCATTGCCTGGCCGGAACTGTAGCCTTGTGCCGCAGAACCGCGGATGACGGCAGTGGTAAACATATTGAAACGCTTGATACTGCCCGGACCGGTGGTATAAGAGGCATTTCCCAAGGAAGTAAGCGGCACCATCACTCCGTCCTTTGCCTTTACAAAGAACAAGTTGATATTGTCCTTATGCTCACGATAAGGAGCCTCGGCCTGGATATACACCTTATATATACGGTTGAACATATTGAAGTCATTCACATATACTGAACCGGTATAGGCCTTCATGGTAGAGAATACATCCGCCAGGGGCACACCCAGCATTTTCACCTTATCACGGTCCACATCAAAATAAAGTTGCGGTATTTCAGACTGCAAGGATGATGAAAGCCCCGTCAGCTCCTTATGCTTCTGGGCATAATACATCAGCGTATCTGCCGCCTGCACCAAGTTGTCAAACGTCGCCTCTCCACGCGCCTCAAGCTGCATTTCGAAACCTCCCGAGGTACCCAATCCCGGAATGACCGGAGGCGTGGAAAGATAGACCTTGCATTCGGGATATTCCTTCAAATCCTGCTCCACATTCTCCATTATCTTATCGATGGAAATCCCCTTACGCTCTTCCCACGGTTTCAGAATAACCGTCAGCTCACTGCGTGCCTGGTTGCTACCCACACGGGGGCTGCTACCCGTCACGTTCTGCACATAGGCCACATAGGGATTCTTCTCCAAGTATTGCACGGCACGGTCGGTCACCACACGGGTTCGCTCCAAAGTAGCACCTTCCGGCAACTCCAACTCTATCTTAAAATAGCCCTGGTCTTCTACCGGCAGGAAGCTGGTAGGCACCAACCGGTGGATAATGAAAATGGCAACCAGTACCAGGCCGAACGCACTCATCAAGCGGCGGGGATTCCTGATGACCCGGTTAATGACAGCCACGTATTTGTGATTGCCCAAGTTCAGCCATTCATTGATTTTGCGGAAAACTATGTTCTTTTTCTTTCCACTGTCGGGCTTCAATATGAGCGAACACATGACGGGACTAAGCGTCAGGGCCACTACCGTAGAAAGCAATACGGAAACGGCGATAGTAATGGTAAACTGACGGTATAACTGTCCGGTGATTCCGCTCAAGAAACTTACCGGCACAAACACGGCACAGAGCACCAATGATGTGGCAATCAAGGCACTTGCCAATCCGTTCATCGCCTTTTTGGTAGCTTCATACGGGCTCAATTTCTCCGTCTCCATAAGATGTTCTACATTCTCCACCACCACAATGGCATCATCCACCACAATACCGATGGCGAGAATCAATCCAAGCAAAGTCAGTATGTTCAGAGAGAAACCGAAAATAAGCATGAAACCGAAGGTACCAATCAGGGAAATAGGTACCGCAACAATCGGTATCACCGTCGCACGCCAACTTTGCAAGGATAGAAATACAACCAGCACCACCAGAATCAGCGCTTCGAACAACGTCTTGTACACTTCGTGAATGGATTCGGAAATATAAGTCGTCATGTCGAAGGGAATCTCATAACTCATCCCCTCAGGGAAATTTGCACTGATTTCCTCCATAGCAGCCTTTACGCTCTTTGCAACTTCCATTGCATTGGCCCCGGGAAGCATATAGATACCGAGAACGGCAGCATTCTCACCGTTGATGCCACTCTCCGTGCTATATGAAGATGCTTCCAATGAAACACGCGCCACATCGCGCAGACGGATAATGGAACCGTTGGCATTGGCACGGACCACAATGTCCTCAAACTGCTTTGCCGAACTTAAACGTCCCTGGGTAGTGATAGGGATAGTAATGTCGAGTCCCTTCACCGGCTGTTGTCCCAAAACACCCGCAGCAGACTCACGGTTCTGGTCCTTCAGGGCATTCTGCAAATCCTGCACCGTCAGTCCGAAGTTGGCAAGTTTGTCGGGCAACGCCCATATCTGCATGGCATAGTAGCGGCTACCGATGTTGGAAACACGTCCCACACCGGGGATACGGCGCAACAAGTCGAGTACATTGATAGTAGCAAAGTTACTCAAATAAATTTCGTCGAACTTCGGGTCACTGGAAGTCAGACAGATAGTCATCAATTGGCTGGGAGCCTGCTTTTCCACAGAAATACCGTTCTGAATCACTTCGGCTGGCAAACGGCTCTCCGCCAGTTTCACACGGTTCTGTATTTCTACGGCAGCCAAATCCGGGTCGGCAGACACGTCGAAAGTGACCGTAGCTGAAAATCCTCCGGAATTAGAACTGTTGGACTCCATGTACAGCATACCGGGAGTACCGTTTATCTCTTGCTCGATAGGGGTTGCCACCGCCTGCGAAACAGTCAATGCACTGGCTCCCGGATAGGAAGCACTGATTTTCACTACGGGAGGCGTTATCTGCGGATATTGGTCTACCGGCAGCATGGTCAGGCCAATGATACCGACAATTACAATCACAATCGATATCACCGCCGAGAATACCGGGCGGTCTATAAAGAAACTTACTTTCATAACATCATTACTTTGAAGGGTTGTTGTCCTTTGATTTATTCTCAGCCGGAGTAGTCTGCTTCGTTTCGGAAACAACCTGCTTGTTCAGAGAATCACTCGTCTGCTCTTCCTCCTTTTTAGGAACGGCAGCCTGGGCACGTACTTTCATACCCGGAGTCAGCTTGTGGAAACCTTCAGTCACAATTTGTTCTCCGGCAACCAGACCACGCTCAACCACCCAATTGTTGCCAAATTCAGGTCCCAGTTCAATGAAACGCTTTTCAACCGTAGAGTCCCGGCGCATCACAAAAATATATGCACCACCTTTCTCAATGGTAACCGCCTTTTGAGGAACGGCGACAGCACCCTCACGTACATCCAGCAATAGCTTAACCTTTGTAAACTGCCCCGGTAACAACACTTTGTTAGGGTTCGGCATTTCGGCACGCACGGAGAATGTTCCGGTCTGAGGGTCCACCTGAGGTTCGGCAAAATCCACATAGCCCTTATAAGGATAGACGGTATTATCCGCCAAAGTAATCGTAATGTTCGGCTGCCAGGAACGTGTAGAGTCCTGACGCCCTATATCGATATTCCGTTCCTTGCTTTTCAGGTAATCCAATGCCGTCATGCTGAAATCTACCAGAACCGTATCACTTTTCACAACCGTAGCCAGCAAGGACTTGCCTCCCGGTCCGACCAATGTTCCCAAATCCACATTTCTTTCACTGATATGTCCCGATAGCGGAGAACGGACCAACGTATATCCCAATTCCAATTCAGCCTGGTCCAAATCGGCCTGGCTCATCGCTACTGAGGCTTCTGCAGTCTCGTAAGCAGCCTGGGCATTGTCCAAATCCAGCTGGCTGGCAGCGTTCTGCGCATAGAGGGGGCGGATACGCTCCAAATCGCGCTTTGCCTTCAATGCCTGCGCTTCATCCTTCTTTAACTGTGCACGAGCTTTGTCAGCCTTTGCCCTATACTGGTCCTGGTTTATCACAAAAAGTACCTGGTTCTTGGTGACATATGTTCCTTCTGCGAAAAGCATATTCTCCAAATACCCTTCCACACGCGCACGTACCTCTACAAACTGCTGAGCGCGAATACGTCCCACGTACTCGCCATATATCTCCACATCTCCTTTTTCCGCAGATTCCACAATCACGGTAGGAGCTTCCGATTCCACCTTCTTAGGCCAAGTCAGAATAACGTAACCTGCCAACAATACCGCCATGCAGGCAACCATCATCAGCAACCTCTTCTTCTTTAGTTTCAATTCTTTTTTCGTAAAAAACTGTCTCATGCTTGTTTGTATATTAAATTTAACCCTGTTTCTTTCTATTAAAGCAAATCCGATGCCAATCTATCACCATCTCATCCATTACGTCTAACAAACTATATATCAAGCAGAAAAGCAGACGGCAGTTCTTTATTCATGGTGGCATCCTCCATTTTTCCCTGTGGAATGTGTCCACAGTTTGTGGAATAATTCCACAAAACTACTAAATTAAAAACACATAAAAACCCTTTTTTGCTCTACACTAACAAAGAAAAACATTATCTTTACCGAAAATAATTCAGATTATTCATTTTAAACGTAAAGATTATGGCAAGTAGAAAAGAACTAAAGAAGAATATAAACTATATTGCAGGTGAATTGTTCACAGAGTGTCTTGTAAACAGCTTATATGTGCCTGGAACAGACAAACAAAAAGCCGATGAACTGATGGCTGAAATTCTGAAAATGCAAGATGAATTCATAAGCCGCATCAGCCACACCGAGCCAGGAAATGTAAAAGGTTTCTACAAAAAACTTCGTGCTGACTTCAATGCAAAAGTAGACGAAATTATTGACGCAATGGGCAAACTGAAATAAGATGAAGAAAGCCTTTTATAGCTTCATTTATTATCGCCTGCTGGGCTGGAAGACAAACGTGACGGTGCCCGACTACGACAAATGTGTAATTTGTGCGGCACCCCATACTTCCAATTGGGACTTATTTATCGGTAAATTGTTTTATGGTGCCATCGGTCGCAAGACCAGTTTCATGATGAAAAAGGAATGGTTCTTTTTTCCTCTGGGACTGATATTCAAAGCCGTTGGCGGCATTCCGGTGAACCGGGGACGTAAATCTTCCTTAGTGGACCAAATGACCGAAAAGTTTGCAAACAGCAAGCATTTCCACCTGGCTATTACACCGGAAGGAACCCGTAAAGCCAATCCCAACTGGAAGAAAGGTTTTTATTACATAGCACTTAAAGCACAAGTGCCCATCATGCTTATCGGGATTGATTATCCTTCCAAGACCATCTCCTCTACCAAGGCTGTCATGCCTACCGGAGACATCGAAAAGGATATGCGCGAGATAAAACTGTACTTCAAGAACTTTAAAGGAAAAAATCCCGAAAATTTTGATTTAGGAAATATCTAATCAGGTATTAAGCATTAATGCCATGCGAATAAGCATCTTGCAAACAGACATCGTCTGGGAAAATAAACAAGAAAATCTCCGTCGTCTCCGCGAGAAGTTAGAAACTCTTCGTGGAACAACGGAGATTGTTGTTTTACCGGAAACATTCTCCACCGGCTTCAGTATGGACACCGCCAGCTTGGCCGAACCCACAACGGGAGAAACCATCGCAACACTGCGCCAATGGTCCGAAGAGTACCGGCTTGCTCTTGCCGGCAGCTATATTGCCTGCGAAACAGCCTCGGAAGGCAGAAAGCCATCCTACTACAACCGCGCATTCTTCCTTACGCCCGAAGGCAATACTTACTATTACGACAAACGCCACCTCTTCCGGATGGGGCACGAGACAGAACATTTCACCTCCGGTAACCGGCGTCCCATCATCCGATATCGCGGCTGGAACATACTGCTGCTTGTATGCTATGACCTTCGTTTCCCGGTCTGGAGCCGCAATACGAGCAATGAATACGACCTCCTGATTTACGTCGCCAACTGGCCCATTCCCCGCCGGAAAGTCTGGGACATCCTGCTGCAAGCGCGCGCGCTGGAAAACATCAGTTATGTCTGCGGTGTCAACCGTATCGGCAAGGACGGCAGAGACATTCCACACAGCGGAGGCAGTGTGGTCTACTCTCCGAAGGGGGAAGTGCTTGCCACTGTGCCCGACAACGAAGAGGCGATTGCCACCGCCTCCCTCAACCTTTCCTCCCTGCAGGAGTTCAGGCTAAAGTTTCCCGCTTGGAAAGATGCGGACGAGTTCGTTATTTCTTCAAATAATAGTTCACAGTAGTCACTACACGTACGCTTTTTATATAAGGAGTATAGGCATCGCGGTCACTTATGGAGAACTGCCCTTGCGAGGCATTGCGGATTTTCCCCAGTTCACTGTCCGAATCCTTGGCAAACTTCTCGGCTGCAGCACGAGCGTTCTTCGTGGCCTCCTCTATCATTCTGGGCTTCACTTCGTTGAGACCGGTGAATTCATAAGACACATTATATTTATAATCCCCTCCCGTGATGGCAATACCCTGCTTCAAGAGTTCAGCCTGCCCCGACATGAGCTTACGCACCCTATCCACATTCTTGGAAGTGACAGTGATGACAGACGTGGCATTATAACGATAGGCCACGTTGCGGTCAACGTAACGTTCGGCCTGCATGTCAATCACTTCGGGCGGTGCAATACTGATTTCCTCCTTCTCAATACCATTGTTTTCAAGGAAACTCACGATGGCAGCGTTTTTCTTCTCCATATTGGCATAAAGCAGTGCAGGGTCATTACCTATGTCTTTGTAGACAAGAGGCCAGACTACCTTGTCAGCAGGCACTTCCATTTCGGCCAGCCCTTTCACACTGACCACACGATCCTTATTCACAAAATTGTTGATACCGCCTTTTACCATGATTCCCAACAAAAGCAGCCCCACGGCTATGATGGCTGCTTCTACTTTCCAGCTTTTCATACATTGATATTTTAGAGTTTATAAACACACACAAATATAACAAACCCAAACGACAAAAAGTGCGATGAATGGTCTATTTTTATATGATTATCCTCACTTATACCCCAAACGAACGAGACATTATACAAAATGCACCAAATCCTCTTTTTTAGAGTATTTAATGAAAATACCCAAAAGAAGGAGTACATCTTCTCCAAAAAGTACCTATTTTTGTCCTTCGAAACAATGTCAAAGCGACAACATGATTAATTTAATAATTCTAACCCCTAAATCCTATGTTGACCCAACGTAAAATCCATACTCACGGTGGCGGTTGGCCGTGACTTTATGGAATGACCGAAGACACTTTCCGTACAACCGTCAAAACCCATATGAGATATGGGATGACCAGTATTTCTTAATTAATCTTCAGCAATATGCGGATGAACATTGTTTTTCGTATATTTGTTGATTGAAAGAACAGTTCAATACTTAATCATTTATTAATAATAAATTTTATGAAAACCAATCTAAGCTCTCAAATCACTCTCAACAGAGTCTCCCCCAGGTACTATAGACCTGAGAATGCATTTGAACGGTCGGTATTGACCCGACTGGAAAAAATCCCGACAGATATTTATGAGTCTGCGGAAGAAGGCGCCAACCAGATTGCCCTTGACATTGCACAGTTAATCCGTGACAAGCAAAAGGCGGGACGTTTCTGTGTCTTGGCACTGGCAGGCGGTAACTCTCCGCGCAATGTATATGCAGACTTGGTACGTATGCACCAGGAAGAGGGATTAAGTTTCCGCAACGTAGTCATATTCAACCTCTACGAATATTATCCATTAGCTCCCAATGCCATCAACAGCAACTTCAACGCATTGAAGGAAATGCTGATAGACCATGTGGACATTGACAAACAGAATGTTTTCACCCCCGACAGCACCATCGCCAAAGACGCCATCTTTGAATATTGCCGTCTGTACGAACAGCGCATTGAAAGTTTCGGTGGCTTAGACATCGCTTTGCTGGGCATTGGCCGTGTAGGTAATATAGGTTTCAATGAACCGGGTTCACGCCTGAACTCTACCACTCGTCTGATATTGCTGGACAACGACTCCCGCAATGAAGCTTCCAAGATGTTCGGTAGCATTGAAAATACCCCCATCAGCTCCATCACCATGGGAGTAGCCACCATCCTCTCGGCAAAGAAAATATATCTGCTGGCATGGGGTGAGGAGAAAGCGCAAAAGGTGAAAGAATGCGTTGAAGGTCCGGTAACAGATACTATCCCTGCATCTTATCTGCAGACTCACAACAATGCACATGTAGCTATCGACTTGTCTGCCGCCGCCAATTTGACGCGTATCCAACGCCCCTGGCTGGTAACCTCCTGCGAATGGAACGACAAGCTCATCCGCAGTGCCATCGTCTGGTTGTGCCAACTCACCGGAAAACCCATTCTGAAACTGACCAACAAGGATTACAATGAAAACGGTTTGAGCGAACTGCTGGCATTGTTTGGTTCGGCATATAATGTGAATATCAAGATCTTCAACGATCTGCAACACACCATCACCGGATGGCCGGGCGGTAAACCAAATGCAGACGATACTTATCGTCCCGAACGTGCGAAACCGTATCCGAAACGTATCGTCGTATTCTCTCCGCATCCCGATGATGACGTAATCTCCATGGGTGGTACAATCCGCCGCTTGGTAGAACAAAAGCATGACGTACACGTGGCTTACGAAACTTCCGGTAACATTGCCGTAGGTGACGAAGAAGTAATCCGCTTCCTGCATTTCATCAATGGTTTCAACCAGATCTTCAATAATAGCGAAGACCAGGTCATCAATGACAAATATACTGAAATCCGTAAATACTTGAAGGAGAAGAAAGATGGTGACATCGATACACGTGACATCTTGACCATCAAGGGACTGATTCGCCGTGGCGAGGCACGCACTGCCTGTACGTACAATAATATCCCTCTGGATCATTGCCACTTCCTTGACCTGCCGTTCTACGAAACGGGCAAGATACAGAAGAATCCTATCAGCGAAGCAGACGTGGAAATTGTACGCAACCTATTGCGTGAAGTGAAACCCCATCAGATTTTCGTTGCCGGCGACCTGGCCGACCCGCACGGCACACACCGTGTTTGTACGGACGCCGTATTTGCCGCCATTGACTTGGAAAAAGAAGAAGGTGCCAAATGGTTGAAGGAATGCCGCATCTGGATGTACCGCGGTGCATGGGCCGAATGGGAAATCGAAAACATCGAGATGGCTGTGCCCATCAGCCCGGAAGAACTGCGTGCCAAGCGTAACTCTATCCTGAAGCATCAATCGCAGATGGAAAGTGCACCGTTCCTGGGCAATGACGAACGTCTGTTCTGGCAACGCAGCGAGGACCGTAACCGCGGAACAGCTGCCTTGTATGACAGCCTCGGACTTGCTTCCTATGAGGCGATGGAAGCCTTTGTGGAATACATTCCGCTATAAACGGATAAAATATTAACAATAGGATGAGATGTATTGCTCCGGCAATGCATCTCATTTTTTCATGTCTCAGCCTTCTTATATTCCCAAGGAATATTTGCAGATATAAAAACAATCAAATAATTTTGTTACTTATTTATCGAAACGACAAAACTTAAAAACAAACACCATTATGAAAAAGTATGCTATCAACATCCTTGTCATTTTATTCCTACTCACGCCATTTACATTGTTTGCAAATGGATGCCATGCCAATAACGACACCATCAAAGTATTGGCAATAGGCAACAGCTTTTCACAAGATGCAGTAGAGCAATATTTGCACGAACTGGGAGAAGCTGAAGGTATCACCATGATTATCGGCAATATGTTTATCGGAGGATGTTCACTGGAACGGCACGTGCAAAACATACGCAACAACGCTCCGGCCTATGCCTATCGCAAAGTAGAGAAAGACGGGGAAAAAACAGAAACCCGGTCAATGACTATTGAGAAAGCACTGGCCGATGAGAAATGGGACTATATCAGTGTTCAGCAGGCCAGCCCTTTGTCTGGTATCTATGACAGCTACAAAGCTTCCCTACCTGAATTGGTTAACTATATCAGGGAACGAATTGGAAAGGAAACCGTATTAATGGTGCACCAGACATGGGCTTATGCTACCAATGCCAACCACACCGGATTCAAAAACTATGACCAGAACCAAATGAAAATGTACACCAGCATTGTGGATGCAGTAAAGAAAGCCGCCAACCTGGTGGGTATCAAGAAAATTATCCCTTCGGGAACCGCCATACAAAATGCACGTACCTCCTTTATCGGCGACCATATGAATAGGGACGGATACCACCTTGACTTAACCATAGGCAGATATACAGCTGCCTGCACATGGTTTGAGGCATTGACCCATCAGAATGTAACAGAAAACCCATATTCTCCCGAAGGAATGGACCCAATCCATAAGAAAGCAGCTCAAATGGCTGCGCACAACGCCATCCTCTATCCGGACAAAGTTACGGAACTGACAGAACTGAAAAAGATTGCCGATTAATGCTTTTTAATTCTTAAGACTTACTTATATGTCTGCAAAATAATAAAAAGAAAGTAACCCGCTCATCAGTGAAGCTTTCTTTTATGTACTTTTGCACGCACCACCGTCTGGTAAAAGCAGATATTGGCAACTTCAATATTTCATCAGTATGAAAAAACTTATCCTAACCGGCATATGGCTCTTGTGTGGATTCCTCCTTCCGGCACAAGAACTAGAGCAGAATGTGGAAGAACGCCTCCAGACATTCTTTAGGGAATACACCACCCATACGGCCAACATCGGTACCTGCAAGCTGGATAGTTTCCGCATTGACTTCCGGAAGAAGAAATTGCTTGTCTATACAAACGAGCGCTTTGCCTACCAGCCTCTACGGCCTGAAACCGTTGATGCCATTTACCGCCATCTGGGACAAATCCTGCCAGGACCGGTGAACTATTTCGACCTCACCGTCTTTGCTGACGGGAAGAGCATCGAAGAGCTTATCCCCAACCTCTACCGGAAAGGGAAGAAAGACAAGGCACGTCTGTTCAGCCACCTGGAATACAAAGGTACCCCCTGGGTAACCCGTACCTCGCGCCCCTACGACATCACCCGCGGACTGGAAGGACGCCACATCGCCCTTTGGCAAAGCCACGGGAAATATTATATCAATGACAAGGACAAATGGGGATGGCAACGCCCGAGGCTGTTCTGCACTACAGAAGACCAGTTCACCCAATCCTTCATCCTGCCCTACCTCCTGCCCATGCTAGAGAATGCAGGAGCCAATGTATTCACTCCCCGCGAAAGGGACACGCAGAAGCAGGAAGTCATCGTAGACAATGACGGTAGCCTGAGCGGACATGGAGGACAAGGTTCCCTTTATCTGGACGTGAAAAGCCGGAAAGCACGTTGGGAACAGACCTCCCGACCCGGATTTGCCCAACGGAAACGAGTCTATCAAGACAATGAAAACCCTTTCCTCTCCGGCACGGCACGCTTTGCCAAAACTGAAAAGAAGAAAGACAAGGCTTTTGCCGAATGGGTACCCGATATTCCGGAAACGGGAGAATATGCTGTATACGTATCTTACCAAACACTGCCGGGCAGCGTAAGCGATGCCAAATATCTTGTATTTCACAATGGAGGCGTCACGGAGTTCAAGGTGAACCAGCAAATAGGAAGCGGCACATGGGTGTACCTCGGCACATTCACTTTTGACAAAGGCCGGAACGACTACGGCATGGTGGTATTGAGCAACGAAAGCAAAGAGAAAGGCGTGGTCTGTGCCGATGCCGTCCGCTTTGGAGGGGGCATGGGCAACATTGCCCGCGGGGGACAAACCAGCGGCTTGCCCAGATACCTGGAAGGCGCACGCTACTTTGCCCAATGGGCAGGCATGCCCTATCCCGTCTATGGAGGCTATGAGGGAAAGAATGATATGAACGACGATATCAACGTACGTTCCCGTACAGTGAATTACCTTGCAGGAAAATCACTATTCAACCCAACGGAAGAAGGTTTGGGCATCCCCTTTGAAATGAGTATGGCCCTGCATAGCGATGCCGGTTTCAGTAAGGAAGATGAGATTATAGGCACTCTCGGCATTTATACCACCAACTTCAACAACGGTCGGCTGCATGCCGGTACAGACCGCCATGCCTCCCGTGACCTTTCGGACATTCTGCTAACGCAGTTGCAGCGTGATATCCGCTCTACCTTCAACGTAGACTGGACACGCCGCAGCCTATGGAACCGCAACTACAGTGAAACACGCCTGCCCGCCGTCCCTTCCACCATCGTAGAACTGTTGTCGCACCAGAACTTCGCAGATATGCGCTTGGGACATGACCCTAACTTCAAGTTCACCGTCGGGCGTGCGCTCTATAAAGCTATTCTGCAATACATATGCAGCCAGCACGGCAGAGACTACGTTGTCCAACCCCTTCCCGTCAGCCACTTTGCCATCCGCTTCGGTCAAAAGAAGAATACTTTAGAGCTTTCCTGGCAAGGAGAGGAAGACCCGTTGGAGCCGACTGCCAAACCACGTGAATACATTGTATATACACGTATCGGTCGTAGAGGATTTGACAATGGCGTACGCGTCAGCTCCCCATCCCACACCGTAAAAATAGAACCGGGCATCGTCTATTCCTTTAAAGTAACCGCCGTAAACCGGGGTGGCGAAAGCTTCCCTTCGGAAATTCTTGCCGCCTACAAGGCAAAGCGTGAAAAAGGACAGATACTTATCGTCAACGGATTTGACCGCATCAGCGGGCCTGCCGTTATAGACACCCCCGATGCGGCAGGCTTCGACTTGTCACAAGATCCCGGCGTACCCTATCTCTATGACATCTCCCTCTGCGGCGCCCAGCAGAATTTTAGCCGGAAGGAAGCAGAACGACGTCTGGGAGAGAGCAGTGACGAATACGAAGGCATGAAAATCATCGGAAACACTTTCGATTACCCCTTCGTACATGGCAAAGCCATCCAGGCAGCCGGAAATTACAGCTTCGTCTCATGCAGCGACGAGGCTGTGGAAAAGGGCATCCTCTCATTAGAGGATTATCCGATAGTGGACTATATCCTCGGACTTGAGAAAGAAGACAATTCCAGCAATCCGGCACGCAATACCTACTACAAAACATTCTCCTCGCCCATGCAGCGCATACTGACTTCCTATTGCCAGTCGGGAGGTCATCTCCTGGTCAGCGGTGCCTACGTAGGCAGCGATATGGACAGCTCGCAGGGCAATAAAGAATTTATTCAGAATATCTTGAAGTACCGGCATGGCAACTCTCTGAAAACAGACGGGGACAAAATCGCTGTCCGGGGACTGGGGCATACCTTCACCCTTCCCCGCCTGCCGAATGAGCAAAGCTATCCGGTCACTTCCCCTGATTGCATCCTGCCCATGTCTCCCGCTTTTCCAGTCATGACCTATGCCATCGGCAACACACCCGCCGCCGTAGCCTATCAAGGCAGTGATTATCGCACTTTTGTCATGGGATTCCCTTTTGAAAGCATCCGGGAAGAAACATCCAGAAATGTAATTATGGCATCCATACTCCGCTTTCTCACCACAGATTACACAGATTAACACAGACAAAATAGCAATCCCTATAAATAATCTGTGAAAATCTGTGTAATCTGTAGTGAAAAAACTATCTTTGCTTCCATTAATCATTAAACATTAACCACTAAACATTAAACATCATGTACACTATACAAGCCAACCCCAGCGGAACCCGTAGTTTAGAAGTTTCTGAAGAGAATCTTGCCACCATCGAGAAATACGGCCTCTTCCGCCATCTCATCGACAGCAACGGTATTGTGGACGAAACCGTGCTCGACAAGTTGAAACTGAACATCCGCTCCCTCATCGCCGCGCAAGAGGAAGACAGCAAAGACCTGCTCGACCTCTGTATCGACGTTATCTATCACAACAACATGAAGGCCTTCGGACTACAACAGCTCATCAAGCTCTATCTGCAATGGCTTTCCCAACAAGACACCATAGAAGAAGAATAAATGAAAACCATCGACACCTGCGGACAACAGCATTACAGCCCTTTAATCCCTGCCATCAAGGCCATGTGCGAGGCCGGAAAAGGCGAGAAGCTGGAAATCATCATGGACGACGCTGCTGCCTTCAATGACATGAAAGAGTATCTTTCCGAACAGCAGATAGGCTTCCGTGAGATTTACGACGGAGAACGGATGACATTACAGTTTTTAATGTGCAAATGAAAGAATATCGCCTTACAGACTGGCTTCCTACTACCAAGAAAGAAGTGGAACTACGTGGTTGGGACGAATTGGATGTAATACTTTTCAGCGGTGACGCCTACGTGGATCACCCTTCTTTTGGAGCCGCCGTCATAGGCCGCATCCTCGAAGCAGAAGGATTGCGCGTAGCCATCATCCCCCAACCCAACTGGCGCGACGACTTGCGCGACTTCAAAAAACTGGGACGTCCCCGTCTGTTCTTCGGCATCAGTCCCGGCTGTATGGATTCGATGGTCAACAAATATACTGCCAACAAACGCTTGCGCAGTGATGACGCCTATACCCCGGATGCACGTCCGGATATGCGTCCGGAGTACCCTTCCATTGTATATACCCAGATATTAAAGAAGCTATTCCCCGATGTCCCCGTCGTACTGGGCGGCATCGAGGCAAGCATGCGCCGCCTGACGCACTATGACTATTGGCAGGACCGTGTACGCCCCAGCATCCTCCTCGACAGCGGAGCCGACTCACTCATCTACGGTATGGGAGAGAAACCGGTGGTGGAACTTACGGAAAGGCTGAAACGCCAACAGACACAGATGGACGCCCCAAGCTTCAAAAAGCTCATCGCCGATATTCCCCAAATGGTTTACCTTGACAAGGAAGTAGTGGTACAAGAAGGGGATATCACCCTCTTTTCCCATGAAGAATGTCTGAAAGATAAAAAGAAAGAAGCTGCCAACTTCCGTCATATCGAGGAGGAAAGCAACAAATATACAGCATCCCGCATCTTGCAAAAGAGCGGCAAGCTGACGGTAGTAGTCAATCCTCCCTATCCCCCTTTGACGGAAGCTGAACTCGACCGTTCTTTCGACTTGCCATACACGCGCCTGCCCCATCCCAAATACAAGGGAAAACGTATTCCGGCATACGACATGATAAAGTTCTCCGTCAACCTGCATCGCGGATGTTTCGGAGGATGTGCCTTCTGCACCATCTCCGCACACCAGGGCAAATTCATCGTAAGCCGCAGCAAGGAGAGCATTCTGAAAGAGGTGAAAGCCATCACGGAGCTGCCAGACTTCAAGGGTTATTTGAGCGATTTGGGAGGCCCGTCGGCCAATATGTACCGCATGAAGGGACGGGATGAGGCCGTCTGCAGGAAATGCAAACGCCCGTCGTGCATCTACCCCAAGGTATGCCCCAACCTGAATACGGACCACCGTCCGCTGCTCGACATCTATCATGCCGTAGATGCCCTGCCCGGCATCAAGAAGTCCTTCATTGGCAGCGGTGTACGCTATGACCTGCTGCTGCACCAGAGCAAGGACCCGAACACTAACAAAAGTACGCAGGAATATACCCGCGAGCTCATTGCCCGCCATGTCAGCGGTCGCCTGAAGGTAGCACCGGAGCATACGTCAGACCGCGTGCTCAACATCATGCGCAAGCCTCCGTTCAGCCAGTTCGGTGAGTTCAAGAAGATATTCGACAGGATTAACCATGAAGAAGGACTACGCCAGCAGCTTATTCCTTATTTCATCAGCAGCCATCCCGGATGCAAGGAGGAAGATATGGCAGAACTTGCCGTCATCACCAAGCGACTGGACTTCCATCTGGAACAAGTGCAAGACTTTACCCCTACTCCCATGACCGTTGCCACCGAAGCATGGTACACGGGCTTCCATCCTTATACGCTGGAACCGGTATTCAGTGCCAAAACGCAGCGCGAGAAACTGGCTCAACGCCAATTCTTCTTCTGGTACAAACCCGAAGAGCGCAGGAACATCATAAACGAACTGCGCCGGATAGGACGGACGGATTTGATAGACAAGCTATACGGGAAACGATAAAAATACGATATTTCCAAGAAACTCACAGCAACTGCATGAAACGATTCCTCCTCCTCTGCCTATCCCTACTCCCCATTGGAGCGACAGGTCTGCTGGCACAAAGCGAATGCCTGCCGCAAAATTACAGTATCATCTTCGGTGGCGGTGTATCCTTACCTCATGTAGAGGGAAACCGTAACGACTTCTTCAGCAAGAATGGCAACCGGGTGGGATATGACCTGATGACAGAAGGCCGCTACTACATCACGCCCCTATTTGCCGCAGGACTTCAATATGACTATCTACGCATGGCACGCCTGCCGGATAAGGCACATCTGCACTGCATACGCCCCAACATCACATACCGGCCCTTGTGGAGCAACGGGAATCAAGGACTGTTCCTCTCGTTCGGCATCGGGTATATGAACTATCAGGAACGGACATATAAACGCGGTGAACGGAACGGACACCTTTTCCATAAAGGATATTGTGGAATAACTTTCGCAGCAGGCTATGAGTTCCGCATCAGCCGTAAACTCTCGGGCATGATTCGCTGTGATTTCCTGACAGCAGACTGGTTTGCCAACCCCGATGCACGACTTTATAACACAGACGGGTATGATGACGGAGTAGACCATAGCTGGTTCAAAAACAACATCACTTTCTTCAATTTGGGATTCGCCTTGCAGTTCGGACGTTAGTGGCAGGAGTGGCAACAGTTTACTCTTCCACCTGCATTGCCACTACCTCCTGCAACACACAGACAGCTTCTTCTACCGTCTTGACATCCTTCACCAACATACTCCGTTTGTTGTTCTGTTCGCGCAGGTCACAACGCCGGGTGTACTTCATCATGTAGGCAATGACCTTACCGAAAGCCTGGCTCTGATAGTACGGGCTGTCCGGATTGGAGACGAAGAACAGGGACATGCGCCCACCTTTCAGAAAGACTTTCTCCACGCCGAGGCGGGCAGCCAGGCGTCGCAAGGGAACGATGCGCAGCAGTTCTTCCGTTTCGGGAGGAATCGGGCCGAAGCGGTCTTCGAGGCGGGAACGGAAAGCATCCACATCCTTGTCGAGTGTCAATCCGTCCAACTCGCGATAGAGCAACATACGCTCGCTGCTGCCAGTCACGTAATCGGCAGGCAACAGAAGTTCGAGGTCGCTTTCCACCTGGCATTCGTCCACAAACTGCTCGCCACTGATGACGCCTCCGTCTGCTTTCAGTTCTTCGGCATAAAGGTCGGCAAACTCGTCGGTCTTCAGTTCGTGCACAGCTTCGGAGAGAATCTTTTGATACGTCTCGTAGCCTAGGTCGGCAATGAAACCACTCTGTTCGGCACCGAGCATATTGCCTGCGCCACGGATGTCAAGGTCCTGCATGGCAATGTGGATGCCACTGCCCAGGTCGGAGAAGTTCTCGATGGCTTGCAGGCGTCGTTTTGCTTCGGGAGTAAGGGAGGACAAAGGCGGTGCCAGCAGGTAACAGAAAGCTTTTTTATTGCTCCGCCCCACACGTCCGCGCATCTGGTGCAAGTCACTGAGGCCGAAGTTCTGCGCCTGGTTGATGATAATGGTATTGGCATTGGGTATGTCGATGCCACTTTCGATGATGGTAGTGGCAAGCAGCACGTCGTAATCGTTATTGACGAAATCAAAGATTATCTTCTCCAGTTCGGCAGGCTCCATCTGTCCGTGTCCGATACAGACACGGCAGTCGGGAATGTGCCGCTCTATCATGGCCTTCAACTCAAACAGATTGGAAATACGGTTATTCACGAAGAATACCTGCCCGTTACGGCTCATCTCAAAATTGACGGCGTCGGCAATGATTTCCTCGTTGAAGGTGTGCACTTCCGTCTGGATGGGATAGCGGTTAGGCGGCGGTGTCTGGATGACGCTCAAGTCGCGCGCACCCATCAGCGAAAACTGCAAGGTACGGGGAATGGGTGTAGCCGTCATGGTCAGCGTATCCACATTCACCTTCAATTGGCGGAGTTTCTCCTTGACGGAGACGCCGAACTTCTGCTCCTCATCAATAATCAACAAACCAAGGTCTTTGAACTTAACGTCTTTTCCCAGGATACGGTGGGTACCGATAAGAATATTCACTTCCCCTTCGGCAAGCCCTTTCACTACAGCCTTTGCCTGAGCAGCGGTGCGGGCACGACTCAGATACTCCACCCGGCAAGGCAAGCCTTTCAAGCGCTCCTTGAAGGTCTGGAAATGCTGATAGGCAAGTACGGTAGTGGGCACCAGTACAGCCACCTGCTTATTGTCCGCCACAGCCTTGAAAGCGGCACGAACAGCCACCTCCGTCTTGCCGAAGCCCACGTCACCGCACACCAGGCGGTCCATCGGACGGGCACTCTCCATGTCGACCTTCACGTCGGAAGTAGCCTTGCTTTGGTCGGGGGTATCCTCATAGATGAAGGAGGCTTCCAACTCCCGTTGCAGGAAGCTGTCGGGACTGTATTGGAACCCCTTCTCCTCGCGGCGTTGCGAGTAGAGTTTTATCAAGTCGCGGGCAATATCCTTTATCTTCGTCTTGGTGCGGTCTTTCAGCTTCTCCCAGGCTCCGGTGCCGAGCTTGTTGAGGCGGGGCGCTTCACCCTCCTTTCCCTTGTACTTGGAAACCTTGTGCAGAGAGTGGATGGAGACAAACACCACATCTTCGTTCTGATAGACAATCTTCATCACCTCCTGCGTGGTGTCACCGTTGGGGATACGTACCAGTCCGGCAAAACGCCCCACACCGTGGTCGGTATGCACCACATAGTCGCCGGGGGTGAATTGGTTCAGCTCCTTCAGGCTCAAGGCCACCTTGCCGCTGCGTGCCTTGTCGCTCTTCAAGTTATACTTGTGAAAGCGGTCGAACAGCTGATGGTCGGTAAAGACGCAGATACGCAAAGTGTCGTCGGCAAAGCCTTCGTGCAGCGTCCGTTCCACGGCGGTAAAGGATATGTTGTCTCCACGGTCCTCAAAGATGGCACGGATGCGGTCAGTCTGTTTCAGGCTGTCGCTGCATATGTAGATGGTGTAGTGACGGGAGAGGTATTCGCGGAAACTCTCTGCCACCATGTCGAAGTTTTTATGGAAGATAGGCTGTACCGTAGTATGGAACGAGACGGTAGCATCCGGCGTTCCGGTGGGCTTGTTACCGAACTCCATCCGGCGGAAATCGAGGGCGCGCAGGGTGAACTCGCCACCATCAATCAGCTTGCCTTCCAGCGTGATGGCTCCATTCTCCTCCGACTCACGGGCGGCGATGGCCTGTGGGGTGAGCGATTCGTCGTGCACGGTCTGGATGCGTTCGCGTAGCCAGAGAAAATCGCGCATGGCAAGCAAGCTGTCCGACGGAAGGAAATCGAGGAACGACACCATGCCGCCGCTTCCCTTTTTTTCCAGGCTATGGCTCAAGTCGGGAACTATCACGATGCTTTCTTTCTTCTCCTTCGAGAGCTGTGTTTCCACCTCGAAGGTACGGACGCTTTCCACCTCATCGCCGAAAAAGTCTATACGGAAGGGATATTCGGAAGAGAAGGAAAAGACGTCGATAATACTGCCACGAACGGCATACTGCCCCGGCTCGTAGACGTAGTCCACATATTCGAAACCGTAGCTGCGCAATACGTCCGTCACGAAGTTCATATCCACCCTCTCGCCTGCATGCAGTTTCAGTGTATTCTCTCCCAGTTCCTTACGAGAGACCACCTTTTCGGCCAGCGCATCCGGATAGGTCACCACGCAAAGCCCCTCTTCTCCTTTTTGCAGGCGACTCAGCACTTCTGTACGGAGTATTTCGTTTGCCGCATCCTTCTGCCCGTACTTGATGGCGCGGCGGAACGAAGAAGGAAAAAACAATACCTGCTCTGTCCCCAATATCTGCGTCAAATCATGATAGAAATAACCGGCTTCCTCCATATCGCCCAGAATGAAAACGAGCGGACAAGTAGCCCGCTGAACCAATACAGACGAAAACAAAGAAGCGGCAGAGGCATATAAACCTCCGCAATATAGGTGACGGACAGAGTTATCTTTCAGAAGCCTGCACACCCCCTCTACATTGGGATGGGAAGCATAAGATTGTTGCAGTTCAGTTATATTCATTGCTTTGCGCTTTTTCCCCCGGTATTGCCTCTCATAAGGTATCCTACCGAAATAAATTCGGTGCAAAAATACACAAATAATCTTTAGCTTTGACCTGTCGGCAACTATGTTCTCTGAAATAATCTTTCTGCTGTCAGCCTGCACATCCTTCACCTTTTTTCTGTATCGCCCTATTTATCGGGGAAGGCAATGAAACTTCTTTTCCTCCAATTATGAATAACACAGCCTGCACAATCCCTATTCAGGAGTTATGTTACACAAAGTTTATCCCCAGCCTGCGGACATGTATCCCAGGGTTTGGTCTGTCTATCCCAAGGCTTGGGATAGACAGACCAAGACTGAAGAGCACTTTTTCTCCCTATATCTACCCACTTTATCCTTTATACTTCGAAAGTTTTTCTTTAATAGTTTGAATGTTTTCTGTTAATGATTGAAACGGGAATAGCTAAAGATTGAGGCTAAAGTTCAAAGTCAAGCATACGGTTCTTTGATTTAACCTGCATTCCTTATAGTCAGGAGTTAGAAGGAGCTACATAAATGAAAGAGTCGTGGTGCCAGAACTTTGCAAAATCAAGATTTGTGTGAAAATGCTGCCAGATAAAAAAGAAATGTATTACATTTGTTCCCAGTTATAACCCCCATTACCTATAAGTATGCAAACATCAGACAGCATTGTCATCATCCCCACCTACAATGAACGGGAGAATATAGAAAATATCATCCGTGCCGTTTTTGCTCTGAAACATGGTTTTCACATCCTTGTCATTGAAGACGGTTCGCCCGACGGAACGGCTGCCATTGTAAAGACCTTGCAGCAGGAGTTTCCCGAACGCCTCTTCATGGTGGAGCGCAAAGGAAAGTTAGGACTGGGTACAGCCTACATAGCCGGCTTTAAGTGGGCATTGCAACGAGGTTATGAGTATGTATTCGAAATGGATGCCGACTTCAGCCACAATCCCCAAGACTTGCCGCGACTCTACCGCGCCTGTTCCGAAGAGGGTGCCGATGTAGCCATCGGTTCACGTTATGTGAGTGGTGTGAACGTAGTGAACTGGCCCATGGGACGTGTACTGATGTCTTATTTTGCCTCCAAGTATGTACGCTTCATCACCGGGCTGCCCATCCACGATACTACAGCCGGATTTGTATGTTACCGCCGCCGGGTATTGGAGACCATCAATCTGGACGGTATCCGCTTCAAAGGATACGCCTTCCAGATAGAAATGAAATTCACCGCCTACAAATGCGGCTTCAAGGTAAAGGAAGTGCCTGTCATCTTCATCAATCGCGAACTGGGCACCTCCAAAATGAACAGCAGTATTTTTGGTGAAGCCGTATTCGGAGTGATTCGGTTGAAATGGAACAGTTGGTTCCATAAATATCCTACCGTAGATAAGGAGATGAAGTGATAGGTGATAGAGTGATAGGGGTTTACTATAAATATTAGGAAGATATGAAAAGAACATTGATACATAACGCTACGATTGTCAACGAAGGACAATCCGTGAAAGGTTCCGTAGTGATAGAAGACGGGCGCATTGCAGAGGTACTGACCAACTGGAAACCTCTCTCCGCCCCTTGTGACGAGACCATAGATGCCACCGGATGCTATCTGTTGCCTGGCATCATCGACGACCATGTACATTTTCGCGATCCCGGGCTGACCCACAAAGCGGACATCCTCACCGAAAGCCGTGCGGCTGCCGCAGGTGGTGTGACCTCCATCATGGATATGCCCAATACAAATCCGGTGACCACTACGCTGGATGCCTTGAACGCCAAACTTGATTTGCTGAACGAGAAGTGTATCGTAAACCATTCTTGCTACTTCGGCGCAACAAACGACAATTACAGCGAATTCGGCAAGCTGGACAAGCACCGCGTCTGCGGTATCAAGCTATTCATGGGCTCCAGTACCGGAAACATGCTGGTAGACAAGATGAACAGCCTGCTGAACATCTTCAACGGTACAGACATGCTGATTGCCGCCCACTGCGAAGACCAGGAAACCATCAAGAACAATATTGCCAAGTATAAGGAAATGTTTGCCGGAGAGAATGATATTCCCATAGGCAAGCATCCCTACATCCGCTCCTCGGCAGCATGCTATGCATCTTCTGAGCTGGCAGTACGGCTGGCAAGGATTGCCGGTGCACGGCTGCATATTCTGCATGTGTCCACAGCCAAGGAACTGCAACTGTTCAATGACTATTCACTTTCCGAGAAGCATATCACCGCCGAAGCATGCGTTGCCCATCTCCTCTTCACGCTCAGTGACTATCGCACGTTGGGCACACGTATCAAGTGCAATCCTGCCATTAAGAAGCAAGCCGACCGCGATGCCCTGCGTGCAGCCGTCAACTCCGGCCTGATAGACGTTATAGCCACCGACCATGCGCCCCATCTGCTCTCCGAAAAAGAAGGAGGTGCCTTGAAGGCCATGTCCGGCATGCCGATGATACAGTTCTCACTTGTCAGCATGCTGCAACTGGTGGATGAGGGAGTATTCACACTCGAGACCATCGTTGAAAAAATGTGCCATGCTCCCGCACAAATTTACCGCATCAACGAGCGCGGCTATATCCGTGAAGGTTACCGGGCAGACCTTGTGCTGGTACGCCCCGATACCCCGTGGGAAGTGACAGCCGACAAAGTTTTGAGCAAATGCGGCTGGAGCCCATTGGAAGGACATACCTTCAACTGGAAAGTGGAAAGGACTTTTGCCAACGGACATCCCGTTTATAGCGACGGCATGGTGGACGATGCTTATCGTGGCGAGGAACTGAGATTTGGGGAGTGAAGGCTAGGAATTAAGGATTAGGGATTAAGGATTAAATGGGATGAAAAGGACAATACTGGCACCGGGGCATGAATTGCTTTCGTATCGGATTCATGAAGTAACCCCTTACATCAACTGGATTTATTTCTTCCATGCCTGGGGCTTCCAGCCTCGCTTTGCGGCTATTGCCAACATCCATGGCTGCGATTCCTGCCGTGCACTTTGGCTGACAACCTTTCCCGAGGAGGAACGTACCAAAGCTTCCGAAGCCATGCAGCTCTTCAAGGAAGCCAATAGAATGCTCGGCCGACTGGACGAAACAATCTCCATCCATTGCATCTTCAGGCTTTGCCAGGCAAATGCAGACGGAGATAACCTCTTGATAGAAGGAACAACCTTCCCACTGCTCCGCCAGCAGACACCCCAACCCGATGGCGGTCCATTTCTCTGTCTGAGCGATTTTGTACGTCCCCTCTCTTCAGGCACGCCCGACATCGTAGGACTTTTCGCCTCCACCATCAGTGAAGAGGCCGAAGAGACTTATAAAAGCGACCCTTACAAACATCTCCTTGTACAGACTCTGAACGACCGCCTTGCCGAAGCCGCCACAGAAAAGATGCACGAATATGTCCGCAAGGAGGCTTGGGGGTATGCCCCCGACGAATCCTTGTCCATTCCGGATCTGCTGGTCGAGAAATACCAAGGCATCCGCCCCGCTGTGGGATACCCCTCCCTACCCGACCAATCCGTGAATTTCCTGCTGGACGAACTGCTCGGCATGAAGCAGATAGGCATCACGCTGACTGAACATGGAGCCATGCACCCTCACTCCTCCGTCTGCGGCATGATGCTGGCACATCCCGCATCCCGATACTTTTCAGTGGGCAAGATTGGAGAAGACCAGCTGGACGACTACGCCCGCCGCCGGGGAATGCCAATAGGGGATATGCGGAAGTTTTTAGCCACTACAATATGAATAATGTGCTAATGTGCCTATATGCTAATGTGCCAATTGGCTGCGCTATATGTATATTGTGCTACCATGCCGCAGGTCATTGGCACATTAGCATATAGGCACATTAACACATTAAAATAATCCTTTTTGAACTGTGATTTATCGCCACACAATGCGACTAACAGTGCAAAAGCAATTCGAAAGAAGCTAAAAGATGGAAAATGCAGAACAAGAGTTTGTATCCGTGGTACGGGAGTATGAACGCGTCATATATAAAGTGTGCTATCTGTACACCACGCCCAATGCTACCCTTAACGACCTGTATCAGGACGTCGTGCTCAACTTATGGAAAGCATTTCCCAAGTTCCGGCGGGAGTGTAAGATTTCCACATGGATTTACCGCATCGCACTGAATACTTGTATTAGCTTTATTCGCAAAGAAAAGAACATTCCCGAAATCGTCACCCTCACCCAGGAAGCCGACCGGACTGAAGAAACCGACGAGACACAAGCCATGCTACGGCAACTCTACCGGATGATAAACCGGCTGGGACAATTGGAAAAATCCATCATCCTGCTCTATCTGGAAGAGAAAAGCTACGAAGAGATTGCCGAAATCACCGGGCTGACCCTGACTAATGTTGCCACCAAGCTCAGCCGCATCAAGGACAAATTGAAAAAATGAATAAGGAGGAATAAATATATGGAACTGGATGAACTGAAGAAATCATGGAACGCACTGAATGAACAGTTGCAGAAAGAACCGATTGCTGATGAACAGCAGATTACCGAACTGATTGCCGGCTACAAGGCCAATACCCGCAAAAGTCTGGGACGACTCGTAGTCATACAGCGTTTCTCTATCGGAATGGGAGCGGTAGGTCTGGCAGCCCTTCTGCTTATATGGCTGTTGCTGCCCACCTTCGGCCTCAATGAGCAGCTGCAAGGCAAGATTGTCGCTTTACTGGGATTCATCGCTATAAGCATCCTCATAGGCATGTGGTGGGACTGGAAAACATACCGCTGGAACAAGGACACGCGTATTGATGAAATGGGGGTTGCCGAAGTCAGTCGCCGTATGACCACCTTCCGCCAATGGACCAGATATGAAGTGATGGGCATCTCCATTTGGATTATCCTTTTCAATATCCTCAACTATTGGGTGATGGAATATCATCTGGCACCAGCCAGCGTACAAGCCCTACTGATTACCCTTTTCGTAGTATTTGACGCGCTAATTATCTATATTCTCTACAAAAAAGTGATTTACAAACATCTGGACAATATTAAAAAGAACATTGAAGAATTGAAAGATATATGCACCGAGTAACTCTTGTTTTCATCCTTTTCCTTCTCATCCCCGACCTTTACATTTACTTGGTTTATGTAGTAAGAAAAACCAGAAAGGCAGTTCTTCACTGCCTTTATTGGCTTCCCACCTTGCTATTAGCGGCAGGCTATGTTTACTTCATGTTCCTTACGGGCGACAATGCGATGTCAAACCATACGCAGGCCATAGGCAGACTGGCAATTACCATCATGCTGTTTGTCTTTCCAAAAACCATATTCATGCTTTGCTCGCTGGTGGGAGTACTGGCACACTTCATCATCCGTCGTTGTCCCCGCAGCCCGTTCACCGCTATAGGACTGGTTTTGGCTGTCGTCAGCTTCTTCAATATCCTTTACGGTACCCTGGCAGGCATCACCCGTTTCGATACAAAAGAAGTGGAATACCGTTCTGCAAATATTCCGGAAGGTTTCGACGGCTACCGCATCGTGCAAATATCGGACATACACATCGGCAGTTGGCAAGGCAATCCGGACCCCATCAAACAGCTGGTCGATTTAGTCAACGGACAGAAGCCGGACCTGATTGTCTTCACCGGTGACCTCGTGAACCAGCAGAGCCATGAACTGGATGGTTTCCAAGAAATACTCTCCCAACTATACGCACCGGACGGAGTATACTCCATCCTCGGCAACCATGACTATGGCTCATACTATCACTGGCAAAGCCCGAAAGCAGAAATCGCCAATCTGGACTATTTAATCCGGCAGCAGAAAGCAATGGGATGGAAACTGCTGAACAATGAGCATGACATCCTTCATCACAAAGGTGACAGCATAGCCCTCATCGGTGTGGAAAACGACGGGGAGCCTCCTTTCTCCCAATTTGCAGACTTGCCGCAAGCCATGCAGGGCACGGAGGGAATGTTCCAAATATTGCTCAGCCATAACCCTACCCACTGGAGGCGCGAGGTACTGCCCCGATCGGATATTTCACTGATGCTTGCAGGACACACCCACGCCATGCAAGGCATCTTGTTCGGACACTCCCTTGCCGAACTTATCTATCCGGAATGGAGAGGAATGTACTACGAAGGCAAAAGGGCTTTGTACGTAAATATTGGCATCGGCTATGTGGGACTGCCGTTCCGGTTCGGGGCATGGCCGGAAATTACAGTACTAAAATTAGTAAGAGAGAAAGAGTGACGAAATAAGAAAAAGGTATATCTTTGTAGCAATAAAAAATCCGACACCTATGAAGATACTTTATATCACTTATCAGGTTTGCTTTGCGTTGCCTATTTTATTGGTACTGACTATCCTTACAGCATTGGTCACCATTATCGGTTCGCTGATAGGGGGGGCGCATACCTGGGGGTACTATCCCGGTAAAATCTGGTCACAGCTCATCTGCTATATACTGCTTATTCCGGTGGAGGTACATGGAAGGGAGAAAATACACAAACGTACTTCCTACGTGTTTGTGCCCAATCACCAAGGTGCCTTCGACATATTCCTGATATACGGATTCCTGGGACGGAACTTCAAATGGATGATGAAGAAGAGCCTGCGCAAAATCCCGTTTGTCGGTAAGGCATGCGAAAGCGCAGGACATATCTTCGTCGACCGTTCCAGCCCCAAGAAAGTGCTTGCCACCATGCGGCAGGCAGAATCATCTTTGAAAGACGGCGTATCACTGGTAGTATTTCCCGAAGGGGCACGTACCTTCACGGGACACATGGGCTACTTCAAGAGAGGAGCCTTCCAGCTGGCGGATGAACTGCAACTGGAAGTGGTGCCCGTCACTATAGACGGCTCGTTCGAGATTCTTCCACGCACCGGAAAGTGGATACACCGCCACCGGATGATACTGACCATCCATGAACCTATTCCTCCCAAAGGGAAAGGGGCAGAAAACATCAAGGCAAGCATGAACGAGGCTTATGCGGCAGTGGAGAGTGCATTGCCGGAAAAGTATAAAGGGATGGTGAAGAACGAAGACCAGGACAGATAAAGACATAATGACAAACGGGAATGCCTGAATATCTTGATAGGATATTCAGGCATTCCCGTTTGTCATTATCAACTCATTCCTGTTTATTTCTGTCCTCCTACAGAAGCATTTTGCTTCATGCGTTTCTGCTCTTCAATCAGCTGCATGTTCTCCTTCGCCTTTGTAAGGAAATCCTTCACCAAAGTATTCTCTTTAAAAGACAAGGGAGCAGTTCTCATGATGTCCTCAATCTGCGGAGTCATCACCGGATAGGGCAGTGTGCTGCACATCATCATGAATACACTGGGGCCCAGCACATTCTCAAAGTTATCTACAATGAACTGCCGGACGTAGTCGTTCATCTCCTTCACAAGTGCTTCGCCTTCCTTTGCCAACTGCCCATGCACGTCATCCAGATTGGCACCGTCCAGCACCATACGCGCCTCTTTCCGTTCCAGCTCCTCTATCTTCACTTCCAGGGAATTGCGCTTGTCTATGAACTCGTACAGTTTGTCATTCAAAGAGGTTCCTTTGGCAATCAACTGGGTATTGGAGATGGAAACTACGATTTTGCCATCTTCCAGCACCAAAGGCATAATACCCTCTTGATCCATATAAAGAGTCACCATCATCACGGAATCGGCCCGGCCTTTCATCTTGAAATGCCCATGGATAACCTCTGCCGAGTCAACATTCACCCATTGCCCGTCCCGAAGCGTCTTGAGGAACAACATCTTTCCGTCAAGGCTGGTTACCGAGGAACTGCCCTCTATCTTATACTTGCGGTTGCAAGAAGTAAAGAGCACAAGCAGGAGCAAAAAGGGTAAAATGCGGTTCACACTCATTCTAATCATGCAAGAAACGATTTTTGAATTACACCCAGCAAAGGTATTAATATTCCTTATAAACCGAATAGAAAGAAAGGATTTTTCATTCGGTTTACGTATTTTTGCACAATTATAAATCATAAAAATAGAGAAAATATACATGTCAACCTATGCACCTTTTGCCAAACCGCTCTATGTAATGCTGAAACCGGTAGGTGCGGTATGCAATCTGGCATGCGATTATTGCTATTATCTGGAGAAATCCAAACTATATAGAGACAACCCCAAGCATGTGATGAGCGAGGAACTGCTGGAAAAGTTCATCGAGGAGTACATCAACTCGCAGACCATGCCCCAGGTTCTGTTCACCTGGCATGGCGGAGAGACGCTGATGCGTCCGCTCTCTTTCTACAAACGTGCCATGGAGCTGCAAAGGAAATATGCCAACGGACGCACCATAGACAACTGCATACAGACCAACGGCACGTTGCTGACCGATGAATGGTGCCGGTTCTTCAAGGAGAACAACTGGCTGGTGGGTGTCTCCATAGACGGGCCTCAGGAGTTCCATGACGAATACCGGAAGAACAAGCAGGGCAAGCCCTCTTTCGTCAAGGTGATGCAGGGCATCAACCTGCTGAAAAAGCACGGTGTGGAATGGAACGGAATGGCAGTGGTCAATGACTACAACGCCGACTATCCGCTGGACTTCTATAATTTCTTCAAGGAGATAGGATGCCATTACATCCAGTTTGCCCCCATCGTGGAGCGCATTGCCCCTCATGGGGACGGACGCCATCTTGCCTCCCTGGCAGACAAGGAAAAGAGCACGCAGCTGGCAGACTTTTCCGTCACGCCGGAACAATGGGGAGACTTCCTATGCGCCTTGTTCGACGAATGGGTAAAGCAGGACGTGGGTACTTACTACATACAGTTATTCGACTCTACCCTTGCCAACTGGATAGGCGAACAACCGGGTGTATGTTCCATGGCAAAGACTTGCGGCCATGCAGGCGTCATGGAGTTCAACGGAGACGTATATTCGTGCGACCATTTTGTTTTCCCCGAATATAAACTGGGCAACATCTATCAGAATACGCTGGTGGAGATGATGTACGGAGAACGGCAACAAGCCTTCGGACTGATGAAGCAACAATCAATCTCCCCACCCAATGCCGGGAGTGTGAATGGCTGTTTGCCTGCAACGGCGAATGTCCAAAGAACCGTTTTGCACGTACAGCCGACGGAGAGCCGGGACTGAATTACCTTTGTGCAGGATATCATAAGTTCTTCAGTCACGCAGCCCCATACATGGACTTTATGAAGAACGAACTGATGAACCGGCATCCGCCTGCAAACATTATGGAAGCAATAAGAAACAATGCCATAAAGCCATAAGCCCACAAGCGATGACAATGAAATTCAAAGACATTACTTAATAATTGATTATATGAAGATTACATTTAAGAAAGGTTTGCTTGCGGCCATTGCCGCACTGACAGTCTGCTCTGCGCGTGCAGACGAAGGAATGTGGTTGTTGCAACTGATGAAGCAGCAGAACTCCATCGACATGATGAAAAAGCAAGGACTGAAGCTGGAGGCTGACGACCTTTATAATCCCAACGGCGTGTCACTGAAAGATGCGGTAGGTATCTTTGGCGGTGGTTGTACAGGCGAAATCATCTCTCCGGAAGGACTGATTCTGACCAATCACCATTGCGGATACGGTGCCATACAGCAGCACAGCAGCGTGGAACACGATTATCTGACAGATGGTTTCTGGGCCATGAACCGCAGTGAAGAACTGCCCACCCCGGGATTGAAATTCCGTTTCGTGCACCGCATTGTAGACATCACCGACCTTGTCAACGCTAAAATAAAGGCAGGCGAAGTGACGGAAATCGATGCACTGACTTCCCCGTTCCTCAACAAACTGGCAAAAGAGGAACTGGAGAAGAGCGATTTGAAGGGTAAACCGGGCATTGAAGTGCGCGCACTCCCCTTCTATGCAGGAAACAAATTCTATATGTTCTATTATAAGGTATACAGCGACGTGCGTATGGTTGCCGCTCCTCCCTCCTCGGTAGGTAAGTTTGGTGGTGAGACCGACAACTGGATGTGGCCGCGCCACACGGGCGACTTCTCCATGTTCCGTATCTATGCCGATGCCAACGGAGAGCCGGCTGAATACAGTGAAAGCAACGTACCCCTGAAAACCCCGAAGTTCCTGCCCATCTCCATCAAAGGTCTGAACGAAGGTGACTACGCCATGATTATGGGCTTCCCCGGCAGCACAGAACGTTACCTCACCCAGAGCGAAGTGAAACAACGCATGAACGCCGTGAATCAGGCAATGATTGATATGCGCGGCGTACGCCTCGAAGTGCTGCGCAAGTATATGGATGCCAGTGACAAGACCCGCATCCAGTATGCCAGCAAGTTTGCCGGAAGCAGTAACTACTGGAAGAACTCCATTGGTATGAACAAGGCAATCATCGACAATGACGTGTTGGGCGCCAAAGCCGAAATCGAGAAAAAGTATGCCGCCTTTGCCCAAGGAAAACCCGAATACGAGGGTGTGGTAGAGAAAATTGATGCCATCATCGAGAAAAGCACCCCCACGCTGCGCCAGCTCTACTATACCAACGAAGCATTGCGCGGTGCTATCGAATTCGGCAGTACCTACCTTATTATGGATAACATAAAGAAAGCGCTCGAAGAGAAGAACGACTCATTGCTGCAAGCTTCGAAGAAGCAGTTGGAAAATGCATACGATGGTATCCACAATAAAGACTACGACCACGAAGTGGACCGCGCCGTAGCCAAAGCCATCCTGCCCGCCCTTGCCAAGGCACTGAACGCCGACGAGCTGCCCTCCTTCTACCAAACCATCAACGGAGAGTTCAAGGGCGACTACAACGCATACGTAGACAACATTTACGACAGCTCCATCCTCTCCAACCGCAAGAACCTGGATAAATTCCTGGCAAAGCCCACCGTGAAAGCCATCGAGAAAGACCCTGCTACGGCTTACTCGCGCTCCAAGAACGAAAAGCTGCAGGAACTCGGAAAGCAATACATGGAACTGGAAAGCGGAATGGAACTGCTCCACAAGGCCTACATCCGTGGCTTGGGTGAAATGAAACAGCCCGTCCCCTCCTATCCGGATGCCAACTTCACCATGCGTCTGACCTATGGTAATGTAAAATCATACAGCCCACGCGATGCCGTACACTACGACTACTATACCACTACCGACGGTATCCTTGAAAAAGAGAATCCCGAAGACCGTGAATTCGTGGTACCCGCCAAGCTGAAAGAACTGATTCAAAAGAAAGACTTCGGACGCTACGCCATGGCAGACGGCACCATGCCGGTTTGCTTCCTCACGACGAACGACATCACCGGCGGCAACTCGGGCAGCCCCGTCATCAATGGCGAAGGACAGCTCATCGGTACTGCTTTCGACGGCAACTGGGAATCTCTGAGCGGTGACATCAACTTCAACAATGACCTGCAGCGTTGCATTGCACTGGATATACGCTACGTGCTCTTCATCCTCGACAAACTGGGCAATTGCAGTCATCTGATAAAAGAAATGAACATTATAGAATAAATTAAAGCCTCTGAGAGATTACCTCCCATACTGAATGGCATTCAGTCGTATAGTGAATGCCATTCAGTCGTATACTTAACCCTATTCAGTCGTATACTGAATAGCCCCCCTCTCAGATGCTCTTCTAACGCACATCACCATGAAAAGAATCCTATTATCATTATTCATTACATCTTCTGTCCTTGCCGCACACGCCGACGAAGGTATGTGGATGCTCACCGATCTGCAAAAGCAGAACGAAGTCGCTATGACGGAACTCGGACTGCTCATCCCCACCAACCAAATTTACAATCCCGACGGCATTGCCCTGAAGGATGCCGTGGTGCATTTCGGCGGTGGCTGTACCGGCGAAGTCATCTCTGCCGAAGGCCTGGTACTGACCAACCACCACTGCGGCTATGGCGCCATACAGCAACACAGCTCGGTGGAACACGACTACCTGACCGACGGTTTCTGGGCTATGTCCCGCGAAGAGGAGCTTCCCTGCAAGGGACTCACCGTCACCTACATCGACCGGATACTGGACGTGACAGAGTACGTAAACGAACAACTGAAAACCGACAACGACCCGAACGGCACCAATTATCTGTCTCCCAAATACCTGAAGACAGTAGCCGACCGCTTCGCCAAGTCCGAAGGCATCGCCCTGACACCCGGCCGCAAGCTGGAACTGAAAGCCTTCTACGGTGGAAACAGATACTATCTGTTCGTAAAGACCACCTATAGCGACATCCGCATGGTAGGCGCTCCCCCCTCCTCCATCGGCAAGTTCGGCGCAGACACCGACAACTGGATGTGGCCCCGCCACACGGGAGATTTCTCCATCTTCCGCATCTATGCCGACAAAGACGGGAAACCCGCCGCTTACAGCAAAGACAACGTTCCCCTAAAAGTGAAGAAACATCTCACCATCAGCCTTGACGGCTATCGCGAGGGCGACTTTACCTTCGTCATGGGATTCCCCGGACGCAACTGGCGCTACATGATTTCCGACGAGGTGGAAGAGCGTATGCAAACCACCAACTTCATGCGCCACCACGTGCGCGATGTCCGCCAGAAAGCTCTGATGAAACAAATGTTGCAAGACGATGCCGTACGCATCCACTATGCCAGCAAGTATGCATCTTCTGCCAACTACTGGAAAAATGCCATCGGTATGAACGAAGGTCTCGTCCGTCTGAAAGTATTGGACACTAAACGTGCACAGCAAGAGGCACTCCTGGCACGCGGACGCTCGCTGAACGACAATAGCTATCAGCAAGCATTCGACCAGATACGCGCCATCGTAAAGCAACGCCGTCCAGCCCTCTACCACCAGCAAGCCATTCAGGAAGCACTGGTGACGGGACTCGATTTCATGCGTATCCCCAGCACCGCAGGACTGGTATCTGCCTTGAAGAACAAGGACAAAAAACAGATTGCAGCAGCTAAAGACAGCCTTCAGAAGGCAGCCGACCGCTACTTTGCCTCTGTCCCCTTCCCCGAAGTGGAACGTATTGTTGGCAAGGAAATGCTGAAAATCTACATGAAGTATATCCCTGCCGAACAACGCATCGGTATTTTCCAAATCATAGACAAGCGTTTCAAGGGCAACAGCGACGCTTTCATCGACGCTTGCTTTGAACATTCCATCTTCGGCAACAAGGAGAACTTTGCCAAGTTCATCCGCAAGCCCAGCCTCTACAAGATTAATACAGACTGGATGGTCTTGCTGAAATATTCCATCACGGACGGCCTGCTTCAGACCTCCATTGCCATGATGGATGCCAATAAAAACTACAATGCCGCCCACAAGGTATGGGTAAAGGGAATGATGGACATGAAACTTGCCAATGGTCAGCCCATCTATCCGGATGCCAACTCCACCTTGCGCCTGACCTACGGTCAAGTGCTCCCCTACGCTCCGGCAGACGGTGTGAAATATGATTACTACACCACTCTGAAAGGAGCTATGGAGAAGGAAGATCCCGACAATTGGGAGTTTGTAGTCCCCGCCAAACTGAAACAGCTGTATCAGGCAAAGGATTTCGGACGTTATGCCATGCCGAACGGCGAAATGCCCATCTGCTTCATTGTCAACACAGACAATACCGGTGGAAACTCCGGCAGCCCAGTGTTCAATGCCAAAGGAGAACTGATAGGTACCGGCTTTGACCGCAATTACGAAGGTCTGACTGGCGACATTGCCTTCCGTCCGTCCTCCCAACGAGCAGCATGTGTAGACATCCGCTACACCTTGTTCATCATCGACAAATACGCGGGAGCTTCGCATCTCATTGAAGAGATGACGATTAAATAATGATTTAGCGAACAAATCCTCCTCCTATTTTGTTATCATTACAAATAAATAAAAACAGAAAGGAAAAAATTATGGAAAAGTTTGAAGAATTGATACAATCAGAAAAGCCCGTTTTAGTTGATTTCTTTGCAACCTGGTGTGGCCCGTGCAAGGCCATGCATCCGGTACTGGAGGAACTCAAAAACGAAATAGGAGATGCTGCCCGTATCGCCAAAATAGATGTAGACCAGCACGAAGAGCTTGCTGCCCGCTACCGCATACAAGCAGTACCGACATTTATCGTATTTAAGAAAGGTGAAGCCGTATGGCGCCATTCGGGTGTCATCAGCGGTAAGGATTTGAAAGCCGTTATAGAACAAAACTCTTAACAAGAAGAAATGAAGAAGATTATAGCAATGGTTGCCCTCGTGTTTTCTTGCATGCTGGCCTATGCTCAAACAAACGGAGAAGTTATCGTCATGAACAAAGCCATGTTCATCAAGGATGTGTTCGACTATGAGAAATCCCAGGACTGGAAATACAAGGGAAACAAGCCTGCCATCATAGACTTATATGCCGACTGGTGCGGACCTTGCCGCATGGTGGCTCCCATTATGAAGGAACTGGCCAAAGAGTATGCCGATAAAATCGTTGTCTACAAAGTCAATGTGGATAAGGAAAAGGAACTGGCAGCGTTGTTCAATGCAACAAGCATCCCTCTTTTTGTATTCATCCCTATGAATGGAGAGCCTCAGCTCTTCCGCGGAGCAGCCGATAAGGCTACCTACAAAAAGGCGATTGACGACTTTTTACTGAAAACAGAATAGTTCATAATAGAAAGAAAAAACTCCTGACTACCTTTACAAAAAGGCAAGTCAGGAGTTTTTGTATCCTATTCACTCAAAACACGATAGGCATCTCTTTCCATTCTCCTCCGTGTAGTTCCATCACCGATTCATATCCAGCTTTCCTCAAGGCACACAAAGCTTCGGGACGTCCGTTGCTTATCCGTTCCGGATAGTGCGAATCACTGTTCACCTGCACACGTACACCCAAATCATGCAGGTAGGAGAAATACCGCTCATTGGGGTAAAAAGTACCCAGGTCATGATAGGCTTTGGTATTGACCTCTACCTGATAGCCGCGACGGGCAATATCTGCGAAATACGCCCTAACCAGCTCATCATACCAAGGCTCCTCCAGCAATCCCGGGCGATAGCATGCTGCATTGTAGTGCATCTTATCGGCATGGCCCACAATATCAAAACCACCCAGCTCGAGCATCCTCGTCAACCTACCATAATAGAGACGGACCACATGCTCCAAGTCACCGCAGAAATGTCCGTCTACAATGGTCTTAAAGGTATCCGCAGGTACATCTACATCCACCACTTCCCCTTTGTCATTGTAGAGAAGATGTACAGAACCAATACGGTAGTCCAACGGCAACTCCCTGAAACGGGCGATGGACGGATTACTCGCTTCATTCAGATAGTCAATCTCCAGACCGATATAGAGTTCTATTCGTCCGGCATACTTATCCTTCAGACGATGGAATTCAGATAGATAGTCGTCCATGATATCCCACTCCATAGTCCATGCCGTAGAAAAAGGCAATGGAGCATGCGATGAAAAGCCATAAGATGTAAAACCTTCACTCAATGCAAAACGCACAAAGTCCTCCATGCCGGCACGCCCGTCACAATAAAGGCTATGGCTATGATAATTCGTCAGATTTCCCACTTTCTCAGTTCTAATTTTTAATTCTTAATTTTCAATTTCGAACTTCAGTTCGATTCTATCTCACTCAGCTCCAGCCAGCGCAATGTTTTTTCGTCAATCAAGTCCGACAATTCCGGCAAACGTTTCGACTTCTCCGTCAGTTCGTCCACAGACAAAGTACCGCTGCACAGAGCCTCTTCAATTGCATTCTTTTCGGTTTCCAGGTCAGCTATCTCCTGCTCCAATTGTTCAAACTCGCGTTTTTCCTTAAAAGACATGCGCCGTTTCTCGTTCAGACGCACCTTTGCCGTCTTGTCCTCCTGAGTCTTGGCGGCTTCTTTCTCTTTCTCCTTTTCCTGATGGACTTTCGCATCTTTCCAGTCGCGATATTGTGTATAGTTGCCGGGAAAGTCGCGGATGTCCCCTTGTCCGTTGAACACTAACAGATGGTCTACCACCTTGTCCATGAAATAACGGTCGTGGCTCACCACCATCACGCATCCTTTGAAATTCTGCAAATACTCCTCCAGCACATTCAGCGTCACAATATCGAGGTCATTGGTCGGCTCATCCAGCACCAGGAAGTTGGGATTACGCATCAGCACCGTACACAGGTACAGGCGGCGGCGTTCTCCCCCACTCAGTTTATATACATAGCTATGCTGTGTCTCGGGGGTAAATAGGAAATGTTGCAGGAATTGCGATGCCGTCAGCTTCTTGCCGTTGCCCAGTTCTATAACTTCGGCAATGTCCTGCACTACATCAATCACTTTCATCTGCTCGTCAAACTGCAAGCCGTCCTGCGAGTAGTAACCGAAGCGGACCGTCTCGCCAATGTCCAGCGTACCGCTGTCTGCCTGCTCCAACCCCATCAGTATCTTGATGAAGGTCGACTTGCCCGTACCGTTATTCCCTACGATACCCATCTTTTCGTAACGGGAGAAGATGTAGGAGAAATCATCCAGAATCTTCAAGTCACCAAAGGATTTGTACAGATGGTCTGCCTCGAATATCTTACTGCCTATATAAGAAGCCTTAACGTCCAGCTTTACATTGTCGTTGTTGAAACGCTGCTTAGCCACCTTCTCCAACTCGTAAAAGGCATCCTCCCGATAGCGTGCCTTGTGCCCGCGGGCTTGCGGCATGCGGCGCATCCATTCCAGCTCTGTGCGGTAGAGGTTATTGGCACGTTCTATCTCCACAGTCTTGGCCTCGATACGCTCTTGGCGCTTCTCCAGATAATAACTGTAATTGCCTTTATACTGATAAATCTGCCGGTTGTCTATCTCTACGATTTCGGAGCATACCCGGTCGAGGAAATAACGGTCGTGCGTCACCATCAGCAAGCTGAGGTTGTTCCGGCGGAGATATTCCTCCAGCCACTCCGTCATATCGAGGTCGAGGTGGTTGGTAGGCTCGTCCAGTATCAGCAAATCGGGTTCAGTGATAAGGGTATTGGCAAGTGCCACACGCTTCAACTGCCCGCCGGACAGATGTTTTACGTGCTGACTGAAATCACGTATTTTAAGTTGAGACAGAATCTGTTTCGCCTTCTGCTCGTACTCCCAAGCTTTTTCATGGTCCATACGCACCAGAATTTCGTCCAAGCCGGGATGCCCCTCCGTTTCCATGCAACGTTCATATTCCTTGATTAACTCGACAGTACTGTTGCCATGATGGAAGCACGCTTCGAGCACGGTCAGCTCTTCGGGATATTGCGGGTCTTGTTCCAGATAACCCACACGCAAATCACGACGGAAGGAAATGGTGCCATTGTCATACCCTTCCTTGCCGGAAAGGATATTGAGCAATGTCGTCTTGCCACTGCCGTTCTTGGCTATCAACCCGACACGCTGTCCCTCGGACAAGCCCAAAGAAATATTTTCGAATAGTACCAAGTCACCGAACGACTTGGTCAAGTTTTCCACCTGAAGAATTGAATTTACTGCTGCCAATGCTTTAATAGTTGAAAAATGAAAATTGAAAGTTGAAAATCACAGTACCGAGATGACCGGACCTTAGAACAAGGAGCTGTATATCTCCGGCAGATTCACTTTACCTCCTGCCTTTACTTTGCTCCAAACCAGCTTCATGGGGTCTATCCATTCACCGGTAGACGTGTTCAGCAATATGGGCGCTTCCCGGTTTCCGTCCACCAAGGTACGCCATTCCATACCGTCCACTTCATTGGCGAAAATAACACAAAGCGCGATGCCAAAAGCCAGCCATGCATCCTTCTTCTTAGGACCGATGTTGCTTTCTTCCATCATCTGCTGCATCTTGGCAATGTCTTCCTCGGCTCCCTGGAAATCCTTCTTCAACGATTCCTTTATAGTAGTATCCACCCACTCGTATGCTTCATTAATCTGGTAGATTTCCGAAAGGCGCACCGGAATTATCTCCGCCGGATACTTCACTCCATCCTTCCGCGTTTCCAGCGAAGCGATAATCTTCTCCGCTTCTGCAACCGGCTCTCCTTTCTTCACCGTAAACGAACATTCAAAGGCAACTTCATCCGCGCCCGTTATCCATAAATGGGAAGTATAGTACGCACCTTCTTCCTCGAACATCTCCTTACTATATGCACATTCCATCCGGCCTATCCTAACCGGAGTGGCAGAGGAGTTTTCCCGTAACTCTTGCTTCACGGAGTCCTTGCCATATGTAGCATTCCCTTTGAAAGCCGAAATGCGAAAATTACCGGTCCACTCATTGGGGTTATAAAAAAGGAAAGAGCCTTCCCCGTCCTCGAATTCATTCCAGTCTACCGGATAAGTCATGGAGAACCATGCCCCCGGAGAGATAAATTTCTTGCTTTGTTCCATATATAGACTAATCTTTGCAAAGACAGTTCACACCATCTCAGCTATTTCTCGCAAAGATAGTACAAACCGAATGCAAAATAAAATGAACTTGTCCATTTTTTATGCTGAGGTGCAGCCTATCTTCGGTTTTAGGGCAAAAGTAACATTACCGCCGTTGATATGCAAACAAACGAAACAAAAAAACAGCCGATTCTCACGAACCGGCTGTTCCAATCATCATCTATGAATGAAGACCATTAGAGCCTTCAATATCTTAACTATATCTTAAAATCCACATTTTGGGCGTAAAGATAATGAATTTGTATCACAAAATAAAATGCAATGAAAAATTAGTTTTGGGCACTGTCCCACCATACGGGTAAAGTCCATACGTCCTCGGCAGCATTCCAAAGTGCAATTGAAGTATCAGCTCCCGGAACAGTGGCACCGATAGCTTGCAGATTGGCCGTATTGTAGTTGAGTTCATGACTGCATTGCTGCCAACGACGGAACTGTTTACCTTGCGGAATATTCTTTTGGGCAGTAGCATCAACGCCATAGCGTGCAGGAATACCCCAGCCTAAGAAAAGCTCCGGATTAAAATCGTAGCGACGCATATCGTTCCAAATTTCCATGGAAAAATGCAATGCCAAACGCTTTTGAGTAAGAATCTTGCCCAAAGTAATATTCTCTTCAGTGCCGATACCATTGTTCAAATAGTTGTCAATATCGGTTTGCGTCATAGGAGAGAACGAGGGGCATGCTTCCAAATTGGCATCTTCACGGCACCACACTTTCAACTTATCGTTCATACCGTCGATACTGGCTGCAATACCTTTCTTATAAGCATTAAAAGCCGCTCCTTTATTACCTTGGTTAAAGAGTACTTCAGCACGTATGAAACAAGCTTCGGCATAGGTTCCAATATAGGTGGGAGAAGACACGCGAGTATAGAAAGTTCCCGATTCGCGAGAGGCATCAGTGCCATCGCGACGATAAAGTAAATCAGGACGTCCTTGATAAGCTTTGCACTGACTGGTACACTCTACATAAATAGTGTCCCCCTTACGGGTAGAAGATTCACTGTCAATCCACCAACCTTTGGCTGCCGAGAAGTTCGAGCGCAACGGTCCGCCGGTAAGGCTGGGACTATCATTGCCAATCATGTCTACACCCATAGAACGACGCCAACCGTTTTTGAACTTCACCTCTGCGGGTGAATTACTTGATTGCTTCGAATATGCCCAAGGTAAAATCTTATCGGCACGCGGATCTTCTATTCCACTTCCGGCAAAATTTGTCAGATTATCGTAAAGCATCTTGGTAGGCATATAGCCGGCATTCATGCCACATACAGAAAAGAGCGGTGAATAATCAACCGGTTCGTCCCATCCCAATACATCATGCGAATTATTGGCATCAATATGATTGAATACGGTATTGTCGGCATTGCTTTGCTGAGCCTTGTCAAGACAAGCCAAGATTTCTGCGGCATCGTATTTCCCTTCAAGATAACTGCCTTCACCCTTTTTAATAAGCTTGTTAATGTAACGTGCTTTAAGTAAGTATGCCAATTTAAGCCACTTGTCTACACTACCACCGTTCCAAATATCGCCTACAGCCAACGAAGCTGTCGCAGACCCTTGCTCTTTTTGGAACATCTCGATAGCGGTGTCAAGATCGGCCAAACAGCCCAAATAGATTGTTTTTCCGTCATTATAGGTAGGAGTAACACCGGCTTCAGCCTCACTCGACTTGTAAGGCATTTCTCCATAAAGGTCTGTCATAAGCATAAAACCATAGGCACGAATTACGCGAGCTGCACCCACATAATGCCAAGCCTCGGCTGCCGTAGCCTTGTCAATCAAAAATGGAATATTTACAGCAGCTCCACAGAACCACCATTGGTAGGGAGTGGTAACGGCACCGGTCTGAGGACTCCAATAAGACATGCTCCAATAAGTACCGCCGTCATAATAGCGTGTCCAATCGCCCATAGACATACTGGAACGCCAAGCAGCAAACTGAGTGGCACTGTTGGTATAAAATTCAATATGTGCCAATCGTGAATCATAGGTCGCATTTCCGGCTGTGGGATTTTCGGGATCGACATTTACATCGAGCCAGTCACTACACCCCGAGAACAAAGTCATAAGGGCACCCACACTACATAATATCATAGATTTGAATAATTTCATATTGCTTCTGTTTTTTAAGAGTTAGAAAGTAAGATTCAAGCCAAACGACATGGTAGAAGTGGCAGGTACACCGCAGTAGTCAAATCCTACTGATGATGAGCCACCTACACCCGCACCGGCGGCAGCCACTTCAGGATCACCGTCGTAATTGGTGATGAGCAATAGATTGGTAGCAGCTACCGATACCGAAGCACGCTTTACAAATCCAATCTTGGAAAGCCACGTTTTAGGAAACTCATAGCTCAATGAAACAGAACGCAAACGCAAAGAGTTGACATCGGTAATATAGTTGGCTGACTCCTTAGAATAATAGTTCTGATAGTAATCCTTAATGATGTTGTAGCCACTCATTTGTACTCCATTAAAAGTATAGGTTTTATCGGCTTCCCAAGTATTGGTCACTGGGTCACCATTGGCATTGACACCCGTTACAGTGAGAGAACGATTGCGTACATCGGCAGAGAACTGGCTCACACCGCTGTTATCCATAGCATATTGAGTACCGTTGACCACATCGCCACCTACACGGAATTCCCATAGCATATTGAAAGTAAAATTCTTCCAAGTAAGGGTGTTGTTCAATCCACCGGTAAACGATGACTCACGATTACCTACTGCTACAAGGGTTTTGTCATAAGTAGGCATACCGTTTTTGTCGAGTATCACCTCACCGGCGTCATTACGTTTCCATTTGGTACCGGCAATACCCATAAAATCTCCACCGCTGAACGAGGCTGCCTGCATACCGGCATATTGCACATCGGTAACATACATCACGCCCATACCTTCGGGAAGCCCGTCCAAAGTACCACGATTACCTGCCATGTTCAAGCCAATGTCCCATGTCCAGTCCTTAGTCTGTATGGGAGTTCCCGAAATAGAGAGTTCCATACCTTTGTTATACACATTGCCCGCATTGATACTCCAAAAGATGTAACCGGTAGATTGCGGACCGCGAGGAGCAAGAATCTGATTATATGAATCGTTGGTATAGTAAGCATAGTCTATGTGCAGGCGGTTTTTGAAGAAACTCAATTCCACGCCTATTTCGGTAGACTTGGTCATTTCCGGTTTCAGTTTGTCATTACCGCGTGTCCAAGTATTTCCCACACCTACCGTACCGTCAAGATAGGTACCCGTAGGCCATAAGGCAGTTTCCAATTCGTACACACCGGTATCTTTACCTACCTTGGCCCACGATGCACGCAATTTACCAAAGTTGAGCACACTGTCATCCAGCCAACCGAGTCGCTGCAAGGCTTCAGTAAATACGAATGAACCGCTTACCGAAGGATAGAAGTACGAACGGTTTTCAAGAGGAAGAGTAGAAGTCCAGTCATTACGACCGCTCACAGTGAGATAGAGCATATTTTTCCATGATGCACGGAATTCTCCAAAAGCTCCTACCAAACGTTTCTTAGTAGCTGCATGTGTGAATTGCTTATTGTCTTTACTGGCATTGGCGTATGAGAAGAAATCAGGAACGGAAAAGTTCCAAGCCATCATCGAGCTACGGTCTGTCTTGGTTTCGTCCATTGTGGCACCCAACAAAAGATTCAAATCGAAATCACCGAACTTATGGCTCATGTTCGACATAAAGTCATGGCTCATATAGCGGAACTGCTGGGTGTTGTCACTCATCATACCTTTTTGCCACACTTGTTTAAGCACGCCATTGGCAGCCAAACGGTTGGAAGCAGTTTGGGTATAACGGTCAATACCTATTTTATAAGAAACAAACCACCATTTGGCAATATCGGCTTTTATACTGAGCATCCCATTGAAACGGTCGATGTCGTCATACATGTGGTTACGATTGACAATCCAATAGGGGTTGTCGCGTTCGTCCCATGGATCAAGACGATCGCCAAACAAACGATAACGGGTACCATCCTCGTTCTGATAGTGGGTCATTCGGTCGAAAGGAGACCAGTTGTACACACCATAAAGAGCACCATTACCACTCGAATTATAAAGCCCGGCACCCGTCAAAGTACGGTCCGTATGAGCATCGCTATATGCGGCACTGGCGTTAAAGGTAAAAATCCCCACCTTCTGCTCACCATTGAAACGGAAAGCATATTTCTTGTATCCGGTCTCGGGCACAACACCTACCTGATCATAGTAAGACCCTGAAAGATAGAATTTACTATTCTTGGTACCCCCGGCTACGCTGGCACTTTCATCGAAAATGTTTCCGCCTTGAAAGAAATCACCTATGTTATCATAAGTAGCTGCGTTCGACTTCTCTCCCCACGAAGTATAAGCAAAGTCATTAAACACAGTACCAGTATAGTTCTTCTTTGAATCATATTGGTCTTCCATATATCCACGGGCATATTGGCGTTGCGTTTGCGGCAGGCTCTTTACCCATGAAGCAGTAAACTTAGAATTGATATTCACTTCAACCACGCCCTCTTTACCTTTCTTGGTAGTGATAAGAATAACTCCGTTGGCTGCACGTGAACCGTATAAAGCGGCAGCTGCAGGGCCTTTGAGCACCGACATACTTTCTATATCTTCGGGGTTTATATCCATCAAACGATTGGAAGTAGTAGAGGCAGAACGCATGGAACCATCGAAAGCCGAATTGCCCACCACTGATGAAGAGTTATCAAAAATAACACCATCCACCACAAAGAGCGGCTGATTGTCTTTGCCTTCAGCACCCGACGTTCCTCCACGCAATATAATCTGAGCGCCCGCACCAGCGGCACCGGATGACTGAGTAACATTCACACCGGCCACTTTCCCCGAAAGGGATGAAATAGGATTGGCAGTTTTCATCTTCATCAATTCATCCGACTTCACATCCTCCATTGAATATCCCAAAGCCTTGCGCTCTTTCTTGATACCCATTGCCGTCACAACCACTTCGTCCAGCGCTTGTGAGTCATCTTGCAAACTCACAGTATAAGTAGTGGCGTTCGTCACCTTCAATGTCACTGTTTTGTAGCCAATGAAAGATACCTCCAATGTGCTACCCACCGGCGCCTCTACAGAAAAATTTCCATCAATATCCGTCACAGCGCCGGTACCAGAACCTTTTACTAACACGCTGGCGCCGATGATGGGTTCGCCTGCCGCATCTAAAACTTTACCTGTGATTTTCTTGGCTTGCTGAGTACTTTGGGAACTTAGCACACTTTCAACAGCTGCATTAGCAGCAAAAGGTGCAGACACCCCAAACAATGCAAGCAACACTAATGATAAGCAATAATTTCTTTTCATAAGCTCTATTATTTGGATTTGTTTGCAAACATATGAATTAATTTAGAAATTCTATCATCAATCGAATTAAAAATTACTAAATAAATATTAAAACATTTGCATTTATATTTTTGCAAAGTTTTAAATATCTATTTAGTAATTATTCAAAGCATTAACTCTTAATCATATTAATGCCGTACTTGTATATAATATATCTCAATGATGCGAAAAAACGAAAAACACATCACATTTATCATTTATATATAGCGATGTTTTGAACTATTTGATTTACGCATTAAAGCATATTCATAAATCTTTTTATATAAAAAGAACTTGATTACGTGGGGATATTGGTATGGATAAGGATTCTAAAAAGCAAATTAGTTAAAATGATTCATAAGTTCATCAAAAAATAGTGTTAGACTATTAACAATAACAAATTCCATATATAATCTACATTAACATTTTATTTTTCAGCATAATACTAATATATACAAGTTTCATAACAGAAATCACTAGTGTTCAGTTTTAATTCATTGAAGCCTCTCAACGGTCTTCATTCATAGATGATGATTGGAACGGCCGGTTCGTGAAAATCGGCTGTTTGCATTCTACGCCTCATTTCCCTATCGGCTGTATTCTCCTTCTCACCTCTTTGGATATTTCCAGAAACATATAGTTCAGTTTGCCGGAATGAATACCTTCCTTATTCTGGGCATACTTCTTATTGGCATACTCCTTGGACTTGTCAAAGGTGATGCGCGACATCTGGTTCTGCGACTTTCCCACCATCGTCGAATCCAACTGTTCGTCCGGAAAGAAATCATCCAAATCCACATCACCAATCATGGTCGTTTCAAGGAAATTCATGTCTTTATGACTGGAATCCGTGTAGTATCCTACAAACATATGCCCCGGGGTGCGCACCAATATAGGTTCTATGTTGATGGCACGGAGCAGAGAAGCAAAAAGCACACTTCCATCCACACAGTTGATTTGCGAGGACTCCAAGGCGTCATCGAACGTGCGCACACGCTGTGAAAAGACCACATTGCTGGAAAGGCTCGTATTGGAGACCGAGCTATAACGGAACTTACGCTTCTGCAGTACATTCCACAAGGCATAAACCTGCCTGTCCACCACTTCGGCACCTCCCTGATAGCCTAAAAAACGGTTGACGATACGCGTATCCAGCGCTTCACGCAACAGCTTGTCAATCATAGGATTCTCCTCATTTACATATGCTGCAAAAAAGATGCCGGTATCATGGAATTTTGTACCATTCGTGACATACCCCAACAGACATTCATTAATGCTGCGAACGGAAAAAGTACGCACCCTCTGCCCCAAATCCTTACCGTTCATCTCTACCATAACGGCCACACTAATGGGTTCCGCCTGGTTGTTATTCTTCAGAGCCTCATAATTCCATATGATATCAGGATAGATAATATACTCCGTACGCGGTTTTGCCAGCACAAACTCCGACACGGAACGGGAAAAGAACGGAGTCTCTGCAACCTCTACCCGCACCCGGCTATAAGCATTCCTCGAACGGACACGGACAGCGATGCAGGACTTCGGATTACCTACATACATGGAGTCTACCGGCACTATGACCTGAGCATCGGTAGTAGCCACCGAAAGGATACTGGAAGGGAATATATTACCGCCCAGTTCATCCGTAATCTCAAATCCCGAGCGGAAAGGAGCCGTATTCAGCCAGACAGAGCCGATTATCACTAAAAGTAGAGTTCCCATAATAACCGACAAATGTCTCTTAGAGAAACTCCTGATATACATAAGTTCTTTCATACAATTCAGTATTTACGAAGCAAAGATAATATTTTAATGTGACGGGGCTTTTAGATAAACGGGAATTTAATGTAACCCAAATGTAACACTTGTTTCATCATTCCGTAACAAATTAGCCTCACTTTTGTACCCAGAAAGCAGAAATGGCCTGCATCTCGGCACAACTTTTCATGTAAACATGAAAATTCTGCATTCGGTTTGCACTATTTTTGCCGATAAAAAGAAATAAAGTTTAACTTTGTGACAAGAAAATTGTTTTATTCCTGTCATACATAAACAACAAAGCAATGAACAATTACCGGATTTTAGTAGTGGATGATGAAGAAGACTTATGTGAAATTCTGAAGTTCAACCTCGAAAACGAAGGCTACGAAGTGGACACGGCGAACTCTGCCGAAGAAGCTCTGAGAATGGACATTGGCAGCTACAACCTACTACTGCTGGACGTGATGATGGGAGAAATTTCCGGCTTCAAAATGGCAAGTATGCTGAAGAAGGACAAGAAGACGGCCCAGATACCCATCATCTTCATTACCGCCAAAGATACGGAAAATGACACCGTGACTGGCTTCAACCTGGGAGCGGACGACTATATATCCAAACCCTTCTCGCTGCGCGAAGTAGCGGCACGTGTCAAAGCCGTACTGAGACGCACCCAGCAAGGAGAGACAGAGCATGCACCGGAACAGATTGTCTACAAGACGCTGGTGCTGAACGTCATCAAGAAGAAAGTCTGCATTGACGGTGAAGAGGCACCGCTCACCAAAAAAGAGTTTGAAATCTTATTGCTGCTTTTGCAGAATAAAGGACGCGTATTCTCGCGCGAGGATATACTGAACCGCATCTGGAGCGACGAAGTATATGTGCTGGACCGCACCATCGACGTGAACATCACACGTCTGCGCAAGAAAATCGGAGTTTATGGCAAATGTATCGTAACACGCTTGGGATATGGTTATTGTTTCGAAGCCGAATAACGACAGACACTTTCTGTCCTTCAGCCGGAAGCTTTTCCTTTCGGTCATCTCGTTGTTCCTCGTATTCGCCGCCTGCTTCATCGCCTACCAGTATCAGCGGGAAAAGGAATACAAAGTGGAGCTGCTGGACATGCAGCTGCAAGATTATAACGACAGACTGCACCAGGAGCTTCGCTACCTCCCCGACAGCCTATGGACTTCCATGCTGGACAGCTACATCTCCAAGCATGTGAACAAGGAATTGCGCGTCACTGTGGTAGACCTTCATGGCAACGTATTGTTCGACAGCTCCCAGAACGACAGCCATGAACTGGACAACCACATCAAACGCCCCGAAGTGCAGAAAGCGCTGAAAGACGGCAAGGGCTACGACTTACGGCGCATCTCCGAAACCACCGGCAAGACCTATTTCTATTCTGCCACCGCCTACGAAGGCTGCATCATCCGTTCAGCCCTCCCCTACAACGTCAACCTGATGAACAATCTGGCTGCCGACCCACACTACATCTGGTTCACGGTCATTGTATCACTGCTGCTGATATCCGTCTTCTACAAATTCACCTCCAAACTGGGCAGCGCCATCAACCACCTGCGCGAGTTTGCCAAAAGAGCCGACAAGAACGAACCTATAGACATGGACATACAAGCCGCCTTTCCGCACAATGAGCTTGGAGAGATTTCGCAGCATATCATACAGATATACAAGCGCCTGCGCGAAACCAAAGAGGCGCTTTACATTGAGCGCGAAAAGCTTATCACCCATTTGCAAACCTCCCGCGAAGGACTGGGCGTATTCAACAGAGACAAAAAGGAGATATTGGTAAACAATCTGTTCACCCAATACGGCAATCTGATTTCAGACTCCAACCTGCAGGCTACCGAAGAGATATTCTCCATCTGCGAATTCCAGAAGATAACGGATTTCATCAACAAGGCGCAGAAGCGCCCCTCCTACAACGAAGAACGAAGGATGTCCGTACACATCAACAAGAACGGACGCACCTTCATCGTGGAGTGCATCATCTTCCAAGACCTCAGCTTTGAAATTTCCATCAACGACATCACCCAGGAAGAAGAGCAAGTACGGCTGAAACGGCAGTTGACCCAGAACATCGCCCACGAGCTGAAAACCCCCGTAAGCAGCATACAAGGTTATCTGGAAACCATCGTGAACAACGAAAACATTGCACCCGAAAAGATGCAGGTCTTCCTGGAACGCTGCTACGCGCAAAGTAACCGCCTGAGCCGCCTGCTGCGCGACATATCCGTACTGACCCGCATGGACGAAGCCGCCAACATGATTGATATGGAAAAGGTGGACATCAGCATGCTGGTTTCAAACATCGTCAACGAAGTGTCCCTGGAACTGGAACAGAAGCAAATCACCGTTGTCAATTCCCTAAAACCGAAGATACAGTTGCGGGGCAACTACTCTCTACTCTACTCCATTTTCCGCAATCTGATGGACAATGCAATTGCTTATGCAGGCACGGATATACGCATCAACATCAGCTGTTTCCGCGAAGACGAGAATTTCTACTATTTCAGTTTTGCCGATACCGGCGTAGGTGTCTCTCCCGAACATCTGAACCGCTTATTCGAACGCTTCTACCGGGTAGATAAAGGACGCTCGCGCAAGTTGGGCGGCACCGGCTTGGGGCTCGCCATAGTGAAGAATGCAGTCCTTATTCACGGAGGCACCATCTCTGCCAAAAACAACCAAGGTGGAGGACTGGAGTTTGTATTCACACTGGCAAAAGAGAGATAACAGCCCGTTTTACCACACCAAACAAAATGCTTTGCATACCTCTGGAGAAGGTTCTTGTGGCAAGTGTGGCTTGTATTGGTATCTTTTCACCTTACCGACATGACGGATTGCTTAAATCGCCTTAAGTCACTATCAATCAGAGAGTAATTTTTGCCAACCTATTGCCATGCTTTTGGCAAACTTTTGCCATGCCTATGGCAAAGTTTTGCCAACGCGGTGACAAAGTCTTGCCAAGAGGGTGGCAAAACCTTGCCAATTTGTCGGCAAAAAGAAAGAGAGCGGGGAAGAAAATTTATCACTCATAGAATTGTTTTCTCAAAAAGAATCCGTATCTTTGTCATGCATTGGTTCGCTCCCCCTCTTCTGGGAAAGCGATTAAAAGGGAATCAGGTGTAAATCCTGGACAGTCCCGCTGCTGTAAGTTTCGTGCAACGTTGCAGACAATTACTCTATGCCACTGGAATATTCTTCCGGGAAGGCGCCTGGCAACAGAAACAAGTCAGAAGACCTGCCATGCACTGTTTTTATCACTGCTTTCGAGGAAAAAGCGTTGAGTCTAATGAGCCGGACAAACCGTCCCATCATTTCATTCATCAAACCTAATTCAGAGAAAGTAAAGAAGGTAATAAACTCTGCCAAGTTTATTTGAATGATGTCCGGCCGAAGTGATTTCGTCCGGACATTTACATTACAAAAAGTCATATTTAAATTGGTTATTACATAGATTTTGTCTAAATTCGGCACATTAAACCGCAATAATCGGTTTATCCGTTAACCTATTGTCAAATTATTAAAGATACAGAGTCTATGGAATTACCATTTGCCGAAGCATGGAAAATCAAAATGGTGGAACCTATCCGCAAAAGTACCCGCCAGGAACGCGAACAATGGCTGAAAGAGGCCCACTACAACGTATTCCAACTCAAATCGGAACAAGTTTATATCGACCTCATCACCGACTCCGGCACCGGAGCCATGAGCGACCGCCAATGGGCAGGCATGATGCTGGGTGACGAAAGCTATGCCGGAGCCACCTCATTCTTCAAACTGAAGGAAGTCATCACCCGCCTCACCGGATTTGAATACATTATCCCCACCCACCAGGGACGCGCTGCCGAAAATGTACTCTTCTCCTATCTGGTGCACGAGGGCGACATTGTGCCGGGAAACTCCCATTTCGACACCACCAAAGGACATATCGAGGGACGCCGGGCATTGGCTCTGGACTGCACCATAGACGAAGCCAAACAGACACAGCTGGAAATCCCCTTCAAAGGCAATGTGGACCCGAAGAAACTGGAAAAGGCATTGCAGGAACATGGCGAACGGATACCGTTCATCATCGTCACCATCACCAACAACACCGCAGGCGGCCAGCCGGTTTCCATGCAGAACCTGCGCGAAGTACGCGCCCTTGCCGACAAGTACGGCAAGCCCGTCCTCTTTGACTCGGCACGCTTTGCGGAAAATGCCTACTTCATCAAGATGAGGGAAGAGGGTTACCGCAACAAGAGCATAAAGGAAATTACCCGCGAGATGTTTGACCTTGCCGACGGTATGACGATGAGTGCCAAAAAAGACGGTATTGTCAACATGGGCGGATTCATAGCCACCCGCCGGAAAGACTGGTATGAAGGCGCCAAAGGCTTCTGCGTGCAGTTCGAAGGCTACCTTACTTACGGAGGCATGAACGGTCGTGACATGAACGCCCTTGCTATCGGCCTGGATGAAAATACTGAATTTGACAATCTGGAAACCCGCATTCACCAGGTGGGCTATCTAGCCATGAAACTGGATGAGTACGGGATACCCTACCAACGTCCCGCAGGCGGCCATGCCATATTTGTGGATGCCCCCAAAGTGCTGACACATGTGCCCAAAGAAGAATTCCCGGCACAAACACTGACCGCTGAGCTCTATCTGGAAGCAGGCATACGCGGCTGCGAAATCGGGTATCTGCTGGCAGACCGCGACCCGGTGACCCGCGAAAACCGCTTCAACGGCCTGGACTTGCTCCGGCTTGCCATCCCCCGCCGTGTGTATACCGACAACCACATGGATGTGGTGGCAGCCGCTTTGAAAAATGTATATGACAAACGGGAAAGTATTACCCGCGGAGTGCGCATCACCTGGGAAGCTCCGTTGATGAGACACTTCACAGTACAACTGGAAAGGCTGTAAGAGATTTACAGACTCAATGTCAAGACAAAATCCGGAAACAAATAATAATGAATAGTGAACCGGCGTTTCTCCACCGTACGATATTCTTCGGCGGAGAATACGCCGCTTTCATTTACAGCAAAAGGCAGAATGCGCATGTGCCCGCGAAAATCAACCTCGGAAGCATTCAGGCATTTGAACATGGTCTCCTTAGCCGACCAGTGCAGCAACAGTGACCAAGTGTCGGTTCCGCGAAACACGGATGGCTGTTCATCTTCGCGCATGAATTTATGTGCCACCTTCCTTACCCGCTCACCATACTGCTCGATGTCAACACCCACTTCCCGACCCGGCAATCCCAAGACAACAGCCACATAACCTTTCGTATGCGAAATACTGAGAGAGGCGGAGTCATCCGCCAGATAAGGTTTCCCACTGGGATGATAGGCAATCTCTTTCTCTTCTCCCGACAGAGTATAAAGCAATACGCGGACAGCCAGCCACTCCAAACGGCGGTGTGCCGCGGTGAAGCGCCGCATACCTTCCCGGTATACTTCCTGATGAGGAAGCATGGCCAGCAATTCCTCCGGAGATTCCTCCGTTTTCCAAATTCCCCATCGACAGGGAAGAGCGGTATGTTGCAAGAAGAGGGGCACGGAACAATTTAAAAATTAATAATTAAAAATTAAAGGGAAGAAGAGTTGGGTTCTGCCGGGGCATTTACTGTGAACTTCACTTTCAGGATACGGCGGTTGTCCATCTCCAACACCTCAAACTCATAACGGCCGTAGGTCACCTTTTCATGGAGAGCAGGAAATTCCCCCTTCAGTTCCAGCAGAAGTCCGGCAAGCGTATCGGCATCCCCTGCCACCTCATCGAACGTTTCCTCGTCTATCTTCGTTATTTTATAGAAATCAGTCAGCTGGGTCTTGGCTTCAAATACCCAAGTGTGGTCATTCAGTACGGCATATGTACGTTCTTCATCATCGTATTCGTCATGAATTTCGCCCACAATCTCCTCAATAATGTCCTCCATGGTGACAATGCCCGACGTACCACCGAACTCATCGACCACAATGGCTATATGAATCTTGTTTGCCTGGAAATCGCGCAGCAAATCATCAATCATCTTGGTTTCGGGCACAAAATAGGCGGGCCGGATAAGCGACTGCCAGCGGAAATTATCCCCTTTGTTCAGATGGGGAAGCAAGTCCTTGATATAAAGCACCCCCTTGATATTGTCACGGCTATCCGCATAGATGGGAATACGGGAGTAGACATTCTCTACGATGCACTTCACCACATCTTTGAAAGGGGTACGGATATCCAGGTCCACCACATCAAGGCGAGAGGTCATGACCTCCTTGGCCGTTTCCCCGCCAAAGCGGATGATACCTTCCAAAATATTATTCTCCTCCGAAAGCTCAGCCTTGTCGGTCAGCTCCAACGCATGCGAGAGTTCATCGACCGATATGTTATGGTTCTTGCGGACCATATGTTTGTTCAGGAAAGAGGTGGAACGTACCAGCATAGATGCCATCGGATAGAATACGGAACGGCAAAACGTGATGCCGGGAGCGGCAAAACGGCAGAAAGCCAGCGTCTTCTGAGCCGAATATATCTTAGGCATGATTTCACCGAAAAGCAACAGCAAAAATGTAAGGACTACTGTCAGAATGAGGAACTCTGCAATGGGAGAATGAAATTGGAACACATTCATAAAGAAGAAGTTGCAGAGCATGATTATGGTTACATTCACGAAGTTGTTCGTAATCAGAATCGTTGCCAACAAACGTTCGCTGTTGTCCAGCAGATTACTGATTTTCTCATCCGAAGGATGCTTTCTCTCCGCTATTGCATTCAGGTCGGACGGAGAAAGAGAGAAAAAGGCTATTTCGGAAGCTGAGGCAAAACCGGAAACAAGCAAAAGCAAACCTGCCAACACAATGGCTACAACGGCCGAAATAGAAGGAGTCTGTACGGATATACCGTTAAAAACATCTGCCAACTGGCATAAATAAGCGTCTGGGTCCAAAGATTTTGGTTTTAGTTAAACAATTAGAACGGCAAGTCATCCGTCGGGTTATCTTGTGCAGGGGCAGCCTGCGGTTGTACTGGTTGTTGTGGCTGGGGGGCGGCTCCCGCCTGCGGCGCATAAGGGCCAGCACCGGGAGTTGCCGTTCTCGGAGTCAGCATCTCCATATTGTCGACAAATATCTCAGTCACATAACGCTTGATGCCTCCCTGGTCATCGTAAGAACGGGTACGTATCTTACCTTCCACGTAAAGCTTATCGCCTTTATGCACATATTTCTCAACGATTTCGCCTAAACGGCCACGGAATATCAGGTTATGCCATTCGGTACGGTCCGGAATCTGCGTACCATTCTGCAAAGTGTATCCTTTCTCCGTAGTGGCCAAAGAAAGCTGGGCAACACAGTTTCCACCTTCATAATAGGTTATTTTAGGGTCTTGTCCCACATTTCCTATCAATATCACTTTATTTACTGACATAAGCTTCTATTTTATTAATTTGCTGCCAAAATTAACGAGAATATTCACACCATGCAAGAATACAAACAACTTTTATACATATTTCTCCAAGAAAGCATGTATCAGCCGGGGTACCGCATAACGGCCCAAATCTTCGACTGCAACCCGTTGGTAACTTGAGAAGGAGCTCGAATTATCGGGCAGAGTAACCTCGTAGAAGTTGGTGTAAATCACTCTGTGGGACAATACATGTTTCACCCCCCGAAGCAGTGTACGGACCATCCGCACCTCTCCCTCTGCAAACAGCGCATGAAACTGCGGACATGCCAGAAATTCCTCTTCGGATAAATCTTTTTCCGTTTCAACCAGAGGCAATTCAAAGAGATTTTTCCAGATATCGTCCTCCGTCCTCTTATGTATCAAGGTATGCGCGCCCATGCGTACATATATATAATTAAAATAGCGGTTGGTGGTCTTGGTTCTGTGCTGCTTCACGGGCAGTTGCTGCACTTTTCCTTCAGACAATGCCCGGCAGCTGCCGGACAAAGGACAAAACAGACAGTTGGGCGACTGCGGCGTACACTGCACGGCTCCGAAGTCCATAATTGCCTGGTTATAATCTGCCGGCCTGGATTTATCGAGCACCTCACCCGCCAAAGCGGTAAAAGTCTTTTTCCCTTCAGTAGAATCAATGGGAACATCAATGCCGAAATAGCGGGAAAGCACCCGATACACATTCCCGTCGACCGCCGCATAAGGCATGTCATAGGCAAAGGAGCAGATGGCCGCTGCCGTATAATCCCCCACTCCCTTCAAAGCACGTACCTCTGCATAGGTTTTCGGAAATGTCCCCTTCATGCTTTTGGCTGCGGCATGCAGGTTGCGGGCACGCGAATAGTACCCCAGGCCCTGCCAATATTTCATCACTTCGTCCTCGGACGCAGCAGCCAGCGACACCACATCCGGGAAGCGTTTTATGAAACGCAGAAAATACTCATACCCCTGCGCCACTCTTGTCTGTTGTAAGATGATTTCAGAAATCCATATCAGATAAGGGTCCGTGGTATTTCGCCACGGAAGGTCGCGTTTGTTCTCCGCATACCAGTCCAACAATGTTCCGCTAAAAATATTCATGCTGCAAAAATACTTCATTTTCAGCCTAACAAAGCTTAATGCCAAGACTTTTTTAGAAAATTGTCCGAAATATATTTTTTAGAGACGGTAAAAAGCTATATATTTGCAGTCCAAAAAATTAGGAAACTATAGTAATAATATTTTTTTTAAAGAAAAATGACTAAAGCTGATATTGTAAACGAAATTACAAAGAACACCGGGATTGATAAGACAACCGTACTTACAACCGTTGAAGCATTCATGGACACAGTAAAAGCATCTTTATCAAAAGATGAAAATGTTTACCTCCGCGGGTTTGGTAGCTTCGTAGTGAAGAAAAGAGCACAGAAAACTGCTCGTAATATCTCAAAGAATACTACGATTATCATTCCGGAACACAACATTCCGGCATTTAAGCCTGCAAAAACATTCACCATCTCCGTGAAGAAATAATAAACAAGAGTATTAACCTATTAAATTATTGAAGCTATGCCTAGCGGAAAGAAGAAAAAAAGACATAAAATGTCTACGCACAAGCGTAAAAAAAGACTAAGAAAGAACAGACATAAAAGCAAAAAGTAATTTTTAGTCTGGAGGACAGAAATAAAGAACAAACTTGTGAAGCTATTTGTCTCGCGGGTTTGTTCTTTGTTTAAGTAGTAAATTGAATCATTTAAAAGCCAATTATTGTGACAAGCGAACTCGTTGTAGACGTACAGCCCAAAGAGGTCTCCATCGCACTGCTTGAAGACAAGCAGCTGGTGGAACTCCAGAGCGAAGGAAGAAACATCTCCTTTTCGGTGGGCAACATGTATTTGGGACGAGTCAAGAAATTGATGCCCGGCCTGAATGCCTGCTTCGTGGACGTGGGTTACGAGAAAGATGCTTTTCTTCATTATCTGGACTTAGGTCCTCAATTTAACTCGTTAGAGAAGTACGTAAAGCAAACTTTAAGCGATAAAAAGAAACTACCGCAAATCACCAAAGCAACCATACTTCCCGATCTTGAAAAGGATGGCACCGTAGCCAATACACTCAAGGTGGGACAAGAAGTAGTGGTGCAAATTGTCAAGGAGCCTATCTCTACCAAAGGTCCGCGCCTGACTTCCGAAATCTCATTTGCCGGAAGATATTTGGTGCTGATACCTTTCAACGATAAGGTTTCCGTATCACAAAAAATTAAATCGAGCGAAGAACGCGCCCGCCTCAAACAATTGCTGATGAGTATCAAACCGAAGAATTTCGGAGTGATCGTCCGCACCGTGGCAGAAGGAAAACGCGTAGCCGAGCTCGACGGAGAGCTTAAAGTATTACTGAAACATTGGGAAGATGCCATTACAAAAGTACAGAAAGCTACCAAATTCCCGACATTGATTTACGAAGAAACCAGCCGTGCCGTAGGCTTATTGCGCGACTTGTTCAATCCTTCTTTCGAGAACATCTACGTCAATGACGAAGCTGTGTTCCACGAAATCAAGGATTACGTAACTCTTATCGCCCCTGACCGGGCAGGAATCGTAAAACTGTATAAAGGACAACTCCCCATTTACGACAATTTTGGTATCACCAAGCAGATCAAGTCTTCATTTGGCAAGACGGTTTCATACAAGAGTGGTGCCTACCTGATTATTGAGCATACTGAGGCGCTTCACGTAGTAGACGTGAACAGCGGTAACCGCACCAAGAATGCCAACGGGCAGGAGGCCAACGCACTCGAAGTGAATCTGGGAGCTGCCGATGAACTGGCTCGCCAGCTGCGACTGAGAGATATGGGTGGTATCATTGTGGTGGACTTCATTGATATGAACGAAGCCGAAAACAGACAAAAGCTTTACGAACGTATGTGTGCCAACATGCAGAAAGACAGGGCAAGACATAACATCCTACCGCTCAGCAAATTCGGACTGATGCAGATTACCCGCCAGCGTGTGCGCCCGGCAATGGATGTAAATACCACAGAAACCTGCCCCACCTGTTTCGGAAAAGGCACCATCAAATCGTCCATCCTCTTTACGGACACTTTAGAGAGTAAAATTGACTACTTAGTCAACAAACTGAAGATCAAGAAATTCTCGTTACACATCCACCCGTACATCGCAGCCTACGTCAATCAGGGACTCGTCTCCTTGAAACGGAAGTGGCAGATGAAGTACGGATTCGGTATCAAGATTATTCCAAACCAGAAATTAGCATTCCTGGAATATGTATTCTACGACCTGCAAGGGGAAGAGATAGACATGAAGGAAGAAATCGAAATCAAATAAAAAAGACGGCGAAGGGTATTTATCTTCGCCGTCTTTTTTAGCTCTTGCTTTGGGGGAGCTCTCCCCAAACATGCCTTTCGTTATAAAGCCAAACGATAGATTTCCCTGCAATCAGTCATGGTCAGCTTCACGTAGTTGCCAAGCAGTTCGCCTTTATTGCGCCGCAGACTGACGAGCATACGGTCTATATCGGGATGCTCGATACCCAACTCCTTAAAGCTAACCGGCAAGCCCATGTAACGGAAAAAGTGTTTCAGTCGGGCAGTACCTGCCAAAGCCATCTCTTCCAAATCTTCGGACTTGGGTATATCAAAAACACGATGGGCAAACTGGGCTATCTTTGCCGGATTATGTTCCGCCATAAAAGCCATCCAGGCAGGGAAGATTACAGCCAAGCCGGCACCGTGGGCTACATTATAGATAGCACTGATTTCATGTTCCAGTGCATGGGATGCCCAGTCTTCCTCACGCCCTACCCCACAAGTTCCGTTATGCGCCACAGTGCCGCACCACATAATGTTGGCACGCGCGGCATAGTTGTCCGGTTGCTGTTTCACCCGGTAAGCTTCTTTAATGATAGCTGTCAAGGTACCTTCACAAAGCCGGTCGCTGATTTCCACATCCGGTGTATTCGTGAAGTAACGCTCCATGATGTGAGCCATCATGTCGGCAATACCACAAGCCGTCTGATAAGCCGAAAGGGTGTAGGTCAGTTCAGGATTCATGATGGAAAATACGGGACGCAAATGCTCGGGGGCACAGAGCCCCAGCTTTTGGAGTGTCTCTGTCTTGGTAATTACCGTATTGCCCGAACCTTCGCTTCCGGCAGCCGGGATAGTCAGCACCACGGCTACTTTCAACGCTTTCTCCACCTTGGCACGACCGATAAAGAAATCCCAAAAGTCACCATCATAGAGGGCTCCGGCAGCAATGGCCTTTGCCGTATCTATGACCGAACCACCTCCCACAGGAAGCATCATATCCACCTGCTCACGACGGCAAAGCTGAATACCTTCGTATACCTTCCCGTCAATGGGATTGGGCTGGACACCTCCCATTTCGCAATAAGCCACACCGGCTTCCTGCAAGGATTGCTTCACCCTATCCAGCAAACCACTCCGTACAACAGAGCCGCCGCCGTACACGATCATCACTTTTTGTGCACCATACTTACGCGCCAATGCACCGACTTGCACTTCAGTATTCTTGCCAAAGACAAACTCTGTAGGACTATAAAAAACAAAATTATTCATTGCATACCTTATTTAATGTATCGACTGTATCTTTCAAAGAAGCGTCCGAACGCTCCCCACTTCATCAGTCCTTTCTCAAAAACAAAAATACCCAGCAATGCACAAGAGATGCCCAGCATCACATCAATCAGATAATGGTGTCCCGAATAGACAGCCGTCCACCAGATACCGACCATAATCACCGCAAACAACGCTATCAACCACTTTTTGCTGCGGTCCATAACCGCGTAAGCCAAAGCCACCACCATATAGGCGGCATGGAGCGAGGGCACTGCTGCAAATACATTGGCATTCCTTCCGTAAATGGAGTTGAAGATGGAACATCCCAGCAATTCGTCAAAGCGCCCTAAGCCTGCCACATTGCCCGGAGTGTCGAGTATCGGCTCGAAACCATAATTCATGGCATACCAGGGCGGAGCAGCGGGATGGATGTAATAGCCGGCAAAACCGATGAGATTAACCAGCAGGAACACCATCGCAAAACGAAGATATACCTTACGGTCACCCTTCAGATAGAGCCACAACCCGAATGCAATGGGAACCGGTACCCAACAGAGATAGAATATCCCGGCAAAGAAATCGGCAACAGGACAATGGTTCAAAGCAAAATACTCACAAGGGATAAGGACAGCACCGTCTACAGACAAGCCAAAAAGGGATTTTTCTGCCTCATAAAGTCCTTTACATCAATGGGATTCACCTGGTAATTGGGATATACGCGCATCCAGTCATACGAAATGCCGAATATGAAAAACGGCAACAGCGCCACTGCCAACTTACGGGTTGTCTGTCCGGCAAAGAACAATACCAAAAATACACCCGCCATCAGGAAATGTTCCGGACGAAGCCCGATACAGACCGCTGTCAGAATCAGGAAAAACGCTGTGATGACAATCACCAGCACCGCCTCTCTCACAGAGGGAAACAAACTATTTTTCATTCCTTGTCTTTCAGTAGTTTATAGCAATGCGCCAAGCGGGCAAATGCCGTCAAATTCGCCAATATTGCAATCACTGCCATAGGCACAATTAGTATCAGCATCGGGTCGAATAAAGTACAATCACCAAAGATACCGCAGAACATGGCACCGAGGGCAGTCAGCACAACGCGTTCGGGGCGCTGCATGAAACCCACTTTACACTCCAGCCCCAAACCTTCGGCACGGGCACGCACGTAACTCACCATCAGCGAACCTATCAGCGCAATGAATGTAATGATGGAGCCCCACAAATAGCCTTGCAGCATCAGGTAATAGAAGATGCCGAACAATGTCACGAGCTCGCTGTAACGGTCGAGTACGGAGTCGTAGAGCGCACCGAAAGTAGAACTCATTTTACCCACGCGTGCCACACGTCCGTCCATCATGTCAAACAACCCGGCAAAGAGCACAATACCGCCTCCCCAGCCCACATAGGCCAGTTCACCACTCTTGTACACCCCGGCATACACAAACAAGGCAGCCGCCACGATATTCAGTACCAGCCCCGTAGTCGTAATAAAGTTAGGCGTAATGCCAATTCTAATCATACCATGCACCACAGGATTGATAATCTTGTATATCACCTGCTGCAACCAATCTCTATAATTCATATTCGTCTTTTTTGTTCTCTAAATAATGTTTCAGAAAGCCTTTTATATTGTGATTACGATAAACGAAAAACGTTGCAGATGGTAGTTCCAAAAAAAAAGCTACCAGCACTGCTACTATTATCTTTGACAGAATAAATACATTGTCTATATAATATCCCAACAGCCCATTGACCCATGTCATGCCCGTAAGCCACTCGGTCAGTGCAAAAGTGCCCCAGGTATTCAGTATAATGCTGCCTCCCCAGACAAAGAGATATTTCACGGCAACATGCGTTTTCTTACAGTCTTCGGCATGGAACACCCATCCGTAATTAATGGCACAGTTTACAATGCCTCCTACCACGGAACCCGTGAATGTGGCATAAAGATAAAAAACAGCAAAAGCCTTTACCAGAAGGATAGTCACCAGAAAATCGACAAAGCTTGCGAATTGCGCAGAAATCTGGGCCTTGAAGAAGATCCAGACAGAATGGCGCCACGACACACCTTTGCCATTTGATTTCAACTGATTATCCATCTTGCCACAATCAAAATTATAAATCCGTAGACTCCAGACAGAATATCGTCCATCATTACCCCGATTCCACCCGGCAGACTTTCCATACGGCGAATGCCCAAGGGCTTGAATATATCAAACAAACGGAACAAGACAAATGCTCCCAATGCATACCATACATGTCCGGCGGGCGCCGCAAGCAAGGCAATCCACACACCGACCATTTCATCGACCACCACGCGCGAAGGGTCTTCGCCCCAAGATGCCTCCAGGCGGTTAGCAGCCCAGATACCGGCAAGTGTAAATACCAAAATCAATGCTACTGTCAGCCACAAAAGGCAGACACTTGAAACCAGATAAGACAACCCGAACCAGATAAGCGTAGCCAGCAAAGCTCCCGCAGTGCCGGGTGCAAAAGGAGAAAAGCCCGAGCCAAAGCCCGTACCGATAATAACTGGGAGGAGGGAGGGTTTCTTCATCAAAAAAGTAATGAGGTGATAAATGCGATAAAAACGGTAAAATGATAAATGCAATAAAGTAATAAAAGTGATAAAGTGGTAAAGTGCTATCACTCTATCACCTTACCACCTTATTTTTATCACCTTATCACTGTTTTTTTAATCCAGATAACTCGGTGCTGTTTCACCCACCATGTTGCGGAGAGTCTCTTTCACCATGCGCCATTGCTGGAACAAATCGTGTACCGGCTCATGCTCGAAATCGTGCATCGGGCTCTTGCAGAAGAAAGACAGCCACGTCTGGATGCCGCACATGCCTGCACGCAATGCCAAATCACTGAAAATAACCAAGTCGAGCGCGATGGGAGCTGCAAGAATGGAGTCACGGCACAGGAAGTTAACCTTGATTTCCATCGGATAGCCCATCCAGCCGAAAATATCGATGTTGTCCCATGCTTCCTTGTTATCCTTACGAGGAGGATAGTAGTTGATGCGTACCTTATGATAAACATCACCGTACAAGTCAGGATATTTCTCCGGTTCGAAGATGTTGTCGATAACAGACAACTTGCTGACTTCTTTTGTTTTGAAGTTTTCGGGTTGATCGAGCACTTCGCCGTCACGGTTACCCAGAATGTTGGTAGAGAACCAACCGCTTACACCCAGCATACGAGTCTTGAACATCGGAGCGAGCACTGTTTTCATCAGCGTCTGTCCACTCTTGAAGTCCTTACCGGAGATGGGCACATTCATCTTCTTAGAGAATTCCCACATTGCCGGAGTATCTACGCACAAGTTAGGAGCACCCATGATGAACGGAGCACCTTCTGCAATGGCAGCATATGCATAGCACATACTCGGAGAGATAACTTCAGTATTGTTTTCCTTCATTGCCTGCTCCAAAGCAGCGAGAGATTCGTGCTCTTTGGACAGCGGAATATATATTTCGGTACTTGCAGCCCACAGCACAGCAATACGCTCGCAGTTGTTGGCAGCCTTGAAGTTACGGATATCCTCACGCAACTGCTCTGTCATTTCCCAGCGAGTAGCAGCCTTCTTAATATACGTACCATTCAAACGTTTTGCAAAATTGTGGTCGAATGCAGCAGGCATCGGCTTGATGGCTTGCAGTTCGTCTTTTACCAAATTCAAGTCTTTCTCTTTCAAAACCTCGGCATACATAGCAGCTTCGTAGGCGTTGTCCGGGAAAATGTCCCAACCGCCGAAAACGATATCATTCAAATCAGCCAAAGGCACTATGTCTTTGATAAGTTTTTCTTTGCCATCCTGCATGCGCATAGCAGCCATTTGTGTGATTGAGCCTATAGCTTTTGCCAAGCCCTTGCGAGCAGCCAATGTACCCGTGATCATGGTGGTTGAGACCGCGCCACCCACTCCGACTACCAGTACACCCAAACGACCAGTTGCCGGCTTAATGTTTTCTTTCATTGCCATTGTATCTTTTAAAGTTTAAAAAATTGCTCAAATTTAGGCTATTTTGTTCAATTGAGACTCGTCATTTTATCCGATTTAATGTTCTGTTAGTAAGATTTAAGTTAAAATGTCATGTGCAGACTGATTCTAAGACCGGATTTGTCTACATCCGGTAAATTTCGGTAAGTCAGACGCCATACATAATCGACACGCAACACCTTGAAAATATTTTCAATGCCTACACCTGCCTCTACGTATGGCGTATGTCCCATGGTGGTACTTCCAGCAGGAAAACGGAACAAATCCTGCTGAAAAGCCGGATTATTCTTGTCGCTCAAATTCCCGTACAATCCCCGAAACGAAAGGACTTCACGCCATTTCAACTTTTTCAACAAAGGAATACGGTTGAAGAGCCAGCCGTTCAAGTAATAGGTCACATCCCAGGAAGCGTATTCATCGTTCATGAATTCCATGGCATTCATCAGTGAATAGGACTCGGGCTGTATGGTATAGGACAAGTTCGCGTTGGGAATGACGAGCAAAGGGGAAAGGAACCTTATTCCAGACTTTTCCGGCTTTCAGGATAACGTCCGTATAACCGAATGCCGAGAACCAGAAACGCTTTTGAAAACCCGCTTCCGTATAGTGATAGGTATAGTCTCCTCCCAGTACCCCTTTGGCAGCCATGGTATGTGTAAGCGAAAAGACCGGAGCATCCAGCGAAACGGGGAAACGGTTCCATTGGGTCTGGAAGAATTTCTCGTTGGGAGCATAGCGCAGCTTCAATTCCAGTTCACTGGTCGAAATACTTTTTACATACGTATTATGGTCGTCCTGCTTGACGAAAGGAATCAGATGGGATGATTCATCTTTACGCAGACGCGTCGTCATCTGCACGGAAAAGCCGGAATGGAACTCATTGGTATAGGTCAGTTCCGCCTTCCGCTGATAACCGATACGGTCATCCTTCTGACGTTTCAAGGCAAGAAAAACATTATCCTGACTGGTATAAAGATAGTGTTGTCCATATTGATTGACGTCTGACAAGTAACGGAGCTTCAACGAATGTATAGGAAATTCATTGGCATATTCCTTCTTCCTATGAAAAGAATATTCCAGTTCGGCGAGTCCCTTTACACGATGGTCGCGAAAACCGTATGCCATATAGCCCCTGCCGAACAAATGCGGATTGAGCCATGCCGTCGTCATACCGCCGGCACGCAAGCGCACCCCTTCCAATGTATTTCCGCTGATAGTGGTATTCATCATACCGATATAGAACAAAGGTTCTTTTTCCTTCGGAGCGGGAATATACCCCGTGAACAGCACCTTCAACACTTTCTCCGTCCAGAAATAAACGGGATAGCTGCGCAACTGGGCCATCATCTTGTCCACCGAAGTCTCTTTCTTGCTGACCTCCACCTGGCGGTTGGCATCCCAATATGCTTCCGAATAGCCGGAAGCCGATGTCTCTTCAATCACCTTTTCCGGTTTTCGGAAAGCCTGCAGAGCCTTGTCATCCGGTTCATACTGATAGTTTCTGTAATACACATCCCGCTTGGCATAAATACCGTCACTATTGTCCACCAACTTGAATTCCGTAGTGATACTCTCATTGAGCAACTGCCTCGTACCGTCCTCCGCGCGGTCAAAATTCTGTTCAATCTTCATGTAGTCCACAAAGTTCAGATTTATTTTCTGAGGAAAGTTCATGACGGCACGCTTTACAAAATAGGTACTGTCCAGCATGACGTATAAATGTCCCGTAAAACCGAACGACTCGGAGTTGAAAGGGACAAATGTCAAGTCAACACAAGGCTTTCCGGCAACGGTAAGCGTATCCATCAGATAATATTTGTAGAAAGACGGCCCAAGAGAGGAAAGCGGGCTGACAAACTTATTGGTGAACAAGGTGATGTTGTTCTCATAAATGTCTACATCGGTCATGGTGACACTGATAGCCTGCTCCATACCCTGCTGGGAAAGCATTTCGTCCACTCCTGCCTGCCTGCGGGCGGTGACCCACTGTTTCCGGCTATGCGGAGACTTGCGGTAATAGTCTGTGGCAAGTAACTCACGGTTGGAGATGGCCAGTACCGGCCTGCCGGTAACGGCAGAGGTATCGACATAATCCGTCAGGAACTTGAACTTACGGTAAAGCCACTTCTGTTGCTTCAAGCTGTCGAAGTTATTGATGGCAAAAGTCATTTTTTCGTAGCGATCACGTTTCCAAAAGTCGCGTTCGTCGGGCGAGTAGTCATCCCGATGCTCTATCATCTTGCGTACAAACTCCACTGTGGGATTATCCTTTTTCTTATACCGTTCACGTTTCGGCTTCACCACCACCTCATCCAGTGCATAAGTGGCTGGCGAAAGGGCAATATTGAACTTAGAAGACTTTGCAGGATGAATCAGCCGGACATATTCATTATATCCCACGGCCGAAATGACCAGCGTGGCCTCCGGGCGATAGGTCTTGAAGGAAAAACGGCCGTTATTGTCCGTCATCCCTCCCTCCGTAGTTCCTTTCAGATAAACTGACGTATAAGGCAATGGCTCCTTCGTCAACGAATCGGTGACAACGCCTTGCACCATATATTGTGCTCTCAATGGAAGAGTAACCAGCTGGATAAGCAGAAATACCCTAAAAAACAACTTCATACCTTGTTTTACCTAATTTGGATGGCAAAGGTACGGAAGAAAACTTTTTCTTAAAGTTCGGTTTTACGGAATAAATGTTCTAAAAAACTCCTTTTGTACAAAACACTTCCCGTTAAAAGCCGTTGTATAGCGAAACGACGCTCCAGAAAGCATCGGAACAACCAATATATAACCTAAACAACTTGATTATGGAATGGATTTTCAACCAGCTCAGGGAACGCCCCGAACTTGCCATTTTCCTCACTATATTCCTGGGATTCTGGCTGGGGAAACTGCGTATCGGTAAGTTTACGCTGGGCACAGTGACCAGTGTACTGCTTGTAGGCGTACTGGTAGGGCAACTGAATATAGCCGTACCGGGTCCGATAAAGTCGGTATTTTTTCTACTTTTCCTTTTTGCCGTGGGCTATAAAGTGGGTCCCCAGTTCTTCCGCGGACTGAAAAAGGACGGATTACCCCAAGTAGGCTTTGCCGTGCTGATGTGTGTATCGGTATTGGTGGTAACCTGGCTTCTCGCCCTCGTGATGGGCTACAATCCCGGTGAAGCCGCCGGATTACTGGCAGGTTCGCAAACCATCTCCGCCGTCATCGGAGTAGCCGAAGACACCATGGCAAACATGGGACTGGACGAAGCGCAACGCCAAAGTTATATCAATATCATCCCCGTATCCTACGCCGTCACCTACATTTTCGGTACGGCAGGCTCGGCATGGGTCCTATCATCCATCGGTCCCAAGATGCTGGGCGGGCTGGAAAAGGTGAAAGCCGCCTGCAAGGAGCTGGAGGCGAAGATGGGCAGCTCTCTGGCTGACGAACCGGGATTCATGCCGGCGGCACGCCCCGTCACTTTCCGTGCCTACCGGGTCGAAAACGAATGGTTCAAGAATGGAAAGCGGGTGATTGACCTGGAAGTCTACTTCCGGCAGCACGACAAACGTCTATTTGTGGAACGCCTCCGCAAATCCGGAGTTGTGGTGGAAGTCAGCATGAACATACAGATAGAGCCGGGAGACGAAGTAGTGCTAAGCGGACGCCGCGAATACATCATAGGCGAAGAAAGCTGGATAGGGCCGGAAGTACAAGATGCCCAGCTCCTGGATTTTCCTGCCGAAAAGTTACCGGTTACAATCACACGCAAGACGGTTGCCGGCAAGACGGTTGCAGTTATCCGAAGGGAAAAGTTCATGCACGGTGTCAGTATCCGGAGCATCAAGCGCGCCGGAATATCCATTCCCGTGCTGGCACAAACGGTAGTAGATGCCGGCGACGTCATCGAAGTGGTAGGTACCAGGCAGGAAGTGGAAGCAGCAGCCAAACGTCTGGGGTATATAGACCGCCCTACCAACCAGACGGATATGATATTCGTAGGCCTTGGTATCCTTGTCGGAGGTTTGTTCGGAGCACTTTCCGTCCATATCGGCGGCATCCCCATCAGCTTGAGCACAAGCGGCGGCGCATTGATTGCGGGCTTGTTCTTCGGCTGGCTCCGCAGTAAGCACCCCACCTTCGGGCGCATTCCCGAACCTTCGCAATGGGTGTTGAACAATGTCGGTCTGAACATGTTCATCGCGGTAGTGGGCATTTCGGCAGGTCCCAGTTTCGTGCAGGGCTTCCACGACGTAGGTATCAGTCTGTTTCTGGTGGGAGCAGCCGCCACCGCCCTGCCGCTGATTATCGGCTTGCTGCTGGCAAGGTATGTTTTCAAGTTCCATCCGGCACTGGCTTTGGGCGTCTGCGCGGGGGCACGTACCACTACGGCCGCTTTAGGCGCGGTGCAGGATGCCGTTGAGAGTGAGACACCTGCTCTGGGATACACCGTGACCTATGCCGTGGGCAATACCTTATTAATAATATGGGGTGTAGTCATCGTTTTGCTAATATAAGACGGTTCTGTGCCAATACTTACTAATCCGAATCATTCAAAGAATTATTGCCGGAAATGCAAGCGACTATATACCCATTCACTAATAGCTATTCGTCCGACAGCTGTCGGACGATAATTCAACAGTTGTCGGACGATGATTCAACAACTGTCGGACGAAAAGGAAACATATATCGGACGATTAATTTCAAGCAAGGAAAGAAATAGTATACCGCATGAACAGAGATTATTCGCCGAATGACTGAAAACAATAAATAACGAACCTAAACTTGAGCTTATGGATACAAAACTTTTAGAAAAGAAAATGGAATCTATCAGTCCTTTCGAACTGAAGAACCGCCTGATAGACATGGCAGACGAGAGTCTGAAGAAAACCGCCCGTACCATGCTGAACGCAGGGCGCGGCAACCCCAACTGGATTGCAACCGCTCCACGCGAAGCCTTCTTCCTGTTGGGAAGCTTCGGCCTGGAAGAGTGCCGCCGCATCATGGATTTGCCCGAGGGAATTGCAGGCATCCCCGAAAAAAAAGGCATTGCCTCTCGCTTCGAAGCCTTCCTGAAAAAGAACAATAACGTACCGGGCGCCAAATTGCTGGAACAAACCTACAACTACCTGCTGATGCAGCATGCCGCCGACCCCGACAGCCTTGTACACGAATGGGCCGAAAGCATTGTAGGCGACCAGTATCCCGTGCCCGACCGCATCCTTCATTTTACGGAAATCCTTGTGCAAGATTACCTTTCGCAAGAGATGTGCGACAACCGTCCTCCCCGGGGTGCCTATGACCTGTTTGCCACCGAAGGTGGAACAGCCGCCATGTGCTACATCTTCGACTCCCTGCAGGAAAACTTCCTGCTGAACAAAGGGGACGGCATCGTCCTCATGGTTCCTGCCTTTACCCCCTATATTGAAATCCCACAACTCAGCCGCTACCAGTTTCGAGTGACCCAAATACATGCCAACCGCATGAATAACGAAGGGATGCACCTCTGGCAGTACAGCGACGAAGACATAGACCGCTTGAAAAGCCCTAAAATCAAGGCCCTCTTTGTCACCAATCCCAGTAATCCGCCCAGCTACACACTCAGTCCGGATACAATGGCGCGCATCGTGAGTATCGTCAGAAATGACAACCCTAATCTGATGATTATTACAGACGACGTATACGGTACATTCAGTCCGCACTTCCGTTCGTTCATGGCAGAAATTCCCTACAATACGCTTTGCGTCTATTCATTCTCCAAATACTTCGGTGCCACCGGATGGCGCAATGCGGTCATCGCCCTGCACGAATTCAATCTGTTCGACAAGCTGATAGCCAAACTGCCGAAAGAGAAACGGGAGATTCTGCACCGCCGCTACTCCACCCTCACTCTGGAACCTGAAAAACTGAAGTTTATCGACCGTATGGTTGCCGACAGCCGACAGGTTGCACTGAACCATACCGCCGGCCTGTCATTGCCACAACAGATGCAGATGGGCCTTTCGCCGCCTTTGCCCTGCTGGACAAGGAAAACAAATACAAGCAAAAGATGCAGGAGATTATCCGCCGCCGATTGCATGCCCTTTGGGAGAATACCGGTTTCACGCTGACGGAAGACCCGTTGCGTGTAGGTTATTATACAGAAATCGACATGCTGGTTTGGGCAAAGAAATTCTATGGGGACGACTTCGTAGAATACCTGAAACGTACCTACAGCCCGCTGAACGTCGTATTCCGCCTGGCGAAAGAAACGTCTCTCGTCCTGCTGAACGGCGGTGGTTTTGACGGCCCCGAATGGAGCGTACGCGCCTCACTCGCCAATCTGGACGAGAAAGACTATGCAACCATCGGCCAAGGCATCAAAAAGATACTGGAGGAGTATGCAAAAGAATTCTTTAAAAATGGAAAGGCGAAAGGTAAAAATTGAAAATTGAAAGGTGAAAGGTAAAACTTTCAAATTTTAATTAAATAGTATACGGAAGCGGGTCAATCCATCGCTGTAGGTACGCAGGGAGAACGTGCAACCATGACGGCTCAAAACTTCCCGGATAAACACCAGGCCAATTCCCTGCCCGTTCGGCTTGGTGGAAAAGAAGGGGCTGAAGAGTTTAGCTTCGGTCTCTTTACTTATCCCCGGACCATTGTCAACGACTTCGACAGAAGCGGGGGCAGTGGTCCTTACTATTATCTCACCTTGCTGTCCGTTTTCTCCGGCGTCCCCCTCTATACTTTCGGCGGCATTCTTGATGATATTCACAAGCACCTGCTCAAAAAGAGAAGCATCCATACGCACCATTCCCACCTCCGGGTCGCATTCCAGACGTAGCTCTATATTGCGGTCATTGCACATTCCTTCCATGAAACGCTTGCACATGGACACCAACTCATTCAGTTGGACGGGTGCCAGGGTAGGTTCAGGTATCTTTACCACATCTGCAAAACGGGTAATGAAACGGCTCATCGAGAAACAACGCTCCGTACAGACGCGCATCACGTCGCAGATGTCCTCCATATCATCTTCTGTAGAAAGTGCCTGCTCCACTGTATCGAGTGTGGAAGTGATGCCCGCAGTGGTATTGTTCACTTCATGAGCTATCATGCGGATTACCTTTTCATAGGCACGCTTCTCGGCACGCATCACTTCTTCCGTCATACGCTCTATCAAGAAAAAAGGATGTTTGAACCCTCTGTCAATAAAAGAAGAATGGGTGCATTTATAAATATTCGCATCATTGAGACGGACCACCGCCGTCTCGTCTTTGGGAATAGACGAAAGTTCGGCAGCCAACGGGGAGTCCATCTGGTCCAGCCGTTTTGTCATCGCCTCCTCCATACGGACACCGAGCATCTTTACCGCCATCGGATTCAGTTGCGACACTTCATCGTCCATTGTCAGGATAATAACCCCCATTGGAGATGCCTGAATCAACAAATCCAAGAAGTGATTCTGCTCGCGCATGCGCAACCGTTCATTCTTGAGCTGCTCCATCATTCGGTTAAAGATATTCACAATGCGGTCTGCCTCGTACTGCCCTACCCGGCTGAGACGGCTACTGAAATCCTGCTCGCGCAGCAACTCCATACCGCTGCCGATGGTATTCATCGGCTTCACTATCTTATTATAGAATACTATCAGATAGATAAGGATAAACCCGATGAGCCCCTCCAATACGTACAGATACAAAAGCGGCTTCCCACTCAGCAAATATACCAACATTCCACCCAGACCGAGCAGAAAAAGGACAAGTATGAAGAAAAAGAATTTTATGCGCACGGGACTTGAATATTATATTTTTCCAAACGTCTGTAAAGCGCAGCGCGGCTGATGCCTAATGACACTGCCACCTGACTGAGATTCCCTTTATGCTGTTCCAACGCCTGCAAGATAGTCTGCCGCTCTATTTCATCCAAGGTCATACCTGCAAAAGAAGTACCTTCGGCAGCTTTGGCCGGTTCGTCGTGACGCAGATATTGGGCATCGAAATCCGCGGCATCCAGCACCGGCTTGCCGCTGACCAGAATGGTACGCTCCACCAGATTCTTCAACTCACGAATGTTGCCCGGATAAGGCAGGCGGGAAAGGAAATTCAGAGCGTCGGCCGAGAAATCCGTACGCGGCAAGCCGTTCACCTCTGCCTGACGGTCGGCAAAATGACGTGCCAGCAAAGGTATATCCTCACGGCGCTCCCGCAAGGAGGGCAGTTTTACGGTAATCAGGTTGATACGGTAAAAAAGGTCTTCACGGAAAGTACGTTCGGACACCATCTTGCGGAGGTCTGCATTAGTGGCGGACACAACGCGCACATCGACTTTGCGGGGACGGCTATCGCCCAGCACTTCGAATGTCTGGTCTTGAAGCACGCGCAGCAGTTTCACCTGGCAGGAAGGGTCGAGGTCACCAATCTCGTCGAGGAAGATAGTACCTTTGTTGGCAAGTTCAAAACGCCCTACACGGTCTGTTGTCGCATCCGTAAAAGCACCTTTCTTATGGCCGAACATTTCGCTCTCGAACAAGCTCTGCGAGATACCGCCAAGGTTGACCTTTACAAACGGCTGTTTCACCCGCTGGCTGTTGATGTGAATGGCTTCGGCAATCAGCTCCTTACCCGTTCCACTCTCACCGGTAATCAGTACCGAGGCATTGGTACGCGCAATGCGTGCCACTGTGTTCAACACTTCCATCAACCCTTTGGACTTACCTATAATATGGCTGCGATTCAATGCGGTAGTCTGTTCTTCCGGCACCTCTTTCGGGGCGGCCGTAAGCTCAAGGGCCGTCTCGATGCGCTGCAAAAGAGCAGCATTGTTCCAAGGCTTGGTTATGAAATCGAACGCGCCCGCCTGCATACCCTGCACGGCAAGTTGTATACTTCCCCACGCCGTCATCAAAATAACGGGCACATCGGGACGGAACACCTTTACCTGCTTCAATAAGGTAAGTCCCTCTTCTCCGGTAGTGGAAAGAGTGAAGTTCATATCCATCAAAATCAAGGCGGGAGCTTCGGCCCTCACTATGTCCATAGCTTCGCGAGGACTTGGAGCCGTTTTCACCTCATATCCGGCACGCTTCAGCATAAAGCTGAGGGAAGAGCGCACAGCACTATCGTCGTCTATTATCAGTATCATAAAAATTGTAGTTTGTTTCCCGCAAAAATAAGTAAAAAAGCAGAGTTATGAATGATAAGTTATAAGTTATTTACCTATAATATCGCATATACGGTACTTTTACCGGCAAATAACTCATAACTTATCACTTGCAACCCGTCGACTTATCCTCTTACCACCTCTTCAAAATCAGCTTCCAATTCCGTATCGCGTTCAAAATCCCAAAGGGTCAAGCTGCGGAGCTGATAGAAGTAATACCAATAGTAGTACAGCTCTGAAATATGCTTTTGACGGGCTTCGTCTTTAGAGTTCTGTGCATCGTTCAGGTCCAGGGTGCTGATTTTACCTATCATAAAGGTCTCTACACTGGTCTTGTAACGCTTCTCAGCAATGACATCCGCCTCTTCGGCTATGTCCAGCTGTTGCGCCTGGTTGTTGAAGTTAGCCACCAGCAAAAAGATGTCCTGGTTAAAGTCCATCTGTTCCTGACGGATTCTGGACAAGACCACTTCACGGTTGCTCTTTGCCACCCTTACCTTGCCGCGGCGCTTGCCCCAGTCAAGGATAGGAATCTTGACGCCTACCTGCACAATCTGATTATCAAGCAAGTCCCGGTAGGCTGAAGAGAATTCATGGTTCTGCCCCGTATAGCCCACACTGGCAAAGAGGTCGATGCTGCGCAAGTTTCCGCGTGCCGTTGCCACTTCATAATCAGCTTCGAGCTGGCGGCGGCGAATGTTCTGTGCAAAGGAGTTGCGTTCCAGTGCCTTGTTCAGCACACGGTCATACTCCATCTTTATATCGGGAACAGTGGCGGGCAACACCGGATTCAGGCTTTCCTGCTCGGACACCCCGAGGAAAGAACGGAGCTGGAACATTTTTGCATTCAGGTTGCTCTCTGCCTCAGTCACGTCGGCCTTGCCCTGCAATGAATTCAGTTTAAGCTGCAACAAATCATTCTCGGATATCTGTCCCATTTTACGTTTGGCTATGGCCACTTCATAAAGGCGGTCGGCATTCGTCTTGTTCTGCATGGCGGTAGCGAGCGATTCTTTGGCCAGCAGCAACTCAAAGAAATAAGTGATGGTTTTCATCGTCACCTCTTCCGTAGCTGAAATGAACTCGGCCTTTGCCTCGGCATAGCGTACGGGCTCTATACGGCGGTTCCACTTCAAGGTATTCACTCCGAAGACCGGTTGCGTCAACTCCAGACTCACGGGGACTGACATGAACTGCTTCGCTCCTCCGGAACCCAGTTGTTTGAGATAATCCAGCGAAGAAGTCAGTGACAGCTTACCCCCCGTAAACCAAATGTTCTGGTCTACCGAAAGCTGTCCGGACAGCCCCAGTGTATTGTTGCGAACAAAGCTATAGGAGCCGTCGGAATTCTGGTAGGTACTGTAGGACTTGTTATAGTTGGGTAGTGTACCGGTGAAATTCACTTCCGGCAACAAGTCCGCACGGAATGTACGGTATTCCCAATACGCGGTTTTCAATTCATTCAATGCCACAGCAGCATCCACAGACTGCGTACGGGCCAGTACAATGGCCTCCGACAGCGTAATATTGCGTTCATGTCCCAAAGTATCATTCTGCGCCATGGTTGCCAACGGCATCAAAAAACAAACTGCAAGTAAAATATTCTTTTTCATGTTCAATCTTTAAAATTGTCGCAAACAGAAAAGCAAAGAGTGTGCCAAGTGGCCGGAAAGGTTTCATAGAGGGGTAAGTGTTCATTTTCGGACAGTGGGGATGTCCGTTAGCGGACGATATCAAGAAAACAACCGGTCTCTATCTAAAGTCTGAAAAAATCCTTCTAAAGTTCAATTAACCATTAATTAATTGATGAAAAATTTCTTTATTAAGGAAGAATTCTCTTTCTTTGTGCTGCTTTATACCTTTATTAAAAAGGATACAATACTAACATTAATAAATATAGTTATGAAGATTTCACACATTGAGCATCTGGGCATTGCCGTTAAGAGCATTGAAGAAGCCCTTCCGTACTACGAAAACGTTTTAGGTTTGAAATGCTACAACATCGAAACCGTGGAAGATCAGAAAGTTAGAACCGCTTTCCTGAAAGTGGGCGATGTAAAGATCGAATTGTTGGAACCTACTTCTCCCGAAAGCACAATTGCCAAGTTCATCGAAAAGAACAACGGTAACGGTGGCATGCATCATCTCGCATTCGCCGTTGAAGACGGAGTGGCCGGTGCGCTTGCCGAAGTCGAAGAAAAAGGTATCCGCCTTATAGACAAAGCTCCCCGCAAAGGTGCAGAAGGTCTGAACATTGCATTCCTGCATCCGAAGTCAACTCTCGGTGTCCTGACCGAGCTTTGCGAGAAACCGGAATAAGCAAGACTGTAAAATCATCAAATCATAAATTGTATAAACACTTAAAGAATATAAATTCATGAGTAATCAACTTGAAAAGATTAAAGAGCTTATAGACCGCCGCGCTGCAGCACGTCTCGGTGGTGGTGAAAAAGCGATTGCAAAGCAACACGAGAAGGGTAAATATACAGCTCGCGAGCGCATAGCCATGCTTCTCGACGAAGGCAGTTTCGAAGAAATGGACATGTTCGTAGAACATAGATGCACCAACTTCGGCATGGAAAAGAAACACTACCCCGGTGACGGTGTAGTAACCGGTTGCGGTACAATCGAAGGCCGTCTGGTTTATATCTTCGCACAGGACTTCACAGTTTCTGCCGGTTCACTGTCCCAGAAACAATGTCTCTGAAAATCTGTAAGATTATGGATCAAGCCATGAAAATGGGTGCTCCGTGTATCGGTATCAACGACTCGGGCGGTGCACGTATTCAGGAAGGTATTAATGCCTTGGCTGGCTACGCTGAAATCTTCCAACGTAACATACTTGCTTCGGGTGTCATTCCGCAGATTTCCGGTATTTTCGGTCCTTGTGCCGGTGGCGCCGTTTACTCTCCTGCCTTGACAGACTTCACTTTGATGATGGAAGGTACTTCTTATATGTTCCTTACCGGTCCGAAGGTAGTTAAGACTGTAACGGGTGAAGACGTAACTCAGGAAAATCTGGGTGGCGCAAGTGTTCACTCTACCAAATCAGGTGTAACTCACTTCACTGCCAAGACTGAAGAAGAAGGTTTGGCTTTGTTGCGTAAGCTGTTGAGCTACATTCCCCAGAACAACCTGGAAGAAGCTCCTTACGTAGATTGCACCGATCCTATCGACCGTTTGGAAGATTCTCTGAATGAAATCATCCCTGATAACCCGAACAAGCCGTACGATATGTACGAGGTAATTGCTGCTATCATAGATAATGGTGAGTTCCTCGAAATTCAGAAAGATTACTCAAAGAATATCATTATCGGTTTCGCACGTTTCAACGGACAGTCCGTAGGTATCGTTGCCAACCAGCCGAAGTATCTGGCAGGTGTGCTCGATAGCAACGCATCTCGTAAGGGTGGCCGCTTCGTTCGTTTCTGCGACGCTTTCAATATTCCTATCGTATCATTGGTAGACGTACCGGGATTCCTTCCGGGAACCGGCCAGGAGTACAACGGCGTCATCCTGCACGGTGCCAAACTGCTGTATGCATACGGTGAAGCTACTGTACCCAAGGTTACCATCACACTGCGTAAATCCTACGGTGGTTCGCACATCGTGATGAGCTGTAAGCAGCTGCGTGGCGACATGAATTATGCTTGGCCTACTGCTGAAATCGCTGTAATGGGTGGTGCAGGTGCTGTAGAAGTATTGTATGCCCGCGAAGCCAAAGAACAGGAAAATCCTGCTCAATTCCTGGCAGAAAAAGAAGCTGAATACACCAAGCTGTTTGCTAATCCTTACAATGCAGCTAAATATGGCTACATTGATGATGTGATTGAACCGCGTAACACACGTTTCCGCATCATTCGTGCCCTGCAACAGTTGCAGACCAAGAAATTGTCCAACCCAGCTAAGAAGCATGGTAATATTCCTTTGTAATCAGGCTTTTAACACTAAAACAAGAACGATTATGAATAAAACAAAAATCGGAATATTCCTTTCATTGATGCTGGTGTTAGGCTTTTGCTCTTCTTGCAAAGAACAGAAATCGAACAACAAACTGCTGCTGAATGAAGTGCTGATTACCAATGAAAGCAACTTTCAGGATGACTACGGTGTACACAGCGCATGGATTGAAATATTCAACAAATCATACGGTAGTGCCGATCTTGCAGGTTGCTATCTGAAATTCAGCAGCCAGCCGGGTGATACTGCCAGTTATTTCATTCCCAAAGGTGACGTTCTGACACTCATAAAACCACGTCAGCATGCACTTTTCTGGGCTGATGGAGAACCAAGACGCGGTACATTTCATACGAACTTCAAACTGGATGCCACAAATGCCAACTGGATTGGGTTGTATGATTCCGGCAAGAAATTGCTTGATCAAGTCATAGTGCCTGCCGGTACTTTAAAAGCCAACCAATCCTATGCCCGTGTCAGTGATGCAGCCGACCAATGGGAAGTAAAGGGTGGAAGCGAAGATAAATATGTCACTCCGAGTACCAACAACAAGACTATCGACAGCAATGCCAAAATGGAAAAATTCGAAGAGCATGACAGCGTAGGTATCGGTATGGCTATTTCTGCCATGAGCGTTGTATTCTGCGGGCTGATATTACTCTACATCTCCTTCAAGATTATAGGTAAAATATCAGTTAACCTCAGCAAACGCAATGCCATGAAAGCTAAAGGTATTACTGATAAACAAGAAGCAAAAGAGAAACAACTGGGGCAGGCTCCGGGAGAAGTTTTTGCTGCCATTTCAATGGCCATGCACGAATTCCAAAGCGATGTACACGATGTGGAAGACACGATACTTACCATTACCCGTGTAAAACGCAGTTACTCACCGTGGAGTTCAAAGATTTATACGTTGCGTGAGACTCCTCACAAAAAGTAAGTCACCCATAATAAAATAAAACGATGAAAGAATATAAATATAAAATTAACGGTAACGTATATAAAGTTGCCATTGGAGATATTGAAGACAACATCGCTCATGTAGAAGTGAACGGTACTCCCTACAAAGTTGAAATGGAAAAAGCACCGAAGGTAGTCGTTAAACCGGTAGCACGTCCGGCAGCCACATCCGCTCCTGCTGCTCCTGCTACTCCGGTAGTAAAACCGGCCGCTGCTTCTACCGGCAAGTCAGGTGTAAAATCTCCGCTTCCCGGTGTAATCCTCGATATCAAAGTAAATGTCGGCGATACAGTAAAGAAGGGACAAGTTATCATCATTTTGGAAGCCATGAAGATGGAAAACAATATCAATGCTGATAAAGACGGTAAGATTACAGCCATCAATGTAAACAAAGGGGACTCTGTTCTCGAAGGTACTGACCTCGTAATTATTGAATAATATGGGAGAATTTATCACATTTTTAGGAAACAACCTTGCCGACTTCTGGACTTATACAGGTTTTGCCAATGCAACGGTAGGACATGTGGTAATGCTTCTGGTAGGTTTGTTTTTCATATACTTGGCTGTAGCCAAGGAATTTGAGCCGATGCTATTAATTCCTATCGGTTTCGGTATGCTGATTGGTAATATACCTTTCAATATGGAAGCCGGATTGAAAGTTGGTATCTATGAAGAAGGTTCCGTACTTAATATTCTGTACCAGGGAGTAACCTCCGGTTGGTACCCGCCACTCATATTCCTGGGTATCGGTGCCATGACGGATTTCTCTGCTTTGATATCGAACCCCAAATTAATGTTGGTTGGTGCAGCAGCCCAATTCGGTATATTCGGTGCTTATATGATTGCCCTTGCCATAGGATTTGACCCGATGCAGGCTGGTGCAATCGGTATCATTGGTGGTGCCGATGGTCCGACTGCCATCTTCCTCTCTTCTAAACTGGCTCCTAACTTAATGGGTGCCATTGCGGTATCAGCCTATTCATATATGGCATTAGTACCGGTGATACAGCCGCCTATTATGCGTTGGCTGACCAGTAAAAATGAACGTCTTATCCGTATGAAACCTCCCCGTGTGGTTTCACATACGGAAAAAGTAATGTTCCCGATTATCGGTTTGTTACTGACCACATTCCTTGTACCATCCGGTCTGCCTTTGCTGGGTATGCTGTTCTTCGGTAATTTACTGAAAGAAAGTGGAGTCACACGTCGTCTGGCAAACACAGCCAGTGGTCCGCTGATTGATACCATTACTATTCTGCTTGGTTTGACAGTAGGTGCTTCTACGCAAGCATCCGAGTTCTTAACCCTTGATTCAATCAAGATATTCGGTCTGGGCGCCTTATCATTTGTCATTGCCACAGCATCCGGTGTCATCTTCGTGAAGATTTTCAACCTCTTCCTGAAGAAAGGCAACAAGATTAATCCGTTGATCGGTAATGCCGGTGTATCTGCCGTACCCGACTCTGCACGTATCTCCCAAGTAGTAGGTCTGGAATACGATCCTACCAACTATCTGCTGATGCATGCCATGGGCCCGAACGTTGCCGGTGTAATCGGTTCCGCTGTAGCAGCAGGTATCCTGCTGGGATTCTTAATGTAATACATTTATTCATTCCGTTATCCGGCTTGAATTCTGAACTATTTTAGAGCCCCTTCATTTTTGGAGGGGCTTTATTCGTTAATCTATCTAAAACAGATTACGATTATTTCGTAAATACATTCTTTTTAGTAACTTGCAGTCAGTTTAACCTCATATAAATGATATACTGTATGCGAAAGCTTTTTATCTCCTTATGTTTCAGTGCATGCTGTTCACTTCTGGCGGCACAGACCACAAACCCCATTCAAGAGGCGATGGCCAACTACGATTATGAAACAGCCTTGATGCTGATCGATCAAGAAACCCCGACCGTCCCCCTACTCTACCAAAAAGGGAAAGCGCTGAAAGGGCTGGGCAATAACCTTGAAGCTCTGAGCGTATTTCAGGAAGTCGTAGCTCAGGATTCTCTCAATCCCCGGGCATACATTGAAGCTGCCGAATGCTGCAAATCACTTGCCAAATATAGCGAGGCACTGGATTACTACCAAAATGCGCTCCACATAAATCCGGACAATAAATACGCACGCATCCAGTATATCAGTCTGCTGATGAACATGAAGAGATACCGTGAGTCTCTAAAGGAAAGCAACCTGCTGGCAGAAAGGGACAGTTCCGCCTATGTACTACACCTTAGAGCCGAAAGTATGGGGCAAGTCTATGACAACACAGAAATCATGCATGTGATAGATGCCTACCTGGACATACAGAAAAGATATCCCAATGATTACCTGTCTGCTGCCAAACTCGGCAACATCTATGTAGCAGGCCACCAGTATGAAGACGCCATAAACATAACGGAGAAATACCGTTCCATAGACTCCACCAACGTCCTTGTGAACCGCATCAATGCCCAAGCCTATTGCCTGAACAAAGATTACCCCAAAGCAATAGAAAGATATGAACAACTGTTACAGGAAAAAGACAGTTCTTTCCAAACCTGCTTCTACGCCGGAATCAGCTATTATGCCCTCGAAGACTTCTACCCAGCACACGACCTGCTGGAAAGGGCTCTTAAAGATGACAATACCAACATCAACGTTCTCTATTATCTGGGACGCGCCTGCTCCAAGACATCATGGAAAGAGGATGGAGTGACTTATCTGGAAACTGCCGTAAGCCTCGCCATGCCCAGCGACAGTGTCATGTCCCGCCTATATGTGGGGCTTGCGGACTGCTACAAGATGGCATTTCAATACACCGACCAGGCGAATACCCTTCTGACGCAATACGAAAAATACGACCGGCAGAAACACAAACTGCTCTACGACGCAGCCTTTATCTATTATTACTATCTGAAAGATGTGTCCAAAGCAGAGAGATATCTGACGGCATACCTGAAAACCCGTCCGAAAAACAGCAAGGACAAAGTGCAGGAAGTAGATGCGGACGGAGTTCCCATCATCGGAGAAGACAACCGATACAATGCCGCCGAAAACTGGCTGAAGGACATCAGAGAAAAGCGCAAGAAAGAGGACTTCTTCAAGGGAAAGGTCGATACCGCTAGCGTAACCCCCATCAAATAGCCCCAATGAAAACGTTTGCATAATATAATAAGGTACAGTAACGGAGAAAGATTAACTTTCTCCGTTATTTGTTTTAAATTAGCGCAAAAATTAACCGTAAAGTTACTATCATGAAAAAAGTATTCTTAATCTTGGGAACACTCTTACTTTCCCTTAGTACGTATGCAGCTATGAACGTAAACAAAATCGACCCTCCGTTTTGGTACGCCGGAATGCAGAACCCGGAACTCCAGCTGATGGTCTATGGCGAAGGCATCGGCAACGCGGCAGTATCCGTCAATTATCCCGGCGTCTCATTGAGCAGCACCGTCAAGCTGGAAAGCAACAACTACCTCCTGGTCTATCTGAAACTGGACAAGGATGTAAAACCCGGCAAATTCAACCTCACCTTCACTGAAGGAAAAAAGAAACTCGTAAAGGAATATGAACTGAAGGCACGCAACAAGAAAGGTTGCGAACATAAAGGTTTCGATGCTTCCGACGCCCTCTACCTGTTGATGCCCGACCGCTTTGCAAACGGTAATCCGGACAATGACCAAATTCCCGGCATGGCCGAGTACAAGATAGACCGCAAAGACCCCAATGCACGCCACGGCGGTGACCTTGCCGGCATCGAACAACACCTGGACTACTTCTCCGACCTCGGCGTCACAGCCCTCTGGTTTACTCCGGTACTGGAAAACAACATGACCGGCGGTTCGTACCACGGCTATGCCACCACAGACTACTACAAGGTGGACCCGCGCTTCGGTACCAACGAAGAATACAAGCAACTGATTGAAAAAGCCCATGCACGCGGCATCAAAATCGTAATGGACATGATTTTCAACCACTGCGGCGTAGAGCATGTATGGATTAAGATATGCCGTCTAAAGATTGGTTCAACAATCCCGATCATGAAAAGAACTTCGTGCAGACTTCCTTCAAACTGACCCCGCACGTTGATCCTTATACTTCACAATACGACTTCGACCAGATGAACGACGGTTGGTTTGTTACCGCTATGCCGGACCTTAACCAAAAGAATCCGCACGTATATCGCTACCTGGTACAGAACAGCTTCTGGTGGATTGAGTACGCCAATATCGACGGTATCCGCATGGACACTTATCCGTATGCCGACTATGACGCCATGAGCAACTGGATGAAAGAGCTGAACGAAGAATACCCCAACTACAACACCGTAGGCGAAACCTGGGTTACCGAACCGGCTTATACAGCCTGGTGGCAAATGGATTCCAAACTCTCTGCCCCAAAGAACAGTAACCTGAAAACCGTTATGGACTTCAGCTTCTTCGATAAAATCAATACTGCCAAGAACGAGCAAACCGAGACATGGTTCAAAGGTCTGGATCGCGTATACAATAACTTCGTATACGACTTCCTCTACCCCAACCCTGCTTCCGTACTGGCATTTATCGAAAACCATGATACCGACCGCTTTCTGGGTGAAGGCGACAATCTGCCAATGCTGAAACAAGCTTCTACCTTGCTACTTACCACCCGCCGCATTCCGCAACTCTACTACGGAACGGAAGTCATGATGAATGGCGTGAAGAGCAAGAGCGACGGCTATGTCCGCAAGGACTTCCCCGGCGGATGGACCGGTGACGCAACAAACGCACTGACCCCAGCCGGACGTACCAAAATACAGAACGAGTGCTACGACTTCTACAAGACCATCCTAAACTGGCGTAAAGGAAACGATGTTATTGCCAAAGGTAGCATGGTGCAATTCATGGTACAGAATGGTGTTTATGCGTACGCACGCCAGTACGAAGGCAAGACGATATTCGTGATGCTGAACGGTACAGATGCAGAGACCACCGTTCCTTTGAAATTCTACAAGGAAATCCTAAAAGACAGCAAGCAGGGAAAAGATATTCTTAGCGGCAAGGCCATCACCTTCGGTGAAGAGCTGAAGATGGGCCCCAGAGAATCATTAGTGATAGAATTATAACGCGCACTCCACACAGAGAGCTCATTCTTGCAAATCTCCCTTGCAGATAGCTTGCAGACACCTCGCCTGCCAGCCATCTGCAAGGGATTTTTAGTATGGAATAGGTGTCACGGGGATATGCTTTTCACCGGTCTCAAATATAGCTAATCTGTTAGTTCATAACGGTGAACACTTTGTTCCAGTATAGAGAAACAAAGTGTTCGGATATGTAGAAACAAAGTGTTCTTACGTATTGGAACGAAGTGTTTTTGCATATTGGAACGAAGTGTTCTCTTTATTGAAACAAACTGTTCAGTTAAGGGAAACAGACTGTTTTGTTAAAGGAAACAGACTGTTGTACACGTTGAAACATCCGCTTCTGAAATAACCGGCGAACTTAACCATCCCACAACACCGGCCTATATATAACAAGTCAGCCCTTGCAACATCAATATTGCAAGGGCTGACGCTATATTCGGATTATCTTTCGATTAGTCCAGTTGAGCCAATTTGTTCTCTGAACCAAGCACGTTGATGATTTTATGCTTGTACAGTTTTTCCATATTGTCACGAGCCGGACCCAGATACTTACGCGGGTCGAATTCTGCCGGTTTTTCAGCAAATGTCTTGCGGATAGCAGCTGTCATAGCCAGACGTGAGTCAGAGTCGATGTTGATTTTGCAAACAGCAGACTTGGCAGCCTTACGCAACTGCTCTTCGGGGATACCGATAGCAGCTTCCAGCTTGCCACCATACTTGTTGATAGTATCAACTTCTTCCTGAGGAACTGAAGAAGAACCGTGAAGAACGATGGGGAATCCCGGAAGTTTCTCCATTACAGCATCCAGAACGGCAAATTCCAAAGGAGGAGGAACCAGACGACCGGTAGCAGGGTCAACGTGGCATTGTTCGGGTTTGAACTTGTATGCACCATGAGAAGTACCGATTGAGATAGCCAGTGAATCGCAACCTGTACGGGTAGCGAAGTCAATAACTTCTTCAGGATTAGTATATGTATGGTGTTCTGCAGAAACTTCATCTTCTACACCGGCCAATACACCGAGTTCGCCTTCTACAGTTACGTCGAACTGATGGGCATAGTCAACTACCTTCTTAGTCAGTGCAACGTTTTCTTCGTACGGAAGGTGTGAACCGTCAATCATTACTGAAGAGAAACCGGAGTCGATACAGCTCTTGCAAGTTTCGAATGTATCTCCGTGGTCAAGGTGAAGAACAATTTCAGGATGTTTGCAACCCAATTCCTTAGCGTACTCAACAGCACCCTGAGCCATGTAACGCAACAGCGTAGCGTTGGCATACTGACGGGCACCCTTAGATACCTGAAGAATAACCGGAGACTTTGTTTCAACTGCAGCCTTGATGATAGCCTGCATCTGTTCCATATTGTTGAAGTTGAATGCCGGAATAGCATATCCACCTTTGATAGCCTTAGCAAACATCTCTCTTGTGTTTACCAGTCCTAAATCTTTGTAATTAACCATTTTGTTTAAATTTTATTGTTAGTGAATTAAAATTCTACGCAAAAGTAATCATTATCCTTTAAAGTAAAGAACTTGACGGGAATAAAATATCCGGCTCATCCTACCAAATCCATTCTATTTTAAAGCTATTGGCTTCATTTAACAGATTATTGTAATCTCTATATTACAAACTCTTTGCATTTATCTCTGCCAGCCATACTTTTGCCATCTATACTTCTATCAACAAAAAAGCCGGAGAACATGTTTGCTCTCCGGCATCTGTTTACACATTATTATGTAATACTAATTTTTCAGATAGATGATGGTCGGCAAATGGTCACTGTAACCGTTCAGCCAAGTCCTGCCCCCATGCGTACGCAAGGGGGAACCTTTGTATTTGCCATCCTGCTGAATCAGATAATCGCGGATGAAAACTTCATTGTGATCATAGCGCAACCCTTTCTTAGCCTTCAGCAACGGTTTCGAAATGACAATCTGGTCAAACAAGTTCCACTTGCCCCGATAGAGCAATGTCCCCACTCCCTTGTCTTCCAGCGTCACCCACCAGGGATTGTAGAATTCGCCTTTCTTCACCTGCTTCGGATATTTGCGCGCTCCCAGCACCTCCATGCTTTCGTCCATCGGGTCGTCATTCATATCCCCCATCACGATGAGCTTCAGCTTCTTGTCGCTACGCATCAGAGAGTCCTTCAAGGCCTTTACCTGCCTGGCTGCATGCACACGCACCGGCGACTTTGCCCCACGGGAGGGCCAGTGGTTCACTATCACGCAGACACGCTCTCCCGCCAGTTGTCCGTCCACAATCAAGAAGCCACGCGTCAAGTGCACCGTATCCCCCTCAAAAGGAGTGGAAAGCACCAACTTTGAGTGGGTAACGCTGAATTGCTTCGGGTCGTACAGCAAGGCACAGTCGATGCCCCGTCTGTCCGGTCCTTCATAATGCACGAACTCATAATTGGAAATGGCCGGCTGCTTCACGAGGTCTTCCAGCACCCGGCTGTTCTCTGCCTCTGCCACACCGATGAATGCCGGACCTTCCGGCACTAAATCACGCGAAAGGGACCCCAACACTTTGGAAAGGTTCTGCAGCTTGGACTCATACTTCTTTGCCGTCCACTGGTAACTGCCGTTAGGCAGGAACTCATAGTCATTCTTACCTGCATCATGAATCGTATCAAATAAGTTCTCAAGATTGTAGAACGCAACACTATACAGTTTCCGTTCCGCATTTTGTGCCCCCAGCGTTGCCACGCACAGCCAGAGAGCATAAGACAAGTAGTTTCCTCATAAATTCACAAGATTAAGTCCTGCAAAAATCAGAAATAAAATGCGATAAACCTACTAAATAAAAATAAATCTGAATTTATTTTGTAGAGTCTCCAACTTGCACTATCTTTGCGCTCTGAAAAGAAGACCATTACACTATTTATTACCAAAATAGTAACAGAATATAAATTTTTAAAAGAAAATATCAAAATGAAAAAAGGTATTCATCCTGAAAATTACCGTCCGGTAGTATTCAAAGATATGTCTAATGGTGACATGTTCTTGTCTCGTTCCACTTGCAACACGAAAGAGACTATCGAATTCGAAGGTGAAACTTATCCGCTGGTAAAGCTGGAAATCTCCAGCACTTCTCACCCGTTCTACACTGGTAAGTCCAAGCTGGTTGACACCGCCGGTCGTGTTGATAAGTTCATGAGCCGTTACGGTAACCGTAAGAAATAATCAGTTTCAAGCAAACTGAAAAAAAGGGAGTCTTTCACTGAAAGGTTCCCTTTTTTGTTTCCGCCTCCCGCTGAGCGATAAATAGGGAATCTCCTATCACAGAATAGGGGAAAAAACAAGAAAGGGGAAAAACACTTTCCTATTTTTGTATCATCGAAACCGAAAACATACCATAATCATGAAACGACTCGCCACCCTATTCATCCTAACAATCCTTGTCACAACGGCAGGGTTTGCCAAACCCAAGCACAAGGACTTAAGCGGAAACATCGCCATCAAAGGAGAATTGACAAAAGAGTACCAGCAATCTCCCGCCGGTACCCCGGTCATTATCCGCCGGGTTGTCAAAATGAACAATCCCGGTGAAAACAGCGATAACATTTACTATGCCGTCGAAGTGAATGGCATACAAGAAACCATTCCTTCGGATGAGATGGGTATCATTGCCATATCCGCTCCGGAAACGGACCGGGAATTCTGGCAGCAAATATACCTGAAGAATCATCTTTACGAATATTTCAACGACCGCGGTTACAAGCACAAACTGCGCCAGGAAATCGACGAAGAATGCCTGGACTATCTCGATAAACTGAACGAGATAGCCTATCAGGACGACTACATAACCTCGTACGTACAAGGAATATTCTCCAAACTGAATGCCACCACCATTGACAGCAATCGTGGAGAAAGCCTGAACATACGTATCATCCAGTCGTCCGAACCAGATGCCTTCATGCTTCCCAACGGCTCCATGGTTATCAGTACAGGCCTCCTCTGCACTCTTGATTCCGAAGACGAACTGGCCGCCGTCATCGCATGTGAGCTGGGACATTTCGTCCTCGACCATCAGGTAAACAACATTTATCGTGCCGAGCGGCGTGCCAAGCGTGCAGCTTTTTGGGCAGATGTCTTTGCCACTACCGCCAGCGCAGCCCTCGATGTGGCCTACTGGGACGATAATGAAGATGCTTATGCCGTCAGTCTGGTGGCAGATATCGGAGCCATCGCTTCCCTTTTGAGCATTCCGGCAACGGACCGGTTGGGGATGAAATACAAAACTTCCCAGGAAATCTCTTCAGACCGCCTTGCGCGCCAACTTCTGGCATTCAAGGGCTATAATCCCGACGGAATCGCATCGGCCCTCGGTAAAATTATAGGGTATTACAACCTGCACCAACGCAACAAGGACATTCCTCGCTACGGCAGCATCGGCAACCTGCAAAAGCGTATAGAAAAGGCCGGTGAATCCCATAGCCTGAGTGCCCGCCCCTACCTACGGACCACCAGCGATGTCGTTTCTTTCAACGCAAGTATGAACTACGCCAACAAGCGCTATAAGGAAACTGCCCGGCTGATACGCAAGAACATTGACAACAGACTAGCCACGGACAATGACTACATCATCCTGGTAAAAGCGGAAATGGCACTGTCTAATACGGAAGAAGTGAACAACCGCTGCCTCGCCATGCTTGATAAAGCCCAGGAGATGGCAGGAACAAGCCCCAATCTGGACATATATAAACAAAAAATACTATTATTGATGCGCATGAACAAACAAGCCCAAGCCACCGATATACTGAAAGAATACATCATCTTGCTTTCGGCCTACGAAGGCCAGGGCATAGAAGGAACCGAAAAGGAATGGACCAATAAAGAGATAGGTTGGGCAAACCAAATGCTGGATAGGATAAGCAGAATATAGAGAAAGGAATAACTAAGAATAAAGAATGAAGAATTTGTCATGCGGCATCATTGCGCAGCCAAATTCTTCATTCTCAGTCATTTATTCAAACTACTGTTTGCGGAACGGCGGCTTCACAACCACAGCTTTCAGCTTACGTCCCCGCATGTCAATGCAGATTTCCGTACCGACCTTGCTGTATTCGGGCCTGATATACCCCATTCCGATACCAATCTTGCGGGTAGGCGACATAGTTCCGGAGGTAACCACACCGATGGCAGTACCGTCTGTACTATACAGCTCGTAACCATGACGGGGGATACCGCGGTCTATCATTTCAAATCCCACCAACTTACGGGTAGTGCCTTCCGCTTTCTGTTTTTCCAGCATCGGGCGATTGGTGAAGTTCTTTCCCTCCACAAACTTGGTAATCCATCCTAAACCCGCTTCAATGGGCGAAGTGGTGTCATCCAAATCATTGCCATACAGGCAGAAGCCCATTTCCAGACGAAGCGTATCGCGTGCACCCAGACCAACTGGCTTAATGCCGAACTCCGCGCCTGCCTCAAACACGGCATTCCAAATCTTCATGGCAGCTTCGGGATAGAAGTAAAGCTCAAAACCTCCTGCACCGGTATAGCCGGTATTGGAGATAATGACATCCTTTTCTCCGGCAAACTCACCGTGGGTAAAAGTATAGTAAGGAAGGTCGGAAAGATTAATGGAAGTCAGTTTCTGCAAAGCAAGAATGGCTTTCGGTCCCTGCACGGCAAGTTGAGCCATGTGGTCGGAAGCATTTTCCAATTCAGCGCCTTCCGTGTTATGAGACACACACCAGTTCCAGTCTTTCTCAATGTTCGACGCATTCACGACAAGCAGGTATTTCTCCGGCTCATAATGATAGACCAGAAGGTCGTCCACAATGCCTCCATTTTCATTTGGGAAGCAGGTATACTGTACTTTCCCCGGTGTGAGGGCAGCTACGTTATTGGAAGTCACTTTCTGCAGAAAGTCCAAAGCATGGGGACCTTTCACCCAAAATTCTCCCATGTGTGAGACGTCGAATACACCGACACCCTGACATACTGTAAGATGCTCGTCAATGATGCCGGAATACTCGATAGGCATATTATATCCCGCAAACTCATGCATCTTAGCACCCAACGAGATATGTTTTTCTGTAAACGGAGTGGTTTTCATGGAACTATTAGAGTTATGAGTTATGAATTATCTATTTGCTTGCTACGAGCTCGGCAATCTTGACGATGACGTTCATGGCTTTCTCCATGTTCTGGATAGGCACGAACTCATAGCGGCCGTGGAAGTTCAAGCCACCGGCAAAGATATTGGGACAAGGCAGGCCCTTGAAAGAGAGCTGGGCGCCGTCCGTACCTCCGCGAATGGCTTTTACACGAGGCTCTACACCTACTGCCTTCATGGCGGCAAAAGCGGTGTCGATGATATGCATCACCGGTTCAATCTGCTCGCGCATATTATAGTATTGGTCGCGAAGTTCCAGAGTAGCGGTACCCGGACCGTATTCTTCATTGATTTTTGCCACAAGACGTTCCATCTCCTTCTTGCGCTCTTCAAAGCGGGTGCGGTCGTGGTCACGGATAATGTAAGAGACTGTTGTCTGCTCCACCTCGCCGGTAATGCCTATCAGATGATAGAAACCTTCGTAACCTTCGGTATGCTCCGGAGCCTCGTCAGCCGGAAGCATGGACATGAAACGGTTGGCAACGCGGATAGAGTTAATCATCTTATTCTTGGCATAGCCCGGATGCACATTCCGTCCCTTGAAGCTTATCTTGGCAGAGGCCGCATTGAAGTTCTCGAATTCAAGTTCACCCACTTCTCCGCCATCCATGGTATAGGCCCATTCGCAACCGAACTGCGCTACATTGAACTTATGGGCGCCCAAACCGATTTCCTCATCCGGATTAAAGCCGATACGGATTTTACCGTGCTTGATTTCGGGGTGCTCCTTCAGATATACCACCGCCGATACAATTTCGGCAATACCGGCTTTATCATCGGCACCAAGCAAGGTCTTGCCGTCGGTCACAATCAAATCTTCCCCTTGATGGTCGAGCAGTTCGGGGAACTGGGCAGGAGAAAGAACCACATTCTCTTCGGCGCAAAGAACAATGTCCTTACCGTCATAATTCTGCACGATACGCGGAGAAACATTCTTGCCACTCATATCGGGGCTTGTATCCATGTGGGCAATAAAGCCGATGACGGGCAACGGCTTGTCTGTATTGGCAGGAAGAGTGGCGAACAGATAACCATTTTCGTCCAACGTGATTTCTTCCAGACCCAAAGTTTCCAATTCTTCTTTCAGATACCGGGCAAACACCATTTGCCCCGGAGTACTCGGAGTAATCTCAGTCTCTTCACTGGACTGGGTGTCGAAGCTTACATACTTCAAAAAACGTTCTACTAAAGTCATGATGAATAATGATTAGTGATTAATGGTTAGTGATTAATGGTCAGTGATTAGTAATTGGCGAAAAGCATTATCCGAATGGCATTAATCATTAATCACTAATCATTAACCACTATTTTGTGCTGTAAAGATAAAAAAAGGGGCGTGAACTGCCAAGCAATTCACGCCTCTTTTTTATTTCTTAAGGACAAAATGTCAATCAAAAATGGCTGCTACCATCAAAACAATGCGTACATATCTTACACTTAGGCAATCCGATAGCCTCAACCAGAGTTTCCAACGTATTGAACTTCAAGGATGAAAGTCCGAAACGCTCGCGGATAACGTCCACCATCTTTTCGTATTCGGGTGAGCCGGTAGTGGCATACTTATCGAGATTCTTATTCTCGTCACCCTCCAGTTCCTTGATGACACGACGGGTAATCAGTTCCATGTCGCTTTTGGAAGCCGTGAATCCTACAAACGGGCAGCTATATATCAATGGAGGACAAGCAATCCGGATATGCACCTCCTTGGCACCATACTCATACAGCACCTTCACATTGTCGTGCAACTGGGTCCCCCGGACAATAGAGTCATCACAGAACAGCAGACGCTTACCCTCGAGCATGGCACGATTGGGAATCAGCTTCATCTTTGCCACCAGCGAACGCAATTCCTGCTTGCTGGGAGTAAAACTACGAGGCCAAGTCGGAGTATATTTGGAAATGGCACGGTGATAAGGAACTCCTTTTCCTTCGGCATACCCCAGCGCCATACCTACACCCGAATCAGGAATACCGCAGGCACAATCCACCTCTGACTTATCTGTCTGTGCCATCTTGAAACCGGAGGCAAAACGCACTTCCTCCACATTCTTACCTTCGTAGCAGGAAGTGGGGAAACCGTAATATACCCATAGGAAGGAACAAATCTGCATTCCCTCATCAGGCTTGCGCATCTGTTCCACACCATCGGCACGCAGGCGAACAATCTCTCCGGGTCCCAAATAACGGTCTATCTCATAACCAAGATTCGGAAAGCTGCTCGACTCACTTGTGGCGGCATACGCTCCGTCTTTCTTGCCAATCACAATCGGAGTACGTCCCCAGCGGTCGCGAGCGGCAATGATGCCGTCTTCCGTCAATAACAGCATGGAGCAGGAACCTTTGATATGCTTATACACATTTTCAATTCCTTCGACAAATGTCTTTCCTTGTATAATAAGGAGGGCGATAAGTTCCGTCTGATTGGTTTTGCCCGAACTGAGTTCGGCGAAGTGCATGTTTTGGGCCAACAGTTTTGTTTCCAGTTCTTGCAGATTTACTATTTTGGCTACCGTTACAATGGCAAAGCGACCGAGGTGGGAGTTAAGGATAAGGGGTTGAGGGTCTGTGTCACTGATGATTCCTATTCCGGAATTTCCTTTGAACTTATCCAGTTCATCCTCAAACTTCGTGCGGAAATAAGTGCTTTCCAGATTGTGAATGGAACGGGTAAACTGCTCCGTTTCTGCATCGTATGTAGCCAACCCACCACGTTTTGTCCCTAAATGTGAATTATAATCTGTGCCGTAAAACAAATCTGCCACACAGCTTGTTGCCTTGGCGACTGTTCCGAAAAAACCTCCCATAAGTTCTGTTTTGTTATTGGTTTCTAAAATTAACGGATGCAAAGGTATGAAGAATTTGCGAAATTCGGGCAGATTTGAAATGAATAAAAAAGGCAATATATTTCTTGCCCACAATAGAAGTTATATTATTGGAAACATATACTTTTGTGATCGAAACCAAACAACTGTATAATGGGAGAAACCGCAAATATTATAATAGCCGATACTCTTCAAGGTCTGGGGACGGACGCATACAGTGGCTATCTTGCACACGCCCTCTGTCTGTCAGGAATCTGCCGATTGAAGTACAATGGAGAGGAGCGCGAGCTACGTGCCGGCGACCTGATGATTGTCCGCAAAGGAAAACTGGTAGAGAAAATTCAACCTTCAGAAGATTTTCGCGTAAAGGTCATCTATATCGCATCGGGCTTTGTGGTGCTGAGTACACCACAGAACAACTACGGCATGAAAGGGCAACTTTCCCTATTTCTCAATCCTATCATGTCCCTGACTACCGAACAGCAAGAGCTATGTCTCCGGGATTTTGAACAAGTGGAATACAGACTCCGGAATACAGACCATCATTTCCATCGCGATATGCTTATCGCCTCCACACAGATGTTGATACTCGACTTCTTCGATTTCCACTCCCATCTATATGGCGAGGACAATATCTCTGTACAAAATGCTTCCATCATGAGCCGTTTCCTCAACATGCTGGAGAACGGAACTTTCCGCGAGCATCGTGAAGTGACCTATTATGCCGACTGCCTATGTGTCACCTCCAAATATCTTTCGGAAGTTTCCAAGAAAGTAAGCGGTTATACAGCAAACTACTGGATAAACCGTTATACCACACTCGACATCTCGCGTTTGCTGCGCGACAAATCACTAACGTTCGTCCGTATTTCCGATATGTTCGGTTTTTCCTCTCCTGCTTATTTTAGCCGTTACGTACAACAACATCTGGGTGTAAATCCGACAAAATACAGAGGTTAATGATTATAGTTTTTGATTGTTTGCCCGTTTCAGATCTATTAGCGAAATATGCTCATTACGATAGCGGGCATTGGGGTTCTTCTCCGTTCCGTCAGGAAAAGAGCCATCTTCCTGCTTTATGAACTGAATAGCCTTCTGCGGACAATTCTGTATGCAGGCAAAACAGAACTCGCAGTCACCGGACGTCTTCACTCCTCTCGACGTCAGCTCATAATTGCCGCGCGGACAAACGTAGGTGCAGATGCCACAGTCAATACAAGCATCAGTCACGGTAAAGAACTTCTCGCTTTTCATCAGGAAGCCCACCTCGGGGTCGAGTCCACTCCGCTGCATAAAACCTTGGTGCTGTTGCCGTTCCTCCTCCGTCACCGGTTCGTGCCAATGCTGCCGACTGTTGATATCTGCCGTTATCTTCTGCAAGTTCTCGGGGATGTGCTTGTCTATCTTGAGTTGCTCGTTCATGTCGAAGTTGGGTAGCCAGTTATCCACCATGATGATAGTGTTGATATAGTCGAACGCATTGTCGGCTTTACGGGATATACGGTCCCAAATCTCTACCGCATCGCACTTCCTTGCACCATAGGTGAGGACAGCAAACTTGTATTCTGCCTTCAGTTTTGCTTTCTGAATGAACTGCCGTACCATATAGGGAGGCATATGACCGTAGATGGGATAAACGATGCCGATTTCATCTGCCTCAAATTCATACTTCCCCCGTTTCACCATCTGAGGGATACTCAACAATTCTGCGTTCTCTCCAGCCAACTGACGGGCGATGTAAAGACTGTTACCCGTTCCGGTAAAATAAAAGATGATACGCTTACTCCTTTTTGTTTCGCAGGATGCCAACGAGAGTAGGCCGGAAGATGCGATAGCACTGCTCATCACGGCAAATCCCATACGCTTTAAAGCCTCCCGACGACTGATTTTCTTATCCGTATTCATATCTCTGATTTTTAATGATTATGCAATCTGTTATCTGAGTGCAAAAATAAAGGTTTCCCCAAAGAACGAACTTACCAAAAACTCGGGTCTTGATGCTATTTTTACGGTATAAGAATGAGCTTACCCTAACACAAAAAAAAGCCCCGCAAAGATTGGACTTCTGCGGGGCCTCACTAATGCCTAATAAAAACTCTTTCTACCCTAAATTATCTCCACTTCTTCACAGCTTTCTTGTCAGCCGGAGTTGCTTCAATCAAGCTCAATGCAAAACCACCGCTACGCGCTTCCTTCACGGACATTTTGGTCTTGCTGGTTACGATACCTTTCTTTATCTGATAAGAAGTCGGATTCTCTTTGTAATCAGCATCTTTACCGTCGGCATAGAGAGTGGCTACGTATTGCTTGCCCGGTTCAAGGAAGTCGAGCGTAAAGTTGGCTGTACGTGCATTCTCGTCTGTAATACCTCCAACAAACCAGTTGCCGGTTCCTTTTGCCTTACGGGCCACGGTAATGTAATCACCCGGTTCTGCTTCAATGTACTTGCTGTCGTCCCAGTCTACTGCCACATCCTTGATGAATTGGAAAGCATCCATGTGCTTTTCGTAGTTCTCAACCAAGTCGGCAGCCATCTGCAACGGGCTGTATAAAGTTACATACAGAGCGAGTTGCTTAGCAAGTGTAGTCTGCACTTGTCCGTGGGGCAAATCGCCCATAAAGTCAAGTTTGGTATCGAAGATACCCGGTGTATAATCCATCGGACCGCCAATCAAGCGGTTGAATGGAAGCAATGTGGTATGGAACGGTTTGCTACCGCCGAATGCCTCATATTCAGTTCCTCGTGCAGATTCGTTGCCAATCAAGTTAGGATAAGTACGGCACAAACCGGTAGGGCGTACAGCTTCGTGCGCATTCACGCAAATTTTGTAGTCGGCTGCCTTCTTCACGGCATAGAGGTAGTGGTTGTTCAGCCATTGCCCATAATGATGTTCACCACGGGGAATCATATTACCTACATATCCGCTCTTCACGGCATTGTAGCCATTATCCACCATAAACTGATAGGCCTTGTCCATGTGACGTTCGTAGTTGCGCACCGAACCGGATGTCTCATGATGCATCATCAGCTTCACGCCTTTGCTCTTGGCATATTCATTCAGCATCTTCACGTCGAAATCGGGATAAGGGGTCACAAAATCGAATACATAATCCTTGGATTTGCCAAACCAGTCTTCCCAGCCTTCATTCCAGCCTTCCACCAATACTTGGTCCAGACCGTGCTCGGCTGCGAAGTCGATGTACTTTTTTACATTTTCGTTAGTGGCACCGTGACGGCCGTTGGGCTTCATTTTGGAGTAGTCCACTTCACCCAGTTTGATGGAGGGAAGGTCATCTGTATATGCCCAGGTGCTCTTACCTGCAATCATTTCCCACCATACACCTACGTATTTCACGGGCTTAATCCAGGAAACGTCCTCGTAAGCACAAGGTTCGTTCAAGTTCAGCGTGATTTTAGAGGCAAGGATGTCACGAGCATCGTCGCTTACGATAACCGTACGCCACGGTGACGTGCAGGGAGCTTGCAGATAACCTTTATCGCCTACTGCATCGGGAGTAAGCCAAGATTCAAAAACAAAATTCTTATCATCCAGATTCAAGTGCATGCAAGAGTAATCCACCAAAGCAGCTTCGTGCAAGTTGATGTACAAACCATCAGCAGTCTTCATCTGCAAAGAAGTCTGAACACCGGTGGGCGAAAACGGGGTTTGCGAAGAGTTAGGCGTAATGGCCCCTTTCATCAGCCCGCGGATTTCAGAAAGTTTGGATTCTGTATAGTCATATTCCTGCGTATCGTAGTCGCCCGGAATCCAGAAGGCAGTGTGGTCGCCAGTCATGGCAAACTGAGTACGCTCCTCTTTAATCACGAAATAGTTCAGGTTCTTCTGCAAAGGGAATTCATAGCGGAAGCCCATACCATCGTCGAACAAACGGAAGCGGATAATGATGTTCCTATCCTGCGCTTTTTGGTTGAGCGTCACAGCCAGCTCATTGTAGTGGTTACGGATTTGCTTTACTTCACCCCATACCGGTTCCCAAGTCTCGTCGAAAGTGGAAGTCTTTGCATCCGCCATCGTGAAGCCATTCATCAGACCGGGGTCGTTCTTCAGTTCGAGTCCTAATTTGGAAGGGTTAATCACCGGCTTTCCTTTGTAAGAAAGTTCGTAAACGGGTTCGCCTTGCGCATTTACCGAAAAATTCAATTGAAGTTGTCCGTTGGGAGAGGTAATACTCTCTGCCATTGCTACGCCGCTCACCAACAAAACGAGCAGGAAGCAGGCTAATTTTGTACAGATTGCTTTCATGTTTCTCATGCTATATTTATAAAATTATGTTCCAGATGCAAATATAGGCAGGAAAGAAATACACTCTGACGCAATTAAACTAAAATGATAGATGATTTGTCGGCAAACGTTTGCATGAAAACCAACTTCCCTTGAACAATATCCTGCCTACAAACAAAATAGAAGGAGAAGTATCGCTACGAAAACTTCGCCCTCCATATTTTTACAACTTTAATCGTGCACTGGAATTATCCCAAAGGATTTTCACCTTGGTCCCCGTCATTGCCTCCCGAAGGATTGGAGTTATCCCCTCCACCATTGCTACTTCCATCCGTATAGTCCGTATCGGGAACCACCATCTTGGTGACGCTCATATTGCCCAACATTTGACTAAAAGCTTTCCCCGGAAAAAACAGAATACGTTTACGGACAATGTTACTGGCCGAAACGCCAGCCTCCGTATCAGCACTCTTCCCTACAAAAGAAGGGCGGAACAATCCGAAATCACCTAAACGAACAGTCTTTCCATCGTCTATTTCTTCCGACATGATGTCCACCAGTCCTGCAGCCACTAAGTCCACCGTCTTTCTGTGAATACCAAGAATACGGCTCACTTTGGCACATAACTTATCAAAATCCAATTCACCCGCTCCTACGGATTTAGCTACATACTTTACATTTTTGTCCTTGTCAAAACCAAAGATTCTCTTTGCCACTACATACTGAAGTCCCATAATTTTTAATGTTTTAGAAAGTTAATATAATAATGTAATAAATAGGCCGAAGCCTTTTCCTCTCTTTCAAGAAGTGGAGATCCATCGTGAGGCCTCAACGATAAACTTTCATTCTCTTGAATTCGATGTTGCAAAGTTAGGGTGTGAATGACGGGAATACAAGGAAATGACATCTACAACCAATTTCGTTAAAACTCTAAAAAACAACAAATTAAAAACAACCCTTCTCTACAAGTGAAGAAAGAAAGGCAGGAAGAGAATGAGAAGGAATGGGTACAATCTCTACAGCCAATGAAAATAAATCGCTGATTATCAAGACAAGGTTCTAGAGAGGTCTCTACAATATGGCATTTGAACGGTTAAGACCTCAATTTCAAGAGTGGCTCAAGTTTCACAAGTTATTACCGTATCCAAAAATACAGACAAACCAGTCATCCTTCCAAAGCCCCTTCTACTCGTTTACTAAAATCTCCCGGACATTTTACTAAATCTCCGGCAACGATTTACTAAATCTTGGAGGAAGATTTAGTAAATCGCTTCTGCCCCATCACGAACTATCCGGAACCAAGATTGGCAATCACTCATATCAAATATCAAAATTATATACATCCCACCAATAACTACTTCCCCCAGTACAGAATCGCTTTATGAAATTTCGGGCTATGATTTACTGAAATTCCTTTGTCTTCACTACCTTTGCAGCCAAAACCAACCCCAGACAACCTATGACTAGATTACTGATAGCTATATTCCTTGGCGGCGGTACCGGCAGCGTACTGCGCTACTGCGTGCAGATGATGCTCCACGAGCGCATAGTCCCCTACTCTTTCCCATGGGCTACATTCACAGTCAATATCCTCGGAAGTTTCCTCATCGGGCTATTCTATACCTTATCCGCCCGTTTCAACCTTTCTACTGAGGTACGGCTGTTGCTGACTACCGGTCTGTGCGGAGGATTCACCACCTTCTCCACTTTCAGCAATGACGGACTGATTCTGATAAAGCAAGAATTCTACGGAATGTTTGCCTTATATACCTTATTAAGTATCACATTAGGAGTCCTGGCAGCCTTCGCCGGCGGCGCCTTCGGACGCTGTATATAACCCAAACACCCCTATGAAACCCAGCAAGCCTTTTGTCATGCCTCCCGTACGCATCATCCCTCCTACCTTAGAGGGACAAAGTGAAAGTTCCAAATCATTGGAAGAATGGCTGAATACGGAAGAAACTGTCAGAGACCTTCACTTCGGTAAACGGACAGAGGAACACATGGAGTATTCCTACAAAAGCATCACCAACTGTACTTTCAGTCATATCCAATTCAGCGCCTGCAAACTGAAATCCTGCCATTTCACTGATGTACGTTTTGAACATTGCGACCTTTCCAACATCTCATTTGCCGAAAGTTCTCTGTTCAGAGTGGAATTCATATCCTGCAAACTGGTGGGAACCAATCTGCCGGAAACAATATTGAACCATCTGACAATGAAGGACTGCAATGCCAGATACCTCAATCTTTCCATGAGTAAAATCAATCAAGCCCGCTTCACCTCTTGTGACTTGCGCAACAGCGACGTCAACAACTGCAAACTTGCCTCCATCGCCTTTGAAAACTGTGAGCTGGTAGAATCCGAGTTTTCACACACCCCTCTAAGAGGAATCGACTTGAGCGACTCGCACATAGGAGGTATACGCCTCAACCTGCCCGACATACGGGGAGCCATCGTCAATACTTCCCAAGCCATGGAGTTGACTGCTCTTTTAGGCATTACAATAAAGGATTAAAAACGAAAAACAATTCCTTGTTTTCATTTGTTAGTAAGATAGTTTATAATTAAAATTGACTGAATATGAAAATAGAGAAGATTATCGGACGTGAAATCCTCGATTCAAGAGGTAACCCAACTGTAGAAGTAGACGTAACCTTGGAATCCGGCTTCATAGGCCGTGCATCTGTCCCGTCAGGAGCATCCACGGGAGAACACGAAGCATTGGAACTGCGTGACGGTGACAAAAAACGTTACGGAGGCAAAGGTGTCCTGAAAGCCGTGGACAATATCAATAATATCATTGCTCCCAAGCTCATCGGTATGTCCGCCCTCAACCAGATGGGTATCGACCATGCCATGCTTGCACTGGACGGAACCAAAACGAAAGCCAATCTGGGTGCCAATGCCATCCTCGGCGTATCTCTTGCTGTAGCCAAGGCTGCCGCCGCTTACCTTGACATCCCACTCTACCGATATATCGGTGGTACAAATACCTATGTGATGCCCGTACCGATGATGAATATCATCAACGGCGGTTCACACAGTGACGCTCCTATTGCTTTCCAGGAATTCATGATACGCCCTGTAGGTGCAACTTCCTTCCGCGAAGGTTTGCGTATGGGTGCCGAAGTGTTCCACGCACTGAAGAAAGTCCTGAAAGACCGTGGCCTCAGCACAGCAGTAGGCGATGAAGGAGGTTTTGCTCCTAATCTGGAGGGTACAGAAGATGCCTTGAACTCCATCATTGCCGCCATCAAAGCTGCCGGATACGAACCGGGCAAAGATGTAATGATTGCCATGGACTGCGCTTCTTCTGAATTCTATAAAGACGGAATCTACGATTATACCAAGTTCGAAGGCGAGAAAGGCAAGAAACGCACAGCTGACGAACAGATTGACTATCTGGAACAACTAATCAACAAGTATCCCATCGACTCTATCGAAGACGGCATGAGCGAGAACGACTGGGACGGCTGGAAAAAACTGACCGACCGTATCGGCAACCGTTGCCAGTTGGTAGGAGACGATTTGTTCGTCACCAATGTGGACTTCCTTGCAATGGGCATCGAAAAAGGCTGTGCCAACTCCATATTGATTAAAGTAAACCAAATCGGTTCCCTGACCGAAACATTGAATGCCATCGAAATGGCTCACCGCCACGGATACACTACCGTGACCTCCCATCGCTCCGGGGAAACGGAAGATGCGACTATCGCAGACATAGCCGTAGCCACCAATAGCGGACAAATCAAGACCGGTTCGCTGAGCCGCTCAGACCGTATGGCAAAATACAACCAACTGCTTCGCATCGAAGAAGAACTGGGAAGCAATGCGGTGTATGGATATAAGAAAGTTATAAGTAATAAGTGATGAGTTATTTGCCGGAAGGCGGGGCTTATAAAGAAGAAAGCAGAAGGGGCGAACCGTCACGGTCCGCCCCTTCTCTTTTTAACCTTAAATCAACAATCAATCTACTACCTTAAAGAAAACTTCTTCTCCACTTTGGCTATCCGGTGCCACCCAAAGAGCAAAGTCTCCGGCTTCCACCGTCTTCACCATATCTATATTCCAGAAAGCAAGTTCACTTATCGGAAGTTCAAACGATACATTTTTTCTCACCCGGCTTCAATGTCACACGAGTGAAGCGTTTCAGTTCTTTCACCGGACGGGTCACCGAAGCAAACTTGTCCTGCACGTAAAGCTGGGCTACCTCGGTACCTTCATACTTTCCGGTATTCTCAAGATCGAAAGTCACAGTCAGCACATCTTCCTTCTTCAGATTGGCAGACGAGAGTTTCACATTATCATATTTGAACGTCGTATACGACAGACCGTAGCCAAACGGATACAGCGGATCGAAACCTGCATCCATATAGAAAGAAGTACATCCCAACGAAGTCTGCCCCGCTTCCAACGGAATGTCATTCAGCAAAACCTCATTCCGCGTAGCCGGACGTCCGGAACTGTTATGAGCATAATAAACCGGTATCTGTCCTACCATCTTCGGGAAAGTCACCGGAGTCTTGCCACTTGGCACAGCCTTACCCCACAGCAAGTCGACCAATGCCGGTCCTCCCATGGTTCCGGGATGGAACGAATAAAGTACAGCTGACGAGAGTTCGACTTCCTTTCCTATGGTCAACGGACGCCCTGCCATTACGACAGTAACCACCGGTTTTCCTGTTTTCGCCAAAGCGGCAATCAGTTCGCTTTGCGCACCTTGCAGGTTCAGGTCGGCCAGGCAATGCGCCTCTCCTGAAAGAATAGCCTCTTCGCCTACAAACGCCAAAATAACATCAGCACGTGCAGCGGCAGCAGCGGCTTTGGCAACACCTGCCATATTCTTGTCACGGCTATAAGTCAGACCCGGCTCGTATATCACCTGCACTTTGTCCCCCACCAGTTCCTTGATAGCCTTCAACGGTGTCACGGTTTTTGTCTTGTCACCATCAAATACCCAGGTACCCAATTGGTCATAAGGTGCATTTGCCATCGGACCTACCACAGCAACCGCCTTTACCGAAGATTGCAAAGGCAATGTCTCCTTTTCGTTCTTCAACAAGATGGCCGATTCCACAGCAGCTTGCTTGGCAGCCTCCAGATGAGAAGGAGCATAAAGTTCCTCTATCCGTTTCTCATCCACATAAGGATTATCAAACAGTCCCAACCGGAATTTGATACGCAGAATATTCCGCACGGCATCGTCTATAGCAGACTTCTTGACCTTACCTTCTTTTATCAATTCCGGCAATTCCTTGACAAACGTATAGCTGACCATCTCCATATCCACACCAGCATTCACCGCCTTCATTGCTGCCTCTTTAGAATCGGCAGCAAAGCCATGTGCCATCATTTCGGCTACCGAAGCCCAGTCTGACACTACTATTCCATCAAATCCCCATTCACCACGAAGCACATCTTTCAAAATAAAAGTGTTTCCGGTAGACGGTGCTCCGTCATTGTCATTAAACGAAGTCATGAAAGTGGCTGCCCCTGCCTTGGCCACAGCTTCAAAAGGAGGAAGGTATACATCCCTCAAACGACGCTCCGGAATGAAAGTGGAATTATAATCACGCCCTCCTTCGGCTGCACCGTAACCTACAAAATGTTTAGGGCAAGCTGCAATTGAAGTAGGACTATTCAGCGAATCTCCCTGAAAACCTTCTACCATAGCAACACCCATCACTGAAGTCAAATAAGTATCTTCGCCACATCCTTCGGCCATACGCCCCCAACGGGGATCGCGAGCCACATCTATCATCGGCGCAAATGTCCAGCGGATACCCACGGCAGAAGCCTCCACAGCCGCTACCCGTGCACCATCCTTAGCCACCTGCGGGTTGAAAGATGCCGCTTGTCCCAAAGGAATAGGGAATATGGTCTTGAAACCGTGGATCACATCACGCGCCATCAGCAAGGGGATGCCCAAGCGGGACTCCTCCATTGCCACACGCTGCAAGGCATTGACACGCACCGGATCTACTTCATTCAGGATAGACCCGACTTCACCTTTCTTTATCAATCCGCTCATATCCTCTATGTTACCATAAGAAGAAATCTGGTTCATCTGCCCAATTTTTTCTTCCAATGTCATACGGGACAACAGCGCTTCTATTTTCTGCTCGATGACTGCGTCATTTTTTGTATCCTGCACTTGAGTACAAGATATAAAAGGAAGCAGCAACAAACAAGCAGAGAGCATTTTCATTGTTTTCATCTTTAATCTATTACTTGAAATGGAATATTTGCTGTTGAGACAAAGCCCGTATTATCAAGTACATATACGTACAAACGATATTCTCCGGGAACTTTAATTGCAGTCTCATACACATTTTTATCTGACATAACCACCTCACCGACTCTTTCCGGACGCGGTTCATAAGAACCTCCAAAGCCCAGCACTGTAGCTTCTTTAAGCACTTCCCAAACATAAGTCAGAGAATCATTTTCCTTGTCTATGGCCGCAACCTCTGCTTTCAATGAAGCACCTGCCTTGATGCGGACATTATCAATAGCACTCTTCCCATTGACAGTCATCATACCCAGAATTACCGGAGCCGTTTCATCCAGTTCCTTACCAGTCCACACTCTTTGCATAGCCTCTACCATAGGAGTCTTTTCTCCTTTCAGAGGCAGCATATCCACCGTGTCTTCTACAAACATACTGAACCAGGTAGGCGTACGTTCTTCTTTTTGTCCCCACAAGAATACAAAAGAGCCCAAGCAACGGGGATTGGCAGAAATATATTGCGTATAACGCTCTTCGTACACCTGCCGTTTTTCTTCACTGGTCTGCTCTATGGGTGCTTTCCACTCGGTAGAAGCTGTTTCCCACCAACCGGTCGGTCCCCACTCGGTAATCATAAATGCACCCTTGTAGTCCGACTTGTCAACAACCATCTGTACCTCTCCCATCGGACCATATACATTGATGCCCACATAATCGAGAGATGGAGCATACTTTGCCACAGAGTCCAATGCCGACGGATTGTAGGAAATCACTGTCGAAACCAGATGACGCTTGTCTATCGACTTAATCAGCTGTGCCAGTTCTTCCACAAAATTCCATGCGGCAGCTATATTGGCATTTTCCAACTCAATTTCATTGCCAATACCCCAAGCCAGCAAACTCGTATCATTCTTGAACGTTTCTGCCAACAAGCGGACTTCTTCGCGCATCTTGTTCTTATATTCATCATCGTAATAGCGTATGGAGTCTTTGGTCATGCCTATTCCCTGCATTACGTACATGTTGTGCTCCGAAGCCAATGCCAGGTTTTTCTTTATCTCCTCCACATTACCTCCCCAGGTTCTGAAGGCATTGGCACCACTCTGGGCGGCAATGTCCAACCGATATGTGCCGCCTACGCCTTTAATATAGGTTTCTTTTCCGTCGATATAGAGCGCATAACTATCACCCATTCCTATTATCTTAATGCCGTTCTCTACAGAAGGAGAGCAAGCAAAAAAGAAAAGAGAGAACAAACAACAAACCTTATTAAATATTTTTTCCATTCTCCTAAATTTTAATGACTACTTTTTCTGAAACACACGTATATAATCTATAACACATGTAACAGGTAGTGCAGACTCATCAACTCCCTGCATACCACCCCAGCTACCTCCCCAGGCAAGGTTAAAAATAATATAATATGGTTTATCATATGGCCAATTGACCACCCCTTTATTATCATTATCATAAGTGAGTTGAACTTTACCATCCACATAAGTGGTAATATTTTGTGCAGTCCATTCTATGGCGTAAGTATGGAATTCTCCTTCAGCTTTCTCAATCGTCATAGCATGAGTCACTTGTGTGCCGTTAGTATGATTATGTCCTTCAGCATGAAGACTGGAAGACACTTCATTAGGTACCACACCTACTTCTTCCATAATATCTATTTCGCCACATTTTGGCCATCCCTCCTTATTCCAATCTACATTACAAGGCATCATCCAAAATGCCGGCCAAGTCCCCTTACCCTTAGGCAACATCATGCGAGCTTCAATGTATCCATACTGCCAGCCCTCCGATTCATGGGCATAGACACGACCGGAATATATCTTTCCATCATCTCCTTTAAAACAATGAATACGTAACTTCCCATCTGACAATTCTGTCACCCGCTTGCCATTGACTACTCCATCCACATAATTTTGGAGTTCATTGTTTACCCAACCTGCATTCTGCACTTCATGTCTCCAATGAGTGGCATTGAGCTCTGTACCTTCAGTAAACTCATCATGCCAAACTAATTCATATCCTTCACGTTCTGGTATGGCAGTAATTCCAGCGCCCTCTTGAATGACAAAAAACATTCGTTTTTGTCCCTCTCCTGTCACCGCCATTGTAGCCGTACGGCTTGTCAAACTAGTATTGGCGGTATAAGCAACAATCACGCGTGCTTTATCGCGACTCACAGTCACCCAATCCGCATCAGATTGGACAGTCCAATCATCACTGTCATACACCGTCACCTCAGCATTACCTGCTCCTGAAGTACAAAGTACCTCTTGTACAGAAAATCTGATTCCACCTTTCTGCTTTACCTGCACATATTCACTTTGGGTGCCGGAAGTCACAGTTATCCTTCCATACCGCTCGGCATCCTTGTTCTCCTTTACGGTTACTTTAATTACTCCTTCCTTGCTTTCCCCATTTTCCAGAGTAAGGCTTATCCATCCATCTGTAGAATGAGCAGTCCATCCCTCGCTTGTCGTTGTTACCTTTATCTCATAAGTGTCTTCTAAAGCCATAGCATCCAAGACTGACGGTAATACAGACAGCTTCACTTCATTCGGAGTTTCGGGTATATCCGGTGTTCCAGAAGGTATTGAACCTTCATCTCCACCACCACAGGCCAGTAACAAGCCAGCCATACATAAAAGAGAAAATAGAGACATATTTTTCATTATATGTATTTTAGACAAAAGCCACTTCTCTCCGGTAAGTTCATGCCAGAAAGAAGTAGCTTTCGTATACAGTTAATTACTTCTTAATTATAGTGATATTAGCAATTACGAAATCAACACCAGCTTCACAACCACCAAAATCATAAATCAATTTTACAGGAGACGCAGCACCTTTAGCAAACTTACAATCTGCAAACTTAATAACCTGCAATTTTCCAGCCTTCAATTGAACATCATTCTTATAAAAGGCCTGATTATCATCGTCATCTATTTGACAAAGTTTCACTGTCACACGGCTATCTGCAGTTGCCATTACCACACAAGAGAAATCAAACACATCATCAGCTGAAAAACCAAGTGATGTTGTATTAAACACATTCTGTGCCTGCCACTCTGCAGCAGTAGCAGAGTTAGACGTAATAGTATATATACGACCATTAGCCTCGAATCCAGGATCACCAATCTGAGCCCAGCCTGCATCTGCCCACCAGAAAGACATTTCAAAAGCTTGAGTATCGTCTATGGCTTTCCAGATATTATCAGCTGAATTATAATCCAACGGAATGACATTTGCATCATTATGCTCTGTTATAAAAAAGTTCTTAACAGTAAATACTGTACCTTCTGGTGCACCCGCAAAGTCAAAAGCCACTTTGAGATTTCCATCAAATCCGACACAGCCAGTTAAAGCTATTACATTATTTCCCTTATGTAACGGGAATATATTTTCGGTAAAGAACGTACCATCATCACCTTCTTTCTGTGGCTTGACCGTCGCACCAACGCCATCCACACTCGAATTAATCACAACAGAGAAGTCGTAAGTCTTACCTGCCGACAGTACGATACCCGTATTTTCAACCTGCATCTGCGCCTGCCATCTCTCAGAACCACAGCCATTCATTGTAAAAGTAATGCCCGTTGCCACATCTCCTTCATTGTCCGGATCTGCTATCTGAGTCCAACTGCCATCTGCAAACCAAAAACGAAGCGTTGCTGACGTACCCTCAAAGAGATTTGTTCCTGCCGTAAAACCAAGCCATTCAGTCGGATCATCTGTAGGAGCATTAGGATCTACCCAATTTTCAGTTACTTCGATATTATGAGAAAGTACCTTTTGATCGCAAGCAGAAAATGCATACAAATAAACCGGATAACTACCTTTCTTCTTAAATTGGCAAGTGATGGAAGCGCCAACGGCAAACTCTTCTAATTTCTTACCATCAGTACTGATAAAATAACGAATATCATCCAAGTCTTGTGAAGAGTTAGTAATAGTATAAGTATTATCCGCTCCTTCACTAACTGTCAGCGACAAAGCATCTTGAGAAACGACAGAGCCTCCCAAACTATGGTCATCACTGTCCATTGGGGCACAAGACGATATCCCCATAATAGCCATGCTCAATGCAAAAAAGCCATATAATAGATTCTTTTTCATAATGATTCCTTTATTGATAGATGATTAATAACCTTCATTCTGTTTCAATTCAAATTCAGTTCCCTTAGTAGCATCAATATCACCTTGCGGAATAGCCACGTATTTATTGTGAGATTTCCAAGTACGCGCACTATTTATTCCCGGTACATTGTCTACGTTCAACACCTCTGTGATACCCCAACGAACTACATCATAATAACGGTGTCCTTCACCAACAAATTCATAATGATTCTCATTGATAATATTCTGTTTGTTCACTGCAACACGGTGGTTAGTATCACCAAACGCGCGGTCACGAACCATATCTAAGCATTGCTGTGCAGAAATACCTTTCTGTTCAGCCACACCTTCCACTCCTACAAGTTCAGCATATGCCAATAAAGTCTCGGCATAACGGAAAATACGCAAATTATTACAATAATTTAAAGCTATAGTACCCGTCGGTTTATGATAACCCTTGCGAGCCGCATATTTTGCCAACCAGAATCCCGTATCCTGAAAACGAATAACATAAGAACCACCTGACGCAATTTCCACTTTGTCACCCACATTACCACCAGTACCTTTACCACGATAATCACGGATAGAGGCCTCGCGACGAGTATCACCAGCAGCAAACATTTCATAGGTTTCTTCACGCACCGGTCCAAATCCCCATCCATCTTCGTAAGTATTAGTAGGATCACTCAAAGTACTTGGTGAAATGTAAGCCGGAAGATTGGTACCACCAGTAGCCCACTGATTTCCCCAGTCCTTACCTTCACCAATGTGATTGGCTTCAAAAATAGATTCTTTGTTGAATTCGCCTTTATCTACCCAAATATCAGCATACTTAGAAGTCAATTCAAACTCACCACTGGCAATAATCTCAGCCAATCCACTGGCTGCTTCCGCATATTTAGCATTATCTTTCTGATACATGACAACACGAGCTTTCAACATCAAGGCAGCAGCAAGACTAGCACGTCCGCTATTCGCTCCACCATTTGTAGAATACTTCACTCCAGCTTCTTTAAAGCTAGCGATAGAAGCGTCCACATCCTTGATAATTTGAGCATATACCTCATCCGGACTCAGTTGCGGACCAACATAGGGAGGTTCATACAATGTTTCCTGGAAAGGCACAGAACCAAAACTTCTCCACAACATATAGAGATAATAGGCACGCAGGAAAAATCCTTCACCACGGTACTGTGAAATAAGTTTCAACTCTGCAGGGTTGTTTGTCGTAGCAGTCTCACAAAGTCCCAAAGCACTATTTACTCGAGTAATGCCAGAAGTATAAATATTCCAAGTACCATGCAATGTGCTATTACCCGTAGTAGTAAACATCGACACATTCAAGTTCATACCTGACATACCATCTTGAGCATCACCACCACCTTTCCAAAGATCATCGCTTTGAATGTCACCAATATAAACAGATGATTCATAAGAACCGCCTGCGTATGAATCCAACAAGAGGATTTGATAAGCTGCTGCTAGACCAGAGTTAATATTCATCGGGTCACCCGCTGCTCCAGCAGCCCCCTTTGACGCCGGATCAGGATTTAAGAAACTATCGCCGCAAGAGGTCAAGGTCATGCCTGATGCCAAAACTGCCGCTACTATATAGAATTTAAACTTGTTCATAATCTGATTAATTTTAATGTTTAGAATGTGATGTTAGCTCCTACTGTGATTGTACGAGATTGTGGATAGATACCCTTGTCTACACCCAACGTGGTATAACCACCAGATGCCAGTTCAGGATCAAATCCTTCATAACCGGTAATGGTAATCAAGTTCTCAGCTCCCACATAAAGACGCAAGCGCTGAATAGAAGCTTTGCGAGTAAGAGTTGCAGGAAGCGTATAACCAATCTGAGCATTCTTCAAACGGAGATAAGAACCGTCGTGAATATAAAGGTCAGAAGAAGTCCAGTTTCCATTAGGATTGGCAGAAGTCATCCGAGGAATACGATTCGAAGTACCCTCCCCATGCCAACGGTCCATAATCCAAGAAGGACGGTTCATAGCTGGAACATCACCACGTTGCGCAAAATCAAATACATCATTACCCAAAGTCCCTTGGAAAGAAAGACTCAAATCGAAGCCTTTCCACTCTGCACCAAGCGAGAAACCGAAGGTCCAATCAGGCATACCTTTACCAATTTTAGTACGGTCTTGGTCATTGATAACACCATCACTAGTAACATCCACGAAACGAACATCACCTGGTTGTGCATTAGGTTGCAAGAGCTCGCCATCTTTATTCACATAACTGTTCACTTCATCCCAATTCTGGAAAATACCATCTGTCTTACGACCGTAAAAATAAGGCCATACCTCTCCGTTCTTGGCATGTACATAATCACCTACACCAGAAGCACCTGCACTCTCGTAATTCTGTTCACCAGAAGCATTACCCAAATCCAACAGTTTGTTTTTCGAATAAGACCAGTTAGTATTAACCCAATAAGAGAAATCTTTGATATTATCCTTCCAGCCGAGTTCCATTTCAATACCCCAGTTCTCCATAGAGCCTAAATTACCCCAAGGTTTGCTTTGACCAATATAAGTAGGAACCGGCATTTCTGCTAACATATCCGTTGTCTTTTTATAGTAATAGTCAAATCCAAAACTCAAACGCTGATTGAGGAAACGCATGTCTATACCAAAGTCTGTTTGTGTGGAGGTTTCCCATTTGATATCAGGATTAGCAGCAGCAGCCGGAGAAGTACCATATATCATCGCGCCACCATTTTCACCAGGTTTCGTAAAATCATTCATATTAGGTTTATAACTTCCACCAAAATAATAGTTTTGGCCACCACTCATCAAGGCACGATAACGGAAATCACCGATAGACTCATTACCATTCTGCCCCCATGAAAAACGGAATTTCAAAACATCAAACCACTCAGGTTTCATTTTTGCCAAATAAGGTTCATTCCAAACATTCCAACCTAATGAGAAGGACGGAAATACACCCCACTTATTGTTGGCACCGAAATGTGAAGAACCATCACGACGAACTGTCACCTGTAACATATAACGTTCAGCAAAGTTATAATCTATACGTCCGAAATAAGAGGCAATAGAAGTATGAGTTGCATCACCTATTCCACCCCATAAAATAGATTCTGTTTCAGCAGCTGTAGCAGATCCGATATTAGCATGAATAGGATTCAAATCAAACAAATCAAAATCTTTACCACCAATATTACGTGAACGATAGCGAGCAGCAGATTGTCCCAATACAACAGAAACATTATGCTTTTCAGCGAAAGTCTGATTATAAGAGAAATAATTTTCTGTCTGCCAACGCATACCACGGTTCATCTCACTTTGAACCCAGCTAGCGTCTGTATGGGTCATTGTACCCAGATAATCGGGATAGCCATAACCATCATACCCCCAGAAAGCCAAATCCACACCATAACTAGAACGGAATTTTAAGCCGGGGAGAATATTCAGCTCAGCATAAAATGTACCCACTATTTTATCTGAATTATTACGTCCCAATGTCGGTCTATTTAATTGTGCAACCGGATTGGTCAATTCTTGGAAACCTGAAGGTGGCAAAGAAAGCACTTTACCATCTTTCACAATAGCATTGGGATAGCTAGCAAGGATTGACTCTCCTTCTTCCTCAGAAGCATAAACCGGAACTAATGGAGAAAATGCAATAGCACTACCTAAAATAGAACCATACTCAGAGTTAGCTTCAACACTGGTTGAATGGTCACGAGTATAACCAAGGTTTACACCTACCGTAACTGCATTCAGATATTTACGATCTTCAACCTCGAATACTTTATAAGTAGAGTTACTACGAACAGACAAACGTTCATAATTGGAACGTCCATAATTACCGCCAACAATACCTTCTTGATTGAAATAACCCAAAGAAAGAAAATACGTCATTTTGTCATTACCACCATTAATACTCAGCTGGTGTTGTTGAACTGGAGCATCGTAGTTGAAAACTTCATCCTGCCAATCTGTATCTACCATATTATTAGCAATATCCGCTGCTGAATAACGAGGAGCATTACCATCATTTATCTGCATTTCATTCATGATAGTCATATATTCATGAGCGTTCAACACGGCTTTCTTTTTCCAAGGATTCTGCCAGCCATAACTGAAGTCATAGCTCACGGTAGTCTTTCCCTTACTACCAGACTTTGTGGTCACCAGAACCACACCGTTAGCGGCACGGGCACCATAGATAGCTGCAGAAGCAGCATCTTTCAAAATTTCAATGGATGCAATATCAGTAGGATTCAAATAATTAATTCCACCACCGACAGGCATGCCATCCACAATATATAACGGATCAGAATTATTAACCGTACCAATACCACGAATACGCACCTTAGAATCAGAATTAGGCTGACCGGATGATTGTGTGATCTGCACACCAGAAACTTTACCTTTTAAAGCATCTTCCACACGCGAAGGCTTCGTCAAATTCAATTCATCAGCTCCAACCTTGCTGATAGCAGCCGTCACAACAGATTTCTTCTGTACGCCGTAGCCCACAACAACCACTTCATCTAGTGTCTCAGTGTCTTCCTGAAGAATAATTTTTAAAGACCTCTGGCCTTTTACCGCTACTTCTTGCGATTTAAAACCAATATAAGTAACAGAAAGTGTTGCGTCGGCAGGAACCGACAATGTAAAATTACCGTCCAAATCAGTAATTCCACCATTGGTAGTACCTTTAACTACCACATTTACTCCAGGCAACGGTTCATTATCCGAACCGCTTACCACTGTACCTTTTACCTGTATATCTTGTGCATATACAGCAGAAGCTAAGGTAAAGCTCAGTAAAAATAAAACTGATAATAACTTTTTCATAAGTTTTACTAAATTAAGATTAACAATTCTCGGTTTCGTTCTCAATCGAACAATGCAAACATACAGAATAAGGTAATAAAACAAATAAGAAACAATCATTCTTAAATACGTCAATACAAAACTCAGAATACGTTATCAATACGTCATTAACAAATAACTTATTAATAATCAATAGTTAATATATACTTTTAAGTATTACGTCACAACATGTTATAGAACACAAAAGGGAGGAATATTAAATTCCTCCCTTCCATGCACTTCCTTCTTTAAAGGAAGTTAATATCTAAAGACTACAGTTTATTGCTTAAATAATCCGTCAAACTATCCTCTCTCTCTAAAGCGAACTTCTTACGAAGACGATAACGGATTGTTTCAACTCCACGAACCGAAATGTTCAATAGAGGAGCTATTTCTTTCGTGGAAAGATTCATCTTTAGATAAGCGCACATCATGCGTTCGTTGTGGGAAAGTTCCGGATGCTTGGCATGAAGACGTTTCATAAAATTGTTATGTATCAAGTCAAACTGGTCTTCAATACGCTTCAAGACCTCATCACTCTGTATATTACCGTCTATTTTATTATTGATAAGTATAAGTTGCTGTTTCCCTTCACGAGCCCCCTCACCCTTCAGCAAGGCGGATACTTTAAGTATCTCCGACTTGATTTCAGTCAGCATTTCATTCTTACGGACAAAGTTTATCATCAGATTGGCCATTTCCTGGCTCTTATGTTGCAAATCGTATTCCAATTTTTCTTTCTCCAGCTGCATAATCTGCTTTTCCTGACGAGCCTTCTCCTCTTCGTACTCCCTTTCCATATCGTGCAACTCCTTGTCCTTCTCGACCACCGTCTGCTGTTTCTTCCGCTTCACACGGACATCATCCCAGCGATAGACATACCATAAGGCAAGCAAAGCCAAGATGATATAACAAACGTATGCAACAGCACTGCGATACCACGGTGGAAGTATACGGAAGGCGATTGTATCCGATGATGTCGTACCGTCAGGAAAGACCGCTTTAACTTCAAACGTATATTCCCCTTCCGACAAGCTGCTATACTCCTTGGTGCGTACCGTTGTGAAATCGGACCAGCCTCCCTTATTCAAACGATATTGAAAACGGATATCATCCCCTACCGAAAAAAAAGAAAGGGCATAGTCAAAACGAACGGAATTCATGGAATAAGCTATCACCGGAACCGGCTTCTCTCCTAAAAAGTTTGCGGTATATACCAATGAATCCTTGGGATAAGACAGATACATGTTCCTTATATATAAGGAGTGGCTACGATCTTGACGCTCTCTTACGGCCGGGATACTGAATAAAGCGAAACCTCCTTCATTAGGAACCACCATCAGCGAATCTGAAAGAGGAATAATCGTTTCAAAACCGGGTACCAGTTCAATCAGCGATTGCTGGATGGGATTAATGCTTGTATTCGCCCCCCGCTTATAGGTACCCAGATTGGCAATACAGATTTCGTGAGGGCTCAAACTAATCAACTTATCGTGATACTCCAAGATACGCGAATAGGCCGCGGTGCCATTCAAAAGGTTGTTCATATCCGGACAAGGCTCCATGACATCTTTATGAGGATTATGCTTATAGATTCCCCGGGGAGTGGCAAAATACACCCGGTCTTCTATCTTCGCTATATACATATCACGCCCTACCGGGAAACCATCCTTCGCGCTATATTCCTTTATACGGACAGCTTTTGTCAAATCATTATCCAAATCCACACGGGTAACATGATCTGTATTGTACACCCAAATCACCTTATCGCTTTCCTGCTCAAAAAGACGGCAAGAATCGTTCATACCCTCAATCTTGCCAACCACCTGCCATTCTCCATTCTTTTTCCCAACCAAATAAATACCGTTATATACCCCAACATACATAAGGTCCGTACGTCCTGCCACAAGTTGGCAACACCAGGCGCCGGCAATATCCGTCACGCGTTTTACGGAAGTGCCATTGATAAGGAAAATACCACGGTCGTGCAGACAGAAGAGTTCATCACCTATACGGCAAAGGTTCCAGACCTGTCCGCTGGATTGGGGCATCGGACGGATATCCGGCAAATCGCCATTCATCTGTACCGGATAAGAGGTGTAATACAAACCACGATTGGTACCTAAATAAAGATAGCCGCCTTCTACGGCCGCCGTATATCCCGTGCCGTAGGAATAGGGATAGGAATAGAGATTCGTAAAAGGAGAACTCAGACAGACGTAGTCAATGCCGCTATCCAGACCGGCCCAGAGGTTTCCGGTCGTATCGAAGGAGACAGAAAGCACCGTATTGTTACGCAAGCCGTTGTTCTCATTGAAATATTTCAGTTGCATGGTGCTGCAATCCACCAGTACCAATCCTTTATGAATGGTTCCCAAGGCAATCTTATCATCCTTTTTGGCCACGCAAAAGACTTCATTCTCACGCATAAACTCTTCGGCACCGGTGATGAACGGTTCCATCGTACGCCCGTCACAATAGTAAAGTCCGTTGTATGCAGTCACCACCAGAACACCTTTCTTATAAGGTATAATGCCACGAATACGTTTGGAAGCTAACGCATCGGCACCCTGAAGAGGGAAAAAAGTGTTTCCAACCAAAAGCCATACACCTCTGTCCGTACCGATGTAAAGAATACCATTGACCATATTGGAACAATCTATCTTGGCATTCATTTCAATGGCGGTATATTTTCCGTTCAGGTACTTCACCACACACCCGTCCCCTTGGAAATACAAAATATTGTCAGTCTCATGGATGCCCCACACGTTTCCAAGAAAACGAACGGAACTCTCCAAAGTATCGGACATGCAATGATAGGCCAAAGAACCGTCCGCATCCGGTTCATAATAGCCGAACTCATTGATGCCCCCCACATAAATTCTTTTTTGGGTAGCAGAAGCCAGAACGGAACGCACATCGGAAGCATTGTTCAATGGAAATACATTCCAGACATTGCCATCAAATTGCACCATACCGTTCTTGTTGGCGAAATATACCCACTTGTCATCATAGGGTGCTATCTGCCAAGTCTGGGTCCCCTTGCCATAAACACTTTTATCAAAATTGACGATAAAGCTATTCCAGCCGGCAATTGCTTCGACCAAAGGGAGAAAAAGAAAAAGGCAGAAAAAAAGGTAGAATGACAATATGTGTTTGTTCATGCGTATAATGACTATATAGTTAGTTGCACAAAAATAATGCTTATTTTCAAGGTAGCACACAATAGCCTATCTGTTTTTTCGTCCCCGATTATTATTTTCTTCTCAAATGGCAATCTTTTGCATAACTATACTTTAGATTCCGGTATACTAAGAAGTATTCGTCCGACGGCTGTTGAATTATCGTCCGACAGCTGTCGGACGATAATTCAACAGCCGTCGGACGATAAGGTTACATATGTCGGACGAATACTTTCTAGTAAAAGGAATATTTGTCCATCGTAATGCCGGAAAGAATCCGTACCTCCCCTCCAAAGTGTCTATATAAGAAGGCCATGAAGAGGAATAGAACAGAGAATCTAAAAAAACAAATAAAAAAATCGCCACAAGCTATTGCAGATTTCAAAATAATGTCTACCTTTGCAACCGCAAAACAAAATACGGGTAAGTCCTATACGGCCAGCTCCCTTCGAATCCTCCAGGGCTTGATCGCAGCAAAGGTAGTTGGTTGTAGCGGCGCGATATAGTAAGCTTACCCACCCGCCTCTTTAGCTCAGCTGGCCAGAGCACGTGATTTGTAATCTCGGGGTCGTTGGTTCGAATCCGACAAGAGGCTCAGAAAAAGAAAAGGTGATACGAAATGTATCACCTTTTCTTTTTTAATTAATAATGAAAAATTAAAGAATTAAAAATTAAAATCTGCACATCGGCTTGCCCTTGAATCCAACTATATTTGTACCTTTGCACATTATTTCTAAGAAAGATGACAGAAAATAGAGGTTACACGCAACGATACGCAATGCTGTTCGGTACCTATATGGGAGGTTTTTGGATATTGAAGTTCATACTCTTTCCGGTGGGACTGTCGGTTCCTTTTTTACTTTTCCTTTTCATGGGACTCACGCTATGCGTACCTTTTATGGGATATTATTATGCACGGATGTATCGTAATCAGGTATGCGGAGGCGGCATCAGCTTTCTGCATGCATGGATATTCACCGTTTTCATGTATATGTTTGCCGCGCTGCTTGCCGCTGTGGCACACTACATCTACTTCAGGTTCATAGACCACGGATATGTGATAAACACGTGCGAAACGATGGTAGACACGCTTGCCCAAAGCAACATGCCGGGAATGGATTCGTACATCGCCACCTATCAGGAAGCTCTGGAGACAGCCCGACTGCTCAGTCCTATCGACATTACGCTACAGATGATATCGTCCAATGTGTTTTGGGGTTCGATACTGGCTTTCCCCACCGCCTTGTTCGTGATGAGACGCAAGAAAGACAACGCTCCGGCAAAGTGACGGAACAGTAAAAAGAAATGTTATTTCAATTGTAAATAGAAAAATCATACATCAATGGATATTTCAGTTGTCGTTCCTTTATATAATGAAGAAGAATCACTTCCGGAACTGTACGCATGGATTGAACGGGTAATGAAAGCCAATGGTTTTTCATACGAAGTAATTTTCGTAAATGACGGAAGTACCGACCGTTCCTGGCAGGTAATCGAACAATTGCAGGCACAAGCTCCGGACAAGGTACGGGGCATTAAGTTCCGCCGCAACTACGGGAAGTCGCCGGCATTGTTCTGTGGTTTCGAACAAGCACAAGGCGACGTCGTGATAACCATGGACGCCGACCTGCAGGACAGCCCCGACGAAATACCCGAACTCTACCGCATGATTACCCAAGACGGCTATGACCTCGTATCGGGCTGGAAGCAGAAACGTTACGACCCGTTGTCGAAGACCCTCCCCACCAAATTGTTCAATGCCACCGCCCGCAAAGTATCGGGCATCAAAAACCTGCACGACTTTAATTGCGGACTGAAGGCGTATCGCAAAGAGGTGGTCAAGAATATAGAAGTATACGGCGAAATGCACCGCTACATCCCTTACCTGGCCAAGAACGCCGGCTTCAAGAAAATCGGCGAGAAAGTGGTGCACCATCAGGCACGCAAATACGGAAAGACCAAGTTCGGGCTGAACCGTTTTGTAAACGGGTATCTGGACTTGCTTTCCCTTTGGTTCCTTTCCCGGTTCGGCATCAAGCCCATGCACTTTTTCGGATTGCTGGGTTCGCTGATGTTCATCTTCGGCTTCATAGCCGTGGTCATAGTGGGTGTCAGCAAGTTGTACTACATGCACCATGGCATGCCCTACCGCCTTGTGACGGACTCTCCCTACTTCTACCTCTCGTTGACCTCCATGATTATCGGCACACAACTGTTCGTGGCAGGATTCCTCGGAGAGCTGATTTCACGTAATGCCCCGGAACGAAACAAATATCAAATAGAGAAAACCATTTAACGATGAAAAAATTAGTCAGACTTGTCATACTCGGAGCTATCCTTTGCCCGATAATAAGCATAGCTATCTCCTGCTCGGAGGAGGCAGATTGCTCCATGACGGCACGCCCCATGGTGAATTGCATTCTTTATAGAGTAGACCCCGAAACCCAATACGTGGAGAACGACACGCTCGACTCGCTCACCGTCACAGCATACGGCACCGACTCCATCATCATCAACAACCAGAAGAAGGTACACGACATCTCCCTGCCACTGCGCTATACGGAGGATTCCACCAAGCTGATATTCAAGTATAGCCGGACCAAGAGTGACACGATGGTGATACGCCACACCAACACCCCCTATTTCCTATCGATGGATTGCGGCTATCAGATGAAGCAGGCCATCACAAGCGTAACGTGCACCCGCATCTCTCTGGACTCGATATACATCAAAGACAATGAAGCAGGCATCTATGGAAAGGAAAATCTTAAGTTATTCTATTAGTCTGGCACTCTGCCTGCTGATGTTCCTCCCCCTACGGGCGCAGAACGGGAATCCTACCGTCCCCCCCCAGGGAGCACCTCCCAAGAAGGAGAAGAAGGACGCGAAAGAAGAAGTGCACTATCCGTTATACAACGGCATGTCCGTCGGCTTGGACTTGTGGGGAATCGGAAGTTCCGTATTTGGAGGAGATTTCCTGAGTTCCGAAGTGGCCGTGGATGTAAACCTCAAGAACCGCTTCTTCCCTATTGCCGAACTGGGATATGGCTCCACGGACACCTGGAGTGACAAAGGCATACACTACAAAAGCAACGCCCCCTACTTCCGCATAGGAATGGACTATAACACGCTATACAAGAAGCAGCACGGACACATGCTACTCGTAGGCTTGCGTTACGGTGTAAGCAGCTTCAAGTACGATGTAGACGCCTTGGGACTGGACGACCCGATATACGGTGGCATCGTAGGCAATCCGAATCTGGACGACGAGATATGGGGAGGCAGCCTGCCCTATAACCATAAAGGAATGAAAGGCTCCATGCAATGGGCGGAATTTTGTGTCGGTATCCGGGCGCACGTCTGGAAGGCATTGTACATGGGCTGGTCACTACGCTTCAAGTTCAAATTGTCTGCCTCGGCCGATGAATACGGTGACCCGTGGTATGTGCCCGGTTTCGGGAAATATGGCTCCAACACGATGGGAGTAACCTATACGATAACTTATAAACTACCTCTTTAAGCGACTTATGACAGGGTTAGAGATTTGGCTACTGGCCGTAGGACTTGCGATGGATTGTTTCGCCGTTTCTATAGCCAGCGGAATTATATTGAAACGCGCCCGGCTGCGCCCTATGCTGGTGATGGCCATCAGCTTCGGCTTTTTCCAGGCTTTGATGCCTCTGCTGGGATGGATAGGCGCCAGTTTTTTCAGCCACCTGATAGAAAGTATTGACCATTGGATTGCATTCGGTATCCTTGCCTTCCTGGGCGGACGCATGATAATGGAATCCTTCAAGGACGAAGATTGCAAGCACGAGTATGACCCTACCAGCCTGAAGGTGGTGCTCGCTCTGGCCGTGGCAACCAGCATCGATGCATTGGCGGTAGGTGTTTCGTTTGCATTCCTCGGTATCAAGCAATTCTCGGCTATTCTTTCCCCCATCGGCATTATCGGTTTTGTATCATTCGCCTTGTCGATGGTCGGCCTGATGTTCGGCATCCGTTTCGGATGTGGCATAGCCCGCAGACTGCGCGCCGAACTTTGGGGAGGGATTATCCTCGTCATCATCGGTACCAAGATATTGGTAGAGCATCTCTTCTTTTAATTAAAAAGTAAAAACTCAGATAGGATATGGAAAAGAAAGTACAACGGAATTTTTTATGGATTGCCCTACTGGTACTGGGAACCATCTGGATACTTGCCCGCCACAACCAAGTCACTCCTTATCAGACGGATAACGGACTGATATTCGGTACGGTATATAAAGTGACTTATCAATGTGACCAAAATCTGAAGGCGGAGATAGAAGCGGAACTCAAACGTTTCGACGGTTCCTTGTCCCCTTTCAATGACACGGCGACCATTACGCGCATCAACCGCAACGAGGACATTGTGCCCGACACATTCTTTACCAACGTCTTCCGACGTAGCATGGAAATCTCCCGGGAGACCGATGGTGCCTTCGATATCACCGTTGCCCCTCTTGCCAATGCCTGGGGATTTGGGTTCAAGAAGGGTAACTTCCCCGACTCTGCCATGATAGACAGCCTGCTGGAGATGACAGGATACGAAAAAGTAAAATTGTCCGATGAAGGGAAAGTGGTGAAAACAGACTCGCGTATAATGCTCTCGTGCAGCGCTGTGGCAAAAGGATATGCAGTAGATGTCATAGCCCAACTTCTGAAGAAGAAGGGTATCCGCAACTTTATGGTCGATATAGGCGGAGAAGTGGTTGTTCACGGGCAAAACCCTCAAAATGGACCTTGGCGCATCGGTTTGAACAAGCCGATAGACGACTCACTGGCAGTGAACCAGGAACTGCAAGCAGTGCTGCTAGTCACGGATTTAGGCATGGCTACATCGGGCAATTATCGCAACTACTACTATAAAGACGGAAAGAAATATGCGCATACCATCGACCCGCGTACCGGCTATCCGGTACAGCACAGCATCTTGTCAGCCACCGTCATTGCCAAAGATTGCATGAGTGCAGACGCCTATGCCACGGCATTCATGGTGATGGGGCTGGAAGAAGCAGAACGCGTGGCGGATGCACATCCGGATATCGACGCCTGTTTCATTTATACGGATGAAGAAGGAAAGCTTCAAACGTTCTTAACAAAAGGAATGGAGAAGTATATGAAATAATGTGCAAATGCGATTAACCCATCATTTATAAAATACAAAATATACCGCCAGTACCAGACATACAAAAGCGGCAAAATGATTCCAATGCAGCGTTTCCCCCTTGAAAAGAACCGTTGTGAACACCGTAAAGATAATCAAAGTGATTACTTCCTGAATCACTTTGAGTTGCATCAATGAGAACGGGCCTCCATTGCCTAAAAAGCCTATCCGATTGGCCGGAACCTGGCAAGAATACTCACTTAACTAAATAGACTTGCCCAAGTGAAATTTTACACCTATATTTGCTTCATAATCAATATATTAAATTATGACAAAAATTATAGGATACGCACGAGTTTCTACTACAAAACAAGACTTATCTCGACAAAAGCTAAAGATTAAGGAGTTCTGTGAGAACAACAATTATGAGTTAATTGAAATTATTGAGGACTTTGGAATATCTGGTGTGGTTGCAGACAGAAAAGGTTATATCGAATTACAAAGTAAAACCTACAAAGATGCAGACATGATAGTAATTTCTGAGTTATCACGTTTGAGCAGGCAAGAAGATGTAACAGAGACAGTTTACAACATTCAACAGATTATTAATAAAGGATTATCTGTAATACTCTTAGATAGTCCCAGTAAAATTTATGAAGCTAATAAACTTTTAGACATTACAGAAATACTTATCCTCACTATCAAAGCATGGGCAGCAGCACAAGAAAGATTGGATATTAAAAAGAAGAACCAAGATGGGAAGCAAGCTCTCTTCCAAGCTTATCCTTATGCAGTTGTAGACCAAAAAATACCTTATGGATATAAAGCAGTTCCTAACCCCAATGGGAAACGTCCTAAATATATTTTAGAAGAAGTACCAGAAGAAGTAGAGAATATAAAAAGACTCTTCGCTTTAGTAAACTCTGGTAAGACACTGGGAGCAGTAGCCAGATATTTCAATGAAAGGAATATTACTTTTAGAGGATATTACAGCACTGTTGCCATTCTAAGCAACTATATCCATAGTGATATTTATAGAGGAATCAGAAGAAGAACACAAAGATTAGGTAGAGAAGAACCTTATACCATCGAGGTTAGAATAAAACCTATTATCAGTGAAGAGGATTTTATGAAAGCACAAGAGCTGATTAAAAACAACTATAAAAATACTCCAACTGGAAAAGTCAATCATAATCCATTAAAAGGAATCATCAGATGTAGATGTGGGAGAGCCATGACTGTAAAAGACAAAAAGCCAGCAGCAGGAATTTCAAAACTAACATATAGATGTAGCTGTGTTGATAGGAAATCTCATCCAGACTTCTGTAAATATAATATTGATGAAGTTTCCTATGACCTTACGAATGAAATATTATATAGTCTTTTCAAATCTATGCACACAGCAGAATATATCAACTTCTTTAGGAACCAAACAGACAATAGAGTTACAGAGCTACAAGAGGAAATAGCTGGAATTGAGAAACGTTTGTCTGCCCTATATCTTGATAAAGAGAACTTATCTAATGAAAGCCAAGATAATGCCAATAAGTTTCTACTAACCACCAACCCTACCCTTTTAAACATTATCCAAGAGAAACAGAACCAGTTAGATGAGAAGATAAAATCTATTGATAAAGAAATTATAAGATATAAAAAGTCACAGAGTAAAAAGATGGCAGACATCGAAAGGATTAAAGATAATAATGGTAAAGAGAAGCTTCAAAACCTTAGCATCGAAGAACAAGGAGAACTATATCATAAATATTTGGAGAGAGTGAATTATATTCCTGTCACTACCATGCAGGGATATTATATTGTACAGTTCCTTAATGGAATTAAATTCTATATAGCTATTACGAAAGTCAGAAGCATTGCAATGGCTTCTCTCCTATTAGACAACTGGACGATTGATGAAAAAGGAATTATAACAGCTAACTATGATACTTTAAAGTCCAGTGATATGAAGAACTTTAGCATAGAAATGATTAGGAAAACAAAGACTATGACTTTACAAGAATATCTTAAATCAGACCTTGCAAAAGAAAGAGCCTTGCATCTTGACCTTAGTTATAGAGAAAGATACTTAGAAGAACTACATAAAGCAGGTTTGGATGGTAGGCTCAGACCATTAAAAAAGGAATAACTTCATCCTTTTTAATTATCTTTGCTTCCAAACCATATAAACAAAGATATGAGACCAATTGAAAGACTTGAAGAAACTTATTTCCCTAAAGGCATAAAGTTACTTGAATACATGGAGAAAGTAGCAGTACTTTATGTACCAGATTATGATATAGACCATGAAACAGGAGAACAATATATTTATGGCACAACCGCCTTACCCTTATTCATAAGAAGATACAATCAGAATAAGCTATATGGTAACTTCACATACGAAGATTATATAGCCAATGAGGACATACAGAATACACTAAAAGGTTTAGGAATTGATATAGATAAGTTCTGGTTTCTACTTCTGTTCATCTTTGACTATACTTGTGGAACGTGCTTGGATGGAATGAAAGCTACAGGCATTGGAATAGAACAGCTCACCAAATTCGCCAAAGCCATAGCTGACAACCATAAGGAGATTAACCAATTTGGAGTGAGTTTTAAGAAACCTATCACTATCTCTGTAAAAGTAGAGGGCAAGCATCAGATAGTAATTGACAATGCCAATGCAATAGGCTACTTGGCTACTACCATCATCAATAACCTAAAGGAGATAGAGGAACATCCTTGGATGCAGAGCCAACAAGTCAGCATAAGCACCCATGCAGAAGAAAAGGAATCCATTCAGATATACCTATTTTATAAAATGTTTAACGACTTCTTCAATCTATCTCCATATAATAAGCAGTTTAATGTCAGACAAAAGAAAGGAAGCACCATATCACTTAGTAAGACATTGCTCATATCAAGGCTTATCTATTTCACCAAGTTATCCAAACATAATAAATTCTCAGAAGATGAAGATGTTTTAAAAGGCTACATCAAGCAATATAAAGACAAGAGAATTGATACTGCGAACAGCATATATTGCTAATAACTTCTGATAATTAACACAGTCCTGCTTCATGCCATTAAGAGGGTACATGAAAGCAGGACTTTTTTTCTCTCTTTTAATCCTGCCATTATATCCCATCTTTGCAGCGTCAAAAACGATAGCGGACGAGCTGACAATTAAGAGGGGAAGTAAAACCACTCATTAATTTCTCTCTTTTAATCAGCCCAGAAGCAAGTAGTTTTGCAACATCAAAATCAATTAAAGCTGGAGCGCACCAGTCTAAAAACTGCAAAGAAAATATGATGACTATTTATTTTTATGGCAGCAATCGTGAAATCGTAGCAGAGAATGTAAAGAAGTGCTATTCTATGATTGAGAAATATGGCTTCAATGCAGCAATGGGTAAGATTAAGTTAGTTGGCAGCGAGGATTTAACAGGAGAGAAATTATTAAAAGTTTCCATTGTACCTAAGTCCAATGCCAAACCTCTTTCAATAGACAACTGGATGCTGAATACAGAAGAGGTTACAGATGCTACTGAAAGAGCAGCAGCTAAAGCTCCTGTAGATGGACAACACAGAATGATAGCCATGTTCATACTGGAGGTAGAAGGTTTTCTTGATTTTAATGAGGAAGAAATGACTGAAACCATTAAGAAGCCAGAGAATATGAGTTTAGCATTATTTACAGCTTCTATCAACAATGGCAGACCTTGGAATTATAAAGACTTTAGCAAATCAAAGTTCCAAACAGGAAACGAGAGAATTGATTATATTGAAGCACAAATTCAAGAAACAGGATTGAAGTCTGACGTAATCTATAGTTTTTACACATTAGGACAAGCAGAGATTAAAGCCAATGTCGCCAAAGACCTTAAAATGGGCATAAACAGACTACCTAAATCTTTAAAGTTAAATGCAACCACCCAAGAGTTAGGCGATAAAGTTCTAAAGGCTTTCAAGAGTAGTAAAATCTCTGAATCCACATATAACAATGGAAGATTAGCTAAAGGATTTAAGTTGTTCTACAATGAATACAAACCTGAGATTAACCAAATCCAACAGTTAGTTGCCATGATTGACAAAGATGTGTGGTTTAGTAATCAGAAACCAGACGGTAGTGCTGAAGCCAAACAATATTATAAGAATTTTGAGAAATGGTTCCAATATATGAATGAGAATAGCAACAAGCCTGTAGAAACCGCATAACCAATTAACAATAAAGTCCATGTGACAGGTGGACTTACTCTCCCCAAGTTCTTAGACATTCTGAATAGCCTCAAGTCTGATGACTAAATGTGTGGTCTTATCATTAGTCCCTCATTCATGGAATTACTATCTTTACAGTACCACAAACAGATAATCTCACCACACAGATAAGCAGACTACAAACTATTCAGAATATCTAAAATGAAAGAATTTACTTATGAACAGATAAGAACAAAGGCTCTTAAACAGGGAGTGAAAGATAATAAGGTTCACATTGGATTGTGGGCTAATCTTAATAACTATCTAAAGACAAGGAGAAAAAAGAATGGAAAGGTTATTACTTATTATATCGCATTACAGAAGTTGGCTTACTGACAAGATAAAAATTGAAACTGAGAGATTCATATTGTCAAATTTGGGAGGTGTGCTTATTCACTTTTTACTGCGTGTCTAAACACCCCCTCTCTACACTCCTACGCTACATTCCAATAAGACCTATGCAATGTCCTTGCGGACACCACACGGGTAATCTGTAAGCTGGGAGTGACTAAAATCAATGATATGTGGATTTATAACAATCATTTCTATAACAAGCTGAGCGAACTTAGGAAGTCAAACAAATTAAGTTCCTCTAAAATGAGATTCTTATTAAAGACCAACCAAATCATTTTAATTAAACATATTGAGCGATTGCCTTATGAGTTACGAGAAGCTACCATTCAAGGAATATACAGTAATGAGCAACAATCTGATTCAGAAGTTAGGTTGTGCTGATGTTTACAGGACATACGTGTTACTATTGACAGCAGACAAATATATGCTGACCACTGACACCACGATAGACCAGCTTACATCATTCGTTGGAGAGAAACCTGCCAACTATAAAGGTGGTAAGAGTTCCAAATCATTCAATGACAAGTTAAGAGCCACAGGGGAAGTCAGCATACAGAATAAGGACAGTGGCAGGAATGACAGGACTTGGACAGATTATATATTCTTTCCCGTCAGCTTTGGACATTACAGAAGAATCAGCAGAGAGTTCTATGATTCATATAACAGTACACTGGATTTAAAGCTCAGAGGATTTATACTCAAACTATTCAGTGCAGCAGAGCCACACAGTCATACAATTACCTTATCTGTAAGAAAACTGAAAGAACTAATCCACATGGGACATGGTACTATTTCTAACTACATAGAACAACTAAGGGATATGGACTTGTTAGATGAAGTTGGAGATTCAATCATATTAAAAGCTAAAGGTTTGCTTATAGACCTACCCAAAGATAAATATGTGGAGGAAGTGAAAGCTGACTTTGAACACATGATAGCATTTAACGAGAGCAGAGGAAACCCCATTTCAAGGGAGTGCATGATTTATAAGAAGTACAAGGAGAATAATTTTGAGGAAGTTAAGGATATGCACGCTCTTATGAAATCATTATCAAATGGGTTGGTAGGCAGGAAGCAGGAGGTAAAAGACAAGGAAGAACTGCCAGATTTAATCTTATAAAGATATGGCAATAAAAGCTCCAGACTACTAAAAAGATTTAGAGTTCTTTCTTTTAAAGGCATATTAGTTATATATTTGCAATATAACCTTATATATCAATTCAATGGCACAAATTCATCCTGACTTCTATACAATCCAGCATCTCCACCAACCAGCAACAGAAGGAGAACTAATCCTATTAGACTTTTTACAAAAGAATCTAAATATGGAGTTTGAGATATATTACCATCCTTTCATAAATGGTGACAGACCCAATATTGTTATTCTTAAAAAGGGATGTGGAGCTATAATCATATCTGTAAATGATTGGGATTTAACTGACTATGCTATTAATGATGATTTGGATTGGTGGAATAATTCAACTTCAACAAAGGTTCAATCACCTTTCTCTCAAATAAATTACTATAAAGAGAATCTTGTCTCATTACACATAAGTACTTTCTTAGAGAAGAAAATGAATAAGTGGTACTATTCAAATATTATATATACACTTGTTTACTTCCATAAGATGTCCCAAGATAATATTGAGAAGTTTATACATGAGAATATATCCAAGGAAGATAATAAGACCAAATTTTTAAAAGACATAAAATATATACAATATTGGGGATATGATTCTCTTACACTGCAAAACTTAGAAGAATATTTCAGCAAGATAAGAATAGAACAACCTTCTTTCTTATTTGATGAAGATATTTACAATAATTTCAAACGCTACCTCAAGCCACCTTTTCATCAATTAGAAGAAGGGATTGATATTAAGTACACTAAAGCACAAGCAGAACTTATTAGAAGTGAAAGCAGACCCAGACGTAAAATAAAAGGGATTGCAGGAAGTGGTAAAACTCTTGTCCTTGCAAAGAGAGCTGTCAATGCATATCTAAGAACTAATAGTGAAATATTAATTCTAACATTTAATCTATCCCTTAAGAATTACATTCGCGACAAAATCAATGACGTAAGAGAAAGTTATCCTTGGGAGAAATTCTATATCACCAACTATCATCAGTTTATTAAATCAGAAGCAAACAACTATAACCTACCCATAAAAGGATTAAAATCTTATACAGATATTAATTTCTTTGAGCCTGTAAAGAACCACATTAAGAAGTACAAAGCTATATTCATAGATGAGGTACAAGACTACCAAACTGAATGGCTGGAAATAATTACCAAATATTTCTTATACGAGGATAGTGAATTTGTTGTGTTTGGAGATGAGAAGCAAAATATTTACAGAAGACCGTTAGATGAGAACAAAGAACCAATAATTAAAACAATCGCAGGAAACTGGAACAAGTCTCTCAACGCTTCCAAAAGATTCACAAGTGAAATAGGGAAGTTAGCGATGAAGTTCCAGCACCATTTCTTAGAGAATAAATACACCATTGACAATATGGTTGTGTTAGATAACCCTATGCTTGATTTTGAACAAAGGAATATTAAATATGCCAATATTGGAGCGAAAGCCAGCACAGAAAGGATATTCAATATCTATAAAGGGACTTGTAAGAAATATTGCCTTAACCCAGCAGACATTACTATTCTATCTGGTACTGCTGATATTTTAAGAGAAATAGAATACTCTATAAGGACTCAATTAAAAGAGAATACAACCACTACATTTGAAACTAAAGAAGAATATGATAAAAGCGAATTAGAGACCAAATCTAAAAACAACTTTGAAGAGAGGATAAATACAATCAGACGATACAGAAGAAATCACTTCTCAATAAAAACAGGAACTGTAAAGCTATCTTCTATACACAGCTTTAAGGGCTGGGAATCACACACAGTCTTTTTAATCATTGAGCCACATAAAAGTGATTCTATACAAGATTTTGAATCTGTTGAGCTTATATATACTGCGATAACAAGGGCACAAGTCAATCTGTTCATTCTCAACATGGGTAATGAAAAGTACGATTCATTCTTTAATGATAATATCCAAAATTAATCTAACAGAACCACAAGCGAGACACTCCTACCCACATAAACACCCCCTTATAGCTCTTAAATAAAAAAGAATGCTTTAACAATGCAGTCTGACTGCTGACAGAAATAAGCATTCTTTTTAATCTGAGAGGGGGCACGATGTACTATTGCCACAGCCTACCAATAATTTACTAATACTCCTCATTTCCTTTGAAAGAATCTTTAGGGAAAGACATAGGACAGCCTAAGATGCAAGCGAAGAAATTCACTTGTGTTTTAGGTTTGTTCTTGTTAAATCCATTCAATCAATAACCATTTAATTCAATTTCATTATGAGAGATTTAGTAATTATGCCAGCTATGGCACAGCGTAGAGAATCATTAAACATGGGTGAGTTTGCAGAAGAAGCAATTATTGTGGAAGAAGTTGCAGCACCCAAAAGAGTAAACCATTTCATTGAAGCAAACACACAGGAAGTAACCTTACAGCACTTACAGCAAGACTGCATCATTCCAAGTTTTGCATCAATGGAGGAAACCATAAGCCACCAATCCTTTATAGGTGCAGTAGTAGATGCAGCTAAGGATTACTTTCATGGAGAACAGTTTGATATGCCAGAGATTAGAATCTCACACCCTATCAATGGCAGAATACCAAGTGCATTAGGTAAGAAAGCATCTGAATTGACAGACGAAGAGAAAACTTTGTTCTATCAGAGAATGTGTTTCTGTTTTGAAATTCCATCCATTGTACATGATGAATACGGTAATCGTTTAGCGTTATCCATTGGTGGAGTGAGAGCATATAACGAGATTAACCTATACAGTAAGAAGTCTGTTGAGAGATTTAAAATCTTCATAGGCTTTCGTAATCGTGTGTGCTCAAATTTAATGCTTACTACTGACGGCTTGCAGGATAAGATAGAAGTCCTAAGCATACAGGAACTATATGCAGCAGCATTGAATCTGTTCCATGCTTACAACCCATCCAAAGACCTGCATCTGTTAAGGACACTTGGGCAGATGTCAATCTCAACGAGTGAGTTCTGCCAGATAATAGGCAGGATGAGATTATATCAAGCTCTTACACCCAACCAACAGAAACGCTTACCTCGTCTATTATTAGGAGACAGTCAGATTAATGCAGCTTGCAGAGCATTCGTTTCTGATGCGAACTTCAAGAGTACAGGGGACAGCATTACAGGCTGGCAGCTCTTAAACCTGCTCAATGGTTCTGTGAAGTCAAGTTACATAGATAACTTTTTGGAGAGGAATCTTAATTGCACAGAGTTCGTACAAGGCATTCAACGTGCCAAATTAGGAGATAGTGAATACGCTTGGTTCTTGGGCTGAGTGGATTGTTGATTGACAGAGGAAAGGGCTGCTATTCAGTTAGTTGTCCTTTCTTCATTTTATCAATCATCAAATATTACAATCATGAATAAATCTAAAATTGAAAATACTATCAACCATATCAACTCTTTACAAGAAAGACTATGCTACTGTGAGAACAACCTTCAATACATCAAACGCTTGCAAGCACTTAAATATTGGCTGCACAAGTTTGATTCATTTTTAGATAGGAACAGCAAACAGCATGGTGAATATGCAGCAGTTTATGAAAGTTACTTCCATACTTGTTGCGGGTTCTCATTCTACGACAGAGTTTGTAACTCAATTCTTGTTTATGAATATGGTGACAGACCATTTTAAAGAATTAATGTAAAAAGAAAGAACATTATTTTAAGTGTTCTTTCTGGCATTGTTCTATTAGTCCTTGCAAATATTCATCACTTACAGAACAAAGTAAGGTCTTAGCGGTTGAAGATTTCTTAAAATCTATATTATATCGTTTTATCTCGTTTTTATAGATTTCTTTAATTGCTACCAATGTTGAATTTAAATTAACAATAGATAAACTTAATATAGGTTCAAACAACTCCTCGCTCTTGTCCAAGTCACAGTTACTTATACTTAAGCCATGTACAAACACTGATAAATAACTTGCATAAGTTGAGAAAGAGGGATTTGAATCGACCATTTTATATAAAGAGTTCCAAGTAAATTGATTTTTCTCTTTGGGGTTAAGAAGAGGTTTTAAACTCTTATATTTCCAATTTGCATTCTCAATAATCTGATTAACAATTTTATTATTATTATAGAGTGGGCTTCTTTTTAATTCTTTAATTATGAATTCCTTTGCAATCATATCAGATTTATTAGTATCTCTTACTTGGGTTACTAATGCTATAAACTCATCTTCTTTAATTCGTCCATTATTAACTATTTGATTATAATCTGGATAATCCTTATATCTACAAAGAATTCCATCCAAAACATATAAATAATGTTTGAACACCTTTTCATCTTCGTTGGAGTTCATATATACATGATAGATAGTGGCTAAATTATCAATAATATTTCTACATAAGGTACAAGCTGATACATAATCACGGTTATGTGAATAAATAAGGAATATAGACTCCCATGTTTCTAACATTTTTTTTACAAGTCGCAATACATAGCTGGGAATATCATTAATTCCATCATTATTATACAACTTTTGTAATTCAGTAGTCAAATAGTCTAATTCTGAGAATGCAAATAAATAGACATCCTCATAATTCCATCCCATTCTTTCTGCTTCTGGATAAGAAATTCTCATAATTAATTAATTTATATCCAAAGATAATCGTTTGAATACAATAAACAAAATATTCACTTTGATAATTAGTGAATGTTCCTTTAATAATCAGTGAGTTAGTAAATCCAACTCAGAATTAATATTCACTTCTATTCGTTTCATTATAAAACAGAACATTATGTCACTTAAATATTCAAGCACAACCGCAGACTATCTTGTTTGGTCTGATGCAATGAACCTAATAAGGAAGTTAGCCAAAGACGAGAATTATAAAATCTCACTTCTTATAACTTTGGGATGCTTCACAGGATTAAGAATATCTGATATTCTATCTCTAAGATGGAAGCAGATATTAGATGCTGACGAGTTTACAGTAATTGAGAAGAAGACAGACAAAGTAAGGACTATCAGACTGAACCCCCAATTACAACATCATATTAAAGAGTGCTACGAGCATATAAATCCTGTTGGAATCAATGCGCCAATTCTTATAAGTCAGAAAGGCACTATCTTCACAGTTCAGAGAATCAATATCATTCTTAAAGAGGTGAAGAAGAAGTACAGGTTAAAGATTAAGAACTTTAGCTGTCATTCGCTTAGAAAGACATTTGGTAGGCAGGTCTATAACATGAACAGCGATAATGCTGAACTTGCCTTAGTAAAGCTGATGGAACTGTTCAATCACAGTTCTGTAGCCATTACTAAGAGATACTTGGGATTAAGGCAGGAAGAAATCTTGCAGACTTATGACTGTTTGAGCTTCTAATGATTGGGACAGGATTATTAAGATACATCTTTATAGTGGTCTGAATGGTTCTGTCCCAAATCAATAAAATATTGAGTTTAGATATATCTAAAGTCCAATCTTGACAGTTCGGCATTTCAGCCTTATAGAAGTAAGTCAATTCCATAAGTTTACAGATTTTAGGATTATCTCAACTCTTATTAAGCATGTCGCAGGTAGCACTTCTTGAATATCCACCAATATACTGACTTAAAGATGATAATTCAAGGCAGGTAAGAATATTCAGAATTTACTCTTTATATGAGGAGAAGTGAATTTGATACCCACATGGATTTAGAGAGTTTAGATGCAATTCTGCTTAAAAGCTCCATTAATTCCCTGTTTAGTAACACAATAATTACTATTAATCCACACTCCATGCTGATTGATTTAAAACCTTTTATTATCTTTGCACCAATTCCAATGAACTAATGAGATAGGGAGTTGGAAGGACATATTTAACGAAAAGGTGTTATTGAAATTATCTTCGTGATGAAATTCTCGCAAAATTTCAACAGACTGTGAAGATGATAGCAATAGCACCCCACCATTTGATATATACCTACCTTATATTTTATAAGGCTTTAGATATTGTCAAAATTGGTGTGGGTAGCTATTGTTTTATCCACAGTCAAGGCAATGCGAGAAGCCCCATCACAGGATAAGACAGATATAGTTCCCACACCTCTTTTATTTTAACAGCTTATCCATAGGGAACAGGTAGGCGCATAACATATATATGCAATGAGAGAACTGTTTCAAGTCTTAGATAGAGAAGATAGAATCTCTATCCTCAAACTGCTATCATTATTAATAAAAGAATCCAATAAAACCACCTATAACGATAATAGTGATTGGATTTTAGCTTTTAATGAAGCTGGATTTAGAACTGATGACATTAATATTAATGAAATATTGTCTAATGTTGATATGGATGTTTATAACGTTCCATTAGAAGATTGGCAAGTCCAAGCACTCAATTCAATATGCTTTCTTGAGAATATTCTAATTTTTAGATATGTTCCAGACAATGAACCAAAGGAAGCTGTCTATATCCAACGAGAAGCAGAAACCTATCGTAAAATAGACAAATATAGACCATTTCCTTTATGTCCTTTACCATTAATGCCTGAAGAAGTTGTTAGAATTATGACATATAGAGCTTCAAAACTATTTGGCAATGATACTAACATTTGGTTTGATGCAGAACATCTACGCATAACATTAAGTAAAGGATTTGACAACTCATATATTTCTTTCAACGACCAAACTAATGAATTTAACATTTGGTTTGAGGATTCATTTATGAGATTTATTGATGGACCAGATTGGAATACTATCAATAGCGAAAGAACTACAATGTTTGTCAATAAATGGTTCAAATCTGGAACTACAATCGTACTTGACAAACTATTTGAAGGGTTTTCATCAAATGGCTTAGACATTAGATACAATGCTAACGTTGGACTGGGATTACATATCATAATCAACTTAAATAAATATCAATGAGAACAATAAGATTATTAGCAACCTCTCTATTGGTTGCATTAAGCATGGGAGCTAGTTCCTGTGGGGATGATGAATTGGAGGTAAATCCCCCAACAACATCTGGAGGTGAAACATCGTTAGAACTTATTTGCAAAGAATATGGAATTACGGACTATAAGGATATTGATTTATTAAACTATTTCATCCATGCAAACAATACAATAATAAACAAGGAGCAAGCTAATTTTACAGGATTAAAGGATAATCATTTGTGGGTTGCTACTTACCATAATTCGACTAAAGAGAAATTGGCAGAGGGTACATGTAGCTCTGAGTTTCAACATTCATGCAAAGTCTTTAAAGAGTTTGAAGGATATAAGGACATGAACATATCTAAGATAACTCCAATGTGGAATTATATTATAAATCCATCCCAATTCATTACAATATTTGCATACAATTTTAAAGAAGATGCAGCAGCATCGTTATACAGTACACTTTTTTATAACAATGGTAAGTCTAAAGAGATTAGAGGGCTTGGAGGTGATAACGTCTTTAATTGGTACGACAACAGCGCACTCATAAGAGATTATTGCTATACTTTGGATGGTGATAGTATTTGTGCATTCACTATACCAACAGGTGATGGTGTTGGAATGGATGCAGTAGAAGTTTATGCCCCCTTATCTCATAGTGAAATTATCTATCGTTGGTTTGACGAAGATGGAGCTTTTATTGGAAGGTGGAATGGAACAACCAAACAGCAGATTTGGCTTACAGAGTTGAAGGAACTATCAAACTTAATTGATAACGACCAATATAAAGTTGATTTTAAACTATCTGACAGTTCCACTAATATTTGGAAATTTGATGCTACCATAACTTCTTATGATGGAGATAAGAATACACTTAGTTATGAAATAGATATTGATAATGGTACAATCAAAGGAGAAGATAATTATGCTTCTCTTATTATAGGTAAATGGAAGATGACAAGTGGTAACGCTATCGCCACCCATGTAACTTATAAGAATGATGGTACATTTGAATATACAAATACAGAAGATAGCTCTTACAAGGAAGTGGGCAAGTACAAGATAGACGGTAACAAGCTCTATGAAATGTACAACGATGAAGAAGAATGGATTATCAATGATATTCTGTTACTTAATTCTATGACCTTATCAGTGCAGGAATTGGAAGCTGATGGAGTAACACCCACAGGTCAGAAGTACTCTTATCAGAGAGTGGAATAAAAGATTTACGCATACTAAAAGTGAGCAGCATTTGAAGAAACTCTTATGCTGCTCTTTTCTATAACTATTTCATAAATACAAAATAAACAGCCAATATCAAGCAAACGAAGGCAGCTATATGATTCCAGTGCAAAGCTTCACCTTTAAAGAATACAGTTGTAAAAACTGTGAATATAATAAGAGTTATTACTTCTTGAAGAACTTTCAACTGCATCAATGAAAATGGTCCTCCATTACCTACATATCCAATGCGATTCGCTGGAATTTGACAAGAATACTCAAAAAAAGCTATTGACCAACTAAAGGCTATTACACCTATCAAAGGAAGAGCAGCAAACCAAGAATATTCCTGCTTCATCTTTAAATGACCATACCAAGCAAAAGTCATAAAGACATTTGATACTATAAGCAATAAAATTGTGTAGAGAGCTTTCATATTATTCTAATTCTACTATACATTATTATATATCAACGTAAAGTGTTAAATTTCCAGTTGGGTTTTTCCGTTTTATTATACTCTGCCAAAGCTATTACCCAGGAAAACAGCACCACGGCATACAACGGCCAGTTGGAGATGACTTTTGTCTCTTGTAGCTTCAGATGCCCATACCAGGCAAACGTCATGAAAATATTAGATACAATCAATAGCAAAATGGTATAAAATGCTTTCATATAGTGATTAATGATTAGTGATTAATGATTAATGATTAATGATTGCAGGCAGCAATTCCTCTTGCACATTCGTCATACTCCCCCATAGACTATAGCGTGCCTCAGGATTCATTTCCTCCAATTGTTTCAGAATGCCTTTCATTGCACTACGGCTGGATTGTGACTCATACGGACAATTCTTCACCTGCTTACGATACCCCCTCACTTGCGCCAACTCCATCAAATCCGCCTCATGTACCAGACACATCGGACGGATAATCGTCATATCAAACTTCTTCATTACCAGCCGGGGGGCATAGAGCTGAACGCTCCCTGATAGGTGATATTCATCAGCAAGGTCTCCAGAATATCATCCATGTGATGGCCTAACGCGATTTTATTGCATCCCTGCTCCTTGGCTACGGTAAATAATGCCTTCCGCCTATTCCAAGAGCAAAGAAAACAAGGAGACTTGCGGGTATCTGTCGTGGCATCAAACTCCGTTTCAAAGAGAACAAAAGGCACTCCCCACGACTCTACATACTCCCTCAGATAGTCTACATCGCTCTGATAAGGTATATTCTTCATCACTACATGTACGGCAACAATGGAAAAACGGGGTTTATAGATACGGGCACGCCGTGCCAACAACTCCACCAGCGCCAAAGAGTCCTTGCCTCCCGAAAGCCCGATAAGAATCTTATCGCCGTCCTCTATCAGTCCATATTCCACCACACCTTTGCTAAACCGCTTGTCTATGCGGCGCAACATCTTTTCTTCTTCAGTAAATTGTGCCATTGATACGAGTTATGAGTTATAAGTTATAGCTCTTCCGGCTGCAAAAGTAAGGCAAAAGAACGATTTAAAGAAGAATTAACAAAATAGAATTACGGAAACCAGCTTTATTCACGATAAATTTGTATTTTTGACCTTCTGAACAAATCAGCATGTATCAATATGAATAAAACATGTATCAATATGAATAAAAAATATATCCTTTTCTTTCTATTCAGCCTTTTAAGCATAACAATTTCTGCACAAAGCCTGGCAGAAGCCAAAGCCTTGTACGAGAAGGGAGAATACGAAGAGGCCAAGCCCGCCTTCAAAAAGTTCGTCAAGACACAACCTGGCAATGGAAATTACAACCTATGGTACGGTGTATGTTGCTTGGAAACCGGCGACCCCGCAGAAGCCTTGAAACACCTGGAAAACGCCGTCAAAAGACGTGTCCCCAGCGGGCAACTCTATTTGGCCCGGGCATACAATGATTTATATCGGTTCGAAGATGCCATCGAAACTTATGAGACCTACATTTCCGACCTGAGAAAGAGAAAACGCTCCACCGAAGAGGCCGAACAATTATTGGAAAAAAGCAAATCCAACTTGCGCATGCTGAAAGGTGTGGAAGAGGTTTGCTTCATCGACAGCTTTGTGGTAGACAAGGAAAATTTCCTGGATGCATACAAAATCAGCCCCGAATCGGGCAAGCTGTTCATGTACGACGCCTATTTCAAAGATTCCGGTAAGGAAGGCGGAACGGTATACGAAACGGAGCTGGGCAACAAGCTATATTATAGCGAAATGCAACCGGACAGCACCCTCAGTATCCTTTCGCGCAACAAGTTGCTGGACAAATGGAGCGATGGCAGCTTGTTGCCCGGAAGCATCAACGAGGCCATGAATGCAGACTATCCCTATGTACTTACAGACGGTATCACTATCTACTATGCTTCGGATGGCCCTGGCTCGATGGGAGAATATGACATTTTCGTCACCCGTTACAATACGAATACCGACTCCTATCTGATGCCGGAAAATGTGGGCATGCCGTTCAATTCGCCCTACAACGACTATATGTACGTCATCGACGAATTCAACGACTTGGGATGGTTTGCCTCCGACCGTTACCAGCCCGAAGGCAAAGTGTGCATCTATGTATTCATTCCCAACTCATCCAAACAAGTGTACAACTACGAAGGGATGGACCCGGACAAGATGATATCATTGGCGCAACTTCACTCTATCAAGGACACATGGACGGACACCGATGCGGTAAAGGGCGCCCGAGAAAGGCTTCGGACCGCTGCCAACGCAAAGCCGCGGACCACCAAGAAGCATGATTTCCAATTCATCATTGACGACCACTCCACCTACTACCAGCTGGACGATTTCCGCTCCCCGCAGGCCAAAGCCTCGTATGGCAAATACAATCAGCTGGAGCAGAGCTACAAACAACTGCAGGAGAAACTGGAAGATATGCGTTCGGAATACTCCCGAGCCAACAAGCAGGAAAAGGACAAGATGTCCGCCGCCATCCTCGACCTGGAGCAACGTGTACGGCAATTGTCCACTGAGATGGAGCAGACTGCCATTCAAGTGCGCAACCTGGAAAAACAAGCCACCAAATAAAGACAACTATGGATATACTCATTATCGCCTCATTGATTATAGGAGCAGTAATCTTGTTCTTAGTGGAATTATTCGTAATTCCGGGCATCAGCGTTGCCGGTTTTCTGGCAGGAGGTTGCATCATCTTTGCCAACTACTATGCCTTTGCCTATATGGGCACCACGGCAGGTGTCATTACGCTTATCATATCTGCCCTGGCTTGTATCGGCTCGTTGGTATGGTTCATGCGCTCCAAGACACTCGACAAAATTGCATTGAAAAAAAACATCACCTCCAAAGTAGACCGTAGTGCCGAGGAAAAAGTCAAGGTAGGCGATATAGGCGTAACCACTACCCGCCTGGCTCTTATCGGCTATGCCGAAATCAACGGAGACATCGTGGAAGTAAAGTCATCAGACGGCTTCCTGAACGAAAAGACTCCGATTATCGTAGACCGTATTGCCGACGGAGTCCTCTTAGTGGAACGGCTCAAGCAGTGAAATTTCTGAAATCAACCTATTATTTATAACTAACAATTAATATTTAATCTCATGGATCCAAGCACAATGTATTTAACCGCCTTCCTCATTATAGGAGGCATTATTTTCCTGGTACTTTTCTTCCATTATGTACCGTTCTTCTTGTGGCTGTCCGCCAAAGTATCGGGAGTAAACATCTCACTGGTACAACTTTTCCTGATGCGCATCCGTAATGTCCCTCCTTATATCATTGTGCCCGGCATGATTGAAGCTCATAAAGCAGGATTGCAAAACATCACGCGCGACGAACTGGAAGCGCACTACCTTGCCGGAGGTCACGTAGAGCGGGTGGTACACGCACTGGTATCCGCCTCTAAAGCCAATATCGAGCTGCCGTTCCAGATGGCAACCGCCATCGACCTTGCCGGCCGTGACGTATTCGAAGCCGTACAGATGTCCGTTAACCCCAAAGTAATTGACACCCCTCCCGTGACAGCTGTTGCCAAAGACGGTATCCAGCTGATTGCCAAGGCCCGTGTAACGGTGCGCGCCAATATCCGCCAATTGGTGGGCGGTGCCGGAGAAGACACGATTCTGGCCCGTGTAGGCGAGGGTATTGTGTCTTCCATCGGTTCGTCAGAGAATCATAAGTCTGTATTGGAGAATCCGGATTCTATCTCCAAACTGGTATTGCGCAAGGGGTTGGATGCCGGAACAGCATTCGAAATTCTGTCCATTGACATTGCTGATATTGACATAGGTAAGAATATCGGTGCCGCCCTGCAGATAGACCAAGCCAATGCCGACAAGAACATTGCTCAAGCCAAGGCAGAGGAACGCCGCGCCATGGCCGTAGCCACAGAGCAGGAAATGAAGGCAAAGGCCCAGGAAGCCCGTGCCAAAGTTATCGAGGCAGAAGCGGAAGTACCCAAGGCCATGGCCGAAGCATTCCGCAACGGCAATCTGGGTATCATGGACTATTACCGGATGAAGAATATAGAAGCCGACACTTCCATGCGCGAAAACATTGCCAAACCGACGACGGGCAATACCAGCCAGCCGTTGAGTAAATAACCCGGAAAGTAACTGACGAAACGCCCGGAACCGGTGAACAAGAATCGGTTCCCGGCGTTTCTATTTATAAACAAAAGATTAAAGCCTCAAGCATATGAAGAAATATTTCGCCTCTTCCGAACTGATCATCAATGAAGACGGTTCTGTATTTCATCTTCACGTAAAGCCCGAATGGCTGGCAGACAAAGTCATCTTGGTAGGCGACCCCGGACGGGTGGCACTGGTTGCCTCCCATTTCGAGAACAAGGAATGTGAAGTGGAAAGCCGCGAGTTCAAGACTATCACCGGTACTTACCAGGGGAAACGTATTACGGTGGTTTCCACCGGTATCGGATGTGACAACATCGATATCGTGATGAACGAACTGGATGCCCTGGCAAACATCGATTTCGAGACGCGCGAAGAAAAGCCCCATCTGCGTAGCCTTGAGCTGGTACGTATCGGCACCTGCGGCGGCTTGCAACCCTACACTCCGGTAGGCACATTCGTATGTTCTGAAAAGTCCATTGGTTTCGATGGGCTGCTCAACTTCTATGCCGGACGCAACTCCGTGTGCGACCTGCCCATGGAGCGTGCCTTCCTCAACCATATGGGATGGTCCGGCAACATGTGTGCCCCTGCCCTCTACGTCATTGATGCAAGCACTGAACTGATAGACCGCATCGCACAAAACGACATGGTACGTGGCGTAACGATTGCCGCCGGGGGCTTCTTCGGACCTCAAGGACGCGAGTTACGCGTGCCGCTTGCCGACCCACATCAGAATGAGAAGATTGAAAAATTTGAATACAACGGCTACCGTATTACCAACTTCGAGATGGAAAGTTCTGCCCTGGCAGGCTTGAGCCGTCTGATGGGGCACAAGGCCATGACGGTATGCATGGTCATTGCCAACCGCCTGATAAAAGAAGCTAACACGGGATACAAGAATACGATAGATACTCTTATCAAAACAGTACTCGACCGTATCTAAGTATCCTTCAAGAAATGCTCCTCCCTTTCCTTCAGCCAATCCTAGGAGTAGGGTTTAGTAATGACTTCATCACATCCTGCCTGACGTGCCCGTTGCTGGTCTGTATAGTGTAGCAATGTCCTGCTATACCCACAATGGGCACAGAGGCGGATTAGGCTTTATAAGCATCTATCCATTATCGATTTGCACAAAGTTACGATAAAAGCCCATAAGTTGAATCACCATCTCTCTTTTTTGTAAAGAAACCATTATCTTTGCTGAATAAAAATAAGCCGGATAAAATGAACCAAGATACCATTTGTGCCATAGCCACCGCCCAAGGGGGAGCCATAGGATGCATCCGTGTCTCCGGACCGGATGCCATAGAGATAACATCCCGCATATTTACCCCTGCCCGGAAGGGGAAGAAGCTGAAGGATGCCAAGCCATACACACTTACCTTCGGTCATATCCATGAAGAAGAAAACATCATAGACGAAGTACTTGTAAGCTTATTCCGTGCCCCCCACTCGTACACGGGCGAGGATAGCACGGAAATCATGTGCCACGGTTCGAGCTATATTCTTCAGAAGGTGTTGCAATTGCTCATCGGCAATGGTTGCCGCCTGGCCGCTCCCGGTGAGTACACGCAACGGGCCTTCTTGGGCGGCAAAATGGACCTAAGCCAGGCCGAAGCCGTGGCCGACCTCATCGCCTCCACCTCTGCCGCCACTCACCGCCTCGCCATGAGCCAAATGCGCGGTGGGTTCAGTAAAGAGCTGGCCTCACTACGCGACCAATTGCTGCACTTCACATCACTCATAGAACTGGAGCTGGACTTCAGCGACCACGAAGAACTGGAATTTGCCGACCGCTCCGAGCTATGTCTCCTAGCAGACGGCATAGAGCAGGTAATTTCCCGTTTAGTACAATCCTTCAGTGTAGGCAATGCCATCAAAAACGGCGTACCGGTAGCCATCATCGGCGAAACGAACGCTGGTAAATCCACCCTGTTGAATGCACTACTAAACGAGGAACGAGCCATTGTAAGCGACATACACGGGACAACCCGCGATGTGATAGAAGACACAGTCAATCTTGGTGGGATAACTTTCCGATTTATTGATACGGCAGGCATACGCGAAACGAACGACACCATCGAGAACCTAGGAATTGAGCGAACCTTCCAGAAATTGGAGCAGGCGGAAATCGTGCTCTGGATAGTTGATGCCACGAATGCCGTCTCACGGATACCACAACTAACTACCCAGATACTTCCCCGTTGCGAAGGGAAACGGCTCATTCTCGTATTCAACAAGACCGATTTGGTGCAAGATGCCTCAACCATCCCCAACTCCAGTTTCACCGTGGCCGCTACTAATGTGCAATGCATCTCCATCTCTGCCAAAGGACGTACCAACCTCGACAAGCTTCAGCAAATGCTAATCTCTGCCGCTAACCTGCCCACGGTTACCCAAAACGATGTCATTGTCACGAATATACGCCACTACGAGGCTTTGACCCATGCCTTGGAAGCCATCCACCGGGTCCAACAAGGATTAGCAGAAAATCTATCCGGAGATTTTGTTTCACAAGATATCCGCGAATGCATTTTCCATCTAAGCGATATTGCAGGGGAAGTTACGAACGATATGGTACTTGGGAATATTTTCGAACATTTTTGCATCGGCAAATGATGGCTTAGAAACTGCCATAACCAATTATAACCATTTAGAATAAAGTCGCTGTATTTCAGCGGCTTTTCTATTTTAACACTTTCTAATCCTTATTTGGTAGTAACGGTTTTTATCCATATTTTTCTATCATATTTCTACCGCGACACAAATTCACGGTTAGCCCGAATGTCACAATGACGCATTAGTTGACGTGTGTTGACAATGGTTTACATGTGTTGACAAAATCCGGGAGAAATAAGGAGAAATTATCCCCAATATAAACGAGGAAAATATGGAAGTAAGAAAGATTTGTCAATGGTGTGGAAAGCCATTTATAGCTCAAAAGACAACGACCTGCTATTGTAGCCATCAGTGTTCCAATCTTGGCTACAAAGAACGCATCCGGGAACGCAAGCGGCAGTTGAAACGCTCGCAAGAGTTGCTACAACCTCGACAAGCCGCCGAGGGACAGGATTTCTTCTCTTTTGCCCAAGCAGCAAAGTTGATGGGCGTAACCAGACAATACATATATAAATTGGTAAAGGAATCCAAACTTCGGGCTTCACGCATCAGTGGTAAGAAGTCGCTCATTCGTCGTGCTGACATCGAACTAATGATGAAAACCAAACCGTATGAGCGCATCATGCCTAAAGAGGACTTCGACATCACTGAGTATTACACTGCTGAAGAAATTGCAGAGAAATATAAGGTCAACGCCAAATGGGTGTGGACTTATACACGGCAGCACAAAGTTCCGAAGGTACGAATACGCCAATTCAACTATTATAGCAAGAAACATATCGATGCTGCCTTTGCCAAATACGAGGTGGATTCCGACTTGACCGAATGGTACACACCGGAAGATATTCAGGAAAAATACGGTATGACACGCGTCGCCATCCGTTCGCAGGTGTATCGGAACAATATCCCATCCAAGAAGGAACATGGGCAGATATTCTACTCAAAGCTCCACTTCGACCTCTCGAAGAGTTCAGAACAGGAGAGCAAAGCGGAATACTATACCGTCAAGGAGGCTATGGAAAAATTCAAACTCTCCCGCGACTCTGTTTACGGAATTCTGCAATTCCATCAGATCAATCGCGAGAAGAACGGACGGTTCGTCCGATTCCTAAAAGTAGAGTTTGACAGGGTTATGGGTGTTCACAAATAATCTAATTTGTCGCTATCCATTAATTATTCAAAAATTAATCTCTGCTGTAGATAATCTGCATGATTACATTACAGAGTTTTGCCAGCGAATTAATAATAACCATAAAAATATATTAGTATGCATGAATGTAAAACAGTAACGTTGAGAACACGTCCGTTAAAAGGTAGAATGATGTCTTTCTATCTAGATTATTATCCTGGGTATCGAGACAAAGAGACTATGAAAGTTATCCGTCATGAATCGCTTGGCATCTATGTCTATGCCAATCCGAGAAACAAACGAGAACAGAATTTCAACGAGGTAATGACCGAGAAAGCCGAAGCCATCCGTTGCCGCAGGTTCGAGTCAGTTGTCAATGAACGGTATGACTTCTTTGACAAGTACAAACTCAAGGCAGACTTCTTGGAGCATTATCGCAAGCAACTCCGTAAGCATGACCAGAAATGGGAGTTTGTCTATCTGCATTTCAACAACTTCGTACATGGTAAATGTACTTTTGAAGAGATTGACATAGACCTTTGCAACAAGTTTCGGGAGTATCTGCTCACAGCTAAAAAACTGAGACGCAAAGGACGCATAACACGAAACTCCGCATCGGGATACTGGTCTACCTTCAGGGGATTCCTGAAAATACTCTACCGCAATGGAATGATAAAGACCAATGTCAATGATTTTTTGGATAAGATTGAAACAGAGGATGTAGTCAAGGAGTATCTGTCTGTAGATGAACTGTACAAGTTGGCTGAAACACCGTGCAAGAAGCCCATTCTGAAAATAGCATCGCTGTTTTCATGTATGACCAGTTTACGTATCAGTGATATACTCGCACTATGCTGGGAAGATATTGTAGACTACTCAGCCGGAGGGAAATGCGTACATATCATTACACAAAAAAACAAAGCGGAAGATATCATTCCTATTAGTGAAGAAGCATTGGGATTGATAGGCTATAATTCTGAAAAGAAAGGTTTGGTATTCAAGGGACTTATGCGTAGTTGGACGCAAATCCCAATGAAAGAGTGGATTCGTTCTGCCGGAATTACCAAGAACATAACATTTCACTCGTATCGTAGAACATTTGCAACGCTACAAGCAGCTGCCGGAACGGACATCCGCACCATACAGAGCATCATGGCACACAAGAGTATCACCACCACTCAAAGGTATATCAAAGTAGTGGATGCCAACAAACGTGAAGCTAGCAAGAAGATTACCTTGACACGGAAGGACTGACAGCCACTTATCCCTATTTTTAAGCGGTTAGAGTATGATTTTTAGTCTGAAATCATACTCTAACCGTTATTTTTTACAAATATTGAGCGATTCGTCATCACTAATTATATATATCTGGAATATAGCACATAACTTTGCCATATAACCATTTCAAATACTTGCAGCAGATGACAAATAATACTCAAATTCGGACCAAGAGGATAAGTTTTATTCTTGCATTATTGGTAATTGCCTATGTGGCAGTAGACACTTACCTATTCACTTATCACAAAATCAATACCACAACAATAACGACTCCAGTTATAATCGGCCTTGTGGTTACAATCCTATTGTGTGGTCTACTGCAACGATTTTTCTACACATGGTTGACGAAGAATCCAATCAATTTTTCTTTTGACCGGCAATCTCCTATTATTACTGACTCTGGTTTCGAAATAAAAACCGATTGTGCAGATGAAATTCAAACTATTGAACAGCCCAATAATTCAGTTATAGATAATTATGATACAATACGAGAGAACATCAAAAAGAAAGAAGCAGAAAAACAAGTAGAAGTCATGAATGCTATTCGTGAATATGTAACTATTAAAACCGCACCCTATCTGTCTAAAGAAGCTATTGCAATCCTCATTTCTAATATTGAGTATATGGCCTGTGATAGATCCGATTTATACAAGCCCATTCGCTCCAATATAGATAATCCACTGAGATCACCGGGACTTCGCCATCTGGCATGGAATGTAGGTGAACGCTTGGGAGTATCATTGGCAAAAAGAGCCGTTTTTATCAAGTCTTCATTTCCTCACGAACTCGAAAATGCGACTCTTGAATATCTCAAACTTAATTTACGGGATCAAGTTCCTAGTCAGATTCCTATTGACGTGCCCGATAAAGGCGATTATCGCTTCCATTTAGAAACAGATAATAGTAACTCAGACTAAAAAAACGCATGCAGACGAAATAATTAATCCGGTCTGTATTGTTCTGCAAGGTTTCATTGAGTTGGTTCGCAGTATATTAAACGATTAAAAGAGTATAATATGGAAAAAGACCAACTGACATTCAACGACCTGCCGACTGTGGTGGGCGAACTATGCGACAGAATCGCAAGTATGGAAAATCTGCTAACGGAGAAACTTTCCAAGCAGTACGAAACCAAAGAGAACACGCACGTTCCCATGACCGTACAGGAGGCTTGCAACTATCTTAAAATGCCGTTGTCAACCTTTTATTACAAGGTCAAAAAGGATGATATTCCGGTTATAAAACAAGGAAAACATCTCTACATCTATCGTGATGAACTGGATAGATGGCTGGAATCTTCCCGAAAGACTCCGGCTCCGCAAAGTTTTGAGGAAGAGAATGAGTCCATGCTCGCATCCCATCGTCGTAAACCGAACCCGAAAAACTGGTAAAGATGGAGAAGACGGACAATACGACTCCTTCATGTGAAGAATTGGCGGTTTACATGGAAGATTCAATCGTGAGCGTGACGAATACCTACGAGCAGTCGCCAGTGGTGCTGATGGTAGACGATGCTGTTATCGGTACATTAGGAAACTTCAGTGCGTCCATCGGAAAAGCCAAAAGCAAGAAAACCTTTAACGTATCGGCCATAGTCGCATCGGCATTGAGAAACAGCACCGTTCTTCATTATCGGTCCACTTTTCCCGATAATAAGCGAAATATTCTGTACATCGACACGGAGCAAGGACGACATCATTGCCAGCAGATATTGAAACGAATCCTACGTTTAGCTGAATTGCCGGAAGACAAGAAACCGGATAATCTGCTCATGCTGGCTCTACGCAAGTTCTCCCCTAAACTACGTCTGGCGATAGTCGAACAGGCCATTGGCACAATACCGGATTTGGGATTGGTCATCATAGATGGCATTCGTGATTTCCTGTATGACATCAATTCTCCCGGTGAATCTACCGATATCATCTCCAAATTCATGCAGTGGACGGACGACAGACAGATTCACATCCATACCGTACTGCATCAGAACAAGAATGACGAACATGCTCGTGGTCACATCGGCACTGAACTCAACAATAAAGCGGAAACCATTATGCAGATCGAGGTGGATAAAGAGGACAAGACCATAAGCGTGGTCGAAGCCGTGCATATCCGCGACCGTGAGTTTGAACCTTTCGCTTTCCGCATAAACGAGGAAGCCATACCCGAACCGGTAGAGTCCTATCTGCCAAAAGAGAAGAAGACCGGACGACCAACCAAAGGACCGTTCGATCCGGACAAGGAGATTCCAAAGAATGTACATCGTCCAGCATTGAATGCCGTTTTTGCCAATGGCAACATCAACAATTACGATGATTATATAGAACGCTTGCAAGAGGGTTACGGATTACAGGGTATAAAACTCGGTTATAACAAGGCGGTAAAGGTCGCAACATTGCTCAGTGACAAACAAATGGTTATAAAAGAAGGGAAAGATTATGCCTTCAATCCAGAATACCATTATTGAGTTCAACTTTACTTTATTGTCGGGGCGTATATATAAGAATAAAGCAAAGTAGTCAGGGGTTGCACACAAGGTATTCATTCTATCCCCCCTCTTTTAGATGAATATCTTAGTTTCTGGTTCAAATCCGTCTGCCGATTCTGTATGTACATCCAATATGGCTTGCCGGAAAGCATCAACAGGTATCTGTTGCAAGATATGCCAAGGTATAACCTCACTACGTTACGGTTGTACACTGGCACTCTTGCCTGCTCAGTTCCCTCGCCGGTGCGGTACTCGCAAGCTCGCACCTATTCACAATTATAACAATGATTCAAATGAAAGAAGATATTGAAAATACATCGAACTCCTCTAAAGAAACCAGAAACGTCTTCATCGGAGCGAAAGTCACTCCTACTCAAAAGGAGTATATAAAATCAATGGCTACCCAATGCGGTATGACCATAAGTGATTACCTATTGTCGTGTGCCTATAACTTCAAGCCCAAAGTGAGACTTACGAAAGAAGAAGCAGCCCTGTTGCAGAATCTGGACGATTGTCGGGCAGACCTCGTAAAATACACCTCCGCCCTACACGGAATGTCCACAAAGCAGCGCATGGCAATGTTCAATCAGATTCCGTTCATGGTCAACTGGCTCAAGGAACTTGGCAATGTAGCCGAAAGTGTCTGCCAGTTCCTGAATACTGTAAAAGAGAAGAACAAAATTCCGTCCAACCTTAAATCCGAAGAAGAATGATTGCAAAAGCCAAAGCCATATCGCACGGCATCAACGACCTCCGTTACATTACCGGTGAATCACAACATAAGAAGCATCCGGAGAAAATTTATCGGGTATTGGACAATCTGTTGCCCTCAGAACCGGACGCTATGGGGATATGGAACTCCATGCAGTTGACCTTATCCCAACATCGACCGATAAAGAATTCCGTTATCAGAATCGAGTTGAGTCCATCGCCCGAACATACCCAATTCTATGACATCGAAGATTGGCAAAAACTTTGGCAGGAATTCGCCGAGGAGTTCGACAAACAAGTGATTACCGGCAAGGATGGAAAAGTCCGTTCCTGTCCGACCAATTTAGCTAGCAGCAAATACTCGGTTTGGCTTCATACGGAATCTAAAGGCGAAGTTCCCCACCTTCATGCAGCGGTTTGCCGTTTGGATGAAAACGGTAATATCAACAACGACCACAACATTCATCTTCGGGCGCAACGTGCAGCCGAGCGAGTGGCAAAGAAACGTGGCTGGACAACAGCGGCACAAATCAGAAATCGAAACATTCCACAAGTGAACCGGGACTGTATGGAGGTGTTGAAAGCAATGCCATCGTGGTCATGGGATGAGTACAAGAATGCTCTTATACGGAAAGGTTATACCGTCCATGAAAGAGAGGACAAGAAAGGTATTCTTCGTGGATATGCCCTCATGAATGGAAACACCAAATACAAGGCTTCAGAATTGGGAATCGGCAGAAACCTGATGGTCTCGAAACTTCCTGCGACATGGGAGAAACTGCATCATCAGCCAGCTACTGCCATTAGAAACAATACTCCCCAAGCCGTTCAACAGGCAGCGATACATAAGGTTGCTCCTATTGACTATACCCAATATCTCACATATAGTCAGGATATGATTTCCTATGCCCTCAGCCATGAAGGTAAGGATTACAGATTCTATATTCCGGAAAAAATACTTGACTGTTTTAATGACGAATTTGATTACAGGTTTATTGCCAACTGTCAGGAACTTACCGATATGGCAGTAGCTATATTTGTCGGACTGATAGATACCCCCAACGTAACAACCGGTGGAGGTGGTGGAGGCTCACAAAGCGACCTTCCGTGGAGAGACAAGGATGAAGACAATTTGCAATGGGCTCGCAGATGCGCTCATGCCGCCAGTCGTTCGTTAGGAAAGAAACTGAAAACAGGATTAAAACGATAAGCCCATGAAACCGAACATGAAAAAGAAATTCGATTTTTCCGCGGAAATGAGTGAAGCGGAAGCCATAAAAGCCACTCCCAAGAATGAATATCTGGAGGAAGAAAAGCGGTTACTCGATATCAACGCAAAGGAACTTGTCAGCCTGAATGACAACGTATATAAGCTGAGAACAGAAGTTGAAAATCTATCCGACTCTATACATGAGTGCAAACCTATTATTTCTGAAGAAATACAGAAGTTAGCAGTAGAATTCGGTGCGACCCTTCTATACAATTTTCTCAGCCAGATTGAGAGCAAATGTAAGGAAGCCGAGCGAAGAATAAAGAAAGCCAGCAATGCCATCCCCATCCCAGATACGGCATTCTACATTTTGATTACCATTGTAGTTGCTCTATCTTCTTTTTTCGTGTGCATGATAGTAGCTAATGCAGAGATTTTGCATTCCGGATTGATTTGGAAGGCTGTTATTGGTTGTATTCTTATGGTTGTTTTGGGGATTGGTATTGCTGTAATTATACAGAAGTTTTCGGACAGGGATAAATAAACGAAAAGTCTCAATCGGATAGGAATGCTATCGGTTGAGACTTTATTTTATTCGTTATCAAACAATCCCTTTTCTTTCCATAACTTTAGTTATAAATTCCTCTATTCTCTTGCATTTGATTTAGTGATTACGTTTATGACTTACACGAAGTTTATCATCATCTTCTCTATATGATGAGATATATCCAATAGTTTTTAGCTTCCCTAAAAGCATTTCATTCATGTGATTATTTTCTATAGTAGCCTTTTTTGATTTATCTGTAATACTTCGATAAGAATCGCCTAAAGACTCTATTAATTCTGTCACAATGTCAAAATCATCTCTAAACTTTTCAACCAAGTCTATCAAAAAAGACAATCGCTCTGGCAAATTAGTAGAGGCGACCAAAATGTTCTTCTCTATGTCATAATCAAATTTTTCAATATTGTTTTTCAACACAGGAAGAGTGATATTTGCCAATTCGTTATCCCACACAATATGAGGAAGAAAATGTTGAACTACACTTAGAGCTTTTTCACCGATTACTCTTGGATTTTTCATAAGATGCTTGTATAGCCTCATATCTGTAGGCAACTCCTCTATTTCTATAATACACTCATCCAAATACTTATCTACATAATAAGTAAGTACATCACTATGATTGTCTCTAATTGTTGTCGTATAATATGTGCTATATGGAAGCATATCAGCACAAAGTAACGACTTAAAATGAGCGTTATCTACACTGTTAATATCCGCATCCTTAAATGTAACTCCATCAAAGATTTTGACAAGTTTATCGTATACCAAAATTTCAAAATCTGATGTCAATAAAGCACTGTGTGCCAGTAGTTCTTTCTGAGTATCATCCAATTCAGATATATCTGTTAATTCATCAATATGTTTGGTAATGAATATTCGCAAACTGGAAATCATTACATTATTCTGACTCTCATAAAATGCATATATCTCAGGCCATGCTGGTATAACTATATCAACTTCAATAGCGAACTCCCACTGTATATTGTTAACATCGGAAAGAGAAACTTTATTCTGTTGCCCAGAAAGGTATTTGCGTTTTGTGTCCTCTGTTATATCCTCAGAATTAATAATTTCAAGAATAATTCCCACACTCTCTTTTTTTGCCGTATCTGTAATAAATACATTATTTAGTGCATTGTCAAAACATTCATCTATATAATCTGATATAGATTTAGCTGATTTACAGCTCCTCAGTATTGTAACATTTAAAGGATAATTATCCAATGTTTCCACCCTCTCATTTCGATAATGAACAAATGCGCATACAACATTTTCTGGTGTCAACATATATGCTTTGTTTTCTACAACATACTCAAGCAAACACCTAGACTCTGCATCTATATCTGTAAAAATCAGTTTTCCATTCGACACTATTTGTTTGATTGTATCAAAACCTATGAGATCTACTCTATGAGATATAAATGCGAAGTGTTTATTCAACCAGTTACGACTTTCTTTGGTGGAATGGTTCAATTCGAGGAATCGTAACCAAGACTCGAATAATTCATCGGAATTCTGTTTCACGAAGATCTTCCATAATCCATCAACGATACTGCCCAAATGGTTGAAAAGCGAGCTTGAATCTTCAACTGATTTATAGAAGTCAATCAAAAAGTCCCACTTTTTATTATGCATAATAACTTGTGCTATCGAATGAAGTTTTGAGTTATTTGCTTCTTCAAGATGCTGACAAATACAATCGACCACCTGAATATTCAATATACTTACATCGTTGTAACATTTATCAGGAATGTTTTTTACGCACTGCCCTACTTTATCTATATGATAGTCATACGGCAAACTATGCCGAAGTTTTAATTCAAGGATAAAATCATGGTCGTGCTTATTAATTGACTTACCAAAAAAGAAAGATATATAATCAAAGTAATCTTCATTTATAAGTCCTTCTTTCAAGAAAACTTCAAGCATTTTAGAGACATTGAGTTCACTAAAAATTTTATGCGTCTGCATATCAACATCCAGCAACAGTTCTTGTATTGGAGTAGCATAATGATTATTACGAGATAATTCTAGTATCTTGATTTGTTCACGATATCTTTTTTCCCCTTCTCGCAAGGCTTCTAATCGCTCATGGTAGGTAAAGGTAGAATTAACTATTTTCTCTATTTGACTGAATTGAATATTGCAACTATCTTCAGATGTATCATAATAATATCTAACACCATAATATGTGTTAGTTTGATGCCTCTTAAAACATTGATATCGAAATGAGGATTGCGATATAAAGGAATTAAATAACGTTTCATTTTCTGCGATATCTTCAAGAGGTATAAAATTGTTTTCGACAAAAAACAAAAAGGCATTATTTTCATTTTGTTTTGATAATTTTCTACGATACCCTTCAATATAAATCAGCCTTAATTCTTTTTCTTGTATGGCATGTGTCGCTTCTAAAGATTGAAGTTTTTTAGTTATTCCATTAATACGCTCGTCAATCTGTCTATTGCGCTCAACCAATAATTCACTTTTCTTATGCAAACAATCATACAAAACACCCTTTCCTTTATGCAGATCAGCAAAATCTTTTGGATGGTAGTTTTTATATACAATCATTGCAAGAAGTTTGTTTTGATCAAGTTTCTCATCAAGTTTTTCTCTATATTGGGCATATTCATTGCCAATATTCTTCAGTAATCTCATATCGTCAATGAAAAAAGCCAAACTGTCTATTACCTCGACATTAAGATCTGAATAGCCTTTTATCTCTAGTTCCTCTTTCAGTTTGTCTGCCGAGTTTGAAGAATTGATTATTGGGATTACAGTTGTGATATAATCAAAGAATTTAGTACGTTCTTCATCAAAAAACATATCATCTTTAACCGCATAAATGAACGTAACTTTACGCCCCACAGAGTTTGACTGATTCAAGAGTTGATTTACCTCTCTTAACTTAAGAAAAATATCCGTATTATCAAATCTATCTAAATCTTCTATAATCACAACATTATAATCAGTAACCTCAAAGAAATAGACAATCTCATCCATGTGCTTATTGAAAACGGATGTATCTTCTTTGTTTTCTTTTAATTCAATCTCTCCATTCTTTAGATTTAACTTATTCAGTTTACTATTACTCAATGATTTGACAGTCTTTTGAACGAATATTATTGTTGCAACAAATATATATGATAGAGCAAAAATATCAGACCATTTATTTAATACTGGATTACTTAAGCGATTGCAAATCCAATCCACCTCCAAAAATGATGGTTCAAATACAATAATTAAGGCAACAATATAAAATATTATTGCAAAAGATAAAGCATATTGAGCCCAAGTTGATTTATGATAAATCCTTTTTAATCTGGAGTTATAAAGCGTCTCTTGTTTTTCTTTATAAATAAGTTGTTGAAGAATGCTGTATTCAATACGATTATTCATCGTATCAATATCTATTTTATTCTTTTTATCATCTAATGGTGACTTTAGAGTAGCAAGAGATATTGAAAGATATTTGTATTTACGATAGTCTTTCATCAAAGAGCGAAGAATGGAACTCTTACCGGATCCATAAGGACCAGTAAGAGCAATGTTCAATATGTCTTTCTCTTCTAGTTTTCGTGCAAGATTCAAAACACTCCTATACTGCTTCTTATCACTTTCACTATCACGATTAAGCAGAGCAGGAGTTAATGATACTTGTTTATCATCCTCCATCGAATTATTTGCACATATTTTCTTCCAAAATCTCCAGTTCATTTATTTTCAGCTATTTATTAATCATATTTTTCTAGTTTGTTACAGATTGCTATCTATATTAAAGCAACACCAAATTCACGGATTGTTTCTTCGCTATCTCTTCCTGAGACAGATTTGCCTGTCGCTTGCTCTATTCTGTCAAGCAATTGTTTTGCTCGATCTATGAAATAAGCATTGAAATCATCTAATGCAAGATGAGCATAACTTACCTTATGTGACTCTATAGCTTCCTGTATCTCAACTTGTTTTAATCCCTTATTTGCCATAGTTCCAATATAGGTACTTGGTGCATGTCCTCCTATTGAACGATTGGAAGATGCATAAATTGGAGTCTTATTAATGACAGAATTCCATTTTATACGTGGAAGGTTATTTTTCTCGCAATAAGTTTGAGGGAATATATGATGAATATCAGCATCTTCATCAATGTAAGATGCTATATCCATACGATGACCTGTCATAAAATCAAGTGGTGAATCTTGTAAGATAAGTGCCATAACACCTTTGTACGCTGCACTATTCCTAGTCTGCATGGTCAATAAACGAGTTGGTTGTATATTGGAACGATATACAGTCTCTGGCATTTCACCACCTTCCATCCAACGGAATACGCCCATTATATCAGTTGCAAATCTAGCTTCATTGGCACCCCCATATAGTTCACCCATTACGCCACACCAATACCAACGAGACAATAATTCCTGTTTGCTTCCAAGATGCAACATTTTTTTATTTTCGTTGTCGTATGCAAAGATTGCAGCAAGTGGAATAAGTTGTGACGAATATGGAAGATCTCTGGAACGGAAAATCCCCTGATGTACTAAGAAATCAGCTGCATCACAGAAACCTTTAATCAAAGCGTCATGATACTTCAAATAATCTTTCAATTCAAGCCTAAGAATGTCTTTTTTCTTACATGTTACAGCCACACGCTCATCATCACCTGAAACCACTCTTTTATAATATGATACCAACAGAGTCATTGCTGCCAAAAAATTAGCGCCAGTGATTTCTTTCAATAGCTCGCCATTTACTTTTTGAGCAAAAATATGACGAATGGTCTCCCAATCTTTTCTCAATTCATGTCCTTCAGCAGCAAATGTAGCTGTGACGAGTTCGAAAACCGTAAGAGGTACACCACCAGTGTTTACATTCTCAAAAATCTGGCAGACAGCTTCTTTCGGGGTTTCTTTATCAAGCTGAATTATAGGTATGTTATACTCTAAAATTGGGCGAAGAATCTGCTGTGAGAAATCACGGAATAAATTTCTATACTCTCTATCACCTTTGTAATAGTCTTCCATATCATAATGCCAATCTTCCGTATCATTATGAGAAAACGTAATATTCAAGGGAAACATCAGGTTCTCAAATTCTTTCTCTCTTGTGGATAAGTCCAGCGTTACATCACGACCAATATTTGTTGTAAGCTGTTTCTTCTCTGATACAGATATGATTGCTTCCAATCTGTCCGCAGTAGAGTCTAGACATTTACGAATATCTAGATAATAATAGCGTTTGATAATTGTATCTCGATTGGTCTCTAATCGAGTATTAGTTGCTTTCTTACTTTTCAAGACCTGATATAAGGTTGTGAGTCGCTGTTGTCCATCGAGCACAAGCCACTCAGGTGTAACTTCTGATATAGAATCCACACCTTCAAATGTGCGATACTTAAAACGGATATGCTCACCACCATTAGCCAAAAACATCGCTGCACCCATTGGGAAGCCAGATGTGATACTTTCTATTAGTTTACATATCTTCGTGTCATCCCAAACCCAACTACGTTGAAAGTCGGGTAATTGAGCCTTACCTTCTTCAACCATTTTTAGAAGGTCATCAAGTTTCTTATCGTGTGATTCAACAGCCATAACAAATTTATTTTATCAACCAATTAATAATACATCTCAATATACTGATAAGCCTTATCAAAAACTTCTTGATCTTTAATCTGGTAGTTAACCCACAGAATAGAACGTAGTTTCTTTTTTATCTCTCGCTGAGCTGTAATGCTTTTAAAAGCATCTTTAAACTTACGTACAATAGCTACCACATTTTCATCTATATCAGCAACTACACGTTCTACAATGATAGGAGTATCCTCAGTTCTAATTGATTCAAACAACTCCGTAAGAGCAGCTTTAGCTTGTTCCCTCTTGTCAAGAGGTTGATTTGAGTTTTTTTCTTCCTCAAGCACTTCTTTAGCAAGGGTGAGCAATCCTCGGAGGAAATCAATACTAGTTATAAGATTTTCCTCCATATGACGGCGCAGTTCATCCAACTTCTCAGCAAATGCCTTGTAATTGGGGTCTCCATGATGCTCTCCTAACCTCAAACGAAGCATTTTTTCCACTTCCAATATCTTTTTAGGATTGTCTTTGGCTTGCTCCAACACCATATCAATTACATCTCCATCTACCACAAGATCCTCAAGTGGAGTCCCAATATCAATTGTATCAATGTTACGATGAATGATTTCAATGGTTTTAGCACCCAATAAAGTCCATATGAGTGATCCTCCGGTACTAACAGGACGTACACTTTGATATACCTGAGCCAGCCAAGTATAATCCGCCTGATAAGCAGCCAGCATTGCATCCGGGCTTACTGTTTCCCAAGCTTTAGCCAATCGTGAAAAATGTTTTGCAAAATTCGTTTTTGTAGACTCATCAAGTAAACATTGCTGGGCAGCTTGCAAACCTTCCCAACCACCGATTGTCCGGTCTACACCAGGGAAAAAGTCAATACACTCTTGCAAAAATTGAGGTATCAACACTTTTATCTCATCAATATTCTTTACAACCGTTTTTACCGTCTCCTCATCAAAAGCAAGGCTTTTGGCTACATTATCAAATACACCAACGAAATCTACAATCAGACCACATTTCTTATCAACATTGTACTTTCTATTCGTACGGCAAATAGCTTGTAACAACGTATGATCCTTCATTGGTTTATCAAGATACATACATTGCAAAATTGGAGCATCAAAACCTGTCAACAGCTTTGAAGTGACAATCACCATTTTAATCGGTGACAATGGATCACGGAATTGGTCAAGAAGTTTTCTTTCTTGTTCTCTATCACGACGGTATGCTTTATACTCATCAGCTTTATCGCCAGCCGTATGCATAACGATAGTGGTTGCATCTTCCGAACCCAAAAGAGCATCAATCGCTTTCTTATATTTCACACAGCAGTCTCGGTTATATACCACGACTTGAGCTTTCATTCCAGTGGGCTCTACATACTCTTTGAAGTGATTTACAATATAACGTGCGACATCGTTAATTCGCTTCTCTGCTGTAAAAAATGCTTCAACAGAAGTTCGTTTTACTAATTCGTTCTTTTCGTCCTCGGATATTTGATCGGTCAGTTCATCAAATTCTTCTTGTAATTGAGTTTCGTTAAGATGCATCTCTACCGGCACTGTTTGGAAATTCAATTCAAGCGTAGCTCCATCTTCAACAGAATTTTGGAAAGTATATTTTGAAATATATCCACCTTTCTCTAAATCCTCATCAGCTCCAAAAGATTGAAAAGTATTCTTATCTCGTTTATTGATAGGCGTTCCGGTAAGGCCAAAGAAAAATGCATTAGGTAATGCATTGCGCATTTTTTGTCCTAAATCCTTTTCCTGAGTTCGGTGTGCTTCATCTACCAATAAAATGATATTATCTCTTTCATTCAGTACACTATCAACATCTCCGAACTTGAAAATTGTCGTTATCAGAATCTTGCGCTGATCCTGCTTGAAAAATGCAACTAACTCATCTTTTGTCTTTGCAGATTCTATATTAGGAATATCAGCACGAGTAAAATCGCCCGTTATCTGATCTTCCAAATCAATACGGTCATCAACGATAACAACTGTGGGAGCATGTAATTCGTTCTGCAAACGTAATTTTTGGGCAGCAAATACCATCAACCATGATTTTCCCGAACCTTGGAAATGCCAAATAAGACCTTTCTTCGGACCTTGTTTCTCTCGATATGTATTTAAGACACGCTGAACAATAGCTTCACCACCTAGATATTGTTGATAACGGCAAACTATTTTTATTTTTTTGCCTGATGATGTTCCTGTAAAAACACTATAGTAACGATATATATCAAGCAGTCGGTTTGGTTGAACCAACCCCATTACGTTACTTTTAACCGACTCTATTGTACCATGCTGACGACTTTCATCATTAAACCAAGGTCCCCATTTGTCAACAGGGGCACAGATGCCGGCATATTGAAGTTCTTTACCTTCTGTAGCAAAGGTTAATATATTCGGAACAAACATTTCTGGAATGCTCTTTTCGTAATGCAGCATATCAATGGCTCCGTCAGCCCATGTTATCTGAGGGCGAACAGGAGATTTTGCTTCACCAACACAAACCGGAATTCCATTTATCAGATAAACCAAATCCAAACGTTTACCTCCTTCAACAGAACTACGTGGAAACTCCCATTGATTGGTCACTACACAATAATCTTCGACCGCATCTTCGCTAAAGAATCTGATAGGTATATATTCACCATCCTTTCCAAAAGGCTCTGTGTTTTCATTAAATAATAATGTACGAAAACGGTCATTGGCAGTCACCAATTCATCATAATTACCTCCACAAGTAATAGCAGCACGGAGTTTATAAATAACTTGCTCCGCTTGTTGACGTGTTATTGGATTTAACCTGACAAGAGCTTCCAATAGCCATGATTCAACAAGGACAGAATCAGAACTACGAGGTATATCCTGTGACTTTACATACTGCCAACTACTTTGGGTTGCAGCTTCTATGAGCATTTGCTCCACTGTATTGTCTTCGTTAAACATATCTATGGTTTTTATTGTTATCAATTTAATAATTAAGCGATTTTCCCTAATTCGTCACTCTGTATGTCATTCAAATATACTAAAGCTTTTTGAATGACAGATTTTGATTTATCGGCTTGTGTGAGGACCTCAACAAACAAGATTTGTTCATCCATACTAGGAACAGGAACTTTCATTTTCTTGATATCTGAGAATACGATATCAACTTGATTTGTAGAACCAGTTACATATTGCCTGTATATTTCTGCTTGCGTATCATTTAAAGAAAGGTATGTATTAAGCACTTCTGGAAGAATCACTGCTCTATCTGTTGACAAGGCAATCACATGTCCATCATTTATGTAGGTATTATTGTCTGAAGGACAAATAAATACACAACATCGTCCAAGAGTACCATTTCCAGTTGCATTCAAGAGAACATCTCCTGATTCAAGTATTCTCTTCCTAACTGGGATTTCCTCGTTGTGGTATTTTATATTACCCAAACGTTGACCATCCCAATGGATACATGCTTGATTAATCACTAAGACAGAAGAAGATTCAACATATTTTGGCGTTATCCCCTTATTCATGATTGGACAAACCGATTCAAGGGTTTGCTTATTATGAGTATTATAATACATCTCGATAAATTGCGATTTGAAGTCGCCAAATTTTGATTTATCGACTTGTTATTGCTTCAAAACGCCTTTGTTTGTCCATCGGCAGGCAATCCAAGTTTAAAATGGTCCAGATATGCGGCACTAACTCTTTTTGCCCGCCTGTTCCAGACTATATTTTTGCAGCAGCTCACGAAATATAGGCATTCGTGTTAATGCTAACAGCCAATAGGGACTAGATATTCACGTTAATTGGCCTGCAATACATGGAAAATTCTGTAGATCCCATTCCTATACCATTTGTATAAGTCCATGTTTAAATAGCTCCTTAATTTTTGCCATTCTCCATACAAGGTGTAATTTTGGCAAACAAGACATCATTATTCTCAAAATATGTAAAGCCTTTTTTTACTTTTCCATATTCTTCGTCAGTCATATCTACCAAATATCCATCCTCACTTACCGCCGGCATAGGAATAAAAGAGACTTTATCGGTGTCGCAAAGAGCAATGTTAGGACGTCTTGGATTTAGAATACAACATTCTCCTAATCTTTTCAACTCATTCTTCTGATTTAAAGAAAGAGGATTACCAAACATCTCGATAAATTGCGACATACTAACCAATAAATTTACGGTGAGACATTTTTACATTTGTCTGATTCACCATAGCATATTGCAATGTTGTATCAAGACTTTGATGCCCTAAGAGATGCTGGACCTGCTCTATAGGCATACCTTTATCTATCGCCATTGTCGCCAACGTACGGCGAAATTTATGAGGATGCACCTTAGGAATATTCAATTCACGCCCCAAACGACGTAAACGTATTTCCACACCACTTATCTGTAAGCGATCGTAAGGTGCTAATAATGAAACAAACAGGGCAGGATTGTCATCTATCCGTTCTGCCAAATAACGTTGTAAATGTATCTTTGTACGAGCATCGAAATAAACTCGACGTTGCTTATCTCCTTTACCGGTAACGATGCATTCCCGGTTTTCAAAGTCTATATCGTTCCGATTGAGTTTGACCAACTCCCCGACACGCATACCAGTAGAGGCCAACAAATCAATCAAGGCTAAATCGCGAATACCTTCGCAATGGTCACGCATTTGTTCTAACGCTTCATCGGAGTATGTTTCTTTGACTGTTTTTCCGACTTTTACTTTATGAATCCGACGTACCGGACTCTTCACAATATAATCCTCATCCTCAAGCCATGAAAAGAAACTTGACAAAATGCGACGTATATTGTCTACCGTAACCTTTGTAGCACCGCTTGTCTGCTGATAATCATTTAAGTAATTACGCAAGTCATCAGTAGTGATATGGCGAATATTTTTTTCTATTTTCCTGATAGCATTATTTAATGTACTTCGATAATAGTGCATCGACTTATCCGAACAACCTTCGACTCGTTTAGCCGACAAAAAACTATCTATTAATTCACTATTACCACTGCACTCTTCATTGTTCTTAGACGACACGTTGATATCACGAAAGGCATAATCTAGCACCTTTCGTAATTGACTCATTTGCTCATTGTTTAAAACTCCCAGCATAGCCTGCTCTATGTCATTAATCAGATTCTCTATCATATTATTAATAAATTTGTTATCCAATTAAGCCGCAGCTATCAACGTATCTCTCTTATTCTATCCGTTTATTAAACTCTTTATGACTTTATCGATATTTTCAATACACTGCTTCAACTCAAATTTTGATTTGTCGGCTTGTCTATATATTGCTTCAAAACGCCTTTGTTCCTCCATCGCAGGCAATCCAACCATAAAATGGTCCAGATATGAAGCACTAACTCTTTTCTGCCCGCCTGTTAGTAGCCAGTATATTTTTTGCATATTTAACGAAATATAGATTATTCGTGTTAATGCTAACAGCCAATAGGGACTAGATATTCCGTTAATTGGCCGCAATACATGAAATTCTGTAGATCCCATTCCTATACCATTTGTAAGTCCATGTACAATAGCTCCTTTGCCATTCTCCATACAAGGTGTAATTTTGGCAAACAAGACATCATTATTCATTCAAAATACATGTAAAGCCTTTTTTTACATTTTCCATATTCTTCGTCAGTCATATCTACCAAATATCCATCCTCACATACCCCGGCATAGGAATCAAAAGAGACTTTATCGGTGTCAGAAAGAAGCAATGTTAGGACATCTTTCCGGGGCGAATACAACATTCTTTAATTTTTCAACTCATTCTTCTGTTTTTTTATTCGTAACAGGATTACCAAACATCTCGATAAATTGCGATTTCACCATTTCATCAGTGGCAACAAGTAGTTTCTTATAAGCCTCCTTCAATCGATAGGCTGCCCATAATTTATCAACAAGAACTTTTTGTTCCTCTAATGGAGGTAATTCAAACTCAAAATCAGCCAAATCAGAAAATAACACATAAGGATTTGTAGAACCTTTTGATTTAGCTATCGACCAAGTCGTAAAATCCTTTGATAGCATAATGAACGGCAACAAACGTTGCTCAAATGCATGAGGATCTTTCGTTTCAAAAACAAAAGTAGTATTAGCACATACTCCTTCAAAATCAGCAACTGCTATTTTCTTTAGATATGTTCTTCTTGAACCATACAAAATCTGACCTGGTTTAAATACACGAATAAAAGCAGGTCCAACATCATCTGTTGTAAAACATCCTTTCCTATGTATGGTTAAATCCTCCGAATCCATATGATCGCCTGCAACATAGTATTCATACGGATTATTTAGACGATCTATATTTATCTTCACATCTTTAACGACATCTCCAAACTTTACCCTACTCATATTTTAGCATACTTAAAAGATTAGCAACTTCGATATGCATTGATCTTGAAGCCTCAATCCATTTTGGGAGTGATTCATCCAAAATGTATATTTCATTTGTTCCTTTTTGCTTGACATAACTTTGTATACTAAGCAAACTCTTATTATTATCTATATCATTTATATCAGCAACTTTTGCAAAATATTCTATATCTTCAAAATTTTCATAAGCAGAAATAATTTTCTGGATGTGAGTATTTTCTAAATAACTTTCAGCATTCTTTCTTGATACCTCTCCTTTTGCGTCAATAAAAATAACTTTACCTTTATGACTATCTTCTTTTCTATTTTTGCAGATAATAATACAAGCCTCCATAGAAGCATTAAAAAATAGATTAGGACCAAGTCCAATTACGCAATCTACAATATCTATTTCAACTAATTTTTTGCGCAACTCATATTCTTCATCACGAAATAGTACACCATGGGGAAACAATATAGCACACCTACCAGTATTTCTATCCATCGAAGCAATAATATGTTGAAAAAATGCATAATCAGCTCTTCCTTGCGGAGGCGTTCCCAAGAAATTACGTCCCCACTTATCATTCATGAATTTTTCACGATTCCATTCTTTGATTGAATAAGGAGGATTTGCCAGAACAATGTCGAACTTACGAAGATGGCTGCCATCCAAGAATGCAGGATGCTCCAACGTATCTGCACATGCAATCGAAAAATCTTCAACTCCATTCAAATAAAGATTCATTCGTGCAATAGAAGAAGTCAAGCCATTCACCTCTTGTCCGAACACCTGTACACTCTGCCACTCTGCACCTTTGTTGCGAAGATAGTCTAAACATTTAACCAACATACCCCCGGAACCACAAGTTGGGTCATAAATGCTTTCATTCGGTTGTGGCTGCAGTATCTCAGCCATAAGTTGAACGACTGTTCTATTCGTATAGAACTCCTGAGCAGTATTTCCGGCATCATCGGCAAACTTTCCAACAAGGTATTCGTATGCCTGCCCCATCTCATCGGCAGGACAAGCCTTTAGGCTCAACGTATATTTAGAAAAATCCTCAATCAACGAAGTAATGATATTATCAGGCATCTTCGCCTTATTGGTCCAGCCATCCTTAGGTCCGAAAATACCTTCTAATCCTCCGATTTTTCTACCATCCATTTCCTTAGCAGGATTGGCTTGCTCAATGGCAATAAATGCTTCGACTAATTTATTACCAACATTTTCCGTCACCTCACGAACATCTCTCCAGTGCGCACCATCAGGAATACGGATGGGGAGATCTTCTACTTGCATACCTGCATACTCAACTCCTCCTTCACACACAAATCCTTCAAACTGTTCATCATAAACATCGGAAATGCGTTTGAAAAAAAGCAAAGGGAAAATATACTCTTTATATCCTGCAGCATCAATCTGACCACGCAAATGAGTGGCAGCCGCCCAAAGGAAACTTTTAAGTTCATCGAGCGTAATAGGGTCATCAGGAAGACGATATTGTTTTACTTTTTCTGCCATATTGATTATGCGTTAATGAGTAATGAAAATTCGTTCTCCAATCGCTTCACATCTGCGTATGCTTGTTTGAACTCAGCCAACACTTCCGCATAAGGACGAATTTCCTCCTTGTGGTAAACCACATAGCGATTGGGCGAAAGATTATACTCTTTATCTCTTATCTCCTGCAATGTAACGATTCGAGAATAGTCCTCTTCATCGGAGTAATTTTGATAAAGTGAATATAACCTATCTATATCATTCTCTTCTAAAATATTCTGCGCTCTCTTTTGAGTTAGAATTTTGGAACCATCTATCATCAAAATCCGTCCGGAATGATGAGCCTGTTTCATTCTTCGTATTATCAAAAAGCACGGTGAAAGTCCAGTTCCATAAAACAATTTATCTCCTAATGTAACAACGGCTTCTATCAAATCACTTTCGACTAATTGTTTCCTTATTTCTGCTTCTTGATTTCCACGAAACAGAATACCTTGCGGCATTACAACAGCCATACGCCCCTTGCCGGAAGACATAGAACATATCATATGCTGAATCCACGCATAGTCACCACAACTATCACTCGGTGTGCCATAGATATTGCGCTTATATTTATCTGAACTCCATTCCGTTGCTCCCCAATTTTCAAGAGAAAATGGGGGGTTTGCTATAACACAATCGAATTTGGCGATATTACCACCTTGAAGAATTTTTGGGTCTCTCAATGTGTCGCCTTGCATTACATTAAAATCAGATGCACCATGCAGGAATAGATTCATTTTAGCAATGGCCGCATTCACGACATTCTTTTCCTGTCCGAATATACTTCCGCAGCAAAGAGAATCATCGTGCATATATCGTATAGCTTCGATAAGCATTCCTCCACTACCACAAGCAGGATCATATACAGTTTCCCCCGGTTGCGGATCGAGAATATGCACTAATAATCTCACAACAGAACGAGGAGTATAAAACTCTCCAGCTTGAGCCTTACTATCATCGGCAAACTTCTTCAATAATATTTCATAAGCATCACCCATTAAGTCCGCAGGGTAATCCTTATTACCAAGTTTTCGTTTTGATAGATGTTCTATCAGGTCACGAATCTTGCTATCATTGAGTATTGCTTTGTTAGTCCATTTCTGAGATGAAAACATAGATAGCACCCCATACAATGTATCTGGGTTTGCTATCTCTATCTGCCTCATAGCACCGACTATGGCAGCTCCAAGATTTTCTGTACGCTCTCGGACTTCTTGCCAATGACAACCATCAGGAATAACAAAACGATGTTGTTCTGGCAGAGATGCATACTCCTTATCACCACCACTTGATATTAAAGCTTCTTCTGTTTCTTCATCATAAACATCAGATATCCGCTTGTAATAAAGTAAAGGCGTGATATAATCCTTAAAATTATCTTGGCTTACAGGACCGCGTATTATATTACAGGCCTCAAACAAGAAATTGTATAAGTCCTGTGCACCTGTAAGCTCTTTATTTATTGTTTTTTTTGCCATCTAATAACTCTGTCAAATCGTAAATTTGATATCTCTTTACTTCATTAACTCTACAACATTTTCCGACAACATTGCATTCCCAGCATCATCTTTCGGAGCGTTCTTAAGGAACAGTACAGGAACGATAGTGTAGTTCTTAGCAAACGGCAACAGATTAGCTTTGCGGAGAAGCTCAGCAGTTAGCTGTTTGCCATTCTCCCCTGTTGTCCATTTACATTCTCCGACCAACAGATACTTTTTATCGAGCGATTCAGCCATCACGTCAAATTCAACTTGTTCCGGCTTCTTATCCTCATTGAGAACAGAGCCCCACCAGCGTTTTGCTTTGCCATAAACTACTCCATTAACAAGATTTCCTGTTACGGCATCCCGACACAGTTTTTCCCATTGCATACTCACATACTCAGAGAAATGAGCAGTCAAAGCCTGTTCTATGGGTAAGCGACGACCAAGTTCAATGAACGAACGATTAGGGACAACAAACTGATAGTAGAATGCCATAAACGGATCGGCAATCTTGTAGAGGCTCTTTTTCGCATTCTTTTCATCAATCCCGAACGGAACATCTTTTTCCAAAAAACCGAGATCAACAAGTTTCTTCAATGGACGCGACAGATTAGTTGCAGGTTCATTGCATCGTGCAGCAATTTCGGAAAGACGGTTTGCACCAGTACCGATATAAGACATTATTGTCGAAGTCTTGACTATATCCTTAACATCATCCTGAAACAGTTTTACCGGCTCCTCATAAAGAGTCCCATTTACAGAAAGGATATTATGCCACATGGCATCATCAAGCGAAATTCTGTTTTCCCTCAGTTCCCAATAGCGCGGCACACCGCCCCATATAGCATACTCTTCAATAGCGTTCATCGCATTAAGGTTCAATGCCTCCTGAATATAGGGTAAACGTATAGGGGTAAGTCTCATTATCTCATCAGCACGACCATAAAGAGGCGCAGTAGAATCAAGAAACAACCCATACATCATATTTTGTGATGAACCACAAAGCACCAGATTATACTTCAACTGTTTCTCATCAACAAGTTTCTGCAATACAGACGGCAGTTCAGGAGATTGCTCCACAAGATACGGAAATTCGTCCAAACACAAAGTAAAACGTTTGTCTGTTCGATAATTAACCGCACGAAACATCGACTCCCAATCGGGATACGACAACTTCTCAAAATCAGGAAACACCTGTGCTATCACTTTTGCAAGTAATGCCCTCTGATGTTGACCTTCCGAACGGTCTGCAAGGAAGTATACATCATTTTCTGACAACACCCTTTTAATAAGCGTTGATTTACCCAATCGTCTGCGACCATACATCACAACTAACGAGGATTTCTCTCTTGCAAGAGCATCCTTCAGTCGTGCTGCTTCATCTATTCTATCAACAAATTTCATATCCCACATTATTATGCAGTGCAAACATAATGTTTTTATGGCATAATACAAAATTTTAAGCTGTATTTTTTATCCTGATAGAGTCATTATCGACTTATATGCAGAAAAAAGTGAGTTTTATCTCTTTTTCGAAGCTCTTTTCCTTGTCTTCAAACTCAAATCCTGTAATGTTTTCCCTAGTTTGTCTTCTTTGGCCAACCACAGAATATCATCGTCAAGCTGTAAAGCATACAACACGCGCAAATATATTCCGATTGCCACTGTCGGCACACCTTTCTCTATTCGGGACACGGTCAACGGAGAACAGGTGGCACGTTCCGCCACTTGAGCTACACTCAGATTCCTGCGCAAGCGAGCCAGTTTAATCTGTTCTCCCACAACATACTACTTTTTACTTATTTAAATTTCAAAATAAAAAATGCCATCATATTATTCATAAGACAGTAATCATTTAATAACAAAATAAAATATCTATTATTTACAGTAGGCGTAAAAAATACCCCTCCTTGCTATGTCTGTTTAATATTAGTTTGACCATTCAAACGAAAAGTAACTTTACTTTATCCCTGTATTCATATATACACGCATTAAAGTAAAACTAAAAGAGGGAAGAAAGAAATAGCTATACCAAAATCGAAGACCACCCCAATTATAAGCTAAAAAATCCGTGAACTCATTTATGATTTTGCATCCATAATCAGCGAAATAATCACCGATATGCCTTATCTTTGCGAAACGGAGATTTAAGAGCAAAAGAGAGCCATTATTCTCTTTTCCCCTTCGTTTGAAGACAAACTAAGGTTAAAAACGTTAAATCTTCGATTTTCGGCGAAAAAACAAGTAAATTTTTGAGGCTTCTATCTTTTAAACCATAAACTATTGACAATCAATTAGCATAATATGCTGCATCGGCAAGTAAAGCTAATCATATATACCCAGTTATCCCCAAAACGAAAACGATGAGAGATTTTCCTTTATAGATAGCTTAGGATGTTCAGTTCTCCTATCTCCCATTTCAAAACAAAGGCTGTCCATTATCTAATATGTGACAGCCTTTCTATGAAAGTTTTCTTCAGATAAATATCATACTTTTTTCATAAACTCCTTCGGTGTTTTTCCAAAATACTCCTTATACCTGCCTCTGAAGTTTTTCAGATTTCGCATACCCACCATTTCAGCAACCATAGTCACAGAAAATTTTCCGCTTTCCAAAAGTTCCCGTGCCTTCTCCATCCTGATTCTCGAAATCAAATATTTGGGTGCTTCTCCCGTCAACAACTTCCACTTATTATAAAAGGTTGTCCGGCTCATGCACATCCTGGAGGCAATATCATCTACTGTCAAATCCTCTTTATCCATATTCTCCATAATGTAAAGCTTCACTTCATTCAAAAATGCCAGATTGGCATCCTGCTGAGCCCGCTCCATAGGTTTCGTTAAAAAATCTTCTCCAAAAACTTTCTGAAGAAATGTCTTCCGAAGAAAACGGCTATTATTTATCAATATGGATATTTCCACTTTAAGGTCCTCCAGATTAAAGGGCTTACATACAAAGAGATCAGCCTGAGAAGAACAACGCTTTTCCCGCCGTTTCACATCAATGTGCGCCCCCATCAATATCACCGGAATAAAGGAGGTGTCCCTCGACGTCTTCAGTTTAGAAGAAAGTTCCTCACCGCTCATACCTTTCAACATGATATCACAAATCACCAAATCCGGATACTCTTCACATATTACCTCCAATGCTTCCTGACCGTCATCAAAGCTCCTCACTACAAAACATTCCGATAAACGTTTCTCAAGATAATCCTTGAATCCCTTGTCATTATCCGCAAGTATCACTAAAGGTCTATCCATATTTTTTTTCTTCGAGAAACCATGGAAAGCTATTTCCGACTCATTCACCTGAAAAGTGTCCGGAATATTTAAGGATGTATACCCCCCCGAAACCGCACACGAACATCTTATGGGAAATCGAAGCAGAGCCTCCTTTTCCAAAGTCAGTATTTTCCCGTCACATATATTCATCAACTTGTCAAAAAACACACCGCCCATGCCATACTGCTTGCCATGCAGAGGTCGCAGAATAGGAAGCCGCGACGAGTACCATCTGCAACATTTCAGAAATCGCTTGTTGCCTGTATCCTTAATCCTGATTGCCCAGTAATCTCCCTTCAACGAAACCTGCATCGAGAGATGCGTTTCCGGCAGAGAACACTCGATGGCACTCAATACAAACCGGTCGATAACCGGAGATATCTTTCCCGGATCAAACCAAGCGCTTGCATAGTCAAAATCCGGAACCAAATCCAGCTTCATCTGTAACCCGGCCACATGAGACTGTAAAAAAGACACTTTCTTCCTCATAAATGCGCCGATTTCATGTTCTGCAACTACCAGGCTACCAGAATTGCCAAATAGTCGTTTCAACTCCATCAACGCTATCAAGTGCTGCTCCAGCCCGCCTATATGATGAAGTGCAACAGCCAGTTCCTTCTTTATGTCTTCCGGACAGTCTCCTTCGTAAACTGCCCCTAACGGTGTCTTAATCAAAGAAATGGGATTACGTATGTTTTGAAAGGTATCAATGAAATACTGATTTCCCTCTTTCAGTAAATCTCTTTCTTCACTGATACAGAGTAAATGGAACAAAAGCCAACATAATATACAGATTCCACTAGCCACTATTGGCAGAACAGACCAGGGAACCTTATGATATACGCCGATGGATAGCAGGAAAACGCATAATGACACTACTATTATTATTATCGATAAATGTTTCATACTATTATAAGTTTAAGTAATAATGATTCATACTAATATATACCCGAGCATTAGTGTCCACTAAAAAATCATAGTCGTTCTTTGAAATTGTTGAAATTCAGTTTGTTGTAATGGTATTTGGTGCGCAACGATTTGAAATTACTTTTGCAGTCTGAATCAGACTGTTATGAATAAAGACAAATATGTTTTTTCTCAATTAGTCACATTTCTTGATGAGTTCAAGTTCTTGCGTATCGTCAAGAAGTATGAAGGCAACAAATACATTAAAAGCTATACCTGTTGGAATCAGTTGCTTACGATGATGTTCGGTCAACTTTCCAACCGTGAGAGTTTAAGAGACCTCATCGTGTCACTGGAGGCTCACACCGGAAAACTCTATCATCTGGGAATCGGCAAGTCCGTAACACGAAGCAATCTTAGCAAGGCTAATGAGCAACGTGACTATCGCATCTTCCAGGAATATGCAACCTTCATGATAGCCGAAGCGCGCAAGCGTAGAATCGAAAGAATCTTTGAGCTTGACGGTCATGTCTATGCTTTTGATTCCACCACGATTGACCTTTGTCTGTCAGTGTTCGAGTGGGCTAAATTCCGCAAGCATAAAGGCGGAATCAAGATGCATACGCTCTACGATGTGGAAGCGGAAGTTCCTGCATTTGTGCATATTACTCCTGCTAATATTCACGATACAAAAGCGATGTCTGTGATTCCTTATGAACGTGGTGCGCATTATATATTTGACCGTGGTTACAACGATTTTGGCAACTTGTATACGATAGACCGCATAGGTGCTTTCTTCGTTGTACGAGCCAAAACCAATGTACGCATCAAGCCCAAAACGTGGAAGCGAAGATTGCCTGAAGGTGTCATTTCTGATGTCATCGGATGTTTTACGGTTTATAAAAGTTCCAAGGATTACCCCGATGAACTTAGAAAGCTCATTGTTGAAGACCCCGAAAGTGGCACACGATACATTTTCCTGACGAACAATCTTGACGCTTCGGCTGAGCTGATTTCTCGGTTATACCGAAATAGATGGAGTGTGGAGCTGTTTTTCAAATGGATTAAACAACACCTTAAGATAAAGAGGTTTTGGGGAACTTCGGAGAATGCTGTACGCATACAAATATATTGTGCCATAATTACTTACTGCCTTGTGGCGATAGTACAACACGATATGAAGTTAGAGCGAAGCATCTACGAAACCTTGCAAATACTCGGCATCTCGCTAACCGATAAAACTCATCTTAGAGATTTGTTCGACAAATCGAATTTCAAAAATATCAAAGAGCTAAATGATTCAAGTGAATCGAATTTATTTAATTTTTAACCGACTAGTGACCAAAAAATTTTTAGTGGACACTAGTGATACCCGAGTTTTCAGTCAATAGCAGGATAATCCCAAGTATGTCATCAGGAGGCGGTCTAATGGGGGAACGGTAGGTTCCTTGAGTCATCGAATTCACCTTACCAACCCTCGTTTGCTAGAAGAGCCTGCATTTCGTCCACCTGTATTTCATACCCAGCAACTCTCTAAACCATTCATTTCCCATGCCCAACGTATCTTTAAATATCAATACAACATTCCGCTTATCCAAGATAGCTCCAATCAATTATTCTCAAACAAAATAATAGTATAACAAACGGAAAGGCTAAAAAGATGATACCACTTCACACATATTCTTATCATACTCACATATCTTGCGCATGAAACAGAAAGACATTATCTTTGCAGCATGAAACAAGAACTGAAAGAAAACGGAGGATTACCGGCACATATACTCTGGACACTTGCTATCGTAGCTGGCGTGTCCGTAGCCAACTTGTATTACAATCAACCCCTGCTTAATATCATGCGGCATGAATTGGAAGTTTCTGAATTCAAAACGAACCTCATTGCCATGATTACACAAATCGGATATGCGCTGGGATTATTGTTCATCGTCCCATTAGGAGACCTCTATCGACGCAAGAATATCATCCTAACGAATTTCTTCCTACTCATATTTTCCCTTCTAGCCATTGCCATGGCACCGAACATCTACATCATCTGGGCAGCATCACTCATTACCGGCATCTGCTCCATGATACCCCAAATATTTGTACCGATTGCCTCGCAATTCTCACGCCCCGAAAACAAGGGACGGAATGTAGGTGTCATCATCTCAGGATTACTGACTGGAATACTTGCATCACGTGTTGTCAGCGGATTTGTGGGTGAAGTGCTTGGCTGGCGTGAAATGTACTTCATCGCCGCTGGAATGATGTTACTATGCGCTATCGTTGTATTAAAGGTACTACCGGACATACAACCGACTTTCCAAGGCAAATATTCCGGGCTGATGAAGTCTCTTTTCTCATTAGTAAGAGAATACCCCTCTCTACGAATCTACTCGATACGTGCAGGACTGGCCTTTGGCTCATTCCTTGCCATGTGGTCCTGCCTTGCATTCAAAATGGGAGAAGCCCCGTTCCATGCATCCAGCGATGTCATCGGCATACTAGGGCTCTGCGGCATTGCCGGAGCCTTAACCGCATCTTTTGTAGGAAAATATGTAAAAAAGGTAGGCATACGCAATTTCAACTTTATCGGTTGCGGAATGATTCTGCTTGCATGGGCCTCGCTCTTTTTCTGCGGAAACAACTATGCAGGTATCATTACCGGTGTCATTCTTATAGACATAGGCATGCAATGTATCCAACTCAGCAACCAGACCAGTATTTTCGACATCTACCCGTCTGCCTCCAATCGGGTAAATACGATTTTCATGACCACTTACTTCATCGGCGGCTCTTTGGGTACCTTCCTTGCAGGAAGCAGTTGGCAGACTTGGGGATGGAGTGGCGTGGTCGGCACCGGCGTTATTTTAACAATAATATCGTTGTCCATCACCCTTTACAGCAAGAAATAACAAGGATACTATCATTTTTCCAAGCAAACGCAAAGATTTGATAATTTTTATTTGTCATGCAAAGGATAAGGAAGATATTGAACAGAATTGTTATACCTTTGTCGCATCAAACTATAAACGACAGATTGATAATAGATTCGTCAACCAAGCATAGTCAAAAACAACCCTATGAATTCAGCAAAGAAAATACCCTCTCCACTCGTTTCTCTATTTCCCATCGCTTTTCTCGTAGGAATGCTGTTCGCCACCATCCATACTTTCGGAAGTGACGCCTTGAGTGGAGGAAGCCAGATTTCCCTGCTTGCCACCACTGGTATGTGTGTCTTTATCGGCATGACTTTCTACCGCATCCCTTGGAAAGATTATGAACTTGCCATCACCAACAACATTTCAGGTGTTGCCACAGCTATCATTATTCTATTGATTATCGGTGCTTTGAGCGGCACATGGATGATAAGTGGGGTGGTACCTACCCTTATATATTATGGTATGCAGATTATCCATCCGAATTTTTTCCTTGCTTCTACCTGCATTATTTGTGCATTGGTATCAGTAATGACGGGAAGTTCATGGACCACTATCGCCACCATCGGTATCGCCCTTTTGGGCATAGGTAAGGCACAAGGTTTTGAAGAGGGATGGATAGCCGGTGCCATCATTTCGGGAGCCTATTTCGGAGACAAAATTTCACCGTTATCGGATACCACGGTCCTTGCCTCATCCGTAACGGAAACACCGTTATTCAGCCATATCCGCTATATGATGATCACCACCGTCCCCTCTCTCCTCATCACCCTTGTCATCTTTACAGTAATGGGACTCACACACGAAACGAACAATACACAACAGATCGCGGAATTTACGGCAGCATTGGACGCCAAATTCAACATTACTCCCTGGTTACTGGCTGTTCCCGTGATTACGGGAATACTGATTGCCCGGAGAGTGCCTTCCGTCATCACACTCTTTCTCTCCACTCTGCTGGCAGGGATATTCGCCTTCATCTTCCAACCGGGACTACTGAATGAGATAGCGGAAGGTGGGAATATGTTCAAAGGGATAATGATGACATTCTATGGCAGTACCAGTCTACAAACTGACAGTGACATGTTGACAGAACTGATTGCCACACGAGGTATGGCAGGAATGATGAATACCATCTGGCTCATCATCTGCGCCATGTGTTTCGGTGGAGCCATGACGGCAAGCGGCATGCTAGGAAGCATCACTTCCCTATTCGTCCGCTTCATGAAGAATACAGCCAGCATGGTAGCATCCACCGTATGTTCCGGATTGTTCCTGAACCTTGCCACGGCAGACCAGTACATCAGCATTATCCTCACCGGAAACATGTTCAGCAACGTTTACGCAAAGAAAGGCTACGAAAGCCGGCTACTTAGCCGTACCACGGAAGATGCCGTTACCGTCACCTCCCCGCTTATCCCATGGAACACCTGCGGCATGACGCAAGCCACCATTTTGAGTGTACCCACACTGACCTACCTTCCCTATTGCTTCTTCAACCTTATCAGTCCGGTAATGAGTATCTTTATTGCTGCTATCGGATATAAAATAATTAAAAAACCGGTGAACAATCCTGGATAGGCATTGTTCTTGCAATAAACTTATAACGAACAATTTATTTAAACCTAAACAAAAAAAGATTCGATTATGAAAAAGTTTATTGCATTAGCAGCAGTAGTATTGGTAAGCATGGCAACAACCGCCATGTATGCACAAGAAAGTAGAGCGGAACGCCGCGCAGACCGTAAGGCTCAAAGAGACGCTGAACGCGCCCGCCTGAAAGCTGAAGAACAAGCACAGGATGCCATTTCGTACGATGACGCAATGGCGGCCTTGAAAGCTCACCAGTTCGTAATGGAGGCAGACCAAGTGATGTTCCGCAACGGACAGACCGCATTTGTAAACTCCAACACCAACTTCGTATTGGTCAACCAAGGACGTGGCACCGTGCAGGTAGCCTTCAACACCGTATACCCAGGTCCTAACGGCATTGGCGGTGTAACAGTAGACGGAACCGTATCGGACATCCAAATGACTACCGACAAACGGGGCAACGTGAATTGTAACTTCAGCATCCAGGGTATCGGCATTTCCGCCCAGATATTCCTTACGCTGACCGATGGCGGGAACAACGCAACCGTAACCATCAGCCCGAACTTCAACTCCAACACCATGACTTTGAGCGGGAACCTGGTTCCGCTGGAACAATCCAACATATTCAAGGGACGTTCCTGGTAAAACCCTTATATAAATATATATATTCCCACTCCGCCACAAATCACACTAAAAAGTGTACATTTGTAGCGGAGTTTTTTATATACCAATGTCATGAGAGAATTTATCATTGCAGACAATCAAGATATCACCAAAGCAGGCATGATGTTCCTATTGGGCAGACAGAAAGACACCTCCCTGCTGCTGGAAGCCGACAACAAGGCAGAACTGATACAGCAACTACGCCTGCATCCCACCGCCGTTGTCATTCTGGACTATACCCTTTTTGATTTTTCGGGAGCCGAAGAGCTAATGGTACTTCACGAACGCTTCAAGGAAGCCGATTGGCTACTCTTTTCCGACGAATTGAGCCTACCGTTCCTGCGCCAGGTATTGTTCAGCAGCATGGCATTCGGCGTAGCGCTGAAGGATAATTCCAAAGAAGAGATACTGACCGCACTACAATGCGCCTCACGCAAGGAGCGATTCATCTGTAATCACGTCAGTAACCTGCTGCTCGCAGGCAACGGTTCCTCCTCCCCCACTCATCCTACCATCAAAGATGATTTACTGACTACTGCCGAACGGAGCATCCTAAAAGAGATAGCCCTGGGGAAAACAACCAAAGAAATAGCTGCCGAACGAAACCTCAGCTTCCATACGGTAAACAGCCACCGGAAGAATATCTTCCGGAAACTGGGTGTAAACAATGCGCACGAAGCCACCAAATATGCCATGAAGGCAGGCATCGTAGACTTGGTGGAATATTATATATAAATCTCCCCGCTCCCGACACACAGCCGGGCATCAGCATCATACACCACTCCGAACTGGCCCGGAGCAATGCCTTGCAGCTTTTCTTCCGAAACAATGCGGTAACCCTCCGCCTCCTTTTGCAACCTGCCTTTGACAAACTCCGGCGTATGGCGTATCTTGAAAGTCACCTCCACCTCTTCCTGCGCTCCCTTCCAGGGATTATCCGTAATGAAATGAAAATCGTACATACGGAATTCATAGCCGTATTGCAATGCCGTATCACATCCGCGGGACACGTAAATCACATTCTCCTCCACATCCTTGCGGACAACAAACCACGGTCCTCCACCCAACCCCAATCCTTTACGCTGGCCGATGGTATGAAACCAATAGCCCCGATGCTTGCCCAACTTTCTACCCGTTTCCAACTCCACAATATCCCCTTCCCTTTCGCCAAGGAAACGGCGCACAAAATCATTATAATCAATCTTTCCCAGAAAGCAGATGCCCTGACTGTCACGACGTCTGGCGCTGGGCAATCCGGCACGCAGGGCTATGTCACGAACCTCATTCTTCATCAGTCTGCCCAATGGAAACATCAGTTTGGAAACTTGCAGATAATCTATCTGTGCCAGAAAGTCGGTCTGGTCTTTCACGGAATCGGCAGCGGTACCGAGCCATGTCTTTCCATCCCTCAACACCGTAGTGGCGTAGTGCCCGGTTGCCGTGATATCGAAATCCTTCCCCACACGTTGCTCAAAGCACCCGAACTTTATCAGCTTGTTGCACATCACATCCGGATTGGGAGTCAAGCCACGTCTTATTTTATCAATGGCATAAGCCGCCACCTGGTCCCAATACTCCCGGTGCAGGTCCACTACTTCCAACGATAATCCATAACGCCGGGCAATGGCAGAAGCCATCTCCATATCCTCTTCCGCAGAGCAGTCCATATAATCGGCATCGTCCCTCCCTATTTTGATATAAAATAGAGAAGGACGGTAACCTTGTTCGCAAAGGAGATGTACCACCACGGAGCTGTCTACACCTCCCGACAATAATACAGCAATATTCATTCTATCGTATACTGTTATTCTTTTAAATTCTGTCAAATGCCTGGGACAAGTCGTCCAGCAAATCATCGATATGTTCTGTCCCGATGGAGAGGCGGACCGTGCCCGGTTTGATGCCTTGTTCTTCCAATTCCCGTGCACTCAATTGGGAATGGGTAGTGGTGGCAGGATGGATAACCAGGGATTTCACATCAGCCACATTGGCAAGCAACGAGAATATCTGTAAACTGTCAATAAACGTCTGCGCTTCCTTCACACCGCCCCGCACCTCAAACGTAAAGATAGAACCGCCTCCATTCGGAAAGTATTTCCCGTAAAGCGCGTGGTCAGGATACTCGGGCAGGGACGGGTGGTTCACGGCAACCACTTTGGGATGCTTCTTCAAGAATTCAACCACTTTCAAGGCATTCTCCACATGACGTTCCACGCGAAGCGACAACGTCTCCAATCCTTGCAACAGAATGAAAGCATTGAAAGGACTGATTGTGGCACCGGTATCACGCAACAATACGGCACGGATACGGATGGCATAGGCAGCAGGACCGGCAACGTCAACGAAACGTACTCCATGATAACTCGGGTCCGGTTCCGTCAGTTGGGGAAACTTCCCCGAGGCCACCCAGTCGAACTTGCCGCTATCTACAATAACACCACCCAAGGACGTACCATGCCCTCCGATGAACTTCGTTGCCGAATGGACTACAATATCTGCCCCATGCTCTATGGGACGAATCAGGTAAGGAGTACCGAAGGTGTTATCTATAATCAGAGGAATCCGGTGACGGTGTGCTATTTCAGCAACGGCATCAATGTCAATGATGTTGCAATTCGGATTTCCCAGCGTTTCAATGAATACTGCCTTGGTATTCTCCTGAATCGCTTTCTCGAAATTGTCCAGATTGCCCGGGTCCACAAAAGTAGTGGTAACCCCGTAGGCAGGCAATGTGTGGGCCAGCAGATTATACGTTCCGCCGTAGATGGTCTTAGCTGCCACGATATGGTCGCCTGCACGGGTGATATTCTCAAAGGCATAAGTGATGGCTGCCGCACCCGAGGCTACGGCCAATCCGGCAACACCGCCTTCCAGAGCCGCCACACGTTTCTCGAACACATCCTGGGTGGAATTCGTCAACCGCCCGTAAATATTCCCCGGGTCCTGCAAGCCAAAGCGGGCTGCCGCATGGGCCGAATTACGAAATACATACGAAGTTGTCTGATAGATAGGTACGGCGCGGGCATCAGTAGCCGGGTCGGGTTGTTCTTGTCCAACGTGAAGTTGTAGAGTCTCAAAGTGCAATTTCTTTGTTTCCATTGTCGTTTGTATTTTAGGTGAATAAACCGTTTCTCATTCGGATGTTGCAAAGATAGAGCGATAAGCCGGGGCAGACAATGACACAGATTAGGGAATTTTATACCACAATTGTGGTAGATAAGCAAGCAATTTTCTATCTTTAGATAAGATAGACTGCATTTCGGCAAAACTTTTTCATGCAAGCATGAAAGTTCTGCACTCAATTTGCACTATCTTTGCCCCCATGAAAGCAAGAAATATACTGATACTCATATTGGGAACCCTGATTCTTCCCATTTATCTGACTTCCTGCGGGGTGGACCGCTGGAAAGAGTATGCCGGACAGACCCAGACAGACCGCTGGATTGACGATACCATGCGTGTGTGGTACTATTGGGTAGACGCTATCCCCCATACCAACGACCTGAACTATTTTCAAGCCCCTTTCACTTTCTTTGCCTCGCTCAAATCCGAAGAAGACAAATTCTCCACCATCGACAGTCTGGTCAGCGTCACCACTACCCGCAGCATCCCCTATACGGATTACAGCTACGGATTCCAGTTCACTACCAACCAGATAGAAGTAGAAGGAGAAGAGAATGCCATTGTTGCACAGATTCTTTACGTTGCCGACGGAAGCCCGGCCTCGGAAATCGGGCTGAAACGGGGTGACTGGATTATGAAGATGGACGGGAACTTTATTACTGAACAGAATTATAAGAAACTGTATGGAAGTAGTGCCATGGAACTTACAGTAGGTTATTACGACGTGGAGAAAAATGCCATCGTTGCTTACGACAAACCCAGACAGATAGCATCGGCGCGTCCCGTCAACGACAACCCGGTGCACTATAAGAATGTATATACATCAGGCAGCAAGAAAATAGGTTATCTGGTCTACAACCACTTCAGTTCCGGCCCCACGGACAACAGTAATGAATATGACAACGACCTGCGCAGCGCATTCCAATATTTCGCATCACAGCAAGTCAACGAATTCATCCTTGACTTGCGCTACAACAACGGTGGATTACTGAGTTGCGCAGAATTGCTGTGTACCATGCTTGCACCTTCCTCCGCCTTGGGACAAGAGTTGGGGTACCTGGAATTCAACAACCGCTTCAATCCGCAGATAGTACCGTTCACCCTGAACTCCGGACTCATCGGAAACGGAGCAAACCTAAACCTGAATACTCTCTACGTACTTACCAGCAGCCAGACTGCCTCCGCCTCCGAAATGGTGATTAACTGCCTCGACCCGTATATGGATGTTGTCATCATCGGCGGTACTACCGTAGGCAAGAATGTAGGTTCCAGGAATTTCTCCAGCCCCGAACTGATGATAACGATGAATCCCATCGTCTGCAAGATATACAATTCGGAAGGGAAATCTGATTATGAATCCGGATTCCAACCGGCCTACTCGGGATATGTAGTGAATGAGATGAGCGACATGTCACGTTTCCTGCCCTTTGGAGATACCAACGAAGCCTTATTGAGCACTGCACTCGGCGCCATCGACGGAAGCATACAACCGCCCGCACAAGAAGATACCCGTTCTTTAAGAGTGACCACTCTCGCAAACTCCATTGAACGTCGGGCAAGCCATGCCGTACGCATCAAATAAAAAGACCAATAGGATGAAACTAAACAGAAGAGTTACAATCATCACCCGATTTTCGGGAATCATGTTCAGCCTGCTGTTGCTCGGCGGACTGGCAGCTTGCAGCGATGATAACAATGGCAATGATACGCCAGAACCGGAGCCGTCAACCTACCCCACCACTCCTTTCTCCAAAATCGAACTCAAAGAAGTGATAGAGAGCGATGCGCAACCGGTTACTGCCACCCACACCTACCTTTACAACAGTGCAGGCAGGCTGACCAGCTACACCGGCAAACAGAGCTTTACAGCAGGAGACGAACTCTTCGAGATAGAGAATACCACTACTGTCGAATACAAGGACCATCAAGCCGTGATAACCGACGAAGCAGGTACAGTATCAACCTACACGCTGAATGACAAAGGTTATGCCACCACTTGTACCAGTCAGGATATGGCAGGAAATACCCGTACTTACACCTTCTCCTACCTCATCAACACCGAAGACAAATACTATCTGGAAAACATCACAGAAAAGCTGGACGACGGAAAAGAATACTCATTCATTACAATAGACTACAGCAACTTCCGGGCATTGCGCATACAGCAAAAGGTTGACACTTTTGAGCACAACAGTACGGCTACCACACCATCAGGCAATGAAATTGCAAATATCTCCGAAATACCAAGCCTATTCATTACGGACATGTATCCGCTTTCCATGCATGCGGTTGCCATATACGGGAAGATATTGGGAGAACCTGCAAACTATCTGATTACCCAACTCATCCCGGACAGCAACGGAGAAAGTGAAGAGACCACCACCTATACTTATACGTTAGATAACCGGGGTATCGTCACTTCCTGCCATGCAGTCGTCAGGCATATAAGGAACGGCTACGAGCAGGACTACACACGCACCGTGAACTATACCATCGAATAATAAGTTACTTACTTCTTAAAGAACTTGTCGAAGAAAAGGACGTGATAGTCTATGGAGTTGTTCCAATACGTTCCGGTATGTCCACCGGGACGGGTGATGAAGTCATGGTCTATCTTCCTTGCCAGCAGCCGGTTGTGCAAGTCCTTGTTCACTTCAAGAAAGAAATCGGCCTCACCGCAGTCGATGATTAGCGCCAAGTCTCCATTTACAATCTTATCCAGCTGGTTGACCACCGTATGCGCATCCCAAGATGCCTTGTTGGCAGCAAACTCTCCCAACTGCTTGTTCATTTCCCAATTCTGGGGGAACGGCCGTATATCCACTCCTCCACTCATACTGCCCGCCGCACCGAACACATCCTTATGGCGGATAGCACTCCACAAAGCACCGTGGCCACCCATACTCAATCCACTGATGGCACGTGCCTTTCTATCGGGAATGGTAGCATAGTTCCCGTCTGTATACTTCACCAGTTCCGAGGTGACAAAAGTCTCATAACGGTAGGCAGGATTCTCCGGACTGTCCCAATACCAACTGTTCTTGCCGTCCGGACATACAAATATGATTCCTTTCTCATCCGCCATCTGCGGCAATTCCGGCTTCAGTTGCACCCAGCTCCGCGCATTGCCGCCATAACCGTGCAACAGATAAACCACCGGACAAGCCTGCTTGCCGATAGCCTTATCAGGCAATACATACACAACTTTTACATCCTTATTCATGGCTGCACTTCTCACCAACACCGTGTCTACACGTGCCGCCTGCAACATTACGGCAGACAGACACCACAAAAGCCCCAAGGCAATAATTCTTTTTTTCATCTATTTATTGTTTATTTTTTCTAACGGATGGCAATATTAACAATAAATACTGAAAAATCATTATCTTTGCCTCACAAACTATTCAAAATCCACTATGGAGTTTATTATCATTCTACTTTTACTTATTCTGAACGGCATTTTTGCCATGTATGAAATCGCTTTAGTCTCCTCAAGTAAAGCACGCCTTGAAACTCTTGTCGGAAAAGGGAACAAAAGAGCCAAAGGAGTATTGAAACAACTGGAAGAACCCGAAAAATTCCTCTCCACCATCCAAATCGGTATTACTCTTATCGGTATCGTATCCGGTGCCTATGGTGGTGCCACCATCGCTGATGACGTAGAACCGCTGTTCGCCCTCATTCCGGGAGTAGCCGCCTATGCCAAGACTCTCGCCATGATTACCGTAGTAGCCATCATCACCTATCTGTCGCTCATCATAGGCGAACTGGTGCCCAAGTCCATCGCCTTGAACAACCCGGAACGATGGGCCACCATGCTCAGCCCCTTCATGATTGTGCTGACCAAGATCTCCTATCCGTTTGTATGCCTGCTGAGCGCTTCCACCAAACTGATGAACAAACTCATCGGACTGAACAGCGGCGAAGAACGCCAAATGACACAAGACGAACTGAAGATGATTCTGCACCAAAGCTCGGAACAAGGCGTCATCGACAAAGACGAAACGGAAATGCTGCGTGACGTGTTCCGCTTCTCGGACAAAAGAGCGAATGACCTGATGACCTATCGCCGCGACATCGTCGTGCTCCATCCCACAGACACACCGGAAGAGGTGCTGCGTATCATCCACGAAGAACACTTCAGCAAATATCTCCTGGTGGAGCGGGGAAAGGACGAGATTATCGGTGTGGTTTCCGTAAAGGACATCATCTTGATGATGGGCGGCGAACAACCCTTCAACTTACGTAGTATTGCACGCCCTGCTTTGTTTATTCCGGAAAGTTTGTATGCAAAGAAAGTTTTAGAGCTGTTTAAGAAGAACAAAAACAAGTTCGGAGTTGTTGTAGACGAGTATGGAAATACAGAAGGTATCATCACCTTGCATGATCTGACGGAAAGTATCTTCGGAGACATCCTTGAAGAAAATGAAACGGAAGAAGAGGAAATCGTTGTTCGTCAGGACGGTTCCATGCTGGTGGAAGCTTCCATGAATCTGGATGACTTTATGGAGGCGATGGGCATTATGAACTATGATGACCTGAAAGAAGAAGACTTCACCACCTTGAGCGGTCTTGCCATGTTCTTGATAGGACGGGTGCCGAAAGCCGGAGACTTGTTCAACTACAAAAACCTGGACTTCGAAGTGGTGGATATGGACCGCGGACGGGTGGACAAGCTGCTCGTCATCAAGAAAGAAGAAGATGAATAACAAACGCTATTGCGTCTTTATAATTAACTTAAACCATTAAAGCAATGAAAAAAGTAATGATGATTGCAGCCCTTGCCGCTGCATTGGTATCCTGCCAATCAAAAGGAACTCAGAACAATGACACCGTCGCCATGGACGAAAGTGTAATGGCTGTTACCGGCAATGACTCGTCTGCCGTAGCCGTATACGAAGGAATCCTTCCCGCCGCCGACGGCCCGGGTATCCAATACGTATTGAGCGTGGACAGTGTAGGTCCTGACGGAGAAAGCGGCTATACTTTGGTTACTACTTATTTGGATGCGGAAGGTCCCGGAAAGAACAAGAGCTTTACTTCCAAAGGAAAGAAAGAAGTTATCCAGAAAGACGTCGACAACAAGAAGAAAACAGCCATCAAGCTGACCCCGAACGACGGGGACACTCCGGTGTACTTCGTAGTAGTGAACGACACAACCCTGCGCCTTGTCAACGACAGCCTGCAGGAAGCAGTGAGTGACTTGAATTATGACATCATCCAGGTGAAATAGTCCATCCATACTTATAAGAAAGAACGGTACAGCCGGAATTACTGGATTCAGTGGTTCCGGCTACTGTTTTTTCAATGAAGAGGCATTTCAAACAAGAGAACAGAAGGCTATATCAAAAAGTTAGTGTTATCTTTGTAGCTTCATCAAAGTATATATAAACATGAAACATTCTTCCGAAAAACCTTTAGCACCTGCCAACTACTCACGCTGTTTCAACAACCAATGCCCGAAAGCCGACAACTGCCTGCATCGCTTAGCTGCCCTTCGCGATACCCCCGAGTACCCGTCCATCCGCATCATCAATCCACTGTGCATTCCAGAGGATAGCAGTCAATGCGCCTATTTCCAATCGACACAAAAGATACATGTTGCGTGGGGAATCAGCCACTTGCTCGATGAAGTTCCCTACAAGAATCTCCAACCTCTGAAAAGCCAGTTGATAGCCCATTTCGGCCGCGGAAAATACTACCGCTTCTACCGGGAAGAATCTTACCTTTCCCCCGAAGACCAGAACTATATCCGCAGAACTTTCCACCAATACAACATTCCGGGAGAACCGGCTTTCGACTCTTACAGCGAGGAATACAAATGGTAGAAAGGTAATCTTCAGCCCCCTTTTCATGTCATTTTATCACTGAAAATATAGATAACACTTTAGTTCACAACGGTGAACACTTTGTTACAACAGTAAGAAACAAAGTGTTCACATACTATGAAACAAACTGTTCGCACTCAATAAAACGAACTGTTTTCTTTAACGGAACAAACTGTTTCCTACTAATGAAACAAACTGTTCTCCATATTGAAACAAACCGTTCTCCTTAGGGAAACAGACGGATTCCCTTTTGAAGCCCTACAAGGGGAATAATTATCGCCTGCGAAAATATAGGAGGAAATACAGCGACATAGTGCGATACCTATTCTCTGCAAAACGGGTGAACGTGTTCGGGAGGATATTGCAGCAACACGGGATGAGGTAAAGGAAAGAGAGGGGGAGATGGTATATTGTGTGGTAAAAGTGGAGAGGTAGAAAAGACGGAAAGGATTACAGTTGAAATAAATTCTTTTTCTTAACTTTGTGAAATAGAAACATCGAATATGACGATGAAGAAAATAAAAATATGAAAACAGCACTATCTATAAATCAACCGTTCAAGGATTGGGTAAACCACCTAAAACAAGACATTCGTAGTGCACAGATTAAAGCGGCTGTACGCGTGAACAGCGAACTGCTTCACCTTTACTGGCAACTGGGGGCAGAAATTATAGAACGGCAGAAAGAAATGACTTGGGGAAGCGGATTTCTCGAAGAGTTGAGTCGTGAGCTGATGGCAGAATTTCCTGATATGAAAGGGTTCTCATATAGAAACATACGCAGTATAAAGCAGTGGTATCTATTTTATAATGAGCCATATACAATTTGGCAACAAGTTGTTTCCAAATTAGGTGAAGAGAAATTTTTCTCCATCCCTTGGGGGCATCATCTCTATATCATCTCCCAATGCAAGGAAGTGAACTTATTCGGAGAAAGACAGTTAAACAATAAAACCGGAAACATATATGGCCGATAATTATCTTGAAAATCAGTACGAGCAATACCGGGCACGCAAAGCAGCTTGGGAGAAAGCGAAAAAATCCGGTAAGGCACAAACGCTACATAAGCCGACACTTCCCCTCAAAAAAGGCGGAAAGAAAGTGTTCGTTACCGGAGGTGCAGGGGGTATTGGCAAAGCCATTGTAAAAGCTTTCTGCAAGCTTAATTACCAAGTAGCCTTTTGTGACAAGAATGAACTGAAAGGGCAGCAAACCGCCCAAGCCACCGGAGCACAGTTCTATCCCGTCGACCTAAACAGCAAAGAAGCATTGGAACTTTGCCTGCAAAATATTTTCAAGGAATGGGGGGATATTGACATCATTATAAACAATGCCGGCATCAGTGAATTCTCTCCCATCACAGAAACGAGTGTGGAGACTTTCGATAAAATATTGTCTGTGAATTTACGTCCGGTGTTCATTACTTCACATGCGTTGGCAGTACACCGCAAAAGTCAAAACAACACGAATACCTACGGAAGAATCATTAATCTCTGTTCTACGCGCTATCTGATGAGTGAACCGGGCAGTGAAGGATATGCAGCTTCCAAAGGAGGCATCTATTCGTTGACGCATGCGTTGGCTTTATCGCTTGCAGAGTGGCACATCACGGTCAACTCTATCTCTCCGGGCTGGATTCAGACACACGATTATGAACAATTACGGGCAGAAGACCATTCGCAACACCCCTCCAGACGGGTTGGCAAACCGGAAGATATTGCCCGTATGTGCGTATTCCTATGCCAAGACGAAAACGACTTCATCAATGGCGAAAACATAACCATTGACGGAGGCATGACCAAAAAGATGATTTACTGGGAATAGCCCTTTTATAAAACAATCTGCCCAATATAATAATTATAGGATATGAACATGAAAAAGTCTTTTATAGGAATCCTGGCAGCAACCATCATCCTCAGCGGATGCGGCACAAGCCAGATGGCTGTAGGCGACCCTAACGCAGTGCTCGCAGGAGCTGCCATCGGAAGTAATGTAGGCGGTGCCATCGGCGGCTTGATAGGAGACAGCAACGGAGGCTGGCGGGGAGGATACCGGGGTTCCGCCATCGGCACCATCATCGGGACCATTGCGGGAGCTGCCATTGCCAATGCAGCCACAGCCCCCAAAAAGCAGGAGGAGTACAGCTACCGGATAGAAAGAACACAGCCCTATCCCCCGCAATCCGGAAGACAGCCGCAAGCATCGGCCATCGACCACTTGAGGATACGGAATATACGTTTCATTGATGACAGCCGCAACCACGTCATCAATTCGGGCGAAAACTGTAAAGTGATTTTTGAAATCATGAACGAAGGAAACAAAACAGCCTACAACGTAGTGCCGGTGGTGGTGGAAACCACGGGCATGAAGCGTATTTACATATCGCCGTCGGTCATGATAGAGCAAATAACTCCGCGCAACGGTGTGAAATACACCGCCAACATCAGTGCCGGAGAACGGATAAAGACGGGTAACGTCACCATACGCATAGCCATAGCCGACGAGTACGGAGACGAATATGACTGGCAGGAGTTTTCGTTGCCCACACAACGGTAGAACAATGTCTTAACAGTAGTTTTTCAAAGAAATGGAACAACAGCAATCTTCTTTCAAAGAAAAAGAACGCATAGAACTACGGGAACCCCGACGCTTTAAAGTCACCATCTACAATGATGACTTCACCACCATGGAGTTTGTGGTAAAGGTACTCACCACCGTCTTTTACAAATCATCGGTAGAAGCGGAAACACTGATGCTGCAGGTGCACAAGAGCAACTCCGCGGTAGTGGGCATCTACTCATACGACATCGCCCACTCCAAAGTACAGAAAGCCACCCGCATGGCACGCAATGAAGGTTTCCCCCTCCGGCTCACCGTCACCCCGGAGGAAGAAGAATAAGAAGAAAGAAACAATATGGATATAAAAAATACGATATTCGTAAACCAAGCATTCGCTTCCGCACAAAGAAAGGCCGAGTCTTACCGGCACGAGTTCATCATGCCCGAACATCTGCTGAGCGCCATTATAGAGCAGGAACCCTTTATCCACACCCTGCAAGATACCTTCTACAATTATGTGGAGCTCAGCATCTCGCTGGAAAACTATCTGACGGAAGAAGTGGACACTGTCCCCGACAATGTGGAATACGAGTTGGGACTTTCCGTCCAGCTCAGCTCACTCCTGCAACATGCCTATACGGTGACAGAGTATTCCAGCGCCGAAGAGCTGGATGTTCCTCATCTGATACAAGGCTTGCTGCAACTGGAAGATTCCTGGGCATGCCATTTCCTGAAGGAAGCAGTCGGCGGCGACCTGCCCGAATTCCTCAGCCTGCTCATCACCCACTACGAAGAAGCGGAGCTGGCAGAAGAAGCAGGCGGTACGCCATCTCCCGATGAACAAGAGAAAACAGAACCGTGGCGTAACTACGTGACCTGCCTCAACGACCATCTGGCAGACCACAACCCGCTTATCGGCAGGGAGATGGAGTTGGAGCGAACCATACAAGTGCTCTGCCGCAAAGAAAAGAACAACCCGTTGCATGTGGGCGAACCCGGTGTAGGCAAAACAGCCCTTGCCTATGGGCTTGCCGCCCGTATCGAAGCGGGCAACGTCCCTGAACGGCTTGCCGGCTTCCGCATCTATGAGCTGGACTTGGGCAGTCTACTGGCAGGCACACAATATCGCGGCGATTTCGAGAAGCGGCTGAAAAGTATCATGGAAGGCATCGGTCGTGAGGGAAACGCCATCGTCTACATCGACGAGATACACAACCTGATAGGCGCCGGACGCACGGGCGAAGGCTCTATGGATGCCTCCAACATGCTGAAACCCTATCTGGAAACCGGGGCAATACGTTTCATCGGCTCTACCACCTACGACGAGTACAACCGCTACTTCGCACGCAGCAAGGGACTGGTACGCCGCTTCCAGCAGATAGACATACTGGAACCGAACATTGAAGAAGCCATACATATCGTAGAAGGCCTGAAAGAGAAATACGAAACCTACCACGGCGTCACCTACGAGCCCGACGTCATCCCCTATGCCGTAAAGGCAAGCGCCCGCTACATCAGCGACCGTTTCCTGCCCGACAAAGCCATCGACCTGGTGGACGAAGCAGGAGCTTACCGGGAAATACACCCCACAGACTCCGAGGAACAGACCGTGGACAAGGCACTGATAACCGACATACTGGCACGTACCTGCAAAGTCAATGCCCTCGCCATGAAAGAGGACGACACCACCGCCTTGGAAAGCCTGCACGAACGCATCAGCTCCCGCATCTACGGGCAGGAAGAAGCCGTCCGTCAGGTGGTGGAAGCTGTGCAAATGTCCAAAGCCGGACTGCTGGACGAAAACAAACCGCTGGCAAGCCTGCTCTTTGTAGGCCCCACCGGAGTAGGAAAGACCGAAGTTGCCAAAGTGCTCGCCGCCGAGCTGGGCATCGCCCTGCAACGTTTCGACATGAGCGAATATACCGAAAAGCATACCGTAGCCAAACTGATTGGCTCGCCTGCCGGCTACGTGGGTTACGAGGACGGCGGCCTGCTGACCGACGCCATACGCAAGACCCCAAACTGCGTGCTACTGCTCGATGAGATAGAAAAGGCGCATCCCGACGTATTCAACATCCTGCTGCAAGTAATGGACTATGCCGTACTGACCGACAACAAAGGACGGAAAGCCGACTGCCGACACGTGGTCCTCATCATGACCTCCAATGCCGGAGCACAATATGCCCGCCAAGCGTCCATCGGCTTCAACAGTCAGGTCACCGCCGGAGAAGCCATGCTGAAACAAGTCAAGAAAACCTTTAAGCCCGAATTCATCAACCGCCTCTCTGCCACGGTGGTCTTCCATGACATGGACCGCCCGATGGCATCACTTATCCTCGACAAGAAACTCGGAGAACTAGGCAGCAAGCTGTCTTCCCGCCAGGTGGAAATGGTATTGAGCCAGGAAGCACACGAATGGCTGCTCCAACGGGGTTTTATCCCCGAATACGGCGCCCGGGAGATGGACCGCGTGATAGCCGCCCACTTGAAACCCTTGCTGATGCGCGAAATTCTGTTCGGTACATTGAAGGCAGGAGGAAAAGTCCGCGTGCAAGTGGAAAACGGAGCATTGAAACTACAACCCGCAACCGAATAACGATATGGTCTTTCAACTGACGGATAAACTTGCTTTCCCCGACCCTCACTACGGCGACCCCGACGGGTTGCTCGCTGTGGGCGGTGACCTATCCATTGACCGCCTCATCCTGGCGTACTCCAACGGCATCTTCCCCTGGTACGCATTTCGGGAAGAACTGATACAATGGTGGTGCCCGATGGACCGTTTCGTCATCTTTCCGGACGAAATCCATATCTCCCACTCCATGCGTACGCTCATCAACAAAGGAAAGTACGAAATCACCTTCAACGAAGCTTTCCAAGACATCATACAAACCTGCGGAGAATTGCGGATAGAACAAGAAGGCGCCTGGCTCGGAACGAAGATGATGGAAGCCTATACGCACCTGCACGAACAAGGATTCGCCGCCAGCGTGGAAGTATGGGAAGAAGAGCAATTGGTAGGTGGGCTGTACGGAGTGACCCTGGGACGTTGTTTCTTTGGAGAGAGCATGTTCTCACTCGTTCCCAGCGCCTCGAAGCTGGCCCTCATCCATCTGGCCCAATTCTTCAGGGAACATGGAGGCGTCATGATAGATTGCCAGTTCGAAACCCCTCACCTCAAAACAATGGGAGGCAGGCACATCAGTTACGACGAATATATGACATACATCGAACAAGACTGCCGCTTCTAAAAGTAAAAAGGAATAACGAGGGGCTCAGAACTATCCGCGCCTAAATATAGCATAATGAAAGTACTCATATACTTTTGACACTCTCCCATTCTATTTGAAGGCCGGAGCAGGAAGATGCATACCTGCCATCGTCAATTGGTTGTCCTTGGCATATTGGAGGAAATACTTGCGTGCTTTCACGGCAGCTTCCTTATCCATATCATAGGAAGCGCAGTATTCCGGATGCTCCAACTGAAGGGCCGCACCATGGATGAGGTCACCAATCACCAGTAACTTGCCACTCTGGAAAACCGTATGACCGGGAGTATGACCGACTGCCTCCATGGCAACCACATTGCCCGGCAAGGTATCGCCAAACTCAAACAGATGCAGCCGTTCCTTATAGGCATCCATCGTCTTTACGACCTGCGCCTTCCTTTCGGCAGGCATTGCCATCCAGGCATCATATTCCACTTTTGATGCGTACACTTCGGCATTCGGGAAGACTACACTGTCTCCCTTCATCATTCCACCGATATGGTCGCCATGGAAATGGGTAAGATACAGATATCCAATATCTGCCGGAGAGATACCCAAAGATTGTAATCCGGGCAACAGACGACTGCCGGGAGCTCCCATTCCCGTATCAAAAAGGATACGGATACCATTCGTATCTACCAGGAAGGTACTCATGGAAGAAGGAATACCGCCTTGAAGCGACAAACTTTCCATCAATTCATCGCTTGCATCCGGGAAAATCGTTCTCGGCATCAAATGCTCACCAGCATTATCCTGAATCCAAGTGGCCTGCACTCCCTCCAGTTGCAAGGTCTTTACGCCACTGCATGTTACACCGACACTATCCATACTTACATCTTCATTTGTTTGTTTCTTTGTCCTGCTGCCGCAACCCGCCATCAGCAATGCTGCTGACACAACAACCAGGCACGTCCATGTCTTGTTTTTCATCGGTACAGAGTTTTTTATCCATAAATATTGAAGTTCGCACAAATATAGGCAAATAAAATCATTCGGCACACGGATGCCTGAACCAAAAACGGCTGCCGACTCCCAATTCCGACTCAGCACCGATAGTCCCGCCAAGATGCTCAATGATACTTTTACAGATGGACAAGCCTAAACCCGTGCCCTTCGCAAAGGTATTAAGCTTTACAAAGCGGTCGAACACAGTAGCCACGGCATCCAGAGCAATACCCATACCGGTGTCCGTCACAGAAAACTCTATCTGACCGGTACCTTCCACCGGATGATATTCCAAAAGGATCTGCCCTTCACTGGTGAACTTCAAAGCGTTGTTTATAAAATTGGTGACCACCTGCATCAGACGTTTCTTGTCGGTATAGATACGGTAATCGGGCAAGTCGGGAGCCAACAGAACCGGTACAGCCTTGTCTTCCTTTATATCATAGTTGCGCATCACGTCCTTACAGAAGTCACTGACATCCACATACCCCATATTATAATCAAGTGTTCCCGCTTCTATCTTTGCCAAATCCAGAATGTCGGATATCAGTTGCAAGAGCAGTTCCGTATTCTCCTGCATGATGGCAAGGTATTCCTGGCGTTCTTCCCTATCGTCCAGTTCGGCAATGATGCTTGCAAAACCGACAATGGAATTGAGCGGAGTACGGATTTCATGACTCATATTGGCCAGGAAAGCAGACTTCAAGCGGTCCAGATGTTCTGCCTTATCCTTGGCGACCCGCAATTCCTCCTCTATCTTTTTCTGATGGTCGATATCCACACTGGTAATGACATGCGCCATCTGCCCGTCCACCCAAGCAAAGGCTGCACTGAACACGCGAAACCAACACTTGTCAAATGGCCGTTGATAATCCCACGAATAGACTTTGGTGGGGTGTCCGTTTTCATCTATCAAATGCCTCTTTGGGCAGAACTCACACTCCTCCGTCTTGTCCGAGTAGAGGGCCTCCCAGCATTTTTTCCCCCAGAAATGCTCGATACCGCCATATGGTTCCACCATAGACCTATTGGCATACAACATATCGTGGGAATCGAAAGAGTTGACGTAAATATCAACGCCCATATTATTCATGATACTGCCTAATGTATTGCTGGCCCTCACTTCCCTTTCCTTATATTCCCTGACCGCAATTTCCTTAGAGAACGAGCCCAGCAAGAGATGAATGATTTGCAACTCCTCTTCCGTGAGATAGGTCTCTTCCTCCCTGCCTGCAAAACCTATGAATCCGATGATTTTACCCTCAGTATCTTCAAAATGCCTGATTAACAAAGAATCCTCACCGTAGAAATCAAGAATGTCAATATCGTCCCATGAAGCATCCGCATTTCTGTTTCCATAGAAAGGTTTATCCCGAGCTTTCATGGCATCGACATGCTCCTTTTTCAACTCTCCCATATCGAAACGGGGTTTCATAGTCCCATCTTCATTTCCAATCGTTTCTTTCAATAAGAAATAACGGAATCCGTCAGTCTGATAGATAAACCCTTTCGTAAAGTCATAGTAGTTGCAGAAATCGGTCAACGATTCAATAACTTTCCTTTCATTGGGTTCATTGCTATTCAACCGTTCTAAAAAATGAAGCAAGAATATGTTTAAGTTCTCTTTGTTTTTGCCCATATAATCTTTTGAAAAACTTTAAGGCGCTAATATACAACTTTTTAAATAGAAATAAGTTTCTTTTATATATCCAGGAAGTTTAAAAAACAACCATTCCCCAATAAAACAAAAAAGGCAATAACTTAATTTATTTTACAAGTATCACTAAGGCAAAAGCTCTTCATCCGTATTCATACGACGGCATAACATCTAAAGTATACAAAAAGAAGTCTATGGAAGAAGAAAATATCCGAGACAGATTAATAGTCATTTTTTAAGGATAACAGAGTTGCCAATTTATCAAAAACAAAGTTAATTCACACATATATACATATTTGTATAAACGGAGAATAAGTAAAACTTTCCCAAAGATGTTTTTTTCTTCATAAGCGATACAACCTATATACAACGAAATAAAGATTTGCAGTACAAACGGTCTGTTATGAGAGAAATATAGTATCTTTGTAACATCATGTTGCACCGTTTTACTACTTCCATAACCGACATTCCGCTTCCGGAAAGGTTCACCTATCCTTTCTGCTATACTCCGCACCCATTATGTATATTGGCAGCCAAAGAAGTACAAAGCTATCTTACCCGACAAACTGCATGGAAGGACGAACTGCGCCAAGGCAAAATGTTCGGGGTACTGATTGTACAAACCGAGCATGGAGAAACCGGATATTTAGCTGCATTCTCAGGCATATTGGCCGGAAAAAACCTACATCCCTTTTTTGTTCCTCCCGTATATGACTTGCTACAGCCACAAGGCTTTTTCAAGATAGAAGAAGAGAACATCTCTTCCATCAACCGCAACATCCGGCAACTGGAAAATGACAAAGCATATGCCGCCTTATCAGCAGAGCTTGCCCGGACCATTCAGTCAGCAGAAAACATACTGGCAACAGCCAAAGCACAGTTGAAAGAAGCCAAAACAGCCAGAGAACAGCGCAGAAAAGAAAAAGAACTCAATGCGCAGGAAGAAGCCGAACTGATACGGGAAAGCCAGTTCCAAAAGGCAGAATATAAACGCCTGGAACGTTCATGGAAAGCAAGGATTACCACACTGCAAACGCAGACAGAAGACTGGGAAAGACGGATTTCAGCATTGAAGTCTGAACGTAAAACCCGCTCTGCTGCATTGCAGCAAAAGCTATTCGAACAGTTCGGGATGCTGAATTACCGGGGAGAAGTCAAGAATCTCTGTGAGATATTCGGGCAGACCGTGCACAAGACACCTCCTGCCGGTGCGGGTGAATGTGCGGCCCCCAAACTGCTGCAACAAGCTTATCTGCACGGATGGAAACCTATTGCCATGGCCGAGTTCTGGTGGGGTGATTCCCCCAAGACAGAGATACGCCATCATGGCCACTATTATCCGGCTTGCAAAGGAAAGTGCGAACCTATACTGCAACACATGCTGCAAGGTCTACAAGTAGAGGAAAACCCCATGTTGAAAAGAATGCAGGTACCCTCCCAAAATTTGGAGATTGTTTATGAGGACCCATGGCTTTCGGTCATCAACAAACCGGCAGGAATGCTGTCTGTTCCCGGCAAGGAAGATGCAGTCTCCGTCTATAGCCTGATGCGTGAGCAATATCCCGAAGCTGACGGTCCCTTGACGGTGCATCGTCTCGACATGGCCACTTCCGGTTTAATGCTCATTGCCAAGACCAAGCGTGTACACCAGAACCTGCAGGCCCAGTTCAAGAACCGCCTGGTCAGGAAACGTTATGTCGCATTGCTCGAGGGTATTGTCCCAAAGGACAAAGGTACGGTCGACCTCCCGCTTTGCCTGAATCCACTTGACCGCCCACGGCAAATGGTACACACCGAACACGGAAAGCCCGCCATCACCGATTATCAAGTTCTGGAACGTCTGGACGGGAAACGGACCCGTATCGCTTTCTATCCGCGCACGGGAAGAACCCATCAGCTACGTATACATGCAGCACACCCGCTTGGCTTGCACTGCCCCATCATCGGTGATGAACTTTACGGGGAGAAAGCAGACCGGCTTTATCTGCATGCCGAATACTTAGAATTTACCCACCCTATAACGGGAGAAACCGTAAGGATTACCAAAGAAGCCGAATTCTGACTGTCTACTGATTAATAACCAGCAAAGTAATGCAATAAATGATGACACTCCGACCTACCCCACAAGATTATGACGAACTGTTGACCGTCTGGGAAGCCTCTGTCCGCAGCACACACCACTTCCTGGCAGAAAAGGATATACAGTTTTACAAACCGCTGATAAGAGAGCAGTACTTTCTTGCCGTAGAGCTTTACATCATCCGCAACGAAAAAGAAGAAATTGCCGCCTTTATGGGACTGAGCGATGAACTCATCGAGATGTTGTTTGTCCGTCCCGACCAACAAGGTAAGGGATACGGAAAACGGCTCATGGAGTACGCCGTCCACCAAAAACACATCCACAAAGTGGATGTAAATGAGCAGAACGGACAAGCTTGCCGATTTTACCAACATATGGGATTCCAAGTGGCCGGCCGGGACGAAACCGACCCGACGGGAAAGCCTTTCCCTATTCTGCACCTGCAATTACCAACCCCACCACAGATTACTCAGATTGAACACAGATTATAATTTAGCAAACTTATGAAGATACATCACATCGCCATCTGGACCTTCCAACTGGAAGAGATGAAAGAGTTCTACACACGTTACTTCAACGGGAGCAGCAATGAAAAGTACATCAACCCCAAAAAAGGATTCGAATCTTATTTCCTTCACTTCGATGAAGGAACGGATTTGGAACTGATGAGCCGTACGGACATACAGAATACCCCTATTGAGGAAAACAGACTGGGACTGACCCACTTTGCCTTTGCCTTCGACAGCCAGGAAGCTGTCCTCCGACAGACAGAACGGCTACGTACAGCGGGATATACCATCGCAGGAGAGCCCCGTACCTCCGGCGACGGATATTTTGAAAGTGTCGTCCTCGACCCGGACGGTAACCGTATAGAATGTGTATTCAGGGCATAGTCTCTCAATCAGAGGAGACAAAGCTTCTCAACAGTTTTATCTCCTCTGCCCAAAGCGATTCATCGGGCGTCTCCAAAATAATAGGTATACCGTCAAAACGCACATCTTGCATAAAGCGCCGGAAGAAATCCATACCTATCAGCCCCTTGCCGATGCTGTCGTGACGGTCTACTCTGGAGCCGAGTGCTTTCTTGGAGTCATTCAGGTGTATACCGCGCAGATAGCCGAAACCTACCGCTGCGTCAAACTCCTCAAACACCTTGTCATACTCATTCACTATATCATAGCCTGCTGTATACGTGTGGCAGGTATCAAGGCAAACTCCAACGCGAGACTTGTCATCCACCCGGTCAATGATATGTCCCAGCTGCCAGAACTCATTTCCCACATTGCTACCCTGCCCGGCTGTGTTCTCTATGACAGCCACCACATCGTGCGTCTTGCCCAATATAAGATTAATGGATTCAGCGACCTTGTCCAGACACTCTTCCACGGAAATCTTATTCAGATGGCTGCCCGGATGAAAATTCAGTAACTTCAGCCCTAATTGTTCGCAGCGCTGCATCTCATCCAGAAAAGCGGCACGGCTTTTCTGTAACCCTTCTTCTTCGGGATGCCCTAAATTTATCAGATAACTGTCGTGAGGCAGGATATAGCGGGAATCGAAGCCAAGCTTCCCGCAATTTTCCTTAAACACCCTGATACTCTCCTCCGTCAGCGGCCTTGCCACCCACTGACGCTGGTTCTTGGTAAACAAGGCAAAAGCATTTGCCCCTATCTCACTGGCATTGACGGGAGCCGCTTCCACTCCCCCACTGGCCGATACATGTGCACCTATAAATTTCATAATCTTATTGTATTTGCTCTTTCATGAATTCCCACTGGCATTTTTTCATGTCCACACACCCATTCTTTCTGAACGTCACGCCCTCTGCCTCCAGCAAAGCCCGCTGTTCCGCCCAGCACGGTGCCAGCCTGCCCTGGCTGTTCACTACCCGATGGCAGGGCAAACACATGCCGTCGGGCACATCGTGCATAGCATGTCCCACCATGCGCGAACATTGAGGTCTTCCGACAAGATAGGCTATCTGTCCGTACGTCACCACCCGCCCCGGAGGGATTGCGGCCACTACATTATAAACCTCCTGCTGAAAAGTGTCTTTGTCCATAAAAGTCTGGTTTGGGAAGGCAAAGATATGATAAATTCAGCAGGTATGCGAACAGACGTTACAAGAAAGTGGCTGCGCCGAGCGGATTGTATGTATAGGTGACATTACGGGCACGGATGATTTCGCCCGTCGGGGTAAACAATATCTGATATTTCGTCTGGAGATTTGCCATCCCTACCTCTACCGCCACGATGGACTGCCATTTGGGAAACTGTACCCAAGTGACATTCTGCACCATCCCTCCGGAATATTCACTGGCGGCAAAAGCATTGTAAACGGCAGGGGGCACTTCGTCCATTGTCTCCCAGTCCGTCTGTTGCATTACCCATTGCGCCTGCCCGTCAAACCAGACTTTCGTATCAAAACCGTTCATCAGGAAATCTGCCACATAATAAGATTCATCATGCGACCAGGCAACACCATCTGCCGTAGGATACATTTTCTTCAGTGCAGCCTGTACATCAGCAGGTGCCCAATCGGCAGAAGCCGAGACTGATACCATCAGCATCAAAACCAGAAAAGAGAATTTCAACTTACTCATAACTTCATCAGATTATCATGTTATGAGAAGAACGGCGTATGGCAGATTTTGTTCACCGGCAACTCTCAACCATTCAACAGTTAAAAAGAGATATCCATTGTAATTCAATAGAAAATGACTAACTTCACACCAGAAATTCAGAAATATGATAAGAATACATCCCATATCCGGCAACAAAAAGCAATATCTTGACCTGCTGCTGCTTGCCGACGAACAAGAGTCCATGATTGACCGTTATCTGGAACGGGGAGAGATGTTCATCCTATCCGATAATGATACAGTCAAAGCGTCTTGTGTAATCACCTGCGAGGATAAAGGAATCTACGAAATAAAGAGCATAGCTGTCTATCCGGAATACCAGCGCCAGGGATATGGAAGACAACTGATAGCATTCGTTCTTGAACATTATAAAGACCGGTGCCATACTATGCTTGTCGGCACTGGAGACAGTCCGCTAACCATCCCCTTCTATGAAAGCTGCGGATTTGCATACTCACACCGAGTACCCGATTTCTTTATCGATAATTACGACCACCCCATATTTGAAGGTGGCAAGCAATTGAAAGACATGATTTATCTGAAAAGGATGCTTCAACCAAAATAATATCCTATATTTGCATATCACTTAACTCCACACATTATGGAAGCTAAACTTTGCCAAAGCTGCGGAATGCCCTTGTCATCCGCAGAAGTACTCGGAACCAATGCCGACGGTAGCCTCAACGAGGAATATTGCACCTATTGCTATCAGCACGGTGATTTTGCACAAGACTGTACTATGGACGAAATGATAGAACACTGTGCACAGTTCACCGACGAATTCAACAAGGATTCCGGAATGAATTTCACTAAAGAGGAAGCCATTGCCGGTATGAAAGAATTCTTCCCGACCTTGAAACGCTGGCAGTCCAAACAATAAACATGCCGTCCCGTATCAAGCAGGAAAAACAGACAGTAGAACGGATGGTCCGCCTTTACTGCCGGAAAAAGGAAGGCAACAAGCAATTGTGTCCCCGATGCGAGGAACTGCTGGGGTATGCCCACATTCGTCTTTCACGCTGTCCTTTCGGTGAGAATAAATCCACCTGCAGGCAATGCAGCATTCACTGCTACAAGCCCGAAATGAAAGAACGGATGCGTGAAGTCATGCGGTATGCCGGACCACGGATGCTGTTGTACCATCCCGTGGCGGCACTCCGCCATTTGTGGCAAGAGTATGTCCATCAGTATCTCACCAAACGTTTCGGAGTCCCGCGCCAGGAACAGCACAAACAATAAACCGTATCCTGGTCGTATCCCTCCAACGAGGAGGTGCCGTCCTTAGGTACAATCTCACCTTTGTCAGAGATGTAGACCGGCAAGCGCTCACCTTGTCCGTTCATCACAAAAAATGCCCCCACCTTGCATTGGGGGCATACCATCTTACGCATAATCAATTGAAATAATACAAAAATATAGCCACCCCTTCCAGTGCCTTCTTCTTTTCACCTTGTATTTCGATGGCAAATTTTATTTCCGCCTTTGCCACACCGCGCAGATTCGACAGAGATTGCAAATGGGCAACCAGCCGGATGCTCTGTCCGGACAATACCGCCTGACCGAACTTCATCTTGTCCATACCATAATTAATCATCATCTTCAGGTTGTTCACTTCAATAATCTGGTTCCACAGATATGGCAACATGGACAAGGTGAGATACCCATGTGCAATAGTGCTCTTAAAAGGGCTTTCCACTTTGGCGCGTTCCGTATCGACGTGTATCCACTGATGGTCCAATGTCGCATCAGCAAACAGATTGATACGCTCCTGAGGGAGCTCTACATATTCCGAAACACCGATTTGCTGGCCTACCAGCTTTTCAAAATCCTCGTACGAGTTGATAATCACTTTTTCCATTACTCTCTATTTTATTGATAAATTATAAATTCACACGCTTTATCCACATATCCGCCATTCGTTTATGCCCTGCAGGAGTGGGGTGGATACCGTCCCAAATCCAATAGGTGTCTTGAGAAGCCGGAGCAGTGCCGAGAATTTCATCGAACATCGCATTATAAGGAAGAAATACCGTCTGATAGTCCTTCGCTATCCTCTCTACGATGGCGGCACAGCGACGCACCAGACTATCACGTTCTGCAAAGTCCTCACTCTTACGCATATTGCCGACATTGGCAACAAAAGGAGTGCCCAGCACTATCTTCAATTCCGGATTGGCCTGCAAAGAACGGTCAAGCAAGGAACGGTAACACTTCTCCCATCCTTCAAAATCAAAAGGCTCTTTTTTGTCACCCTGCAGATAGTAATGTACATCGTTTGTCCCCACCAAGACGGAAAGCACATCCGGTTTCATTCCAATGACATCCTCTTCCCAGCGTTTCTCCAAATCCCGGAGAGTGTTTCCACTGATGCCACGGTTAAAAAAAGCATATTCCTTTTCCGGAAAATCTCCTTGATAATGACTTGCACACAAATACATATAGCCGCTACCGTAAATATGGTTCATATCCCAAAGGCTTCGCTCCGCAGTCGGTTTGGGCATCCCGCAGGCATTTCCCCAGTTACCGTCCGTGATAGAATCTCCGATAAACAAGACACGCGGGCCGCTTGCATGGAGTAAGAGTGATATGCAGAAAAAAACTATTACAAAGAGTCCAATACGCTTCATGGCATTTTCTTGTTAGAATGTAAAAATTGCAACAAATATACGTCTTATTCCGGCAAGTACAAAAACTCGGGTACCTTTTTCCCATTTCCCAAAAACACATATAACCCTTATTTTTATTTCCGTTCATCACAGATTAATTTGGAAATAATGTATCTTTGTCAATATCTTAATTGTTGTGACAGAACAAAAACATCACTATTAAAGATTCCGGTATGAATTCTAAATTTGATTATGACTTACTGTCAGCAATGATGACCAATGCCAATATGGGATGGTGGGAAGCTGATTTAAAGACCGAAAGCTACATTTGCTCCGAATATATCTCCCGGTTGCTGGGACTGGATGAGGATGGAACCATCAGCTTTAAAGATTTCAACAAACGTATCCTGAAAGAGGAACAACGGCATACTACCACACATTCCTTCGACAATATCCGGCAGACACAAGAGACTGTATATCTGCTCAACACAGTAGAGGGTCCAACGTGGATAAGAAGCAAGATATGCCTGCAGAGAACCGATGAAAACGGTAATGTCAAAGTCTACGGCATTGCCGAAACACAAGACGGTCCCGACATGTCATCGGCATCCCAAGCCTTACAAGAGCGTAACCGTCTCCTCCATAATATTTATAAATATCTTCCGGTAGGAATTGAGCTCTATAACCGAGAGGGAATATTGATAGATATGAATGACAAAGAGCAGGAAATGTTCCATCTCAAACAGAAAGAAGATCTACTTGGAATTAATATTTTCGAGAATCCGATTTTCCCGGAAGAGATGAAAAGCAAGTTAAGAAAACATGAAAATGCAGACTTCACTTTCCGGTATGACTTCTCTAAAATAGACAATTACTACAAGACACAGAAGAAGACGGGCACCATAGACCTTGTAACCAAAGTCACAAGCCTTTACGACGATAATCACAACCTGACCAACTATCTGCTAATCAACGCAGACAAAACGGAAACGACCGTCGCTTACAACAAAATACAAGAGTTCGAGAGCCACTTTGAGCTTATAGATGACTATGCCAAAGTGGGATATGCCAATTATGACCTTCTTAATGAGCAAGGCTATGCCCAACGCAGCTGGTACAAGAACTTGGGTGAGAAAACAGAAACACCGTTGTCCGAAATCATCGGAACCTACAATCATCTCCACCCAGACGACCGTACTATCATGCTTGACTTCCTACAGAACGTAAAGAGAGGACTGGCACACAAGCTCAGCCGGGAAGTACGTGTTCTTAAAGAAGACGGTTCTTTCATGTGGACCCACGTCAACATCATTGTAGAACGCTACATGCCTGAACAGAACATCATAGAGATTATCTGCATCAATTATGACATCACCCAATTAAAGAAGACGGAAGCAATGCTGATACAAGCCAAGGAAAAGGCCGAAGAGGCAGACCGGCTGAAATCCGCTTTCCTTGCCAATATGAGCCATGAAATCCGCACGCCGCTAAATGCGATTATCGGTTTCTCCAGCCTGCTGCACTACGTGGAAAACGAGCAGGAAAGGGAACAGTACATCTCTTTGATAAACCACAACAACCAACTGTTGCTCAAACTAATCAACGACGTTCTGGACCTTTCCAAGATAGAGGCCGGACACATAGAGCTCCATTCCGAATGGTTCAATCCGGCAGAACTCATCGAGGAAAGTATTACCGAGTACGAACGGAACGTTCCGGCAGGAGTGAAACTCTTTGCCAGGTATCCGGCAGCCCCCGGCCAGATAGAGCACGACCCGATGCGCATCAAACAGATACTGAACAACTTCATATCGAATGCACTGAAAAACACCGTGCAGGGACATATCGAAGTGTACTACGAAACGGACACAGACGGAATAAGAATCAGTGTTTCCGATACTGGATGCGGTATTCCCCCCGACAAACTGGGAATGATATTCGAACGGTTTGAAAAGGTGGACTCTTTTGCCCAAGGTGCCGGATTAGGACTCTCCATCTGCAAATCCATCGTTGAGAAAATGAATGGAGTGATTACCGTAGATTCGACAATGGGAGTGGGAAGCACATTCACCGTGGAACTGCCCTGCCGGACAAGACCATCCTGACAACAAACGAAAAACAATGATTTATGACCGCACAGAAAGAATTTACCCTAACCCCTCGCCGGCGTGGCTTTCACCTGGTGACAGAGGAGATTATACGCAACCTTCCACCGCTTCCGTCTGCCGGAATCCTGCATCTGTTCATCAAGCATACAAGCGCAGGCCTCACCATCAACGAGAATGCAGACCCTGACGTACAGACAGATATGGAAGCCATCTTCAACCGCCTCGTAAAAGAACGGGAACCTTATTACCAACATACATGCGAAGGCGATGACGATATGCCCGCCCATGCCAAGGCAACCCTCAGCGGAACCAGCCTCACCATCCCCATCACCAATGGGCGTCTGAACATAGGTATCTGGCAAGGCATCTATCTCTGCGAGTTCCGCAACCGGGGCGGAGGAAGAAGAATTGTAGCAACCGTCATCGGATAATCCCCTATCATCATGCAGAAAGCCATCATCATCGGTGCCACTTCAGGCATCGGACAAGAAGTAGCCAGGATACTTGTACAACAAGGCTGGCATATAGGTATTGCCGGCAGAAGAGAGGAAGCATTGCATGCCCTGCAAGCCACCGCACCCGACCGGATAGTCACGGAACAGCTGGACGTTACGGAAGAGACAGCGACTCTACACCTCCATAACCTGATAAAAAAGCTGGGAGGCATAGACCTGTTTTTCCTCAGTTCCGGCGTGGGACATCAAAACCGGGACTTACAACCGGACATCGAACTGAACACGGCACGTACCAATGTAGAGGGATTTACCCGCATGGTGACTGCCGCCTTCAACTATTTCAAGGAAAAAGGCTCCGGACATATTGCTGTCATCAGTTCCATTGCAGGCACCAAAGGATTGGGCATCGCCCCGGCCTATTCCGCAACCAAACGCTTCCAGAATACCTATATCGAAGCGCTGGCACAACTTGCCCGGATGCAGCATCTTGATATACACTTCACCGACATCCGTCCGGGATTTGTTGCCACCGATTTATTGAAAAGCGGGAAATACCCGATGCTGATGAAAGCAGACCGTGTAGCACAGCACATAATCAAGGCTTTAAGAGAAAAGAGACGGGTAGTTGTCATTGACGGACGCTACCGGGTACTGGTATTTTTTTGGCGTATGATTCCACGATGGCTATGGGAAAGGTTGCCTATAACGAATTGATTTCGTATCTTCACGTCTCCAAACAGAAATATACATACAGACATGAAGAAAAATTCAAAATATATCGTGCTTACCGCTGCCATTGCACTGTGCGCAGGTTCCAGCCTCCCCTTCCTCGCAGGCAGCAGTACGCTGAATCCCGAACGCGATTCCGTGAAATCCGAAGTTCCCTACTGCGTGACCTCCCCCAGCGTACCGGACAAGATCACTTTTGCCGGACAAGCTATTGACCTGCTTCGCTACGACCACCGCGAACGTATGGACCGCGAACTGATGTCCTTCACCTACATGCACTCCACCACCATGCTCATGGTGAAGCGTGCCAACCGCTACTTCCCCGTCATAGAGCCTATACTAAAAGCCAACGGCCTTCCCGATGACTTCAAGTACCTCGCTGTGATAGAAAGCAACCTGAACCCGCTTGCCAAATCGCCTGCGGGTGCCGCCGGCCTATGGCAGTTCATGCCTGCCACCGGACGCGAATTCGGACTGGAGGTGAACAGCAACATCGACGAACGATACCATATCGAGAAAGAGACCAAAGCAGCCTGCAAGTACCTGAAAGATGCTTATCAGAAATACGGGAACTGGCTGTGCGTAGCCGCCGCCTACAATGCCGGGCAAGGACGCATCTCCACACAGCTGCAGAAGCAAATGGTGGACCAGGCTGTCGACTTATGGCTGGTAGAAGAGACTTCGCGCTACATGTTCCGCCTGCTGGCAGCCAAAGCAGTCATCAGCAATCCACAGCAGTACGGCTTTCTGTTGAAACGGGAACATCTTTATCCGCCCATCCCCTACACGGAAGTGACCGTCACAACGGGCATCGGCAACCTGGCACAGTTTGCCAAAGATAAAGGCATCACCTATGCCCAACTGAAAGATGCCAATCCGTGGCTGCGGGATACCTCGCTGATGAATAAAAGCGGACGTACATACATACTAAAAATACCGACACAAGCCGGAATGCATTACAACCCCAAGAAAACAGTGCCCCACAATAAGAATTGGGTCATCAATTAATAAAAAAGAAAGAGAGGATACGATGATGATGTTAAACTTTGATTTTGTGCTCAGGTTGCTGGTAGCCGGAATATTGGGTGCCATTATCGGACTGGACCGGGAATACCGTGCCAAAGAAGCAGGCTACCGCACCCATTTCCTGGTATCATTGGGAAGCGCGCTCATCATGATTGTATCCCAATATGGTTTTCAGGAAATCATCAAGGAAAGCAGTGTGACGCTGGACCCCAGCCGTGTTGCCGCACAAGTAGTCAGCGGTATCGGATTCATCGGTGCGGGTACCATCATTTTCCAGAAACAGATAGTCAGGGGACTGACAACAGCCGCAGGAATATGGGCTACTGCAGGCATCGGATTGGCAGTAGGTGCAGGAATGTACACCATCAGCATTGCCGCCACCCTGCTGACTCTGGCAGGGCTCGAACTGTTGAGCCTTATTTTCAAAAGCATTGGCATGAAAAGTTCCGTGATAACCTTTTCCACTTCCAGCAAAGAGATACTGCCGCAAGTGTCCCGGCGATTCAACTCCAAAGACTATCTGGTGGTGTCCTACAACCTGGACCGGCAAGTGCAGGGAGAGTACACCAACTATCAAGTGACCATGGTCATCAAATCCAAGAAAAGCTATGATGAGGGATATTTGCTGCAACTGATGCAGGAATTTCCCGAAGTGACAGTGGAGAAAATCGAATAAAGGGAATCACTGCTGTTTTTCCGTCAGATATTTCCAATAGCGCACGGGCATGTCCTGCTTGTGCTTCCGGGGATTGAGGCGTTCCTTGATGCAGATTGCCTTGAAATAGGTTTTCCAGAGAGACTGGAAAAGCTGTTCGTCTCCGTCCATCAGACTTTCGTCGAGCATGCCGGTGACAAGATGTCCTTCGCGACTGTCCTCACCAAAAGTCACCTGGCGCACCTCCTTCAAGTCGTAATAGTACCCATAGGCTCGCCTGATGTCATAAATCAGCCAACGCTGGTCGGCAAAACGGTCCTTGAAATGCCCCGTCACCAAAGGAAGGGCATTCTTTTCGGGCTCGACGGCAGCAAAGAAAGTACCGTCCGCAGCCTTCTGGAAGCGGACAAACTGAAGCAGGCGTATACGCTCCCAATCCACCCGCTTCCACATACGGGAGAACTCCAGCACATCAGGGTCGGCAAAGTTCGTTTCAATGGAGCGAGGAGCATCTATCGCCTTGCGAATATAGCGGAACAGTAGCATGGGAGTTTCCGGTTCCTCTGCCAGCCAGCATTGGGCGAGGCAGGCAAGTGCCGCAGACGACAGCTTCTTCTGCAATCCGCGCCAGACGCGACCGGACTTCTCCTCATCGGTTATCACTGTAAATATTTCATCGTAGAACAATGGTAGAGGCTCTCCCTCCAACAACAGTGCATCGGGGAAAATGCGGCGGGAATAGGCTTCAAAAACAGAAGTCAGCAATCCCTCAAAAGTCTTATCGTATAAAAAGATATTCATTCGCCAAAATCAAGCATCAACTGCCTCTCATCCACTTTTTTCTTGTTCGGTTTGGGCAACAGGAGACTGCGTACCCCTTGCGGAGTCAGCTCATTGACCGTGCACATCGGCAACTCGCAGCAGGTAATGAAATACTGCGCCTTCTTCATCACCACCCCTATCTTCTTCAACTGGTAGAAACCTATCTTGGAGAAACGTCGGGAAGCCACTATCAGCCGTGCCGACTTCACGCCGATGCCCGGCACGCGGAGCAACATCTCATAATCCACCTTGTTCACATCGACCGGAAACTGCTCGGGATGGCGCAAAGCCCAGGACAGCTTGGGGTCAATCTCCAAATCAAGGTCCGGGTAGGCATCATCCACTATTTCCTCCACCTTGAACTGATAGAAGCGCATCAGCCAGTCAGCTTGGTAAAGGCGGTTTTCGCGCACCAAAGGGGGCTGTTTCAATGCCGGCAGGCGCTTATCGTAGGTATTGACGGAAATATAGCCCGAATAGTAGACACGCCGCATCGTAGGTCCCTTGTAGAGGGCCGACGAAAGATACAGAATATCCTTGTCCGTCTCGGCGGTAGCGCCTACTATCATCTGTGTGCTTTGTCCGGCAGGAGCGAAACGGGGAGCGTAGCGGTGTTTCTTGCGTTCTTCCGAACTTTCAAGGACTCCCTGCTGGATGTAGCGCATAGGCGCATATACACTCTTATGGTCTTTCTCCGGGGCAAGCAGTTTCAGGTTCTCCTCCTTCGGTATCTCGACATTGACGCTGAGACGGTCGGCATAAAGCCCTGCCTCATTCACCAGTTCGCGGCTGGCACCGGGAATGCTTTTCAGATGGATATATCCGTTGAAACGATGGATAGTGCGGAGGTCCTTGGCAACGCGCACCAGACGTTCCATCGTGTAATCGGGATTACGCACCACACCACTGCTCAGAAATAATCCTTCTATATAATTGCGGCGATAGAACTCCATGGTGAGGTCTACAAGCTCGGTCACCGACAGCGTGGCACGCGGCAGGTCGTTGCTGCGGCGGTTGATGCAGTAGGCGCAGTCGTAGATGCAATAATTGGTAAGCATCACTTTGAGCAGGGAGATACAACGGCCGTCCTCGGCAAAACTATGGCAGATGCCCCAGCCACCCACAGTGTTCCCCAGCATGCCTGCCTTGCCGGAGCGCACCGTACCACTGGAGGAGCAAGAGACGTCATACTTTGCCGACTCTGCCAGTATCTTCAGTTTATTGAGAACGTTTTCATCCATAATACCTGCGTCAAAAGTAGCAATAATACTTTTCAAAAACAAAAAAGACCGCCAGTAGTGGCAGTCTTTCGCAGCATCAAATATGCTTTTTTCTTACTTCTTAGAAGCTTCCAAAGATGCTTTGCGGAATTCCTTCATAGCTTTTTCGATTTCCAAAGAAGCCTTACGAGCGCGAGTTCCTGCTGCCTTGTTACCGTTTTCCAACTGAGCGTTTGCATCTTTTGAGAAGTCTGCATACAATGCAGCTACTTTTTCAACTAATTCTTTCATAATCCTTTTTAAATTACTTCGTTAATAATGTCTGGCAAAAATACATTCTTTCTTGAAATAAATGCAGAAAAACGATATTTTTTTTGAAATATTCGGTAAAATCGCCGCAAAAAGGGGCTCTTACGCATTTTTTATCTACTTTTGCAAGCATGAAAACGCTTACTGACACCGAATATATACACGCTCTCATAGCCGAAGGAGAGCACCAACAGCAGGATTTCAAGTTCGAAATATCCGACGCCCGCAAGATAGCCAAAACCCTTTCAGCCTTTGCCAATACAGACGGTGGAAAACTGCTCATCGGAGTGAAAGATAACGGGAAAATTGCCGGTGTCCGTTCGGACGAAGAACAATATATGATAGAAGCGGCTGCCGGACTTTATTGCAGCCCCGAGGTGAACTATACCATGCAGACCTATCAGGTGGAAGGCCGTAGTGTGCTGGTGGTACAAATCGAGGAAAGTGACCGGAAGCCGGTATATGCCAAGGACGAAACGGGAAAATATCTTGCCTATCTCCGTATCAAGGATGAGAACATCCTTGCCACTCCCGTCCATCTACGTGTCTGGCAACAAAGCGAAAGTCCGAAAGGAGAACTGATAGAATATACCGAACGGGAACAGCTGCTGCTCAATCTGCTGGAAGAGAACGACCGCCTTTCACTGAACCGTTACTGCCGCCTGGCGCATCTTTCCCGACGCGCCGCCGAACATCTGCTGGCAAAGTTTGTTCGTTATGACATAGTGGAACCGGTGTTTGAAGGACACAAATTTCACTTCAAGCTGAAATAGGCAAGGAGATTCCGTCAGGTTTGTCCAGATTTGTCCATGGTACAAATCGCAGCACACGAGCTCATACCACGTTGATTATCACCGACTTGCAAGAAATCTATCTCAGTTAACGACAGAGGTAGCCTTGAATAACGACAGAAGCAGCCTAAAGTAACGACAGAGGGTAGCACTTGTTTTGTGTGAGTTTTTTTTACTACAAATAGATAACTGTACATATACATTATGGGAATAATAAATCTGATAAACGACCTGCTCTGGACCTACATCCTCGTTGCCCTGCTGTTGGGATGCGCCGTATGGTTTACGCTGAGAACCCGCTTTGTACAGTTCCAGATGATAAAGGAAATGGTACGTCTGCTGGGCGACTCGGGCGGGAAAGGCGATGCCAAGGAAAAGCATATCTCATCGTTCCAGGCATTTGCCATCTCCATTGCCAGCCGTGTAGGTACGGGCAATCTTGCAGGGGTTGCCACCGCCATTGCAGTAGGCGGTCCGGGCGCTGTATTCTGGATGTGGGTGATTGCCCTCCTGGGTGCTTCCAGCTCGTTTGTAGAATCTACACTGGCCCAATTGTATAAGATAAAGGGCAAAGACTCCTTTATCGGCGGCCCGGCCTACTATATGCGTAAGGGACTGAAACAGCCGTGGATGGGGGCACTGTTTGCCGTACTTATCACCATTACCTTCGGATTTGCATTCAACTCGGTACAGAGCAATACACTGTGTGCCGCTTTCGAAGGCGCTTTCGGGTTCGACCATGCCGTTGTGGGAGGCATCATCACCGCACTCACGCTGACAATCATCTTTGGAGGCGTACAGCGCATAGCCAAAGTCAGCAGCATCATCGTCCCCATCATGGCGTTGGGATACATTGCACTGGCACTTATCATCGTTCTGTTGAACATCAAAGAGCTGCCGGGAGTCCTGGCACTCATTGTCGGCCACGCCTTCGGATGGGAGCAGGCTTTGGGAGGGGGTGTCGGCATGGCGCTGATGCAGGGCATCAAACGCGGGCTGTTCAGCAACGAGGCCGGTATGGGGTCCGCCCCCCAATGTGGCGGCAACCGCACACGTCAGCCACCCCGTGAAGCAAGGCTTGATTCAGACGCTGGGAGTATTTACCGATACGCTGATTATATGTACCTGCACCGCTTTCATCATTCTGTTCAGCGGTGCTCCACTGGATGGTTCCACAAACGGCGTACAGCTTACCCAGCATGCGCTGACCAACGAGATAGGACCTTTGGGAGCCATCTTCGTTGCGGTAGCCTTGTTCTTCTTCGCATTCAGCAGCATTCTGGGAAATTATTATTACGGAGAAGCCAATGTGCGCTACCTTACCCACCGTAAATGGGTGCTCAACATCTACCGTATACTGGTGGGCGGCATGGTCATGTTCGGTGCTGTTGCCACCCTCGACCTGGCATGGAGCCTTGCCGACGTCACTATGGGACTCATGGCGCTCTGCAATCTTATCGCCATCAGCCTGCTCGGAAAATACGCTTTCAAGCTGCTGGAAGACTACCGTGCACAGAAACGGGCGGGTATCAAAGACCCCGTTTTCACAAAGAACCGCCTGAAAGAGGTAGAAAAAGACATAGAGTGCTGGTGATAACCAACTTATTTCGTACTTTTGCAGCCGGAACCGCCGGATGACCTGCGGTCTTGTAATTTGTAATCAGTAATTCGTAATTTGATATGAGTTTATTTGCCAAACTATTCAACAAGAATACCGGAGAAGTATCTTCGAAGAATGTGGAAGACTTCGTGTCACTGACACGCGTCTACTTCCAGTCTGTAATAGCCGCCAACCTGGGCATCACCAATATCCGCTTTGTGCCGGATGTAGCCAACTTCAAACGCCTGTTCAAAATCCCCACGCAGGGAGGCCGCCTGGGACAAGCCGAAAAGACAGCTTCACGCAAAATGCTGATGCAGGACTATGGACTGAGTGAAAACTTCTTCAAGGAAATCGACGCTTCCGTAAAGAAGCACTGCCGTACGCAGAACGACGTACAAGGTTATCTCTTTATGTATCAAGGCTTCTCCAATGACTTGATGATGCTGATGGGAAACCTGATGCAGTGGAAATTCCGCATGCCTTCCATCTTCAAGGGAGCACTGCGCAGTATGACCGAAAAGACCGTACATGACGTCTGCACCAAAACCGTATGGAAAAAGGACGATGTACATAAGACGGCTATGGCAGTCCGCCAATATAAAGAGCGTCTGGGATATTCGGAACAATGGATGACCGAGTACGTTTACAACGTAGTGATGCTGGCCAAAAAGGAACCGAAACAGAAAGCCAACGAAGAGAAATAAAAGAAAAAGAATTCTAAAGAACTTTAGAAACAAGAAGGCGGGAAAGAAATTTCCCGCTTTTTGTTATTTTTAGCAAATGAAATCATTTTCCCCTCACGGAACACAAGGACGCACCCCGCGTCAACCATCATAAATATTAACTTCAAAAAAACAACCGCTTATGAAACAAAAGAAAATGCTTGCACTCACTCTATCACAACTGGAACAACTTTATCGGCACGAACTCCCTGAATTGGTCAGCATCGCCGTTCAAAGCGACGATGCGGAAGCCTTCAAGGCCAACCTGACGGAGTACATTGCCCGGACATCCGGAAGTGGACAACGAGGCCGGTAAGCAAATTCGACTCTTGATTGAATTTGACGGGCAGGAAGTACACGAGCTCTCCATCGGAGAACAGCTGCCCATATCAACTTTATCAATGCTGCATTCCTTCCTCACGGGACAATGGGAAGAGGAAACGGAAACGGACTTGTTCATCGACTTGTTCCAGCAGTTCAAACGCCTCCACCAGCCAGCCCCCACCCTGCCCTCCGCACAGAAAATCAAAACCCTGACCGAACGCTGGCCCAGCGGACTGGATGAAGACGTGCAGCATATCCGTGCAAAGAACAAGGAACGCATCCTGCATGCACTAGTGCAGAAGATTGAGCACCGCAAGAACCCGGCTTCCCGCTTCCATTTCGAAGAGGGACTCAGCTACGAGGAGAAGTTCAACCTCGTCAACGAATGGTGGAATGACTTCCGTTTCCATCTGGCCATGGCTGCCAAAAGCCCTACAGAACTGAATCGATTTCTGGGCAATTCACTTTCTGCCGAAACCATGTACCTGCTCTCAAAAGCCCGCAAGAAGGGAATGCCTTTCTTCGCCACCCCCCTATTATCTGTCACTGCTGAACTGCACCGGCAGCGGATACGACGACGAGGCCCTGCGCAGCTATATACTCTATTCACCCCAACTGGTGGAAACCTACGGACAGATACGTGCCTGGGAACGGGAGGATATCGTAGAACCAGGTAAACCCAACGCCGCCGGCTGGCTGCTGCCCGACGGGCATAACATCCACCGCCGTTATCCGGAAGTGGCCATCCTCATCCCCGACACCATGGGACGCGCCTGCGGAGGACTCTGCGCATCTTGTCAGCGTATGTACGACTTTCAAAGCAAACGGCTCAACTTTGAGTTTGACACCCTGCGTCCCAAGGAGACATGGGAAAAGAAGCTGCGCCGGCTGATGGCCTATTTTGAGGAAGACACGCAACTGCGGGACATTCTCATCACCGGCGGTGACGCACTGATGAGCCAAAACAAGACTTTAAGGAACATTCTGGATGCCGTCTACCGCATGGCAGTCCGTAAGCGAAAGGTCAACCAAGAACGTCCTGAAGGAGAAAAGTATGCAGAGCTGCAGCGCGTACGCCTCGGTTCACGCCTCCCCGCCTATCTGCCCATGCGCATCAATGACGGGCTGGTGGAGATTCTAAGGGAATTCAAGGAAAAGGCGTCTACCATCGGCATCCGCCAGTTCATTATCCAGACACATTTCCAGACCCCACTCGAAGTCACTCCGGAAGCAGCCGAAGGAATACGCAAACTGCTGGCGGCAGGCTGGCTCATTAACAACCAACTGGTATACAACGTAGCTGCATCCCGCCGGGGGCATACCACGCGTCTGCGCCAAGTGCTCAATCAGTTGGGAGTGGTTTGCTACTACACCTTCTCCGTAAAAGGTTTTGAAGAAAACAATGCCGTGTTTACCCCCAACAGCCGTTCCGTGCAAGAACAACGGGAAGAAAAGCGATTTGGAAAACTGAGTAAGGAAGATGCCCATAATCTGTCCGTACTGCTCGGAACCGTCCATGACCCGGCAGTCTGTATCCGGCGCTTCCTGAAAACGCATCACCTGCCTTTCCTCGCCACCGACCGCAATGTGCTCAACCTGCCCGCCATCGGCAAGAGCATGACTTTCAACATGGTAGGCATCACCCCCGAGGGCAAGCGTATCTTGCGGTTCGACCACGACAATACTCGCCGCCACAGCCCGATAATAGACCGCTTGGGGCAAATATATATCGTAGAGAACAAGTCCATAGCCTCCTACCTCCGCCAGCTGCAAGCCATGGGAGAAGATGCCGAAGAATATGCCACCATCTGGAACTATACGGAAGGCAAGACAGAATCCCGGTTCAGCCTCTACGAATATCCTGATTTCCCCTTCCAAATCACCGGCAGAATGAGCAACCAGGACATTGCAGGATAGCATATCCAAGATATATTCCGTACTTTTGCAGGCAGAACAATGAAATCGAAAAGTATGGAAATAGAACAACACCCCTTAGAGCCCTTTCTTCCCGGCAACGCCCGTCTGCTGATGCTGGGAAGTTTTCCTCCACAGAAAAGGCGGTGGTCCATGGAGTTTTATTACCCCAACTGGAACAATGACATGTGGAGGATTACCGGGTTCCTTTTCTTCAATGACAAGGATTATTTTGTAGACAAGGCGAAGAAGGCTTTCTGCAAAGAACGCCTCATCAGTTTTCTACAAGAGAAGGGCATTGCCTTGTTCGACACAGCCTCTGCCATCCGGCGCCTGCAGGACAATGCCTCGGACAAGTTTCTGGAAGTAGTGCAGCCTACGGACATTCCTGCCCTACTGCACCGGATACCGCAATGCAAGGCCATCGTCACCACCGGCGAGAAGGCAACGGACACGCTGTGCACGCAGTTCTCCATCGACAAGCCCAAAGTAGGCAACTTCACGGAGTTTCTTTTCGAAAACCATCCGATGCGCCTCTACCGGATGCCCTCTTCCTCGAGAGCCTACCCGCTGGCACTGGAAAAAAAAGCAGCAGCGTATCGCATTATGTATCAGGACTTACAGATGTTGTAAGCAACTTTCTTTATAAAATAAGTACGTCCGTTACTTGTATATTTGAAAGTTTACATTACCTTTGCAGCCGCAAACACGGGAGTAGCTCAGTTGGTAGAGCACCGGTCTCCAAAACCGGGTGTCGGGAGTTCGAGCCTCTCCTCCCGTGCAACAACGAACCGTTGTAAATCACGAATTTACAACGGTTTTATCCGTTTAGGTCGGACGAAAGTCGGACAGATTTAATTCTTGATTGTCTAACATCCTACGTTTTCATACTTGAAAAACGTAGAAAAAATGTTTTCTAAAAAAAGAAAAGGTTCTTCCTTAGCAACCATAGTAAGCTATACGTTACCCACCCTCCATACTGGCAAGAACTGGTATGTGGATTTCACTGCATACGACCCAGCAGAACAAAAGATAAAGCGCAAGAAATATATGCTGGATGGAATAAGCAAAATCACCGAACGTAGAAAAAGAGCTGCTGATATTATTGCAACTGTTACCGCCAGACTTCGTTCCGGATGGAACCCATGGGCAGATTTATCTAATTCTCGCCAATATGCAAAAGTGGAAGATGTGATTAAGATGTATGCAAAATACCTTGATAAACTGCAAAAAGCCGGCAGCATCAAACCCAATACATTCACAGACTACAATAAGAGACTACGTGTACTCTGTGATTATATGCAAAACCACACCTTGCCAATCATGTACATTTACCAATTCAACCTAACCTATATTAGTGATTTCCTGGACTATCTCCTACTTGACCGTGATTCAAGCGCCCGTACCCGAAACAATTATAAGATATGGCTCTCATCATTCTGCTCATGGTTAGTCGAAAAACAATATATGGAAACTAACCCGTGCGAACATATAAAATCACTCAAGGAAGAAGATAAAAAACGCACTGCAATCTCTCCGGAGGATTTAAAGCGAATCACTAAATATCTGTCAGAAAATGACCCTTATTATCTTCTTGTCTGCCGAATGGAGTATTACACGTTTATTCGTCCAGAAGAACTGACAAACATTAAGCTATGCGATATAAACCTAAAGGAGCAAAAGATACTTGTAGCATCAAACATCTCTAAAAATCGACGAGATGGCATGGTCGGATTGAATGATGAAATAATAAAACAAATGATTGATTTACATATATTCGATAACGACACCAACTGCTATTTATTCAGTAAAGGCTTCAAACCTGGTTATAAAAAGATTACTACCCGAGTGATTAGAGACAGATTCTATAAGCTCCGTTCGGTTCTAAAGTTACCGGATACCTATTTATTTTACAGTTTCAAAGATTCCGGAATCCGTGACTTAGCTAACTCTGCCGGTATAGTAGTGGCCCGTGATCAGGCAAGGCATGCTGATATATCAACGACAAACAAATATTTGAAAGGAAGTTCTCTGACAGTACATGAGGAAACAAAACACTTTGTCGGAGAACTATAAAGGAGCGGCTTATTCAGCCACTCCTTCCACAGCTTCCTTCAACCGCCAGATATTGGTATGAATATACGAGACGCGTCGATTATATACTCCAAGAATAAAAAGCCCCGACCGCTACCAGCCAGGGCATACACCTATCCGCCGATAAGTACAACTTTCTACGTGGACAAATATAGCTATATGCTACCACATAAACAAATTATAGCTCACTCCGGCACCGACATACCATCCACCCAGGCCATACCCAGCCTGCAAGCCAAGTCCCCACCTACGCTTATCCTTTACCTTGATGGTATGATAGAAATCATTCGTCACCGTCTGATACACAGTCTTCGGATACACCACCATACTATCCAGCCGAGGGTCTACATATCCGCTCACCACAGCCCGATACGAACTGTCTCTATATACCACTTGTTTACGACGGAGCAAGGTATCACCTATCCGTGTCGTATCATCCGGCACGAAACGCCAGAACACAGCCATCGGTGCAGAGATAAGCATCGTATCTACTTTGACAACCGTCTTTATCTTCGTCTCTACACGAACTTCAGCCGGAGGCTGCTCATGCGGACGGAACCAAGCCGTCACACAAGCAATTACCAGCAGTACAATCAATATCCACGGTAACTTTTTCATTCCTCGAACCTTAAATCGTTTATACGGTTCATCCAGCCTCTCTTAAATTTATTGTTCGCCGGACGAGAACGGCATATATCCTCGATGAAGTCAAACCGTGCAATCTTAATCATGTCGAACAACTCACGCGGGTTCCTGGCATTCACCGCAGCAAGTGTCTTAGGACCTACTATTCCATCCACAGTAACACCAAGCAAACGTTGAGGAATCTTTATTCCATGCGTACCGGATGCCCACACCCAATCGACAAGGATATTCGCCACAGACTGGCTCGTTATCAAATCTGCCTTCCACCTATCCCAATAATGCGGCTTTAGCACCCGGTTAACGACATCCTCACGGGTAAGCAGATGCAGGTCATCCACGTCTATATCACCGTCACCGTCCTTGTCATAGCCGCATGACTTCCACGTACCGATAGTCACACCCATATTCGTAACACCTCCAAGGTCTGCCGGGTCATTCACGAAACCGCCTTCCCATTTGAGAATCCACGGCGCTAATTTATACACATTCGCCATTTCAATTTTCCTCCTTATTCAATTAATACCCATTTTGCGGTTCTCTATCACCGCACTTCTTTCTCTCACACCGTTTCAGTGCCAGTTCCAGTTTCAGGTCAGAATTAGTCTCCTTCAGTGTAAACAGCTCATCCTGTGCCTTACGGAGCCGGTCAGTCTGCTCCACAAACCGCTGTTCCTTCTCCGAAAGCTGCTTCTGCAGGAACTCGTTGTACTCCCGTAAAGCCTTGAACTCCTCAACATCCGCATGGGCATCCTCAATACGCGCATTGGTCTTGCGCGACATCCACCACTTAATAAGCTGCTTGATGCCCTCGATGCCACCGAGGGCGGTCACCAACATAACCCAATTATTCATACCCATTTCACCAATTCATTTAATAATCTACTAATAACCATTTCTTTGTCCGACACGCACAAATGTACATCAGGCAAAATCAAACAAGTTGTTGAATTACAATTTTCCACTGACATTCTGTGACAGCAAAAGTAATTGCTTCCACAACCTTGAAAAAGGACATAAAAAAAGAGCTCGATGACAACATAAGTTGCCACTAAGCTCTTGGTATTTATATGCATTTCTACAAGCAAATATAGGAATTTATATTTGAAATCCGATTACTTATTGCATCCTTTTTAAATGGTCATCCAATGTTTTAGGGTTACATTTAAGCTTACGACATATGGCTGCCTTTGAATAACCGTATTCGAGCATAGTTTGAATGAGTTTTTCCTTACCAGTCAGCTTGTAATGCGTGTTTTTATCCCCCTTTTTCCGACCAAGTCGTATTCCTGCAGCTTTTCTGTAAGCAAGGGCCTCCTTGGTTCGCTGACTGATAAGGTCACGTTCAATCTCAGCGGATAACCCGAAAGCGAATGCCAATACCTTACTGTTGATGTTATTACCTAATTCGTAACGCTCCTTGACAGTAAGAACGCAAGTCTCCTTAATCATACAGAGGTGAAGCATTGACATAATACCCATTAGGTTTCTTCCTAATCGGCTGATTTCTGTTATGATTAGAGTGTCGCCTTTCTTCATCCTCTTGAGAAGCGGACCTAATTTCCTATCGTTAGCAATTTTGGTACCGGAAACCTTCTCGGACACCCATTTATCTATTACAAGTCCTTTTTCCGTTGC